>VFQU01000046.1_pt1 | contig 188379 bp, 156 predicted proteins | sample 3512311 | NCBI WGS metagenome assembly VFQU01 (sample SAMN10412377, study PRJNA504923) | tailings metagenome | isolation source: Relicate 3 Philex TSF3 active mining site | place: Philippines: Tuba, Benguet | collected 2017-08-29 | reverse complement strand
TTCATCTGCTTCGCACTCATTGCAGATGGCTTGCGGTAGTGTTAACAGGCCCTAGCTTGACGGTAGTCAGGCTCTGGCTGCATCCCTGCCGACAAAAATCGGCCATCAGCGAGTTTCAGCACCAAGCCCATTTCCTCGTGGCCGATCAGAAAGTCTTTGAGCATGTGCTCAAGCGCCGGCTTGTCGGCATTGGCGGACGTCTTGGCTAGCAGGTGGCGCACCATGGCCTTCTTTTCCACTAGGGTGGCGTCCTGTCGGTCCGACAAGGTCAACGAGGTGGCGACGTAGACGAGCGCACAGACCAGACCGAGGATGGCGAATGCCTGGATGGCCAGTCCTAGGCTCAGGCTTCTTGAAAGCGATTGACCCTGTGCCGCGATGGCTGCGCTCATGGTTCGCGCGCCTCCAGTACATAGCCCATCCCCCGCGCGGTATGCAGCAGCGGCCGATCAAAAGGTACGTCCAGCTTGCCGCGCAGTCGTCGAACGGCAACTTCAACGACATTGGTTTCGCTGTCGAAGTTCATATCCCAAACCAGAGAGGCAATCTCGGTCCGGCTCAGAACCTCGCCCTGACGTCGCATCAGCAGGGTAAGGAGGTTGAACTCCTTGGCCGTCAGCTCGATGCGTCGTCCCTGGCGCACGACCTTGCGCCTCAACAGATCCAGCTCTAGATCGGCGAGCTTGAGGGTCGTCCCGGCGCCGACATGCGCTTCCTCGGCATGTGGGCGCCTGCGCAGCAGCGCCTGAATGCGTGCCAGGAGCTCGGGAAACGCGAAGGGCTTGAGCAGGTAGTCGTCTGCACCAGCCTGCAAGCCGGTGACACGATCATCGACATCGGCACGCGCCGTCAGCATCAGCACCGGCGTGTGATGGGTGCCGCGAAAAGCCTTGAGGAAGGCGATGCCGTCGATGCCGGGCAGCATGCGGTCCAGCACGACCAGGTCGTGAGAGTTCGTCGTAGCCGCATGCAGGCCGTCGACGCCGTTGTGAGCGATCTCCACCGTGTAACCTGCCTCGGTCAGGCCCTGCCGAATGTAGTTCGCCAGCCTCCGCTCGTCTTCAACTACCAGGATCTTCATGTTGGCGGCGGGATGCGGCTATCGCGTTGTGCCACCGTTTTTTCACGCATCGCGAGCCAGTTCGCAGCTATTGACGTTGAGCAGCACCTTGGACTGCGGCTCAGGGGCCTGCTTCGCCGGCATCGGGATGTACTTCCAGCGGGTCTGACCACTGGCACGGTAACTCACTGACACGTACTTGTCGCCAGGTCCCGCGCGTTTGCCACAGGCCGGGCGCTGGTACCAGCGCAACTCATCGTTGATGCTGCTGACCACACCCTTGCGCCAGCCGTCTTCCCAGGTGCGTCCGCCACTAAACGGTCGGCTGCTTGCGCAGCCTGCTAGCGTGATGACCGCCATGAGGGCGGCGAAGGAACTGGTAAGGCGCATGACGGGCTCCTCAAAGAAGGGGCCGGAGCCCCCGTCAACTCACTTCAGCGTGAAGCGGACATTGGCCGGCTTCTTGCCGGCCAGGGTTACGGTGGCGACCAGCTTGGTGCCAGGACCGAGCTTGAACGGACCTTCGGCTTCCAACCTGTCATCGCCGGCTGGCTTCAACACGGCCTCGGTCTTGTCTTTGCCGCTGAGCAGCGTCAGCTTGCCGCTGGCGCCTGCCGTCTTGGCCGCCTTGCCGTGATCGCGCACGTGCAAGACGATGCGCTCGGGCTTGGCCACCAGCTCCCAGTCCATGTCGCTGGCTTCCATCACGATGCCGCCATGCAGCGGCTTGTGCTCATGGGCTTCGCCGTGGGCCCAAGTGCTGCTGGCCAGAATCAGAGCTGCGACAGCGGTGAGGGTCTTCATGTTCTTCATGCGAGTTCCTTTCGGGGTTAGGGAAAGCGGTGGGTCAGAAAGCGTCGGCATGGCGGTCGTTCATCAGTCGCTCGATGTCGCGGCGCCCGAACAACCAGACCAGGGCCGGGGTAAGGAAGGTGTCCAGCAGGGTCGAGCTGATCAGGCCGGCAAAGATCACCACGGCCACCGGATGCAGAATTTCCGTCCCCGGGCGCTCGGCCTCGAAGAGCAGCGGCGCCAGCGCAAAAGCCGTTACCAGGGCGGTCATCAGCACAGGGCTGAGGCGTTCCAGCGAGCCGCGCAGCAGCATCTTGTGGTCGAAGGATTCGCCCTCGAAGCGCATCAGATTGATGTAATGACTGACCTTGAGGATGCCGTTGCGCACCGAGATACCGGCCAGGGTGATGAAGCCCACCAAGGCGGCAACCGATAGCGGCTGCCCGGCGAGTGCAAGACCCAGCACCGCACCGACCAAGGCCAGCGGGATGTTGGCCATGATCAGGAGCGCCAAGCGTGTGCTCTGGTAGCGGCTGAACAGCACGACGAACATCAGCAGGGCGGACACGATGGATAGCAGGCCGACCAAGCGAGAGGCCTCCTCCTGCGCCTGGAACTGCCCGCCGAGGGTGACGAAGTAGCCCTCGGGCATCTTGGTGTCGGCAACGACCGCACGGATGTCCGCGACGATCTCTGACAGCGCTCGTCCTTGGGCGTTTGCCGACAACACGATGCGCCGCTTTCCGTCGTCGCGGCTGACCTGGTTAGGGCCGTCGCCTTCTTCGATCTGCGCCAGCTTGGACAGCGGCACCGCACCCTTGGGTGTCTCGATGAGCACCTTGGAGAGCCCGTCGGCCGAGCGTGCCGATTCCGGCAGGCGCATCACCAGCGCGAAGCGCCTGCCGCCTTCGACGATCTGGGTGATCTTCTCGCCCTCGACCAGGGACTGAAGGGTCTGAAGCAGCTGCGGTGCCGGCAGGCCATAGGCGGCCGCGGCGTCGTAGTCGACCAGCACCTTGATTTGCGGCGCCAGCACCTGCTTCTCGATCTCCAGGTCGGCGACGCCCGGAATGGCCGCCAGCTTGCTACGCAGCAAGTCGGCCTGACCGCGCAGGGTGTCGAGGTCCTCGCCGAAGATCTTGATCGCGATCTGCGAGCGAACACCGGAGAGCATGTGGTCGATTCGATGCGAGATCGGCTGGCCGATAGCGACTGCAGCGGGCAGGTTGATCAGACGCTTGCGAATGTCGGCGTTGATCTCGTCCATGCTGCGGGTGATCTCACCGGCTGGCTTGAGACCGACGTCGAGCTCGCTGACGTGAACACCCTCGGCATGCTCGTCGAGTTCTGCACGGCCGCTGCGCCGGCCGACATGGGTGACTTCGGGAACCTGCTTGACCAATACCTCGGCTTGGCGCGCGACCGCCGAAGACTCTGCGAGGGTGACACCGGGATTGAGCCGAAGGCCGATCAGCAGCGTGCCTTCGTTGAACGGTGGCAAGAAGGTAGTCGGAAAGAACGGCACCGCCGCCGCAGCAGCAAGCACTGTGACTACACCGGCGGCTAGCGCGGCGCGCGGGCGATTGAGCACCGCCTGCAGCGACTTCTCGTAGCGGGTCTTCAGCCAGCTCAGCAGCTTGGTGTCGCCGTGGTCCAGCGATTTCATGCGTGGCAGCAGGTAGGCGCTGAGCACCGGCGTCACCGTCACCGAAACGACCAGACTGGCGAGGGTCGAGACGATGAAGGCAATGCCCAAGGGCACGAATAACCGACCCTCCATGCCCGGTAGCGCGAACAGCGGCACGAAGACCAGCACGATGATGACCGTGGCGTAGAGGATGGCCGAGCGCACCTCCATGGTGGCCATCGCAACCACTTCGAGCGGATTGAGTCGGTGGTCGTGGTGCTTGGCGCGATCCTCCTTGAGCCGTCGCATGACGTTCTCGATGCCGACTACCGCGTCGTCTACCAGGCCGCCGATAGCAATGGCCAGACCGCCCAGGGTCATGGTGTTGATCGACAGGCCAAAGTACTTGAAGACCAGGGCCGTGATGAAGATCGACACCGGGATGGCCACCAAGGCGATGACCGTCGTGCGCAGATTCCCAAGGAACACCAGCAGAATCACTGCCACGAAGATCGACGCGCCGATCAGCTTGCCCTGCAGCGTGGTGATCGACGCCTCGATGAAGCTGGCCTGTCGGAACGTGACCTGGGGCTTCTCCATTCCGGTCGGCAGCGAAGCCTTCATTTCCTCCAAGGCCGTCTCGATCGAGCGGGTCAACGCGATGGTGTCTGCCGTGGGCTGCTTCTGGATGCCGAGGATGACCGCCGGTTTGCCTTCGAAGCCGGCGTCGCCGCGCTTCACGGCGGCAGCGAACCGTACCTCAGCCAGCTGTCGCAGCAGGATGCTCTGGCCGTTGCGCACGCCGACCGCCAGGTTCTTCAAAGCGTCCAGGCTGGACGTTCGACCGAGGTGGCGGATCAAGTACTCGCGACCGTTTTGTTCCAGGAAGCCGCCCGAGGTGTTCGAGGCGAAGCCTTTGATTGCCGCCTCCAGTTGCTCATGCGTGACGCCGAACTGCGCCATGCGCGCGGGATCGGGTTGCACCTGGAATTGGCGAACCTCGCCGCCTATCGGGATGACCTGCGCCACGCCGGGGATGGCCATCAGGCGCGGACGCAGTACCCAGTCGCCGTACTCGCGCACTGCCATCGCGGAAATCTTGTTGGGATCGATCGGGATCGCGATCTGCAGGATCTCGCCCATGATGGAGCTGATTGGCCCCATTCGCGGCACGACGCCCTCAGGCAGGCCCTCCTCCATGCTGGAGAGTCGCTCTGAGACCATTTGCCGGGCGCGGAAGATCTCCGTGCTCCAGTCGAAGGTGACGTAGAGGAAGGACAGGCCGGCGCTGGAGGTGGAGCGAACTGACTCCACGCCGGGCAGGCCGTTCATCGTCGTTTCCAGCGGGAAGCTGATCAGCTGCTCGACCTCCTCAGCAGCCATGCCGCCCGCCTCGGTCATGATCGTGACGGTCGGCTTGTTGAGGTCTGGGAACACATCCACTGGGGTGCGCGACAGGGTATAGGCGCCGTAGAAAACCAGCACCGCGGAGGCGATCAGGACGAGCAGACGGTTGGCCAGGCTGCTCTGCAATAGCCACTTGAACATGGTGGCTCCTCAGCGGATCTGGTTGACGAGGGTCGCGCCCTCAACGACCACCAACTCGCCGTCCTGCAGTCCATGGGTGACGGCAACGCTGCTGCCATCCAGCGGCGTGGCCTGCACTACCTTGGGAACGAAGCGCTCCGGGGCCGCCTTGACCCAGACGATGGTCTGGTTGGCTGGGTTCTTGGCCAGTGCAGCGGCGGGAACCGCCAGCGCTTCGACGCTGCTTCGGGTCTGCACCACGACCTTGGTGGGCTGGCCCACCGCCAACTGCATCTTGCTGTCCACCAGTGCAAACTGCAGCGGCAGGGCTTGGTCGCGCAGGCTGCCAGCAGCACCCAGGAAGCTCAGCGCTTGCCGCTGGCCGCTGCCGGCCAAGTAGGCCTTGCCGACATCTCGCGCCAGCTCAGTGTCGTAGGCTAGCGCCTCGACCCGCAGCCGCTTAGGGTCGACCACCTCGAACACTAGGTCGCGCGCATCGACGACCTGGCCGGCCAGCGCATTGGCGGATGCGATGACACCGGCGACCGGCGAAACCAGCGCTTCGCGGCCGCTGAGACCGGCACCCAATGCCTTGATGCGCTCGCGGTGGCTGGCCAGCTCGCTCTGGGCCGCCTCGATCTCACGACGCGGCACCGTGTCGGACAGCTCCTGCAGGCGAGCCAGGCGCTTCTCGGCCAGGCCGAGGCTGGCGCGAAGCTCGGCGATCTGCGCGGCCTGGCCCGAGCGTTCCAGCGCGCCGGCAACCGGCTCCACATAGGCCAGTACCTGACCGCGACTGACCCTTTGCCCGAGGGCTGGCAGACCATTGGGCGGCGCCAGCAGGCGGCCGGCCTGCGTCGCCTGCACCTTGCCGCCGGCATTGGGATCCATGATGACCATACCCTGCAACTCGAAGGCGCGTGGCAGTGCGGCCTTGCTGACCGGCTGGGTGCGCACACCCATCTGGCGCTGCGCCGGCTTGGGCAGGAAGACCGAGCCATCGGGCTGCCGCTGCGGCCCACCGGCCGTCACCGGCGCGGCTTCATCGCCGTGGTCATGTCCAGGGCCAGCCCAAGCCGGAGCGAGGGAGAGCGCGATGGCCGAGGCCAGCAGGCTTGCGATTCGTTTCGGCGAGTTCTTCATGCTGCTTTCCCAAACTGAGACTTCTTCTTGCGGCGGCTCCAAAGGACGACAGCGCCGAACACGACGGGGCCAGCAACGATTGCAGGTGCAAGAGCCACCCAGTTGCGGCGATGGACATGGGGCTCCTCACCAGCCTCGCCATGCAAATCCAGCTCGCCGGCAAGCAGGTCGGCATCGCTCTCGGTGCTCACCGTTGCGGTGATGGGTATCACGCCGGGCTTTGGCGCTTGCGGCAGTTCAACGCGGAAGCTGCCGTCTGGCTGGGCGACTGCCTGCAGCTTGGTGCCGGCGAATTCGATCTCCAGTTGGGCCTTGGTGACCGGCACATTGCTGGCTGCTTGGTCCAGGTAGAGGGTGATGGTTTTGCCATCGAGAACACCGACGAGCTCGAAGCTATCGGACTGGGCGACGAAGCGTGGCAGCGACGGGCCGCTGGCCGTTGGTGCCTCATCGCCGTGGTCGTGGCCGGGACCGGCCCACACGGGACCAAGCAAGGCACTGCCAAACAGCAGCGCGGGGAGGAGATGTTTGAGTTTCATGAGATGAATCGCTAGGGCTTAGGGCTGACCTGGCAGCAGGCCCAAGGCCTGGCGCAGGGTGGCGATTGCGTGATGGACTTCGATCCGGGCGCGGGCCTGCTCGCGCTGGGCCGTGGCGGCTTCGAGCTCGACGCGCAGTCGGGTGGGCAGATCGGTTTCGCCCAGTCGGAACGATTTGTCGAAGAAGCTGCGGCTTTCCTCGGCAAGGCGGGCGCGCTCACTGGATGTGGCCAGGACCGTGCGCGCTGCGCTCAGGGCAGCTCGGGCACTGCGCACGGAGGCCTGCAGGCGCTCCTGCTCGCGCTCTGCAGCCACTTCGGCTTCGATCTGCTCTGCACCTGCATTGGCGATCGCGGCACGATGCTTGTCGCTGCTGCCGAGTGGGAAGCGCAGGCCGATGGTTACCGACCCGCTGTTCGCCTCCCCGCGTGCAGCTCGCTCGCGGGTTTGCAGCAGCGTCAGCTCAGGATTGCCTCGCGATTGCACCCGAGCGAGAGCTGCCGCGCTCTTGGCCGCCAATGACTTGGCTTGTAGGGACTGCAGTTGCGGATGAGGTAGGCCAGCGGCGTCAGACGCGGGCTCGGCCTCAGCGTCCTCCGCCACCTGCAGCGGTGCATCCAGCGCCACGCCAAGAAGAGCGCGCAAGGACTGCTCGCTCGCCAGGGCCTTTGCCCGCAGCTGCGCGTACTCCCCTTGTGCGGTGGCTGCCGCGCCGTCTGCCTGATGCTGGTCGGCCTTGGACAGCTCGCCGGCCTTGACGCGACGGGCGACGTCGGCCGACAGGCGCTTACTGGCCTGCCAGCGGGTATCCGCTGCGGCCAACTCTTCCTGGTCGCGGCGCAGGGTCCACCAAGCATCGCGCAGAATCTGTGCCAGGTGCCATTGCGCGAGCAGGGCCTGGGCGTCCGTGCCCCGGGCCAACGCGTCGGCGAGATCCTGCGTGCGCCGGCGCTCGCCAGGCAGCCATAGCGGCACGGCGACACCAAACTCCAGCTCGCGAGCACCCTGGCGGGCGTTGAACCGATCGCTGCGGACCGAGGCCTCCAGCGCCGCAGGCTCTGGCGTCCAGGCCTGCGCAGCCTGCCTGAGGGCTTGGCTGGCATCGCGCCGCTGCGCTAGAGCGCGGGCTTCTGGTTGCCGCTCCCAGGCTTGAACAAAGGCCTGCTGAAGCGTGAGGGGCGACGAAGCCGTCGCCGAGGTTTGGGCGCGACTGGGCGCGCCTCCGAAAGCCAACGCGAGGACAGCTATGGCTGCCAGGATCAAGCGCGCAGGCGGTCGACTTTGAATAGACCGAGACATCCGATGCTCCGAAGTGGGAAAGAACCACGGGGAGATCGGCGCAGAGACCGTCACGGCAGTTGCCGTGAGCGCCCGGCTCGTCGCCTGGCGTGTCGTTAAGAGAAAGGTCCCTCGCCGATCAGGCGAGGGTTTGCCACTGAGGCCGCTCGGGCCTGGGTTGGATCAGCAGCAAACGCCGCGCGCCGTGTTCATCGATCCAGCGCGTGCCTGCTCCGTCGGCAACGAGACTGACAGTTGCCACTGGAATGGGGGTCAAGTGCCCATGGCAGTGGTTGCCGCAATCAGCGTCGTATCCCGCTTCGAAAATGATCCTCGAGTCAGGCTCCGACTCGTCGGCCGTTGTCACATCGCTCTGGGCATGTGTCTTGGAATGCAGCACATGCTCATCGAACGATTCGTGCTCATCACCGCAATAAGCGCCGATGGCTGCCCAGCTGAACTGGATCGGCAGCAGGGCGATCAGCAAGATGAGCAACCAGCGATTCATGACGACAGTCTAACCAGAGTGATTTATCCAAGCCTCAGCGCGGCCCACCGACGGCGACGCCGCTGGAGGAGCTCCGCTCGGGTTGGAATTGGCGAATGGCCTCAACGCGCTCATTCATTTGATGGCGCACGTGGTGCTCGAACAACCACTGTTTGAGCGGCGGGAGATTGACACCGCGAGCCTTGTAGAAGGCGTCCGGGTCGTCAAACAGCCCGAAGTCCTCCGCAATGCCCTCTCGCTGGATATAGGTTGAGCGACCACTCCAGGCGACCTCGGGCTGCTGGAGGTTTGTCGTTGCGACGCCGTAGCCGCAGAAGCGCTGCGCCGTCGGGAAGCGTTGCTGCAGTGCGCTGAGGTAGGGCTGATCGAGGATGAAGCCCTCCAGCTCGATCCAGCGTCCGTCAACCCAGACCTCGACCCAGCTGTGCAGGATGCGCTGCGGCGTGAGCGGGTAGGCCCACGGCGGGATGGCGCCGCGCTGCAACTGCTTGTTGATGGTGAAGCCATGCAGGCGGCAGGGCACGCCCAGCGCACGCAACAAGGCCATCAGCAGGGTGGACTTGGTGTTGCACTGACCGTAACCATCGGCGAGAACGCGCGATGCGGGCAACTCATCTCGAGCGTTGTAGCCGAAGCGGATATCGCTGCGCACGAACTCGTAGGCTGCACCGACGCGCTCCAGCAGTGGCAGCTCGCTCCAGCCGCGGTCCGCGATCAGTTGGACGATGCCGGTGTGTTCGAAGTCCAGCAGTGGCGTGCGCTTCAGGAGCGATGGCTGATCTATGACGTCGGCGCGCTTGAACTGGGTCATGGTGGGCTTTCTGGTCGAATGCCGGCATTGAAAACCTTGAACCAGGTACAAAGTCAAGACCTGCAGGAGATAGTATGAAGATTGGCGAACTGGCCAAGGCCACCCAGACCCAGACGGAAACGATCCGCTACTACGAGCGCGAAGGCCTGCTTCCCGCGGCGCCGCGCACCGACTCGAACTACCGCCGCTATGGGCCTGGCCATGTAGAACGACTGGCTCTGATCAGGCGCTGTCGGTCGCTGGACATGAGCCTGGATGAGGTGCGAGAACTACTCCGCATCCGGGACGACCCGGACGCCGGATGTGGCGAGGTGAATGATCTACTGGATGAGCACATCGAGCATGTCAGCGTCCGGCTCAAGGAGCTCAAGGCATTGCGGGGGGAGTTGCAGGCTTTGAGGGCGCGCTGCACCAACCCTCAGAGTGCCAAGGCCTGCGGCATTCTTGAAGGGCTTCGGCAAGGTGATGGAGCGGCGCCTCATGCCTCGGGCAACCATCTGTCGCACACGCATTCGCGCGGAACTATTCGCTCTCGTGGTCCTGGGTGACATGCAGCTCGGATTTGACCGTCAAGGGGCTTCGACCATTCCGGCATGGATCTTCTGAAGACTTTTTCCCTCTTCGTTGCGACGGCGATCGCCGAGATCGTCGGCTGTTACTTGCCTTACCTCTGGCTGAAGCAGGATCGGTCCGCCTGGCTGCTTTTGCCGGCGGCGTTCAGCCTCGCGCTGTTCGCCTGGCTGCTGTCGCTGCACCCCACCGCCGCCGGGCGGGTCTATGCCGCCTATGGCGGTGTCTACATCGGCGTGGCCGTCATTTGGCTGATGCTGGTCGACAAGGTCAGGCCCACGAGCACCGACTGGGTCGGCGTGGCCGTCAGCCTGCTGGGCATGGCCATCATCATGTTCGGACCGCGGTCAAGCCATTGAGCAGGACTTGCCGCCTCCGCGATCAAGCTTGAGCAGACTTTGATCGCCGTTGACCTCCTTGGGGGACAAGCCCACACCCGCCACTTGACACTGAAGCGCACCATCGCCGGCTTGCCGGCGGCAGTCATCAGGCTGGCTACCACTTGGCGCCCTCGGTCAGCTTGACCTTGGTAACCAGACGCTCCCCGGAGAAAGTACATCTGGTCTGGTGAGGTCTTGGCCGCATCGACAACGAAGCGCTGGTGGCTCGAGTAGGGCCTTGTTGAATGGAAGCGAGGTAACGCCACAGGCCTTGCAGGTGAGGCGCAAGTGAACACCGTGCTTCGCGCACACCATCGCCACCGGTAGCTGATGATGTCGATGAAGATATGGTTCGCCGTAGGTCTGCAGATCATCGACTAAGCACGCCGGGCAGTAGCGGGCGCCCGGTAGGGTGTGCTCTTTACCGACCAGAAAGAGCCGAGTACCCCCTGAAGCTCCTGTGTCGACCGAGATCCGATCTCTCAGTCTGCTCGCATTGTTGAACGCAAGCCAGAAAGGCAAAGCCGTTAACTGGTGGAGCGTATCTAGGTACGTTCGGCCCAACGCCTTCAGAAGCCGTTCTAGTCGCTCATCGCGAACCGGCATAGCGTAGAACGGCGAGATGGTGCGTCGCCCGTATCCCGAGTCCTCTAGCAGACTACGCCACAGCCCGGTTCCGTTGTATACGACCAAGCGGGTCAGCAGTGACCCAAAGGTTTCGCCTCGTAGCGTAGCTAGATGCGCAAGCACTTCTTCGCACAGTTGGGCATCCCTTTTCGCCCAGTCCACTCGGGTTTGGGGCTTTCTCGAGGGGTTAGCGGGTTGTGTTGTCGCCGCAAGCCACGCCCTGTCGTTGCGATACAGCCAGGCATAGTCGGCAGGTGCCCGATTTCGCGCGCCACTCGCGCTAGAGCCCTCGCAACTCGCGAGTGTTCGGATCCATCGCTGCCTTCGTGTCGCTGCTTCCGCTTCCCGTTGCCGATCATGCCGCGTCTGCCGATCGGAGGGATGCTCTGCAAGGATTCGGTACACCGTGCTAATCGAGACGCCCGTCCTCATCGCGACGACGGGTAGCGGGATCTGCTTGCCCAGTTCCCGACGTACTGCCTCAATGACAGAGGGCGTGAGCGTCTTGCGGCGCTCCTTGATGGAAATTCCGAGACGCCGCCTCTGCGCCACGATGCTGGTCACGCTTCGCCCCAGCAAGGCGGCTACTTGACGGCAGGACTTCGAGGCGTCGCGCAGTAGCTCCTCGGCGTCTGGTGCCAACTGCGCAGGCTCGGCGATGAACAAGGACTGAGTCCTCTCCTGTTCGGTGGAAAACTGCATGGACTGATTGAGGCAGCATGCGTCTCTGAACGCTGCAACAGACCCAAAGAGAAACTCGATCAAGATGAGGTGGCAGACCGGGTGAACAGCGCGATCAGGACGTTCCATTAGGTCCCTGATCCACCTTAGTGGCTGAGCCGAAGTGGCGAGCAAGCGCTCTCGATGATCAAATCCTTCAAACTCGGCGTGATGCTGGCGTATCGAGGCCGCAAGAGCGCGGTGGTCGACACGGCCGCGCCGCGAGCGGTACGCCAAACGTAGCGCTGCTTGCTGGTACACGGCCGCTCGGATGCCTGCGCTGATGACCGGCAAGTTCAGACTGAGTAGTTCTGCTGAAAGGATGGCGAACCTGATTTGCCGCGGATCGGCTTGGATCCGGCTCTCGGGTGCAAGACAACTTGGCGGAACGACGAGCTTCTGCTTGTTCGTGCTGAAGGTCGGGGGAAAGCTATGCAGCGCAATGCCGTGGATTGCGCAGCAGTTGACGCCCGGGAGCTGATGCCGGCGCACCCAATGTGGACTGCCGTGCACCGCAATGCCGTCGGCCAGGCAAGCGGAGCACCAGCGTAGTGAGTGTTTGGCGCCAAATCGGTTGGCTACCAGGCCCAACTTTGTTTTGAGCCCTTTGCCGACCAGCACAGGTGGGCGGTCGTTCGAGACAAGCTGCAAACGTCCGCCCGTGGCGTCGATCTCGTAGATCTCTCCAGGGCCAGCCGCGCGCACGGAGCCTAGGTACCCAGGGTTGCGTTGATGAGTACGAACGTTTCTTGCGAGCTCATCGCTCAGACGGAGACGCTCGTCGACGTAATAGCGGAACTGTCGCCCGGTGACAGGCTCCGGGCCGTCGCCGGTAACGTACTGCTTGTACAGCGCGGGATGCCGATTACGGAACTCCGTGGCCAGGTAGCTTTCGTGCGCGCTGGTTTTGAATGTTGGTCCTTGCTTCAAGAGGCGACGAAAGCAGGCCATCATGTCTTCGATATCTTCCGGTCCAACGATGAAGTCGTTGCGGCCCAGTTCCGCCGCCAATGCGCTTTGGCGGCCTCGGCGCTTTGGCGACTTTTGGTCAGCGCTCGGTTCGGTCGAGTACACGGCGTTCCCTGGCTTGACGCCAGGGGGCAAGGGAAGCAAGCCAAACCGGGTGTGGCCGAAGTAGTAGTACCTTAGGACGGTCCGCAGCACTGTGGATTGACTGGTCTCGGTGTCTTGAGCGCGCTGGCGAATGAGCGCCGTGAAGAAATGACGCGATAGATTCGCTTCGCGTTTGAAGGCCTCGATCAATGGCTCTAGCTTTGACCAACGCCAACGCCCCGACGGCGCTTGATGCGGCTTCTCAGGAACGGCGGGTACAGGAGGGGGTCTGGTTTCCAGTGCAAGCGATAATTATGGTGTCAATTGCCACAAATATCCTTATTGTTAGTAAATCAACGGTTCGGCGGCGCAGCCGCCGCGCAGCGCGATGCGCTGCGTCTCGGTTTGGACGTTTAGCCGGCCGCGCAGCGGCTGGCTAAACGGCACAAAGGCTGCCAGAGCCTGCGCCAAGTTCGGCCGCACAGCAGAACCCGCCATGATGTCGCCCCGACAACCCGGTCGACCCCATGCCCGCTGACACCCCAGGCCTGAACCAAGCCCCGTCCCTTTGGTCCGACCTGCGCGCCGCCCTGCGCGGCAGCAACGCCGACTACACGCGCATCCCGCTGTCGCGCGCGGTGCTGCTGCTGGCCGTGCCGATGATGCTGGAGCTGGTGCTGGAGTCGGCCTTCGCGGTGGTCGACATCTTCTTCGTCGCCCAGCTCGGCGCGTCGGCGGTGGCCACCGTGGGCCTCACCGAGACCTATCTCTTCCTGCTCTACGCCGTCGCCATGGGCCTGGCGATGGCGGTCACCGCCATCGTCGCGCGGCGCGTCGGCGAGCAACGCGGCGAGGAGGCGGCGTTGTCGGCGGTGCAGGCCATCGCGCTCGCGCTGCTCGTCTCGCTGCCCTTCTCCCTGATCGGCATCGTCTGGGCCAAGGACTTGCTGCGCCTGATGGGAGCCGATGCCTGGACCCTGGAACACGGCGTGCGCTACCTGCAGTGGATGCTTGGCGGCAACGCGGTGATCATGCTGCTCTTCGTCATCAACGCCATCTTTCGCGGCGCCGGCGACGCCGCCGCTGCGATGCGCGTGCTCTGGGTCGCCAACGGCCTGAACATCGTCCTCGACCCGTTGCTGATCTTCGGCTGGGGGCCGGTGCCGGCGATGGGCGTGGAGGGCGCCGCCATCGCCACCAACATCGGTCGCGGCGCCGGCGTGCTGATGCAACTGTGGATCCTGCTGCGCGGCAGCCAGCACCTGCGCATCGTGCGCGCCAGCCTGCGCCTGCACCTGCCCACCCTGCTGCAGATCCTGCGCACCGCGCTGGGCGGCATCGGCCAGATGATCATCGGCATGACGGCCTGGATCTTCCTGATGCGCATCCTGGCCAGCGTGTCGACCGAGGCGGTGGCCGCGGCGACGATCAGCATCCGCATCATGATGTTCACGCTGATGCCGGCCTGGGGCATGTCCAACGCCGCCGCCACCCTGGTCGGCCAGAACCTCGGGGCCGGCCGGGCGGATCGCGCCGAGGCCGCGGTCTGGCGCATCGGCTGGATGAACATGGGCTTCACGCTCGCCGTCTCGCTGCTGTTCTTCGTCGCCCACGACGAGTTGATCGGCCTGTTCAGCGACGACGCCGCGCTGATCGCCATCGGCGGCGAATGGCTGCGCATCCTGTCCTATTCCTACTTCGTCTACGGCTGGTGGATGGTCGCCGTGCAGGCCTTCAACGGCGCCGGCGACACCGCCACGCCGACCTGGATCAATGCGGTCTTCTTCTGGATGCTGCAGATCCCGCTGGCCTGGTGGCTGGCCGTCCAGCTGGGCTGGCAGCACAGCGGGGTGTTCTGGGGCGTCTTCGTGTCGGAGACGGCGGTCGGCGTGTTCACGCTGCTGTGGTTCATGCGCGGCAGCTGGAAGCGCGCCCGCGTGTGAGGCCCGTCAGGGCTGGGGCGACACGCCGTGGCGATGCAGGAAGGCGCGCGTCTTGCGCATCACCTCGACCATCTGCCGGCGGTCGAAACCATGCTTGGCGCCGCGCACCAGTTCCAGCTGCTCGGGCCGGCCGGCAGCGGCCAGGGCCTGGTGCAACTGCAGGGCCTGACTGACCGGCACGATGTCGTCGGCGTCGCCATGAAAGCTGAGCACCGGCGGCGTGGCCGCGTGCACCTGGTGAAGCGGTGACAGCTCGCGGGCCAGCGCGCCCCGCGCCGGCTCGGCCAGGCTGCCCAGCCACTCGACCGCGTAGCCGCGACCTTGCGGGTCGGCGCCGAGCAGCGCCGTCAGGTCGGTGATGCCCATCAGGTTGACGACGGCCGCGACCTTGAGCGGCGTGCGCTGACCGCTGCGCCAGCGCGCCGGTCCGTGGCTGGGGCAGGCCTGGTCGAAGCGGTTGCCCTCGGGCAGCAGGCCGGCCATCAGCGCCAGGTGGGCCCCGGCCGATCCGCCGGTGACGACGATGCGCTCGCGGTCCAGGCCGAGCTCGTCGGCGCGCTCGACCAACCAGCGCAGCGCGCAGCGCAGGTCCTCCACCGCCGCCGGCGCCGGGCTGTGCCGGGCCAGCCGGTAGCTGACGTTGGCCGCCGCCCAGCCCATCTGCAGCCAGGGCAGCAGGCGCAGGTTGGCGACCTCGCGCGAGCCGCCGACCCAGCCGCCGCCATGGACCCAGATCACCAGCGGCCGCGGCCGCTGGCGCTGGTAGGGCAGGTAGAGGTCGAGCTGGAGGTCCTGGCCGCCGGCCTGGTGGTAGACCAGGTTGGGTCTGACCTCGATGTCGACGCCGCTGCCGTCGGCCCAGTCGCCGCCATCGGCGGCGGCAGGGCGATGCAGCAGCAGCGCGAGTCCGAGCAAGAGGGCAAGGCGACGCATCGGCGGCTCAGAGCGCTTCGACGACCAGCTGCTGGTTGCTGACGCCCAGCCCGGCGATGAAGGTCGTCAGCCGCACGTCGACCGTGCCATTGGCCGGCACCGTGTAGCTGCCGAGCAGCTGCCGGGGCTGGGTCGGCGTGGTCCACAGCGTGATCGGCGCCCCGTTCAGCGTCGCCGCGCTGTTGAAGGTGAAGCTGGGCGTGTTCACGCTGTTCGTGAAGCTGGACGCGAACGACACCCGCGCCGTCCTGGCGCTGGCGTGGGGGTTGCGCAGGCGCAGCGTGACGTCGTACTTGTGGCCGTAGTTGCCATAGGTCCGCGTGCTCGAGTCGCTGAGCCGGTAGAGCGCCGCCACGGTCTGTTCCTGCAGATTGGCGTTGAACTTGGCCGAGGTGTTGAACGCAAAGCCGGCGTGCACATTGCCGCTGGCCGGCAGATCGACGACGGTGGTGCCGGCCACCAGGCTGCTCGCATAGACGCCGGCCTCGCGGCCATAGGCGTTGGCCGCTTCCGACTTGATGTCGCCGCTGGCCGGCGCGCCTTGGCTGAGGTTGATCGCGTCGGTCGTGCTGCCGCTGGCGGTGACCACGCTGTACAGGTAGATGGGCTGGCTGGCGCAGACCTCGAAGCGACCGTCGAGCATGTTGCGGTCGTTCATCAGCAGCTTGGCGATCTCCGTGCCCTGAAAGGCGCCGACGCTGCGGCCGCTGAAGTTGGTGACAAAGCTCCCGTTCAGCCAGTCCTTGGACACCGCGTAGCTCTGCCCGGTGCCGGCGCCGCCGAGCGGCTTCTGGCTGTTGGTGTAGGCCGAACCCTTGGCGCTGACGGTGATCGATGCGTTGTTCGGGTTGGTCGCGATCAGGTGCAGATAGGCCGCGGCGCCGCGCTGGTTGATGTGGAACAGGTAGGCGTTGTGGCAGCCGCTCAAGGGGTAACTGCGGCCGCCGCGGCTGGCGTCGCTGCGCGCGTTCTGCATCAGCCAGCCGGTGCCGCGGAAGATCTCCGGGTTGTTGCTCTTCCAGATCGGGTAGCCGCCGTAGCCGATGGTCAGCGGCTGCAACAGGTTGTCGGCCACCTTCTGGTTGCTGCTCAGCAGGCCGGCGCTCCAGCTGACGCCGGCCGAGGCCAGCGGCGGCAGGGCTGCCAGCAGGCAGGTGGCAAGTCTCAGGGTTCTCAGCATGACTCGGGTCCTGGCGGGCTGGGCTGGGCAGACTGCGCGAGTGCCGCCGACGCGGCGCAGTCGGTGCGCCGCCGGCGGCGGCGCGGCGTTGGCTAGCGGCCCCTGTAGGCCTCGCGCAGCACCGCGGCACGTGGCGCGATGCCGGTGCTGTGGAACTGCACCTCGCCGCGGAAGCCGGCGGCGCGGTTGGCGGCCAGCCAGTCGCGCAGCAAGTCGGCGCTCGGGATCACCTCGGGGCCCAGCGCCAGCAGCATGCCGGGGAACACGCGGCCCAGCTGCGCGTCGGGCACATGGGCCTTGGTTTCCGCCAGCAGGCGCTGGTAGGCGGGCAGGTCGCGGCGGTAGAGCTGGGGCAGCAATTCGTCGACCAGGCCGGCGCGCAGCCAGGCCGGCCAGTCCTGCAGGTATTCCTGCAGTCCCCAGGGGTAGGGGCTGGGCGACAGGCTGAGCACGGCGGTGGGACGCTGCGCCTTGATCGCCGCACGCCAGCGCGCCAGGAACTCGGTGAGCCGATCGGCCCGCCATTGCAGCCAATGCGCGTCCTGCTCGGCCGGCGGCGACTGGTCGGCCTGCCAATGGCCCTGGGCCGCGTACTGCGCGAGCAGCGCCGGGTGATAGCCGGCGCTGCTGGGCAGCGCGGGCAGGCGGTCGTCGCCCTGGATGCCGTCGAGCCGCGGGTAGCGCTGCAACAACTCCAGGCTGAGGTCGATGAGCAGCTGCTGGACCTCGGGGTCGAAGGCGTTCATCCAGTGGAAGCCGTTCTTCACCACCGGCTTGCCGTCCTGTCCCAGGGCCGTCCAGCCGGGTCGCTGCTGCAGCAGACCGGGGCTGCCGCCATGGTGGCTGGCAAAGCCGAACTCCAGCCAGGCGATGACGCGCAGGCCCAGCGGCTTGGCCTCGTCGAGCAGCTCCTGGATGAGGTCGCGATCGCCCAGGCCTTCGAGCTGGCGCACGCCGGTGATCGCCGCCATGCGGTCGGACGGGTAGAGCGTGCGGCCCGGCAGCAGCATCACCGCGTAGACGCTGTTCAGCCCGGCCGCCCGGAAGGCCTGCAACTCGGCGCGCATCGCCTCGCGGCTGCGCCAGAAGCCGTTGTGCTGCGGGCCGGCCACCCAGACGCCGCGCACCGGCAGGTCGGCGGCGCGCAGCCCGCCGGGCAGCAGGCAGGCGAGCAGGGCGAAGGCGGTGAACAGGTGGCGCAGGCGCATGCGGACTCCCCTCAAGATGCGAATCAGTATTCCAGACCATTGGACTAGAAACATTGGTGCAAGCCCGTCATTTCGATACCAAGTTGGCTCATCCATATCCTCGGCTTATGCCTCGATCATCTGGGGATAAGGGCGGAGCCCTGCGACGTGCCTGTCGGTGTTGCTGACGCGATCCGGACTAGGGTTGGTCTGGAGGCGCGCCGCGAAATGGTATGCACAATGGTCTAGGTTGGCTGCGCTGGCAGCTCGGCACCCCATTTGTTCCTGCACAGGAGGCCCGATGTCCCCGAATCTGACCCGTTTGAGCCCGATCGCCACCGCGATCGCCCTGAGCCTGCTGCCGAGTTGGAGCGCCGCGCAGCAAGCCGCCGCCAACGACGACACCCAGCGCCTGGACACCGTGGTCGTCAGCGGCATCCGCGCCTCGCTGGAGGCCAGCCTGAACGCCAAGCGCAACGCGGCCACCAATGTCGAGGTGATCACCGCCGAGGACGTCGGCAAGATGCCGGACAAGAACATCGCCGACTCGCTGTCGCGCCTGCCCGGTCTGAACATCCAGTTCGGCGGCGCGCTGGCCATGGACGAGGCCGAGCGCATCGCCATCCGCGGTTCCAGCCCCAACCTCAATCTGGTCACGCTGAACGGCCACGCGCTGTCCAGCGGCGACTGGCACGTCGGCGACCAGGGCGGCAGCGGTCGCTCGGTCGGCTTCGGCCTGATGCCGTCGCACCTGATCGGCAAGGTGGTGGTCTACAAGACCGGCCAGGCCGACATCACCGAGGGCGGCATTGCCGGCACCGTCGACATCCAGTTCCGCAAGCCGCTGGACTTCAAGCAGCGCAACACCCTGCACGCCTCGCTCGGCGTCGTGCACGCCACGCTGGCCGGCAAGACCACGCCGCAGATGTCGGCGCTGGCCGCCTGGAACAACGCCGAGCGCAACTTCGGCGTGCTGGTGCAGGCCTTCCGCGAGAAGCGCGCGCTGCGCCGTGACGGCCAGGAGACCTTCAGCTTCAACAACGTGGCCGCCACCTCGGCGGCGGCGCGCGAGAACCCGGCGCTGGCCGGCAAGCGCCTGCCCGGCAGCCTGAACTCGGCGATGTTCGAAGGCACGCGCGACCGCATGGGTGGCGCCATCGGCCTGCAGCTCAAGCCGAGCAAGAACAGCGAGATCAATCTGTCGGCCTTCCGCTCGGTGATGGACGCCGACAACTACAACAGCTCGGCCTTTGTGCTGCCCGGCACCCTGGTCAACCAGGCCGGCAACAACGGCTACCTGATCCGCGACGCGGTGATCGACGGCGACGTCATCACCAAGGCGACCCTGGTGCGCAACCCGCTGAGCGCGGCGAACTACAACGTCGTCGGCCTGCAGTTCGACCACAACCAGCGTGAGGGCGCCGAGTCGCTGACCAGCTTCGTCGATCTCGACGGTCGCTGGGACCTCGGCGACGCATTGACGCTGAAGGCGCGCGTCGGCAGCACCAAGGGCAGCGGCAAGACCAATTCGCAGCCCAGCCTGACCTTCGGTCTGATGAACCCGGCGCGCTTCGACTATTCGATCAACGCCACGCGACCGACCGACTACTTCTTCAGCAACGCCAACGGCGGCCGCGCCGACCTGAGCACCACCGCCAGCTACTCGCAGCTGTCGAACACCGGCGCCTCGGTGGCCTCGACCGACGAGGAGCGCTATGTGCACCTGGACGGCGAGTGGCGCACCCGCCTCGGTCCCATCCACACGCTGAAGTTCGGCGCGCGCACCGCCAAGCACGAGCGCCGCTACGACGTGCTGGGCGCGCGCTGGAACGCCCAGGACGGCGCCGACGGCCGGCCGGTCAGCCCCTCGCCCTTCATCAGCGTCACCGGCGGCACACTGGTCACCAACATCGTCGGCAACAACATCCCGGTGCCGGCCAGCGCCTACCCGGGCGACTTCGCCAGCGGTCTGAACGCCGACTTCCCGCGCCAGCTGTTCCGCTTCACGCCCGAGCAGCTCACCGCCTTCGCCAAGCAGTACGTCAACTGGGACCCGGTGCGCAACAAGATCTACACCAGCGGCTACACCGTCGACGAGACGAACAACGCGGCCTACCTGATGGGCGAGTTCGAGGCCGGCCAGCTCAGCGGCAACGTCGGCCTGCGCCTGGCGCAGACCGAGGTCGACTCGCTGTCCTACCAGGCGCTGCCCAATGGCGGCGGCGTCGGTCAATGCCGACCGCTGGACCCCTGCAGCGTGCCCGGCGCCATCGTCGGCTCGGCCTTCGCGACCTATCTGCCGCAGCGCGTGAAGACCGACCACCTGAGCGCCCTGCCCAGCCTGAACCTGCGCTTCAACGCCGGCAACGGCCACATCCTGCGCGGCTCGCTGAGCAAGACCCTGGGCCGCGCCAACTACAACGAGCTGGCCGGCGCGGTGTCGCTGAACAACACCCTGCTCACCGGCTCCAGCGGCAACCCCAACCTCAAGCCGATCACCGCCACCAATGCCGACGCCTCCTGGGCCTGGTACTTCAAGCCCCGCGCCTATGTGATGGCCTCGCTGTTCGCGCAGGAGCTCAAGGACTACGTGAAGGCCGGCACCTCGCAGGTCGAGTTCTTCAACACCTCGACGCAGGAGAACGCCATCTACACGGTGTCCAGCCGGCGCGGCGTGCGCGCCCAGGTGATGGGCGCCGAGGCGGCGCTCGAGCTGCCGCTGGTCGCCGGCTTCGGCCTGGGCGTCAACGGCACCTATGTCGACGCCACCGACGAGGACGGCGTGAAGCTGCTGGGCACCAGCACCTTTACCGGCAACCTGACGCTGTGGTTCGAGAACGAGCGCTTCAGCGGCCGCCTGGCCTGGAACGAGCGCAGCGACTACGCGATCGGCTTCGTCGGCAACGGCACCAACACGCCGAACAACGGCCTGCACAACTACAAGGGCTCGGGCACGCTGTCGATGTCGCTGACCTGGAAGATCAACCCGCAGTTCAGCCTGACCTTCGACGGCAACAACCTCAACAACCCGGTGCGTCACACCTACTTCATGACGGAGAACGCACCGGGCTACTGGCACCAGAGCGGTCGCCAGTACTACCTGAATCTGCGCGCCAAGCTCTGAGCAAGGCAAGGCAGCGATCTTTCTTGCCCGGCCTCGTGCCGGGTTTTTTTCTGCCGCCGTGAAGGGCCGGCGTCACCTGGGTCCGGCGGGGGTAGGCCCGGCTCCGTATAGTCGCGCCTCCCTCAATCCGACACCGCGTGCCTTCCATGGACCCGGCCCATGGTCTTGCCGACCCCGACCCCCACGCGTGAACCACCGCGCGGCGCCAGCCGCTGGCGCCGGGGACTGCTCGGTCTCGCCCTTGCCCTGCTGGCGGCGGCGGGGCCGGCCAGCGCGCGGACGGCCGACACCACACGCATCCGCGTGCCGCCCTTCGACGCGCCCCGCGACGGCCGACCCGGCTATTTCTTCGAGCTGCTCGACCTGGCGCTGAAGAAGACCCTGGACAGCCATGGCCCCTTCGAGGTCAGCGTGCTGCGGGAAGTGGTCTCGCTCGAGCGCGCGGTCAGCGAGCTGAAGAAGGGGCAGCTGATCGACCTGGTGTTCACCGCGCCCAACCCGGGACTGACCGATGGCTTGCGCGCCATCCCGGTCTCGCTGCTCAAGGAGCTGAACAACTACCGGGTGCTGCTGATCCGCGACGGCGAACAGGCACGCTTCGATCGCGTCCGCAGCCTCGACGACCTGCGCCAGCTGACCGCAGGGCTGGGCCTGCAGTGGGTGGACACCAAGATCATGCGCCACAACGGCTTCAGGGTGGAGGGTTCGGCCCTGCACGAGAACCTGTTCACCATGCTGGCGGCCAAGCGCTTCGACTTCTTCCCGCGCGGCATCTACGAGATCCAGAGCGACTTCCGGCGCTACCAGGACCTCGGCCTGGCCATCGAGCGGACGCTGTTCCTCTACTACGAGGCACCGTTCCAGTTCTTCGTCAACCCGGCCAATGCCCGGCTCGCCGAGCGCATCGAGACGGGGCTGAGGATCGCGCTGGCCGATGGCAGTTTCGACCGGCTGCTGATGAGCTACGCGGAGTTTCGGGCGGCGCTGGAGATGCAGCGCACGGCGCCGCGCCGCTTGCTGCGCCTGGCGCCCTTGCCGGCCGACTGCGGCGCCGCCTGTCCGCGCGATCGCTGAGCGCGACCGGTCGCTCGCCGCTCAGGCGCCCAGCTCGAGCTGGCGCCGGAAGCGCTGCCCTGGCGCCAGCGGCTGCAGCTGCGGCTTGGCCAGCAGCTCGTCCGGCGCGTCGGCCGCGTCGTCGCGGCCCCACCAGGGCTCGATGCAGACATAGGCGGCGCCGGGCCGCGCCCACAGGCCGAGCTGCGGCGCGCCGCCCAGCTGCAGGCGCAGCTGCTCCTTCGGGCCGCCCCGCTCGCGGCGCTGCAGCGCCACCCAGGCGGAGCGCAGCGGGTCGAGGATCAGCACATCGCGCTCGAACAGCGCCGGGTGCAGGCGCAGGCGGCCGGGTTCGCTCCAGGCCAGCGCCTCCGGCGCCGCCGCACGCAGGCCCAGCGGCGCCGGTTCCGGCTGCAAGCGCCACACCGTCTCGGCCTCGGCCTGTTCGAAGACCAGCTCCCAGTCCCGCAGATCGCCGGCCAGCGCGAAGCCCGGATGACCGCCCAGCCCGAAGGCCAGGGTCTGCGCACCGGTGTTGAGCACCGAGAGCTCGATGCACAGGCCCCGCTCGCCGAGCCGGTAGCCGATCTCGAACGCGAAGCCGAAGGGGTAGTGCGCGCGCGTCGCCTCGCTGTCGCGCAGGCGCAGGCGGGCGCTCGTGCCGTCTTGCTCGATGAGCTCGAAATCGCGCTGCGCGGCAAAGCCGTGCAGCGGCATCTCGTACCAGCGGCCGCGGTGCATGAAGCCACCGCCGCGCAGCCGGCCGACAAAGGGGAACAGCCAGGGCGCGGTCTGCTGCCAGACGCCTGCCTGCGGCTGCCAGAGCAGCTCCTCGTCGCCGCGGCGCAGCGATTGCAGCTCGGCGCCGCGGGGGCTGATGCGGGCTTTGAGACGGCCCGAGCGCAGCTCGATCACGGCCGGCTCAGGCGGCGGCCCTCGGCGTCGAAGGCATAGACGGCCTCCGGCGCCGCCTGCAGCGCCAGCTGTTCACCGGTGCTGACGCGCAGATCGCCGGGCAGCTGCACGCAGACCCGGCCGAGCTGCTGGGTCTCGGCATACAGATAGCCGAGCGCGCCCAGGCGCTCGATATGCAGCGCGCGTGCCGGCACCGCGCCGGGGCTGCCCAGCGCAACCAGCTGCCAGTGCTCGGGCCGCACGCCCAGGCGCGCCGCGCCGGCCGGGGCCAGCGCGGGCAGCGCGGCGGCGTCGAACAGATTGATGGCCGGCGAGCCGATGAAGCCGGCGACGAACTCGTTGACCGGGTGGTGGTAGAGCTCCAGCGGCGCACCGGTCTGCTCGATGCGGCCGTCGCGCAGCACGACGATGCGGTCGGCCAGGGTCATGGCCTCGACCTGGTCGTGGGTCACGTAAATCATGCTGCTGCCCAGCTCGCGGTGCAGCGCGGCCAGCTCAACGCGCATGTGCAGGCGCAGCTCGGCGTCCAGATTGGACAGCGGCTCGTCGAACAGGAAGACGCGAGGCTGCTGCACCAGCGCGCGGCCGATCGCCACGCGCTGGCACTGGCCGCCGCTGAGCTCGCCGGGCTTGCGAGCCAGAAAAGGCTCGAGCTTCAGCGTGCGCACGGCCCTCTCCAGTTTTGCGGCGATCTCGGCCTTGGGCACGCCGCGCATGCGCATGCCGAACGTGAGGTTCTGCGCCACCGTCATGTGCGGGTAGAGCGCATAGCTCTGGAACACCATGGCCAGCCGGCGCTCGCTGGGATGCGCGCGGGTGCAGTCCTTGCCGTCGATCAGCAGCTGGCCGCCGCTGGCTTCCTCCAGCCCGGCGATCAGGCGCAGCAGCGTGCTCTTGCCGCAGCCCGAGGGGCCGACGAAGACGAGGAACTCGCCCTCCTGCAGCTGCAGGTCGATGCCCTGCAGCACCGTGGTGGCGCCGAAGGATTTGCGCAGGCCGCGCAACTCGATGACAGGGGCGATGACGGGATTCATAGGCGGGCGAGCAGGGCCGGGTCCCAGGCGGTGGGAACGCCGGCCTCGTGGAGGCGTTGCTGGAAGGCGCGCACGGCGGCCGGGTCGTCGTGCAGCGCGCGCGGACCGCGGCGGCGGCGCAGGGCCTCGCTGGCGATCAGCGCGGCGACCTCGCCGACCAGCCATTCGGTGGGGTGCACGCGGGTGCTGGCCGCGGCCAGCTGCGTGGCCGAGAGGTTCTTGCAGGCCGGCAGCAGGTTGTCGCAGTCGGGGCTGATGAAGCAGCCCATCGGCAGCACATAAGGCCTGCCCTTGGCGTTCAGGCCATGGCCGCTGACCACGGTCGGGTGGATGTCCAGGTTGTACCAGGCGACGCCGACCGAGCGCGGGTGCGTCATCGGCTCCATCGAGCCGGTGGACAGCAGGGTCTGGGTCAGCGTCGACAGGCCGACCAGGCGGCGCGACTCGCGCACATAGACGGCCTGGGCCAGGCCATCGGGCGTGCCGCTGACATCGGGTGCCGGCTGCAGCTCGGGGTAGCCGCGACCATCGGCCTCGGTCTGCAGCCAGTGGAGGAAACAGAGGCTGAGCTCGCGGGCCGCCAGCCCGACCTCCTGCTGGCTCAAGGGCCCGTCGAGCAGGGGCGCGGCGGCGTAATCGTTCTGCGCCCAGTTGATCAGCGAGACCTCGTCGCGCGGCGACTGCCATTGCTGCGCGGCGACGACGCGGCGGTAACGCCACCAGTCGAGCGTGCTGCCGTCGGCGAACAAGGGCAGGCGCACCACCTCGCCGCGACCGCTGCCCGGCATCGCGTCGCTGAACAGGCGGTGGCCGTAATGCGGCACCACATGGTCGCGCCAGGGCGCGTAGGCGGGCGGGGCTTGGATCACCGGCCCCGGCTTGGCCTGGCGGCGCAGCGCCAGCACCCAGGTGACCGGCTGCTGGTCCAGCGGGTCGGCCTGCTCCGGGGCCAGCGCTTCGCCGAAGTCGGCGGCGCTCTCCTTGCCGATCCGGTAGGGCAGGCCGGCCAGGCGCAGCAGCTCGCCGGTTTCGGTGGCGTCCAGCACATAGTCGGCCTCGATGCGCCGCTCGCCGATGCTCAGCGACACGATGCGGCGACCCTCGCGCTGCAGCGCCTGGGCCTCGCCGGCGATCAGCTGCAATCGGCCGGCGTCGATGTGCGGCTGCAGCAGGGCGCGCAGATAGTCGTGCGCGACGGCGGGTTCGACGCATAGCCGCGAGACCCAGCCGTCGCCGGGGTTGCAGCCCTCGGTCATCGTGGCGCGGTCCAGGAAGCCGGGCTGGGCGCGGTAATGCGCGTGCATCGCGTCGCGGAAGCGGCGGTAGCTGGCCGTGCAGCCGCCGTGCTCGATCAGCCGGTGTTCGTCGGGCGGCACGGCCTGGCTGGTCAGCTGGCCACCTATCCAGGCGTGCTGGGTGACGAGCACCGCGCTGTGACCCTGGCTGCAGGCGGTGTGCGCGGCAAGCACGCCGCCCAGGCTGTCGCCGACGATGAGGATCTCGGTCTTCATGGACTCAGCTCCAGGCCGATTTCGAAGCTGCGATCCCAGGGCAGCCAGGCCCGCTTGACCTGCTGCGCAAAGCCGTGGCGCGCGAGCCAGGGGTTGGCCTGCGCCAGCATCAGGTTCTCGGCCGCGGCGCTCCGCTCGGCGGGTGGCAGGCGGGACTCGTCGACGCTGTCCCTGAACTGCTGGCGCAGCTGCGCCTGCCACAGCAGATCCTCGGCCAGGCGCAGCGCCAGCACCGCCTGGTTCGCGGGGCTGGCCCAGCGCCCGCGCGCCAGCACCAGCTGGGCGAGCAGGCTGCCGATGCGATTGCTGGAGGTGTTCCAGCCGGCGTAGGCGGCCAGCCGCGGCAAGGGCAGCCGCTCGGCCAGCTGGGCGACGAAGACCGGGTCGCCGCCATTGGCATGCGCGTCGTCGATCACGGCGACCGGCAGGCCGTCGCCCAGGCTGTCCCACAGCGCCGCGTCGACACCGGGCCGCGACGGCAGCGGCTTGCGCATCGCCCAGTCGCCCTGAGCCCTTCCCTGGCTGTGGATCAGCAGCAGCGCGTCGGCTTGCTTCTCAACGGCCAGCGCGCCGACCGCCTGCAGCTGCGCCGCCAGCGATTGCGGCAGCGGCCTGTCCTCGTACAGCGGCAGCAGCTGCCGCCAATGCGCGGTGTCGCTGGGCTGCAGCGCCAGGCGCAGGGGGGCGTCGCCGCGCAGCTGCGTCACCGTCCAGGCGGCCAGCGTGTGCATGACCTCGTCGGCGCCCGGGTAGATCAGCACGCGATCAGCCAGACCGCGGGCCGCCACCTCGGCCTGCAGGCGGCGGCGCTCGGCGATGTTGAAGCCGTACTCCGCCGTGTCGTCCTGCGGCAGCACCAGGCGGTCGATCACGCCTTGTTCGAGCAGCTCCAGCGCGGCGAGATTGATCGCGACATTGCGCTCGCGGGTGGCGCGGTAGTCCAAGCGGACCGCCTCGGGCACGCGCGCCGCCGCCGCCGCGGCCAGGGCCTGCGATGCCGCGTCGCCCGTCTGCGCAAAGCGGTCGCTGTGGAAGCTCCAGGCCCAGAGGTCGGCGCCATGCGGGTTCCAGTAGGGCTTCTCCTCGTCGGCGACGCAGTTGTTGGAGATGCGCATGGTGGCCGCGAAGGCGCTCAAAGGCACGCCCGGACGCTTGAGCTCGCGCAGCAGCGCCAGGCGCTGGCGCAGGCTCGCCTCGTCATCGGCGATGAAGCGGCTCGGGATCAGGCCGCCATAGACCAGCATGTCCAGGCTCAGCACCCAGCCGGCCGCCTGATCGGCCTGCGCACGCAGCCATGCCGCGATCTGCTCGCGGTCGGCCGGGACGCGGAAATGACCGAGCTGCTCGATGCCCGGGCAGCGCAGCTCGAAGCCTTCGGCCAGCGCGACCAGCTGCTGCACCTGCGCGCGCACGACAGGCCGGCCGTCGACCGGCAATCCGACGATGGTCCTCATGCGATCGCTTTCCGGAAGCTGGCGATGCGGTGCGGGGCGAGCAGCTCGCCGCCCTCGTCGGTTCTTGTCCAGCCCGGCAGCGCGCAGGGCAGTGCCTGGTCCAGCGCGTTCCAGACGCGCAGCTCCAGCTCGCCGCCAACGCGGCGCAGGCTGCTCGGGATCAGCTTGGGGTGCGGTAGCGTCAAGGGCTCGCGCCAGGCCGTTGGCCGCTGACCCGGCAGCACCAGCAAGGGCCGGCGGCGCAGCAGGCTGGTCTGCAGCAAGTCGGCGGCGTCGAGCGATGCATCCAGCGCGAAGGCAAACGGCGTCTCGCCATGGAATGCCTGCTGCGCGCCCGGCGTGGCCAGGTCGGGACCGGCACCGGCGCCGCGTGACACCAGGTCGCGGCGCGACAGCCAGCCGATCGAGCGTTGCAGCGTCAGCGCCAGCGCGTGGCTGCCGTCGGGCGCGCTGACGATCTCGAACTCCTGCAGCCCGCGGTGCGCGACGGCGATGCGGCCGGCCTGCACCGCGCTCAAGCTGGGGTTCACGACCACGGGCGTCTCGACCTGTTTCGTGGCCTGCTCAGGGTAGTCGGCCAGGCGTACCGGGCGCCGCGTCCAGTGGAAGGCGGTGTCGCCGGCGCTCTCGCTCAGGGTCTCGCCGGCCGCGAGGACGAGGCGGGTGCGCTGGTCCTTCGCCCCGCTGATCAGGCGCAGGCTCGCCTCCACCCAGGGCTGCCCGTCACACAAGGTCAGCACCAGCTGACCGTGCACCGGCCGCCGCGCGGCATGGGGCCCGCGCCGCGCCTCGTCCAAGCACCAGGCCTGGTCGTAATCCAGGCGCAGCATCACCACCGTGAACGGCCCGCTGCGGAACTGGCCGTGCCGCGTGAAGCGGTGCTGCCAATGCCGATCGGGTTCGCTCGTGGCGGGGGAGAAGTTGTAGCTGTCGCCGGCATCCAGCTCGGTGTGCAGCAGCAGTTGCACGCGGCCGGCCGCCGTCTGCCAATGCAGCTCGCCATCGGCGCCGAACTGCAGTCGCCCCTGCGCGGTGGCGATCTCATCGGCCGGCGGCAGCTCGGCGGGCAAGGTGGCGGCACAGGCCGCCGTGGGCTCGCAGGCCTCGATGCGCAGCGCCTGCGCGTCCAGGCCCTGCAGCGGCAGCGCCACGCGCAGCTGCAGGCGGTGGCCGATGACGGGCTCCGGAAAATCGTCGAGCGGCGAGCGCAGCGAGCGGGCTTCCTCGGCGCCCAGCCAGTGCGTGGGCAGCGGCGTGCCATCGGCATCCACCACGCGCACCGCTGCCGGCAGCGGGCCCTGCAGCAGCGGTTCCAGCGGCTGCCAGCCGCTGCGCGCCAGCGGCAGCGGGTTGAAGACCGTCAGCTGCGAGTCGTCGGCAAACACGCTGGCGCCTTGCCCCTCGTGCTGCATCGCCGTCTGCAGGCCCGCCGCCTGCAGCGCCCGGCCGCGCAGGCCGCTCAGGCGCTGCTCCAGCTGCGAGAAGCGGGTCTCCATCTCGGCGTGCACCGCGTCGACGCTGCAGCCGCAGATCGAGTCGTGCGCCTGCTGCTGCAGCAGCAGCTTCCAGCTCTGCGTCAGCGCGCGCGCTGGCGGCTCGGTCTCGCGCAGCCAGGCCCAGAGCGGCTCGGTCTCGCCGAGCAATCGGTCCTCCAGGCGCTGGTGCGCGTCCTTCAGGTGGCGGCGCGTCGACAGCACATCGGGCAGCACGAAGCTCTGCGCGTTGTCGCGCAGCTCGCCGTGCAGGGCAGGGCGGTCGACGGGGCCGATCGCATGCAGATGGGCCTGCAGGCTTTCGAGAACCAGCTCGTAGCGATCCTGGCTGGCGTTGAAGGCCGCGATGCGCTCGGCCAGCAGGCTGTGCGGCGCCAGATGGTCGCCGCCCTGGGTGAGCAGCAGCCTGCCGCTCAAGGACCGCGGCGCGATGGACTCCAGGTATCGGGTCAGCGCGCCCTGCCAGTCGGGCAGGTTCAGCGGGTGCTGGTAATAGCCCTGGGTCAGGTAGAGCGCGTCGACCATGGAGCCATCGGGCGCCACCCAGCGGAACTCGGCATGGCGCAGATCGATGCCGCGCCAGGTCACCGCCGCCGGGATGCCATGCTGGCGCAGCAGCTGCGGCATCTGCGCGACATGGCCGAAGCTGTCGGGCAGATAACCGATGCGCTGGCAGTTGCCGTGAGCGGCGGCAGCGGCCATGCCGATCTCCAGATTGCGCCATAGCGACTCGCCGCTGACCAGGAACTCGTCGGCCATCACGTACCAGGGGCCGAGCAGCAAGCGGCCGGCCCTGGCGTGCGCGAGCACGCGCGCAGCCAGCTCGGGCTCGGCCTCCTGCAGCAGGTCCTCCAGCGCGGCGACCTGGCCGTCGAACAGGAAGCAGGGCAGCCGGCCGTCGTCGAGCTGCTCGCAGACGCGCTCCATCACCGCGAGCAGGCGGCCGGCGAATTGCTGCTGCGGGAAGTACCACTCGCGGTCCCAATGCGTCTGCACGACGACGGAGACGCGGAACGGCTTGGCCAGCGGGGCGGAACGATCGGGGCTCATGACTTCACGGCGCCCTTCAGGGCACCCTCGATGAAGAAGCGCTGGCTGAAGGCGAACACCGCCAGCACCGGGATCAGGGAGAAGACCGCGCCGGCGGCGACCAGGCGCCAGTCCAGCGAGAACATGCCGGCGAGCCGGTTCACGCCCAGCGGCAGCGTGAAGGTCGACGGATCGTCGTTGAGGATCAGCGGCCAGAGGAAATCCCCCCAGGCGGCGATGAAGGTGAACACCGCCAGCGTGGCCAGCTGCGGCCGCACCAGCGGCAGGCAGACGAAGGCCCAGATGCGAAAGCGCCCCACGCCCTCCATCACCGCCGCCTCCTCCAGCGCCTTGGGGATGCTGTCGAAGGCCTGGCGCATCAGGAGCACGCCGAAGGCGGTGCAGGCATGCGGCAGCACCAGGCCTAGCAAGCTGTTGCGCAGGCCCAAGGACAGCGCCAGCTGGTAGACCGGGATCATCAGCAGCTGGAAGGGCAGCATCATGCTGGCCAGCAGCGCGGCAAACACCAGGGGCTTGGCCCTGAAGTCGATGCGTGCCAGCGCGTAGCCGGCCATGGACGCGAACAGGCCGTTGAGCAGCACCGCCAGCAGCGCGACCTGCAGGCTGTTGCCCAGGTAGCCGAACATCGGCTGGCTCTCCAGCACGCGGGCGAAGTTGCTCAGCGTGGGCTCAGCCGGCAGCAGCTGCGGCGGGCTGGCGAACAGGTTCTCGCCCGGGCCCTTCAGCGCGGTCGACAGCAGCCAGAGAAAGGGACCGATGGTGACGAGGGCCCAGGCGAGCAGCGCGAGGAAATGCAGTACGCGCTTCATGCCGTTTTCTTCCGAAGCAAGCGCAACTGCAGCAGCGACAGCACCAGCGTGATCGCGAACAAGGCCATGCCGGCCGCCGACGCCAGGCCCATCTCGAACTCGACAAACGCCGTCTCGTAGATGAAATAGACCAGGGTCTTGGACGCCGCCATCGGCCCGCCCTGGGTCATCACATAGATCTCCTCGAAGACCTTCATCGAGGCAATCGATGACATCACTGCGACGATGGCCATCGCAGGCCGCAGCAGCGGCACGGTGATGTGCCAGAACTGCTGCCAGGCGCTGACGCCCTCCAGCCTGGCGACCTCATACAAGCTGCGCGGAATGCCCTGCAGGCCGGCCAGGTAGATGACCATGTAATAGCCCATGCCGCTCCACAGCGTCACCGCCATCACCGCGAACAGCGCGATGCCGGGGTCGGTCAGAAAGGCGACCGGCTCGCTGGCCAGGCCCAGGGCCTGCAGCGCGTGGTTGAGCAGCCCCTTTTCCTCGTAGACCCACTTCCAGATCAGACCGGAGATCACCAGCGAGGTCACCACCGGCAGGTAAAAGAGCGCGCGAAAGAGCTTGATGCCGGGCAGCGCGCCGTTCACCCCGACCGCCAGCACGATGGGCAGCAGCACCAGCAGCGGCACGACGACGACCAGGTAGAGCAGGCTGTTGCGCAACGCCGCCCAGAAGAAGGGGTCGGCGGCCAGGCGCGCGTAGTTGTCCACGCCGACAAAGCGCGTCGGCGAGATCATGTTGTAGTCGGTGAACGAGAGCCATAGCGCCTGCGCCGCCGGGTAGAGCACCAGGCCGCCGAGCAGGCTGCAGGCCGGCAGCAGGAAGAGCAGGGTGATCCAGGGCTTTTCCTTCATGGCTTCGCCTCCAGCGCATCCCAGGCCAGGCGGGCGGCGCCGAGCAGGCCGGCGCGGGCGCCGAGCTCGGCCGGGCGCACGTCCAGCGGCAGGTCGGCGAGCAGCGGCTGCAGGCGCGGCCACCAGTGCTCGCGCGCGTCGATCAGGCCGCCGCCGATCAGCACGCAGCCGGGATCAAGCAGCCAGTGCAGGTTGTGCAGCAGCAAGGCGAGCTGCTCGGTCCAGGCCTGCAGCGCGGCCGCGGCGCGCGGCTCGCCGGCGAGCAGGCGGGCGATGACCTCGCGGCCGTCAACGGCGCTGCCATGCAGGCGCGCCAGGCCGCTGCCGGAGAGCAGGGACTCCAGCGGCAGGCGCCGGCCTTCGTGAACGATCTCGGTGCGGCCGACATGGCCGGCCAGATGGCCGCTGCCCCCGTGCAGCCGGCCGTCGACGAGGAAGGCGCCGCCCAGGCCGGTGCCCAGGGTCAGCAGCGCGCCGTCCCGGCGGCCGCGCAAGGCCCCCAGCCAGGCCTCGCCGAGCAGGGCGGCGTGCACATCGTTGCGCGCGGCGACGGGCAGCGCGAAGCCGGCCAGTTCCTGGCGCAGGTCCGTCCCGCGCCAGCCGGGCAGCGCGGCAGTGGCGTCGAGCACGCGGGCGCTCGCCGGGTCGATCACGCCCGCCAGCGACAGGCCGATGGCCAGCGGCCGCGCGTCGCCCTGGGCGTCGGCGAGCAAGGCGCGCAGATTCGCCAGCACCGCTGCGGCTCCTGCGGCGGCGGGAGTCGGCGCCTCGTGCAGGCGATGCAGACGGCCGTCGCGATCGACCAGGGCGGCGACGGTCTTGGTGCCACCGAGATCGGCGGCGAGCACGCAGTCGGCGGGGGGCAGGGTCATCATCAACTGGGGCAAGCGAGCAGCGAGCGCCACTGCGCGCCGGTGGCCTGCAGCGCCGCCGCGGGCGAGCGGCGGCCCAGCATCTGCGCCTGCAGCTGCAGCGAGTAGCTGTTGCGCAGCTTGCTGTAGGCGCGCATCGGCGGCACCAGCACGCGGCCTTGCAGCGCCTGGGTGACCGACAGCGCGCGCGCGCGGTCGATCAGCTCGCCGCTGGCGGGCGTGGTCGACAGAAAGGCATCGGCATAGCTGGCCCGCGTGCTGGGCAGCACCGGCACGGTCTTGGCAAAGGCCAGCTGGTTGTCGGCGTTGCTGACGAAGGCGGCGAAGTCGAAGGCGGCCTGGACCTGGTGCGACGTGCGCGGCACGGCCAGGTTCATCACCGCCAGATTGGGCGGCACGCCGGGGCCGGTGAGCGCCGGCGCGACCTCGATCTGCGCATACAGCGCGGCATTGCTGTTCTTGATGAAGCTCAGGAACTGCATGCCGGTCGAGACCATGGCCAGCTCGCCGGCCACGAAGAGCTCGACCGCCTTGCGATGCCCCTCGGTGACGACGTTGCGCGGCACGTAGCGGCGCTGGTAGAGCTCGCGGTAGAAGTCGAAGGCGGCGGCGCCCTGGGCGTTGATGAAGCCGGGGCAGCCGCGTTCGTCGAGCAAGGGGGCGCCGAAGGCGACCAGGGTCTCCAGCGGGTGCGAGCCATCGAGCGCCGGGAAGTAGACGTGCGCTCCCTGGACCGCCAGCCTCGGCGCGACGGCCATCAAGTCGGCGTGGCTGCGCGGCACGCTGGCCACGCCGGCGCGCGCCAGCAGGCCGCGGTGCGCCAGCGTCAGGTTGGTCGTCAGGTACCAGGGCAGGGCGAAGGTCTTGCCGTCCAGGCGGTTGCCCGCCCAGGCGGCCGGCAGGTAGGACTGCACGACGGCCGCCGGCAGATGCTTCTCGGGCTCGGCCAGCGCGCCGAACTCGGCCAGCTTGGCGGCGAACTGCGGGTTCAGGTTGACGACATCGGGCGCCTGGCCGGCGGCGATCGCCGTCAGCACCTTGCGCTCCATCTCGCTCCAGGGCAGGTCCACCCATTTGATCTTGCGACCCGGGTGCGCTGCTTCGTAGCGGGCGATCAGGCCGTTCACATAGCCGTCGAGCTGGGGCGACAGCTGCATGGTCCAGAACTCCAGGGTCTGCGCCCGGACGGCCGGGCCGAGCAGCAGCAGCAGGAGGGCGAGGCGACGCATCATGAGGGCGCCCACCTTAACCGAACTGGGCCAATGAATCAAGCAATGGTCTACAAATGGTCTCTTTTCAATTCTCTATGAAGCCGCTATATTGGCATCGCCTTGGCCCAGGGTTTCACCCTAACAAATAGACCAATCTAAGACCAGCATGCCGTCCGACCGCGCCCTCAAACGCCAGCAGCTGAAGGAACAGCTGCTCACCCTGGTCCAGCAGCACAGCGGCGGTCGCCTGCCGCCGGAGCGCGAGCTGTCCGAACGCTTCAACGTCGCCCGCGAGACGCTGCGCCGCTGCCTGCGCGAGCTGGAGCAGGACGGCCTGCTCGAACGCCGCCAGGGCGCCGGCACCTTCGTCAGCGGCCAGCCGGTGGTCAAGCAGCTGCAGCTGATGAGCTTCTCCGAGGACATGCGCGAACGCGGTCTGCTGCCCTCCAGCGAGGTGCTCGGCGTCGCCGAGCTGGGCGCCAACGCCAAGCTGGCGCAAAAGCTCAAGCTCACGCCGGGCGCGGCGCTGATCGAGCTGCGCCGGCTGCGCTTTGCCAACGACGAGCCGATGGCGCTGGAGACCGTCTACCTGGTCAAGGGCCGGGTGCCGAGCATCGACGCCGAGCGACTGAAGAGCGGCTCGCTCTACGAGCTGTTGCAGCAGGCCGGCATCAGCATCCGCAGCGCGGTGCAGCAGGTGCAGGCCACCGTGCTCAGCGAGGACGAGGCCGACCTGCTGGAGGTGCCGCCGTTCTCGCCCTCGCTGCTCGTCGAGCGCCTGGTGCTCAGCCAGGCCGGCGAGATCATCGAGTTCGCCCGCACGCTCTACCGCGCCGACCGCTACCGCTTCGAGGTCAATGTGATGCGCCCGCCGCAGAGCCCGGTGGGAGACGAGGCGTGACGCCAGCCGAACTTGACGCTCGCCTGCGCACCGGCCTGGTGGTCAGCTGTCAGCCGGTCGACGACGGTCCGCTGGACCACGACGAGGTCGTCGCCCGCCTGGCCGAAGCGGCGCTGACCGGCGGCGCGCGGGCGCTGCGCATCGAGGGCGCGGCCCGCCTGGCCCATGTGCGGCGTCGCCTGCCGCAAGCCTTGCTGATCGGCATCGTCAAGCGCGACCTGGCGGACAGCGCGGTGCGCATCACGCCGCTGCGCAGCGACGTGCAGGCGCTGGCCGATGCCGGCGCCGATGTGATCGCCGTCGATGCCACCGAGCGCCCGCGGCCGCTGGCCGTGGCCGCGCTGCGCCAGGCCATTGCCGAGGTCGGCTGCATCGCCATGGCCGACTGCGCGACCGTCGCCGAGGGCGAGGCGGCGGCGGCGCTGGGCTTCGAGATCGTCGGCACGACGATGAGTGGCTACACCGGTGGCCCGGTGCCGGCCGAGCCCGATTGGGCGCTGCTGGCGGCGCTGGTCGACCGCCACCCGCGGGTGATGGCCGAGGGCCGGGTGCACACGCCGGCCCAGGTGGCCCGTGCCTTCGCGCTGGGCGCCTGGGCGGTGACCGTGGGCACCGCGATCACCCGCACCGAGTTGCTGACGCGCAGCTTTGCCGAGGCCTGCCCGTGACCCACCCCCTACCGGCTTCGCCGGCCCCCTCAAGGGGGCGCTGCCAGTGGCCCGGCAGAGCCGGTTCCACGGCAGCCGCTTGGGGGTGCGATGCCGACCGCAACTCACTTTCCATGCAAGTCGGGCCGCCAACATGAATCAACACGACTTCTGGAGTCCCGCCTTCCTGCGCGCGCACATCCGCCATACCCTGGACTTCTACGCGCCGGTGGCGCTGGACGCGAGCGGCGGCTTCTTCCACTGGTTCAAGGACGACGGCAGCGTCTACGACCGCCGCCGCCGCCACCTGGTCAGCAGCGCGCGCTTCGTCTTCAACCACGCGATGGCCTACCGCGCCTTCGGCGACGTCGAGGACCAGCGCCGCGCCGCCCATGGCCTGGCCTATCTGCGCGACGTGCACCGGCAAGCCAATGGTGGCTACGCCTGGCTGCTCGACCACGAGAGCCGGCAGGTCCTCGATCCGACCCAGCACTGCTATGGCCTGGCCTTCGTGCTGCTGGCCCATGCCCACGCGGCGATGGCCGGCGTGGCCGGCGCGCGCGAGGGCATTGCCGAGACCTTCGCGCTGATGGAGCAGCGCTTCTGGGAGCCGTCGCATGGCCTTTACGCCGACGAGGCCGACGCCGGCTGGCGGCTCAGCGCCTACCGCGGCCAGAACGCCAACATGCACGGCTGCGAGGCATTGCTCGCCGCCCACGAGGCCACCGGCGACGCGCATTACCTGGAGCGCGCCGCCCTGCTCGCCCGCAACATCTGCGTGCGCCAGGCCGAGCGCTGTGGTGGTTCGGCTTCGACTGGCTTTGCCAGCGATGCCGAACCCCCTGGGGGGGCGGACGATCACGAAGTGACCGGCCTGGGGGCCAAGGTTCTTTGGGAACACTACGACGAGCACTGGCAGCCCGACTGGGACTACAACCGCGACGACCCGGCCCATCTGTTCCGGCCCTGGAGCGTCCAGGTCGGCCACCTGACCGAATGGGCCAAGCTGCTGCTCATCCTGCACCGCGTGCAGCCGGCCGACTGGCTGCTGCCGCGCGCCATCGAGCTGTTCGACGCGGCCTGGACCCAGGGCTGGGACGACCGTCACGGTGGCCTGGTCTACGGCCTGGACCGCGACGGCCGGGTGGTCGACGCCGACAAGTATTTCTGGGTGCAGGCCGAAAGCCTGGCGGCTGCCGCGCTGCTCCACCTGCAAACCGGCGAACCGCGCTTTGCCCATGCCTACCAGCGCCTGTGGGACTACAGCTGGACGCATTTCGTCGACCACCGCCACGGCGCCTGGTACCGCATCCTGAGCCCGGACAACCGCCGGCTCAGCGACGAGAAGTCGCCGGCCGGCAAGACCGATTACCACACCATGGGTGCCTGCCACGAGGTGCTGCTGGCGCTGCGCCTGGCGGGGCGATGAGCTTGCCCGTCTTCATCAGCTTCGGCGAGGCCTTGACCGACCTGGTCACGCGGGGCGGCGACGACTTCCGTGCGCTGCCCGGCGGCGCCGGCTGGAACGTCGCCCGCGCCTGCGCGGCGCTGGGCATGGCCTCGGCCTGGGCCGGCTGCCTGAGCCAGGACCGCTTCGGCGATCAGCTGCACGAGGCCAGCCGGGCCGCCGGACTGGACCTGCGCTTCATCCGCCGCGTCGCCGCCGCGCCGCTGCTCGCCGTCGTCGACCGCCTCGACCCGCCGCATTACTTCTTCATCGGCGACGGCGCGGCCGACCTCGCCTTCGACGCCGAGGCGCTGCCCGCCGGCTGGCGGGGCGCGCTGCGCTGGGCACACTTCGGCGGCATCAGCCTGGTGCGCGAGCCGCTGGGCAGCCGCCTGGAGGCGCTTGCCGACGAACTCAAGGCGCAGGGCGTGAGCCTGAGCTTCGACCCCAACCACCGCGCGCTGATGGGCGAGCGCGACCTGCCGCGTCTGCTGCGCTTCATCGAGCGCGCCGACGCCATCAAGCTCAGCGATGAGGACTTGCGCGGCTACTTCCCGTCGCAGGCCCCGGCCGCGGCGTTGGCCGGTCTGCGCCAGCGCAATCCGCGGGCCTGCTGGCTGTACACGCGCGGTGCCGACGGCGCCTCGCTGTTCACCGCCGACGGGCAGTGGCACAGCCCGGCCGTCGCCGTCGACGTGGTCGACACCGTGGGTGCCGGCGATGCCAGCCTGGCCGGGCTGCTGCTGGCCTTGTCGAGCGGCGAGCCGCCGCCGCGCCAGCTGCAGTACGCCGTCACCAATGCCGCGCTGGCCTGCCTGGGCCCCGGCGCGCTGGCGCCGACGCGCGAGCAGCTGGTGGCTAGGGCCTGTTCACACTAATGGAAGCCGGCGCGTTGCCATCCAGAAACGGCCCCAACGAGGCGCGAAGTGAAGCTGGTGCTCTGCGCACCAGCGAGCTTCGCAACGACGTGGGGGCCGTTTTCTGGTGGCAACCCGAAGGGAACGTGCCTGGCAGGCCGCCATGCGGCGTTGCTCCTGCCAGGGCCGGAGGCCCTGGCCTTCGCCAGGCACAAACAGCCCACAGGGCTGTTTGTGTCCGGGCTCAGCCTAGCGGGCGCCAGCCCGCGTCGTCGTCGCGCCTTGCCTGGCGGCCTGCCAGGCACGTTCGCGCGGCTTCGCTTAGTGTGAACAGGCCCTACGCTGTGATGCGCGCCGTCGTCGCCGTCCTGCTCGCACTGCTGCTCGGCTGTGCCGGCGCACCGCCTCGGCAGGACTTGGCAGCGGGGTGGCAGGAGTTGGCGCCTGGCCTGCGCTACCGCGCGGCAGACCCCGGCCTGCATGCCCTCGTCGTCGACCTGCAGCAGCGCCGCCTGCAGCTGAGCCGCCATGAGGAGCGCGGGCGAACCTTGACCGAGTTCAGCGCCGCCCGCCAGGCGCTGGCGGTGATCAACGTCAGCTTCTTCGACCGCGCCTACCGACCGCGCGGCATCACCGTCAGCGACGCCGAGCCCTGGCCGGAGCTGCTCAGCGTCGAGCACAGCCCGCTGCTGGCCTGCGACGCCGCGCAGCGCTGCCGGCTCGACCTTGACCCGCCCTATGAATTGCCGCCGCGGACCCGCATGGCCCTGGCCGGCACGCCCTGGTTGATCCGCGCCGGCATGCCGCGCACGGCCGCCGATGACGCCGCCTGCGCGGCCCTGTGCGCGCAGCCGCACCCGCGCACCGCGCTGGGCCTGAGCGCCGATGGCCGTTTTCTCATTGTGCTGCTCGCCGAGGGCCGCCGCGCCGGCCTGCCCGGCCTGACGCTGGCCGAGACCGCCCGCCGGCTGCGGGCCCTGGGTGCCCACGAGGCGCTGAACCTGGACGGCGGCGGTTCCAGCAGCCTGCTGATTCGCGGCGAGTCGGCGATGCAGCGGCCGGCCAACGAGCCGGCCTTGCGCCGCGTCGCCAACGCGCTGCTCATCCTGTGAACCGCGACGGCTCGCTCGATGCGCTGCGCGGCCTGGCCGTGCTCGGCATGGTGTTCAGCGGCAGCATCGGCTTCGGCAGCGACGCCCTGCCCGGCTGGATGTACCACGCCCAGCTGCCGCCACCGGCGCACCGGCTGGTGCCGACCCTGCCCGGCATCAGCTGGGTCGACCTGGTGTTTCCGATGTTCCTGTTTGCGCTCGGCGCCGCCATCCCGCTGGCGCTGCGCGATCGCTCGCTGACCGCGGTCGCCTGGGTGGCGCTGCGCCGCGCCGCGCTACTGCTCTACTTCGCGCTGTTCACCCAGCAGTTCAAGGCCGCCTCGCTGGGCGGCGACAGCGGCGCGCAGGCGCTGTCGCTGCTGGCCTTCGTGCTGCTCGGCCTGCAGCTGACGGCACGCGTGCCGGGCTGGCTGAGGGCCGCGGCCTGGGCTGCCGGCCTGCTGCTCTGGGCGTCCGTCGGCATCGACCCGCAGCGCCGCGACATCATCCTCGTCGTGCTTGCGGTGATGGCCGGCAGCGCGTCGCTGCTGTGGGCGGCGACGCGCGGCCGCGAGGCCTGGCGCTGGTGGCTGTTGCCCGCCGTGGTGGCGCTGATGCTGGCCCCCGCCGATGCCTGGACGCGGCTGCTCACCGCGACGCCGGCGCCCTGGGCCTACCAGTTCGCCTTCCTGAAGTACCTGCTGGTCGTGGTGCCGGGCCTGACGGTGGGCGACTGGCGGGCGCGCCGGCCGGCCGGCGAGCCGGCCGCCGTCGACCGCGGGCTGAGCCTGCTGGCCTTGGCCCTGGTGGTCGTCAACCTGAGCCTGCTCTACGCCCGCCAGACCGGACTGAACGCCGCGCTCAGCGCCGTCCTGCTCGCCGCCGGCTGCTGGCGCGCCAGCCGGGTCGGCGACGCGCTGTCGGCCCGCGCCTGGCCGCTGGCCGCGGCCCTGCTGCTGCTCGGCCTGCTGCTCGAACCCCTGCAGGGTGGCATCCGCAAGGACCCGTCGACCTTCAGCTACCAGGTGGTCTGTGCCGGCCTCAGCCTGCTGCTGCTGCTGGCGCTGCGTGCGCTGCGCGGACCGCTGCTGGCCGCGCTGCTCGGCGTCGGGCGCAACCCCTTGCTCGGCTATGTCGCCGGCTCGCTCTGCCTGCTGCCGTTGCTGCAGCTCAGCGGCCTGCATGCCCCCTGGGCTGCGCTCAACGGCAACGCCGCCTTGGCGCTGGGCAAGGGCCTGTTGTTCACCGCCGCGGTGCTGCTGCTGACCCTGGTGGCGACGCGGCGAGGCTGGACCTGGCGCGCGTAGCGACGCTTGAGGCATGGTGGAATGCCGGCCTCGACGAGGGAGACAAGGATGAAGGGGACACACCGCGGCCTGCTCGTGCTGGTCGCGCTGGTGGCCATGGCGGCCGCCTGGAAGCTGCAGGGCGACGGCCTGCCGCCGCCGCTGCGCGAGGCCTGGCGCGGCCTGACGCAAAGCACGGACCCGCTGATCGCCGCCCCGGCCAGCCAGCCGCCGCGCAAATGCCTGGCCGCTGACGGCAGCCTGCTCTACAGCAGCGAAGCCTGCCCGGCGGGCATGCGCGAGCAGGCGATCCGCGGCGGCACGGTGACGGTGTTGCAGGCGCCACCGCGGCCGCCGGCATCCAGCGCCTCGGCGCAACCGCTGCTGCACCAGCTGGTCGATCAGGCCGAGATCGATCGCCTGCGCGAGCGCCGCCTCGACCAGGCGCTCAAGCCATGAAGCCAACCGCCATGCGCAACACCTGGCTGGCCCAGGGCGGCTTGCTGCTGCTGGCGGTGGCCGCCGATGGCCTGGCTGCCTCGGCCCTGCTGCGCCCGACCGGCGCCCAAGCCGCCGCGCTGGCCTGGTGCGTGGTGCTGCCGCTGTTGCTGCTGGCCAGTGCGCTGCTGCTGATTCGCAGTGCGCGCCAGGCCGGCGGTGGCGGGCTGCGGCGCACCGCCGTGATCGCCTTGCCGCCGCTGCTGCTGCTCCTGCTGCTGGGCGGCAGCCTGCAGCAGGCCGGGCACATCGCCCGCCAGGCCATGGCCCAGGGCGCTGGCCTGCAGGCCGAAACCGTCGACGCCGGGCGCACGCTGCGCCTGCAGGGCAGCATCCTGCCGGGCGACGTCGGCCGCCTGGCCGGGCCGCTGTCGGCGCCCGGGCTGCAGCGCGTCGAGCTCGACAGCGACGGGGGCAGCTGGGCCGAGGCCAGGCGCTTGGCCGCCGTGGTCGGCGAGCGCGGGCTGGCGACCCGCGTCAGCGCGCGGTGCGACGCCGCCTGCACCCTGGTGTTCCGCGCCGGGTCGCCGCGCCATCTGCTGGCCGGCGTCGAGCTGGGCTTTGCGCGCCTGCCGCTGCCCAGCTGGCAGCCCTGGTGGCGCGCCTGGGTGCGCGCCGAGCAGGACGCGTTGCACGCCGCACTGGGCGACGACTTCGTGCGCCGACTGGCGCTGGCCCTGCCCGGTGGCTGGCGGCCGATGCGCAGCGACCTGCAGGCCGCCGGCGTGCTGGAGCGGCCGGACTTCGGGCTCGACGTCGGCCTGCCGGCCCTGCCCGGCGCGCTGCTGGTCGAGTACCGCGCGGCCCTGCTCAGCGAGCCGGCCTGGCCGGCGCTGGACCGCCGCTTCCCCGGCCTGATCGACGAGGTGGCCAGCCTGATGCACGAGCAGCGCGCCAGCGGCGTGCCCGACACCATGGCGGCGCAGTTCGCCCAGCAACTGGTGCTGGCGCGGCAGACCCAGCTGCTCGCCGCGCTCAGCGGCGAGTCGCGTCAGCTCTACCTGAGCTGGTTGCTCGACGCGCTGGACGCACTGCAGCAGGAGCCGGCGCTGTGCAGTGCGCTGCTGGCCGGCGATGTGCAGGCCCGCCGCCGCCTGCCCAAGGCGCTGGCCGCGCGTGAGCTGCAATGGCTGGAGGACGCCGCCCAGGAGGCGGCGCAGCCGCGCAAGCCGATGAACGGCCTGGAGCGCGAGGTGATCCGCCGCACGCTGGGCGCGACGGCGAGCGGCCAGCTGCCGCGGCTGTGGACGGCCGGTAGCGAGCTGGCGCCGCTGGACTGCGACAGCGCGCGCCGGCTGGCGCGCCAGGTTCACGAGTTGCCCGGCCCGCAGCGGCGGCTGATGCTGCGCCGCGTCTTCGAACGCTGATCAGCGACGCTCGATCGTCGCCATCACCGGGCAGTGGTCGCTGAGTCCCAGCTCGGCGCCGCCATCGGGCAGCCAGCGCGTCTCACCGGCACGGCCCAGGCTCTGCTTGTAGGCGCCGCTCGGGCTGGCCAGCGCCGCGCCGATCACCACATGGTCCAGACCGATGGGGTTGCGGCAGCCGAGCTCACCGCGCAGCCGACCGTACTCCCGACCGTCGAGCAGGCGTTGCTTGGCCAGGCTGCAGACGCCTTCCATCTCGCCCTCGCATTGCGGACCGAGCAGCTGCAGCACCGGGCTGCCGTCGTTCAGTTCGCGCCAGATATTGCGCGTGCGCTCGCCTTGGCGGACCGGCGCGTCGGCGGCCTCGTTGGCCTCGTGCGTGAGATTGCGGTTGAAGTCGCCGAGCAGCACGAAGGCTTCGCTCTTCGCCGCCTGCGCCTCGATCCAGGCTTCCAGCGGCTTGACCTGATCCTGCAGATGGCGGCAGTTCGGCTCGTCGCTGTCCAGGCGGCCGCGACCCGGGGTGCGGCTCTGGTCGTCGAGCGGCGACACGCAGGACGACTTCAGGTGCAGCGTCATCACGGTGAACGGCTTGCCGTCGACCTGCAGGGTCAGTGCCAGACCGGGCCGCACCTGCTCACGCAGCGGGCGCTCAGGCAGGGCCAGCGGCCAGTGGACCTCGCAGTGGCCGGGGCCCAGGCTGGCCTTCCAGGCGATCGCCAGGCGCTGCACCTTGTGGCCCTCGTAGGAGCAGACCTCCCAGTTCTTGCCGAGCAGCTCGCGGATCGCCTTCTCGCCGCTGACCTCCTGGAAGGCGATCACGTCGGGCTGCAGGCGGTCGCGCACCAGGCTGCCCATGCGCGCGACGCGCTGCGCCCATTGCGCCTGGCTGACCGGTACCACCGTGCGCTGCGTCTCGCCCGGGCGCGGCGCCTGGTAGACGTCGCAGGGCGGCAGCTTGCCGATGTCCCATTCGACCGGCGCGTTGCGGCCCCAGGGCAACTGCCAGCCGGGGCGCGTGCCGTCGCCGGCCGCAGCCACCGGCTTCCAGGTCTCGCCTTGCAGCGCGAACGGCTGGCTGCAGGCGGCCATCCAGGTGGCGGCCAGCTCGGCGTCGAGATGCCAGCCGATGTTCCAGGTGGCGATCTTCAGCGGCGCGGCGGGGGCGATGGCCGAGCTCAGCAGGGCGAGGGCGGCAAGGGCGAGACGTTTCATGTGAGCAGATCAAAGAGAGAGCGGGCGACGACGCGGGTGGCCTGGCGCAGGTCCTCGAGCACCAGGTGCTCGTCGGCGCGCTTGGCATTGCTTTCCAGTACGGTGCGCGGGCCGGCACCATAAATCACCGCCGGCACGCCGGCGGCGCCGTAGAGCCGGACGTCGGTGTAGAGCGGCGTGCCGCTGGTCGGGATGGCCTCGCCGAACACCGCCTCGCCATGGCGCTGGATGGCCTGCACCAGCGGCGCGGCGCGCGGGTCGGCCTTCAGGCTGTGGGCGAGCAGCAAGCGGCGCATTTCCAGCTTCACCTTGGGGTGGTGGTTGCGCAGATGCGATTCGATGAAGTGGCGCAGCTCGATCTCCACGAGGCCGGCGTCCTCCTCGGGAATCATGCGGCGGTCGAGCTTGATGCTGACCTTGCCGGGCACCACATTGGTGTTCGTGCCGCCTTCGATGCGGCCGACGTTGAGGTAGGGGTGGCTGATGCCCGGCACGCTGGAGCGGATCAACTTGAGCGCGCTGTTGTGGTGGTAGAGCGCTTGCAGCAGGTCGACCGCGGCCTGCAGCGCGTCGATGCCGGTCTGCGGGTAGGCGGCGTGGCTGGCCAGGCCGTGCAGCGTCAGCTCCATCTGCAGGCAGCCGTTGTGCGCGGTGACCACCTGGTAGGCGAAGCCGGCGGCGATCAGGTAGTCGGGTTTCGTCAGGCCTTGCTGCAGCAGCCAGCCGGGGCCGAGTTCGCCGCCGAACTCCTCGTCGTAGGTGAAGTGCAGCTCGACGCCGCCCTTCAAGGGCAGGCCGAGTTCCTTGAGCGCGCGCAGCGCGAAGCTGTAGGTCGCGAAGTCGCTCTTGCTGACCGCCGCCGCGCGACCGTAGAGCTTGCCGTCGACGATCTCGCCGCCATAGGGGTCGCGCGTCCAGCCGTCGCCGGGCGGCACCACATCGCCATGGGCGTTCAGCGCGATCACCGGACCGCCTTCGCCAAAGCGCTGGCGCACGATCAGGTTGGTGATCGACTGCAGCCCGAAGGCCTGTACCAGCGACGGCGGCACCGCATGCTGCTCGGCCTGCAGACCCATGGCGGCGAGCAGCTCGGCCGTGCGTTCGGCATGCGGCGCGTTGTTGCCCGGCGGCGTGTCGGTCGGCACGCGCACCAGCTCCTGCAGGAAACGCTGCTGCTCGTCGACATGCTGATCGATCCAGGCGTCGATGGCTTGGTGGCTCATAGCGCCTCCCAGAGATGGCGGAACGCATCGACGCAGAGCTGCGCGTCGTGGGCGCTGATGCTTTCCAGCGGGTTGTGGCTGATGCCGTTGTTGCCGCCGCGCACGAAGAGCATGGCCTGGGGCAGGATCTCGTGCAGCTTCATCGCGTCGTGACCGGCGCCGCTGGGCAGGCGGTGGACGGGCAGGCCGAGTCGCTCGACGGCGGCCTCCCAGCGCGCCTGCCAGCCGGGGTCCGAGGGGGCGGCGTTGGCGGCCACCGTCGGCAGCAACTCGTGGCTCAGGCCGCGGCGCGCGCCGATGGCGACCAGCTCGGCGAGCACCGCGTCGCGGAGCCGATCGCGCATCGCGTCGTCGGGGGCACGCAGGTCCAGGCTGAAGTCGACGCGACCCGGCACGACATTGATGCTGCCGCTGGGCACGGTGCAGATCCCCACGGTGCCGACGCAGCCCAGGCGGGTCGCCTCGGCTTCCACGAAGAGGCTGAGCTCGGCCAGGCCGAGCAGCGCGTCGCGGCGCAGGTCCATCGGCGTGGTGCCGGCATGGCTGGCCTGGCCGACCAGGCGGCCCAGGTAGCGGTGGCTGCCGTTGATGCTGGTGACGACGCCCAGCGGCTGCTTCGCGGCGTCCAGCACCGGGCCTTGCTCGATGTGCAGCTCGACGAAGCCCAGGTAGTCCGCCGGCTGGCGGGCGAGGGCGGCGATGGCTTCCATCGTGCCGGGCAGACCGGCGTCGATCATGGCCTGCTGCATCGTCACGCCGTCGGCATCTTGCTGCTGCAGCCACTCGGGCCGGAAGCCGCCGGTCAGCGCCGAGCTGGCCAGGAAGGTCGCCGGGTAGCGCTGGCCTTCTTCCTCGGCAAATCCGACGACCTCGATGCCGACCGGCAGGCGCCGGCCTTCGCGCGCCAGCGTCGCGACCGCAGCCATGGGCGCGAGGATGCCGAGCCGGCCGTCATACTTGCCGCCGTTGCGCACGGTGTCGTAATGGCTGCCGGTGAGCAGCCAGCGCTCCGACGTGCCGCGGTAGCGGCCGACGACATTGCCGACCGCGTCGATGTTTACCTCGTCGAAGCCGCAGTCCTGCATCCAGGCCTGCAGCTGACGCGCGCAGGCCTGGTGGGCGGCGCTCAGGTAGGTGACGGTGAGCTGATCGGGCGCCTCGCTGTGCGCGGCCAGCTGTTCGGCCCAGTCCCAGACCTGCTCACCCTCGGCGATCGATTCGCCGACGGCCTCCATCAGGCGCAGCTCGGCGATGCGGTGAATCTGCCGGATGCACTCGGCGAACTCGGCGTCCGGGTGGGCCTGCAGGCGACGCGCGAAGGTGTCGATGATCTGCTGCCGTGTCAGCCCGCGGCCGCGCGGCCCGCGCACCGCGACGATGAAGGGCCAGCCGAAGCGCGCGTTGTAGTCGCGGTTCAGCTGTTGCAAGGTGGCGAATTCCTCGGGCGAGCAGTGCTGCAAGCCGGCGGCCGACTGCTCACGCGTGCTCTCGTGGGTGAGCACCGCCGCCTTGCCGACCAGCTCCGGGTGGGCGCGGATCAGCGCCAGCTGCGCGTCGCGACCCGCCGTATCCAGCACCTCGGTGCAGGCGCGCTTGAAGGCGGCCAGGCTTTGGAACGGCCCGCGGGTCAGTGCCTGCTCGACGATCCAGGCGTTGTGCTCGTAGAGCCCGGCGAGTTGTTCGAGCTTCAGGTCCATAGGAAGGCCGTCTCGGCGTTGAACGGATGCACGGCGCGCCAGTGATTCGCGATGTCGATGCGCCGCGTGATCCAGACCTGGTCGTGCGCCTGCACATGGTCGAGGAAACGCTGCAGCCCGCGCATGCGCCCGGGCCGGCCGAGCAGTCGGCAGTGCATGCCGATGCTCATCATGCTCGGGCAACCCTCACTGCCCTCGGCGTAATGCACGTCAAAGGCGTCGCGCAGGTAGGTGAAGAAGTCGTCGCCTTGCGAGAAACCTTGCGGCAGCGCGAAGCGCATGTCGTTGCAGTCCAGCGTGTAGGGCACGACCAGATGCGGCGCCAGGCTGCCATCGCTCTTCCTCACCTGCAGCCAGAACGGCAGGTCGTCGCCGTAGTAGTCGCTGTCGTAGGCGAAGCCGCCCTGGTCGGCAACCAGGCGACGGGTGTTGGGGCTGTCGCGGCCGGTGTACCAGCCCAGCGGCGCGCTGCCGGTGAGCTTCTCGATCGCCGCGATGCCGAGCTGCATGTGCGCTGCTTCCGTGGCCTCGTCGACGTTCTGGTAATGGATCCAGCGATGCCCATGGCAGGCGATCTCATGGCCCAGCTCGACGAAGGCCGCCGTCACCTCGGGGCAGCGCTCCAGCGCCATGCCGACGCCGAACACGGTCAGTGGCAGGCCGCGCCGCTCGAACTCGCGCAGCAGGCGCCAGACGCCGACGCGACTGCCGTACTCGTAGATGCCCTCCATGCTCAGATGGCGGGCCGGGTAGGCGGTCGGATTGAACAGCTCGGAGAGGAATTGCTCGGAGCCGGCGTCGCCATGCAGCACCGAGTTCTCGCCGCCCTCTTCGTAATTCAGCACGAACTGCAGCGCGACCCGCGCGCCATTCGGCCACTGCGGGTCGGGTGGCTGGCGGCCGTAGCCTCGGAGGTCGCGCGGGTAGGCCTTCATGCCACCCTCAAGGCAGACGCCAGATCACGCGCCGCCGGCCGGGTCTGCAGCGCCTGCTCGACATGGCCGAGGTGCTGCTGCATCAGGCGCGCGGCGAGCTTGGCGTCGCCGGCCTCGATCGCGTCGACCAGCTCGACATGCTCGCTCGCCGAATGCTCGGCCGAGTGCGTGCTTTGGTACATCAGCGCGATCAGCGAGCAGCGCGCCAGCAGGTCGGCCAGCAGCTGCGCCAGCACCTCGTTGCCGGCCAGGCGGGCCAGCAGTACATGGAAGTCGGCGAGCAGCCGGGTGCGCCCGGGCACATCGCCCTGCTTGAGCGCCCTGGCCTCCGCCGCCAGGTGCTTGCGGAGCTGGGCGATCTGCGCCGGCCCGAGCTGGCCGCAGAGCTGGCGCACCAGCTGCAACTCCAGCATCTGGCGCACCTCGAAGACCTGGCGCGCTTCCTCGGGGCTGGGCTCGGCGACGAAGGCGCCGCGTGCCGGCAGCAGTCGCACCAGGTGATCGCGGCTGAGCTGGTTGAGCGCCTGGCGCACCAGGGTGCGCGACACCGCGAACAGATCGGCCAGCTGCTGCTCGACCAGCTTGGTGCCCGGCATCAGCCGGCGTTCGACGATGGCCGTCGTCAGCGCATCGACGATGCGCTGCGTGGCATTGGTGGCCTGGGATGCGGGTTCGGTTTCTGCCATGGCGTGTATGCTTGAGTGTATACAGTTTGCCGCCATCGCCAGCCATGGGTCATCTCTCCACGCATGTTCTCGATACCGCCCAGGGACGACCCGCGGGTGGCATGGCGGTGAGCCTGTCGCAGGCCGACGGAACGCTGATCAAGCGCCTGGTGCTGAACGCGGACGGTCGCAACGACGGGCCCTTGCTGCAGGGCGATGCGCTGCAGGTCGGCCGCTACCGGCTGAGCTTCGAGGTCGCCGCCTATTTCCGTGCGCAAGGGCTGGCGCTGCCCGAGCCGCCCTTCCTCGACGTCGTGCACCTGGACTTCGGCGTGGCCGATGCGAGCAGCAAGTACCACGTGCCCCTGCTCGTCAGCCCCTGGAGCTACAGCACCTACCGGGGCTCCTGATGGTGGACACCACCTATCTGCTCGACTGGGCGAACCTGCTGCTGCGCTGGGCCCATGTGATCACGGCGATCGCCTGGATCGGCTCGTCCTTCTACTTCGTCTTCCTCGACAACAGCCTGACCGCGCCGACCGACCCCGAGCTGAAGGCCAAGGGCGTCAACGGCGAGCTCTGGGCGGTGCATGGCGGCGGCTTCTACCACCCGCAGAAATACCTGGTGGCGCCCAAGAGCCTGCCGGAGAAGCTGCACTGGTTCTTCTGGGAAAGCTACTCGACCTGGCTGACCGGCTTCGCGCTGTTCGCGGTGCTCTATCTGTTCAACGCCGAGGCCTTCCTGATCGATGCGCGGGTCTTTGCCTGGGGCTCCAGCGGCGCGGCGATCGCCGCCTCGCTGGGCTTCGTGTTCGGTTTCTGGTTCGTCTACGACGCGATCTGCCGCGTCGCCGGCGTGACGCGCAACGCCCTGGTCGGCGCGCTGGTCACCGTCGCCGTGGTCGCGATGAGCTGGGCGGCTTGCCAGCTGTTCGCCGGCCGCGCCGCCTTCCTGATCGTCGGCGCGGCGATGGCCACCGCGATGAGCCTGAACGTGATGGCCTGGATCATTCCGGGCCAGCGCAAGGTCATCGCGCAGATGAAGGCCGGCGAGCCGGTCGACCCCATCCACGGCCAGCGCGGCAAGCAGCGCAGCGTGCACAACACCTACTTCACGCTGCCGGTGCTGATCGCCATGCTCAGCAATCACTACGGCTTCCTCTACAGCGGCGCGCAGCCCTGGGCGGTGCTGCTGCTGCTGATGGCCGCCGGCGCCTTGATCCGCCACAGCTTCGTGGTCCGCCACAAGGCCCTGGTCGAGGGGCGCCGCGTACCCTGGGAGTTCGCCGTGCTCGGCACCGCGTTGTTGCTGGGCCTGGCCCTGTGGCTGGCGCCGGCGCCGCGGCCCGTGGTGGCAGATGCTCCCAAGGTCAGCAGCGCGCAGCTGCAGGCGGTGGTCGCGCAGCGCTGCGTCATGTGCCATGGCGAGGCCCTGGCGCAGAAGGGCGTGGCGCTGCACACCGCCGAATTGCTTGACCAACACGCCCAAGCGGTCTATCAACAGGTCGTGGTGAGCAAGCAGATGCCTTTGAACAATGCGACAGGGCTGACCGAAGACGAACGGGCCCTGATCGCCCGCTGGTTCGAGCAAGGACGATGAACAGCAGCACGAGGCCGATTCAGTTCTGGCACCAGGGCCGGGTCCGCGAGGTCCAGCCCGATCGCAGCACGCGCACGCTGCTCGACTGGCTGCGCGACGACGCCGCCTGCACCGGCAGCAAGGAAGGCTGCGCCGAGGGCGATTGCGGCGCCTGCACGGTGACCGTCGGCGAGCTGGACGCCGAAGGTCGGCTGCAGCTCAAGCCGGTCAACAGCTGCATCCAGTTCCTGCCGACGATGGACGGCAAGGCCCTGTTCACCGTCGAGGACCTGGCGCAGGGCGAGCGATTGCACCCGGTGCAGCAATGCATGGTCGACTGCCATGCCAGCCAATGCGGCTTCTGCACCCCGGGCTTCGTGATGACGCTGTGGACGAGCTGGGAGGAGTCGCCGCAAGCGCCCAGCCGCCAGCAGCTCGCCGACCAGCTGGCCGGCAATCTCTGCCGCTGCACCGGCTACCGGCCCATTCTTGATGCGGGTGAAAAGTCCTTCAAGGCCCAGGCGCCGAAGCTGGACCGTGAGCCGGTCGAGCGGGCCTTGAAGCAGCTCCAGCAACTGGCACCGCTGCACACCGCCGGCGGCTTCCACGCGCCGCGCACGCTGCAGGAACTGGCTCAAGCAATCCATGACAGGCCGCAGGCTCGGTTGCTCGCCGGCAGCACCGACATCGGGCTCTGGGTCACCAAGCAGTTTCGCGAGCTGGGCGAGATCGTCTACCTCGGCCGTGTCGCCGAGCTGCAGTCCATCAGCGACGACGACGACGGTCTGCACATCGGCGCCGGCGCCAGCCTGGACGCCGCCTGGGCCGCCTTGGCCGCCCGTTGGCCGGCGCTCCAGGAAGTCTGGCTGCGCTTTGCGTCGCCGCCGCTGCGCTCGACCGGCACGATGGGCGGCAATGTCGCCAACGGCTCGCCGATCGGCGACAGCGCGCCGGTGCTGATCGCGCTGGATGCCGAGCTCGAGTTGCAGCGTTTGAACCAGACGCGTCGCATCAAGCTCGCCGACTTCTACGTCGACTACATGAAGAACCGGCTGGAGCCGGGCGAGTTCCTGCGCGCCATCCATGTGCCGCCCAACGAGGGCTGGCAGCTTCAGGCGCACAAGATCAGCAAGCGCTTCGATTCCGACATCTCGGCGGTCTGCGGCGGCTTCGCGATCAAGATGGACGGCGAGCGCATCGAGGATGTGCGACTGGCCTGGGGCGGCATGGCGGCCATCGTCAAGCGCGCCGCGGGCGCCGAGGCCGCGCTGCGCGGCCAGGTCTGGAGCGAGCTCACGCTGCAGGCCGCCCAGGCCGCCTTGGCCGCCGACTTCGCGCCCTTGAGCGACATGCGTGCCAGCAAGGGCTACCGCCTGCAGGTCGCGCAAAACCTGCTGCGCCGGCTCTGGCTGTCGCAGCGTCTGCAGCCCGAGCAACTCTCGGTCTGGAGCCTGCGATGAAGTCTCCCGCCCAGCAAGTCGGCATCAGCCGCCCCCACGAGGCCGCGCATCTGCACGTGGCGGGCAGCGCGCCCTACACCGACGACATCCCCGAGCGCCGCGGCACGCTGCATGCGGCGCTGGGCCTGTCGCCGATCGCGCGTGGGCGCTTGCTCGGCGTCGATCTGGAGCTGCTCCGCGCCCAGCCCGGCGTGGTCGATGTCTTCCTCGCCGCCGACATCCCCGGCGGCAACGACTGCGGTCCGCTGATCCAGGACGACCCCATCCTGGCCGACGGCGAGCTGCGCTTCGTCGGCCAGCCGGTGTTCGCCGTGGTGGCGACCAGCCGCGATGCGGCGCGCCGCGCCGTGCGTCTGGCCAGGACCGCGATCCGCTGCGAGTCCGAGGGCCCGCCTGTCCTCACCGTGCAACAGGCGCATGCGGCCGGCCAGTATGTGATCCCGCCGATGACGCTGTCGCGCGGCGACTCGCGAAGCGCGATCGACGGCGCGCCGCATCGCCTCGCCTTCGAGTTCGAGATTGGCGGCCAGGAACAGTTCTACCTGGAGGGGCAGATCAGCTATGCCTGCCCCGAGGAGGACGGCGGCATGACGGTGCTGTGCTCGACCCAGCACCCGAGCGAGATGCAGCACCTGGTGGCGCACGCGATCAGGCAGCCCAACCACGCGGTGCGCGTCGAATGCCGGCGCATGGGCGGCGGTTTCGGCGGCAAGGAAAGCCAGTCGGCGCTGTTCGCCTGCGTGGCTGCCGTCGCCGCGCAGCGCACGGGGCGGCCGGTCAAGCTGCGCCCCGACCGCGACGACGATTTCCTGATCACCGGCCGCCGCCACGGCTTCTGGTTCCAGATCGAGGCCGGGGTCGACGACGACGGTCGCATCCTCGGCGCCGAGGTCACCATGGTCAGCAATGCCGGCCACAGCGCCGACCTGTCCGGTCCGGTGCTGACCCGCGCGCTCTGCCATTTCGACAACGCCTACTGGCTGCCGCATGTGACGGCACGCGGCTTTGCGGCCAGGACGAACACGCAGAGCAATACCGCGTTCCGCGGCTTCGGCGGCCCGCAGGGCGCGATCGCCGTCGAGGCCTTGCTGGACCGTGTCGCCCGCGAGCTGGGCCGGGACGCGCTGGATGTGCGGCGCGCGAACTTCTACCAGCTCGGCCAGTCCACGCCCTATGGCCAGACGGTCGACGACTTCATCCTGCACGAGCTGAGCAGCGAGCTGGAGGCGAGCAGCGACTACCGCGCCCGCCGCGCCGAGATCACGGCCTTCAACGCCACCAGCCCGGTGCTGAAGAAGGGCCTGGCGCTGACCCCCGTGAAGTTCGGCATCTCCTTCAACGTCGTGTTCCTGAACCAGGCGGGTGCGCTGGTCCATGTCTACACCGACGGCTCGGTGCTGGTGAACCATGGCGGCACCGAGATGGGCCAGGGCTTGAACACCAAGGTCGCCCAGGTCGTCGCGCACGAGCTGGGCATTCCCTTCGAGCGGGTGCGCTGCAGCGCTACCGACACCAGCAAGATCGCCAACACCAGCGCCACCGCGGCGAGCACCGGCGCCGACCTGAACGGCAAGGCGGCGCAGGCGGCGGCGCGCACGGTTCGCGAACGTCTTGCGGCCTTTGCCGCCGGCAAGCACGGTGGCGACGCGGCGGCGGTGCGCTTTGCGAACGGCGTCGTCGAGGTGGGTGGCCAGTCCATCCCCTTCGCCGAGCTGGTCCATCAGGCCTATTACGCCCGCGTGCAGCTGTGGAGCGACGGCTTCTACGCGACGCCCGGCCTGAGCTGGGATCGCGCCACTCTGCAGGGCCGGCCCTTCTATTACTACGCCTACGGCGCGGCGGTCAGCGAGGTCATCGTCGACACGCTGACCGGTGAACACAGGCTGCTGCGCGCCGATGTGCTGCACGACGTCGGCAGCTCGCTGAACCCGGCCCTGGACATCGGCCAGGTCGAGGGTGCCTTCATCCAGGGCATGGGCTGGCTGACCATGGAGGAGCTGGTCTGGAACGACCGGGGTCTGCTGACCACGCATGCGCCCAGCACCTACAAGATCCCGACCGCCAACGACTGCCCGCCCGTCTTCCACGTGAAGCTCTACGGCCAGCCGAACCGCATGGAGACCGTGCACCGCAGCAAGGCGGTTGGCGAACCGCCGCTGCTGCTGCCCTTCTCGGTCTTCTTCGCGATCCGCGACGCCATCGCCGCGGCCGGCGTGAAGCAGCCGGATCTGCGCGCCCCGGCGACGCCGGAGGCGGTGCTGCGCGCGCTGAACCCGTGACGGCTGCCGAGCTGCGCGAACTCGCGCTGCGCTGGCGGCGCGAGGGGAGCGAGGTCTCCGTCGTCGAGGTCCAGGCTGCCCGCGGCTCGGTGCCGCGCGAGGACGGCACGCGCATGCTGGTCACGCCGGACAGGGTGATCGGCAGCATCGGCGGCGGGCATCTGGAGCTGCAGGCGATCGCCGCCGCGCGCAGCGGCTTCGTCGGCGTGAGGTCGATCGCTCTCGGTCCCAGTCTGGGCCAGTGCTGCGGCGGAGCGCTCACCCTGAGCTTCAGGCCGCTGACCGAGGTCGCCGACTGGCCGGCACCCGCGCCACGCTTTCGCCTTCAGCTCTATGGCGCCGGCCATGTCGGCCGGGCGATCGTGAAGCTGCTGGCCGACATCGACTGCGCGGTGACCTGGATCGACGAACGCGAGGCCGAGTTCCCGCGCGACCCCTTGCCGCCGCATATCGAGCGCCGCTGCGTCGATGGGGTCGAAGCCGAGGTCGGCAGCGCCGAGCCCGGCAACTGCTTCCTGATCCTCACCCACCGCCACGACCTGGACCTGGCGATCACCCGCGCCGTGCTGCGCCGCGGCGACTTTGTCTTCTGCGGCCTGATCGGTAGCCGCACCAAGCGTGCGCGCTTCGAGCACCGGCTGCAGGCCGAGGGCCTGGACACGTCGCGCCTGGTCTGCCCGATCGGCCTGCCCGGCATTGCCGGCAAGGAGCCGGCGGTGATCGCCGTGGCCGTCGTCGCCCAGTTGCTGCAGCTCAGCGCCTAGCCGACGTTGGCGCGCTCCGGGACTGGTTCGCTTGCGCTGCACGGGCGGTCAGGCCGCGACGCCGCCGGCACTACCAAGCCAATCCTGCCGTTCAGCAGTTGCGGGTTCGCTGGGGATTCAACAAGGCGGTCGCTTGAGATGTCGAGCTCAGTCCTTGAGCGCGGTGGCATTTCCCGACGAAGAGCCGTAGCGAAGGATGAACGACTGCGTCAGTTGGTCAATGTCGCCGCCGCTCGCCGTGGGCATGGTCACTCTCAGCTTGAGCAACTGACCCTGCTGAGCGCTGAGGTAGGTGGCGGAGCGCTGTGCGACCCCGCGGCTGAAGAAATAGAAGCGGACCGCGCGGAACTCCTGCGAGCCGACTCGAAGATCGCGCACGGGCTCGAAGCTCACCGCTTGATAGGTGCCCTGGGCTTCATGGTGGCGAATCTCCGCCATCGTCAGATCGAATTGCTCGGCGAAACCGGGATCCTGGGTACCCGTCTGCCAGTCGCGACGTCCCAGGCCGTAGTGATAGACGGTGATCCGGCCGAGCGGCGAGGCATAGCTCTCGCCCCGCCCCAGGCCTGGGTGCTTGCTCTCGAAGTCTTGCGAACCCAGGTGGATCCAGCCTCCCACAGACTTGGGCGCAGGGGCCGGGACCGGCACGCTGGCGCAAGCGCTCATCAGCAGGATCGCCCAGCCGAGCAGAAAAGTGCCCCAGCCTGCCTTGCCTCTAGTCATCTTCACTCCCTGATGTTGGATCGAGATGGAGCTGCGCACGCAGTCCGGCCATCAGTATCCGTGCGCCGATTCGGCCGTCGGAAGGCTTGTTGCCCTCTTGCCCCTCAATGCGCTCCTGGATGGCCCGGACTCGCGCAGGCTTGTCCATGGTCTGCCTGGCTGCTTGCCCGCAACGACTTCCCGTTGAGCTGCAACGTCAGGGCGGGATGGGCCTGGGCCACCGAACACAGCCATGCTTCGAGCGCATCGAAGTCCACGGCGCGTTGCTCAAGATCCGCACCCACCCGGCCCGAGATGCGGTTGCCGGTATCGGCGCCAACACGGTCCCTGAGTTCGTGATCGATCAATCTGGCGCCACGGAAAACCATGCGCAGCTCGGCGGCTGGCTTGCGCACGATCACGGTGAGTTCCTCGCAGATCGCGTTGATCAAGGACATGCCCAGTCCCTGGAGCTGGACCGGCGTGGGCTCTCCGGCATCGAAACGGTGACCGAGGTGCTGATAGATCAGCGGCAGATAGGGCGCGTTCTCAACGCTTCGATGGATGGCATGCCCCCGGCCGTCGTCCTCGACCGAGAAATCGTTCCCGCCGACGCTGACCCGGAGCGTGCGTGCGTGACCTTGTTGAACTTCCGCCAGCGAGTAAAGCACCAAGGCGCGAACGATCTGCTCGACCAGCTGGGGTCGCTCGGTGCAGACTGCATCCGATGGAAGCACGCCGTCGGCAGCTCCCGGCAGCCCTTCATCCCGCAACAAGGCCATGACCAGGGTGTCGTGCGCCTCCCCCTCGATGCACAGGCCCCGGCGCTTGCGCCCTTCGCGCCGAAAGCCCAGGCCCTCGTAGAGGCGGATGGCCTGGCCGTTGTCGGCCCTGACCTCCAGTTCGATGCGGCGGAGTCCGTTCGCCCAGGACTTGGCGATGCAGGCCTGCAGCAAGCGCCGCCCTAGCCCCTTGCCACGGAACGGTGGCAGCACGCCCATGCCCAGGCTGCCATGGTGGACGACACCCTGCGTCCAGGCAGGCACGATGTCAGCCCAACCGACCACCTGATCGCCGGCCAGGGCGACGAACTGCGCGATGTCCCTGCGGATGTTGTCGCCGACCAATGAGGCCACCTGCTCAAGCGGCGGCGCCTCCAGCATCGCCAGGAAACGCTTTTCGCGGGCGACCTGATCGAGCGCGTTGCGAAACGACGCGATGTACTCGGCGGCCATCGGCAGGACGATCGGGCTCATCGCGCGAAGCGCCAGACCCCGCCCGTCTCTTGCCGCTGCAGCCGCCCCTGCAGCCACAGGTGGTTGAGGTGGGCGATCGCCTCGCCCATCGCGAAGGTCGTCTGGTGCAGGTCCAGCGGGCGCTTGAACAGCACCGGCAGCAGCTCGGCCGCCGTCTTCGGCCCGGTCTGCAGGGCCGCCTCCAGCTCGGCCAGGCGCTCGGCGTGATGGTCTTTGAGCTGCTGCACGCGCCGCTGCAGGCCGCGGAACGGCCGGCCATGGGCCGGCAGCACCAGGGTGTCGTCCGGCAGATCGGCCAGGCGGTCCAGCGAGTCCAGGTAGAGGCGCAGCGGGTCGGCCTCGGGCTCGACGTCGACCACGCTGATGTTCGTCGAGATGCGCGGCAGCACCATGTCGCCGGAGATCAGCACTTTGCTGCCTTCGTTGCTGAGGCTGATGTGCTCGGGGGAGTGGCCATGGCCGACCCGGCATTGCCAGGCCTGATCGCCAATGCGTATCCACTCGCGGTCCATCAGCCGGCGGAAGGCGGCCGGCACCTGGGGCACCATCTTCGGGAAGTAATCGGCGCGGCCGCGGATCTTGGCCTGGGACTCCGCATCGACCAGCCCATGCCGGCCGAAGAAGGTCGCCGCCGCCTCCCCCCCCATTCCCACGGTCGAGCTGGACGCGATGCGGCCGACGTTGTAATCGGTCGCGCTCATCCACAGCCTCACCCCCCAGCGCTCGCACAGCCAGTGCGCGTTGCCCAGGTGATCCGGGTGGAAATGGGTGGCCAGCACGCGGGTCACCGGCAGACCCTGGAGCTGCGGCGACGCAAAGATCGCCTCCCAGTTCGCCCGCGTTTCCTCGTTGGCGATGCCGCAATCGACGATGGCCCAGCCGCCTTCGTCGCGCAGCAGCCACAGATTGATGTGGTCAAGTGCAAAAGGAAGTTTCATGCGCAACCACAGCAATCCGGGCTGCAGTTCCATCAGCTGACCGGGTGCCGGCAGGGCTTCGCCCCAGGGAAAGTCGAGTTGGGATTCGTTCGCATTGGCCATCGCGGCAGATTAGCCGAGCCGTGGCAGGCTTCACGCGGCTACGGGGTAACCCGTAGCCCTGCCAAAAGTCAGGCTCCCTAGCATCCGCCGCCTTCCTTTGTCCTCGGTGCTTCCGCCATGAATGAACGACTGATGCTGCGCCTCTTCGGTCTGCTGCTCGCCGTGAGCGCTGCGCCGGCGATCGCGCAGCAGCAGCTGTCGGACAGCGAGCGCGCCAAGCGCGACGCCGCCAAGGTCTTCAACTTCATCAAATTCCATGCGGTGCGCGCCAAGTCGGCGCCCGTGTCCGCGCCGGTGGCGGCCACGGCGGCGGCCGCGGTGGTGGCGGCCAATCCGCCGGCTGCCGTTCCCGACCGCAACCGCGTCAGCGACGCGGCGCCGTCGCCGAAGATCGCCATCCGCGAGACGGTGGCCCCGGTCGAAGCGCCGCCCAGCGCCGCCACCGTGGTCGTCGAAGCGCAGCCGGGCACCAGCCTGCCGCCGCAGAGCGAGCCGCCGGCGGCGGCTGCGCCGGCACCGACGGTGGCCGCGCCCGTGGTGGCCGAGCCCGAGCCCGAACCGGAACTGGTCGAGCTCAAGCTGGTCCACCATGTGCTGCCCGAACTGCCGCGTGGCAACAACCTGCGCGACGGCACGGTGCGCGTGCGCTTCACCGTCGAGGTCGACGGTCGCGTCAGCAAGGCAACGGCCGCCGAAGGTGTTGCGCGCCGCCTGGCGATGGCGGCCGTGCGCGCCATCGAGCAATGGCGCTTCGAGCCCGTGTCGCAGTCGCAGGAGGTCGAGGTCGACATCGACTTCCGCTTTGATGGCGCTTGACGGGCGCTCGACGGTTTCCTGCCCATGAACTCGCGCAAGATTCGCTTCATCAGCCTGGGCTTGCTGCTCGGCTGCGGCCTGGCCTTTGCTCAGGAGAAGGAAAAGCTGAGCGACGCCGAACGGGCGCGTCGCGACGCCGAGAAGGTGTTCAGCTTCATCAAGTTCCACACCGTCAGGCCTGCGGCCGCCGCTCCCAAGCCGGCGCCGGCGCCCGCGGCGGCGGCGCGCCCGGCACCGCGCCCGGCGCCAGCGCCTGCGGCAGCGGCAGCGCCGGCACCCGCGGCGGTCGCGACCCAGGCTGCCGTTGTGGCCGCAGTGCCGACGCCTGCGGCCAGCGCGCCCGCCGGGGTGGCCGAGGCGGCTGCGCCGGCATCGGCCGCGGCCATGCCGGGTCAGCCGGGCGTCACCCTGCCGCCGGCTGCCGAGCCGGCGCCGGTCGAGGCTCCGGCTCCGGCCCCGGCTCCCGCGCCCGTCGAGGAGGAGCCCGACGAAGTGCCGCTGAAGCTGATCGCCTACGTGGCGCCGGTGATGAACAGCCAGGTGCTCAGCGCGATCGACGGCAAGACCATCTCGGTCCCGGTCCGCTTCACCGTGCAGCCCGACGGCGTGGTCAGCGAAGCGCGCAGCACCGGCAAGGCCCCTCGCGCCGTGGCCAACGCGGCGGTGCGCGCCGTGCAGCAATGGCGCTTCGATCCCATTCCCGCGGTGCGCGAGGTCGACGTCGAACTGGCCTTCAAGTCCGAGGAGTAGGGCGCAGCGTGACGCCTTAACGCCAGCGCCGCAGGCGCAGCGCGTTGCCGACCACCGCCAGGCTGGAGCCGGCCATGGCCGCGGCCGCCAAGGCCGGCGGCAACTGACCGGCGATGGCCAGCGGAATCATCAGCAGGTTGAAGCCGAAGGCCCAGGCGAGGTTCTGGCGGATCGTGCGCATGGTGGCGCGCGCCAGGCGCAGCGCCTGCGGCAGGCGGGCCAGCTGCGGGCGCAGCAGGTTCAGCGCCGCGGCCTGCTGGCTCAGCGCGTTGCCGTCGCTGCCGTCGCTGCTGCCGATCGCGATGCCGACGTCGGCCGCCGACAGCGCCGGTGCATCGTTGAGGCCGTCGCCCACGAAGGCGACGCGCTCGCCCTGGGCCCGCCAGGCGTGCAGGCTGGACAGCTTGTCGGCGGGCAACAGGCCGCCATGCACCGCGTCGGGGTCGTTGAGGCCGAGCCGCTTGGCCATGGCCAGGGCGGCCTCCGGGCGGTCGCCGCTGAGCAGGCTGAGCTTGATGCCCAGGTCCTGCAGCTCGGCGAGCGCCGCCTGGGCGTCGCTGCGCGGCTCGTCGCCAAAGGCCAGCAAAGCCAGCAGCTGCGGTTGCGGCGTCAGTTGGGCCAGCCAGCTCAGCGAGCGGCCCTGGGCCGCCTGCGCGGTGGCGATGCGCTCCATGGCGATGGTGCTGACGCCGCGTTCGGCCATCAGCCGGCTGGACCCCAATAGCAGGCGCTGGCCGTCGACGTCCGCCTCCAGCCCGAGGCCGGCGATCTCGCGCGGGAACTTGGCCTCCGGCATCGGCAGCGCGCCTTGAGCTTCGCGCAGCGCGCGGGACAGCGGGTGGTTGCTGGCCTGGGCCAGGCTGGCGGCCAGGCCCTGCGCCTGCAGGCGGTTCAGCCCGGCAGCGACCGGCTCGACCTGCAGCAGCTGCGGTCGGCCGCGGGTCAAGGTGCCGGTCTTGTCGAAGGCCATGCGCTGCACGCCGGCGAGTTGCTCCAGCGCCGCGGCGTCGCGCACCAGCAGGCCGAGCCGGGCCGCCTGGCCGATGCCGACGACCACCGCGGTCGGCGTGGCCAGGCCGAGCGCGCAGGGGCAGGCGACGACGAGCACGGCGACCGCGTTGAGCAGGCCGGCATCCCAGCGGCCGGCCAGGCCCCAGCCGAGCAGGGTGAGCAGGGCGACGCCCAGCACCAGCGGCACGAAGCGCGCGGCGACGCGGTCGGCCAGGCGCTGGATCGGCGGCTTGCTGGCCTGCGCGGTTTCCACCAGGCGCAGCAGCCGGCCCAGGCTGGATGCCGCCGCCGTGTGGGTGGCGACGATCTCCAGCAGACCGTCGATGTTCAGCGCCGCCGCCGGCACCGTCTGGCCGACGTCGACGGCCTGCGGCAGCGGCTCGCCGTTCAGGTGGGCGAGGTTGATGTGCGAGCGCCCGGCCTCGACCTTGCCGTCGCAGGGCAGGCGCTGGCCGGGGCGCACGCGCACGCGCTGGCCCGGTTGCAGCTCGGCCAGGGGAATCGACTTCCACTGCCCGCCCTGCAGCACCTCGGCCTGGGCCGGCATCAGGGCCTGCAGGCCGCGCACCGCGCTGCCGGTGGCATGGCGGGCGCGGCCTTCCAGCCAGCGGCCGAGCAGCACGAAGCTGACGATGGCCGCCGCCGATTCGTAGTACAGCTGCATGCCGCTGGCGCCGCGCGCCAGCCACAGCCAGGTCGACAGGCCGAAGGCGCTCCAGGCGCCCAGGCTGACCAGCAGGTCCATGCCCGGCGCCCGGGCACGCAGGCCGCTCCAGGCGGCGCGCAGCAGGCGGCGACCGGGCCAGAGCAGGACCAGGGCCGCCAGACCGGCCTGCCAGGCCGCCGGCACATGCCAATGCAGGCCCAGCGGCATGAGCAGCATCGGCAGGAGCAGCGGTGCGGTGGCGAGCAGGGCCAAACCCAGGTCGCGACGCAGCGCCGCCGCCTCCAGCGCCAGCGGGTCGTCGGCGCCGCCGTGCAGCGGCTGCAGCGCGGCGTTGAAGCCGGCCGCGCGGGCCGCGGCCAGCAGCGCGGCGGCCGGCGTGCTGGGCAGGGCCTGCAAGCGCACGCTGGACTGCGCGAGGTTGACCCCCACCGACAGCACGCCGGGCACATCGCGCAAGGCCGCTTCCAGACGCGGCAGCTGGACCGCCTCGTGCAGGCCTTCGACGATCAGCGTCGCCTGCGACAGCGGCGCCTCGTAACCGGCCTCGTCGAGCGCCTGGACGATGTGCTTGGCCTGCCAGCCCGGCTTGAGCTCCAGCTGTGCGCGGTGGTCGGTGAGCAGCACCTCGGCCTTGAGCAGGCCGGGCACGCGGGCCAGCGCCTTCTCGACCCGGGCGACGCAGGCCGCGCAATGCATGCCGGCAATGTGAAGGGAGATGCTCTCGTTGGCCATGGGGGGAGTTTAGGAAGCGCCGTTGACGACAATCGGCGCATGAAGCCCATCGAACACCGCTTTCAGCTGCCCGGCATGAGCTGCGGCCGTTGCGTCGCCAGCATCGAGAAGGCCTTGCAGCCCATGGGCCTGCAGGTGGCCGCCGACCTGGCCGGCAAGGCCTTGCGCGTCGAGGCGCCGGCCTCGGTCAGCCGCGAGCAGATCGTCCAGGCCCTGGTCGATGCCGGCTACCCGCCGGCCGCCGACGAGTCGCGCTGAGGTCCCGGGGGCGGCCGGGGCCGGGTGGCGGGGGCGCTTGGCGGGCGCGAGAGAATGCCGCCCGCTTCCCGATTCCCACAAGGATTCCGCATGGCCCACTTGGTCAGCCAGCTCAACCCCCGCTCGGCCGATTTCCAAGCCGCTGCCAGCGCGATGCGCGCGCTGGTGGACGATCTTCGCTCCAAGCTCGCCCGCATCGCCGAGGGCGGCGGCGAGGCCGCCCGCGCCAAGCATGTGGCGCGCGGCAAGCTGCTGCCGCGCGATCGCGTGCAACTCTTGCTGGACGCCGATTCACCTTTTCTCGAAGTCGCGCCGCTCGCTGCGCTGAACGTCTACAAGGAAAAGGACGGCAGCGACTCGGCGCCGGCCGCCGGCGTGATCGCCGGCATCGGCCGGGTCGCCGGCGTCGAATGCATGATCGTGTGCAACGACGCGACCGTGAAGGGCGGCACCTATTACCCGCTGACGGTGAAGAAGCATCTGCGCGCGCAGGAGATCGCCCAGCAGAACCGCCTGCCCTGCATCTACCTGGTCGACTCCGGCGGCGCCAACCTGCCCAACCAGGACGAGGTCTTCCCCGATCGTGACCACTTCGGCCGCATCTTCTTCAACCAGGCGAACCTCTCGGCCGACGGCATCCCGCAGATCGCCGTGGTGATGGGCTCCTGCACCGCCGGCGGTGCCTACGTGCCGGCGATGAGCGACGAGACCATCATCGTGAAGAACCAGGGCACGATTTTTCTGGGCGGCCCGCCGCTGGTGAAGGCGGCGACCGGCGAGGTGGTGACGGCCGAGGACCTCGGCGGCGGCGATGTGCACACGCGGCTGTCCGGCGTCGCCGACCACCTGGCCGACAACGACACCCATGCGCTGGCCCTGGCCCGCCAGGTGGTCGGCAGCCTGAACTGGACGAAGAGCAATCCCTTGCGTCTGCAGCCGGCCAAGGCCCCGCGTTACGCGCCCGAGGAACTGCATGGCGTGATTCCGCTGGATGCCCGCAAGCCCTTCGACGTGCGCGAGGTCATTGCCCGCGTCGTCGACGACTCGGCCTTCGACGAGTTCAAGGCGCGATACGGCAGCACCTTGGTCTGCGGCTTCGCGCATATCGAGGGCATGCCGGTCGGCATCGTCGCCAACAACGGCATCCTGTTCACCGAGTCGGCGAACAAGGGCGCGCATTTCATTGAGCTCTGCTGCCAGCGCAAGATCCCCTTGCTGTTCCTGCAGAACATCACAGGCTTCATGGTCGGCCGCAAGGTCGAGAACGAGGGCATCGCCCGCGCCGGCGCCAAGATGGTCACCGCGGTGGCCTGCGCCCAGGTGCCCAAGTTCACGGTGATCATCGGTGGCAGCTTTGGTGCCGGCAATTACGGCATGTGCGGTCGCGCTTACAGCCCCCGCTTCCTGTGGATGTGGCCGAACGCGCGCATCTCGGTGATGGGCGGCGAGCAGGCGGCCTCGGTGCTGGCCACGGTCAAGCGCGACGGCCTGGAAGCCAAGGGCGGCTCTTGGTCTGCCTCCGAGGAAGAAGCCTTCAAGGCACCGATCCGCCAGCAGTATGAGGAGCAGGGCCATCCGTATTACGCCTCGGCCCGGCTCTGGGACGACGGCGTGATCGACCCGGCCGACACGCGCCGCGTGCTCGCGCTGGCGATGTCGGCGGCGCTGAACGCGCCGATCCCGGACACCAAGTTCGGCGTGTTCCGCATGTGAGGCCGGCATGAGCAGCACCCTGCGCATTGACACCAGCGGGCAGTTGGCCCGCGTCACCCTGAACCGCCCCGAGGTCCGCAACGCCTTCAACGACGGCGTGATCGCCGAGCTCACCGAGGCCTTCGAGCAGCTGGGCGCGCGGCACGATCTGCGCGCCATCGTGCTCGCCGCCGAGGGCAAGGCCTTTTGCGCCGGCGCCGACCTGAACTGGATGAAGGCCATGGCCGGCTACAGCTGGGACGAGAACCGCGACGACGCGCTCCGCCTGGCGACCATGCTGTGGACGATCTACCGCTGCCCCCTGCCGGTGATCGCCCGCGTGCAGGGCGATGTGTATGCCGGCGGCGTCGGCCTGGTGGCCTGCGCCGACATCGTGGTCAGCACGGCCAGCGCCGGCTTTTGCCTGAGCGAGGCCAAGCTAGGCCTGCTGCCGGCGACCATCGGTCCCTATGTCGTGAAGGCGATCGGCGAGCGCCAGGCGAGGCGCTACTTCACGACCGCCGAGCGCTTTGACGCGGCGACCGCCAGGCAACTCGGTCTGGTGCATGAAGTTGTCGACGGCGTCGAATCGCTGGACGCCAAGGTGGACGAGCTGTGCGCGCTGCTCAGCGCCAACGGCCCGATGGCCGTGCGCGCCTGCAAGCGCCTGGCCCTGGACCTCGGCGACCGCGAGCTCGACGATGAACTGCGCGCCGAGACGGCGCGTCGCATTGCCGACATCCGCGCCTCTCAAGAGGGCAAGGCCGGCGTGCAGAGCTTCCTGAACAAGCAGGAAGCACCGTGGCGTTGCTGAGGCGGGCATGGCTGACGGCGGCCTGGGGCCTGTCCGCCCAGGCCGCGCTCGCAGTGCCGGCCATCGCGCTGCGCCTGCCTGTCGGCGAGGACAAGGCGCGGCAGCTGAATTTCCTTGGCGAGCTGCCGGTGCAACTGTTCCTGCCGCCGGGCAGCGGGCCGTTCCCGCTGGCGCTGCTTCAGCACGAGCGCCGCTTCTACACCGCCGAGTTTCCGGCTTACCCGGCGGCTACCGCCTACTTCGTCGAGCGAGGCATCGCTGTCGCGGTACCGGCGCGCATCGGCTACGGTCCGCTGGACGGCGAGGCCGATCGCGAGTGGATCTACTGCCCGCGCCCCGATCCCGGCCGCGTCTTCGTCAGCACCAGTCTGCAGGCCGCGGCGGTACTCGAAGGCCTTAGCCAGAGCGCGCAGCCCATCGACCGCCAGCGTGTGCTGCATGTCGGTGTCGGTGTCGGTGGTCTGGCGGCCCTCAGTGCCGCCATGCTCTCGCCGCAAGGGGTGATCGCCGCGATCAATTTCGGAGGCGGTGTCGGTGGCTATGCGGAGCGTTTTCCGCGCCAGCCTTGCGGGGCCCAGCAGACCGAAGCCCTCTGCCACCGACTCGGCCGCGCCGCGGCGGCACTGCGCAAAGCGGGCGGGCAGGCACCGTCCACGCTGTGGGTCTATGCGCGCAACGACGAGCATTTCGGCGACATCCACCCGCAGCGCTGGCACCGGGCGTTTCGCCGCGGCGGCGGGCAGTCGCGCTTGGCGATGGTCGATGCCTGGGGCGATGACGGCAACCGCTTGTTCGCCGACGGACTCGACCGTTGGCGCCCCCTGGTCGATGACTTTCTGGCCACGCTGCCTGGCTTGGCGACGCCTGTTTCTGCCCCTCCCCGCTGATGTCTCGCAACCACGACCTGGCCGCGCGCAGCCGCGCGGCGATCTGGCATCCCTGCACGCAGATGGCCCGGCTCGATGCCGTGCCGCCGCTGCCCATCGTGCGGGGAGACGGCCCCTGGCTGATCGACGCCGACGGCCATCGCTACTTCGACGCCACCTCGGCTTGGTGGACGAATCTGTTCGGCCACAGCGACGCCGGCCTGCAGCAGGCGATCGCCCGTCAGGCCGCGACCCTGCCCCATGTGATGCTGGCCGGCTGCACGCATGAACCGGCGATCGAGCTGGCCGAAGGCCTGTCCGCGTTCACCCAAGGCGCGCTGGGCCACGCCTTCTTCGGCAGCGACGGCGCCTCCGCCACCGAGATCGCCTTGAAGATGAGCGCGCACTATTGGCGCAATCTCGGCCAGCCGGCCAAGTGCGAGTTCATCGCCTTTGCCGGCGGCTACCACGGCGAGACCCTGGGCGCGCTGTCGGTCACCGACGTGGCGATCTTCCGCGACGCCTATGCCCCCTTGCTGCGCGCCACGCATCTGGTGCCGGCCCTGCACGAGGACGGCGCGCTGGTGGCCTTGGAGGCCAAGCTGCAGGAACTCGGTGGGCGCTGCGCGGCGGTGATCGTCGAACCGCTGATCCAGGGCGCCTCGGGCATGCGCATGCACGGGCCTGAGGCGCTTGCCGAACTGCGCCGGCTGTGCACGCAGTACGGCGCCCATCTGATCGCCGACGAGATCGCCGTCGGCTGTGGGCGCACCGGGCGCTTCTTCGCCTGGGAGCACACGAACGCGCACTGGCCGGACTTCCTGCTGCTCAGCAAGGGCATCACCGGCGGCACCTTGCCCTTGTCGGTGGTGCTGACCGCCGACCAGGTCTTCGACGCCTTTCTGAGCCCCGATGTCGCACGCGGTTTCCTGCACTCGCATTCCTACACCGGCAACGCCATCGTCTGCGCGGCGGCCAACGAGGTGCTGCGCCGCTTCCGCGACACCGATCTGCTGCGGCAGCTGCCGGTGCAGGCCGAGAACCTGCGCGCCGCTTTCGCGCCCTTCGCCGCCGACGCGCGTGTCGCGAACCTGCGCCAGACCGGCATGGTGCTGGCCTTCGATGTGCGCGAGCCGGGCGAACGCTTTGCCGAGCGTTTTCATCTGGCGGCGCGCCGACATCAGCTGCTGATCCGCCCGATCGGTGCCACGGTCTACCTGATGCCGCCCTATCTGATCGATGCGGCAAGCAGCGAATGGCTGGCCGCCGCGGTGCGCGCCACGCTGGACGAGGTGCTGGCTTGATCGAGTTCCTCGCCCAGCAGCTGCGCGAGCGCGACGCGCAGGCCCTGACCCGCGTGCGCCGCGAGGCCAGCACGCCGGCGGCGCCGCTGCAGACGATTGATGGCCGCTCCATGCTGGCCTTTTGCTCGAACGACTACCTGGGCCTGGCCAACCACCCCCGCATCATCGCCGCCTTGCAGGAGGGCGCGCGTCGCTACGGTGTGGGCAGCGGCGCTTCGCACCTGATCAGCGGGCATTCCGAGGCGCACGAGCGCCTGGAGAAGCGCCTGGCGGCCATTGCGCAGACGGTGATCCCCGGCGCGCGGGCCTTGAGCTTCTGCACCGGCTACATGGCCAATCTGGCGGCGGTGTCGGCGCTGGGCGGCGAGGGCGTGGCGATCTTTTCCGAGCGCCTCAACCACGCCAGCCTGATCGACGGCGTGCGCCTGGCGCGCGGCGAGCGTCGGGTCTTCGGCTCGGTTGCCGAGCTGGACGCGCAGCTGCAGGCCAGCGCCGCGGCGCGCAAGCTCATCGTCAGCGATGCGGTGTTCAGCATGGACGGGCACCTGGCGCCCCTGGCCGAGCTGCTGCAACGGGCCGAGCGCCACGACGCGCTGCTGCTCGTCGACGACGCGCACGGCTTCGGGGTGCTGGGGCGGACCGACGCTCCGGGCCACGGCAGCCTGGCTCACTTGGGACTGCGCAGCGAGCGCATCGTGCTCGTCGGCACCCTGGGCAAGGCGGCCGGCGTGGGCGGTGCCTTCGTCGCTGCCCACCCGGTCGTCGTCGACTGGCTGATCCAGACCGCCCGGCCCTATATCTTCACCACCGCCAGCCCGCCGGCCCTGGCCCATGCGCTGCTGACCAGCCTGGACCTGATCGAGGGCGAGGAGGGTGAGCGCCGCCGTGCACAGCTGGAGCTGTTGCAGGAGCGGCTGCGTGAGGGGCTGGCCCCCATCGCCGCACAACGCGGCTGGACCTTGCCGGAGAGCGACACGCCGATCCAGCCCTTGATCGTCGGCGACAACCAGGCGGCGCTTCAGCTCGCGGCACGCCTCGACGCCCAGGGCATCCGCGTGCCGGCGATCCGCCCGCCGACGGTGCCCGTCGGCACGGCGCGCCTGCGCATCACGCTGTGCGCCAGCCACAGTGCCGAGCAGGTCGACAGCCTGCTGCAGGCCCTGCTCGGCTAAGCTGATCGCATGTTCGATTTCGGTCCCAGCTTCCGCGTCCTGGTCGTCGACGACCTGGCTTCCCAGCGGGCGGTCGTGCGCGAGGCCTTGCAGGCCATGGGCCACCGCGTCACCGAGTGCGCGCATGCCGAGCAGGCGGCGGCGGTGTTCAAGGCGATCAAGCCGGACCTGGTGCTGCTCGACGTCGAGATGCCCGGCCTCGACGGCTATGAGGTCGCGCGGCAGATCCGCGCGTCGGAGAGTGGCGGCTGGACGCCGATCATCTTCCTGTCCACCCACCACACCGACGCCGACATCTGGCAGGGCATCCAGGCCGGCGGCGACGATTACCTGGCCAAGCCGGTGTCGCCGCAGCTGCTCGCCGCCAAGCTGCATGCGGTGCAGCGCCTGCTGCAGATGCGCACGCGCTTGCTCGAGCGCTCCGAGGAGCTGCGCGAGGCGAACCGCAAGCTCAAGCTGCTCAGCGACAAGGACGCGATGACGGGGTTGCTGAACCGCGGTGGCCTGGACCGTTCGCTGCACGACGCGATCCAGCGCTGCGCCGAGGCGGCCCAGCCGCTGACCCTGTTGCTCATCGACGTCGACCATTTCAAGGCCTACAACGACTCGCTCGGTCATCTGGCCGGCGACGCCTGCCTGAAGCGGGTGGCCCAGTTGCTGCGCGACGCCTGCCCCAAGCCCAGCGACCTGGCCGCGCGTTACGGCGGCGAGGAGTTCGCGCTGCTGCTGCCGGGCACGCCGCGCTCCGGCGCGATGACGCTCGCCCGGGCGCTGTTGCGCGGCATGGAGCAGCTGGCCATGCCCCACCCGGCCTCGCCGACTGCCCGCTGGGTGAGCTTCTCGGGCGGCATCACCACCGTGGTGCCGGACAGCGACAGCCATATCGAGTCGCTGCTGATGCGCGCCGACGAGGCGCTCTACGCCGCCAAGGCGCGCGGCCGCAACCGTTTCTTCAGTTTCGAGATGCAGATGGACACCGACGAACAGCGCGATCTGCTGCGCGGTTCATGACCCGCGTTTTCTTCGTCACCGGCACCGACACCGAGATTGGCAAGACCACGACGACGGCGGCGCTGACGCATTGGGCCGCTGACCAGGGCCCGCGCGCCGCCGGGCTCAAGCCGGTCGCCGCCGGGCAGGAGCTCGTCGCCGGTCGCTGGGTCAACGAGGACGTGCTGGCCTTGCATGCAGCGCAGCGGGCGGGCTTGAGCGAAGGCGAGGTCGGGCCCATCCAGCTGCGCACGCCCTGCGCGCCGCATCTGGCGGCGCGATTGGAAGGGAAACCGATCCGCCGGGACGCGGTGCTCGCCGCCGCGCGTGCGCCGCTGCACAAACTGGACCTGGCCTTTGTCGAGGGCGTCGGCGGCTGGCGCGTGCCGCTGGACGAAGAAGTCGGCTGGGACAGCGCCGACTTCGCCCGCGAGCTGGGCGCACCGGTCATCCTCGTCGTCGGCCTGCGCCTGGGCTGCATCAACCACGCGTTGCTGACGGCCGAGGCCATCGCCGCTCGCGGCCTGCCGCTGGTGGGCTGGGTGGCGAACACCGTCGACGGCAGCATGCTGCAACACGGCGAGAATCTCGCCACCTTGAAGGCCCTGCTGCCGGCTCCTTGCCTGGGGGCGGTGCCTCGACTCCAAGATCCGAATCCCGAGGCCGTCGCGAGTCATCTCGACGCCGAACTGCTCCAGAAAGTGCTGTTGTCATGAACGCCCCCGTCCAAGCCATCCATCTGCACCGCCCCCTCAAAGCCAAAGAGGGCGACTGGACCGTGGCCGAGATCGAGGCCTTGTTCGCGCTGCCCTTCGCCGATCTGCTGCACCGCGCGCAGACCGTGCACCGCGAGCACCACGACGCCAACACGGTGCAGCTGTCCACCCTGCTGTCGATCAAGACCGGCGGCTGCGAGGAGGACTGCAAGTACTGCCCGCAGTCGGCGCATTACGACACCGGCCTGGAGGCCGACAAGCTGATGGACCTGACCGAGGTGCGCGCGGCGGCCGAGACCGCCAAGGCCAGCGGCGCGACGCGTTTTTGCATGGGCGCGGCCTGGCGTTCGCCCAAAGACCGCCACATGGAGCAGCTGATGGCCATGGTGCGCGAGGTCAAGGGCCTGGGCCTGGAGACCTGCGTGACCGCCGGCATGCTGAAGGCCGAACAGGCGCAGCAGCTCAAGGAAGCCGGCCTGGACTACTACAACCACAACCTCGACACCTCGCCGGAGTTCTACGGCGAGATCATCACCACGCGCACCTACCAGGACCGCCTGGACACCCTGGCCGCCGTGCGCGAGACGGGCATGAAGGTCTGTTGCGGCGGCATCGTCGGCCTGGGCGAGAGCCGCACCCAGCGCGCCGGCCTGATCGCCCAGCTGGCGAATCTGAACCCGGCGCCCGAGTCGGTGCCGATCAACAACCTGGTGCAGGTCGAAGGCACGCCGCTGGCGGGCACGCAGGCCATCGACCCCTTCGAGTTCGTGCGCACGATTGCCGTCGCGCGCATCACCATGCCGACCAGCATGGTGCGCCTGTCGGCCGGTCGCGAAGAGATGCCCGAAGCGCAGCAGGCGCTGTGTTTCCTGGCCGGCGCCAACAGCATCTTCTACGGCGACAAGCTGCTCACCACCGGCAACCCGCAGGCCGAGAAGGACCGCGCGCTGCTGGAGCGCCTGGGCATGAAGATCCAGGAAGTCGCCGCCTCCTGATGCGATGAGCTGGCCGCGCCTGCGCCCCGCACGCGCCAGCGACGCGGCGGCCTGCGCGGCCCTGGTGCGAGCCTTGACGCCGGGCGCCGACCGCCAGCCCCTGCCGGAGGGCTTGGACCGTTTCCTCGCCTCAATTGCCGCGCCGCGCCAGGCGGTCTGCATCGCCGAACAGCGCTACCGCGTGGCCGAGGACGCGCAGGGTCGGCTGCTCGGCCTGGCTGCGCTGCGTGACCCGCGGCATCTGTTCCACCTCTTCGTCGCCCCCGACTGGCAAGGCCGCGGCCTGGGCCTGCGCCTGTTCCGCGCCGCCACCGCGGGCGATGAGCATCTGCCCTTAACGGTCAACAGCAGCCTGGCGGCGGTGGGCTTCTACACCCGACTGGGCTTCCGGCCGACGCGGACCTTGCAGTTCAATGACGGCATCCACTTCCTGCCGATGCGCCGGCCATGAGCCTTCCCGAACTCGATTTGCCGCAGCTGCTCGCGCTGGCCGCCACGCTCGGTCTGGCCAGCGGCCTGCGCCTGTACGCCGTGGTCTTCCTGACCGGCCTGGCCGGCCATCTCGGTTGGGTGGCGCTGCCTGCCGGGTTGCAAGTCCTGCAGACGCCGCTGCTGCTCTGGGGCAGTGCCGCGCTGATGGTGATCGAGTTCGCCGCCGACAAGATCCCGCTGATCGATTCGCTCTGGGATGCGGTGCACAGCCTCATTCGCATCCCGGCCGGCGCCGCCCTGGCCTATGGCGTGTTCGGTGGCGGAGACGCGCAAGCCTGGGCCCTGCTCGCCGCCTTGGCCGGCGGCAGCCTGGCGGCCACTGCGCACGCGGCCAAGGCGAGCACGCGGGCGGCGGTCAATCACTCGCCCGAGCCCTTCAGCAACTGGAGCCTGTCGCTGGCTGGTGACGCGCTGGTGCCGGGCCTGCTGTGGCTGGCCTGGGCGCATCCCTATGCGGCGCTGGCCCTGGTGGCGCTGATCGTGCTGACCGCCATCAGCCTGATCGGCCTGTGCTGGAAGGCGGTCGGCCGGCTGTGGCGCCGGCGCCGACCGGCGGCGGTCTGAGCATCGATACTGCGCGCCCTCCCACAAGGAGCTTGACCATGTTTTCGAAGATCTTGATCGCCAACCGTGGCGAGATCGCCTGTCGGGTCGCCGCCACCGCACAACGGCTGGGCGTGCGCACCGTCGCCGTGTATTCCGAGGCCGATGCGGGCGCGCAGCATGTGCTGGCCTGCGACGAGGCCGTCTGCATCGGCGGCGCCGCGCCGCGCGACTCCTACCTGCAATGGCAGCGCATCCTCGATGCCGCGAAGAGCTCAGGCGCGCAGGCCATTCACCCCGGCTACGGCTTCCTGAGCGAGAACGAGGCCTTCGCGCAGGCCTGTCATGATGCCGGCCTGGTCTTCATCGGTCCGCCGGCCTCGGCGATCCTGGCGATGGGCCTGAAGGCCGAGAGCAAGCGATTGATGGAGAAGGCCGGCGTGCCCCTGGTGCCCGGTTACCACGGCGCCGACCAGGACCCGGCCTTGCTGAAGCGCGAGGCCGAGCGCATCGGCTTCCCGGTGCTGATCAAGGCCAGCGCCGGCGGCGGCGGCAAGGGCATGCGGGTGGTCAACGCCGCCGACGAGTTCGACGCGGCCTTGGCGTCGTGCAAGCGCGAGGCGATCAATAGCTTCGGTGACGACGCGGTGCTGGTCGAACGCTATGTGACCAAGCCCCGGCATATCGAGATCCAGGTCTTCGGCGACAGCCACGGCGACTGCGTCTACCTGTTCGAACGCGATTGCTCGGTGCAGCGCCGCCACCAGAAGGTGCTGGAGGAGGCCCCCGCCCCCGGCATGACCGAGGCACGCCGCCGCGAGATGGGCGAGGCGGCGGTGGCCGCAGCCAAGGCGGTCGGCTATGTGGGCGCCGGTACCGTGGAGTTCATTGCCGAGCAGGACGGCCGCTTCTATTTCATGGAGATGAACACCCGGCTGCAGGTCGAGCACCCGGTGACCGAGGCGATCACCGGCCTGGACCTGGTCGAGTGGCAGCTGCGCGTGGCCAGCGGCGAGCCGCTGCCGCTCAAGCAATCGGAACTGCGCATCCACGGTCATGCGATCGAGGCCCGCATCTGCGCCGAGAACCCCGAGGCCGGCTTCCTACCGGCGACCGGGTCCATGGACGTGCTGCGCTGGCCGGCTCATGTCGCGTTCCAGCGCGGCGATGTGCGGGTGGACACCGGCGTCATCGAGGGCGATGCGATCAGCCCCTTCTACGACTCGATGATCGCCAAGCTGATCGTCTGGGGCGAGGACCGCGCCCAGGCCCTGGCCCGACTCGACGCGGCGCTGGCGCAGACGCAGATCGTCGGCCTGCAGACGAACGTCGCCTTCCTGCGCCGCTGTGCGGCAACGACCAGCTTTGCCGGCGCCGACCTCGACACCGGCCTGATCGAACGCGAGCGCGCCGCCTTGTTCGGCCAGCCGGGGCTGCCGCTGGAAATCGCCGCCGCCGCCGTGGTCGCTCACCAGCTGGCGCTCGAAGCGCTGACCGTGGACGCCGATCCCTGGAGCGCCAGGGACGGCTGGCGCATGGCCGGCGATGCGGTGCGCCGCTTCGACCTCGCCGAGGGCCAGGGTTCAGAAGTGCGCCACCACGAGGTGCTGCTGCGCCGCCGCCATGGCGGTGGCATGCAGCTGAGCGTGGCCGGCGAGACGATCGCCTTCGCGGCCGATTCCGCCTCGCCCGAGCGCCATCTGCTGATCCTCGGCGAGGGCCTGGCGACGCGACGCATCGCGGTGCAGACCTATGCGCGCGGCGAGGACGTCACGGTGTTCGCCCCGCAAGGCTCGATGACGCTCACGGAGATCGACGTCATCGCCCATGCCGGCGATGCGGCACCCAGCGGCGGCCGGCTCACGGCGCCCATGCCTGGCAAGCTGGTCGCGCTGCTCGTCAAGCCCGGCGACGCGGTCAAGGCCGGCCAGGCCCTGGCGGTGATGGAGGCCATGAAGATGGAGCACCAGATCGTCTCGCCGCGCGATGGCGTGGTCGCCGAATGCCTGTATGCGGTTGGCGATCAGCTGAGCGATGGCGCCGAACTGCTGAAGCTGGAGAGCTGAGATGGCATTGCCGACGCAAGTCACGCTCTGCGACGTCGGCCCGCGCGACGGCCTGCAGAACGAGAAGCAGATCGTCCCGGCTGCCGTGAAGATCGAGCTGATCCATCGTCTGCAGGCCGCCGGCATCCGCCGCCTGGAGGCGACCAGCTTCGTCAGCCCGAAGTGGATCCCGCAGATGGCCGACAACGCGGAGGTGCTGACGGGTCTGCAGCGCCGACCCGATGTCGCCGTCGCCGTGCTGGTGCCGAACGACAAAGGCCTGCAGGCGGCGCTGCCGCATCATCCCGATGAGATCGTCGTGTTCACCGCCGCTTCCGAGGCCTTCACGCAGAAGAACATCAATTGCTCGATCGCCGAGAGCATCGAGCGTTTCGCGCCGGTGGTGGCCACTGCCAAGGCGCAGGGCATCAAGGTGCGGGCCGCACTGTCGTGTTCGCTCGGCTGCCCCTACGAAGGCGAGATCAGCGCGACCCAGGTCGGCGCGGTGGCGGCGCAGCTGCGCGCCATCGGCGTCGACCATCTCGGCGTGTCCGACACCATCGGCGTCGGCACGCCACGCAAGGTGCAGGCGGCGCTCGAAGCCGCGCTCGCGCATTTCCCGCTTGCCGAAGTCAGCGGCCACTACCACGACACCTATGGTCAGGCGCTGGCCAATGTCTACGCCAGTCTGGAAGTCGGCGTGGCCACCTTTGACGCCAGCGTCGGCGGCCTGGGCGGCTGCCCCTATGCGAAGGGGGCGACCGGCAATGTGGCGACCGAGGATGTCGTCTTCATGCTGAACGGGCTGGGCATCGCCACCGGCGTCGACATCGACGCGCTCGTCGACACCGCGGCCTGGATCAGCGCTCAGCTCGGCCGACCGCCGGCGAGTCGCGTGGCCCGCGCGCTGCTGGCTAAGCGCTCTTCGTCAGCTTGATGCCGTCGCGCTGCTGCTCCAGCCAACCTTCGAGCAGGTCGGACGGCATGGGCCGGGCGTACAGATAGCCCTGGCCTTCATGGCAGCCGAGATCGTGCAACAGGCGCGCCTGTTCCTCGGTCTCGATGCCCTCGGCGAGCACGCGCATGCCCAGGGTGCGGCCGAGGTTGACGACCATCGCGGCGATGCTGGAACCGGCGCTGGAACTCTGCGCCTCCTGCACGAAGGCGCGGTCGATCTTCAGGCGCTCGACCTGCAGCTGGCGCAGCTGGCTCAGGGAGCTGAAGCCGGTGCCGAAGTCGTCGATGGCCACCGAGGCGCCGGTGGCGCGGATGTCGGCCAGCACGGCCAGCACCATGTCCACGTCCTCCATGGCCATGGACTCGGTGATCTCCAGCTCCAGCGCCTCGCCCGGTAGCTCGGCGTCGCGCATCGCCGCCTGCAGGGTCGGGATGAACTGCGCATGGCGGAACTGCGCCAGCGAAATGTTGACGGCGATGCGGAAGTCCATGAAGCCCATCTCGCGCAATCGCTTGGCCTGGTGGCAGGCGGTGCGCAGCACGAACTCGCCGATCGAGATGATCAGCCCGCTCTGCTCGGCCAGGGGAATGAACTGGTCGGGCGGTACGAACCGGCCGTCCTCGTTGCGCCAGCGCAGCAGCGCCTCGGCGCCGATGACCCGCTGTTCGATCAGGTCGATCTGCGGCTGGTAGACGACGAAGAGCCGACGCGCCTCGAAGCTGGCGCGCAGGCCCTTGAGCAACTTGAAGCGCTCGCGGGCATCAACGCCCATCTCGGCGCTGAAGTACTGCGCGGTGCCGCGGTGCTGCTGCTTGGCGCGCTTGAGTGCGATGTGCGCGTCGAGCAGCAGTTCCGAGCCCAGGCCGGTGCTTTCGCTCAGCTTGACCAGGCCGGTGGTCGCCGACAGCTGCAGTCGCTCGCCCGCCACGGAAAACGGTTCGACGAAGAGCTGGGCGATGCGCAGGTTGTTGACGTTCTCCTGCTCGCCGAGCAGGCCGAAGGTGTCGGCACTGATGCGCGCGATCTCGGTGCGCGAACCCAGCGACTCGGCCATGCGTGCGGCCACGACCTGCAGCACCTGGTCGCCGAAGCGGTGACCGAAGGCGTCGTTGATGTCGCTGAAGTCGTCGATGTCGACCAGGGCCAGGGCCAGGCCCTCGGGCTCGCGCAGGCGCTGTTCCAGCAACTCGATGAAGCGGTTGCGGTTGGGCAGTTGCAGCAGCTGGTCGTTGTAGGCGTGGTCGAGCAGCTGCCCGTACATGGCGACGTTGTCGAAGCTCACGGCCAAGGTGGTCGCAAAGGTGCGCAGCAGCGGCTCTTCGCGGGCCTCGGGCTCGCGCTGCAGGACCGCGTACAGCACGGCGACGCGCTGGTTGGCCAGCTCGAAGCGCAACAGCAGGCTTTGCGGCGGGCCACTGATCTCGCGCTCCAGGCTCTGCTCGATGGCCTCGCGGATCTGGCCCTGGCCGATGGCATCCAGGGTCGCGCCCAGCAGACCGCTGAACTGGCCCAAGGCCGCGACGACGCGGGCCATGCCCGGCGGGTCGGCGCGGTGGTGCACGACGACCAGTCCTTGCGGCAGGCTGTCGAACAGGGTGCAGAGCTTCTCCAGCGCACCCTCGGCAAAGCGTGGCAGGGTGCGGTAGTGGTTGAGCTCGGTGCTGGCCTCGATGATGTGGGCCAGCCCGCGTCGGCTGGCCTGCAGCTCGCGGATCTGCTTGTAGGAGCGGATCGCTGCCGTCAGCACGGTGTAGAGCCGGGTGCGCGTCAGCTCGCTCTTGGTCTTGTAGTCGTTGATGTCGAGCGAACGCACCGTTTCGATCTCGGGCGCGTAGCCCGGCTGGCCGGTGCGCAGCACGATGCGCAGCGCGTCGCGATCGCTGTCCTCGCGGATGTAGCGCACCAGCTGCAGGCCGGCGTCCTCGCTCTCCATGACCACGTCGAGCAGGGCCACCGCGAGGTCGCCCTCTTCGTTGAGCAGCTGCCTGGCGGCAGCGGCCGACTCGGCGTGAAGAAAGGTCAGCGGCCGGCCTTCGATGAGCAGGCCCTGCATGGCCAGCTCGGTGGCGCGGTGCACGTCGGCGTCGTCGTCGACGATCAGCACCCGCCAGGGTGGCGATTCGCAACCGGGCTCGTCATGCGGCTCGTCGACGAGTTCGAGGACATCGTCGTCGGGGTGCAGTGGTTCCGCGTGAGGAGTCTGATCGGGCATGTCGACGGTTGGCCAGGGGCTCCGGGAGAGTATGCGCCAGATCGCCAGCCTGCCGCGCCGGCCCGGGATCGGGGAATGACCCGAGGCAGGCCCTTCAGCCGCGGGTCTTTTTCACGCGGGCACCACCGCTGACGCGCGGCGGCAGGCCTGTGTGCTGGGTCAGGATCAGGCCGTCCTTGGGGGTGACGATGCCCCTGGGGTCACGATTCGGCTCGCGGCTGAGCTCGCGCTGGGGCTGGCCGCGCTGGCTGGGCTTGCCGCCGGCCGGCGTGCTGTTCTTGCGCCGCTCGCTGACATAGCTGCCGTCGGTTTCCGGCTGCCAGCTGGGAATCAGATGCGACTTGCCGTTGCCGATCAGGTCGGCGCGGCCCATTTCCTTCAGCGCCTCGCGCAGCAGCGGCCAGTTCTTCGCGTCGTGGTAGCGCAGGAACGCCTTGTGCAGGCGGCGCCGGCGCTCGCCCTTGATGACGTCGACCGCCTCGGAGTCGCGCGTGATCTTCTTCAGCGGGTTCTTCGCGCTGTGGTACATCGCCGTCGCGGTGGCCATCGGGCTGGGGTAGAAGGTCTGCACCTGGTCGGCGCGGAAGCCGTTCTTCTTCAGCCAGATCGCGAGGTTCATCATGTCCTCGTCGGCGGTGCCCGGGTGGGCGGCGATGAAGTAGGGGATCAGGAACTGCTTCTTGCCGGCCGCGGCCGAGGCCGCCTCGAAGAGCTGCTTGAAGCGGTCGTAGGTGCCGATGCCCGGCTTCATCATCTTGCTCAGCGGCCCCGACTCGGTGTGCTCGGGCGCGATCTTCAGGTAGCCGCCGACATGGTGGGTGACCAGCTCGCTGATGTACTCGGGCGACTCGACCGCGAGGTCGTAGCGCAGGCCGGAGCCGATGAGGATCTTCTTCACGCCCTTGATCGCTCGCGCCTTGCGGTAGAGCTGGATCAGCGGGCCGTGGTCGGTGTTCAGGTTCGGGCAGATGCCGGGGTAGACGCAGCTGGGCTTGCGGCAGCTGGCCTCGATCTCCTTACTCTTGCAGCCGATGTGCCACATATTCGCGGTCGGCCCGCCGAGGTCGGAGACCACGCCGGTGAAGCCCTTGACCTTGTCGCGGATGTCCTCGATCTCGCGCAGGATGGAGCCCTCGGAGCGGCTTTGGATGATGCGGCCTTCGTGCTCGGTGATCGAGCAGAAGGTGCAGCCGCCAAAGCAGCCGCGCATGATGTTCACGCTGAAGCGGATCATCTCCCAGGCCGGGATCTTGGTCGCGCCGTCGTGGCCGCCATGCTCGTCCGCGTACACGGGATGCGGGCTTCTGGCATACGGCAGATCGAACACATGGTCCATCTCGGCCGTGCTGAGCGGGATCGGCGGCGGGTTCAGCCAGACGTCGCGGTCGCCATGGCGCTGCACCAGGGCCCGCGCATTGCCCGGGTTGGTCTCCAGGTGCAGCACGCGGTTGGCATGCGCGTACAGCACCGGGTCGCCCTTCACCGCCTCGAAGGCGGGCAGGCGGATCACCGAACGATCGCGCGGCGGCGTGATCGCCCGGCCGTCGGTCTTGGCGATCGTGCGGCGGACGATCTGGATGGGCTTGCTGCCTTCGTCGCTGACGGCCTTGACCTGCTGCGTGGCGCAGTCGGCGCCCTGCATCTCGGCCGCCTGATCCGTCGTCATATAGGGGTTGACGATCTCGTCGACCTTGCCCGGCTTGTCGAGCTCGGTGGAGTCGATCTCGTACCAGCCGACCAGACTGGCGTCGTCGGGCCGGCGCATGAAGGCGGTGCCGCGGATGTCGGTGATCGACTCGATGGGCTTCTTCTGCGCCAGGCGGTGGGCGATCTCGACGATGGCTCGCTCGGCATTGCCATAGACCAGCAGATCGGCCTTGCTGTCGATCAGGATCGAGCGGCGCACCTTGTCCGACCAGTAGTCGTAATGCGCGATGCGGCGCAGCGAGGCCTCGATGCCGCCGATCACCACCGGCACGTCCTTGTAGGCCTCGCGGCAGCGCTGCGTGTAGACCAGGGTCGCGCGGTCCGGTCGCTTGCCGGCCACGCCGCCGGGGGTGTAGGCGTCGTCACTGCGGATCTTCCGGTCCGCGGTGTAGTGGTTGATCATCGAATCCATGTTCCCGGCGGCGACGCCGAAGAACAGTTTCGGTCGGCCCAGGGCCTTGAACGGATCGGCCGAATGCCAGTCGGGCTGGGCAATGATGCCGACGCGAAAGCCCTGTGCCTCCAGTGTGCGCCCGATCACCGCCATGCCGAAGCTGGGGTGATCCACATAGGCGTCGCCGCTGACGATGATGATGTCGCACTCGTCCCAGCCGAGTTGGGTCATCTCCTCGCGGCTCATCGGCAGGAAGGGCGCCGGACCAAAGCGCTTGGCCCAATACGGCCGGTAGCCGGTCAAGGCCTTGTCGGCTTTGGGCGGCTTGACGGTCTGGGCTGCGTGGTGGTCGTCGTGGATGATGGTCACGGCGGGGGCCTTTGGTGTTAACCCGCGATTGTCGTCGCCCCGGCCGCCTCAGGGATGAGAACTCGTGCCGCAATAGAAGGCTGTCGGGCTTGGCCGTGCCGCGCGCTGGGTCGCCCAGGCGGGCCAGGCTAGGCGTCGGCGAGGCCGTGTGGCGAGCCCCACAACGAGCCGGCAACAACGCATGGCCCGCCTGGGCGACCCAGCCCGGAGGGTTCGAACGGGAAGGGGGCTGATGCGTTGTTGACCGCGCTCGCCAGGCGCGCAGCATGGCTTCGCCCGGCCGCCTAGCCTCAGCCCCCTTCCCGTTCGAACGCGCGGTACGGCCAAGCCCGACAGCCTTCTAGGCCAGCAGGGCCTGCATGGCCTCGTTCAGCGGCGCCTCCAGCGGCGCCTCCCAGCGCTGCGCGGCGATCACCGCCTCCAGCCGGGCGGCCTCCACCTCGTGCGGAATGGCGCCCAGCCAGCGCTCCAGCACTGCTCGCGCCAGCAGGGGCAGGGCGCTGGCATCCAGGCTCAGGCTGGCCGTCTTGCGATCCAGGCGGCGGTTCAGCCAGTCGGTCAGTCCGGCGGCGCCCAGGCCGCCTATCAGCGCCCCGGTCAAGGCCCCGGCACCCAGGGTCAGGCCGCCGCTGGCGATGTCCGCCTTCAGCCCAGCCAGCGCGCCGCCGGCCACGCCGCCGATCAGCGCATTGCGACCCGCCGGCAGCGGCAGGCGCAGTTGCTGATGGGCGTCCAGGGCCTGCGTCGCATCGGCTGCCGGCTGGCTGCCGTAGAGCGCGTGCAAGGCCTGCGCGAGTTCGTCCAGCTGCGGCCGCAGCGCCTGCTGCAGGGCGGCCGGCGCCGCCTCGCTCGGGTCTACGCCGGCCGGCAGCTCGACGCGCAGGGTGGACAGCGCCGTCAGCGTGGTGGCCAGCAGCGCCAGCGCCTGCTGCTCGCGCTGCGCCTGCTGGGCCAGCCAGGCGGCGAGCAGGCGCTCCCAGGCCGGCCGCAGCGGCGCCGGCAGGGCCAAGGCCTGCAACTGGCGGCGCTGCGCCGGCCAGCCGGGGCTGCCGAGCGGTAGCGCCTCGGCGTCGACGACCAGGTCCTGCTCGGGCGGCGGCGGGCTGCGCCACCAGGGCGTCACCGGCGTGCTCGGCGGGCTGTCGACGATGCGCACCAGCAGGCGGTCGCCCTCGGGGCTGGCCAGGCGTTCGCCGCTGTCGCCGAGCAGGCTGCCGGCCAGGCGGCGCGCCGGGTCGACCACGGCGATGCGCAGATCCCGCGCGCCGCGCCCGGCAGGCAGCGGCAAGGAGCGGGCGTAGCGACCGGCGCGGATCGCGCTGCTGGCGGCCAGCGCGACGCGCGGCAGCGCGACCAGCAGCACGGTGACGGCCAGCAAATGCAGCCAGTCGCGCGCCGGGCCGCGCGGCGCCTGGCCGGCGCCATGGCGCAGCGGCGCGACCTCGGGCACCGCCACGCCGCTGAAGAAGGCGGCGGGGGCCAGCACCGTGTCGGCCAGGCGCTGCACCTGGGCCGCTTCCAGAAAGGTCGACTCCCAGCCAATCACGTACTCGCGCTGCAGACCGCGCGCATAGAGGCCCATCACCATGCCGACGCTCAGGCCGAGCAGCAGCGCATGCCAGAGCAGCGCGCCGCGCGCCAGCTGCAGCGGGCGGCTCAGTTGCAGCCAGAGCCTGGTCAGGCTGGCCAGGCGCTCGCTGCCGTCCTGCTTGGCGCGACCGGCGATCCAGCGCTCCCAGAGCCCGGCCAGCGGCAGGCTGCGGCCGCGGCCGAGCACGAAGACCAGGTAGCCGATCAGCTGCAGCGCCAGCACGCCCCAGAGCGGCAGCGCGAGCAGATTGAGCTGCGCGCCCCCCAGGCGCTCGACGCCGACACCAAGGATCAGGCCGGCGAGCAGCGCCCGGCCGGGCCAGCTGCTAGACCACAGCGGCTGGCGCGTGAACGCGAGCAGGCGCTCGTCGCGCTCGCCCAGGCGCTTGGCCGCGAAGCGCGCGCGCTCGCGGCGGAAGTCCTGCTTGGGGCCGGCGGCGCGCGCCAGCGCCGTGGCCCAGCGCGCGTCGTCGGCATTCCAGAGGTCGCCGAGCGCCGAGCTCTCCGCCCATTGCAGCAGGGCGATCTCGCGCGCTGCCGCCTCGCCATAACCCTTGCTCAAACCGGACTCAGCGTGACCGCCACGCCGGACAGGATGGCGGTGCCGCTCAGCAGATCGCGGTCACCGACCGGCAGCAGTGCGTTGAGGTTGACGCCGGGCCGCTCGGCGGCGACGCGCTGGCCGGGTCCGGGGTCGCCGAAGCCATGCGGCAGCGAGATCACGCCGGGGCGAATCGCCTCGCTGAGTTCGACGGTGGCGACGAGTTCGCCGCCAGCGGTCCGAAGGCGGGCGCTGCCGCCGTCGCGCAGGCCATGGGCGTCGGCATCCAAGGGGTGGACCAGCAGGGTGCAGCGGTCCGGGCCCTTGGCCAGGGTGGGCAGGTTGTGCATCCAGGAATTGTTGCTCCGCAGATGGCGGCGGCCGATCAGCACCAGCGCGGGGGCCGCCTGCTGCAGCGCGGCTTCCAGCGCCTGTGCTTCGGCCAGCAGCGCCGGCGGTGCCAGCTCGACCTGCCCGCTCGCCGTGCGCAGCAGTTCGGGCAGGCGCGGTTTCAGGGGGCCGAGGTCGATGCCGGTCGGCGCCGCGCGTACCTGTTCCAGGTTCAGGCCGGTGCGCAGGCCGAACTGGTCGCCATAGGGGCCCAGGCGCAGGCCGAGGTCGACCAGGCGCGCCGGACCGGGCTGTTCGCCCAGCAAGCGTCGCACCGTGGCGCGGTGCGCCTCGGGCAGGCTGGCGGCGATCGCCTCGCCCAGCATCGCGTCGTCGAGTTGCTGAACCGGCGCCCGCCAGTCCTCGCCCTTGACCAGGGCGGCCAGGCGCAGCAGCCATTCCCAGTCGTCGGGCAGGGCCGGGTCCTTGGGCAGCAAGGCCTCGCTCCAGCGCGCCGCATTGCGGTGGGCCAGCTGGCTGAAGGCAGCGTCGTAATGGGCTACTTCGAGTGGGGAGGGGCTGGGCAGGATCACGTCGGCATGCCGCGTCGTCGCGTTGACGTACACGTCCAGCGAGACCATGAAGTCCAGGCTGGCGAGGGCCCTGTCCAGGCGCTCGCCGCCCGGGGCCGACAGGCAGGGGTTGGCGGCGACCGAGATCAGCGCCCGCACCCGGCCCTCGCCCGGGGTCTCGATCTCCTCGGCAAGCAGGGTGATGGGCAGCTCGCCATAGACCTCGGGTGCGCCGCTGACCCGGCTCGTTCGGCGGCCGGTGCGCACGCCCTTGGACGGGCCCGGCAGGGTGTTGACGGCAAAGGCCGGCGCCTTGGGGAACATCGCGCCGCCTTCGCGGTCGAGGTTGCCGGTGATCGCATTGAGCGCGTCGACCAGCCAGGAATTGACAGTGCCGAAGCGCTGCGTGCAGGTGCCGATGCGACCGTAGACCACCGCGCGCGGGGCGGCGGCGAGATCGCGGGCCAACTGGCGGATCGTGGCGGCCTCCAGTCCGCAGGCGTCGGCGACGCGCTCCGGCGGGAACGGCGCAACGAAATCGCGCAGCAGCTCCAGGCCCTGCAGATGCGGACCGGGCCGCGCCAGGCCTTCGTCGAACAGGGTGTGCGCCAGCGCGGCGAGCAGGAAGGGGTCGCCGCCCGGGCGGATGGCCAGGTGCTGGTCGGCGAGCTCCGCGGTCTCGCTGCGCCGCGGGTCGACGACGACCAGCCGCCCGCCGCGCGCGCGCAGCGCCTTCAGCCGGCCCTTGGCATCGGGCACGGTCCACATCGAGCCGTTGCTGGCGACCGGGTTGGCGCCGATGACGAGCAGGAAGTCGCTGCGATCCACATCGGGCACCGGCACCGACAGCCAATGGCCGAACATCAGGCCGCAGGCCAGCTGCTTGGGCATCTGGTCCAGGGTCGAGGCGCTGAACACATTGCGGGTGCCCAGGCTGCGTGCGACGCGCGGGAAGTAGTTCAGCAGGCCGATGCGGTGCACCACCGGGTTGCCGACCACGGCGGCGACGCTGTCGGCACCCTGCTCGCGCAGGATGGGCAGCAGCCGGCGCTCGACCTCGGCCAGGGCCTCCTCCCAGCTCACCTCGACGAAGCGACCGTCGCGCTTGACGAGCGGCCGGCGCAGGCGGTCGGGGTCCTCGTGCAGGTCCTTCAGCGCGATCGCCTTCGGGCAGATGTAGCCGGCGCTGAAGGGGTCGTCGTCGGCGCCGCGGATGCGCTGGACCTGCTGGTTCTGGATCTCGATGCGCAGGCCGCAGGCGGCCTCGCAGAGCGGGCAGATGCGGAACTGGCCGGCGCTGCTCATGCCGCGATCAAGGCCTTGAGTTCCCTTTCGAGCAGCTTGCCGCCGCCCAGGTTCATCTCGATCAGCCGGCGCAGATGGGTGATCGATTCCAGGTCGATCGAGCGGCATTGCACGCCAACCTGGTGGCCCTCCACATGGGCGACCTCGCCGGCCATCTTGATCAGGTCATCGCCCAGTTGCACGGCGAGCAGACAGGGCTCGCCGGCCTCGATGCCGGGGGCTTCGCGCAGCTCGACCAGCGCGCCCTTCAGCGACAGGTCGACGACCTGGCCGGCCAGCCTGGCCTCGGTGGTGATCAGGGCCGCTTCGGCGTCGAAGACGACGCGGACGAAGTGACGGCGTTCGGAGGCTTGGGCCGGCATGGGGATCTCGCGGGATGGGCAATGGCCGGATGATGCGCGGATTCCATCGCTCTCGCCATCCGGAGGAATCGCGCATGGCTTCCAAAGAACCCAAGACAAAACGCAACGACGCCTCGGTCCAGGACTTCATCGCGCTGCAGCCGCCCGCGCGCCAGGCCGATTGCCAGCGGGTGGTCGAGCTGATGCAGGCCGCCAGTGGCCGCCCGCCGGAGATGTGGGGCGCGGCCATCGTCGGCTTCGGTGCCTACCAGATGCGCAGTGGCAAGCGCGTTGACGAGTGGCCGATCATCGGTTTCTCGCCGCGCAAGCAGGATCTTGTGCTCTACATCATGAACGGCTACGAGGCGGAAGCCGAGGCGCTGGCCCGGCTGGGCAAGCACCGAATAGGCAAAAGCTGCCTCTACCTGAAGCGCCTCGCCGACGTCGACCAGGAGGTCCTGCAAGGCCTGATCGAACGCGGCGTGGCCAGGATGGCCGAACGCCGCATCCGCTGACTCAGGTCGGCCCCGCCGCCTTCTTCGCGGCTGCCTTCTTCGCCGGCGCCTTCTTGACGGCCGGCTTGGCGGTCGCCGCCGCGCCATTGCTGGGCTTGCGCACCGCCGCTTTCTTGGCTGGCTTGGCCTCGGCCACGGTCTCCGCGACCGGGGCCTTCCAGGTCTTGCGGGCCTTCAGCGCCAGGGCTTTGACCTTGGCGATGTCGGCGTCGGTGAACACACCGTTGACGCCGGAGATCGCCGCCAGCTTCATGCCGTGCTTGAGGCCGAGCTTGTAGATCTCCTTGACCTTCTCCCACTCGGTGTCGCGGCCGATCGTGAAGACCTCGAAGCGGCCCTCCAGCGCCAGCACGATGGTCTCGGCCAGGCAGGCGTAGATGACGTTCGGCGGCAGGCCGATGCTCTTCATGCCCTTGACCTTGGTCGGCAGCTCGATCTCGCCCGATTCGATGACCAGCACATCGGGGCGCTTGGCGACCTCTTCGGGCGGCAGGTCCAGCGGTCGCGCGACGTCGGTGATCACGCAGCCCGGCTTGACCTTGGTGATGTCGAGGATCTTCTTGCCGGCGCCCGAGGTCGAGGTGACGATCATGTCCATGTCGGCCAGCAGATCGTCGTAGTCGTTCGAGCAGGTGATCTTGGCGTCCGGCGTGTCCTTGAGGATGCTCTTCTTCAGCTCCTCGAGTTTCTTCAGGTCGCGGGCGGCGATCACCACCTCGTCGAAGGCCATCGCCAGCAGGCGGGCGGAGACCGAGCCGATCGAGCCGGTGGCGCCGATCACCATGGTCTTGGCCGGCACCTTCTTGTCGCCCTTGTTCAGCTTCACCAGGCCCATGCGGCGCATGGCGTCGGCGGCAGCCCAGAGCGCGCCCGAAGCCGAGTAGCTGTTGCCGGTGGTGATGGGGATCGAGGCGCGCCGCGCCACGGTCACGCCGGCGTCGCCGACGACCTTGGTGAAGGCGCCCAGGCCCATGATCTGCGCGCCCAGCTTCTCGGCCATGCTGGCCGCCATCAGCAGGCGCCGGTAGGTGAACTCGGGGCTGCGCGCCAGCATCTCCTTGGGCGTGCCGCCGACCGAGATCAACCAGCCCTCGGCCTCGGCGCCGGTCGGGCTGATGATGTTCTCCATCTTGCAATAGACCATCGGCGGCATGTGCGCCGCCAGGGTCTCGACCCTGTCCATGATGAACTTGGGCGTCGCCTTCGGGATCGGCAGACCCTTGCGGATGAAGTCCTGGCTCAGCGGGTGGATGACGAAGGCAAAGCGGCGGATGTCACGGAACTTGCCCGTCGGGTGCAGCAGGCGCGGCTGGACCTTGATCTCGTCGAGCATCTCGCTGAAGTCGTCGTCGCTGACTTCCTCGGGCGGCAGGCCGATGGCGGCCAGCATCATGGCCTCCAGCGTGTGCACGCCGACCACGTGGTCGAACAGCTTGGGCGACACGTCGATGACCAGGTTGACCTTGCAGCGCTTGAAGAAGGCCAGGCGCTCGTTGTCGACCGCCGAGGTGATCAAGGTCTTGCCGGCCAGGTTGCCGACCGTGCCGACGGCCTTGATCTCCGCGTAGGTGCCGACGACGACATGGGCGCGCTCGACCTCGGCCATCAGCTTCTTGCGCTTCAGGCCGGTCAGCGACTTCTCCAGGATCTCGCGCGGTGCGCGCGGCAGCGCCCAGCGCACCCCCTTGGCGAACAGCTCCAGCTGCTCCAGCGAGCTGAGCATGGCCGGCGCGCCGGTCTGCAGCACCGCGTCGGCGAACACCAGGTTCTTCGTGTAGTCCGACAGCGCGACCGCCATGTCGTAGTTGCGCATGCCGGACAGAAACAACACGATGTTGTTGTTGAAGTAGCTGCCCAGCTCCTTTTGCACATGGCGCACCGCGCGCACCTGCAGGAGTCGGCGCAGGGTCGCGCCACTGGTCGCCGGCACGCGGGTGACGACGTTGAGAAGGCGCTTGGTCTCCTTGTTGATCAGGGTGCGCAGCCCCACCTGGTAGTGGTCGCCGAGGTCGCCCAGCGCGACGGCGTCGGCCGTGGCCTGTTGGCGGCGCATCAGTTCCCAGGCTTTGCCGACGTCGTCGTCGGCGCCCAGGCGCTGGACCTGGAAGCGCTGGCCGAGGAAATCGGTCTCGAACTCGAAGTCGTGCTTGGAGTCACCCAGGGTGACGGTGACGACCTTCTTCACTTGGCTCATCGGGGAACTCCTCAGGCTTTCTTCTTGGCGGGGGTTTTGCGGACGGGCTTCTTGCTCGGCTTGGCGGCTGGCAGCAGCTTGCGGATCAGCGCCTCGCAGTCGTCCTGGCTCATGTAGCGCGGCACCGGGTAGCCGGTCTCTGCCTCCAGGCAGGCGGCGCGCGCCAGGCGCGGGATGTCGGCTTCCTGCAGCGCGGCCAGCTCGGTGGGGATGCCCAGGTCGCGGTTCAGTTCCTCAATGGCATCGAGGAAGCGGTCGGCGAGTTCGCCCTCGTGCTCCTCGGCCGTGCCCAGCTTGGCGGCGATAGCCAGCCTGGCCAGCTGCGGCTGGATGGCCTCGGCCGAGAAGCGCAGCACATGGGGCAGCATCATCGCGTTGGCCAGGCCATGGGGGGTGTGGTACAGGCCGCCGAACTGGTGGGCGATCGCATGCACATAGCCGACGTTGGCGCGTGTGAACGCCATGCCGGCGTAGGTCGAGGCCAGCGCCATCTTCTCGCGCGCGGCCAGGTTCTTGCCGTCGCGGTAGGCGGTGCGCAGGTTCGCGAAGATCAGGCCGACGGCGGCCAGCGAAAGCCCTTCCGTGTACTCGGTCGCCCATTGGCCGACGAAGCTCTCCACCGCATGGGTCAGTGCGTCGATGCCGGTGGCGGCGGTGATGGGCGGCGGCAGGCCGGTCATCAGGCTGGGGTCCAGCGCCGCCATGCGCGGCACCAGGCGCGGGTCGACGATGACGATCTTGTCCTGCTTGACGGGGTCGGAGATCACCGCGGCGACGGTGACCTCGGAGCCGGTGCCGGCGGTGGTCGGTACGGCGTACAGGGTCACGGGGGCATGCCTGCCCTTGAAGTAGCCGGCCAGGCGGCGCAGCGGCTTGGGGTTGCGGATCGCGATGGCCATCGCCTTGGCGGCGTCGATCGACGAGCCGCCGCCGACCGCGATGATGGCGTCGCAGTCATGCTCCTCGAAGAACTCGATGCCGCGCTCGATCAGCGGGATCGGCGCGTCCGGCGTGATCTCGTCGAAGACCACGTAGTCCGCGCCGTTCTGCTTGAGCGCGTCGGTGATGGGCTTGAGCAGGCCCAGCTTGGCGAGCACCGCGTCGGTGACGATGAGCAGCTTCTCGTGGCCGAAGCCGGCCACCGCCTCGGCCAGCCGGCTGCTGGAGCCGGCGCCGACCAGCAGGGTCGGCTGCGGGATGGGGATGTAGCGCGTCACCTTGCCGGCGCCCTTCATCAGGGCACCCAGGCCGAGCGCGCGCGCGCTGTCGGGAATCAGGTCGAGGATCACGGCGGTCTCCAGGCCCCTGGCCGGCGCGGGGTCGCCGGCACGCAAGGCATTGCTGGGCGATTCTGCGGCAGCCGGCCGAGGGTTCTGTGCCCAAAGCGCGTCAGCGTTAGCCCGTAGGCGCGGGGGGCGGGCACTGCCTAAAGTGGCCTCATGAGCCTTCCCGCCCTCATCGACATCGAAGCCAGTGGCTTCGGCAAAGGCAGCTACCCGATCGAGGTCGGCTTCGTCGATCCGGCCGGCGGGCTGTTCTGCACCCTGGTCCAGCCCGAGGCCGATTGGTCGCATTGGGACGCGGAGGCGGCGGCCCTGCATGGCATCGACAGGCCGCTGCTGCAGGCCTATGGCAAGCCCTGCGCCTGGGTGGCCCGCCAGCTCAACGAGCGCCTGGCCGGCCAGACCGTCTACTGCGACGGCTGGGCCCAGGACTACCCCTGGTTGTCGCGCTTGTTCGACGCGGCCGACAGTGCGCCGGCCTTCCGCCTGGAGGATGTGCGCACCTTGCTCACTGAAGACCAGGCCTTGCGCTGGCACGAGGTGGTCGAGCAGGTGCGTGCCGAGCTGTCGATCGGCCGCCACCGTGCGAGCAGCGACGCCAAGGTGTTGCAGATCGCGCTGAGCCGGGTGGGCGCGGCGACGGCCTGATCAGACCGTTTCGGCGGCCAGCGACTCGGTCGCCTCGCGCGCCTGCTCGACGCGGCTCTCCAGCAGCGTGAGGATCTCGTCCAGGTGCAGCAGCGAGCGCTGCAGCGGCGTGCGACTGGGCGTGTCCCAGATGTCGACCAAGCGGCGCGTCGGGTCGAGCAGACGGTCCATGTCGAGGCGCAGGCCATGACGGTCGAGCTGCAGCTGCAGCGTCGGTGCGCGGCGCAGCAGGTCGGCGCGGATGGTTTGGTAGGCGTGCTCAGCCAGCTCGCGGCGGTGCCGGTAGCTGAAGGTGTTGGCCAGGAACAGTTCGGCGTCGCGGCGGTCAGGCTCGAAGAACACGATGTCGACATGCGGGTGACTGCGCGCGTAGCCGCGCATGCCCAGCTCCAGCCGCGAGTGGATCAGGCTGCGGAAGGTCTGGCTGAGCACCACCGGCAGGCCGCCGTCGACCAGCTTGGGGATGCGCGGCTTGGCGCTCAGGCTGGCGGTGCTGGCCTCGTAGGGCACCAGCGGGTTGAGCATGAAGAGCAGGTCGATGCCGCGGTCGAGCAGCAGGCTGCCATGCATGGTCTTCTTCAGCGCGCCGTCGGCCAGGTAGCGCCCATCGACCTCGACCGGCGGGTAGAGCCCGGGCAGTGCGGCACTGGCCTGCACCGCGCGCGAGATGGGCACATGGTCCCAGCCCGGCGTGCCGAAGGCGACAGCCTCGCCGGAGTCGAGATCGGTGGCGACCAGCAGCAGCGGGCGGCGCAGTTCGCGGAAATCGTCGCTGCGACCGGGCAGGCTGAACATCGCCTTCAGTTGAGCCGCCAGCGGCTCGCTGCTGAGCAGGCCGGTGGGCAGCGCGCGGCCCAGCAGTTCCAAGGCGCCGAGCAGCGAGCGCCGCTCGACGACGACCCGCCAGGCGGCCTCGCCGAGCAGGCGGGGCAGGCGGCGCAGGCGTTCGCCGTATTCGCTCCAATTGGGGTGCAGCAGCACCGCCGGGTCGAAGTGATCGGGTGGCGCCGAGCTGTTCTCGATGAAGCCGGCGCAGATCTCACGCGGCGCAATGCCGTTGGCCAGGCAGGCGCTGATGATGCCGCCGGCGCTGACGCCGATATAGCCCTCGCAGTCGGTGAAGTCCAGACCGACGATGGACTCTTCCAGCGCGCACAGCGCACCGACCTCGTAGATCGCGCCCAGCGGCCCGCCGCCGGCCAGGGCGAGGCCGATGCGGGGCGGTTTGGTGGTCTTGCGACGGGTCGACGACATGGGGCGCGAACTGTAGAGACTGCGGGGCTAGATGCGGCTAGCGCTATCCCTGGCAAGGACAGGGCGCTGCTTCAATGCACAACGCCGTGATCCCTGTCGCGTGGCGATGGGTTTCACGGCGTTGATGCGATGGTGGGGCATCCCGGCGGGAGGCCCCGAGCCATCAAGCCTGGACAGCGTCCTTGGCGGTTTCGACCGCTTTCTCGACGATGGCCTTGGCCTTGCGCGGTGCGCGCTTGGCGGCGACCTTGACCTCGGCGACGGCCTTCTCGGCGGCCTTGCTGACGGCCTTGACGGCCTTGGCCGGCGCGGCCTTCTTGGCCGGCGTCTTGGCCGCAACCACGGCCTTCTTCACTGCAGCGGCCTTCTTGACGACGGCCTTCTTCGCCGGTGCGGCGGCCTTCTCGGCCTTCGCAACGACCTTCTTCGCGGCGGTCTTGGCCTTGGTGGCGGTGCTGGCCTTCTTGGCCGGCGCGAAACCGATGGCGGCCGACAGCGCGTCGATGCGCGAGATCAGCGAACCGATGTCGGCGCCGCTGGGCACGCCGAGGCTCTTCAGCGCGCGCGACACCCGCTCTTCGAAGATCGATTCCAGCTTGTCCCAGTGCTGGCCGGCCTTGCTGCCGACTTCGCCGGCCATGCCGGTCATCTTGCTGGCCACGGCGCCGAACTTCTGCTCGGCCAGCGATTGCGTCTTCTTCTGCAGATTCATGCCTTCCTTCACCAGGGTCTCGAAGACCTTGCCGCCCTCGCCCTGGGCCTTGCTGAAAGCGCCCAGGCCGGCGGCCCAGATTTGCTGCGCCGAGTCACGCACGTTCTGCGCGACCTGGTTGTCCAGCAGCGCGGCGGGGTTGAAACCGGCGGCGGGGCTGGCGGCCTTCTTGTTCGCCATCTTCTGCAGCTTCTTGACCATCAATCTCTCCTCGTTGGGGTTGCGGCGCCGCAGACCCCTGCGACGATGTGCCGGCACTGTAGCCAGCGACTCGCCGTCGCGCACCTGCTTTTCCTAGTGGCTCTCCTCTATGAAACACGGGGGTATTGCCGTGATCGCGCTGCGGGTAAAGCCGGCCCTGGCGGGCCGCTCGGCTGCAGAAGAATGGACCGGATCGACCTCATCAGGAGCGCAGCGATGCAGTACTTCGTCACCGGTGCCACCGGCTTCATCGGCCGTCGTCTGGTCAAGGCCCTGCTGGCCCGACGCGGTTCCACCGTGCACTTCCTGCTGCGCGAGGAGAGCGCCGCCAAGCTGCCCGAGTTGCTCGCCTTCTGGGGGGTCAGCGAGAAGCGCGCGGTGCCGGTTTACGGCGATCTGCGCGAGAAGAAGCTGGGCGTCGGCACCGAATCGCTGAAGGCCCTGAAGGGCCAGATCGACCACGCCTATCACCTGGCGGCGATCTACGACCTGGCGGCCGATGCCGACGCGCAGTTCGAGGCCAATGTCGAGGGCACGCGCCATCTGGTCGACTTCTGCAATGCGATCGGCGTCGGCCATCTGCACCATGTCAGCTCGATCGCCGCCGCCGGGCTGTACGAGGGCGTGTTCCGCGAGGACATGTTCGACGAGGCGGAGAACCTCGATCACCCCTACTTCGGTTCCAAGCACGAGAGCGAGAAGATCGTCCGCCAGCAGAGCAAAAGGCCCTGGACCGTCTACCGGCCCTCGATGGTCGTCGGTGATTCGACGACCGGCGAGATGGACAAGATCGACGGGCCTTACTACTTCTTCAAGCCCATCCAGCGCCTGCGCCAGATCCTGCCGCCCTGGTTCCCGGCAATAGGCATCGAGGGCGGGCGCATCAACATCGTGCCGGTCGATTACGTGGTTGCGGCCCTCGACCACATCAGCCACAAGGTCGAGAAGAAGGGCGGCTGCTACCACCTGATCGACCCCCAGGGCTACCGCGTCGGCGACGTGCTCGATGTGTTCGCCCGTGCCGCGCACGCGCCGAAGATGAATGTCTTCATCAACGCGGCCCTGCTCGGCTTCATTCCGCGTTCGGTGACCAAGGCCATGATGGCGCTGGCGCCGGTGCGCCGCGTGAGGAATGCGCTGCTGGACGACCTCGGCTTCCCCGAGGACCTGCTGCAGTTCATCAACTACCCGACGCGCTTCGACGACCGCGAGGCGCGGGCCATGCTCAAGGGCAGCGGCGTCGAATGCCCGAATCTGCACGATTACGCGTGGCGGCTCTGGGACTACTGGGAGCGCCATCTCGACCCCGATCTGCACATCGACCGCTCGCTGCGCGGCGCCTGTGCGGGCAAGGTGGTGCTGATCACCGGCGGCAGCTCCGGCATCGGCCTGGCCGCCGCCAAGCTGTTCGCCGAGGCCGGTGCGATCACCGTGATCTGCGCGCGCGACGAAGCCAAGCTGGCCGAGGCGGTGGCCGAGATTCAGGCGGTCGCCGCGCCCGATGCCCAGGTCCATGCGCGGAGCAGCGACATCGCCGACGAGGCCTCCTGCAAGGCGCTCGTCGATTGGTTGAACACGGAACTTGGCGGTGTCGACTTCCTGATCAACAACGCCGGCCGTTCGATTCGCCGCGCGGTCGAGAACAGCTACGAGCGCTTCCACGACTTCGAGCGCACCATGCAGCTGAATTACTTCGGCTGCCTGCGCGTCACCCTCGGCCTGCTGCCGGCGATGGTCGCCAAGAAGAAAGGCCATGTCGTCAACATCAGCTCGATCGGCGTGCTGACCAATGCGCCGCGCTTCTCCGCCTATGTGGCCAGCAAGGCGGCGCTGGACGCCTGGACGCGCTGCGCGTCCAGCGAGTACGCCGACCAGGGCGTGACCTTCACGACCATCAACATGCCCCTGGTGCGCACGCCGATGATCGCGCCGACGAAGATTTACAACAACGTGCCGACCCTGTCGCCCGAAGAGGCGGCGGCGATGATCGGCCAGGCCTGCATCAGCAAACCGGTGCGCATCGCCACCCGCCTGGGCAAGACCGGTGAGCTGCTGCACGCGGTGGCGCCGCGGCTGGCGCAGATCGTCATGAACACCGCGTTCCGCATGTTCCCGGACAGCGAAGCCGCTAAGGGGGAGCTAGGCGACAAGAAGGGGAGCAAACCGCAACTCAGCGCCGAGGCCATCGCCATGCAACAGATGATGCGCGGCATCCACTTTTGAGCGGCATCGCCCGGCGCGGCCTGTTGCTGGCCGCGCCGGGCCTGCTGCGGGCCGAGCCCACACGGGTCGTGCGCTACCCGCGGCCCATGCGTCAGCTGCTGCCCGAGCGTTCGCTGCCCCTGCTGCTGCTTCAGCGCGCGCTGGAGCTCGCCGGCCAACGTGTCGAGCTGCTGCCGTCCAAGCATGTGATGGTGCAGGCCCGCGCGGTGCAGGAGCTGGCCGCCGGCGGCGACCAGCTGGACCTCACCTGGACGGTGACCAACCGCGAGCGTGAGCAGCTGCTCAGGCCGATCCGCGTGCCGCTCTACCGCGGGCTGTACGGCTGGCGCTTGCTGCTGGTGCGCCGCGGCGATGGCGCGCGCTTTGCCGGCGTGCGCAGCCTGGCCGAGTTGGCGCGCTACCGCTTTCTGCAGGGGACCGACTGGCCGGACACCGCGGTGCTGCGTGCCAACGGCCTGCGCGTGGACACCGCCGCGAGCTTCGATTCGCTGTTCAAGATGCTGCGCGCCGGCCGCGCCGATGCGTTCCCGCGCGGCGTCACCGAGATCGCCTGGGAGCAGCCGCAGCAGGCGGAGTGGTTCGAGACCGAGCCCGGCCTGGCCCTGCATTACCCCTCGGCCGAATACTTCTTCGTGTCGCCGCGCAACGAGGCGCTGGCCGCTTGGCTGGAGCGTGGCATGGAGCGACTGGTAGCCAGCGGCGAGCACGAACGCCTGCTGCTGCAACTGCATGGCGACGCGATCCAGGCGGCACGCCTGCGCGAGCGCCGGGTCATCGAGCTCAGCAACCCCGAACTGCCCGAGGCAACGCCGCTGCGTCGCCGCGAGCTGTGGTGGCGGCCTACCTGAGGAACAGTCGGTAGGCCGGGCTGTCGGTCTCGTCGGTGTAGGGGTAGCCGAGCTGGGCGAGGAAGTCGCGGAATGCCTTGAGCTCCTTGGTCGGCACCTGCACGCCGATCAAGACCTTGCCGTAATCGGCACCCTGGTTGCGGTAATGGAACAGGCTGATGTTCCAGTTCGGGTGCATGGCGTCAAGGAAGCGCATCAAGGCGCCGGGCCGCTCGGGGAATTGGCAGCGGATCAGGCGCTCGTTGCCGGCCAGGCTGCTGCGCCCGCCGACCAGATGCCGCAGATGCTGTTTGGCCAGTTCGTCGCCGGTCAGGTCGAGCGTCGCGAAGCCATGCTTCTCGAAGTTCTGCGCCAGGCGCGCCGACTCGCCGGCCTTGGCCAGCTGAATGCCGACGAAGATGTGCGCGGCGTCGCCGTCGCTGATGCGGTAATTGAATTCGGTGATGGCGCGCGTGCCGAGCAGGCCGCAGAAGCGCTTGAGCGCGCCACGTTCCTCGGGCAGCGTGACGGCGAACAAGGCCTCGCGCTGCTCGCCCATCTCGGCGCGTTCGGCGACGAAGCGCAGGCGGTCGAAATTCATGTTCGCCCCGCAGGTGATGGCCGCGAAGGTCTGGCCCTTGCAGCCCCGCTCGGCCACCCATTGCTTGATGGCGGCGACGCCGAGCGCGCCGGCCGGCTCGACGATGGAACGGGTGTCCTCGAAGATGTCCTTGATGGCGGCGCAGACCGCGTCGGTGTCGACCTTGATCCAGCCGTCGACCAGCTCGCGGGCGATGCGCAGGGTCTCCTCGCCGACCAGCTTGACCGCGGTGCCGTCGCTGAACAGGCCGACATCGGCCAGCTGCACGCGGCGGCCGGCGGCCACCGAGCGGGCCATCGCGTCGGAGTCCACGGTCTGCACGCCGATCACCTGGACCTCGGGGCGGATCGCCTTGATGCAGGCGGCCACGCCGCTGATCAGTCCGCCGCCGCCGACGGCCACAAACACCGCGTCCAGCGGGCCCTGCACCTGGCGCAGCAACTCCAGGCCGACCGTGCCCTGGCCGGCGATCACATCCGGGTCGTCGAAGGGGTGCACGAAGACCAGGTTCTCCACCGCCTGCAGGCGCTCGGCCTCCAGGTAGGCGTCGCTATAGGACTCGCCATGCAGCACGACCTCGCCACCGAGGGCTTGCACCGCGTCGATCTTCAGCTTGGGCGTGGTCACCGGCATCACGATGCGGGCGCGGCAGCCGAGCTTCTTGGCCGACAGGGCCACGCCCTGCGCATGGTTGCCGGCGGACGCGCAGACCACACCGCAGGCCAGTTGCTCGGGGCTGAGCTGGGCCATCTTGTTGTAGGCGCCGCGCAGCTTGAAGCTGAACACCGGCTGCTGGTCTTCGCGCTTGAGCAAGACCTTGTTGCCGAGACGCTTGGACAGCCGTGGTGCCGCATCGACCGCCGTCTCCCTGGCGACCTCGTAGACGCGGGCGCGCAAGATGCGCTGCAGATAGCTGTCGCTGCTCGATTTCAGCTGGGGCGGGGCAGGGGTCTTGCGGCTCATGGACGGCATTCGGATAACGGGCTCGCTAGCATGGTGGCATGAACTGCACGATCACCTGGGGCGGGCCTAACGGTCCGTCCGGCATGAGCTTCCACGCCGCCACCGGCACCGGCCACCTGGTCAACATGGACGGCGCGCCCGAGGGCGGCGGGCGCAACCTGGCCCCCCGGCCGATGGAGATGCTGCTGGTCGGCGCCGGCGGCTGCACCGCCTACGACGTCGTGCTGATCCTGCAGCGCGGGCGCCAGCAGGTGCTGGGCTGCGCGGTCGATGTGCAGGCCGAACGCGCCGACACCGACCCCAAGGTGTTCACCAAGATCCATCTGCACTTCCGCCTGACGGGGCGCAATCTGCCGGCGGCGGCGGTCGAGCGGGCGATCGCCCTGTCCAAGGAAAAGTACTGCTCGGCGACCATCATGCTGGGCGCCACGGCGGCGGTGTCGACCTCCTACGAGGTCGCCGAAGCGGCCTAGATGCGATGCGCGGTCTGGGTCATCACCCGGGCCGCCAGCTTCATCGCCACGCGGATCGGCTCCGGCAGCGGCCGCGCGCCGGCGGCCAGGGCCTGATCGGCATGCTGGGCCTCGTCGAACTTCATCTGCTCGACGATGGCCCGCGACGCCGCGTCGCCGGCCGGCAGGCGCTCCAGGTGCGAGGCCAGGTGCGCCTCGACTTGGCGCTCGGTCTCGACGACAAAGCCCAGCGACCAGTCGTCGCCAGCAAGGCCGGCGACCGTACCGATCGCAAACGCGCCGCCCCACCAGAGCGGCAGCAGCAGGCTCACGCGCCCGCCGAGCTCGTCGATGCGCGCCTGCGTCCACGCCAGGTGATCGATCTCCTCCTGCGCCGCGGCCTCCATCTGCGCGGCCAGCTCGGGTCGCCGGCTGGTCAGCGCCTGGGCGCTGTAGAGCGCCTGGGCGCAGACCTCGCCGACATGATTGACGCGCATCAGCGCGGCGGCCTCGCGGGCCTCGACCTCGCTCAGCGGGCCCGAGGGCGCCACCGGCTCGGGGCAGGGGCGCTGGGCGCGCGCGGGTGCGGCCAGCGTGCGCAGCGTGCGGTCGAGCAGGGTCAGCAGTCGATCGACATGGCCGCGAGACAGGTTGTGGTCCATGAAGAAAGTGTAGGAAGCTTATGCCGTTGCAGCTGCGCAACGAATTGCCCGACGTCACATGTGCGTCACGGTTGCTTTGGCAACATCCTAGGGTTTTCACGGCAGGCGCCCCGATGGGCGGGGCGCTCGCCTCCTCCAGGAGATTTGCATGAAGAAGACGGTTCTGGCTTTCGCGGCCCTCGCATCGGTGTCGGGCGCTGCCCTGGCCCAGTCGTCGGTGACGGCTTTCGGCATCATTGATCTGGCCGCGCGCAACCTCAAGGGCGCCGACTCGGTCCGTTACCTGAGCAACGAAGGCCGTGCGACCAGCCGCCTGGGCTTTCGCGGTGTCGAGGACCTCGGCGGGGGCCTGAAGGCCGGCTTCCATATCGAAACCCAGGTCAACCCGGACGACGGCAGCGTCGGCGGCAACTTCTGGCAGCGTCGTGCCACGGTCAGCCTGATGGGCGGTTTCGGCGAAGTCCGCCTGGGTCGCGACAAGTCCCACACGCGCACCCTGATCGACACCTTCGACCCCTTCGGCACCAGCGGCATGCCGGGTCTGAACCGTCTGATCACGGATGTGGACCGCAACCGCATGGATAACAGCGTCATGTACTTCCTGCCCAGCATGGGCGGCGTCTACGGCAGCATTTCGGTGACCATGGGCGAAGGCGCCAACACCAGCAGCACGCAGCGGTCCACCTCGGTTCGCCTCGGTTACAAGACCAAGGCACTCGACGTGTCCTACGCGAACGGCCAGTTCGGTGACAGCAACAAGCTGAAGATCAACGCCTTGGGCGCCAGCTACGACTTCGGCGGCTTCGCGCTGATGGGCCAGTACGGCACCTTCAAGCAGGGCGCTGTTGACCGTAAGCTGACCAGCATCGGCGGCACGGTCAAGCTGGGTGCGGGCAAGTTGATTGGTTCCTATGCCCGCACCAGCGGCGCGGCGAATCGCGAGGCCAACCTGATGGCCATCGGCTACGACCACAGCCTGTCGAAGCGCACCACCGTGTACGGCACCTTCGCGCGCATCTCGAACGACGGCACGTCGACGTTCTCGCTGAATGGTGCCAGCGGCCGTGCGCTGCCGGTGGCCGGTGGCAACTCGACCGGCTACGAAGTCGGCATCCGCCACAACTTCTGAACACCCTCGGGTTGACCCTGGGAAGCCGCCTTCGGGCGGCTTCTTTTTTGCCCGCGATGTTGTTGAGTCGTCACATTGGGGACTTCGGGGCCTTGGGCTGTTTGCAGAATATGGCGGTCCACGCCCATCCCACCCCGGAGAAGGAACCCATGAGCCATAAGAAATCCCTGTTCGCCTTGGCGGCCCTTGCATTGACCTCTGCCGGTGCCTCGGCGCAAAGCAGTGTCAGCCTTTACGGCATCGTTGACGTGGCCGTTCGCGTCGAGTCCAACTTCGGCGTGAACCCTGACCGTGCGGTCCGGGTGATCCCTGGCGGCATGTCGCAGAGCCGCCTGGGCATCAACGTCACCGAAGACCTCGGCGACGGCTGGAAGGCGCTGGCCAACATGGAGCACCGTCTGCTTGCCGACAGCGGTGCCGTTGCCGCTGGCAACGAGTTCTGGCGCCAGGCCTGGGTTGGACTGATCACCCCGGCCGGCCGCATCACGGTGGGCCGTCAGTACAACGTCTTGTTCGACGCGGTCACCTCGACCGTCGCCGCCTATCGCTACTCGCCCTACATGGAGCAGTTCAAGCCCGAGCTGGGCATGGCACTGAGTGCGCGTCAGAGCAACATGGTCAAGTACGCCATCACGGCCGGCGGCTTCACGGGCGAGTTGCAGGTCAGCGCCGGTGAGGGCGCAACGAACGACAAGAGCGTCGGCGGCATGCTGCGTTACACGACCGGCGGCCTCGCGTTCACGGGTGGTTTGCTGACGGCCGAGAGCCCGGCGGGTCGCGAGGCCGAGGCCAAGCTGCTGGGTGTCTCCTACACCAGCGGTCCGCTCTACCTGAACGCCGGCTGGGCCACCAACAGCTTTGACGCCGACACCTTCATCGGCAACGTGCCGGTTGCCAGCGCCAGCTTGGCCGCCTTCGGCGGCCCGCTGTTCGTTGCCAACGGCACCGACACCGCGCCCAACCCGAATTGGCTGGCCAGCGGCCGCGAGCGCGACATGTGGAGCGTCGGCGGCACCTACCAGCTGACGCCGCGCTTCAACCTGGGTGCGCAGTACTACAACCTCAAGCAGACCGGCTTCACCGCCAACGGCAACAGCAAGGTCAAGTTCTACTCGATGGTTGCTGACTACGCGCTTTCCAAGCGCACCGATGTTTACTTCGCCTACGACAAGATGTCGGCCAGCGGCGTGATCGCGCCGCTGTCGAATGGCGCCAAGTCGCGCAGCGGCCTGACCTCGGGCATTCGCCACCGCTTCTGAAGTCGGCAAGCTGTCCGCCGGACGGCCGCCCTCGGGCGGCCGTTTTCATTAGGGCCATCCCTAGGCCGGGCGGGGGGGGCCACTCGCCGATGATGCGCGCCCTCGGAACTGGCGCCCCTGGCGCCCAGAAGCGACCCCATGTTGGTATTCGTGTTGCGCCGGCTGATGCAGGCGCTGGTGGTCATGCTCACGGTGGCATTGATCGCCTTCTCGCTGTTTCAGTTCGTCGGAGATCCGGTCAGCAATCTGCTCGGCCAGGAGGCGACGCAGGAGCAGCGCGAGCAGCTGCGCAAGGACCTGGGACTGGACCAGAGCTTCCTCGTGCAGTTCGGTGCCTTCGTCGGCAACGCGGTGCAGGGCGAGTTCGGCCTCAGCCTCAAGCAGGGCCGCAAGGTGTCGACGCTGATTGCCGAAGCCTTCCCCGCGACCATCGAACTGGCCCTGGCCGCCGCGGTGATCGCGCTGGCTGTCGGCATTCCCTTGGGCGTCTACGCCGCGCTGCGCCGCGGCAAACCGCTGGCCCAGCTGGTCATGGCGGCGTCGCTGTTCGGCGTGTCGCTGCCCAACTTCCTGATCGGCATCCTGATGATCATGGTCTTTGCCGTGCACCTGCAATGGTTGCCCAGCTTCGGCCGCGGCGACGTGGTGACGATCGGCGCCTGGACCACCGGCCTGCTGAAATGGGAGACCCTGCGCCATCTGATCCTGCCGGCCATCACCTTGTCGCTGTTCCTGCTCGCGCTGGTGCTGCGTCTGGTGCGCGCCGAGATGCTGGAGGTGCTGCGCACCGACTACATCAAGTTCGCCCGCGCCCGTGGCCTGCCCGAGCGCGTCGTGCACTTCGGCCATGCGCTGCGCAACACCCTGGTGCCGGTGATCACCATCACCGGCCTGCAACTCGGTTCGCTGATCGCCTTTGCCATCATCACCGAGGAGGTCTTCCAGTGGCCGGGCATGGGTCTGCTCTTCATCCAGGCGGTGCAGTTCTCCGACATCCCGGTGATGGCCGCCTATCTCTGCCTGATCTCGTTGATCTTCGTGACCATCAACCTCGTCGTGGACCTGCTGTACTTTCTCGTCGATCCGCGGCTGCGCGTCGGCGGCAAGGGGCATTGAGATGAGCGCCACGCCTCTCGTCAAGCCGCCCAGCCGCTGGCAGCGCCTGCTGGCCAGCGACCTGCTCTATGCCTTCCTGCGTTCGCCCGTGGCCTTGCTGGCGGCCGTGCTGTCCTTGCTCTGCCTGGTTGCCGCGCTGTTCGCCGGCCAGCTCGCGCCCTTCGACACCATGGACCCGGCGGCGGTCAACCTCAGCGATGCGCTGCTGCCGCCGGCCTGGCTGGAAGAAGGCCGCCGCGAGTACCTGCTCGGCACCGACGGCCAGGGCCGCGACATCTTCTCGGCGCTGTTCTACGGTGCCCGCATTTCCATCTTGATCGGTCTCAGCGCGGTCGCGCTGTCGGTGCTGATCGGTGTCAGCCTGGGCCTGCTCGCCGGCTATCTGGGGGGGGCGCTGGACGCCGTGATCATGCGCGTCTGCGATGTCATGTTGTCGTTCCCGGCCATTCTGGTTGCGCTGCTCATCAACGGTGTTGCCCACGCGGTCTACCCGCAGGCCGGCGAATCGATGGCACTGACCGTGCTCGTGATGGCGATCGCGCTAACCGGTTGGGTGCAGTACGCGCGCACGGTGCGCGGTTCGACCCTGGTCGAGCGGCAAAAGGAGTATGTGCAGGCGGCTCGCGTGGTCGGCGTGAGCAATCTGCGCATCATGCGTCGCCATGTGCTGCCCAATGTGTTGGGGCCGGTCTTCGTGCTGGCCACCATCCAGGTGGCCACGGCCATCATCACCGAGGCGACGCTGTCATTCCTGGGTGTCGGCGTGCCGGCGACCAGCCCCTCGCTGGGCACCTTGATCCGCAACGGCCGCGAGTTCCTGTTCTCCGGCGAGTGGTGGATCACCTGGTTTCCGGCCGGCATGCTGATGCTGATCGCACTGTCGGTGAACCTGCTCGGTGACTGGCTGCGCGACGCGCTCAACCCTCGCCTCCGCTGATGATGCGCGACAAGCCCCCCCTGCTGGAGGTCAAGGACCTCAGCGTCGAGTTCCCCACGCGTCACGGCGTGCTCAAGGCCCTGGACCGGGTCAGCTTCGACATCGCGCCCGGCGAGATCCTCGGTGTGGTCGGTGAGTCCGGCGCCGGCAAGTCGCTGACCGGCGCCGCCATCATCGGCCTGCTGGAGCCGCCGGGTCGTGTCAGCGGCGGCGAGATCCGCTTCGAGGGCCAGCGCATCGACGACCTGCCGCCCGAGCAGATGCGCAGCTTGCGCGGGCGCAAGATCGGCGCCATCTTCCAGGACCCGCTGACCTCGCTGAACCCCTTGTTCAGCGTCGGTCAGCAGCTGATCCAGACCATCCGCACCCACCTGCCGCTCAGCGAGGCGCAGGCCCGTGCACGCGCCATCGACCTGCTCGCGCAGACCGGTATCCCGGCGCCGGAGGCGCGCATCGACCAGTACCCGCACCAGTTCAGCGGCGGCATGCGTCAGCGCGTGGTGATTGCGCTGGCGCTGGCCGCCGAGCCCAAGCTCATCGTTGCCGACGAGCCGACCACCGCGCTCGATGTGTCGATCCAGGCGCAGATCATCCAGTTGCTCAAGCGCGTCTGCCGCGAGCATGGTGCGGCGGTCATGCTGGTCACCCACGACATGGGCGTGATCGCCGAGACCTGCGACCGCGTGGCGGTGATGTACGCCGGCCGGGTCGCCGAGATCGGTCCGGTCGACAAGGTCATCCACCTGCCCGCTCATCCGTACACCATGGGTCTGATGGGGTCGATCCCGGCGATGGGCGAGGACCGCGAACGTCTGCAGCAGATCGATGGCGCGATGCCGCGCCTGAATGCGATGCCCGCCGGCTGCGCCTTCAACCCGCGGTGCCCGCAGGCCCTGGAGCGCTGCCGCACCGAACGTCCCGAACTGATCGCCGTCGGCGGCACCCGTGCCGCCTGCTGGCTGCACGCCTCATGACCAGCAACGCCCTCGTAGAAGTTCAGGATCTGGCGATGCGTTTCGACGTGTCGCCGCCATGGTTGAACCGCGTCATCGAGCGGCGGCCCAAGGCCTTCGTGCATGCCGTCGACGGCATCAGCTTCGCCATTGAAAAGGGCAAGACCCTGGCCCTGGTCGGAGAGTCCGGCTGCGGCAAGAGCACGGTGGCGCGGCTGCTCGTTGGCCTCTACAAACCGAGCGCCGGCAGCACCCGCTTTGACGGGCGCGACACCGGTGAGTGGTTTGCCGCCAAGGACGCGTCGGCGCTTCGCCGACGCCTGCAGATGATCTTCCAGGACCCCTACGCCAGCCTGAACCCGCGTTGGCTGGTGCGCGACATCGTCGCCGAACCGCTGCACGAGCAGGGCCTGGTGAACAGCGCTGCCGAGGCGGAAGGGCGCGTCGGCGAGTTGCTCAAGCAGGTCGGGCTGAGTCCGCAGGACGCCGCCAAATACCCCCACCAGTTCAGCGGCGGCCAGCGCCAGCGCATCTCGATCGCCCGCGCCTTGGCCACCGAGCCGGAGTTCCTGGTCTGCGACGAGCCGACCAGCGCGCTCGATGTCTCGGTGCAGGCCCAGGTGCTGAACATCATGAAGGAGTTGCAGCGCTCGCGGGGGCTGACCTACCTCTTCATCAGCCACAACCTCGCCGTGGTGCGTCACATGGCCGATCAGGTCGGTGTGATGTACCTTGGGCGCATCGTCGAGCTGGCCGACAAGGCGCAGCTGTTCAGCGCACCGCGCCATCCCTACACGCGCATGCTGCTGGATGCCATTCCCGACATCCACCAGACCGGTCGCGAGCGCACGGCCGTGCAGGGCGAGGTGCCCAATCCCTTGAGTCCGCCGAGCGGCTGCAGCTTTCACCCCCGTTGCCCGCAGGCCAATGCGCGCTGCGGCAGCGAGCGTCCGCTGTTGCGGGAGTTCAAGGGAATCCGCGTGGCCTGCCACGCCGTCGAGGAGGGGCGGGTCTAGCCGCCGGTCTGTGGGGCGAGCGCGAGGCTGCTCGCCGGTGGCGGCAGCTTCAACGGGCCCTTTTGGCCGCAGCCGGCGAGCAGCAGCACGGCGATCAGGGTCATCGCGGTGCGCCGCAGTGGCGCTCCTACACTGGCGGTCTTCTTGTTCGCACACATGCGCCGCAGTATGACCGACACCGACTACCACGACCGCGCCGATGCGCTGTTGCGCGAGCTGGAATTGCTCGCCGATCGCTGGCTGGACGACGACGTCATCGACATCGACGCGCAGCGCACCGGGGGGCTGCTGGAGTTGGTCTTCCCGGATCGCAGCAAGCTGGTCATCAACAAGCAGCCGCCGCTGCACGAGATCTGGCTGGCCAGCCGCCGGGGCGGCTTCCATTTCGCCTGGCGTGACGGCGACTGGCGAGACACCAAGACCGCAGCCCGCTTTGCCGAGGTGTTTGCGTCCGAGGCCAGCCACCACGGTGGCCGGCCGCTCTCGCTCAGTTCTTGAACAGATCGAGGATGGAGCGTTTCTCGTCGGGCGAGGCCGGCGGGGGCGCTGGCGCTTCGTCCTGGATCAGTACCGAGACGCCACGGTTGTTGCTGTACTCGTCGAACACCCAGTCGCCGTTGGCGTAGACCAGGCCTTCCGGCGGCTCGATCTCGGCCGCCGGCACATTGCGCAGCGCGTACTGCATGTAGTCGATCCAGATCGGCAAGGCCAGACCTCCGCCGGTCTCACGGCTGCCGAGTTTGCGCGGTTGGTCGTAGCCGACCCAAACCACCGCCACCAAACCCGGCTGGTAGCCGGCGAACCAGGCATCGAGCGAATCGTTGGTGGTACCGGTCTTGCCGTAGAGATCGGTGCGTTTGAGCGTCGCCTGCGCGCGCGCCGCCGTGCCGCTGCGCGTGACCTCCTGGAGCAGGTTGCTCATCACGAAGGCGTTGCGGGCGTCGATGGCGCGTGCCGACTCGTCGAGCGGCGGCGGGCTGGCTTCGAACAGCACGCGACCCTTGTCGTCGCTGACGCGCTGGATCAGCGTGCTGGGCAGGCGATAGCCACCGTTGGCGAACACCGCATAGGCCTCGGCCATCTGCATCGGCGTCACCGAGCCGGCGCCCAGCGCCATGGTCAGGAACGGCGGGTGCTTGGCAGCCTCGAATCCGAAGCGCGTCACCCATTCCTGGCCTTCCTTCGCGCCGACCGCGCTGAGCACGCGGATCGACACCATGTTCTTCGATTTGGCCAGCGCGGTGCGCAAGGTCATCGGGCCTTCGAACTTGCCGTCGTAGTTCTTCGGCTCCCAGGGGCGGCTGCCGGTTGCGCCAGCGCTGAAAAAGAGCGGCGCATCGTTGATCGTGGTCGTCGGCGTGAAGCCCTTCTCCAAGGCCGCCGAGTAGATGAAGGGCTTGAAGCTGGAGCCCGGCTGCCGCCACGCCTGGGTGACGTGATTGAACTTGTTCTTGTTGAAGTCGAAGCCGCCGACCATGGTGCGCACGAAACCGGTTCGCGGATCCAGTGCAACCAGCGCGCCTTCCACCTCGGGCACCTGGGTCAGGGTCCAGCTGTTCTTGCCGCCTTGGGTCAGCCGGACCACCGAGCCGCGGCGAATCTGGATCTTGGGCTCGGCCCGCGCCGCCAGACCGCTGGCCACCGGCTTCAGCCCGTCGCCGCTGATGGCGACCGTCTCGCCGCTGGGCAGCATGGCCCTGACCAGGCGCGGCGACGCCTCCAGCACCACGGCCGACAGCAACTCCCCGTTGGCCGGGTAATCGGCCAGCACCTCGGCCACCCGGTTGTCGATCTGCTCCGGGTCGCTGGGCAGTTCGACATGACCCTCCGGGCCGCGGTAGAACTGCCGGCGTTCGTACTCCAGCAGGCCGCGCCGCAGCGCCCGGTAGGCGGTCGCCTGCTCATCGGCGTGGATGGTCAGTTGCACCTGCAGGCCCCGCGTGTAGAGCTCGTCGCCGAAACGCTGGATGAGCATTTGACGGGCTGCCTCAGCGGCGTAATCGGCGCCCGATTCGGCCGGCGCCGCCTGCCGGATGCGCAGCACCTCGGCCTTGGCGGCCTTGTGCTGCTCGGCCGTGATGAAGCCGTTCTCCAGCATGCGGTCGATGATGTACTGCTGGCGAATGCGCGCCCTTCGCGGGTTGGCGATCGGGTTGTAGGCCGACGGTGCCTTGGGCAGGCCGGCCAGCATGGCCGCCTCGGCGATCGAGATCTTCTCCAGCGGCTTGCCGAAATACACCTCCGAAGCGGCGGCGAAGCCATAGGCCCGGTGGCCCAGGAAGATGTGGTTCAGGTATACCTCAAGAATCTTCGGCTTGGTTAAGGCGGCCTCGATCTTCAAGGCCAGCAGAATCTCGTAGATCTTGCGGATCAGGGTTTTCTCGGTGCTCAGGTAAAAGTTCCTGGCAACCTGCATGGTGATCGTTGACGCGCCTTGGCTACGGGATTCCCCGATATTTGCCAGGCCGGCGCGGATCACCCCCAGGTAATCCACGCCATGGTGCTCATAAAAGCGCGCGTCCTCGATCGCCAGCACCGCCTGCTGCATCACCTTGGGTATCTGCTCGATCGGCAGATATTTGCGCCTCTCCTCGCCGAACTCGGCCAGCAACACGCCGTCGGCGGACCAGACGCGCAGCGGCTGACGCGGCCGGTATTCGGCCAGTCCATCGATGTCGGGCAGGTTGGGATAGGCCGCCGCCAGCAGCAAGGCGAGCGCCAGGGCGCCAGCGAGCGCCAGCGCGACGACGCCACCCAGCAGCCAGAGCGGCAGGGCGAGCGCCAGGTGGCGGCGGGCGGGGCGAGGGGAGTCGTTCGGAGTCGGTGGCGTCATGGATTGACGTCGGATGCTGCTGGATTATAGGAAGCCGTCACCGGGGGGCTGGCGGGGATACCGAAACCGGTTTGTGGTCTGCCTACAGGCGGTTACAAGCTGGGTCGATGCGTGCTTCCGGCGCAACGCAGGCGTGCGCTTCGCGGTGGAGAAATCCAAGGCTGGCAAAGGGTTTACTGCTAGCATGCAAGTAAGTTCTTAAGTGAAGGGGCCCCGGCATCGGGCTGAGGACGGCACCATGGGATTACTTGCAGGACTGCTGGGCCAACGACATCCGCCGATGATTGGGCTGGATATCAGTTCTTCCAGCGTCAAGCTGGTCGAGTTGAGTCAGAACAAGAGCGGCGAACTCGTGCTGGAGCGCTTCGCCTCCGAGCCTTTCGAGAAGGGCTGGATCGCTGACGGCCATATCGAGAAATTCGACGAGGTCGCTGAGGCGGTGCGCAAAGTCGTGCAGCGCAGCGGCACGCGCACCCGCAATGCGGTGCTGGCCATGCCGACCTCGGCGGTGATCACCAAGCGCATCATGCTGCCCGCAGGGCTGCGCGAGGACGAGATGGAGGTCCAGGTCGAAGCCGAGGCCAACCAGTACATCCCCTTCTCCCTCGACGAGGTCAGCCTGGACTTCTGCGTCATCGGGCCCAGCCCCACCTCGGTGGGCGATGTCGAGGTGCTGATTGCTGCATCGCGCAAGGACCGCGTGCAGGATCGCCAGGGTCTGGCCGAGGCGGCGGGCTTGAAACCCGTGATCCTGGACATCGAATCGCACGCCTCGCGCATGGCCATGGGGCGTTTGATCGCGGCCCTGCCCAACGAGGGCAAGGATGCGCTGGTGGCGCTGTTCGAGATTGGCGCCGACACCACCAGCCTGAAGGTCTTGCGCGATGAGGAGTTGCTGTACGAGCGCGATCAGGCCTTTGGGGGGTCGCAGCTCACTCAGCTGATTTCGCGCCAGTACGGCCTGTCCTTCGAAGAGGCCGAGCAGAAGAAGCTCAGCGGCGACCTGCCGGATGACTACGGCACGGCGGTTCTGGAGCCTTTCGTCGACAGCCTGTCGCAAGAGATCGGTCGAGCGCTGCAGTATTTCTTCACCAGTACGCCGCACCACAAGGTGCATTACGTGATGCTGGCTGGCGGCACGGCGACGCTGATGGGCCTGAAGGAGCGCGTCACCGACCTGACAGGTTTCGCCTGCATGGTCGTCAACCCCTTTGACAACATGACGGTCGGCGGCGCCGTGCGCGAAGGCAGGTTGCAGCGCGAGGCGCCCTCCTACCTCACCGCCTGCGGCCTGGCGATGCGGAGGTTCTTCGAATGATCCTCATCAATCTGCTGCCCTACCGCGAAGAGCGGCGCAAGCAGCGCAAGCAGGCGTTCTTTGCCGCCGTCGGCCTGTCGTTCGTCGTCGGCGGTGTCGTCGTCGGGCTGATCTGGATGCTGCTGCAAATGCTGATCGTCAATCAGCAGCAGCGAAACGCCTATCTGGAAGGTGAAATCGCGAGATTGGATGTGCAGATCAAGGACATCGCGACACTGCGCGAGGAAATCGACAGCTTGAAGAAACGCCAGGAGGCCGTCGAGCGATTGCAGGGCGAGCGCAATCTTCCTGTGCATCTGCTGAACGAATTGGCGAAGCTTGCGCCCGAGGGCGTTTATTTCACGGCCATCAAGCAGGCCGACAAGCAAGTCACCTTGCAGGGACTTGCCCAAAGCCAGGAACGAATCTCTGAGTTCCTACGCAACACCTCGCGTGACGCGCAGTTCCTCGCGGTACCTCGCTTGGCCGAGATCAAGTTGGCCAACGTCTCGGCCTCCGGTCGGGACAGCAAACGGCTGTTTGATTTCACGATGACCGTGACGATCAAAGGGACGAGTGCGGATCCCGAACCTGCTGCCGGAAAGGGGAGCTGAAATGGCCGGCAAGCTCTCATTTGATCTGAATGCCTGGGGCCGGGACGCGGCCGAGCAATTCAGAGGGCTGAATCCCAAGGATCCAGGGCAATGGCCGATCCTGCCGAAGCTGGCATGCTATTTCGCGGTGGGGCTGATCACGCTGCTCTTGGCTTATGTCATGTTGCTGGCAGACGTGCAAACCGAGCTGGAGATGGAGGTCGCCAAGGAGCCGACGCTGAAGCAGAGCTTCACGGGCAAGGCGACTCAGGCTGCCAACCTCCCCGAGCTTCGCAAGCAGAAGAGCCAGGTCGAGGAGTACGTGACCCAGCTCGAAAAGCAGTTGCCTGGCAAGGCGGAAATGGATGCCCTCCTTTCTGATATCAATCAGGCAGGTCTGGGGCGTGGCCTCCAGTTTGAGTTGTTCCGACCCGGTGGCGAAGTGGTGCGGGACTATTACGCTGAGCAACCCATCTCCATCAAAGTGACCGGCCGGTATCACGACTTCGGCGCCTTTGCCGCCGATGTCGCCGGTTTGTCGCGGATCGTGACGCTGCACAACTTGCAGGTCGCACAGGCAAACGCGCGCGATGCGACCGGGCAGTTGACCCTGGAAACGTTGGCGCGCACTTATCGCTACCTGGACCCCAACGAGGTCGCTGAGCAGCAGCGACTGGCGAAGGAAAAGGCTAAGAAGGGGGGCGGCGCCAAATGATTCGCTCGACCACATTGGCAGTTCTGAGTTGCAGTCTCTTGGCGGCCTGTTCGCCGAATCTGGAGGAGTTGATCCAGTGGACGGAGACGGAGCGTCGCGCTGCACGCCCATCGGTGAAGCCGCTCCAGCCGCCGACGAAGTTCGAGCCTCAGGCGTATGACGCCCTGGGTGATGTCGAACCCTTCAGCCCGCAGAAGCTGACCGTTGCCGCAAGGCAAGAAGCCGCCCAGCCGAATTCCGTGCTGGCGGCCGAGATGAACCGCCGCCGGGAACCGCTCGAGGCCTACCCGCTGGACAGCATGACCATGGTCGGCAGCATGGAGCGCCGCGACGGTCGCTACGCCATCCTCAAGGTCGACAACCTGCTCTACCACGTCAGGCGGGGCGATTACCTGGGCCAGAACTTCGGACGGGTGATCAAGATCGATGAGACCCAGTTGACGCTGCGTGAGATTGCGCAGGACGCCTCCAACGAATGGGTGGAGCGGATCACCACGCTGCAATTGCAGGAGGCGGCGCGATGAAGACGATGAAGCAGGAGAACTCTGTGAAACAACGCGCGTGGGCCCTGTTGCTGGCCTTGGGGTGCTTGCTGCCGGGCATGAGCTGGGCGCAGAACATGATCCGCGGCATCCAGACCGCGCAGCAAGCCGGTGTCGAGGTGCTTCGCGTGGAGCTCAGCGAGCCCCTCAAGGAGGTCCCCAAGGGGTTCACGATCCAGACGCCGCCGCGGATCGCCATCGACCTGCCGGGCGTCGGTAACGCCGTCGGACGCTCGACCTTGGAGATCAACCAAGGCAATGTGCGCTCGGCCGCCATCGCACAGGCCGGTGAACGCACGCGCCTGGTGCTCAATCTTCGCCAGGCATCGGGCTACCGCACCGAGCTCCAGGGCAACGCGCTGTTGATCGTGCTGGAGCCGCCGGCGATGGCCGCTACCGCCAATGTCGGCAGCGAGCCCGTCCATTTCGCGCCTAGCCAGAACGCTGTCGTCGCGCCCTTGCGGGAAATCGACTTCCGCCGAGGCACGGATGGCGCGGGTCGCGTCATTGTCGGTTTGCCGAACAACCAGGTTGGCGTCGACATCCAGCAACAAGGGCGTACGCTGGTCGTCGAGTTCCTCAAGTCGAGTCTGCCGGTCGAACTGCGCAAGCGCATGGACGTCACCGATTTCGGGACGCCGGTGCAGGCCATCACCGCCAGCCAGCAGAGCGATCGCGTGCGTCTCGTCGTCGAGCCACGCGGCGACTGGGAGCACTCGGCCTATCAGAGCGACGACCAGTTCGTGCTCGAGGTCCGTCCGGTCAAGCTGGATCCCAACAAGCTGACCCAGGGCCCCGGCTACAACGGCGAGCGCGTTTCCTTCAACTTCCAGAACATCGAAGTCCGCGCGTTGCTGCAGGTCATCGCCGACTTCACGCAGTTCAACGTCGTCACCAGCGACACCGTGACCGGCTCGATCACGCTGCGCCTGAAGGACGTTCCCTGGGACCAGGCGCTGGACATCATCCTGCAGGCCAAGGGCCTGGGCGTTCGCAAGAACGGCAATGTGCTGTGGATTGCGCCGAAGGACGAGTTGGCTGCCAAGGAGAAACTCGACCTCGAGGCCCAGGCGGCGATCGCCCAACTGGAGCCGGTGCGCACGCAGGCCTTCCAGCTCAACTACACCAAGGCAGAGGAAGTGGCCAAGGGTTTGGTCGGTGCCAACTCGGTGGGCGGCGGCAGCGGTGGCGCCGCTGCGGCGCGCATCCTGTCGCCCCGTGGCAGTGTGATCTTCGAGGCGCGCACCAACCAACTCTTCGTCACCGACATCGGCGCCAAGTTGGAAGAGGTGCAGGGCCTGATCCAGCGCATCGACATTCCCGTGCGGCAGGTGTTGATCGAGGCGCGAATTGTCGAAGCCAGCGACACCTTCGGCCGCTCGCTGGGCGTGAAGCTGGGCGGCGGTGACCTTCGCGGAATCCGCGGCGGGATTCCGGGCTATAGCGTTGGCGGTAGCAACTACATCAGCTTCGGCAACAACTACGGCCAAACGCTGGGGCAGACCGGGCAGCCGCTCGGTACCGAACTGGCGAACACCACCTTCGTCAACCTTCCTGCCGCATCGGTCAACAGCGTTGCTGCTGCTTCCATCGCCGCAACCCTGTTCAGCGCGACCGCCAATCGCTTCCTCAACCTGGAGCTGTCCGCGCTGGAGGCCGATGGCAAGGGCAAGATTGTTTCCAGCCCGCGGGTGATCACCGCCGACCAAGTCAAGGCCTTGATCGAGCAGGGTGAAGAGATTCCCTACCAGCAGGCGACGTCCAGCGGCGCTACCTCCATCACCTTCAAGAAAGCCGTCTTGAAGCTGGAAGTGACGCCGCAGATCACGCCGGAGGGGAACGTCATTCTTGACGTCGACGTCAACAAAGACAGCCGCGGCGTGCTGACTCCGCAGGGCTATGCCATCAACAACAAACACGTGAAGACACAAGTGCTGGTCGAGAACGGCGGTACCGTCGTGATCGGTGGCATCTTCACGCTGGAAGAGAACGACGCCGTGAACAAGGTGCCGCTGCTGGGCGACATCCCGTTTGCAGGTGCGCTGTTCAGAAACAAGACCAGGATTCAGAACAAGACCGAGTTGCTGATCTTCCTGACCCCCAAGGTGGTCAGCGAGCGCAACAACGTGCGCTGAGTCGGATCAGGGATCAATGGAGTTGTCGATGTCGATGATCAATCGAGTGGCCAGCCGCTGGCTGAACCGACTGCTGTCGGGTGTGCTGGCTGTCGGCTTGGTGGCTTGTGGTGGCGGTGGTGGATCGCCAGGCAGCCAACCTTTCCCCCCGGGTGGTGGTAATGGCGGCGGCGGTGGCGGAACTCCGCCTCCGGCCACGATGACCGTGGCACTCAGTTCGAACACGGTGACCGTGGCCGAGCCAGCAACGGTCACGGTTACCCTGAAGAACAGCAGCGGTGCCGCGATCCCAGGCGTCGTGGTCACCTTCTCCACGACCTTGGAATTGGGGGCCTTCAGCGCCCCGTCGGCGCTGACTAACGCCGATGGCATTGCCACCGTCCAGGTTCAACCCCGATCGGCCGCGTCGACCGGCGCCGACACCGTTGTGGCGCTCGCGACCGTTGGCACCACCGAGGTTCGAGCGACGATCGGCTTCCAACTCACGGCGACCAATGTCACGCTGACGAGCTTTACTTCGGACGTCACCACACTGGCGCCCTATGGTCAGACGTCGTTGACCGTGCAACTGGCGGGTACGTCCGCAGGCGCGCCGGTGAACGTGGTCGCATCGTCCACCTGTGTAGCCAATGGACGCGCTACCTTGACGCCGACTTCGGTTTCGACGACCACGGGCCGGGCGGTCTTCACCTACCGCGATGACGGCTGCGGCGCGGTGGCCGGCAGCGATACCGTGCAAATCTCGGTGACCGGCACCACGATCACCGGTTCGCTGGCGCTCACCCTTACACCGCCGCAGGTGTCCTCGATCGCCTTTGTTTCATCGACGCCCGAGACCATCTTCCTGAAGGGATCTGGTTACGTCGAGAACTCGAACGTCAAGTTCCGGGTCAATGATGCAAATGGCAACGGCGTGCCCGAGCAATTGGTGGAATTTGACCTGACGACCTTCACCGGTGGCTTGCTGCTCGATGGCGGACAGACCAAGGTCAGCAAGCGCACGGATTCCAACGGCGAGGTCATTGTTCGCGTGAATTCGGGCACGGTGCCGACGCCGGTTCGCGTCAAGGCAACCTTGAGCGGTTCGTCCATCTCCACCGTTTCGAGCAGTTTGTCAGTTGCCGTTGGCTTGCCTTCGCAATTGAACTTTTCACTGTCGGCGGCGACGCTGAATATGGAAGGTTACGATATCGACGGCATTACAAATAGTTTCAGCATCATTGCCTCGGACCGACTCGCCAACCCTGTTCCGAATGGCACGGCCATCAACTTCGTCAGCGAGAGTGGTCAGGTCCAGGCAAGCCGTCAAACCGAACTGCTGAATGGCTTGGCGCGGGCGACGGCGAACTACGTTTCTGCTTCGCCCCGGCCATTGGATGGGCGTTTCACCGTCGTTGCCTACGCACTGGGCGAAGAATCGTTCTTGGACGTCAACGGTAACAACGTCTACGACCTCGGCGAGCCGTTCCAAGATCTCGGCGATATTTTCATCGACCGCTTGTACAACTTCGCGCCCAACTTCAGTCCGGCACGCGGCTATAACGCCGTCGAAGATCAGTTCATCTCGTTGGGCTTGACGGGCAATCAGGTTTGCCTTGCGCCTGGATCTGCGTTGCTCAACTTGAACACCTCCATGCCCTCCAAGCCGGGCTCTTGTAACGGTGTCTGGGGTTCCGCCTATGTGCGCAAAGCGGTTCAAGTGGTTCTGTCGACCTCAGCGGCCCGACCTGCCTGGTTCCCCGGGCTGTTGAACTCCGACACCTTGAAGGTCTCCAGTTGCCCCCCATCTCAAGTCCTGATTGATAGCTACGACCCTGACGACAATCCGCTCACGACCCGGCGATATTTCGTGCACGGAACCAGTTTCTTGTTGCGCGGTGGGGCTGGCAGCGGTGGCGCGATCAACTTTGCTTCGTCGGACGCAAACCCGATTGCCTACAACCCGGTTGCGGCGGGCTCCGTGATTACCGTCAGTGCCACGGCCGGCCTGGCTGCCACGGTTGTAGGGGGGACGCCTGTCGCCAATGGCAGTAGCGTCAATGGGGCAAGCGTCACCTTCAAATTTGACGACCTGACGAGCAGCGGCCAACTGTTCATCAGCTATCGATCTCCAGCGGGCTTGGTCAGTACCGCGACCGTAGGCATCAATGCGGTCGGCGCTACCGCCTTCGACGCTGCGCCCGTCTACAACTGCCAGTGATCCTCAGCCTTGTCGGACTCCCCGGCTCCGGGAAGTCCAGCGTGGCGCGACTCCTGTCGCGCCACTACGGCTGGCCGGTGCAGGACACCGACGCGGTGATCGAGTCCCGGATCGGCATGCCGATCCGGGACTTTTTCGCCAGTCGTGGTGAGCCGGCCTTTCGTGACATCGAGGCGCAGGTGCTGGCCGATTGCCTGCAGGCGCCAGGCCCGCGCATCCTGGCGACGGGCGGCGGCATCGTGCTGCGTGCCGAGAACCGGGAACGGCTGCGCGCGGCCAGCCTTTGCTTCTACCTTCGAACCACCCCCGAGGAACTGGCGCGGCGCCTGCGCAACGACACCCAGCGTCCCTTGCTACAGGGGGTTGATGCATTGCGCAAGCTGCGTGAGCTGAACCAGCAGCGCGATGCCTATTACCGGCAGACGGCCCACTATGTGGTGGAGGCCGGTCGGCCGACGGTTTGGGCCCTGGTGCACTGGATTTGTATGCAGCTCGAGCTTGGTGGGCATTGCAAGCCGGCTTCTACACTGGAGCAATGACCGCAGACGCCTCCTGGCTGCCCGGCCTCGCGCCCTTCTCGGCGCAGCCGGACGAGTCGCCACTGACGATCGCGCTTGGCGAGCGCAGCTATCCCATCCACATCGGCCAACTGGATTGGGCGGATTGCGCAAGGAATCTGCACCGACCGGGCTCCATGGCGCTGATCGTCAGCAATGACACCGTCGCGCCCCTGTACGCCGATCGCCTGCGGCAGGCGCTGTCGCCGCACTACCGGCGCATCGAGACCATCCAGTTGCCCGATGGCGAGCAACACAAGAACTGGACCAGCTTGCTGCAACTGCAGACCACCCTGGCCGAGGCCGGCGCTGACCGCAAGGTCACGCTGTTTGCCCTCGGCGGCGGCGTGATCGGCGACCTCACCGGTTTTGCCGCTGCGATCTGGATGCGTGGGGTGCGCTTTGTGCAGGTGCCGACGACGCTGTTGTCCCAGGTCGATTCCTCGGTCGGCGGCAAGACCGGCATCAACCTCGAGCAGGGCAAGAACCTGGTCGGCGCCTTCCACCAACCGGTCGCCGTTTGGGCCGATCTGGGTGTGCTCGACAGCCTGCCACGGCGGGAGTTCGCCGCCGGGTTGGCCGAGGTCATCAAGTACGGGCCGATCGCCGATCTCGCGTTCTTCGACTGGCTGGAACAGCACATCGAGGCCCTGGTCGACCGCGACCCGGCCAAGCTGGCCGTCGCCGTGCGCCGCAGCTGCGAGATCAAGGCGGCGGTGGTCGCCGCCGACGAGCAGGAAGCCGATCTGCGCGCCATCCTGAACTTCGGCCACACCTTTGGCCATGCGCTGGAGAACGGCCTGGGCTATGGCGAGCTGTTGCATGGCGAGGCGGTGGCCCTCGGCATGCTGATGGCCACCGAGCTGTCGGTCAGCCGGCTGGGCCTGGACCCGGCCTGGGTGCCGCGCTTGCAGCGCTTGTTGGAACGCGCGGGTCTGCCAACGCAGGCGCCGCGGCTGCCCGACGCGCAGTTCCTGGCGCTGATGCGCGGCGACAAGAAGGCCGAGGCGGGCTCGATCCGCTACGTCCTGATACCGCCGGGTGCCGGCCATGCCAGCATGGTCGAGGCACCCGATGAACTGGCGCTGTCCGCCGTTCACGCGCACAGCCGATGAGCCTGCCCGCCGCCTATGCCTGCCAGCCGGCGCGCAGCCGCGGGCGCCGGATCGCCGAACCGCCGGCGGCAGATCGCGACGATTTCCAGCGCGACCGCGATCGCATCGTCCACAGCTCGGCCTTTCGCCGCCTGGTCTACAAGACCCAGGTCTTCCTCAACCATGAGGGCGATCTGTTCCGCACCCGGCTCACGCACAGCCTGGAGGTCGCGCAACTGGCGCGCTCGATGGCGCGCAACCTGGGCCTGAACGAGGACCTCACCGAGGCCATCGCGCTGGCCCACGACCTGGGCCACACACCCTTCGGCCATGCCGGCCAGGACACCCTGAACGACTGCATGAAGTCGCATGGCGGCTTCGAACACAACCTGCAAAGCCTGCGCGTGGTCGATCGCTTGGAGCGGCGTTACAGCCGGTTTCCCGGTCTGAATCTCTGCTTCGAGACTCGCGAGGGCATCCTCAAGCACTGCAGCCGACGCCATGCGGAGCAGCTGGAGGCCGGCGAGCCCGGTGGTGTCGCGGCGCGCTTCCTCAACGGCAGTCAGCCCAGCCTGGAGGCTCAGCTTTGCAACCTGGCCGACGAACTGGCCTACAGCGCGCACGATCTCGACGATGGCGTGCGCTCCGGCCTGTTGGCGCTGGACGCGCTGCGCGAGCAGCCGCTGCTGGCCCGGCTGATCGACGAGGTCGAGCGGGAAGAGGGCGTGGATCTGGCGCCACGGGTGAAGCTGTACACGGTGCTGCGCCGCCTGCTGTCGCTGGGCGTGGCCGATCTGGTCGGCGCCAGCCGCGCACGCCTGGCGACGGCCGCGCCGGCCAGCAGCGACGAGGCCCGCGCGGCCGGCCCCTTGATCGGCTTCAGCGCCGCGCTGGGGCCCGAACTGGTCGCGCTCAAGCGTTTCCTGTTCGCCAGGCTGTACCGCCATCCGGCCGTGGAATCGCAGCGCGAGTTGGCGCAGACGGTGCTCCGTGAGCTGTTTGCGCATTACCTGGCCGAAGGTGTGCCGGAGCCTCGCGACGAGGATCCTGCCCGATCGGTTGCCGATTACCTCGCGGGCATGACCGATCGTTTCGCCATCCGTGAGCACCAGCGCCTGACCGGTCGCCGATTGTTCGACGCGGGCTGAGTTCGCGGGGGCGGCCACCGCTGGCGCCCCGGTCACGCAAAATGGGGGTCAGAGTCACTCCGGCCTACGCCCCATGGCCCGCCAAGCCCGCCTTGTCATTCCCGGTGCGCTGCACCACCTGCTGCAGCGCGGCAACAACCGCCAATTCGTCTTCATCGACGACGACGACCGCCGGGCGTATCTGGATGCCTTGCGCGAAGCCACCCGCTTGCACAACGTGCGCGTGCATGGCTATGCGTTGATGCCCAACCATGTGCACCTGCTGCTCACGCCGCAGACCGAGGATGGCCTGGCGCGCGCGATGCAGACCCTGGGCCGCCGTTATGTGGCGGCCTTCAACCGACGCCACCAACGCAGTGGCACGCTCTGGGAGGGGCGCTTCCGCACCGCCTTGATCGAGGCGCCGGCCTACTTTGCGCTGCTGCTGCGCTACGTGGAGCAGCACCCGTTGCGCGACGGCCTGGCCGAACGCGCCGCCGACTACCCCTGGAGCAGTGCTGCCCACCACCTGGGCCTGCGCCGCGACACGCTGCTCAGCGAGCACCCGGCCTTCTGGGCCTTGGGCAACACACCCTTCGAGCGCGAAGCGCTGCACCGCCAGGCGCTCGCCACGCCGCTGGCGCCGCTGGAGTTGCAGCGCATCCGTCACGCGGTCCACGGTGGCTGGCCCTTGCTGACCGAGGCCGGCCTGGCCGCCCTGGCGCCCACCGTGGATCGCCCGCTGAGGCCGCGATCCCCTGGCCGTCCCGCCACGCGTGTTGACTATGTCCCCAATAAACGCGAAGCCTGATTTGGTGCATTCGTCTATTTGACTCTGACCCCAATTGGTTTCTGGCCGGTAACCTGGACCTTGGCTTTACGCTCGCGGCCATTGCGATCAGCAGGTGCCGCCATGTCCGTCCATTCCACCCCCGATCTTTCGCTCGTCGAGCGCCAGCAAGCCGCCGACCAGGGTCTGTACCGCCCCGACCACGAGAAGGACGCCTGCGGCGTCGGCTTCGTCGCGCACATCAAGGGCCAGCGCAGCCATGCCATCGTTCAGCAGGGTCTGAAGATCCTCGAGAACCTGGATCACCGCGGTGCCGTCGGTGCTGACAAGCTGATGGGCGACGGCGCCGGCATCCTGATCCAGCTGCCGGACGCCTTCTACCGGGAGGAGATGGCGGCCCAAGGCATCACCCTGCCGCCTCAGGGTGAGTACGGCGTCGGCATGATCTTCCTGCCCAAGGAACACGCGTCACGCCTGGCCTGCATCCAGGAGCTGGAGCGTGCGGTGAAGGCCGAGGGCCAGGTGGTGCTGGGTTGGCGCGACGTGCCGGTGGACCGCGACATGCCGATGTCGCCGACGGTGCGCGCCAAGGAGCCCATCCTCAAGCAGATCTTCATCGGCCGCGGCCCCGACGTCATCGTGCCCGATGCGCTGGAGCGCAAGCTCTATGTGATCCGCAAGACCGCGAGCTCCGCCATCCAGGCGCTCAAGCTCACCCACAGCCACGAGTACTACGTGCCCTCGATGAGCTGCCGCACCGTCATCTACAAGGGCCTGCTTCTCGCCGACCAGGTGGGCGTCTATTACAAGGACCTAGCCGACGAGCGCGTGGTGTCTGCGCTGGCCCTGGTGCACCAGCGTTTCTCGACCAACACCTTCCCCGAGTGGCCGCTCGCTCACCCCTACCGCATGGTGGCGCACAACGGCGAGATCAACACCGTCAAGGGCAACTTCAACTGGATGCGCGCCCGCGAGGGGGTGATGAAGTCGCCCGTGCTCGGCGACGATCTGAAGAAGCTCTACCCGATCAGCTTCGAAGGCCAGAGCGATACCGCGGTGTTCGACAACGCGCTCGAGCTGCTGGTGATGGCCGGCTACCCGCTGGCTCACGCGGCGATGATGATGATTCCCGAAGCCTGGGAGCAGCACGAGCTGATGGACGAGCGCCGCCGCGCCTTCTACGAGTACCACGCGGCAATGATCGAACCCTGGGACGGCCCGGCGGCGATGGTCTTCACCGACGGTCGCCAGATCGGCGCGACCCTGGACCGCAACGGCCTGCGCCCGGCACGCTACATCGTCACCGACGACGACCTCGTCGTGCTGGCTTCCGAATCCGGCGTGCTGCCGATCCCGGAGAACAAGATCGTCAAGAAGTGGCGTCTGCAGCCGGGCAAGATGTTCCTCATCGACCTGGAGCAGGGCCGCATCGTCGAGGACGACGAGCTGAAGGCGCAGTTGGCCAGCAGCCGCCCCTACCGCCAGTGGATCGAGAACGTCCGCATCAAGCTCGACAGCATCGAGGTGGCCGCGGCAGGGCCGGCCGCCTTCGCCGACAGCCTGCTCGACCGCCAGCAGGCCTTCGGCATGACGCAGGAAGACATCAAGTTCCTGATGAGCCCGATGGCCGCGACCGGCGAGGAGGGCATCGGCTCGATGGGCAACGACTCGCCGTTGGCCGTGCTCAGCGACAAGAACAAGCCGCTGTACAACTATTTCAAGCAGCTGTTCGCCCAGGTCACGAACCCGCCGATCGACCCGATCCGCGAGGCCATCGTGATGTCGCTGAACAGCTTCATCGGCCCCAAGCCGAATCTGCTCGACATCAACGCGATCAACCCCCCGGTGCGCCTGGAGGTCGACCAGCCGGTGCTGGACTTCGCCGACATGGCGCGCCTGCGTGGCATCGCCGCCCACACCGGCGGCAAGTTCAAGAGCTACGAGCTGGACATCTGCTACCCGGTGGAATGGGGCAAGGAAGGCGTCGAGGCCAAGCTGGCCAGCTTGTGCGCCGAGGTCGTGGATGCGCAGCGAAGCGGCCACAACATCATCATCATCAGCGACCGCCAGGCGAACCGCAAGCAGTTGGCGATCCCGGCCTTGCTGGCGCTATCGGCGATCCACCACCACCTGGTGCGCGAGGGCCTGCGCACCACGGTCGGCCTGGTCGTCGAGACCGGCACCGCGCGCGAGGTGCACCATTTCGCGGTGCTCGCCGGCTATGGCGCCGAGGCCGTCCATCCCTATCTGGCGCTGGAGACGCTTGTCGCTCTCCACAAGGACCTGCCGGGCGACCTGAGCGCCGAGAAGGCCATTTACAACTACACGAAGGCGATCGGCAAGGGCCTCTCGAAGATCATGTCCAAGATGGGCGTGAGCACCTACATGAGCTACTGCGGTGCCCAGCTCTTCGAGGCCGTCGGTCTGCAGAAGGGCCTGGTCGACAAGTACTTCCGCGGCACGCCGACCCAGGTCGGCGGCATCGGCATCTTCGAGGTCGCCGAGGAGGCGCTGCGCATGCACCAGGCCGCCTATGGCGACGACCCGGTGCTGGAAAACGCCTTGGAGACCGGCGGCGAGTACGCCTGGCGGGTGCGCGGCGAAGAGCATATGTGGACGCCGGACGCGATCGCCAAGCTGCAGCACAGCACGCGCGCCAACAGCTTCGAGACCTACAAGGACTACGCGCAGATCATCAACGACCAGAGCCGTCGCCACATGACCCTGCGCGGCCTGTTCGAGTTCAAGTTCGACCCGGCCAAGGCGGTGCCGCTGGAGGAGGTCGAGTCAGCCGCCGACATCGTCAAGCGCTTCGCCACCGGCGCGATGTCGCTGGGCTCGATCTCCACCGAGGCGCATTCGACGCTGGCGATCGCGATGAACCGCATCGGCGGCAAGTCCAACACCGGCGAAGGCGGCGAGGACCCGGCGCGCTATCGCAATGAACTGAAGGGCATCCCGATTGCCGACGGCACCAAGGTCAGCGAGGTGATCGGCGCCAAGGTGGTCGAGGCCGACTACACGCTGAAGGCTGGCGACAGCCTGCGCTCCAAGATCAAGCAGGTCGCCTCGGGCCGCTTCGGCGTGACCACCGAGTACCTGGTCAGCGCCGACCAGATCCAGATCAAGATGGCGCAGGGCGCCAAGCCCGGCGAGGGCGGCCAGCTGCCCGGTGGCAAGGTCAGCGACTACATCGGCTTCCTGCGTTACTCGGTGCCGGGCGTCGGCCTGATCAGCCCGCCGCCGCACCATGACATCTATTCGATCGAGGACCTGGCCCAGCTGATCCACGATCTGAAGAACGTCAATCCGCGCGCCGACATCAGCGTGAAGCTGGTGTCCGAGGTCGGCGTCGGCACCATCGCCGCCGGCGTCGCCAAGTGCAAGGCCGACCATGTGGTGATCGCCGGCCATGACGGCGGCACGGGGGCATCGCCCTGGAGCTCGATCAAGCATGCCGGCACGCCCTGGGAGCTGGGCCTGGCCGAGACCCAGCAGACCCTGGTGCTGAACCGCCTGCGCGGCCGCATCCGCGTGCAGGTCGACGGCCAGCTGAAGACCGGTCGCGACGTGGTCATCGGCGCGCTGCTCGGCGCCGACGAGTTCGGCTTCGCCACCGCGCCGCTGGTCGTCGCCGGCTGCATCATGATGAGGAAGTGCCACCTCAACACCTGCCCGGTCGGCGTGGCCACGCAGGACCCGGTGTTGCGCGCCAAGTTCAGCGGCCAGCCGGAACACGTCGTCAACTACTTCTTCTTCATCGCCGAGGAAGTGCGTTCGCTGATGGCCCAGCTGGGCGTGCGCAAGTTCGACGAGCTGATCGGCCGTGCGGACCTGCTCGACACGCGGAAGGGCATCGCCCACTGGAAGGCCCAGGGCCTGGACTTCGGTCGCGTGTTCCACCTGCCGGCTGTGCCTGCCGACGTGCCGCGCCGCCAGGTCGAGACCCAGGACCATGGCCTGGCCAAGGCCCTGGACAACAAGCTGATCCAGCGCTGCCTGCCGGCGATCGAGAAGGGCGAACGCGTGCAGTTCATGGAGGACGCGCGCAATCTGAACCGCTCGGTCGGCGCCATGCTGTCCGGCGAGCTGATCCGCCGCCGCCCCGAAGGCCTGCCCGACCACACCATCTTCATGCAGATGGAAGGCACCGGCGGCCAGAGCTTTGGCGCCTTCCTGGCGCAGGGCATCACGCAGTACCTGATCGGTGATGCAAACGACTACGCCGGCAAGGGGCTGTCGGGTGGCCGCATCGTCGTGCGCCCTTCCATCGACTTCCGCGGCGACTCCGGTGCCAACATCATCGTCGGCAACACCGCCCTCTATGGCGCGACCAGCGGCGAGGCCTTCTTCCGCGGCGTCGCCGGCGAGCGCTTCGCGGTGCGGCTCTCGGGCGCCACCGCGGTGGTCGAGGGTACGGGAGACCATGGCTGCGAGTACATGACCGGCGGCACCGTGGTCGTGCTCGGCAAGACCGGTCGCAACTTCGCCGCCGGCATGAGCGGCGGCGTCGCCTATGTCTTCGACGAGGACGGCCAGTTCGCCCGACGTTGCAACACCAGCATGGTGGCGCTCGACAAGGTGGTGCCCAAGGAGGAGCAGGAGGCCACGCAATCGCCGGCCACCTGGCACAAGGCAGGTCACGGCGCAGAGGCTGACGAACTCATCCTCAAGCGCCTGGTCGAGGCCCACCACAAATGGACCGGCAGCCCCAAGGCCAGACAGCTGCTCGACCACTGGGCCGACAGTCGCGCGAAGTTCGTCAAGGTCTTCCCGCACGAATACAAGCGCGCGCTGGCCGAGATGGCCGCCAAGCAAAGCGCCACGGCCGTCGCCCAGGAGGCTGCCGAGGTGGTCGCCAAGGCCGCCGGCAAGTCGGGCGGCAGCAGCAAGACCAAGGCCCCGGCCAAGTAATCAGCAGGAAGACAAGATCATGGGAAAGACCACCGGTTTCCTCGAGTACGAACGTCTGGAAGAGGGTTACGAGCCCGTCCCCCAGCGCCTGAAGACCTGGAAAGAGTTCGTCATCGGCCTGACGGTCGAGCAGAGCAAGGTTCAGGCTGCGCGCTGCATGGATTGCGGCACGCCCTTCTGCAACAACGGCTGCCCGGTCAACAACATCATTCCGGACTTCAATGATCTGGTGTACCGCCAGGACTGGCAGCAGGCCATCAAGGTGCTGCACAGCACGAACAACTTTCCGGAGTTCACCGGCCGCGTCTGCCCGGCGCCTTGCGAGGCGGCCTGCACGTTGAACGTCAACGACGACGCGGTGGGCATCAAGTCGATCGAGCACGCGATCATCGATCGCGCCTGGGCGGAAGGGTGGGTGAAGCCGCAGCCGGCCAAGGTGCAGACGGGCAAGAAGGTCGCGGTGGTCGGTTCGGGGCCGGCGGGGCTCGCCGCTGCCCAGCAGCTGGCCCGCGCCGGCCACGCGGTCACGGTGTTCGAGAAGAACAGCCGCCTGGGTGGCCTGCTGCGCTACGGCATCCCCGACTTCAAGATGGAGAAGTCGCACATCGACCGCCGCATCGAGCAGATGCAGGCCGAGGGCGTGGTCTTCCGAGCCAGCACCTTGGTCGGCGAGCTGCCCAAGGACGGCCCGGCGGCCAAGGTGACGAACGACGCGACGACGGTGATCACCCCGGCCCAGTTGCAGGCCGAGTTCGACGCCGTGCTGCTGGCCGGCGGCGCCGAGACACCGCGCGATCTGCCGGCGCCCGGCCGCGAACTGGACGGCGTGCACTTCGCGATGGAGTTCCTGCCGCAGCAGAACAAGGTCGTGGCCGGCGACAAGCTGAAGGGCCAGATTCAAGCCACCGGCAAGCATGTCATCGTCATCGGTGGTGGCGACACCGGCTCCGACTGTGTGGGCACCAGCAACCGCCATGGCGCAGCCTCGGTGACGCAGTTCGAACTCATGCCCCAGCCGCCCGAGGTCGAGAACCGTCCGCTGACCTGGCCTTACTGGCCGATCAAGCTGCGCAGCAGCTCCAGTCATGAGGAAGGCTGCGAGCGCGTGTTCTCGATCGCCACCAAGTCCTTCAACGCCGGCAGCGGCAAGGACAAGGGGCGCATCAAGAGCCTGACCACGGTTGAACTGGAATGGCAGGGCGGCAAGTTCAAGGAAGTTCCGGGCAGCGAGAAGGAATGGCCGGCCGACCTGGTGCTGCTGGCGATGGGCTTCACGGCGCCGATCGCCTCGGTCCTGGCGAGCTTCGGTGTCGAGACGGATGCACGCGGTAATGCCAAGGCGACGACCGAGTTCACCGGCGGCTACGCCACCAACGTCGCCAAGGTCTTCGCCGCCGGTGACATGCGCCGCGGCCAGAGCCTGGTCGTCTGGGCGATCCGCGAGGGGCGCCAAGCGGCGCGGGCGGTTGACGAGTTCCTGATGGGCACGAGCCGGTTGCCGCGCTGACACATGTCCTTACCCCGCGATGCCGCTCATCAGCGAAAGCAGAGCGGTCGTCGCGGGGTGGCAAGCCGGTGTGACGGAGTTGGCAATTCGCCCCCCCGCTTGCGACCAGAATGACGCTGAACGGACGGGGAAGGCCCCGTTCGACCCGTTCGGAGTCAATCGACATGCGCAAGCCAAACGCCGGCTTCTCCTTGGTGGAACTGATGATCGCCGTGGCCATCATCGGCATCCTGGCCTCTGTGGCGATCCCGTCATACCGGGACTATGTGCGTCGAGGCCAAATTCCTGACGCCTTGGCAGCCTTGTCCGACTACAGGATCAAGCTAGAGGCCTACTACCAGGACTACCGCAACTACGGCGAAGGGGACGCCTGCGCTTTGTCGTCAACCGCCAAGTGGACGGACTTCAAGGCCCCTGATGGCTCCAAGTTCGCCTACAAATGCGCCATCTCTGACGGCGGGCAAGGCTTTGTGCTGACGGCCAGTGGCAACACGGGCTCCGTGGTGAGTGGGCATGAGTACACCCTGGACCACAACAACAGCAAGGTGACTGTCACCTTCAAAGGCAAGGCCGCTGGCAAGTCCTGCTGGCTCGTCAACGGAAGCGAGTGCTGATCATGAGCCGACGCGGCTTCTCCGTCGTCGAGCTCATGGTGGCGGTGGCCATCCTCGGATTCGCGCTGGCAGTGTCGATGCCCCTGATCGTCGATTGGACGCGAAACCTCGCCATTCGCAATGCGGCGGAGTCGCTCAAAGGGGGCATCGAGAAGACCCGCCAGGTGGCGTTGAGGCGCAATGCCGACATGAGTTTCTGGCTGGTCACCGACGAAGCCAAAGCCCTGAGCAATGCTTGTGTGCGGTCGAATACCGGTCCGTCGTGGGTGATTGCCAAGCTGGATCCCGCCGGCCAGTGTGGCGAGGCGCCGTCTGAGACTGCGTCGCCAAGGATCGTGGAAAAGTGGTCGGCGGCCGAGGGCGCTCTCGATGTGGCGCTCGTCACCGTGGACGAAGCCGGAGCGGCCGCGAGTCAGCTCACGTTCAACTCGCTGGGGCAGGTCAACACGGCGGGCCAGCTGGCGCAAATCGACATCACGCATGCCAAGGGTGGAGACATCCGGCCGCTGCGTCTTCTGATCAGCCGCGCCGGTGCGGTTCGCTTGTGCGATCCCGCGGTGGCCGCGGGTGACACCCGCGCCTGCTGAGGAGATTGCCATGGCACCAGGATCAAAGCGATACGGAAAACGGCAACGGGGGCAACGCGGCGTTGCCTTGATCGAGGCATTGATCGGCTTCTTGATCTTCGCCGTCGGGGTACTCGGGCTGGTGGGGTTACAGGCGTCGATGTCGAAGGCGCAGACCGGCGCCAAGGTGCGCGCCGACGCGGCCTTGCTTGCCAATGAATTGCTCGGCCTGATGTGGGCAGACAGCCAGGCCAACTTCGACAAGTACGTCGGGGACGCCTGCGACGGCCACCCACCTTGCGCCGACTGGCAGAACAAGCTCAAGGCTTCTCTGCCGAAAGGAGCCGGCGTGGTGACCTATGACCCGGCAAACCGGGATCAGGTCACGGTCACCATCACCTGGTCGTTGCCGGAGACGGGCGAGCATCGCTACGAGATGCTCAGCTCGGTGACGCGATGAAGGCCTCGCTCTTGCACCAGGGTCGGCAAGGCGGCTTCTCGCTCATCGAGTTGATGATCGGCTTGCTCATCGGATTGCTCTGCACCTTGGTCATCGCCGCCGTGCTGGCGGCCGCCGAGGGGAATCGGCGTGGCACCACGTCGGGTACGGATGCTCAGGTGTCCGGCAGTTTGGCGCTGTTCACCGTGCGCCGAGACATCGAGTCCAGCGGCTATGGCTTTGCCAGTGAGTCGGCTGCGGTGGGCTGCAACCTGGTCGCCTTCTTCAACAACAACCCGGTGGCGGTACTGCCTCCGCGGCTCTCGCCGGTGATCATTACCGAGGGCGCTGACGGCAGCAGCGACCGGATCCGTGTGATCAGCAGCGCCAAAGGCATCGACCCGGTCACCGGTGCAACGGATGGCTTCACAGTGCCGGTGCGGGTGCAGAACAACACCGGCTCGGCGACGGCCCCGGGCTACCAGCCGGGCGATCAAGCCTACGGTGTGGCCAACAACCTGACCTATCAACAAGGCGATCTTGTCGTTGCGGTTACGCCGGTCGGACCGGCCGATCCCGAGAACAACTGCGAGCTGTTTGAAGTCAACGCAGCGGTGAACAGCGCGGCCAATCCATTCGTGGTGCCGCGCCAGGATGAGGCGGCGCGTTGGAACCCTCCGGGACACCCTGCCGTCACTTCCGTCGGCCCGACCGGTGGTCGATCGGGCACCTTCCTGGTGAATCTGGGCCGAATCAGTGACCGGGAGTACTACGTTGACGGGAATCAGCGACTGATGCAGTCCATTCTCGACAGCACCACGTTGACGCGGACCGACACCGAGGTACAGGGCCAAGTGGTCCTGATGAAGGCCATGTATGGGCGAGACACCGATGGCGACGGCGCGGTGGATACCTATGACTACACCACGCCGAACTCGGTGAACGGTTGGCAGAACGTGCTGGCGGTGCGCTTGGCCGTCGTCGCACGCAGCGGTCAGTATGAAAAGGAGACTGTGACGACGGACAACCCGCTATGGGACGTCGGCAAGGCGGCCACCGTGGCCGGTGCCAGCGACTGCGGTGCGTCCCGCTGTGTGACCTTGCGCGTCGATGAAGTTTCCGATGATTGGAAGCACTACCGCTACCGCGTGTTTGACACCGTCGTTCCCTTGCGCAATCAGCGTTTCCGTTCCGGCAACCTGCCGCCAGCGGCGCCATGAACGTGACTCAGTTTCACCGGCACGCAGCATGAACTATTGCAATCTCCCCTCTCGACAGATCCTGCACCGCAAGGGCCAGCGTGGCCTGTCGCTGGTCTTCGCTTTGTTGGCCCTGGTGGCCATGACCTTGGGCGCCGTTGCTTTGGTGCGCTCGGTCGACACCGGGGTACTGGCGCTGGGCAATGTCGCGCAGAAGCAAAGCACATTGGTGGCCGCGAGTCGGGGTGCCGAGGATGCGGTTGCGTGGCTGCAGGCGCAACTCCAAGCTTCTCCGAGCGGCTTGGATGCCGACATCGGTGCCGCTGGCTACTACGCTTCGGCCATGCCCACGCTGGATGCCACGGGCCGGGGCGCCCAGGCCATGGGCGACCAGCTGGTGCGGGTGAATTGGGACAACGATGGTTGCCGGGTTGATGGCGTGGAGTACGACAGCGCCAACTGCCTGAACGCCTCGGCGGCAGCCACGTACAGCGGCGTCTCTGTTCGCTACGTGGTACATCGGCTCTGCGTTCTGCCCGGTCCGACCGGAGGCGCCAACAGCTGCGCAACGCCGCTGACCGATGGTGAAGCACTGGTGCGCTGCACGGGCGGCCGCGCCGCCTGTCCGCCTGGGATGCCGGGGCCGCCCGCCGGGCCTTACTACCGAGTCACCGTGCGTGCCTTGGGTGCACGCGGAACGGTGACCTTCACCGAGACCCTGATCAACTTCAATTGAAGCCTGCGGAGCATCGATCCGCCAAGGAGTAAGTCATGAGTTCGAAACTTCAGCGCCTTCGGCCCGTTGGTCGGCTCACCAGCTTGGCGCTTGCGGTCTCGCTGACACCGCTGGCCCGGGCTGCATTGACCGACGTCGCCCAGGAGCCCTTGCTGGTCTCTTACGGCACGCCGGTCAAGCCTAACCTGCTCTTTGTCATCGACAACTCCGGCAGTATGGCGGAGCGATTCCTTCCCGAAGCTGCGGGACGTGGCTACAGCCGCTATTCCATTTATGCCGCGCAATGCAACGGCATGGCCTTCAAGGAGTCGGAGAACTACCCGCCAGGCGTCAACCACGATGGCAGCTCGCGCCCCGCTGGAGTTATCTCCACGGCGCTCAGTGCGGCCAATACCCTGAGCAATATCCGCGCCTTGGTGGAGACGAATACCGGTCTGATCGACAACGGGTCCTTGACCTTGACGGTCAGCGGGAGCCCGCAGAACAACTGGTACACGGTGGGTGAGCCGGTGACGGTTTACAACGGGGGCTCGACCGGGCAGTGGATGCTGGGGCGCATCACGGCTTGGAACGGATCGACAGGGAAGTTGACGATTGCGTTTGACGCGCGATCTGGCGAGGGCAGCACCGGCACCAGCCCCCGGGTCGGGCGCGGCTGGCCTCCCTTTGTCTACTACACCTACAAAGGGGCGCAACCAACGCTCGGATGGACCTACACCACGACGGGGGCGGTGGTCACCTCCACCACCTTTTACCAAGAGTGCAACAGCCTGATCGGCTCGAATCCGGGTGCCAATGTCTTTGAGCGGAAGATCATGCGCAGCACGGACGCCAAGGCGCAAGAGTTCGCGAACTGGTGGGTGCACTACGGCGACCGCATGAAGCTGATGAAGACGGTCACTGCCCAGGCTTTCCTGGGTATTGATGCGACCTTCCGGGTTGGTTTCTCACGCATCCTCACCAAGGAAGCGAAGGAAAGCGGAACTTCCTGGATGCACATTCGAGATTTCGAGAAGGGCGCGGGCGGCCAGCGGGAAAAGTTCTACAACGCCCTTTATGCAACGACCGCCTCTGGCACCACGCCGCTGCGAGGCTCCTTGGCCTTGTCCGGGCAGTACTTTGCCAACAAGGCGCCAGGGCAGGACTACGACCCGGTGCAGTACTCCTGCCAGAAGAACTTCACCATCCTCGCGTCAGACGGTGAATGGAACACGGGCGCCGAGACGGGAACCTTCGGGCCCTATGACCTGTCGGGAACGGCGGTCGGTCAGCGTGACGGCAGTGCGGCAAGGCCGATGCGCGACACCAAGGACGACGGCACAGGGGGCACCTCCAACACCCTGGCCGATGTCGCGATGTACTACTACGAGACGGATTTGCGCACGGCAGCCCTTGGCAATTGCACAGGCGCCGAGGGCAAGGATGTTTGCGACAACGATGTGCCCGTCGTTGCAGGCAGTCGTGATACGGCCAAGCATCAGCACATGACCACGTTCACGCTGAGCCTCGGTCAGATTGGTTCCCTGCGCTATTGCACCGGCTATGAGACGGGCTGCGACAAGCCGGGGGAGACTTCGGACTATCCGGCTCTGGTGACCGGCGCGAAGCTCTGGCCCTCGGCGACGAACAGCACCTCGGCAGCCTCCCGCATTGACGACCTCTGGCACGCGGCAGTGAATGGCCGCGGTACCTTCTTCAACGCCTCCGATGCGTCGGGCCTGGGCGACGCACTGAAAAGCGCCTTGTCCGAGATTGAGAAGGTGGTTGGTCGTGGCGCCGCTGGTGCGACATCAACGATGCAGCCGGTCGCCGGCGACAACAGCTTCTTCATCGCAAGTTTCACCTCGGGCAGCTGGCACGGTGACCTGAAGTCACACTCCATCGATCCGAACACCTACGAACCCAACATGGACACGCCCAACTGGAGCGCGTCGGAGAAATTGCCGGCTGCTGCCAGCCGCAAGATCTACTATGCCCATGGCGGGAATCTGCGCGAGTTCACGTTCACCAACCTGACTGCCGATGGTGCCGCAGCGCAGTTCCAGGGTCGCTGCGCATCCATGTCGCACTACCTTGCGCTGGGTGCTGCCGACCGCACCAGTTGCGACAGCGGTGCCAACTTGGTCAGCTTCCTGCGCGGTGAGGACTTCGACTACTACCGCACGCGCGCCGCAGGCAGCAAGCTGGGCGACATCGTCGGTTCAGCTCCAACCTTCGATGGCAAGCATGGCGCGAGCTTCAAGGACGACGGCTACGCCGCCTTCGTCAAGGATTCGCGCGCCAGCCGCGCGGCGATGGTTTATGTCGGAAGCAACGGTGGCAAATTGCATGCCTTTGACGCCGCGACCGGCGTCGAGCGCTGGGCCTTCATTCCCTCGGCCGTTCGTTCCCGCCTCTGGACCCTGGCCGACAAGAACTACAGCAGCAAGCACGAGTTCTTCGTTGACGGCCCCCCCGTCACTGAGGACGTGTTCGATGGCAGTGCATGGCGGACCATCCTGGTCGCAGGCTTGGGTGCCGGTGGGCGCTCCTATGTCGCCTTGGACGTGACGAAACCGCTGGAGCCCAAGCTACTCTGGGAGTTCACCAACAGCAACCTGGGCCTGACCTTTGCCAAGCCGGTCATCGCCAAGCGAGCCAATGGCAAATGGGTGGTGGTGGTTCCCTCCGGCTTCAACAACGTGGGCGACGGTCAGGGGCGGCTGTTCATGCTGGATGCCATCACAGGCGCCGTGCAGGAAAGCTTGAGCACCGGCGTGGGTTCGGTTGCGACCCCGGCGGGACTTGGTCCCATCACCCCATGGATCGAAGATGGCAGCACCGATGCCACCGCGCTGCGCTACTACGCCGGCGACAACCTCGGCAATGTCTGGCGCTTCGATCCGGATGGCCTGCTGGGCCCCACCAAGGTGGTGAAGCTGGCGGAACTGAAGAAGGACGGCGTGGCGCAGCCCGTGACGACGCCTCCAGTGGTGGGCTTGATGCGCGTGGCCGGTGTGGAGACGCCGGTGGTCGGTGTCGGCACCGGTCGATTGGTGGGCAAGAGCGACCTGAGCGATGCAGGCGTTCAGTCCGTCTATGCGATCAAGGACAACTTGGGGGCTGGCTGGGGCGATGTGCGGGCGGGTGGTCTGCTGGTTGCGCAGAAACTGACCACCGAAGGCCAAGTTCGCAAGGGAACCGCGATGTCGGTGGAGTGGAAGAACAAAGCCGGTTGGGTGGCCGATCTCCCGGACCAGGGTGAGCGCATCAACACGCCCATGGTGCTGTTCGGAAGCACCCTGGTTGCCGCTTCCAACGTACCGACGTCGGTGGCCGGTTGCGATGAGGGCAACCAAGGGCATGCCTGGATCTATTACTTCGACCTGGCAACCGGCGCGGCGGCAGCCGACTACCTTGGTGAATCGATGGTGGCGGGTATCAATGTCGTTGGGCGCGGTGTGCTTCCTGTCCCCTCGATCGCCAGCAAGTCGATCAAGTACCGTGAGATCAAGCAGCCCACGGGCACGGCGACTACACCCCGTCGGGCCAATTGGCGCGAAGTGGTGGACCGCTGACACTGCGATCTCATGAGAACGCCCGGCTCTGGCCGGGCGTTTTGTCTCTGCCTGGGGGTTTCGGGTTTTCACTTATCATCGGCGCCCCTTTTGTCTAGGCCAGCCGACCCGATGCACGATGCGAAGCCGTTGATCGAACTGCGCGATGTCAGTTGCGGCTACGGCGACCGGGTCATCCTCCAGGGCGTGAATCTGGCGGTCCGGCGCGGCGAAGTGCTGGCCATCATGGGCACCTCGGGGGGTGGCAAGACCACCGTGCTTCGCTTGATCAGCCGACAGATCAAGGCCTTCAGCGGCGAAGTCCTCTTCGATGGGCAAGACGTCGCCGGCTTGGACCGCAAGGCGCTGTATGCGATGCGGCGTCGCATGGGCATGTTGTTTCAGTTCGGGGCGCTGTTCACCGACCTCTCGGTCTTCGAGAACGTCGTGTTCCCCTTGCGCGAGCACACCGATCTGCCGCCAGCGCTGCTGCGCGACCTCGGCCTGATGAAGCTCAATGCCGTCGGTCTGCGCGGCGCAGCCGGCCTGATGCCCTCGGAGATTTCCGGTGGCATGGCGCGCCGAGTCGCGCTGGCGCGGGCCATTGCACTGGACCCCGATGTCGTTTTGTACGACGAACCGTTCGCTGGGCTGGATCCGATTTCGCTGGGCGTCACCGCACGTCTGATCCGCGAACTGAACGACACCCTGGGCCTGACCAGCGTCGTTGTCTCGCACGATCTGCACGAGACCTTCGCGATTGCCGACCGCGTCGCCTTCATTGCCAACGGCCGCTTGGTCGCTCTGGGCACGCCGGCAGAACTGCAGGCCAGCAGCGATCCGCTGGTGCAGCAGTTCGTGCAGGCGCAGGCCGACGGGCCGGTCCGCTTCCACCAGCCGGCGCCACCGGTGGCCGTCGATTTCGGCTTGGAGTTGCGCTGATGCTGACGCACTCGCTCGCTCGCATCGGCCGCTCGGTGATTGCGTCGCTGGTTTCCGTCGGGGTGGCGGCGCGACTGATGCTCGCCTTGCTGGCCCGCATGCCGGCCAGCCTGGTGCGATTTGGCCTGGTGCGCGACCAGTTGCACTTCCAGGGCAACCGCTCGCTGTCCATCATCGCCGTCTCCGGGCTCTTCGTCGGTTTTGTGCTGGCACTGCAGGGCTACTACACCTTGCAGCGTTACGGCTCGGCGGAGGCGGTCGGGCTGCTCGTTGCGCTGTCGCTGGTTCGTGAACTCGGACCGGTCGTCACGGCCTTGCTGTTTGCCGGCCGTGCCGGCACCGCGCTGACGGCGGAGATCGGCCTGATGAAGGCCGGTGAACAGCTCACGGCCATGGAGATGATGGCCGTCGACCCGTTGCAGCGCGTGCTGGCGCCGCGTTTCTGGGGTGGTTTGATCGCCATGCCATTACTGGCGGCAGTGTTCTCCGCGGTCGGCATCATCGGAGGCTGGTTGGTCGCCGTTCCGTTGATCGGCATCGACGGCGGCGCCTTCTGGTCGCAGATGCAGGCCGGCGTCGACGTCTTTGCCGATGTCGGCAACGGTGTCATCAAGAGTGCGGTGTTCGGCCTGACGGTGACCTTTGTCGCGCTCTGGCAGGGCTACACCTGCCAGGCCACGCCAGACGGCGTGGCCAGCGCCACCACGCGCACCGTGGTCATCTCGTCGCTGGGCGTGCTGCTGCTGGATTTCATGCTCACGGCGACCATGTTCTCGCTCTGAGCCTTGGGGAGTTTCGCGTGAATCAATCGAAGAACGATGTCTGGGTCGGCGGGTTCGTGGTGCTGGGCGCCCTGGCCCTGCTGTTCCTGTCGCTCAAGGCCGGCAACCTGCTCAGCCTGAACTTCAGCGAGGGCTATCTGGTCAGCGCCCGCTTCGACAACATCGGTGGCCTCAAGCCGCGGGCGGCGGTGAAGAGCGCCGGCGTCGTCATCGGCCGCGTGGAGTCCATCCGCTTCGACGACAAGACCTACCAGGCGCGGGTCGACATCCGTCTCAACGAGGGGGTGGTCTTCCCGCGCGACAGCTCGGCCAAGATCCTCACCGCCGGCCTGCTGGGAGAGCAGTACATCGGTCTGGAAGCCGGTGCCGACGAGCGCAACCTCGCGGCCGGAGACCAGATCCGTCAGACCCAGTCCGCCGTGGTGCTGGAAAACCTGATCGGGCAGTTCCTCTACAACAAGGCCGCCGAGGGCGGCGACAAACCGTGACACCGCGCCTTGCCTCGCTGCTGCCGGCGCTCCTGCTGGGCGCCTGCGCCAGTGTGGCCCCGCCGACCGGCGAGCCGCATCCGCAGGATCCTTGGGAGGGTGTCAACCGCAAGGTCTTCGCCTTCAATGACCAGGTGGATCGCGCGGTGCTCAAGCCGGCCGCCCAGGCCTATGAGGCCGTCGTGCCCACGCCGGTGCGCGACGCGGTCGGCAACTTCTTCAGCAACCTCGGGGACGCCTGGTCGGCCGTGAACTGGATGCTGCAGGGCGAGTTCCATCGCGCTACCGAGCAAGGGGCCCGGTTCGCCTGGAACAGCACCCTGGGCGTGGCCGGCCTGTTCGACGTCAGTCGTCACTTTGGTCTCGATCGGCGCAGCCAGGACTTCGGACAGACCCTGGGCAGTTGGGGCATGGGGTTGGGTCCTTACGTGGTGTTGCCGTTGTTCGGTCCGTCCAGCCTGCGCGACGTCGCCGCCTTGCCGGTCAACCGCTTGGCTTCGAGCAATCTGGTGATCAGCGACAGCGGCAGCCGGGTCGCGGCAGCCGCCCTGGAATTGGTCAGCCTGCGCGCCAGCCTGCTGAGCGCTGAGCGGGTTGTCGAGGGCATCATGCTCGACCGCTACACCTTCTTTCGCGATGCCTACCTGCAGCGTCGCGCCGCAAAGCGCAAGACCGATGACGATGATGACGATTTCGAGATCGTCGAGTCGCCCCCTGTTGCCGACAACAAGCCCTGACCCTTTGTCCACCAGCGCTGCAAGCGCGCCGTTAGACCCTCGCCCCATGCGGGGTGCATAGAGAGCACCATGAGCACCAAGCTGTTGAGCCTGTCCCGCCGCCACCTGCTGCCCCTGATGCTGGGCCTTGCCGCCGCGTTGCCGGCCGCCGCCCAGGACATCGCCGCCACGCCGGATGGCCTGGTGCGGGCATTGGCCACCGAGACCCTGGAAACCGTGAAGACCGACAAGGCCATCCAAGCCGGCGACATGGGCAAGATCCAGGCCCTGGTCGAGGCCAAGCTGCTGCCCCATGTGAACTTCCAGCGCCTGACCTCGTCGGCCGTCGGTCGTCACTGGCGCCAGGCCAGCCCGGAGCAACAGCAGCGCATCCAGGCCGAGTTCCGCACCCTGCTGATGCGCACCTATGCCGGTGCGCTCAGCCAGGTCAAGGACCACCAACTGGCGATGCGACCGCTGCGCGCCGAGCCTGGCGAGACCGAAGTTGTCGTGCGCACCCAGGTGCGCGGCAAGGGCGATCCGATCCAGCTCGATTACCGGCTGGAGAAGGTGGGCAATGTCTGGAAGATCTACGACATGAATGTGCTGGGCATCTGGCTGGGCGACCAGTACCGCAGCAGCTTCGCGCAGGAGATCAGCGCCAACGGCATCGACGGCTTGATCAAGTCGCTGGCCGAGCGCAATGCGCGCTCTGGCGCCGCGAAGAGCTGATGATGCCCGCGGTCTCACTTCGTTCGACACCCCCCATGGGGGCTGCAGCGCCCTTGGGGCGGCCCGGCGGTCGCTGATGGGCGAGAGTCTGATCCGCCTGCCGGCCTGCGTGCAGCTGGCCAATGCGGCGACCCTGTGGCTTGACTGGGAGCGCACGCTGCGGGCCGAGGCGGCGGGCATCACGGCGCAGGCCGGTCAGGAGTTGCAGGTCAACGCGTCAGAGCTGCAGGACTTCGATTCCTCGGCACTCAGCCTGTTGCTGGGGGCAGGCAGGCTTTGTGCCGAGCACGGCCTGCGTCTTCGCGTGATGGGGGCGCCGACTAAGCTGCGCGAACTGGCCAGGCTCTACGGCATCGATGGGCTGCTCTGGCCCGCCGAGGAGCAGCTGGCCTGATCAGCTGGCGTAGCGCTTGCTGCGCAGGTTCTTCTTGATTTCCTGCAGCACCGGCCGCAGGCGCTCGCCCAGGCGCAGCGCCACGCCGGTGGTCAGGATGTCGACCGCGCAGAGCTGCAGCAGTCGCGAGACCATCGGGCTGTAACGCTCGAAATCCTCCGGGTGGTCGATGGCCAGCAGGATCTGACCGCTTGCCTGCCCCATCTGTGCCAGCGGCGAGCCGCTGGCGGTCAGGATGATGGTCGTTGCGCCTTTCTTGCGAGCGATCTCGGCGGCATCCAGGCAGTCGCGGCTGCGGCCGCTGTTGGACAGGATCACCGCGCAGTCGCCCGGACCCAGCATGGTCGCGCTCATCAGCAGCACATGACCGTCGCTGCACCAGGTCGAACGCACGCCCAAACGGAAGAACTTGTGGTGCGCGTCCTGGGCGACGATGCCGGAGTTGCCGACCCCGTAGAACTCGATGCGCTTGCCGTTCTGGCCGGCCTCGGTGAGCGCCGCGATCGCCCGCTCGAAGGCATGCTGGCTGGCGTCGTTGCGGTAGTGCAGCAGGGCGGCGACCGCGTTGTCGACCACCTTGACGACGAGATCGCCGGCCTTGTCGTCCTCCTCGACCGCGCGGTGCACGAAGGGCACGCCTTCGTTCACGCTGCCGGCAAGTTTGAGCTTGAAATCCGCGAGGCCGTCATAGCCGACGCTGCGGCAAAAGCGCACCACGGTCGGCTTGCTGACCTCGGCACGATCGGCCAGCTCGCTGACCGGCAAGGTGGCGAAGGAGCGCGGGTCGGCGAGCAGCAGCTTGGCGACACGCTGCTCGGCCGGTGGCAGGGCGGGCAGGGCGGCCTTGATGCGATCGAGCAGGGAGCTCATCAGACGACCTCCAGCGAAGGGCCGTTCCCGAGCGGGAGGGCACCCCCTCGGGGGGCGGCGAAGGCGCGTAGCGCCGAAGACTGGGGGCTCATACCTCTTCGGGCCAGACGAAGCCGTCGCGCGCGACCATCGCGCTGGCGGCAGCCGGGCCCCAGGAGCCGGCGTTGTAGGGGCGGGGCGCTTCTTCGCTGGCCGCCCAGGCGTCGAGGATGGGGCCGACCCAGCGCCAGGCCTGCTCCTGCTCGTCGCTGCGCACGAACAGGTTCAGCTTGCCGGCGATCGCGTCGAGCAGCAGGCGCTCGTAGGCGCCGACGCGCGCCGCGCCGCTGAAGGCCTTGTCGAAGTCCAGATCCAGCTTGACCGGCGCCAGGGCCTCGCCATGCGCACCGCCCTTGGCGGCCAGCAGCTCCAGCTCCAGCCCGTCCTCGGGCTGCAGCTTGATGATCAGCCGGTTGGCGCGCTGCGGGCCGGGGAAGATCGCATGCGGCACCTGGCGGAAGTTGACGACGATCTGCGCGTCGCGCGCCGCCAGGCGCTTGCCGGTGCGCAGGTAGAAGGGCACCCCCGCCCAGCGCCAGTTCTGGATCTCGGTGCGCAGCGCCACGAAGGTCTCGCAGCGGCTGCCCGCGGGCACCTTCTGCTCGTCCAGGTAGCCGGGCACCGCCTTGCCGTCGACATTGCCGGCGCGGTACTGACCGCGCACCACGTCGCGCGCCACGGACTCAGCGGTGAAGGGCTTGAGCGCACGCAGCACCTTCAGCTTCTCGTCGCGGATCGCGTCGGCGTCATTCGTCGCCGGCGGCTCCATGGCGAGCATGGTGAGCAGTTGCAGCGCGTGGTTCTGGATCATGTCGCGCAGCGCGCCGGTGCCGTCGTAGAACGGACCGCGCGTCCCCACCCCGAGCGACTCGGCCAGCGTGATCTGGATGTTCGCGATGCTCTCGCGCCGCCACAGCGGCTCGAAGAAGGCATTGCCGAAGCGCAGCGCCATCAGGTTCTGCACCGAGGGCTTGCCCAGGTAATGGTCGATGCGGAACGCCTGCTGCTCGTCGAACACCGAGCGCACCACGCGGTTGATCTGCTGCGCCGAGGCGAGGTCGTGGCCGAGCGGCTTTTCCAGCACCACGCGCACGCGCTCGTGGTTCAGGCCGGCGGCGCCGAGCTGCTCGCAGATCTGCGTGAAGAGGTAAGGGCTGGTGGCCAGGTAGAAGACCACGGTGTCGGCCGGGCCGTCATCGCGCGTGGCCAGCCATTCCTTCAGCTTGCCGTAATGCTCGGCCTGGCTGAGGTCCATGCGGCGGTAGAAGACCAGGGCGGCGAAGCGCTCGAACTCCTCGCTGCTCGGCCGCTTGTCGCCCTCGACCTCCTTGAAGCGCTCGCGCAGCCATTCGCGGTACTGGGCGTCGCTCTGCTCGTCGCGGGCGACGGCGAGGATGCGCCCGCCGGCCGGCAGCTTGCCATGGCGGAATGCCTGGAACAGCGCCGGCATCAGCTTGCGCCAGGTCAGGTCGCCGGTCCCGCCAAAGAACACCAGATCGAAAGACATCGTCGCAGAGGATGTAATTAAGTTACCTGCCGAATCATGCATCGGTTTCGTAACTGGGTCAACGCGGGGCCGCCCTGCTGGTGACAATGCGCGCCTGCTTTCTGCCTCCCTAGCCATGAACCAGCTTGAACAACTCAAGGCCTACACCACCGTGGTGGCCGACACCGGCAACTTCCTGCAACTGGCGCAGTTCGCGCCTCGCGATGCGACAACCAATCCCTCGCTGATCTTGAAGGCCGTCCAGCAGGCCGAGTACGCGCCGTTGCTGACCGAGACCGTCGCCGCTACGCCCGGCCTGCCGCTGGACGAGTTGGTCGACCGCGTGCTGGTGCGCTTTGGCCTGGAGATCTTGAAGCAGGTGCCGGGACGCGTCAGCACCGAGGTCGATGCCCGCTTGTCCTTCGACCGCGTCGCCACGCTGGCCCGCGCGCGCCGCCTGATCGGGCTCTACGAGGCCGCCGGCGTCAGCCGCGAGCGGGTGCTGATCAAGATTGCTTCGACCTGGGAGGGGATCCAGGCGGCCGCCGAACTCGAGCGCGAGGGCATCCGCTGCAATCTCACGCTGTTGTTCGCGTTCTGCCAGGCGGTCGCCTGTGGCGAGGCCGGCATCCAGCTGATTTCGCCCTTCGTCGGTCGCATCTACGACTGGTACAAGAAGTCGGCCGGCTCCAGCTGGGACGAGGCGGCGCGTGCCGGTGTCAACGACCCTGGCGTGCAGTCGGTGACGCGCATCTATGCCTACTTCAAGCAGCAGGGAATCAAGACGGAGGTGATGGGTGCGAGCTTCCGCAACATCGGCCAGATCCAGGCCCTCGCCGGTTGCGACCTGCTGACCATCAGCCCGGAGCTGCTGGCTCAGCTGCAGCAACTAGAGGCGCCGCTGGCCCGCCAGCTGGATGCCGCGGCTCTGCCGGCGGAGCCGCGCGTCAGCTTCGACGAGAAGGGCTTCCGCTACGCGCTCAACGAGGATGCTATGGCCACCGAAAAGCTGGCCGAGGGCATCCGCGCCTTCGCCGCGGATTCGGCCAAGCTGGACAAGCTGATCGAGGCGGCGCGATGAGCGGCTTCGCGCGTTGCGACCGCACGACCGCCTGGGCGGCGCTGCGCGTGCACCACGAGGTCGAGGGCAGGGTCCTGGACCTGCGCGAGGCCTTCGCCCGCGAGGGCGATCGCGCAGCGCGCTTCACGCTCGCCGCGCCTGGCTTGCGCGCTGATCTGTCGAAGAACCGCTGGAGCGAGACCACCCGCAGCCTGCTGCTGCAACTGGCGCTGGAATGCGGCGTGACCGCGCAGCGAGACGCCATGCTGCGCGGCGACGCGATCAATGGCAGCGAGGGCCGTGCCGTGCTGCACACCGCGCTGCGCGCGCCGCGCGGCGCTGCCACGCCGTTCAACGCCGAGGTGCACGAGGCCCTGGACGCGATGCTGGCGTTTGCCGAGCAGGTGCGCGGCGGCGCGTTCCGCGACGTGGTGCACATCGGCATCGGCGGCTCCGATCTCGGTCCGGCCATGGTCGTGCAGGCCCTGCAGCCCTTCAGCCAGCCGGGTCTGCGCCTGCACTTTGTGTCCAATGTCGACGGCCACGATCTGGCCGCCGTCCTGCCCCAGCTGGACGCCGGCAAGACCCTGTTCATCGTTGCCAGCAAGACCTTCACCACGCAGGAGACCCTGGCCAACGCGAACGCCGCCAAGGCCTGGTTCCTGGCCCATGGCGGCGGCGATGTGGCCCGGCATTTCGCGGCGACCAGCAGCAACGTGGCGGCGGCAGGCGACTTCGGCATCGCGCCCGAGCGCGTGTTCGGCTTCTGGGACTGGGTCGGTGGACGCTATTCGCTGTGGTCGGTGATTGGCCTGCCGGTCGCCATCGCGATCGGTGCCGAGGCGTTCCGCGCGCTGCTCGCTGGCGCGCATGCGATGGACCGCCACTTCGTCGACGCCGATGCGCAGCACAACCTGCCGCTGCAGCTGGGTCTGCTCGATGTCTGGTACCGCAACTTCCATGGCTTCACCAGCCGCTCCGTGGCGCCCTATCACCAGGGGCTGCGTCGACTGCCCGCCTACCTGCAGCAGCTGGAGATGGAGAGCAATGGCAAGTCCGTCGACCGCGACGGCGAAGTGCTGAGCTATGCGACCTCGCCGGTGGTCTGGGGCGAGGCCGGCACGAACGGCCAGCATGCCTACTTCCAGATGCTGCACCAGGGCACGGACGTGGTGCCGGTCGAATTCATCGCGGTGCGCGAGCCGGCCTACGGCTTCGTTCCCGCGGGCGAGCTGGGCGAGCGCCTGGCCGACCAGCACCGCAAGCTGCTGGCCAACTGCCTGGCCCAGGCCCAGGCCCTGATGCGGGGCAAGCGGACCAGCGAGGCCCTGGGCGAGCGCGCGCCGACGGCCAACCCGGACCTTGCGCCCGAGGCCCTGGCCCGGCACCGCAGCTTCCCCGGCAACCGGCCCTCGACCCTGTTGATGCTGGAGCGGCTGGATCCGACCTCGCTGGGCGCGCTGATCGCGCTCTATGAGCACCGTGTGTTCGTCAGCGGTGCGGTCTGGGGTATCAACAGCTTCGACCAATGGGGTGTGGAGCTGGGCAAGGCCTTGTGCAACCAGCTGCTGCCGCGCCTGGCCTCCGGCGAGACCGACGGCCTGGACGGCTCGACCGCGGCGGCGCTGCGCTGGCTGCGCGGCGACCTCGCATGAGCCTGCGCGTCGTCTTCGACTTTGCCGCTACGGCTCATCGCCGATGAGCCTGCGCGTCGTCTTCGACTTTGGCGCGGTGCTGTTCCGGTGGCGGCCGGCGGTGCTGTTGCAGCAGCACCTGGCGCCGCGCAGCCTGGCCGAGCTGCAGGCCGCGCAGCGCGAAGTGCTGCAGGGCTATGGCGGCGACTGGGGTGAGTTCGATCTCGGCGCCATCGACGAGGCGGAGCTGGCGCGGCGCATCGCTGCGCGTAGTCGGTGGCCCGAGGCGGGGTTGCGCGCGCTGATCGCCGCCGTGCCGGACGAGTTGCGCGCCCAGCCTGCGGTGCTCACGCTGTTGCTGCAGCTGCGGCAGCGTGGCCTGCCGCTGTCCTTCCTGTCCAACATGCCGCGCGCCTACGCCGACCAGCTGGAGCGCCGCAACCCGCTGGCGCAGTGGTTCGAGAGCGGCCTGTTCTCCGGCCGGGTCGGCCTGAGCAAGCCGGATCCGGCCCTGTTCGCGCTGGCTGCCGAGCACTTCGCTACACGGCCGGCCGATTGCCTGCTGGTCGACGACCATCCGGCGAACATCAAGGCGGCACTCGCCTGTGGCTGGCAGGCCGAGCTGTTCGTCGACGCACCGCGGCTGCGCCTGGCGCTGCAGCGCCGCGGCCTACTCGCCTAGCTCGTCGATCGCCGGCGGCTTGGCGGGCAGGCGGAAGCGTTCGTCGGCCCAGGCGCCCAGGTCGTGATTGCGGCAGCGCTCGCTGCAGAAGGGCCGCCAGCGGTTCTCCGGCGTGAACAGCGAGGGACCCTGGCAGGTCGGGCAGCGCACCGTGCGCGGCGCGGCAGTCGGCATAGGCTCAGGCACAGAGACTGAGCTCCAGGGGCACGTCCTCGCCAGCGGCCAGGCGCAGCCGGCCCTCGGCATCGCTGCGCAGCAGGCGGATCGAGACCATCAGGCGGTGGCCGCTGATCTCGGGCACCAGGCCCAGCGCCGGGTCGATGCGCAGGCGCAGCAGCTGGTGGCTGCGCGCCGCGTTCAGGGTCTGCTGGTACTGGCCCGACTGGGCTGCCACCTTGTGCGGCGTGCCGTTGTCGCGCAGCAGGCGAAGCAGCAGGGCCACGGCGCGGGCCAGCGGGGTCACCGAGTCCATCCACTGCAGCAGGTCCTGGCGGCGCTGCGCCAGCGGCCCTTGCTGCCAGGCGTGATAGGCCGGCAGGTCGAACTCGCAGGTGCCGCCCGGGATGCTGATGCGGCTGCGCAATCCGGCGAGCATCTCATTGCCGGCCAGCCCGCTGCCTGGCTTGCCCTGCATCGCATGGAGCGCCTTGAAGGCCTGGTCGAGCTGGCCGATGACATCGGCGAGTGCGTCCTGCGAGACCGCCGGGTTGCCGCGGTAGGCATTGAGCTGGGCACGGTGGCGGTCCAGCTCCTTCATCAGCTCGCCCTTCAGATCGGTGCGCTGTGCGACCTCCAGCACCTCGAACAAGGTGACCAGGGCGAAGTGGTGGTCCAGCGCGTCGTCGCGACCGGCCAATTGGCCCAGGCGGTCGAACAGCTGCTCCAGGCGCAACAGCGTGCGCACAGATTCATTGAAAGGGAACTCGTAGAGCAGCACGGCAGGCAATCGGTCAGGGCCGCGATTCTTTCATAGGCACCCAGTGCTGCAGCAGGGATTGCAGCTCCCGCTGCAACTGATCGAGATTCAAGCGGCTGTTGTCGATCACCGCATCGGCGGCAGCTCGGCGCGCGGTGCGGCTGGCCTGCGCGGCGAGCACGCCGTCCAGCGCCGCCGCCGTCCAGCCGGGGCGCTGCAGCACGCGCTCGCGTTGCACCGCTTCATCGCAATCGATCAGCAGCACGCGGTCGACGCGGGCGCGCCAATGCCGGCTCTCGACCAGCAGCGGCACGTCGAAGACCAGCGGCAAGGCGCCGGCGGCGGCCGCCTCGCGCGCCGCCTGCTCGAGGATCAGCGGATGGAGCAGGCGCTCCAGCTCGCGCCGCGCCTCGGGGTCGGCGAAGGCCAGAGCCCGCATCGCGTCGCGGTCCAGGCCTTGGTCATTGACGAAGTGCGCGCCAAAGCGCTGCGCGATGGCAGGCAACGCGGCGCCCTGTGGGCCGCTGAGCTGGCGCGCGATCGCGTCGGTGTCGATCAGCCGGGTGCCGAGTGCGACCAGCTGCTTGGCCGCGGTGCTCTTGCCGCTGCCGATGCCGCCGGTCAGGCCGATGCGCAGGCCCTGCCCCGGCTGGCTCAGGCCCAGCCCATCCATTGCAGTACGCGCTCGCTGCCCAGGAACCAGACCACCAGGCCGGCGCCGGCCAGGAAGGGGCCGAAGGGCACGAAGCGGCCCTCGCGCAGCGCGCCGCTAAACTTCATCGCGATGCCGACCACGGCACCGATCGCCGAGGCCGCCAGCACGATGGGCAGCAGCATGCTGGCGCCCAGCCAGGCGCCGAGGGCGGCGAGCAGCTTGAAGTCGCCATAGCCCATGCCCTCCTTGCCGGTGGTCAGCTTGAACAGCCAGAACACCGACCACAGCGACAGGTAGCCGGCGATCGCACCCCAGAGGCTGCTGGAAAGCGGGATGGTCCAGCCTAGCAAGGCGGCGAGCAGGCCGGCCCACATCAGCGGCAGCGTGAGGTCGTCGGGCAGCAGGGTGGTGTCCCAGTCGATCGCCGACGCGGCGAGCAGCAGGGCGCCAAACGCGCACCAGAGCAGCACGATCGGCTCGGGACCGGTCTTCCAGGCGATCGCCGCGAACAACAGACCGGTGGCGGCTTCGAGCAACGGGTAGCGCGCCGAGATCCTCGTGCCGCAGGACGAGCAGCGGCCCTTCAGGCGCAGCCAACCGAGCAGGGGCAGGTTCTCATGCCAGGCCAGCTGATGGCCGCAGGAGGGGCAGGCCGAGCGCGGGCTGTGCAGGCTGTAGCGTGGCAAGGCCTCGACATGCTGGACCCACTGCGTGGCGTTGTCGCTGAGCGCCTTGACCAGCGCGGGCTTGCCCTGCTGGCGCGCCAGACCCTCGGCGTCGCTGAGCTGGTAGGCGCCATCCAGGCCCCAGCGCCGCTCCAGCATGCGCGGCATGCGGTGCACGACGACGTTCAGGAAGCTGCCGATGCACAGCCCCAGCAGCCCCAGCACCCAGGGCGAGAACCAGACCGCATCGACCACTCAGACCACCTGACCCAGCTTGAAGATCGGCAGGTACATGGAGACCACGATGCCCCCGATGATGGTGCCCAGGATGACGATGATGATGGGCTCCATCAGGCTGGACAGGGCCTTGACCGCCTCGTCGACCTCGTCCTCGTAGAACTCGGCCGACTTGGCCAACATGTGATCCAAGGACCCTGACTCTTCGCCGATCGAGGCCATCTGCAGCACCATCACCGGGAAGATGCCTGTGCCCTGCATGGTGGTGGTCAACGAACTGCCGGTGGAAACCTCGCGCTGAATCTTCTCGGTGGCTTCGGCAAACACCGCATTGCCCGAGGCGCCACCGACAGAGTCAAGCGCTTCGACCAGCGGCACGCCAGCCGCAAACATCGTCGACAGCGTGCGCGTCCAGCGTGCTACCGCGGATTTGTAGAGCAAGCTGCCGAACACCGGCATCTTGAGCAGCAGCCTGTCCATGAACTTCTGCATCTTCTCGCTGCGCTTCCAGGCTTGCAGGAAGAAATAGACGCCGCCGCCGAGGATCAGGAAGATCAGCCACCACCAGGCCACGAAGAACTCCGACAGCCAGATGACAAACAGTGTCGGCGCTGGCAGGTCGGCGCCGAAGCTGGCGAACACGTCCTTGAAGGCCGGGATCACGAAGATCATGATGATCACGACGACGACGAAGGCGACCACCAGCACGGCGATCGGGTAAGTCAGCGCCGACTTGATCTTGTTCTTGATCGCAACCGTCTTCTCTTGATAGATCGCCAGCCGGTCGAGCAGCTGTTCCAAGATGCCGCCGGCTTCACCGGCCTCGACCAGGTTGCAGTACAGCGCGTCGAAGTAGATCGGGTGCTTGCGGAAGGCTGACGAAAGATTGGTGCCGGTCTCGACGTCTTGACGGATGTCGGTGAGCAGCTTGGTCAAACGGGGGTTGGTGGCGCCGCGGGCAACGATGTCGAATGACTGCAGCAAGGGAACGCCGGCGCGCATCATGGTTGCCAACTGGCGCGTGAAGACGGCGATGTCCTTCTGAGAAATCGACTTGCCGCCGCTGACCCGGCGCTTCTTGACCTTGCTGACCAAGATGCCCTGGCGGCGCAGGGTGGCGCTGACCATGGCCTCGCCGCCGGCGCGCAACTCGCCGCGCACGACCTTGCCATTGCGGTCCTTGCCCTCCCACTCGTAAACATGTTCCTGCGCGTTCTTCAGCGTCGCTGTGGCCATCGTGACTCCTGCAATCCTTGGGCGCCGAGGCGCCAGCAAAACTTACTCGTTGGTCGCTGCCAGCACTTCTTCCAGCGAGGTGACGCCGATGCGGACCTTGGCCAGGCCGGCCTGACGCAGGTCGCGCACGCCCTCCTTCTGTGCCTGGTGGGCGATGTCGACCGCCGTTCCCTGGCTGAGGATGATCTGCTGGGTGGCCTCGGTGATCGGCATCACCTGGTAGATGCCGACACGACCCTTGTAGCCGTTGTTGCAGGCCGAGCAGCCGACGGCGCGGTAGGGTTTCCAGCTGCCGTCCAGATCGTTCTCGCTGAAACCAGCGCGTAACAGGGCTTCGTGCGGATACTCGGCGGGCTGTTTGCAGTTCTCGCACAGCCGGCGCGTCAGACGCTGGGCGGTGATGAGGATCACCGAGGAGGCGATGTTGAACGGTGCAACGCCCATGTTCATCAGACGGGTGAGCGTTGTCGGCGCGTCGTTGGTATGCAGCGTCGACAGCACCATATGGCCTGTCTGCGCCGCTTTGATCGCGATGTCAGCGGTTTCCAGGTCGCGGATCTCACCGACCATGATGATGTCGGGGTCCTGACGCAGAAAGCTCTTCAACGCCGCCGAGAAGGTCAATCCGGCCTTGTCGTTGACATTGACCTGGTTGATGCCGGGCAGGTTGATTTCCGCCGGGTCTTCGACGGTCGAGATGTTGACGCCGGGCTGGTTCAGGATGTTCAGGCAGGTGTAGAGCGACACCGTCTTGCCCGAACCTGTCGGTCCGGTGACCAGCACCATGCCATAGGGACGGAACACCGCGTTGAGCAGGCGCTCCTTCTCCGGCTTCTCGTAGCCCAGCGCCTCGATGCCGAGCTTGGCAGACGACGGGTCGAGGATACGGATGACGATCTTTTCGCCGAACAACGTGGGCAGGGTCGAGACGCGGAAGTCGATGGCCTTGGCGCCGAACTTCAGCTTCATGCGTCCGTCCTGAGGCACGCGGCGCTCGGCGATGTCCAGTCGCGACAGCACCTTGATGCGCGACGACAGCTTGTCCTTGATGGCGATCGGCGGCTGGGTGATCTCGCGCAACTCGCCGTCGACACGGAAGCGCACGCGGTAATGGAACTCGTAGGGCTCAAAGTGAAGGTCGGAGGCGCGCAGATTGATCGCATCGACCAACATCTTCTGCAGAAAGCGCACGACAGGCGCGTCCTCGACCTCGGCAAGTTCCTGCGCGTCTTCCTTCTTCTCGGTGTCCTCCTCGGCGATCTCGAAGTCGATGTCACCGGTGGACATGCTCTCCAGCGCCTCGGCCGCGCTGGCGCTATTGCCCTGCAACAGCTTGCTGAGCTTGTCGTGCTCGACCAGCACCCAGTCCGATTGCAGCTGAGTCGCGAACTTGATCCGCTCGACCACCTCCTGATCGGTGGGGTCCGATCCACCCAGGATGAGCCGATTACCGCGCCGACCCAGCGCGACGACTTGGTACTGCTGCGACAGCTTGGCGTCGAGCAGGTCGCGGGGAAGGCGTTGCAGGTCAACGGCATCCAGATCGACCAGCGGAATGCCCAAGGCATGCGACAAGGTGTGCGCCAGGTCGACACTGGCCAAGGCACCGGCCGCAACCGTCGCCGCGACAAAGCTGGTCTTGCGTTCCTTGGCTTGTCGGGCCAGATCCTCGGCGGCGCGGGCCTGAAGTCTTCCGGCGTTGACCAGTACGCGCGCGGCTCCGCTGAGGGAAGCGCTGGCTTCGGTCAAAGGGGCGTCAGCTTGCATGGGGTGCAGCGAGAGGGCATCTGTTGCACTGTAAACCGCGCCAAGCGCGGTTTCCCCAGGTGATCCCCGTGCTTGCTACAAGGCGCAACGCCTTGGCATCAAGCCGACCGCAGTCGCATGGGTGCACGAACATTGCACGCTGCGGCGGTGGCAAGAAGATGGTTGGTCGGGGTGAGAGGATTCGAACCTCCGGCCTCTACGTCCCGAACGTAGCGCTCTACCAGGCTAAGCTACACCCCGACTGTTGCGGTGTTGTCCAGTGCCCATCGGGCTACCGGAAAAAGAGGCTCAAGACGAGCGCCCCACCGAACGAATTGCGAATTCTAGCAGAGCTTTTGACCAGGGGTTGTCGGGCAGCTGTTGCAGGCACGCGGCAGCGCGGTCAGCTTCCTTCTGTGCAGCCTCGCGGGTTGTCTGCAAGGCGCCGCTGTTGCGCACGATCTGCACCACCTCGGCCAAGCGTTCGACCTCGCCGTGCTTGACGCTATGGCGCAGCAAAGCCGCCTGATCGCCTTGGGCGAACTGCATGGCCAGCAGCAGGGGCAGGGTCGGCTTGCCTTCGCGCAGGTCGTCGCCGATGTTCTTGCCCAGCAACTCGGCATCGCCTTCGTAATCGAGGACGTCATCGATCAACTGGAAGGCGGTGCCCATTGCACGGCCGTACTCGGCAGCCGCGTCCTCGATCTCGGCGGGAGCGTCGGAGAGCATGGCGCCCAGCCGCGCACTGGCTTCGAAGAGCTTGGCCGTCTTGTAGCGGATCACGCGCAGGTACTGCTCGACCGTGGTGTCAGGGTCATGCACGTTCAACAGCTGCAGCACCTCGCCCTCGGCGATCACATTGGTCGCCTCGGCCAGCACTTCCAGCACGCGCATGCGGTTGACCGAAACCATCATCTGGAAGGCCCGCGAATACAGAAAGTCGCCCACCAGCACGCTGGCCGCGTTGCCAAACAGCGCGTTTGCGGTGTGCTGACCTCGGCGTAGCGCCGATTCATCGACGACGTCGTCGTGCAGCAAGGTGGCGGTGTGGATGAACTCGACGACGGCCGCGAGTTCGTGGCGCTGGTTCCGTGGATCCCCCAGCGCGTTGGCAAACATCAGCAGCAGCTTGGGGCGCATGCGCTTGCCGCCAGCGTGCACGATGTAGCCCGCGATCTGGTTGATCAACGCCACCTCGGACTGCAGGCGCTGGCCGATCAGCCGGTCGACGGCCTGCATTTCGGCGCTGAGGGCGGACAGGGTGTCGGCGTGGGGGTCAGCGCTCGTGGCGGAGGGCACTATGGACTCGGGCGGCGATTGATTGATCAAAAATTATAGGAAGGCCGCCGTGGTCGGCGCCCTGGTCATCGTGCTTCGGACAGCCTGCCTTGCCCTCTCAAGGGTTTGTGCTAGACTCGCGGGCTCTTTGCCTTTCGGGGCAGGAGTTTTTCAAGAAAGGGCAAACATGTACGCGGTCATAAAAACCGGTGGTAAGCAATACAAGGTTGCTGCCGGCGAGAAGATCAAGGTAGAACAGATTGCTGCGGACGTTGGCCAAGAGATCGTGATCGACCAGGTGCTCGCCGTGGGTAACGGCGCTGAACTGAAGGTCGGCACGCCCTTGGTGGCGGGTGCCACGGTCAAGGCCACGGTGGTGGCGCATGGCCGGCACGACAAGGTGCGCATCTTCAAGATGCGTCGCCGCAAGCATTACAAGAAGAGCCAGGGTCATCGTCAGAACTACACCGAGCTGAGCATCAGCGCGGTCAACGGCTAAGCGCTAGGAGCAAACCATGGCACAGAAAAAGGGCGGCGGCTCAACCCGCAACGGCCGCGATTCCAAGCCGAAGATGCTCGGCGTGAAGGCGTATGGCGGCCAGACCGTCACCGCCGGTTCGATCATCGTTCGTCAGCGCGGTACCAAGTTCCACGCCGGTCCGAACGTCGGCATGGGCAAGGATCACAGCCTGTTCGCGCTGATCGATGGTCAGGTGAAGTTCGCCGTCAAGGGCGCGCTGAACCGCCACACGGTGACGATCGAGGCGGTGTAAGCAGCGCAAGCGCTGCTTCGCAACATCCGAGGCCCCGCTTGCGGGGCCTTTGTTTTTTGGCGCCTACGATGGCGTCCTGTGAGGGAAATGCAATGAAATTCGTCGACGAGGTGACGATTGACGTGGTCGCCGGTAACGGTGGCGCCGGCTGCGCCAGCTTCCGGCGTGAGAAGTTCATTCCCTTCGGCGGACCCGATGGCGGTGACGGGGGACGCGGCGGCAGCGTCTGGGCCTTGGCCGACGTCAGCCTGAATACCTTGATCGACTACCGCTACGCACGCCGCCACGTGGCGCGCAACGGCGAGGCCGGACGCGGTTCCGATTGCTTCGGCGCGGCGGCTGACGACATCGTGTTGCGCATGCCGGTGGGGACCATCGTCACCGATGTCGAGACCGACGAGGTGATCGCCGAATTGTTGGAGCCGGGGCAAAAGGTGCTGCTCGCCAAGGGCGGCGACGGCGGCTTCGGCAATCTGCATTTCAAGAGTCCCACCAACCGTGCGCCGCGGCAGAAGACGCCGGGCTGGCCCGGCGAAGCCAAGCAGCTCCGCCTGGAGATGCGCGTGCTGGCCGATGTCGGTCTGTTGGGTCAGCCCAATGCCGGCAAGTCAACGCTGATCGCGGCAGTCAGCAATGCGCGGCCGAAGATTGCCGACTACCCGTTCACCACGCTGTATCCGAACCTGGGTGTGGTCCGCGTGGGCCCCGAGAAGAGCTTCGTGATGGCCGACATTCCCGGCCTGATCGAAGGGGCGGCGGAGGGGGCGGGTTTGGGGCATCAGTTCCTGCGTCATTTGCAGCGCAGCCGCGTGCTGCTGCACCTGGTGGATCTGGCGCCGCTGGATGAAGGTGTCGACCCGGTACAGGAGGCCAAGGCCATCGTTGCCGAGCTGAAGAAGTACGACGCCGAGCTGTACGCCAAGCCGCGTTGGCTGGTGCTCAACAAGATCGACATGATCCCGGTCGAGGAGCGTGCAGCCAAGGTCAAGGATTTCGTCAAGCGATTCAAGTGGAAGGGGCCGGTCCACACCATTTCCGGCCTCACCCGCGAGGGGTGCGAAGGCCTGTTGCACGCGCTCTACGACTACGTCGCCGCGCAGAAGGCGCCGCCGCCGGTCGAGGCCGACCCGCGCTTCGACCCGCAATGAGCGGCATGCGCGACGTCAAGCGCGTCGTCATCAAGGTCGGCTCGACCCTGGTGACGAACGAGGGTCGTGGCGTCGACGCGGCGCTGATTGGCGACTGGTGCCGGCAGATCGCCGTGCTGACCGCGCTGGGCGTCGAGGTGCTGGTGGTGTCCAGCGGCGCCATTGCCGAAGGCATGAAGCGCCTGGGCTGGGCGACGCGACCCCATGAGTTGCACGAGTTGCAGGCCGCTGCCGCGGTGGGCCAGATGGGTCTGGCGCGGATGTACGAGTCTTGCCTGAGTGAACTGGGCATCGTGGCCAGCCAGGTTCTGCTCACCCATGCCGACCTGGCCGATCGCGAGCGTTACCTGAATGCCCGCTCGACCTTGCTGACCCTGCTGTCGCATCGTGTGCTGCCGGTCATCAACGAGAACGACACCGTCGTCAACGACGAGATCAAGTTCGGCGACAACGACACCCTGGGGGCCCTGGTCACCAATCTCATCGAGGCCGATGCGCTCATCATCCTCACCGATCAGCGTGGGCTGTACAGCGCCGATCCGCGCAAGGACCCTGCTGCCGAGCTGATCCGCCAGGCGCGCGCCGGCGACGAGGCGCTGGAGCGCATGGCCGGCGGCAGTGGCAGCAGCATCGGCAAGGGCGGCATGCTGACCAAGGTCTTGGCCGCCAAACGTGCCGCACGCAGTGGTGCGAGCACGGTGATCGCCTACGGCCGTGAGCCGGATGTGCTGCTGCGCCTGCTGGATGGCGAGTCCATCGGCAGTTGCCTGACGGCGGGCTTGGGCAAGCGCGCTGCGCGCAAGCAATGGATGGCCGATCACCTGCAGTTGCGCGGTCGGGTTGTGGTGGATGCCGGCGCCGCCAAGGCATTGCGCGAGGGCGGGCGCAGTCTGTTGCCCGTCGGCTTGCGCGAGGTGCAGGGGGAGTTCCACCGCGGTGACGTCGTGGCCGTGTTCGACCCGCAGGGCCAGGAGATTGGCCGCGGCCTGGCCAATTACGCCAGCAGCGAAGTTCGCCTGCTGCTGGGCCGTGCTTCCAGCGAGATCGAGTCGCTGCTCGGCTACGTGGCCGAGCCGGAGTTCATCCACCGCGACAACCTCGTCGTCCACTGAGGCGCGACGACCCAGAGACCTGAGCTTTTGTCGGGCCATTAACCAAGCAAGCGTTTGATTGATGGCATGATGGCGCCATGTCTCCTCGCAAGGCCACCCCGCCCCATCAGTCCGATGCCCGTACCCGTCTGCTGGGCGAGGCGGCGCGCTTGTTCGCCGAGCGCGGCTTCAACGCGGTGACGACCCGCGAGATCTGCGCCGCCGCCGAGGTCAACCCGGGGGCCATCCACTACCACTTTGGCGACAAGGACGGCCTTTACCGCGAGGTCATCTACGGGCCGATCGCCGAGATCCAATCGCATTTCGCCGGCTTTGACGACCCGGCGCTCAGCCTCGAGGCCGCCCTGGGCCGTTTCCTCGCCCCCTTCCTGCGCATGAACCAGCAGGACGACGGCGCGGTGATGCGCCTCTACCTGCGCGAGCTGCTCGACCCGAGCAGCGTGTTCACGCAGACGGTGCAGCAGCACATCGGCCCCAACCACCATCGCCTGGCGGCGTTGCTGGCCCGCCATGCCGGCTGCGAAGTCGACACCGCGATCCACCAGCTGGCTTACGGTCTGGTCGCGATGGCCCATGACTACTGCCTGTCACGGCCTTTCATGGAGGCCCTGACCCCCGGCCTGCTCGACGACGACCCGCAATTGCAGGCCCTGCACAGCCGATTGGTCGGCTGGGGCGTCGCCCTCGTCCATCACGAACGGGAGCGTCGCCGCTCCTGACCCCCCGCATGAACATTCCCTACCGCCACGCGCTGCTGCTGGCGGCGGCCGTCGCCCTGGCCGCCTGCTCCACGCTCGCCCCGCCACTCCCCCCGCGCCCCGAGCTGCCCGCCGCTTGGCGGGGCACGCTGCCGCACGACGGCTCGACAACCGAGCTGGCCCGTTGGTGGCAGGCCTTTGAGGACCCGCAGTTGGCCCGCTTGATCGAGCGCGCGCAGGCGCAGTCGCCTACCCTGGCCGCCGCCGCCGCGCGCCGCCGCCAGGCCGAGGCGCAGGCGGCGCAGGCGCGGGCGCTGTTGCTGCCGCAGACCCAGCTGCAGGCCAGCAGCCAGCGCAGCCAGGGGCCGAGCAGCGGCTTCCAGGCGATGACGACGAGCAGCGCCCAGCTTGCCGCTGCCTGGGAGATCGACCTGTTCGGCAGCCAACGGGCGCAGGCCGAGGCCGGCCGCGCCCAGGCCCTGGCGGCCACGGCGCAATGGCATGAGGCACGCGTCAGCCTGGCCGCCGATGTCGCCGCCGCCTACCTGCAGCTGCGCCATGCCCAGGCCCAGGAAGAGGTCGCCGAGCTCGACTGGCTGCTCGCCGGCCAGCTCGCCGACTGGGGCGCTGCACAGCGGCGCGCCGGCCTGATCTCGGCCAGCGATGCCGCCTTGTTGAACACCGAGCGCGCGCTGGCCGCCGCCACGCGCAGCCGCCAGCGCGCCGAGGCGCAGATCGCCTTGCAGACCCTGGCCCTGCTCTGCGGTGAGCCGGCAACGCAACTGGCCGAGGAGCTGGCCGCGCCGGCGCTGCCCAGCGCTTTCGAGCTGCCGCGCCGCCGCCTGCTCGCCGCGCCGCCGTTCGCGGTACCCAGCCTGCCGGCCAAGGCCCTGGCGCAGCGCCCGGACCTGGCCGCTGCCCACCAGCAATGGATTGCCGCGCTGCAAAGCCAGCGCGCGATCGACGCGCAGCGCTACCCGCAACTCAGCCTCAGCGGCCTTATCGGCGAAGCCAGGCTGAGCCTGGGCGGCACGAGCACCCGGGGCAGCAGCTGGGCCATCGGGCCCAGCCTCAGCCTGCCGCTGTTCGACGGCGGCCTGCGCAGCGCGCAACGCGACGCTGCCCAGGCGGCCAGCGACGAGGCCGCGGCCCAGCTGCAACAGCGCTGGCTGCTGGCGCTGTCCGAGGTCGAGATCGCGCTGCAGGGCTTGCAGGCCGGCGCCGAGCGCCAGCAGCAGGTCGACGCAGCGCAGCGCGAGTGGGAGGCGATCGCCGTCCGCAGCGCCCAGCAGGCGAGCGCCGGCCTGCAGTCCGGCGTGCAGCGCAACAACGCCTACCGCAACGCGCTGGCCGCTTACGGCGCCGCCTTGGGCGTTCGCCATGAGCATGCCGCCGCCTGGATCCGCCTCTACCGCAGCCTCGGCGGCGGCTGGCGTGCCGACGAGACCACCCCATCCCAGAGCTGAGTGCCGATGATGCGACCCCTCTCCCACACCCTGCTTGCCGCCGCCCTGCTGGGCCTCACCGGTGCCGCCGCAGCCCAGGACGCCAAGGCCGGTGCGACGCCCGTCGCGGCCAAGGCCTCGATGACCATCCGGATCACCCAGCCGCAGGCGATGCAGTGGCCGCAGCTGCTCGCCGCCACCGGCAGCATCGCCGCCTGGCAGGAAGTCGTCATCGGCGCCGAGCTCGGCGGCCAGCGCCTGGCCCAGCTGCTGGTCGATGTCGGCGATCGCGTGAAGAAGGGCCAACTGCTGGCCCGCCTGAGCCCCGGCACCCTGGAGGCCGAGCTGGCCGCTGGGCGCGCCGCCTTGCTGGAGGCCGAGGCGGACGCGCGCGAGGCCGTCGCCAGCGCGGAGCGCGTCCGCTCACTGCAGGGCAGCGAGGCGCTGTCGGCGCAGGCCGTCGACCAGGCGATCGCCCAGGAGGCCGCCGCCCAGGCCCGCGTTGCCGCGGCACGGGCCCGCGTGCAGGCCGACGAGCTGCGCCTGTCCTACACGCGCATCACCGCCTCCGACGACGGCGTGATCAGCAGCCGCAGCGCCATCGAAGGCGCGCTGGTGCAGCCGGGGCAGGAGCTGTTCCGCCTGCAGCGCCAGGGCCGGCTGGAATGGCGGGCCGAGCTGCCCGGCGCGGAACTGGCGAAGCTACGCGTCGGCCAGGCGGTGCGCGTGCAGCCCAGTGGCGCCGCCGCCGTCGACGGCAAGGTGCGCCGCATCGCGCCGCAGGTTGACGCGGCCACGCGCAACGGTCTCGTCTACGTGGATGTCAAGGGCGGCGCCGATCTGCGTGCCGGCCTGTTCGCACGTGGCGACTTCGTGCTCGGTAGCGGCGAGGTTCTGACCCTACCGGCGGCGGCCGTGCTGCTGCGCGACGGCTTCAGCTATGTGTTCCGCCTGGAGAAGGACGGCAAGGTGCGCCAGCACAAGGTGCAGCTGGGCCGGCGCCAGGGCGATCGCGTGGAGATCCGCGAGGGTCTGACGGCCGGCACCCAGGTGGCCGCGGCCGGGGTCGGCTTCTTGGCGGATGGCGACACCGTTCGCGTGGCGAAGTAAGGACCACTGACCATGAACTTCTCCACCTGGTCGATCAAGAACCCGGTCCCGGCCATCCTGCTCTTCATCATGCTGACGGTGGCCGGCCTGCTGGCCTTCCGCAGCATGAAGATCCAGCAGTTCCCCGACATCGACCTGCCCACGGTCATCGTCACCGCCAGCCTGCCCGGGGCGGCGCCGGCGCAGATGGAGACCGAGGTCGCGCGGCGCATCGAGAACGCGCTGGCCACGGTGCAGGGTCTCAAGCATCTGTACAGCAAGGTGCAGGACGGCACGGCGACGATCACCGCCGAGTTCCGCCTGGAAAAGCCGACCCAGGAGGCGCTCGACGACACCCGCGACGCGGTCGCGCGCATCCGCTCCGATCTGCCGGCCGATCTGCGCGACCCGGTGATCACCAAGATGAACCTGGCCGGCGCGCCGATCCTGACCTACACGGTGGCGTCGAGCGCGATGGACGACGAGGCCCTGTCCTGGTTCGTCGACAACCAGGTGACGAAGAAGATGCTGGCGGTGAAGGGCGTCGGCGCGGTCAGCCGCGTCGGCGGCGTCAGCCGCGAGCTGCGTGTCGAGCTCGACCCGGCTAGGCTGCTGGCGCTGCGCGCCACCGCCGCCGAGGTGTCGCGCCAGCTCAAGGCGGTGCAGCAGGAGGCGCCCGGCGGTCGTGCCCAGCTCGGCGGCGCCGAGCAGTCGCTGCGCACCATCGCCACGGTCGGCAGCGCCGCCGAGCTCGGTGCGCTGGAGATCCCGCTGGCCGACGGTCGGCGCCTGCGCCTGGATCAGCTGGCGACGATCAGCGACACCGTGGCCGAGCGGCGCAGCGGCGCCTTCCTGAACGGCAAGCCGGTGGTCGGCTTCGAGATCGTGCGCGCCAAGGGCGCCGGCGAGGTCGATGTCGCGGAGGGCATCCGCGCCGCGGTCGCCCAGCTCAAGGCCGAGCACCCGGACATGGAGCTGGTCGAGGCCTTCAACTTCGTCGACCCGGTGGTGGAGAACTTCGACGGCAGCATGGTGCTGCTGATCGAGGGTGCGATCCTCGCCGTCGTCGTCGTCTGGTTCTTCCTGCGCGATTGGCGCGCCACCTTCGTCTCCGCGGTGGCGCTGCCGCTGTCGGCGATCCCGACCTTCCTGGTCATGCACTGGATGGGCTTCACGCTCAACGTCATCACCCTGCTCTCGCTGTCCCTGGTCATCGGCATCCTGGTCGACGACGCCATCGTCGAGATCGAGAACATCATGCGCCACCTGACCCAGGGCAAGAGCCCGATGGAGGCGGCGCGCGAGGCGGCCGACGAGATCGGCCTGGCGGTGATCGCCACCACCTTCACGCTGATCGCGGTCTTCCTGCCGACCGCCTTCATGAGCGGCGTGCCGGGCAAGTTCTTCGTGCAGTTCGGCTGGACCGCGGCGATCGCGGTGTTCTTCTCCCTGGTCGTCGCGCGCCTGCTCACGCCGATGATGGCGGCCTACATCCTGAAGAAGCCGGCTAAGGCGCACCCGGAACCGTTCTGGATGCCGGCCTATCTGCGCTTGGCTGCTTACGCTTTCACGCACAAGGGCAAGACCCTGGCGATCACCGCGGCCTTCGGCGTCGCCAGCTGCGCGCCGCTCTTCATGGGCGCCATCCCCGGCGCCTTCATCCCGCCGGACGATCTCAGCCAGACCCAGGTCACGGTCGAGCTGCCGCCGGGCGCGAGCTACGAGGAGACGCGCGCCGTCGCCGCCCAGGCCGAGGCGGTGGTTGCCAAGCACCCGCATGTGAAGCTGGTCTACACCGCGGTCGGCGGCGGCGCCGCCGGCTCCGATCCGTTCGCGCTCGGCGGCGCGCCCGAGGCCCGCAAGGCCACGCTGACCCTGAACCTCACCGCCCGCGGCGAGCGCCGCGGCACCACCAAGCAGGACATCGAACGCGAGCTGCGTCAGCAGCTGGAAGGCATTGCCGGCGCGCGCATCAAGGTCGCCTTCGGCGGCTCGGCGGAGAAATACATCCTGGTGCTGGCCAGCGAGGACGGCGAGCTGCTCGGCACGCACGCGGCCAAGGTCGAGCGCGAGCTGCGCGGCATCCCCGGCATCGGCCAGGTGACGAGCAGCTCCAGCCTGCAGCGCCCCGAGCTGATCGTGCGCCCGGACGCGGCGCGGGCCGCCGACCTCGGCGTGTCGACCGCGGCGATCGCCGACACCCTGCGCATCGCCACCAGCGGCGATTACGACCAGCTGCTGCCCAAGCTGAATCTGAGCCAGCGCCAGGTGCCCATCGTCGTGCGCCTGCCCGATACGGCGCGTCAGGACCTGGACCTGATCAAGCAGCTGACCGTGCCCGGCAGCCGTGGCCCGGTGCCGCTGCAGCAGGTCGCCGAGCTGGAACTGGCCAGCGGGCCGGCGCAGATCGACCGCTACGACCGATTGCGCAACGTCAATTTCGAGATCGAGCTCAATGGCCAGGCCCTGGGCGATGTGCAGGCCGCCGCCGCGGCCCTGCCCAGCCTGGCGACCCTGCCGCCCGGCGTGATGAAGACCGAGATCGGCGACGCCGAGGCTTTTGCCGAACTGAGCCAAAGCTTCCTGCTCGCCATGGGCACGGGCGTGGCCTGCATCTACATCGTGCTGGTGCTGCTGTTCCACGCCTGGGTGCAGCCGGTGACCATCCTCGGCGCGCTGGTGCTGTCGGTGCCCGGCGCCATCCTGGCGCTCTTCATCACCGGCACCGATCTCAGCATGCCGGCGATGATCGGCATGATCATGCTGATGGGCATTGCGACGAAGAACTCGATCCTGCTGGTGGAGTACGCGATCGTCGCGCAGCGCGATCACGGCCTGTCCCGGCTCGATGCCTTGCTCGACGCCTGCCACAAGCGCGCCCGGCCCATCGTCATGACCACCCTGGCCATGGGTGCCGGCATGATGCCGATCGCGCTGGGCTTTGGCACCGACCCGAGCTTCCGCGCGCCGATGGCCATCGTCGTCATCGGCGGTCTGATCACCTCCACCTTCCTCAGCCTGCTGGTGATTCCCGTGCTCTACGAAGTCGTCGACGATCTGATTCAGAAGCTGAGCCCTAAGCGCCTGCGCCGGGTCCAGGAGCAGGTCGCATGAAGCGCCGCGCGCTGCTGCTGACGGCCGGTGCGGCGCTGCTCGCCGCGCCGCGCCTGATCGCCCAGCCCCTGCCCTGGCGGGCCGAGGAGCTGGACTGGCTGGACGAGGCCCGCGACGGCGGTCCGCGCGCGGTGCCGGTGCGCATCTACTGGCCGAGCGAGGCCAGCGCAACAGCGGGTCCGCTGCCCCTGGTGGTCTTCAGCCATGGCATCGGCGGCTCGCGCCGCGGCTACAGCTATATCGGCCAGCACCTGGCCAGTTCCGGCATCGCCAGCCTGCATGTGCAGCATGTGGGCAGCGACCGCACGCTCTGGGGCGGCAATCTGCTGCAGCTGGCCGGTCGGCTGCGCGAGGCGGCCGACGAGCGCGAGGCCCTGGCCCGCGTGCAGGACGTGCGCTTTGCGCTGGATCGCCTGCTCGCCGAGCAGGGCGCGCGCATTGACGCCGCGCGCGTCGCCGTCGCCGGGCATAGCTATGGCGCCAACACCAGCCTGCTGCTGGCCGGTGCGGCGGTGCCGGGTGCCGAGGGTCTGGCCGAGCCTCGCTTCAAGGCGGCGGTCTTCATCTCCGCGCCGCCGCTGCATGGCGTGGCCGAGCCGGAGAAGGCGCTCGCGGCGATCCGCCTGCCCAGCCTGCACATCACCGCCACCGAGGACGTGATCCGCGTGCCCGGTTACTACAGCGAGGCCAAGGAGCGCATCGCGCTCTACGAGCAGACCGGCAGCCCGCGCAAATTCCTCGCGGTGTTCAAGGGCGGCTCGCACTCGGTGTTCACCGACCGCCGCGGCACCGGCGGCGCGGTGGCCAACCCGCGCATCAAGGAAGCCACCAAGCAGCTGATCGCCGACTTCCTGCGCAGCGCGTTTGACGACGGCCTGCCCAGGCCCGATCGCCTGCACGCCTGGTGGCAGGCGCATGGCTCGTTGCTGGTCGACTGGCGCTCAGTCTGACCAATGCATATCGGCGGCCGTCGCGCCGTCGGCCCAGGCGAGCAGCGGCGGCGCGCCGAGCGCCCCGGCCTGCTGCACCCAGTCGCTGAGATCGCCGATCGCGTCGGATTCGAAGATCGGCTGGCTGTGGGTGAGCAGCTCGGTCAGCGCCTGTTGCTCATGCAGATCGGCCGGCAGCGGCAGGCGATCGAGCATGCCCTGCGGCGTGTTGTAGGCGCTGCACCAGCGTATCGACGCCCGACTCAGCCCGTCGACATGGCCGAGCACCAGGCCGTCCAGCGGTCCTGCGACCTCCAGCGCATAGCGCAGCAGCAGGCCGTCCGGGTGGCCGCGGCGGAAGCGCCCGGACCAGGCGGCGTCGCTGTTATGCGGCTCGGGCAGGCAGGGGTCCAGCTCAGTGTCCTCGGTCGGCAGCGGGCCATTGCCATGGCGGCTCAGGTAGCTGCGCAGCAGGCCCAGGCAGCGCAGCGGCGCGGTCAGGCCCAGCTCGGCGGCGACCCGGCGCGCGGCGTCCGGTGCGGTGTCGCTCCACGTCGTGTGCGGGTGGAATCCCCAGGCGGCGTCGAGCAGCAGGCCTTGCGCGCCCTCGAAGATCACGGCGCCCGGCCGCGCCAGGCTCTCGGCGAGTTCGTCGATGCGGCGTGGCGGCGAGCAGGCGGCGATCGCGCAGGCCTGCTGCAGCCAGCGCTCGGCGACATCAGCATCGGCCAGCAGCGCCAGCTCGGCCTGCGCCGCCGGTTCCAGCAGCTGCCGCCAGTCGCCGGCCTCTTGCCGCAGCAGGCGCTGCTGCTCGCGCAGCCGGTGAAAGGCAAGCGCCGGTTGTCGCAGATCGCCCCAGCACAGGCTGCTGGCCGGCTGGCGCAGCGACCAATCGACCGTCTCGCCGAAGCCGACCCCGCAGCTGCCATGCGCCCCGGCAGCTCGCGCCCATTCGCGCAGCCGGCCGGCGGCTTGCAGAAAGGGGGTGGTGACGCGGCAGCGCGCGTCGATCTGCAGCAGGGACCAGGGATCATTGATGCCGAGCCGCTGGAGCGCCGCGGCCTCCTGCGCCAGCCCGCCGGGGTGCACGACGACGGGCGAAGCCAGCACGGTGGCCGCACCGGCCAGGGTTCCCGAGCCCCATTGCGAGAAGCAGTGCTGGCGACCGTCGGCGAGCACGACATGGTGCGCGGCCTGCGCGCCGCCGTTGAAGCGAACCACGCTGTGCGCGCGATGGCGGCGCGTCAGCGCGTCGACCGTCCTGCCCTTGCCGCTGTCACCGAAGCCGAGGTCGATGACGGCAATCGCCGCCTTCAAGCGCCGAACAGCTTGCGCCACCAGGGCGGCGCGCTCAGCAGGCGGCTGCCGCCCGGCTGCAGCGGCAGGCCTTGCTGACCGGGCTGCAGGCGGCGCGCATAGGGTTCGATCGCGCGCAGCACGGCGGCCACGCGATCGCGCGCCAGGCCCTGCTCGCGCAAGGCCTTGGCGGCGGCGTCGACGTTGGCCAGCTTGCCCTCGCTGAGCCCGACCAGGGCGGCAGCCACCGCGCAGGTGTCGGCGGCAGACTCCATCGCGATCACATGCTCGCCGAGCAGCTCGCGCCAGCGCGGCTCGCAGCGCTCGCGGCGCTGCGCATCGGGGATCAGGAAGAAGAGCTGGAACTGCTCGGCGGCGGCGGCGATCGCTTCCTCGATCGGGATGTCCTCGTCGAGCTGCTCGCCGAGCAGGCGCTCGATCTGCTGGCGCGACACCGCGGGGTAGGGCAGCTCGTCGCCGGTCATGAACAGATAGCCGCGGCGCCGCCGCTTCTCCCAGCAATCGATGTCCATGTGCTCGGCCAGCAGGTAGAAGGCCAGCTCGTAGCTCTCCGAGCCGCTGCCGCCGCCACCGCCCTCCAGGAAGCACCAGGTCAGCCACTGGTCCATCAGCTCGGCGGTCGATTCGAACTGGCCCACCTGCAGCGGCGCGCGGTCCGAAGTCGCGTCGCCAATGGCCATGAAGAGGATCTGCGGGTCGGCCACCTGGCAGGCCTGCAGCAGCTGCATGAACTGCGGCAGGTCGCGCTGCGCGAGGTCGCGCGGGATGTCGCCCATCGAGCCGGTGACGTCGAGCGCGAAGACGATGCCGACCGAGTCCGGGTGCTCGGCGCTGTCGCGGGACTCGCGCAGGCCCAGGCCCTTGGGGTCCATCAGCGGGTGGCAGGCGCGCTGCGTGAACACCTCCTCGGCGGCGCGCGTCGCGCGATCCGCCACCAGGGCGCTGTGCGCGGCGTGCGAGTAATGACCGTATCCCATCGGTTCTCCTAGGCGTTCAAGGGGTTGAAGGCGACGAATTGCGGCGGACCGAAGGCCTCTCGGGCGGCGTCGCCGAGCCCGCGGTGCAGGCTCTCGGCGTCCTGCCCGGCCAGCCAGGTTGCGTCCTCGGTCCAACGGCGCAGCAGCGCGGCCAGCGGCGCCGGCAGATCGGCGCGCAGCGGCGGCGGCCTGTCAGCGAGCGCCGCCTGGCATTGGCGCAGGGTCCAGCCGGTCTGCAGCAGGTCGCGGCGGCGGGCCGCGGCGTCGTCCCGGCCTGCAGTCGCCCAGCCGAGCAGGCAGACGCCATGGTCGCGCGGCTGCAGCAGCCAGTGGCCGGCATGCAGCGCACCGTGGTGATGGCCGGCGCCATGCAGCCAGCGCAGCTGCTCGAGCACGCGTCGGCCGATCCAGACCAGATGGCGCGGGTCGCGAAAGCCGTTCGGGTGGGCGGCCAGCGCATCGGCCAGGCTGCCCCAGAGCCCCGGCGGCAGGCGCAGCAGCTGCACCCGCTCGCCGGCGAGCAGGCCGTCGGCAATGGGCTGCGGCAGCAGGCCATCGGCAATCAGCTGCGGCAGCAGGCGGGCGAAGAAATCGCTGCCCGGCGTCTGCAACTGCTGCAGCGTGCGCAGGCGCTCGGCTTCGCCGGCGGCGGCCGGCAGCAGCAGCGCGCGCTCCGGCCAGGGGCCCAGGCGTTCGAGCAGGGCCAGCGGCTTGCCGTCGGCATTGCGCCAATCGGCCAGCAGGCGCCAGCGGCGACCGCCGAGCAGCAGGCCGGAGTCGGCCGGCGCGGCGAGCCGCCAGGCGGCGCGGAATCGCTCGCGCTCGACCCGTGCGCCGCCGCGGCCGACCGCCGCCTGGCAGAAGGGGCAGGCGAGCGTGCGCCAGCGCGCCTGACGGGGCAGGGGACCGCCGCATTGCGGACAGGTCAGCGAGGCAAGCGGGGCCGGCATGGGCGCGCATTGTGGGGTCGCCGCTGACCGACACTGGGCGCCATGCGCACCCTCATCCTGGCGGTCCTGCTGGCCGCGAGCGCCCTGCCGTCGCAGGCGCTGCCATCGCTGATCCTCCTCGTCCGCCATGCCGAAAAGGCGGCGACGCCCTTGGAGGACCCAGGCCTCAGCGAGGCCGGCCAGCGCCGCGCGCAGCAGCTGGCCGAGGCGCTGGCCGGCGCCGGCATCACGCAGATCCTGACGACGCAGTGGCAGCGCAGCCGCGACACCGCGGCGCCGCTGGCCGCCCGGCTCGGCCTGCAGCCGACCGTCGTCGCGACGCGGCGCGGCGCCGACCATGCGCAGGAACTGGCGACGGTGCTGCGCGGGCTGGACGGCGTGCTGCTGGTCGTCGGCCATAGCAACACGGTGGCGGCCACCGTTGCCGCGCTCGGCGGTCCGGTCCTGCCGCCGCTTTGCGAGAGCAGTTACGGCCATGCGCTGCTGCTGCGCCCGCAGGACGGCAGCCTGATCCGTTTGCGCTATGGCGATGCCGACCCGGCGCCGGCCCCTGGCTGTCTTTGACAATCCGCCCCATGTCCTCTTCCCTCGACGCCGTCTCCCAGGCCCGCGCCGCCGCGCAATGGCAGCGCAACAAGCCCTCGATCGTTGCCGACCTGGCCCTGGGTCTGCTCTTCGTCGTCGTCGCCAAGTTCACGGACCTGACGACGGCGGCCCTGGTCGGCGCCGGCGCCGGCCTGGGGCTCGTCGTCGTGCAGCGCTTCGTCAAGGTCGATCTGCTCGGCGGCCTGGCCTTGTTCGGCGTCTTCATGCTGCTCGTCTCGGCGGCCTTCTCGCTGGTCTTTCAGGACGACAACCTGGTCAAGCTCAAGGGCACCATCCTCGGTCTGTTCACCGCCGCGCTCTTTCTTGGCGACGGTCTGCTCAACCGTGGCCGCTACTTCGGCCGCCGCCTGGCCCGCTATGTGATGCAGCCGGTTCATGAGCACCGCCTGGCCGTCGGACTGGGTCTGCTCGGTGCCGTGATGGCCGGACTGAACTGGGTCGTGGCCAAGGCCTTCAGCACCGATGTCTGGCTGGCCTACAGCAGCGTCGGTGACATCCTGCTCAGCATGCTGCTGTTCCTGCTCGTGCTGCGTTACGCGCGCACCTAAGCTGCGCCCCCATGCTGCGCCGCCTGATCGCTTGCCTGTTGTTTTTGCTGGCCACCGCCGTTGCGGCGCAGCAGCCGGCCGCCGAGCCCAGGCTAGCGCTCAGCCAGTACCGCATCGATGGCTGGCAGACCGAGCAAGGCCTGCCGATGGACACCGTGCAGGCCCTGCTGCAGACCCGCGACGGCTCGCTCTGGGTTGGCACCGGCGCCGGGCTGGCGCGCTTTGACGGTCTGCGCTTCAGCGGCTTTGCCGATTCCAACCGGCCGGAGATGGCGCGCTACCCGGTGTTCGGCTTTCTGGAGGACAGCCAGGGCCGGCTGTGGATAGGCCATAGCCGCGGCGCCTCGATCTACAGCGAGGGCCGCTTCACGCCCGTGTTCACCGCCGAGCACACCGGCGGCCGCCGCGTCTGGTCCTTTGCGCAGGACCGCGACGGCTCGATCTGGGCGGCCAGCGAGCAGGGCCTGCTGCATTGGAAGGCGGGCGCCATCCGCATCAGCCGCGAGGCCGACGGCCTGCCCTCGGACAAGCTGCGCGCGCTGGCCATCGACGCGAGCGACGGCAGTCTGTGGATCGCCACCACCGGCGGCGGCCTGGCGCGCCGCTTCAGTGATGGACGCATCGAGCGCGTTGCCGACGCCGGCCATGCGGAGATCCGCCATCTGCTGGCCGACCCGGCCGGCGGCGTCTGGGTGGCCACCGCCGGGGCCGGCCTGCTGCACATCGCCGCCGACGGCAGCCGCCGTCGCTACGGACTGGCCGACGGCCTGCCCAGCGAGCACCTGACCTATCTGGCCCGCGATGCCAGCGGCGCGCTCTGGATAGGCCATTGGGGCGCCGGCCTGAGCCGGCTGGCCGAGGGGCGGGTGCAGGTGCTGCGCGACGGCCTGGCCGGTCAGCAGGTCTGGAGCCTGCTGGCGGACCGCGAAGGCAGCGTCTGGGTGGGCAGCTGGAACGGCGGCCTGAACCGGCTGCGGCCGCGCGTCTTCGCGGTGCTCGGCCAGCCCGAGGGCCTGGGCGGCGACAACGTGCGGGCCGTGCTGCACACGCGCAGCGGGGAGACCTGGCTGGCCACCGCCGGAGGCGGCGTGGCGCGTCGCCTGCACGATGGCAGCCTGCAGCTGCTGCGCGAGCGGGACGGCCTGGCCTCGGACGAGGCCTCGGCGCTGCACGAGGACCCGGACGGCACGGTCTGGATCGGCAGCTACACGGCCGGCCTGACGCGCTGGCGCGATGGGCGGCTGCAGCGCTTCGGCCTGGCTCAGGGCCTGCCCCATGTCGATGTGCGCGCGCTGCGCCGCGACCGCGCCGGCCGGCTTTGGGTCGGCACCAAGCTGGGCCTGGCCTATTGGGACGAGACCAGCCAGCGCTTCGTCGCGGTGCCAGGTCTGCCCGACGAGGGCGTGGTCGTGCTGCTCGAAGCTCGCGACGGCGATCTCTGGGCCGGCACCAGCGGCCGCGGCCTGCTGCGCCTGCGCGATGGTCAGCTGATCGAGACCCTGGGCCGCCCGCAGGGCCTGGCCTCGAACTGGATCCTCGCCCTGCACGAGGACGAGGCCGGCACGTTGTGGATAGGCACGAATGGCGAGGGCATCAGCCGGCGCGCTCGCGACGGCCGCCTGAAGACCATCGGCCCCGCCGACGGGCTGTGGGACGGCATCATCCAGAGCCTGCTGCCGGACCAGCGCGGACAGTTCTGGATCAGCTGCAACCGCGGTTTCTTCCGCGTCGCGCGGGCCGAGCTGGAGGCCTTCGCCAGCGGCGCCCGCGAGCGCGTGCACTCGGTCGGCTACGGGCCTGGCGACGCGTTGCGCTCGACCACCTTCGCCGGCGGCCTGCAGCCGGCAGGCAGCGTCGACGCCCAGGGCCGCATCTGGCTGCCCTCACTGAAGGGCGTGGTTATCGTCGACCCCGAGCGCCTGCCCGATGCCGGCCAGCCGCCTGCCCTGCACATCGCCGAGGTCGAGGTTGGCGGCCGCTGGTCGCCACCGCCGGCCGGCGAACTGCAGCTGCCCGCCGGCTCGGTGCCGCTGACCCTGCGCTACGCCGCCGACACCGTGCTCAACGCCGAGCGGGTGCGCTTCCGCTTCCTGATGGAAGGTCTGTCGCCGGACTGGATCGCCACCGGCACGACGCGCGAGGCGCGCTTCCCCAAGCTGCCGCCGGGCAGCTACCGCTTCCGCGTCGCCGCCTCGCTGGACGGCCAGCACTGGCGGGAGTCCACCGACACCCTCGCGATCCGCGTGCCGCCGCTGCCGCACCAGAATCCCTGGCTCCAGGGTCTGGCGGCGCTGCTGCTGGCCGCTGCCGGCTACAGCGCCTACCGGCTGCGCACGCACCAACTGCGCCGCCGCCAGGACGAGATGGAGCGCGTGATCGCCGAGAAGACCGAGGCGCTGCGCCAGGCCAACGAGCACCTGTCGCGGCTCTCGTTCAGCGATGCGCTCACCGGGCTGGCCAACCGTCGCCGACTCGACGAGGTGCTGGACAGCGAATGGCGGCGCATGGCGCGGCTGGGCCTGCCGCTGGCGGTCATCGTCGCCGACATCGACAGTTTCAAGGACTACAACGACGCGCTCGGCCATGCCGAGGGCGATCGTTGCCTGGTCCAGGTGGCCGACTTGATCCGCCGCCAAGCCGGCCGCGCCGGCGACTTCGTCGCCCGCTACGGTGGCGAGGAATTCGTCTTCTTGTTGCCTGGCCTGGACCGCGAGGCCGCGCTGGCTCACGCGGAGACGGTGCGCGCGGCGATCGAGGCCGCCGCCCTGCCGCATCCGGCCTCCAAGCTGGCCGCGGTGGTCACGCTCAGCCTCGGCGTCGCCTCCACCGTGCCGACGACCGAGGCGTCGCCGACCAGCCTGTTTGCCGAGGCCGACGCGGCGCTCTACCGGGCCAAGCTGGCGGGGCGCAACCGGGTCGCTTGAGGTGAGGCCTACCGCTTGGGCAGGTGCTTGCCCAGGAATGCCTCGACGCGTCGCGCGAAATCGACATGCGTCGCGGTCCGCGTCCATACATGGCCTTCGTGCGGGTAGCTCAGCCACTCGGGTTCTTGCCCGGCCTTCCTCAGGGCGCTGAGCATTCGCTTGCCATGACGCAGGGGGATGCGAAGGTCTTCCTCGCCAAAGGCCAGCAAGACCGGTGCACGAATGCTGGCCGCTTGCAGCACCGGGGAGTTGCGCCTGAGCATGTCACGGTCCCGTTCCACGTCGCCAACCATTTCGGGCAATAGATGGCGGCGCGCCAGCCCCGAGACATCGTCCTCGATCCACCACGCCCCTTGCAGATAGAGCAGGGGGTCGGTCAATGCGACCCAGGCAATCCCGCAGCGATACAACTCGGGGTGACGGATCAGTCCCATCAGGGTGCTGTAGCCGCCATAGCTGGCTCCGGCAATGCAGGCGTCCTCACTCGCCAGTCCCTTCGCCTGCGCCCATCGCAAGGTGTCGGCAATATCGTCCTGCATGGCTTGCCCCCACTGCTTGAAGCCGGCGCGCAGGTGTTTCTCACCATAACCATCGCTGCCGCGGAACTCGGGCTCAAGGACCAGATAACCCCGCGAGGCGAGAAATTGCTGAAGACCCTTCCATCGCCATGAGCCGCCCCTGATCCAGGGGCCGCCATGAACCAGGATCACCGTGGGTCGCGGCTTTGCTTCCCCTGCGGGGACGGTCAGCCAGACTGGAATCTCCAGACCATCTCGAGCGTGGAAACGCTGCAGCTCGACCTGCGCCATGCGTGCTGGATCGATGGCCGGAAGGACAACACCGATACGCTGCCAGCTGGGGCGCTGGTTGCGGCGAAAGACCAGGTATTCGCCGGGGTGCTGGTCCGAGTAACTCTTCACCAGCGCCAATGCGTCATCGGTGTCACAGCGACGGCAGTCGATCAGGTTGACGCGACCGGGCAGTTCGGCGTCGATCTGCTGCTGGACGCCCTTTCTGGCCGGATCGAACCATATCGTTTGCAGGGTCTCGGCGTTGACGCGCACACCCTGCAAGCGGTTCCCCTCGCTGAGCAGCTGGCCGCGGAAGTCGAAGCCGGGTGCCTTGACGAGCACCTGCGTGCCAGGCGCATTGCGCGCGAAGTCGAAGGCGCTGACGACGCGCTCGCCACGCTCTCCATGACGATGCCAGACGTAGAGTTGATCGCCGCTGCCTACCCATTGCGGTTCGAAGGGCAGCTGAGTGAGCGGCGCTTGCGCGAGCATCTGCCATCGGCGGCTGTCGCCCTCCTGGCCCAGCCAATAAAGGGCTTCTTGCCCCTCGTTGATCGCGACGGCCGCCTTGACCTCGCCCGCATCGTTGAACCACCAGCGCATCACGCCCGCTGGGGGCGCTGGCATCTCGTACGGGCGCGTACGGCCGTTGCGAACGTCCTGCCACAGGGGCTTGATGGCCCGGACTTCCTCGCCTTTGAACTCTGCCTCGCCAAGAATGACCTCGGTGGCATGGGCTTCGTTGCCACGGGGGACGTGGAGCAACAGGTGGTTGGCGGGCAGCAGCATGGCGCGGGTCTGCAGCTTCACCGCATGTTCCCGACCCAGCCGAGCAATCAACTGCCGAAGTTGGCTGCCATCTCGATGAACGCTGAACAGCCCGCCGCCCAGGCCCGCATGACCGGGAAAGCTGAAGACCAGGTGCTTGTCGCCGACCCACTCGAAGTCGGTGATGTGGCTGTTGGCGAAACCAGCGACCTGTTGACTCTGTGGCGGTGACTGCCGCGTGTCGACGACGAACAGGCCAATGGCACTGCCGTCGCTCGCCGCCGTGGTGACGGCAATGTGGCTGCCGTCTGGCGACAGCTTGGCGTCCAGCAGCTTGGCGGACTGGAAGAAGGCCTCGACCGGCGGCAACTGGGCTGCGGCGATCGGGCATGCCAGCAGCAGCGCCAGGCGGCCAAGCTGCTGCACCATGACGTGCAAGGGATTGGCCATGGCGCTGGGTTCAACGCACCGGCAGGTGCTTGGCCAGAAACGCCTCGACGCGTCGGCCGAAGTCGATGCGGTTCTTCTCCTGTCGCCAGCCATGCCCTTCTTCCGCGTAGACCACCCACTCCGGGTCGTTGCCCGCCTTGCGCATGGCGCTGCGCAGGCGTTCGCCATGCGCCAGCGGCACACGCCGGTCGTTGTCGCCGTAGGCCAGCAGCAGCGGGGCCTTGATGCGTGCGGCCTGTGCCACCGGCGAATGGGCGAGCAGCATGTCGCGGTCCTTCTGCACGTCGCCGACCCATTCCGGCAGCAGGTAGCTTCGGCCGACACCGCTGATGTCGTCGGGTGCCCGCCAGGAGCCTTGCAGGTAGAGGAAGGGGTCGGTCACCGCCACCCAGGCGATGCCGCAGCGGTAGAGCTGGGGATCGTTCACCAGTCCCATCAGGCTGCTGTAGCCGCCGTAGCTGGCGCCGGCAATGCAGGCCTGATCGCTGGCCAGGCCTTGCGACTGTGCCCAGCGCAGCGCGTCGGCGACATCGTTCTGCATCGCCTGTCCCCATTGGCGATGGCCGGCCAGCTCATGCGTGCGGCCGTAGCCGTCGCTGCCGCGGAACTCCGGCTCGATGACCACGTAGCCCCGCGAGGCGAGGAACTGCGCCATCGCGTCCCAGTTCCAGTAGCGACCGCGCACCCAGGGGCCGCCATGAACCAGCACCACGGCGGGTCTGGCCTTCTTGGCGGCAGTCGGCGACTGCGTGATCCAGACCGGGATCTCCAGCCCGTCGCGCGCCTTGATGCGGTGCAGGTCGGTGGTCGCCATCTGCCGCGCATCGATGCCCGCCATGCGGCTGCGGATGCGCTGCCAGGGCTGGGCCGCCCCCTTGCGGTAGAGCAGCAGCTCACCCGGGTGCTGGTCGGAGTAGGAGTCGACCAGCACCAGCGCGTCGTCGGCGGCGCAGCGCCTGCAGTCGATGCGGTTGACGCGACCGGGCAGGGTCTCGTCGATCATGTCCTGCAAGGCCTTGCGGGCCGGGTCGAGCCAGATGCTCTGCTCGGTGTCGGCGTGCACCTGCGCGCCGATCAGGCGCCCGCCCTCGCTGATCAGGCGGCCGGCAAAGTCAAAGCCGGGGACCTGCAGCAGCGGCTTGCCGGCCGGCTGGCCGGTCGCAAAGTCGAAGGATGAGATGACCGACTCGCGGCGCGCGCCGACATGGCTGCTCACCAGCATCTGCTCGCCGTCACCGACCCAGACCGGCAGATAGCTCAGGCTGCCCCATGCGGCCTCGGCCAGCATCTGCCACTCGCCGGCCTTGCCCTCGCTGCCCTCGCGGTACCAGTGCAGGTGTTCGCGTCCCTTGTCCCGCGACAGCGCGGCACGCAGCGCGCCGCGTTCGCTGAACCACCAGTGGTGGACATTGGCCGGCAGCTTGTCGACCTCGTAGCGCCGCGAGCGCCCGCTGCGCACGTCAAGCCACAGCGGGCGGACGGAACGCAGCTCGTTGACGTCGAACAGCAACTCGCCAACGATGACCTCGCTGCCGGTGCCCGCACCTCGCGGCACATGCAGCAACTGATGGTTCCAGGCCAGCGGGAGCACGCGGATCAATCGGCTCGTCGTGAACGGCACGTTGTGCGCGACCAACTGGCGCAGCTGCTGCCCGTCATGGCGAACGCTATAGAGGCCTTGGGGAAAGAAGTAGTCGTTGCCGCTGCCCGAACGCAGGTCGACGACGTCGAAGACCAGGTATTCGTCGTCGACCCAATGGAAGCTCCGGATGTCGAAGTCACCGAAGGCAGCCACCGGGACCGCTGTCGGCGGGCTGGTCTGCAGGTCGAGCACATAGACGCCGATGCGTCCTGTCTCCGGCGCCGCCGAGGCGATGGCGACATGGCGTCCGCTCGGCGACAGCTTGGCGTCCGTGGCTGCCGGGTGCTGGAAGAAGGAAGCGACGGGTGCTTGCGCGCCGACAGTGGCGCAGCACAACAGGGCCAGCAGGCCCAAGGCGAAGAGCAGCTTGTTGATGATCATCTCCCTGATCGTCCGCTCGAACGGCGGCGAGCAGGCTTATAGCAGCGCGAGATGAATCAGCACGACGCGCTTCGCTTCGAGTCGTTACCGATCGCCGTCATTCGGGAGGCGGCGCAGGGCCTGCAGGATCCTGCTCGGTCCTTCCTCATGCCACCGGCCGCGAGACGGCCGGTGTCCTTCGCACGGGGTCGGAAGGTCCGCAGGGACCTTCCTCGCTCCGTGCTCATGCCTGCGGCCGCGAGACGGCCGCAGTCCTTCGGAAGGCGTCGCAGGGTCCTCAGGACCCTGCTCGGTCCTTCCTCAGTGCCGGAAGTGGCGGACGCCGGTGAAGACCATGGCGACGCCGCGCTCGTTGGCGGCGGCGATGACCTCGTCGTCGCGCATCGAGCCGCCGGGCTGGATCACGCAGCTCGCGCCGGCGTCGGCGAGCACGTCCAAGCCGTCGCGGAAGGGGAAGAAGGCGTCGCTGGCCACCACCGAGCCCTTCAGTTCCAGACCCGCGTTGGCCGCCTTGATCGAGGCGATGCGCGCCGAGTCGATGCGGCTCATCTGGCCGGCACCGACGCCCAGGGTCATGCCGCCACCGCAGAAGACGATGGCATTGCTCTTCACATACTGACCGACGGTCCAGGCAAACATCAGGTCGTCCAGTTGCTGCGCCGTGGGCTGCAGCTGGGTGACGACCTTCAGGTCGGCCGGGGTGATGAAGTGGTTGTCGGCCGATTGCAGCAGCAGGCCGGAGCCGACGCGCTTGCTGTCACCGGCGTTGCGACCCTGCAACCAGGGCGTGTCACCGCCGGGCGGGAGCTCGATCTGCAGCAGGCGGACATTGGCCTTGCTCTTGAAGACCTCCAGTGCCTCCGGCGTGAACGCCGGCGCCATCAGCACTTCGACGAACTGCTTGGCGACCAGGCTGGCGGCCTCGCCGTCCAGCGGGCGGTTGAAGGCGATGATGCCGCCGAAGGCCGAGGTCGGGTCGGTCTTGAAGGCTTTTGAGTAGGCCTCGGCCGGGTTGGCGCCGAGGGCCACGCCACAGGGGTTGGCGTGCTTGACGATCACGCAGGCAGGCGCCTGGAAGCTCTTCACGCATTCCCAGGCGGCGTCGGCATCGGCGATGTTGTTGTAGCTGAGCTCCTTGCCCTGCAGTTGCTTGGCGGTGACCAGCGAACCCGGCGCCGGATACAGATCGCGGTACAGGGCCGCGCTCTGGTGGCTGTTCTCGCCGTAGCGCAGGTCCTGCACCTTGACGAAGGTGGCGTTCATCTGGCCCGGGTAGGCGGCCAGGCTGCCGTCGCCCTGCACGCTGGAGAGGTAGTTGCTGATCGCCGCGTCGTACTGGGCGATGCGGTTGAACGCCGCCACCGACAGCCGGAAGCGCGTGCTGCCGCTGATCTCGCCGGCTTGCAACTCGGCGAGCACGGGGGCGTACTGCGCGGCGTCGGTCAGCACCGCGACGTCCTTCCAGTTCTTCGCCGCGCTGCGCACCATGGCCGGACCGCCGATGTCGATGTTCTCGATCGCGTCTTCCAGCGTGCAGCCGGGCTTGGCGACGGTGGCCTCGAAGGGGTAGAGGTTGACCGCCAGGATGTCGATGCGCTGGATGCCGTGCTGCTGCATGGCCGCCACGTGCGAGGGCACGTCGGAGCGCGCCAGCAGGCCGCCATGGATCATCGGGTGCAGGGTCTTGACCCGGCCGTCCATCATTTCGGGAAAGCCGGTGTGCTCGGCCACCTCGGTGACCGGCAGGCCATGGTCCATCAGCAGCTTGGCGGTGCCGCCGGTCGACAGCAGCTTGCAGCCCAGAGCATGCAGGCCTTGCGCGAATTCGAGGATGCCGGTCTTGTCGCTGACCGAGAGCAGGGCGGTGAGGGCCATGATTGCCTTAGAGGAGTTGATGTTCGGTGAGCTTGCGGCGCAAGGTGTTGCGGTTGATGCCCAGCCAGTCGGCGGCGCGGCTCTGGTTGCCCTGGCAACGCGCCATCACCGTCTCCAGCAGCGGCTTCTCGACCAGTTTGACGAGCATCTCGTGCAGCGAGTGCGGAGTCTGGTCGCCGAGCTCGTTGAAGTAGAGCTCGAGGTTCTCGCGGACGCATTCGTCCAGGGGCTTCACAGGGGCAGTCATGCGGCCAGGGCCAGTTCGTCGTCTTCAATCAGGGGTAGGCGCTCGTGCTGCTGCGCGAGCTGCTGAAACCAGGCGGCGAGGCGCGCGAGCTGGGCCGCCGAGCTGTCGAGCTGGTTCATCTCGGCGCGGAAGCTGTCGGCGCCGCGGATCTGCTTCAGGGTCCAGCCGATGTGCTTGCGCGCGCTGCGCGTGCCGGTGAACTCGCCGTAGAGCCGGTAATGGTCTTCGAGGTGCTCGCTCAGCCATTGCTGTACCTCGGTCACGCGCGGTGGCGGCCGGTGCTCGCCATGCGCCAGGTAATGCGCGATGTCGCCAAAGATCCAGGGCCGGCCCTGGGCGGCGCGGCCGATCATGATGGCGTCGGCGCCGGTGGCGGCGAGCACCTGCTTGGCTTTCTCCGGGCTGTCGATGTCGCCGTTGGCGACCACCGGGATGCGCAGCGCCTGCTTGACCGCGGCGATGGTCTGGTACTCGGCCTGGCCGCCATAGCCCTGCTCGCGGGTGCGGCCATGGATGCTCAGCATGGCGATGCCGCGCGCCTCGGCGCCCAGCGCGATCGCCAAGGCGTTCTTCGCCTGCTGACACCAGCCGGTGCGCATCTTCAGCGTCACCGGCACGTTCAAGGGCGCGCAGGCGTCGACCACGGCGGCGACGATGTCCAGGGCCAGGGCCTCGTTCTGCATCAGCGCCGAGCCGGCGTAGACGTTGCAGACCTTCTTGGCCGGGCAGCCCATGTTGATGTCGATGATCTGCGCGCCGCGGGCGATGTTGTAGCGGGCGGCCTCGGCCATCTGCGCCGGGTCCACGCCGGCGATCTGCACGGCGATCGGCGCCGGTTCGCCCTCGTGGTTGGCGCGGCGGCTGGTCTTCAGCGACGCATACAGATGCGGCTGGCTGGTGACCATCTCGCTGACCGCGTAACCGGCGCCCAAGCGTTTGCACAGCACGCGGAACGGGCGGTCGGTCACGCCGGCCATCGGGGCGACGAACAGCCGGTTGGGCAGCACGTGCTGGCCGATGCGCATGGGTGGGGGTTGCCTAAAAAAGGGGCAGCAGTGTAGCCGGCCCCTCCCCGTGAGCGGCCTTTGCCGCCCGGGAACAATGCGCGCGCCATGACCGATTCCTTGCTCAACGCCGTCGCCGCGCTGCTCGCTTGGCTGGCCCTGCCGGCGGTCGGGCTGCCGGCGGTCTTCCTGGTCGCGCTGCTCAGCGCCACCTTGCTGCCGATGGGCTCCGAACCGGCGGTGTTCGCCCTTGTCAAGGCGGACCCGGCGATGTTCTGGCCCGCCATCCTGGTGGCCACCGCCGGCAACACCGTCGGCGGCGGCATCTCCTGGGCGATGGGCTATGGCGCCGAGCGCGGCTACGAGCGCTGGCGCCACCACGAACCGCGCCACCCGCGCCTGCTGCAATGGCTGCAGCGCTTCGGTCCCAAGGCCTGTTTGCTGTCCTGGCTGCCCGTCGTCGGCGACCCGCTGTGCGCAGTGGCCGGCTGGCTGCGCCTGCCCTTCTGGCCCTGCCTGTTGTACATGGGGATAGGCAAGTTCCTGCGCTACCTGATCATGACCTCCGCGCTGCTCTGGGCCTTCCCAGGACAATTCCAACTACCTTGATGGGAGACGACACCCGTGACCGCCTACGCCGAACTCGCCCGCCGCCACCAGCGCATGTACCGCCTGGGCCATCTGCAATCCATCGCCTACTGGGACCAGAGCGCGAACATGCCGGCCAAGGGCAACGAGGCGCGCGCGCTGGCGCTGGCCGAGATGGGCGGCCTGCTGCACGAGCTGGCCACCGCGCCGGACCTCAGCGGTCTGATCGAGCAGGCCGGCAACGAGCCGCTGGGTGATTTCGAGAAGGCGAGCTTGCGCGAGATGAAGCGCAGCTGGCGGGCCAGCAATGCGCTGCCGCAGCAGCTGGTCGAGCAGATGAGCCTGGCCGCCTCGCGCTCCGAGCATGCCTGGCGCACGCAGCGCCCGGCGAACGACTGGGCCGGGCATCTGCCGAACTTCAAGGAGGTCGTGAAGCTGGCCCGCGAGGCGGCCGAGTACCTCGGCCATGCGACCGGCCTGAGCCGTTACGACGCGCTGATGGACCAGTACGAGCCCGGCATGCGCACTGCCGAGGTCGAGCGCGTGTTCGCCGAGTTGAAGACCTGGCTGCCAGGCTTGATCCGCGAGGTCCAGGCGCGACAGGCCAGCGATGTGGTGATCCGCCCCCAGGGCCCGTTCAGCAAGACCGCGCAGCGCGAGCTCGGCTACGCGGCCATGCAGCTGATGGGCTTCGACTTCGAGGCCGGCCGCCTGGATGAGAGCGCCCACCCCTTCTGCGGTGGCGTGCCCGAGGACGTGCGCATGACCACCCGCTACAGCGACGATGACCCGATCCCGGCGCTGATGGGCGTGATCCACGAGACCGGCCATGGCCGCTACGAGCAGAACCTGCCGCGCGACTGGCTGGGCCTGCCGGTGGCCAATGCGCGCTCGATGGGCCTGCACGAGAGCCAATCCTTAAGCTTCGAGATGCAGCTGGGCAGCCACCCGGCCTTTGCGCGCCTGCTGTCGCCCCTGGTCATCAAGCACCTGGGCGATCAGCCGGCCTTCGCGCCCGACAACCTGCACAAGCTCTTGACCCGGGTGCAGCCCGGCTACATCCGCGTCGAGGCCGACGAGGTCACCTACCCGGCACACATCATCCTGCGCTTCGAGATCGAGCGCGCGCTGATCGAGGGCGAGATCGAGTGCGAGGACGTGCCGGCGCTGTGGAACGAGAAGATGCAGCAGCTGCTCGGCCTGTCGACCGACGGCGATTACAACCGCGGCTGCATGCAGGACGTGCACTGGCCCTCGGGCCTGTTCGGCTACTTCCCCTGCTACACCCTGGGCGCGATGTACGCGGCGCAATGGTTTGCCGCGATGCGCCGCGAGATGCCGGACCTGGACGCGCGCATCGCCCGCGGCGAGCTGCAGCCGGTGTTCGACTGGCTGCGCGACAAGGTCTGGAGCCAGGGCTCGCGCTGGGACACGCCGGAGCTGGTGCGCCGCGCCAGCGGCGAGACGCTCAACCCCGGCCATTTCCAGGCCCATCTGCGCGCCCGTTACCTGGGTTGAACGCCATGAAATCGTTGCTCTCCTCTTTGCTGCTGCTGGTCGCCCTGCCGGCCCTGGCCAACCCGCCCGCCCTGCTGCGCCAGCCGGCGCTGTCGGCCACCCACCTGGCCTTTGTGCAGGGTGGCGACATCTGGGTCAGCGCCCGCGACGGCAGTTCGCCGCGCCGCCTGACCACGCATGCGGCGGCCGAGTTCGCGCCGCGCTTCTCGCCCGACGGCCAGCAGATCGCCTTCTCGGCCAGCTACGAGGGCAATACCGATGTCTATGTGATCCCGCTGGCCGGCGGCAACCCGCGCCGCCTGACCTGGCATCCGGGTCCCGATGTGGTCAATGGCTGGAGCGTCGACGGCAAGCGCGTGCTCTTCGCCAGCCCGCGCGCGGTGGCCAACGGGCGCAGCAACCAGCTCTACGAGGTGGCGGCCAGCGGCGGCTTCGAGCAGCAGCTGATGGAGGCCCAGGCCTACGAAGGGGCCTGGTCGCCCGACGGGCGCCGCCTGGCCTTCCGCCCCTGGCGCGCCGCGCATACCGGTGCGGCCGGCTGGCGTCTGCACCGCGGCGGCGCCGCGCCGCCGATCTGGATCATCGAGCCGGCCACGCAGCGCTGGAGCGCCCTGCCGCGACTTCCCGAGGGCCGGCACAGCGACATCGCGCCGCTCTGGGTCGGCGACGAGATCGTCTACATCTCCGACCGTGACGGCCGCGCCGCCAATCTCTGGGCCTTCCACACGCGCACCCAGGCCTTGCGCCAGCTCACGCAGGAGACGGTCTGGGACGTGCGCAGCGTCGACGCCAAGGACGGCCAGCTGGTCTACGAGGTCGGTGGTCGGCTGAAGACCCTGCGGATCGACGGCAGCGGCGCCGCCGAGATCCGCGTCGACTTGCAGGCCGACAGCGCGCAGCTGCGCCCGCAGTTCAAGGAGCTCGCGCGACTGCTGGCCGACGCCCAGCTGTCGCCAAGCGGCAAGCGGGTGCTGGTCGGCGCGCGCGGCGAGATCTTCAGCCTGCCGGTCAAGGATGGCTCGGTGCGCAATCTGACCGGCAGTTCCGGCGTGCGCGAGAAGGACGCGCGCTGGAGCCCCGACGGTCAGCGCATCGCCTATGTCTCCGACGCCCCCGGCCGCCGCCACCAGCTGGTGCTGGAGGACGCCAACGGACTGGGCGCCGCGCAGACCCGGCTGCTGCCCGCCGACGACTACTTCCGCCTGCTGGCCTGGAGCCCCGATGGTCAGCGCCTGCTGCTGCAGGACCAGCGCCTGAATCTCTACGCGACCGGCCTGGCCCCCGACGCGCCGCTGCAGCGCATCGCCACCCAGCCGCGGCGCGGCGACTTCAACCCCGGCTTTTCGCCCGATGGCCGCTATGTCGCCTACACCTTGCGCGGCGCCAACCACCTGAACCAGATCCATGTGCACGACTTCCAGAGCGGTCGCTCGCAGCCTCTGGTCGGTGCCGACGGTGGCCTGGTGCATGCCGACGATCCGGTCTTCTCGGCCAAGGGCGAGTGGCTGTTCTTCACCGCGTCGACGAATGCCGGCCCGAGCCGCGTCGGCCTGGACATGAGCACGCAGGAGCGGCCGCTGCGCGCCGGTCTGTATGCGGCGGTCTTGAAGGCCGGCGGTGCGTCGCCGCTGGCACCCAAGTCCGGCGACGAGGAAGCGCCCAAGCCGGCGGCGCCGGAGAAGCCGGCCGCAGCCAAAGCGGACGCCAAGCCTGATGCCAAGGCCGAGGCCAAGCCGGCCCCCAAGCCGAGCACCGTCATCGACTTCGAGGGTCTGGCCCAGCGCATCGTCGCCCTGCCCCTGCCCGAGCGCAATCACCAGGCCCTGGCCGTGGCCGGCGACGGCGCGCTCTGGTTCCTCGACCGCCGCCAGCCCGGTGTGCTGCGCGAGGCGCCCGAGGCCGAGGCGGCACCGGCCGCGGACCTGTACCGCTTTGACTTCGAGCAGCGCAGCGCCAAGCTCGTTCGCAGCGGCGTGGCGAACTTCAGCTTCAGCGGCGACGGCAAGAAGCTGCTGCTCGACCTCGGCCGCGGCCGCCTGGAGGTCGGCGACGCCAGCGAGAAGCTCGACGCCAAAGCCCTGGCCACCGCCGGCCTGCGCGCCCGCATCGCCCCGCGCGAGGAATGGCGCCAGATCTTCGACGAGACCTGGTGGATGCAGAAGGCCTTCTTCTACGACCCTGCGCTGCACGGCCTGGACTGGAACGCGGTCTACGCGCGCTACCGGCCGCTGGTCGAGGCGGTGACGCGGCGCGAGGACTTGAACGATCTGCTCGTCGACCTGATCGCCGAGCTGCAGGTCGGTCACAACCGCGTCGGCGGCGGCGATGTGCACCAGGAGGCCGCCGTGCCCGTCGGCCTGCTCGGTGCCGACTTCCAGCTGGAGCAGGGCCGCTGGCGCATCCAGCGCATCCACCGCGGCGACGCCTGGAACCCCTTCATGAAGGCGCCGCTGGCGACGCCGGGCGCGGCGGCGCGCGAGGGCGAGTTCCTGCTCGCCGTCAACGGCGAGGCTTTGAGCGCCGAGCGCAATCTGTACGAGCTGCTCGCGCACCAGGTCGGTCAGCAGGTCACGCTGACCCTGGCATCAGACGCCGCCGGCACCAAGCAGCGCCGGCAGATCGTCGTCGAGCCGGCCAGCCTGGCCAACGAGACCCTGCTGCGCCAATGGACCTGGGTGGAGGGCAACCGGCGCCGCGTGCAGGAGGCCACCGGCGGCAAGGTCGCCTACGTCTACCTGCCCGACACGGGGGCAGGCGGCTACCAGTTCTTCAACCGCATGTTCTTCGCCCAGGCCGACAAGGAGGCCTTGATCGTCGACGACCGCCGCAACGGCGGCGGCCAGGCGGCCAACTACATCACCGAGCTGCTCAGCCGCGCCCACCTGGCCGGCTGGAAGGACAGAGACGGCCTGATCTTCAACACCCCGGGCAGCGCCATCCACGGCCCCAAGGTCATGCTGATCGACCAGGACGCCGGCAGCGGCGGCGACTTCCTGCCCTATGCCTTCAAGCGCCTGGGCCTGGGGCCCTTGATCGGCAAGCGCACCTGGGGCGGGCTGATCGGCATCTCGGCCAATCCGCCCTTGATCGACGGCGGCCAGCTCGTCGTGCCCTTCTTCCGCTTCTTCACGCCCGAGGGCGAGTGGCGCATCGAGAACGAGGGCGCGGTGCCCGATATGGACGTGGAACTGGATCCGGCCGCCATCAACGCCGGCCGCGACACCCAGCTGGAGGCGGCGATCGCCGAGGTGATGAAGCGCCTGGCGAGCTGGAAGCCGATCACCACCCAGCAGGCGCCGGCGCCGGCCAAGCTGGGGCAATGACGGCGTTCCGCTAGACGGCGGCCCAGGCGGCAGCAAAGCGCTCCAGCAGCGCCTGCTGCTTCATGCGCTTGGGGAATGCCAGGTGCAGCGGATCGTGAATCAGCGGGCGCGGCGCGACCAGCAAGGCGTCGCGCTGCGCGCGCAGCGCCGCGTCGGTGGCGATCGCCGCTTCGACGCCCACTGGGCCCCCGGCGATCAGCACCGCGTCGAGACGGCCGGCCAGCAGCATGCGCAGGCGCTGCACCGGGCCCCAGTCGCGGTCGACCTGGAACAGGCCGGCGGCCAGCGCATCCTCGAATTCCTGGCCGTAGCTGATGCCGTTGCCGACGCCGATGCGCAAGCCGCGCAGCGCGGCCAGGCTCTCGGCCTCTTGGGGCCGTGCGCGCAGCGAGACCAGGTGCACGACATCGGTCTCGACCGGTGCCGAGTAGTCCAGCCAGCGCGCGCGGTCGCGGGTGAACGACACACCGATCAGGCCGGCCTGGCCCTGGGTCTCGGCCTCTCGCAGCGCGCGACGCCAGCCGGTCAGCTCCAGCGCGAAGGGCTGCGCCAGCCGCGTCTCGGCGCGGCGCAGGCCATCGACCAGCAGGCCGACAGCCCGACCGTCGACCAGCGCACTGAACGGCGGGTAATGGTGATCGCCCAGGACCCGCAGCGGCCTGACGGCCTCCGCGCGCAGCGGCAGCATGGCGGCGGCGAGGGCGAGCAGGGTGCGGCGTGACAGGGCCATGGCGCGATCTTGCCGCTGCCGCCAAGCCGGGCAAGCGGGCCTACCCGGCCCCGGACTGCGGTTCCTGCAGCTCGCGCAGGCAGCGCAGGCACAGGCATTGGCCCGGCCAGCGCTGTGCCAGCTCGGCGCGCAGCGCCGCGTCCAGCTTGAGCTCGAAGCAGTCGCAGTGGCCGCGTTCCGCGCCGCAGTCAAAGCCGCCGCCGCAGCGCGGGCAGCGCGCCTCAGGCGTAGAGCTGGGCGTGCTGTTCACGGAGCAGCTTCTTTTGCACCTTACCCATGGCGTTGCGCGGCAGGCTGTCGACCAGCAGCACCCGCTTCGGGCATTTGAAGGCCGCCAGGCGGGCGCGCATCGCGGCGATCAAGGCCTGCTCCTGCAGCTGCGCGCCCGGCTGGGCGATGACCAGCGCGGTGACCGCCTCGCCGAAGTCGGCATGCGGCAGGCCGATCACTGCCGATTCGGCGACGCCGGGCAGCTCGTTCAGATGCCCCTCGACCTCGGCCGGGTAGACATTGAAACCGCCACTGATGATCAGGTCCTTGGCGCGACCGACCAGGAACAGATAGCCGTCGGCGTCGAGCCGGCCCATGTCGCCGGTGCGGAAGTAGCCGTCGGGCGTGAACTCGCTGGCCTGCAGATCGGGGCGATTCCAGTAGCCGGCGAACACATTCGGCCCCTTGACCTCGACGCCGCCGACGCCGCTCGCGTCGGGCTCGGCGATGCGCAGCTGCACCCCGGGCAGCGCCGGACCGACCGAGGCGCGGCGACGCTCGCCCACGGGGACGAAGGGCCGCTCCCGAGGCCCCGTGTCCCCCGCGGGGGGCCTGCCGCGCCGCGGCAGGTCGGCGGGGCTGTTGTAGTACGGGTTGCTGGTCAGCATGCCGGTCTCGCTCATGCCATAGCGTTCCAGGATGGTGTGGCCGCTGCGCTGAGCAAACGCATCAAAGGTCTCGGCCTGCAGCGGCGCCGAGCCGCTGATGAAGAGCCGCATTGCCGCGCAGCGCTCGCGCGTCAAGCCGGGCTGCGCCAGCAAGCGCGTGTACAGGGTCGGCACGCCCATGAAGACGGTGGCCTCCGGCAGCAGCTCGGCGACACGCTGCGGCTCGAAGCGATTCAGCCAAAGCATGCGGCTGCCACCGAGCAGCGCGCAATGCAGGGCGACGAAGAGTCCGTGCACATGGAAGATCGGCAGCGCGTGGATCAGCACATCGCGCTCGCGCTGCCAGCCCCAGGTGGGGATCAGGGTCTGCGCATTGCTGAGCAGATTGCCATGGCTGAGCAGCGCGCCCTTGCTGACGCCGGTCGTGCCGCTGGTGTAGAGGATGGCCGCCGGGTCATCCAGGCCGCGTGGCAGCGGCGTCTGCGTGTCGGGGAATTGCGCGGCGCGCTCCAGCAGCGAACCGTCGCGCTCCTGGCCCAGCGTGAACACCCATTCGACGCCGAGCGGGAAGGCCAGCTGGCTGTCGCGGCCGAAGCGATCCGGCTGGCAGATCAGCAGGCGCGGCTGCGCGTCCTGCAGGAAATGGCGCAGCTCGCCGGCCTGGTAGGCCGGGTTCAGCGGCACCAGCACCAGGCCGGCGCGCAGGCAGGCCAGCCAGACCAGCATGGCCTCGACCGACTTCTCGACCTGCAGCGCGACCCGATCGCCGGGCGCCAGGCCGAGATCGCCGAACAGATTGGCCAGCATGGCGCTGCCGCGTTCCAGGTCGCGCCAGCGGTAGTCGCCGTCGGCGTCGACCTGCTCGATGGCGATGGCGTCGAGATCGGCCGGGAAAGCGGCGCGCAGCGCCGTGTACAGGTTCATGGGTTCTTCTTCTTGCCGCGCTCGATGATGACCGTGGTGCGCGTGGGCATCGGCTCGAAGTTCGGGTTGACCGGCTTGGGCGGGCTCTTGTCCTGCTTGGGCTTCTTGGCTTCCTTGGTGCTGCGTTGTTCCTTGCCCATGGCGATCTCCGTTGGAAAGACCGCAGCGTAAGCCAGACCAGCGAGGCCGGCCCACAATGCCCGCCCCCTGCCGGAAAAGCTCGTCCATGTCGTCTCCGATCCGCATCCGAGGTGCTCGTCAGCACAACCTCAAAAACCTAGATCTGCAGATCGACACCGGCACGCTGACCGTGGTCACCGGCCCGAGCGGCTCGGGCAAGAGCTCGCTGGTCTTCGACACCCTGTACGCCGAGGGCCAGCGCCGCTATGTGGAGACCTTCTCCGCCTATGCCCGGCAGTTCCTCGACCGCATGGACCGACCGGCGGTCGACGCGGTCGAGGGCGTGCCCCCGGCCATCGCCATCGACCAGACCAATCCGGTGCGCAACTCGCGCTCCACGGTCGGCACGATGACCGAGATCAACGACCACCTGAAGCTGCTGTTCGCGCGCGCCGCCGAGCTCTACGACGCCGAGACCGCGCAGCGGGTGCGCGCCGACACCCCGGCCAGCATCGCCGCCGACCTGCGCGCCCGAGCCGGCGAGGCGCGGGTGGCGCTGACCTTCGCCGTCGCGCTGCCGGCCCAGGTCAGCGAGGTCGAGATCGAGCAATGGCTGTCGAGCAGCGGCTTCACCAAGTACCTGAACCGCCGTGAGCAGGACGGGCAGACCTGGATCGACGTGATCGCCGACCGCTTCCGCGTCGCCAGCGTCGAGGAGGCGCGGCTGATGGAGGCGATCGAGAGCTGCCTGGCGCGCGGGCAAGGAGTCATGGCGGTGCAGTCGCTGGACGACGGCCAAGTTGGCGAAGGGCCGCCCCGAGGCAACTTGACCCCCTCGGGGGGCGGGCGGGGCGAAACCCCGACCTGGGGGCAGACCGGTACTTGGCGCTACTCGAACAGCCTGCATTGCCCGGATAGCGGCCGGCGCTATCGCGCGCCGCAGCCTGCGATGTTTTCCTTCAACTCGCCTGCCGGCGCCTGCGAGCATTGCCGCGGTTTCGGCCGCGTGATCGGTGTCGACTGGGGCCTGGTCATCCCGGACGAGAAGAAGACCCTGCGCGGTGGCGTCATCAAACCGTTCCAGACGCCGGCCTGGGCCGAGTGCCAGGAGGACTTGATGCGCCTGGCCGGCCAGCACGGCATCCCGCGCGACACCGCCTGGCTGCAGCTGAGCGCCGAGCAGCGCCATTGGGTGCTGGAAGGCGAGGAAGGCTACCAAGACGGTCAGTGGGGCAAGAAGTGGTACGGGGTGCGACGGTTCTTCGCCTACCTGGAGACCAAGGCCTACAAGATGCACATCCGCGTGCTGCTGTCCAAGTACCGCAGCTACACCGAGTGCCCGGCCTGCGGCGGCGCGCGCCTGCAGCCGGAGAGCCTGCTCTGGCGCCTGGGCAGCGAGGTGCTGCCCGGTCCCAAGTTTCGGCCCAAGGGCGTGCGCTGGCGCGACGATCAACTGGCCGCGCTGCCCGGGCTCAGCCTGCCCGACCTGCTGCAGCGGCCGATCCAGCAGCTGCGCGCCTTCTTCGACGCCTACCAGCCGCCGTCCGCCCTGCTCGACGAGGCCCTGGGTCATCTGCTCGACGAGATCCGCAACCGCCTGCGCTATCTGTGCGACGTCGGCCTGCACTACCTGACCCTGGACCGCCAGAGCCGCACGCTCTCCGGCGGCGAGGTGCAGCGCATCAACCTGACCACGGCGCTGGGCACCAGCCTGGTCAACACCTTGTTCGTGCTCGACGAGCCGTCGATCGGCCTGCACCCGCGCGACATGCACCGCATCACCCAGGCCATGCACCGGCTGCGCGACGCGGGCAACACCCTGGTCGTCGTCGAGCACGACCCGGCGGTGATGTTCGCCGCCGACCGCGTCATCGACATGGGCCCCGGCCCCGGCCAGCTCGGCGGCTTCGTGGTCTTCGACGGCACGCCGGAGCAGCTGCGCGAGGCCAACACCCTGACCGGCAACTACCTGGGCAACCGCCGCCATGTCGGCATGGGCCTCAAGCGCGGTGTCGACGCATCGACCAAGCGACTGATCCTCGAGGGCGCGCGCGAGCACAACCTGCAGGGCCTGAGCGTCGAGATCCCGCTGGAGCGCTTCGTCGTCGTCACCGGCGTGTCCGGCTCCGGCAAGTCCACGCTGGTGCAGGACGTGCTGGTGCCGGCGCTCAAGCGCCACTTCGGCGAGAGCACCGACGCCCCCGGCCATCACGACCGCCTGCTCGGTGCCGACTGGCTGGCCGGCGTGGTCTTCGTCGACCAGAGCCCGATCGGCAAGACGGCGCGCAGCAACCCGATCTCGGTGGTCGGCGGCTTCGACGTCATCCGCCAGCGCTTTGCCGCGCTGCCGCTGGCCCAGGAGCGCGGCTATGGCGCCGGGCACTTCAGCTTCAACGCCGGCGACGGCCGCTGCCCGACCTGCGCCGGCACCGGCTTCGAGCATGTCGAGATGCAGTTCCTCAGCGACGTCTACCTGCGCTGCCCGGACTGCAACGGCACGCGCTACCGCGGCGAGCTGCTGGACGTGAAGATCGGCGCGGGCTTGAGCATCGCCGACGTGCTGGAGCTCACCGTGTCCGAGGCGGTCGACATCTTCAGGAACGACCGCGAGCTGCTGGCTCGCCTGCAGCCGCTGCAGGACGTCGGCCTGGACTACCTGCGCCTCGGCCAGCCGGTGCCCACGCTCTCCGGCGGCGAGGCGCAGCGCCTGAAGCTGGCCGCCCACCTGGCCGAGAGCGCGGAGAAGAAGCGCATCGCGCGCAAGGGCCTGCTCTTCGTGTTCGACGAGCCGACCACCGGCCTGCACTTCGACGACATCGCCAAGCTGATGCGCTCGCTGCGCAAGCTGATGCAGGCCGGCCACTCGCTGCTGTTGATCGAGCACAACCTCGACGTGATCCGCGCCGCCGACTGGCTGCTCGACCTCGGCCCCGAGGGCGGCGCCGACGGCGGCCTGCTGGTCTGCCAGGGCACGCCCGAGGAGGTGCGCGAGCACGCCACGAGCCATACCGCGCAGGCGCTGCGCGACTACCAGCTGGCCATGGAGGCACCGGCCCAGGCCGCCGAGGGGCTGCCGCTGCAGACCCTGCTGATGCAGCGCCGCAAGGCGCGGGCCCAGCAAAGCGAGGCGATCCAGATCGTCAACGCCCGCGAGCACAACCTGAAGGGCGTGCACGTCGACGTGCCGCGCGGCAAGTTCAACGTCATCACCGGCGTCTCAGGTTCGGGCAAGAGCACCTTGGCCTTCGACATCCTGTTCAACGAGGGCCAGCGCCGCTACCTGGAGTCGCTGAACGCCTATGCGCGCTCCATCGTGCAGCCGGCCGGGCGCCCCGAGGTCGACGCCGTCTGGGGCATCCCGCCGACGGTCGCCATCGAGCAGCGCCTGTCCCGCGGCGGCCGCAAGAGCACGGTGGCCACGACCACCGAGGTCTGGCATTTCCTGCGCCTGCTCTGGGTCAAGCTGGGCGTGCAGCACTGCGTGCACGACGGCGCGCCGGTGGCGCCGCAGAGCCCCGAGCAGATCGCCGCGCAGATCCTGCGCGACTACCGCGGCCAGCGCATCGGCTTGCTGGCCCCGCTGGTGATGAACCGCAAGGGCCTGTACACCGACCTGGCCAAGGCCTACGCGGCCAAGGGCGTCACGCATCTGCGCGTCGACGGGCTCTTCATCCCGACCAGGCCCTGGCCGCGCCTGGACCGCTTCAAGGAGCACACCCTGGAGCTGCCGCTGGGCGAGATCGAGGTCGGCCCGGCGCGCGAGGCCGAGTTGCGCGCCTTGCTCGCCCAGGCCATCGAGGCCGGCAAGGGCGTCGTGCATCTGCTGCCTGACCTCAGTGGCAGCCATCCGGTGCGCGTGTTCTCCACCAAGCGCGCCTGCCCGCAGTGCGGCACCAGCTACCCGGAGCTGGACCCGCGCCTGTTCTCCTACAACAGCAAGCACGGCTGGTGCGGCAGCTGCGTGGGCACCGGCCTGCAGCTTGACCGCGCGCAGCGCACGCTGCTCGACGACAGCGTGCCCGACGAGAAAGGCCGCGAGCAGCAGCTCAGCCACGAACCGGAGATCGAGGTCGGCGAGCAGGCCTGTCCCGACTGCGGCGGCGCGCGCCTGAACCCGGTGGCGCGCGGCGTGCGCTTCGCCGACGCACCGATCGCGGCGATCGCCCAGCTCAGCGTCGAGCAGGCCTTGCAATGGGTCGACGGCCTGGCCTTGACCGGCCGCGAGCAGGACATCGGCCGCGACGTGCTGGTCGAGATCCGCTCGCGCCTGGCCTTCCTGAAACAGGTCGGCCTGGGCTACCTGACCCTGGACCGCGCCGCGCCCACGCTCTCCGGCGGCGAGGCGCAGCGCATCCGCCTGGCCGCCCAGCTGGGCTCCAACCTGCAAGGCGTCTGCTACGTGCTCGACGAGCCGACCATCGGCCTGCACGCGCGCGACAACCAGATCCTGCTCGACGCGCTGCAGCTGCTCAGCCAGCGCGGCAACACCTTGGTCGTCGTCGAGCACGACGAGGACACCATCCGCCGCGCCGAGCATCTGATCGACATCGGCCCCGGCGCCGGCCGCCGCGGCGGCGAGGTGGTCGCGCAAGGCACGGTGGCCGACCTGTCGGCCAACCCGGCGTCGACCACCGGCGCCTGCCTGGCCAGGCCGATGCAGCACCCGTCGCGGCCGCGGCGAGGCGTGGACGGCGTGGACTGGATCTCGGTGCAGGGCGCCCGCCTGCACAACCTGCAGCAGGTCGACGCCCGTCTGCCGCTGGGCCGGCTGGTCGGCGTCACCGGGGTCTCCGGCTCGGGCAAGAGCACGCTGGCCCGCGAGGTGCTGCTCGACAACCTGGCCGCCGCGGTGCCGCTCCGAAAAGCACCGAAACAGTGGAAGGGCTGCGAGGCGATCAGCGGCTTCGAGGCCATCGAGCGCGTGCTCGAGGTCGACCAGACGCCGATCGGCAAAACGCCGCGCTCCTGCCCGGCGACCTACATCGGTTTCTGGGACGCGATCCGCAAGCTGTTCGCCGAGACGCTCGAAGCCAAGGCGCGCGGTTTCGCCGCCGCGCGCTTCAGCTTCAACACCGGCCCCGGCCGCTGCCCGGCCTGCGAAGGGCAGGGCATGCGCACCGTGGAGATGAGCTTCCTGCCCGAGGTCAAGCTGGTCTGCGACCAGTGCCAGGGCCAGCGCTTCAACCCCGAGACCCTGGCCGCGCGCTGGCGCGGCCGCTCGATCGGCGAGGTGCTGGCCATGCCGGTCGACGAGGCGGTGGACTTCTTCGCCGCCATGCCGGTCATCGCCCACCCGCTCCAACTCCTGCAGGACGTCGGCCTGGGCTATCTGCAGCTGGGTCAGCCGTCGCCGACGCTCTCCGGTGGCGAGGCGCAGCGCATCAAGCTGGTCACCGAACTCGTCAAGGTGCGCGACGACGTGCGCAAGCAGCGCCAGCCGCGCACCCTCTACGTGCTTGACGAGCCCACGGTCGGCCTGCACATGGCCGACGTGGCGCGCCTGATCGCCGTGCTGCACCGCCTGGCCGACGCCGGCCACTCGGTCTGGGTCATCGAGCACGACCTCGACCTGATCGCCGAGGCCGACTGGGTCATCGACCTCGGCCCCGAGGGCGGTAGCGGCGGCGGCCGGGTGGTGGCGGCCGGCACGCCCGAGGACCTGGTGGCCGCCGGCACGCACACCGGCCGCGCACTGGCGGCGGTGCTGGCCCGAGCCTGAGTCAGGGCGCCAGGCCCAGGCGCTGCTCGAGAGCCCGCAGCAAGGTCTCGGCCTGAGGGGGCTCGGCCAGCGCGCTGGCCCAGCGGCGCCAGGGCGCGGGGTCGGCCTGCGCCCTGGCCGCTAGGGCTTGCAGGCCTCGCGCCAGCCGGTCCGCCCTTAGACGGGCTGCCGGCAGCACCTCGGCCACGCCCAGCTGCCGCAGGCGGGCGGCGTTGTCGAACTGGTCGAAGGCAAACGGCGTGACGAGCTGCGGCACGCCGGCGCGCAAGGCCTCGGCCGTCGTGCCGATGCCACCGTGGTGCACCAGGCCGGCAGCCTGCGGCAGCAGGCTGCGCAGCGGCAGGTAGGCAAAGCGGGCGATCGAGTCCGGCAGGGGCAGGGCGATCTGCTCGGGGCTGCGGCTGAGCAGCAGGCCGGCGCGGCCCAGGCGCTGCAAGGCCTCGACCGCGGTGGCGAAGAAGCGATTCGCCTGCTGGTTGGCGGTGCCGGCGGTGAACACCCAGGGGCGCGGGTGGCGGGCCAGGAAGGCGTCGAGCCGCGGCTCGGCGACCGGCACCGGGTCCTGTTGCAGCGGAAAGCCATGGGCCAGCCGCGGCGTCGGCCAGTCGGCAGGGGCCGGCGCGAACGCCTCGGGGAACAGGGTCAGCGTGGCGTCGGGCGCCTGCTGCAGGTGGGGCAGGAAGTGCGCGATCGGCGCCAGCCCCTGCGCGGCCCGGACGCGGTTCAGCCCGGGCAGGGCCAGCGGATCGACATGGCGGCGGTCGACCCAGCGCCAGAGCGCGCCGCGCCAGGCCATCGGCACCCAGCTGGGCACGCTCAGCTCGCCGATCTGCAGCGGGTCGGCGCAGCTGCGCAGATTGCTCGGCGCCAGGCAGGCCGAGACGACGAAGCGCGCGCTGCCGGCCGCCCGCGCCAGCGCCGCGGCGGGCACCGCCAGCGGGTGGGCGATCAGCACCTCGGCGGCTTCGCCGGCGCGCAGCCGCTCGACCTGCGCGCGCAGATGGCGCTCGAAGTCGGTGAACAGCGCCTCCAGGCAGCGGCGCGGGTGGAACAGGCGCGGGTCCCGCAGCACCTGTTGCTCGTCGGCCTCGCTGCACCAGCTTTGGAACGGCAGGCCCTGGGCCTGGGCGGCGGCGCGATGCATGGGGCTGCCGATCAGGTCCACCGACCGCCCCAGCGATTGCAGGCCCTGGGCCAGGTGAAAAAAGGGCAGCAGATCGCCATGGCTGCCCAGGGTGATCAGGCGGTAGCGGGGTGGGGCGCTGGCGCAGGCGGGGGTGGCCATGGCCGGCATCTTGCCCTGCCGGGCCGGCTCGCCGCCGCGACCGCTGCCTGCCAGGCTCGCGGACAACACCGATGTCCGGCCGCGCGGCCCTTTGTTACAAGAGCCACCGGGGAGCGGATCGGAGGCCATGCACTCCAGCACGGAGCGGGTTGTGCGAATCGTCTGCTTGTGGCTTGGCTTGCTGCTCCTCGGCCTGTTGTCACCGGCACGCGCCGAGCTGATGCTGCTGCGCGGCGGCACGCCCGAGGGTCTGCCGGGTTACGCGACGGGGCGCGGCGGCCGCCTGTTCGTCGAGTCGGAGCCCAAGGCGCGCCTGCTGCAATGCGTGGAGCGCAGCCTGAACGCGCGCATCGTCTGGCAGGCCTACCCGACTCGCCGCGTGCTGCAGATGCTCCAGGAGCAGCAGCTGGACCTGGCGTTCCCGATGGGCTTCAACGAGGAGCGGGCCGCCCGCCTGCTGCAAAGCGAGCCGGGCTGGGAGAACCCCGACGTCTGGGTGTCGCTGCGGCCCGTGCAGCCGCAGGACAAGCGGCTGCGGCTGGTGGCGCGGCTGGGCTCGCCCCAGCACGACGACCACCTGGCGCAGGGCTATGCGCGGGTGGTTGGCGCCACCACCTACGAGGAAATGACCAGGATGCTCCGCCAGGGCATGGTCGACGCGGTGGTCGTGCCGCGCTCCTTGCACGAGGACATGAAGGGGCTGTGGCCGCCAGGGCATTCGGTGACCGAGGGCAAGGCGCGCAACTCCGGCTTCTACCTGCCCAAAGCAGACCCGCTGCAGCTGGCCGGGCCGCTCAACCAGGCGATCCGCCGCTGCCGCGCCCTCTGAGGGTCGCCGTGGCCATCGGCCCGGCGCGGCGGGCAACGCGCTGGGGCATCAGCGTCCGGCCGCCACCCTCCCCACTTCCCCCTTTTGGGGGGGGCGCTTGTTGACGCCGTCACCGCTGGCCACACTGCCGCCAACGCTGTCATCGCAGGCGTTCAGGGACACCGGCCCGGAGAGGTCAGGGGGAACCACAAGAAGAAGAGAGAGAAGACCAACGCCACCGCCGGGAGAGGAACCGGGCGGTGGCGTTTCTCCATGGGGATGGCATCGTGGGCTCAGGCTGGCTGGGCCAAGGAGGCGGTGATGGCAGTCGACGCGGTGGGGGGAGTTGCGGTCGGTGGCCTGCGCGTGCTGCGCAAGCTGGCCCCCGCCAGTCGCGGGGCCTGCAAGCTGGCCCGGCGCTATGGTGAGGCGCTGGTCTGCGTCCGGCATCGGGTCGATGCCCAGGCCAGGCTTCGCTACACCACGGTCGAGCTGCTGGTCGAGGTTGCGCCCATCCAGGCGCGCAGCGAGCGGGTTGTCGGGCTGCGCGTTGGCGCACGCGAACGCGATGTGCAAGCCATGCTGCGCGCCGCCGGCGGCCATTGGGATGCCGCGGCTAGAGTCTGGCGTCTGCCCAGCCGGGTCGTCGGGCTGCTCAAACTGGGCGACCGCGTGGTCGACGAGGGATCACCCCAAAAGTAGCTGCCGGTGGCAAACGCATTTATCTACTTGAGCTGTATGTATCAACAATGGGCTGCGGGCAGCGACATGGGCCTGCGCCCTACATTACGTTAAGTCTCATGGAAACCGTCGCCGAGACTTTCGCCGAACACTACCTTCCCGCTCGTGGGAAACGTCGTTCACCGCTTTTACCTGATACAAGTGTTGAAGTTTTATGGAGTTCCACGCTTGATGCCGACGTCGCGAAGTGGCGGAGAGCTGGATACACGCATGTCGGGCAAGCGGATACGCTTGCAAAGGCGGCCGCTCGAGGCCCAACTCAAGAGCTTGCTGAACTGGCGCGAAGCGTTGGTGCGGACTTGGTTCTCTTCTGCATCTGGCCCGCAAAGCTGAAAGCAGTGAAGCGGACCGAGAAGGGAGAGATTGACTTGTGGGCCGTATTGGATGACGCGCCGGCTAGCTTCTCATCCAGGAGCTATGCCGTGACACGTGCAGTTTTCATGGCGAAGGCTCGGACATGAGACTTAACCGGTCGGTCGACACGGACGCGTTGCGGCAGGGGGCTCCACGGCGCAGTCGGAAATCGCGCACCGTGCTGCCCCCTGCCGCAACGTGCCGGTCACCTTTGCGTTAAGCATCACATGCAATCAGCCTCTCTAGGTCGAACCGCTGCTCATTGGTTTGTTGCTGGCTGCTCGCTTTCGATCGGAGCACTGGTCGTGGTGGTTGGATACGTCTTGCTCATCCAGCCACTGCTAGCAAGGGTGGCCGACGAACGAAAGAAAACCGAGTTCACCATCAATACCGGTCAGTTGCTTGTTGAGAAAATAGAGCCGTTTGTCGTGACCAAACAAGCTGGTGTCCAAGCGGTGATTCGCAACAACGGAGCACTTGTAAGCCGCCCAGATCGCGTAACGCTGACAATAGTTCACGGGGCGAAGGTGCTGTTCATTTGCCAAGTAAATGCCAGATCCTTCATAAAGCCTGGCGAGTCAGTTACTGAGCAACTACTTTGCCCCGAGGTGGAGCGCGCTAGCGTGCCCGCCGATGCGAGTTATTCGCTAGAAATCGCTGGCGCTTGGAACTCGATCTAGAACAAAACTACCAGAACGGTTCAGTGATGCTTAACCTTTCATTGCAGCCGACCTGGGCCAGCTGCGCTGGCCGGCCGGCTGAATTCAAACGTTAGGCCTCACGAATGAACGAACATCATTCAGCCAACGAAAAGAGCTCAGACGTACTGCTTGTCTTGAGAACTGACGGCATGCTCTTACCCGTTTACGAACCGGCGCTGCGCTATGCAGAAGGCTGGCCATGGAAGATCAAACGCAGGTATACAGACGCACTTCTGATTCGTAGCACAGGTGCCGTATCAAAGGTGATGAGCGTAGTCGTCGAAAAGCCGTACGGAGAGACTCCTCTCTCACGAGCCTTCAGCTTTCTGAATTCGAACTGGGAGATCGCTCTTCACACAAGGGAAGCCGAAGCTTCTCCAAAAGAAGTCGTGCAGGCCATTCTTCATGGCTTAAACCTTGACAGAACAACAGGCAGAAACCTCTTCGAAAACGCCGACGCTGAACATGGCGAGTTGAGTTCGAAAATGCCAAACTCCTCCATAGAAGAGATCTTTCACGGGCTTCATCTAGATGATCCAGAGTTCGTCGCCCTCGACTCGCTTTAATCGGCATTCGGACAGGTCGAGCGCGTGAGGCCTCTCAAGAAACACACTCCAAGTAGTTGATTTCATTGGCCCCATTTGTAACGG
>VFQU01000045.1_pt1 | contig 189549 bp, 171 predicted proteins | sample 3512311 | NCBI WGS metagenome assembly VFQU01 (sample SAMN10412377, study PRJNA504923) | tailings metagenome | isolation source: Relicate 3 Philex TSF3 active mining site | place: Philippines: Tuba, Benguet | collected 2017-08-29 | reverse complement strand
CCGCAACACCCTCGACAAGACGGAGTTCTACGGTGAGGACTTGATCAGCAAATCCCTAGCTCCAGGGAGTCGACGTCAAAGCCCTCCAGCAAGGCCCTGACCTGGGTGCGAAGCCCGTGGCGTTCGGCCAGCTGGGTCATCGCGGTGAGACGCTCGGCGTCGAGCGCGAACGCGTTGTCGGCGAGGTCGCGTTGCACCATCTTCTGGTGCAGACGCAGGCCGGCCAGCGGGTCGGCGCCGAGTTCCTGCATGCGCGCGAAGGCCCAGGCGTCGGCGCGGTCCCAGACCGTGCTGGCCAGGTAGCCGATGCCGCCCAGCGAGCCGCGGTTGGCCGCCGAGCGCTGGAGCACGCTGATCACCTGGCTGCGCGTGATGCTCACCGCGGCGTCCTGCAGGCCCTCGCGGATCTTCTGCATGGCGAGCTGCTTGCCCTGCTCGATCAGCTGCTGCTTGGCGAAGTCCAGCACCACGTTGGCGGCCGCCTTCTTGGCCTCGGACAGCGCGATGTCGGCGGCCTTGGCCGCGGCGCCCAGGCCCGAGGCCAGCGAGGCCAGCTGCAACAAGGTGCCGCCGATCTTCATCGTGTAGTGGTAGGTCTTCATGCGGGCGCCGCCCTCCTCGCTGAGACCTTGGGTCCACAGCACCGCCCAGAGCATCTCGTCGGTGCTCGGCTGGGCCTGCGGCAGCTCCAGCGGGTGCAGGGTCATCAGCCAGTGGTAGTCCTGCATCTTGGGGGCGGTCGGCGGCGCCAGCCGCGCGTAGCCGCGACAGACCTGGAACGGCCTGACCATCACCCGCTTGCCGGTCGACAGCAGGATCTCGAAGGGCTTGCCGTCCTCGCGCGCCTCGCCCAGGGTCTCCAGCAGGTTCAAGGCCTTGCCATCGCGCCCGCCGATGCGCACGATGCGATCGCCCTCGTAGATCTGGGCACCCGGCGAGCTGGCGATGACGACCAGCTGGTCGTCGACATTGAGCGCCCGCTTCCAGGCCAGGCGTTGCTCGCCCTCGCTGCCCTCGGCCGTGGCCACCGCGAACGGCAGTTCCCACTGCCTGTCACATTCCTGCTTCGGCATGCCGGCGACCTGGGCGGCGCGCGCCAAGGCCGGTCGCAGCGCGCGTTCGCCCTGGCCGTAGAGCTGGAAGCTGGCCAGCAGGTCGGGGTCGATGGGCCGACCGTCGTCCAGCACCGGCCCGCTGCTGGCACAGCCGCCCAGCAGCAGCACGACCAGCATGGCGACAATCCATCCCCAGCGCATTCAGCCCCCTTGTCGTTTGCGACAAAGTGTAGGCAGCCGCAAGCGCCGCCCGACCCCTGGCGACCCGACTTCCACAAGGAGTTTTACTGATGAACCCGCAAGCCCTGGCCGACTTCACCAACAACTTGTGGGACAGCGCGATCCTGCCGGCGCTGCACGACTACATCGCCATCCCGGCCAAGAGCCCGATGTTCGACAAGGACTGGGCGGCCAGCGGCCACCTGGAGCGCGTGGTGCGCGACGCCGCCGCCTGGGTCGAGCGCCAGGGCAGCGGTCTGGCCGGCCTGAAGCTGGAGGTGGTGCGCATCCCGGACCGCACGCCGGTCATCCTGTTCGAGCTGCCGGCCACCAAGCCCGGCTCGACGGACACCGTGCTGCTCTACGGCCACCTGGACAAGCAGCCGGAGTTCAGCGGCTGGCGGGGCGACCTGGGGCCGTGGACGCCGAAGATCATCGACGGCAAGCTCTACGGCCGCGGCGGCGCCGACGACGGCTACGCGATCTACGCCAGCCTGGCGGCGCTGCTGGCGCTGGACAAGCAGGGCGTGCCGCGGCCGCGCTGCGTCGGCCTGATCGAGAGCTGCGAGGAATCCGGCAGCTACGACCTGCCGGCCTATATCGAGGTGCTGCGGCCGCGCTTCGGCAACGTGTCGCTGGTCGTCTGCCTGGACAGCGGCGCCGGCAATTACGAGCAGCTCTGGCTGACCACCTCGCTGCGCGGCAATGTCACCGGCACGCTGAAGGTCGAGGTGCTCGCGGAGGGCGTGCACAGCGGCGACGCCTCGGGCATCGTGCCGTCCTCCTTCCGCATCATGCGCCAGCTGCTCGACCGTCTGGAGGACGCGAAGACCGGTGCCTTGCTGCCCGAGGACTTCCACTGCCCGATCCCCGAGGTGCGTGTGTTCGAAGCCCAGGAGACCGCCGGCATCCTCGGCGACCAGGTCTGGAAACGCCTGCCCTGGGCCTGCGGCGCCGACGGCGGCGCGGTGCTGCCGATGAGCGACGACCCGGCGCAGACCATCATCAACGGCACCTGGAAGCCGACCCTGTCGATCACCGGCGTCGACGGCATGCCGGCGCTCAGCAATGCCGGCAATGTGCTGCGCCCCTACACCGCGTTCAAGCTGTCGCTGCGCCTGCCGCCGCTGGTCGACGGCAACGCCGCGGCGCTCAAGCTCAAGGCGCTGCTGGAGGACAACGCGCCCTACAACGCCCGCGTCAGCTTCGAGCCCGATGGCCGCATGGGGACCTATGGCGCGAGCGGCTGGAACACCCCGGACCTGCAGCCCTGGCTGCGCCAGGCGCTGGACGGCGCGTCGCGCGCGCAGTTCGGCGCGCCGGTCGGTTTCATCGGCCAGGGCGGCACCATCCCCTTGATGAATCTGCTGCAGCAGGGCTTCCCGGCGGCGCAGATGATGGTTTGCGGCGTGCTCGGCCCGAAGAGCAATGCCCACGGGCCGAACGAGTTCCTGCACATCGATTACGCGAAGCGGCTGACGGCCACGGTGGCGCAGGTCATCGCCGCCCACCCCTGAGGCGCCGCGGGAGCCGGGCAAACCCGACCCGAACTCAGGGGGAATGCGGCTCGTCGCTCGCCCTCGCTTCAGGTACAAAGCGCGCTATTCGTTTCATTCTGTCAACGGCATAGGGTTGTTCATGCGCAAGACGTCGATCGCACTCTCTCTCGCTCTGGCCCTTGGCAGCGGTGCCGCGCTGGCCGAGGACGATGTCGTCAACTACCTGGGCGTGCTGAACCCGGCGCTGGCCAACCAGACGGTGAACTTCAGCACCGCCAAGGACGCCGGCGCCTTCTACGACGTCTTCAACTTCAGCTTCAGCAGCCTGGCCGGCGCCAATGCCGGCGCGGCCAACGGCCTGCAGTTCCAGTTCCTGCCCGGCGCGCCCAACGTCGACTTCAGCCAGGTCAAGCTCAACGGCGTGCTGGGTACGGTGGACAACAGCGGCGCCGGCGGCACGATCTCGGTCTTCTTCGCCGGTCCGGTGAACGGCTGGCTGGCCAACAGCCCGGCCTACCAGTTGGAGGTCTGGGGCTCGGCGACGGCCGGCGCCCAGTACGGCGGCAGCCTGAATGTCTCGATGATTCCCGAGCCCGGCAGCTACGCGCTGATGCTCGGCGGCCTGGGCGTCGTCGGCCTGATGCTGCGCCGCCGTCAGCGCCCAGCCTGAGGCCATCCCGACCCACGCCAAGCCGCGCGACGCGCGGCTTTTTCGTTGCTGGCCTCAGCCGTAAGCCTGCTGGGTGATGCCCGGGCGCAAGGCCTCGCAGATCGGCAACAAGGGACGCAGTTCGCGGTAGCGCGTGGCCGTCTTCACCACCTGGGCGAGGACCCGCGGCGGCGGCTCTCGGGACTCGGCGCGCGCCCGGCCGAGCAGGGCCAACTGGCGGGCCACCGCCGCCCATTCGATCTGCCGCCAGGCCTCGCCGAAGTCGGCATCCCAGCCCAGGCCGGCGCGTCGTGCCGCCTCCCAGTAGCGGATCGCCCAGTCGAGCTCCTGCTCCTCGTCCCAGCCGAAGGCCTCGGGACGCAGCAAGGCGGCAAGCTCCCAGCCCGCCGGCAGACAGCGCCCTGGCTGGCCGGCCGACGGCCGCTGCGGTTGGGCCATCAGTTCGCGCTGCAGCGCATCGAGCAGCGCCGTCCAACCAGGCGTCTCGGGGGCGGCCAGTTGCGCAGCGGCCTCGCGCCAGGCATCGCCAGTCCAGGCAGGCGCGCCCTCGCCCGTCTGCGCCTGCAGCAGCAAGGCCAGCGCCTCGCGCACCAGGCGGTCGGCGTTTGGCGCGTCGGCCTGCTGCAGATCGGCCAGCAAGGCCGGGGCGGGAAAGTCGGTCATGGAACCCCCTGGAGATAATGAATTCTAGAAATCAGCCGACGCCGCCGCCTTGTCCCTCACTCCCTCGCTGCTCGCCGCCCTCATGCAGACCGCCGCGGCAGCCCCGGTGCCGCCTGCCGACGCCATGCCAGCGCTGCGCAGCGTGCGCCAGTTGCCGGCCCGCATCGAGCGTCGCGGCGCCGTGGTGCTGCGCGCCGAACGCATCGAGGGCCAGCCGCAGGGCGAGCTGCGCCTGCTCGGGCAAGCCATGCTGCGCCATGGCGACACCCTGCTGCAGGCGCCCAGTCTGCGCTATGACACGCGCAGCGACGAGGTCAGCAGCCAGGACCAGGTGAGCATCGAGCACCTGGGCAACCGGCTGCAGGGCCGTGGCCTGCGCCTGCAGTTGGACAGCTTTGTCGGCGAGTTGCTGGAGCCCAGCTACCGGCTGTCGCTGACCGGCGGCAGCGGCCAGGCGGCGCGCATGGATTTCCTCGGCGGCGAGCGCCTGCGCGCGGCCGAGGCCAGCTACTCCAGCTGCCCGCGCGACGGCGACGAGCCGCCGGCCTGGGAGTTGCGCACGCGCCAGCTGGAGCTCGACCTGCCGGCCAACGAAGGCCGCGCCGAAGGTGCCGTGCTGCGCTTCCAGGGCGTGCCCATCCTGGCCGCGCCCAGCTTCTCCTTCCCGCTCACCGACGAGCGCAAGAGCGGCTGGCTGCCGCCGCACTTCGGCGTCGACAACCGCAGCGGCATCGAACTGGCCTTGCCCTATTACTTCAACCTGGCGCCGAACTACGACCTGACGCTGACGCCGTTCACGATGACGCGGCGCGGCATCGGCAGCGACGTCGAGCTGCGCGGCCTGCAGGCCTGGGGTCAGGCGGAGCTGGACCTCAGCCTGCTGCCGCACGACCGCGTCGCCGGCCGCAAGCGCTGGCTGGCCCGCGGCGATCTGGCGCTGCAACCCTGGACCGGCGCCCAGCTCAAGGCCCGCGGCGAATCGGTCAGCGATGCCGAGTACTGGAAGGACCTGCGCCGCCGCATCAGCAGTCCGACACCGCGCCTGCTCGAGCGCGATGCGCGCGCCAGCCAGCAGTTCGAGCGCTGGGGCACGCAGGGCGAGCTGTATGCCCGTGTGCAGACCTGGCAGATCGCGCAGTCGCTGGAGGTCGGCAGCGAGATCACCGCCCCCTACCAGCGGGCGCCGCAGGTCGGGCTGCGCCTGCGCTCCAGCAGCGAGATCGACCTGCTCGGCGGCTTCCTGCCGTCCTTGAGCAAGCCGGCCTTCGAGGCCCAGCTGGAGGCCGAGTACAACCGCTTCACGCTGCCCCGCGCCGCGCTGCCGACGCAACCCTTGGGCGGCGAGCGCCTGCACCTGCTGGCCCAGCTGTCGCTGCCCGTGGTCGACAGTGCCTGGTGGCTGGTTCCCAAGCTGGCGCTGAACAGCGCGCAGTACAAGGGCCATGGCCTGAATGCGCGCCGCCATGTGCCGACCGCCAGCCTGGACGCCGGCCTGGTGTTGGAGCGCGACACCCAGCTCTTCGGCCGCAGCCTGCAGCAGTCGCTGGAGCCCCGGCTGCTCTACGTGCACACCCCCTACCGCGCGCAGGAGCACCTGCCGCTGTACGACAGCGCGCCGCTGGATTTCAACGTCGAGTCGCTGTACGCAACGAACGCCTTCAGCGGCGTCGACCGCGTCAGCGACGCCCGCCAGCTCAGCTTCGGCGCCACCAGCCGCTGGCTGGACCCGCAGAACGGCGAGGAGTTGCTGCGCCTGGGCCTGGTGCAGCGCTACCAGTTCAGGCCGCAGCGCATCACCCCCGACCCGGGCACGGTGAACCGACGCTTCTCCGACCTGCTGCTGGCCGGTGCCGCCCACCTCAGCTCGCGCTGGTGGCTGGATGGCGCGCTGCAATTCAACCCGGACAGCGAACGCACCGTGCGCACCGTGCTGCGCGCCCGCTACACCGCGCCCGACCACCGCACGATCAGCCTGGCCTACCGGTTGGCGCGCCAGCAAAGCGAGCAGCTCGACCTGGCCTGGCAGTGGCCGCTGACCGCGCGCCGGGGCGCAGGCCAGTGCGCCGGCCGCTGGGTTGGCGCCGGCCGCGTGCAGTACAGCCTGCGCGACAGCCGCGTCACCGACTCCCTGCTCGGCCTGGAGTACGACGCCGGCTGCTGGGTGCTGCGCATGGGGGTGGAGCGCCTGTCCACCGGCCTGGCCCAGGCCAACACCCGCTTCCTGCTGCAACTGGAGCTGGTCGGCCTGTCCCGGCTGGGCTCCAACGCGCTCAAGGTCCTGAGGGACAATGTGCCCGGTTACCGCCCCCTGGCCAGCGACAGCGGCCCTACCTCGCTCCCATGACCGTTTCTCCTTTGCGCGCGCTGCTCCTGGCGCTCGGTCTGACCGGCTTTGCCCCCTCGCTGCTGGCCCAACCCGCGAACGCCAAGCCGCCGCTGGACTCGCGCGCCGGTCCCACGCCGACCGCCGCGGTGGCCGAGGACGCTGCCGCGCGGGCACGCCGCCAGCCCGGCGATCACATCGCCGTGGTCGTCAACGCCGAGGTGGTGACGGCGGCGGAAATCGCCGGCCGCGTTGACCGCGCCCGCGTGGACGCGCAGCGCAACGGCCAGAACCTGGACACCGAGGCGGTGCGCAAGGCGGCGCTGGAGTCGCTGATCGAGGAGCGCGTGCTGGTCACCCATGCGCGCGACGCCGGCGCCCGCGTCGACGAGGCCGAGCTGGACCGCGTCGTCGCCAACGTCGCCGCGCAGAACCGGCTCACGCTGCCGCAACTGCTGGAGCGACTCAAGCAGGACGGCACCGACGTCAAGCAGTTCCGCGAGAACCTGCGCGACCAGATGCTGATCGAGCGCGTGCGCGACAACGAGGTGACGCGGCGCATCCGCGTCACCGACGGCGAGATCGACAAGCTGCTCGACGAGCGCCGCGCTGCCGCCGCCGCCGGCAGCCCGGTGAACCTGGCCCAGATCCTCATCCCCATCCCGCAGGGCGCGAGCAGCGAGCAACGCGCCAGCCGGCGTGCCGAAGCCGAAGCCGCACTGCGCCGCGTGCAGGGCGGCGAGGACTTCGCGGCGGTCGCCCGCGAAGTCAGCCAGGACGGCAACCGGGCCAATGGCGGCGAGATCGGCCTGCGGCCGCCGGATCGCCTGCCCGAGCTGTTCCAGCAGGCGATCAAGGACCTGGCCGTCGGCCAGGTGCGCGGCGAGGTACTGGAGTCGGGGGTCGGCTTCCATGTCGTCAAGCTCATCGAGCGCCAGCCGCCGCCCGACCTCAACAAGGTCACCGAGACGCGGGCCCGCCACATCCTCGTGCGGCCGCACGAGCGCCTGCCGGCCCAGGCCATTGCGCAGCGGCTCGCAGAGATCAAGCGCGCCGTCGAAACCGGTCAGGCGCGCTTCGAGGACGTCGCCCGGCAGATCTCCGAGGATGGTTCGCGCGAGCAGGGCGGCGACCTCGGCTGGGCGGCGCCCGGCCAGTTCGTGCCCGAGTTCGAGGAAACGATGAACGCGCTGCCGATCAATGGCATCAGCGAACCGTTCCAGTCGCGTTTCGGCCTGCACATCCTGCAGGTGCTGGAGCGCCGCGAAGTGACGGTGGACCCGCGCCAGCTGCGCGAGCAGGCGCGCGCCATGGTGCGTGAACGCAAGTTCGACGAGGCCTACAAGGAGTGGATCTCCGACCTGCGCGCCAAGGCCTTCATCGAGCACCGCGAAGCGCCATTGCAGTAACTGTGCCCCCAGTCTCCCTTCGGTCGCCACACCCCGAGGGGGCGCGCGCGCCCTTGGGGCGGCCCGGCGGGCGCGCAGCCCTTTGCCCATGAGCCACCACCAAGCCCGCAAGCGCTTCGGGCAGAACTTTCTGACCGATGGCGGCGTGATCGCCGGCATCGTGCGCGCCATCGACCCGCGGCCCGGCGAGACCATGGTCGAGATCGGGCCGGGCCTGATGGCGATGACCCAGCCCCTGGTCGAACGCCTCGGCCGGCTGACCGTCATCGAGCTGGATCGCGACCTGGCGGCGCGCTTGCGCAAGCACCCGCAGCTGCAGGTCATCGAGTCGGATGTGCTGAAGGTCGACTTCGGCCAGTTCCCGGCCGGCGTGCGCGTGGTCGGCAACCTGCCCTACAACATCAGCTCGCCCATCCTGTTTCACCTGCTGCCCTTCGCGGACCGCATCGCCGACCAGCACTTCATGCTGCAGAAAGAGGTCGTCGACCGCATGGCGGCGACGCCGGAGCGCGGCGACTACGGTCGGCTCAGCGTGATGCTGCAATGGCGCTACGACATCGAGCCGCTGTTCGACGTGCCGCCGGAAAGCTTCGACCCGCCGCCCAAGGTGATGTCGGCCATCGTGCGCATGACGCCATGGCCGACACCGGCCCCCTTGCAGGTCGACTTGCTCAGCGAACTGGTGCAGGTCGCCTTCAGCCAGCGTCGCAAGCTGCTGCGCCACACCCTGGGCCGCTGGCTGGAGGGGCGCGGCTTCAGCGGCGACTTCGACTGCCAGCGCCGTGCCGAGGAAGTCGCCGTCAGCGAGTACGTCGCGCTCGCGCAAGCCCTGGGCTGATCCCGAGGCTGGCGGTCGACACGGCCGCTTAAGCTGGTCCGCATCGTGTTGACGAGGGCGGCCCCATGCGGCGCTGGATCGAGTTCCTGAATCAGCAGTTCCCGGTGCGCTACCTGGCCTGGCTGGGCTGCGGCCTGATGCTGCTGCTCGGGCTCTGGCTGCTCGCCAACGAGCGCAACGGCGGCCTGGCGCTCGGCGTCGTCGGTGCCGCCCTGACCCTCGTCGGCCTGCGCGACGTGATGCAGACCCGGCGAGCGGTGCTGCGCAACTACCCGGTGATCGGCCATCTGCGCTTCTTCTTCGAGTTCATCCGCCCGGAGATCCGCCAGTACTTCATCGAGCCGGACAACGAGGCGGCGCCGTTCTCGCGTCAGCAGCGCTCGCTCGTTTACCAGCGCGCCAAGGGCGACCCCGACAAGCGCCCCCTCGGCACCCAGCTGGACGTCGGCGCCCAGGGCTATGAATGGATCAACCATTCGCTGGCGCCCAGCCGCATCGACTCCCACGACTTCCGCATCACCATCGGGGCGGAGCGCGCGCAGCCCTACTCGGCCTCGGTGTTCAACATCTCGGCGATGAGCTTCGGCAGCTTGAGCGCCAACGCCATCAAGGCGCTGAACGCCGGCGCGAAGAAGGGCGGCTTCGCCCACGACACCGGCGAGGGCTCGATCTCCGAACACCACCGCGTGCACGGTGGCGACCTGATCTGGGAGATCGGCTCGGGCTACTTCGGCTGCCGCAACGCCGACGGCACGTTCAGCGAGCAACGCTTCGCCGACAACGCCCGCGACCCGCAGGTCAAGCTGATCGAGATCAAGCTCAGCCAGGGCGCCAAGCCCGGCCATGGCGGCGTGCTGCCCGGGGCCAAGGTCACCGCGGAGATCGCGCGCGCCCGCGGTGTGCCCGTCGGCGAGGACTGCAACTCGCCGGCCGCGCACTCGGCGTTCGCGACGCCGGTCGAACTGATGCGCTTCATCGTCCGCTTGCGCGAGCTGTCGGGCGACAAGCCGGTCGGCTTCAAGCTGTGCATCGGCCACCCCTGGGAGTGGTTCGCGATCTGCAAGGCCATGCTGGAGACCGGCATCACGCCCGACTTCATCGTCGTCGACGGCGCCGAGGGCGGCACCGGCGCCGCACCGCTGGAGTTCACCAACCATGTCGGCACGCCGCTGCAGGAGGGCCTGCTGCTGGTCCACAACACCTTGGTCGGCCTGAACCTGCGCGATCGCATCAAGATCGGCTGCGCCGGCAAGGTCACCTCGGGTTTCGACATCGCCCGCCTGATGGCCCTGGGCGCCGACTGGTGCAACGCGGCGCGCGCCTTCATGTTCGCGCTCGGCTGCATCCAGGCGCAGAGCTGCCATACCGGCCATTGCCCGACCGGGGTGACCACCCAGGACCCGCTGCGCCAGCGCGCGCTGGAGCCCGGCGACAAGGCCGAGCGGGTCTGGCGCTTTCACCAGAACACCTTGCATGCGCTCAAGGAGCTGACCGAGGCCGCCGGACTGAGTCACCCGAATCAGATCAGTGCCTCGCACATCGTGCGCCGCATCAACCACCAGGAGGTGCGCCTGCTGGCCAACGTCCTGCCCTTCATGGCCCCCGGCGCCCTGGCCGCCGGCGAGATGCCGCACGCGGTCTACCTCGCCTACTGGCATCTGGCGAGCAGCGCCAGCTTCGCGCCGCAAGGCCCGCTGCCGGCGGTGTTCCAGGGCGGGCGCCGGGCCGGCGACCTGCGCATCGAGCGCTGACCCCCGAGGCGCGGGGGCCGGGCCCCGGTGGGCACTGGCGACAATCCCGGCTGCCATGCCTTCCGCCTTCCTGTTGCGCGCCAGCGAGCCTGCCCTGCAACGCAGCAAGGCGGCGTTGCTGGCCTGCGACGGCTGGGAGCTGGCCGGTTGCGCCCGTCAGGGCCGCGACGCGCTGGACCGCCTGCCCCTGCTGCAGCCCGAGCTGCTGCTGGCCGACCAGCGCCTGCTCGACGGTCCGCTGCTGCGCCTGCTGCAAGAGCTCGAACAGCGTGGCCAGCGCCTGCCGGTGCTGATCTGGTGCAGCCTGCCCGACGACCCGCAATGGGTGGACGGCCTGCGCCTGGGCCTGCGCGGCTTCCTGCCGGAGACGGGCGACGGCCGCCAACTGGCGCCGCTGCTGCAGGCGGCGCTCGACGGGCGCCCGCAGCTCAACCCCAGCCTGGCTCGCGAGCTGCTGCGCCGCCTGCACACGCCGCGACTGGCCGCGCAGACCGCCTGCCACCGCGCGATGGCCAGCAACCCGGACTGCGCCGGTTTGTTGCGCCTGCTCAGCGTCGCCCAGCAGGCCCTGCTGTCGCTGCTGGCCCATGGCTGGCTACCGCGCGAGATCGCCCGCGCCTGGTCCCTGGAGGTGGCCGACGTGGAGCGCCGGCTCGGCCAGCTGCTGCGCCTGCTGCCGCGGCTGCTCCCCGGCTAGCCGGGCAGGGTTTCGGCGAAGCTGGCGCGCTGCAACAGCTTGTCGTGATGGCGCGCCAGGTTGGCATGCTCGGCGGCCCAGTCCAGTTCGGGGAAGCGGAAGCGCAACCAGCCCAGGCAGCAGCCCAGCGAGATGTCGGCCAGCGTGTAGTGGTTGCCCGAGCACCACGGCTTGTCGGCGAGGCCTGAGGCCATCGCGGCCAGGCCGCTGCTGACCTTGCGCATCTGCCGCTCGACCCAGGCGGGGCTGCGCTGCTCGTTGCTGCGGCCCGGCCAGGTGTTCTCCAGGCGGACCAGGATGGCGGCGTCCAGCACGCCATCGGCCAAGGCCTCCCAGGTGCGCACCTCGGCGCGTTCGCGGCCCTTCTCGGGAATCAGCTTGCCAACCGGGCTCAGCGTGTCCAGGTACTCGGCGATCACGCGCGAATCGAACATCGCGCCGGTGATCGAGTCCTGCCCCTCCATAACCAAGCAGGGCACCTTGCCCAGCGGATTGATCTTCAGGATCTCGTCGCTGGCCCAGACGTCGTCCAGCACCAGTTGGTAATCGAGCTTCTTCTCCGCCAGCACGATGCGCAGTTTGCGCACAAAGGGGCTGGTGGTGGAACCGATCAACTTCATGGCGGACATCGTGGCAACCCTGGCGCCCGCGGACGGGCCTTCGAAAATCATTCTATGCAGGGCTTTTTCGCCCCTATCCCCTAGGGAACACACTGGTTTGCGGGGCGATTGACAAAGCAAGACGAAAGCGCTTGGCCTGTGCCAGCATGCGCACCGTGAACCCCACCGACACCCTGCCCCCGAGCTCCGGCTTTCCGGTCAGCAGCCTGCCGCCCGAGGCCGAGTTGCCCGCCCACATCGGGCGCTACCGCGTGCTGCGCCGCCTCGGCGAGGGCGCAACCTCCGACGTCTTTCTCTGCCACGACGCCTTCAGCGGCCAGGACGTGGCGATCAAGCGGGTGCGCGCCTGGAAGGACGCCAGCCGCAGCGGCGGTGCGCAGCTGAACATGCGCGACCATTTCTTCGCCGCCGAGGCCAGCCTGGCCGGCCGCTTGCAGCACCCGAATGTGGTGCAGATCCTCGACGCGGTGTTCGACGAGCAGGCGCCCTACCTGGTGATGGAGTTCGTGCCCGGGGTCACGCTCAAGCATTTCTGCCGCGCCGACCGCCTGCTGCCGCTGGACCAGATCGTCGAGATCGGCTTCAAGTGCGCGATGGCCCTGTCCTACTGCTTCCGTCAGGGACTGATCCACCGCGACGTGAAGCCGGCCAACATCCTGGCGGTGATCGACGAGCAGGGCCAGGCCATCGACATCAAGCTCAGCGACTTCGGCTCGGCCCTGCATTTGAACGCCGACAGCACCCAGGTGCACCGCGTCGGCAGCCTGGCCTACATGCCGCCGGAGCAGGTCGAAGGTCATGACGTCGACGCCCGCTCCGACCAGTACGCACTCGGCGCCGTGCTTTACCACCTGATCGCCGGCCGCGCGCCCTTCGAGGCGCCCAGCCAGATGGCGCTGATGCACCAGATCTACACCCAGGCGCCGAAAGCCCTGACCGAGTTGCGCGACGGCGTCGGCGAGGAGTTGGACGGCATCATCGGCCGCGCGCTGGCCAAGCGGCCCGAGGACCGCTACCCCGATTGGGACGCTTTCGCCAAGGCGCTGTCGGAGCTGGTCGCCAAGCAGCTGATCCCGCTGGCCCGCTTCACCGAGGTGAAGGACTCGGAGCGCTTCAGCCTGCTGCGCGCCTTGGACTTCTTTGCCGACTTCGGCGACATCGAGCTGTGGGAAGTGGTGCGCCGCGCGCGCTGGCGGCGCTACCCGGTCGGTCATCACCTGTTCAAGCGGGGCCACGAGGGCAACAGCGTGCACATCCTGGCCGTCGGCACCGTCGAGGTGGTGCGCGAGGGCCGCGTGGTCGCCGAACTCGGCGCCGGCACCTCGGTCGGCGAGATGGCCTACCTGGCGCCCAATCCGGAACTGCGCAAGCACACCACCGATGTGCGCGTCACCGAGGTCTGCACCACGGTGAGCTTCACGCCGCAACTGATCGGCTCCCTGAGCGGCGAGTGCCAGCACCGCTTCGACCGCGCCTTCATCAAGGTGCTGGTGCGCCGCCTGCATGCGGCGCATGAACAACTGGCGCACCCAAGGCGTATCCTCTGAGATGGACGGGTCATGGTGGCTCGTCCGGTTTTTTGGGGAGCGCGAAGATGAGGAAAAGCCTGAGTCTGTTGATGTCCCTGTTCCTCTGCGCCGGTCTGGCCCAGGCCACCACGCCGCAGCAGGAGAAGATGAAGACCTGCAACGCCGACGCCAAGGCCAAGGAGCTCAAGGGTGACGAGCGCAAGGCCTTCATGTCGGAGTGCCTGAAGAAGAAACCCGAAGGCAGCGCCACGCAGCAGGAGAAGATGAAGAGCTGCAACGCCGACGCCAAGGCCAAGGAGCTCAAGGGCGACGAGCGCAAGGCCTTCATGAGTGCTTGCCTAAAGGGCTGAGAAGGTCCTTGGCTCAAGAAAAAACGGCCCCGAGGGGCCGTTTTCATTGGGGCTCGCAGCCGCCGATCAGAACGCGTAGCTGAGGCCGACGTTGAACTGCTGCATCTTGATCGACACGCCGTCCGCGCCCGAGCCGATCTTGTTGTTGCCCAGGTTGACGAATTCGCCGCGCAGGGCGAGTTGCTTGTCGATCTGGTACTCGGCGCCGATGCCGAGCAGGGCCTTGGTCCTGTGGGCCGACGCGCTGAAGTTGCCTTCGCTGACGTCGATCGAGTTGCGGGCGAAGCCCAGGCGGCCGTACAGCGCGAACTGCTGGCCGACGGCGGTCTTGGCGACCAGCGACAGCGACAGCGAGTTGGCCGACACATCGGTGCCTTCGACATCCCAGGAGCCGAGACGACGAGCCTGGGCCTCCAGCGCGATGCTGTCGTTGAAGGCGTAGCCGACAAAGCCGCCGAGACCCGTCTTGCGCTCCGACTCGCCCTCCACCTTGAACTTGGTGGAGCTCAGGTCGGCGCCGACATACCAGGCCGGTTGAGCGGCCATCGCGACAGGGCCCAGCAGGGCCAAAGAAATGGAAATCAGGGTCTTCTTCATGGTGAACTACGGGTTATCCCTCCCTATGAGGGTCGCGCATGCTAGCGGCGGCCCGCCGGCGTGAAGAAAGCCACCCCCTCGATTGCCGGTTCGAACCGCGGCTTGAGGCGTCAGCCCAGCGCCAGCAAGGCGACCCCGCCGGCAATGCAGAGCGCACCCAGGCCGCGCGCGACGCGATCCCCCTCGCGCAGCAGGTGCCCGCCGATCAGCGCCGCGAACAGCATCGAGCATTCGCGCGCCGGTGCCACGGCCGCCAGCGGCGCGGTCTGCAGGGCCCAGAGCACCAGGATGTAGGCGGCCGGACTGGCGGCGCCGACGATCAGCACCGCGCGGCGCTCGTCCCGCCAGATGCGGCGCAGGCTGCCGGGCGGGCTCAGCCAGAACAGCAGAGGCAGCAGCAGCGGCACGCGCAGCAGATTGCACCAGTAGTCGAAGGCCAGCGGATTGAGCCCCAAGCGCTTGATCGCCCAGGCATCGATCACCGTGTAGCTGGCGATCAGCATCCCGGTGAGCAGGCCCCAGCGCAGGCCGGCGGCGAGCTGCGGACTCAACGGCTGGCGGCGCAGCAGGCCGGAGATCAATGCCACGCCGAGTGCGATGGCGGCGATGCCGCTCCAGCCGGCCGGACCGGGGCGCTCGCCGAGCAGCAGCACCGCGCCGAGCGCCGCGAGCAGCGGTCCGGCGCCTCGCGCCACCGGGTAGACGACGGTGAGGTCGGCCTTCGCATAGCCGCTGAGCAGGGCGCTGAAGTAAGCCAGGTGAACGGCGGCTGACAGACCGACCGCGCCCCATGCCAGCCAGCCCCAGCGCGGCAGCTCAGGCAGGCTGGCGAACAGCCCGGCCGGCGCCCAGAGCACGGCGACGGCCAGCGCGCAGGCCATCTGGAAGGCGAACTGTTCGCCCTGCCCGCCCTCGGCGCCATGGCGGGCCCGCTTGGCGGCGATGTTCCAGCCGGCGTGCAGCAGCGCGGCCAGCAGCACCAGGGCGAGGTCGGTCGAACTCAACCGCCGACCCGCAGCCAGTACTCGGCCCGCGCGTAATGCGCGCGCAGGTGCTCGATCCACAGGCGCACGCGCAGCGGCTGCAGCGAGCGCTCGGGCGTCACCGCGTAGATGCCGTTGGGCGGCGCGGCAAAGGCGTCGAGCACGCTGACCAAGCGGCCGGCCTGCAGGTCGGCCGAGACCTCCCAGAGACTGCGCCAGGCCAGGCCCAGGCCGCGCAGGCACCAGTCGTGCAGCACCTGGCCATCGCTGCAATCCAGCCGTCCCCCCTGGCGGTGGAAGAAGGCCTGGCCGTCGATGCGGAACGCCCAGCCGCGCGTCTGGCTGGCGTCGCTGGAGAGCATCAGGCACTCGTGCTGCACCAGCTCCCGCGGGTGCTGCGGGGCCCCGGCACGCCGCAGGTAATCGGGGCTGCCGACGACCAGACGGCGGTTGTCGGCGAGGCGCTGGCTGACCAGGCTGGAGTCCGGCAGATCACCGACGCGCACCGCGCAGTCGTAGCCCTCGTTGACCAGGTCGATGACGCGGTCGGCCAGGTTGAGGCTCAGGCGCAGATCCGGGTGCTGGGCGAGGAAGCTGGGCAGCAGCGGCGCGACATGGCGGCGACCGAAGCCGGCCGGCGCGGTGATGCGCAAATGACCGCTGGCCCGCGCCCCGCCCTGGCTCACCGCCGCCTCCGCCCCCTGCAGTTCGGCGAGCACGCGCTGGCAGTCCTCCAGAAAGGCCTGACCCTCGGGGGTCAGGGTCAGGCGCCGGGTGGTGCGGTGCATCAGCCGCACCGCCAGCCTGGCTTCGAGCGCGTCGATGCGCCGGCCGATGACCGCCGGCGCCACGCCTTCAAGCGCCGCAGCCGCCGTCAGGCTGCCCCGGGTGGCAACGGCGACAAAGGTCTCGATTTGCTTGAACTTGTCCATGGCGGCCCTGGATTCTGTATGTTTTTGTCATGAATGACCTGCAGGATCGGCGATCAATACCTGGGTCGGAAGCGCCTAAATTGGGCCCATCCCCTTCCCCCGCCTTTGGAGTTCCCCATGTCCCACGTCGCCATCCACCGCCTCCAGGTTGACCCGCTGCTCCAGCGCTTCATCGACGAGGAGGTGCTTCCTGGCAGCGGTGTCGATTCGGCTGCCTACTGGGCCGGCTTCGATGCCATTGCCCACGAGCTGGCCGCCAAGAACGCCGCCCTGCTGGCGGAGCGCGACCGGCTGCAGACCGAGCTCGACGCCTGGCATCGCGCCCACCCGGGTCCGATCCAGGACATGGCCGCCTACCAGGCCTTTCTGAAGCAGATCGGCTACCTGGTCGACGCCCCGGCGAACATCCAGGCAACGACCGCCAACGTCGACGACGAGTTGGCGATCCAGGCCGGCCCGCAGCTGGTCGTGCCGGTGATGAATGCGCGCTACGCGCTGAACGCCGCCAACGCCCGCTGGGGCAGTCTGTACGACGCGCTCTACGGCACCGACGCGATCCCCGAGACCGAGGGCCGCGAGAAGGCGGGCGCCTACAACCCGGTGCGCGGCGCCGCGGTGATCGCGTTCGCCCGTCAGTTCCTGGACGAAGCGGCGCCACTGGCCGGCGGCAGCCATGCGCAGGCCATGGCCTACCGCGTCGAAGGCGGCCAGTTACGGGTTGACGGCGTCGGGTCGCTGCGCGACCCCAGCCAACTCGTCGGCTACCGGGGCTCCGCGGACGCGCCGAGCAGCGTGCTGTTGCGCCACCATGGTCTGCACCTGGAGATCGTCATCGATCGCGCGCACCCGATCGGCCGGCAGGACGCCGCCGGCGTCGCCGACGTGGTGCTGGAGGCTGCGCTGTCGACCATCCTGGACCTGGAGGACTCGATCGCCGCCGTCGACGCCGAAGACAAGGTGATCGCCTATCGCAATTACCTGGGCATCCTGAAGGGCACGCTGGCCGAGACCCTCACGAAGGGCGGCAAGACGATTCAGCGCACGCTGAACCCGGACCGCGTCTACACGGCGCCCAGTGGCGACGCCGAGCTCCGCCTGCACGGCCGCTCGCTGCTCTTCGTGCGCAATGTCGGCCATTTGATGACCAACCCGGCGGTGCGCCTGGAGGGCGGCCGCGAGATCCCCGAGGGCATCCTCGACGCGCTGGTCACCGTGGCGATCGCCTTGCACGACGGCAAGGGGGCAGTGAAAAACAGCCGCAAGGGCAGCATCTACATCGTCAAGCCGAAGATGCACGGCCCGGCCGAGGTGGCGTTCGCGGTCGAACTCTTCGGCCGCGTCGAACAGCTGCTCGGCCTGCAGCCCAACACGGTCAAGCTCGGCATCATGGACGAGGAGCGACGCACCTCGGCCAATCTGGCGGCCTGCATCGCAGCCGCGCGAGAGCGCGTCGCCTTCATCAACACCGGCTTCCTCGACCGCACCGGCGACGAGATGCACACGGCGATGCAGGCTGGCCCGATGCTGCGCAAGGCCGACATGAAGAGCTCGGCCTGGATCCAGGCCTACGAGCAGCTCAATGTGAAGACGGGCCTGGCCTGCGGCCTGCGCGGTCGCGCGCAGATCGGCAAGGGCATGTGGGCCATGCCCGATCTGATGGCGGCGATGCTGGAGCAGAAGATCGCCCACGCCAAGAGCGGCGCGAACACCGCCTGGGTGCCGTCACCGACCGCCGCCACGCTGCACGCGCTGCACTACCACCGCGTCGACGTCGCCGCCTTGCAGCGCGAGATGGAGGCGCAGGCGCCTACCGCGGCCGAGCGCGCCGAGTTGCAGGCCAAGCTGCTGACGATCCCCGTTGCGGCGAACGCGAACTGGACGCCCCAGGAGCGGCAGCAGGAGCTGGACAACAACGTGCAGGGCATCCTCGGCTACGTGGTGCGCTGGGTGGAGCAAGGCATCGGCTGCTCCAAGGTGCCCGACATCCACAACATCGGCCTGATGGAAGACCGCGCCACGCTGCGCATCTCCAGCCAGCACATCGCCAACTGGCTGCTGCACGGGGTGGTGACCGAGACCCAGGTGCGCGAGACCTTCGCGCGCATGGCAGCGGTGGTCGACGGCCAGAACGCCGGGGATCCGGCCTATACGCCGATGGCAGCTCGCGGCACCGGCAGCCCCGCCTACCAGGCGGCCTTGGATCTGGTGTTCAAGGGGGTGGAACAACCGAGCGGCTACACCGAGCCGCTACTGCATGCCTGGCGGCTGAAGGTCAAGGCCGCCGGCTGATCAGGCTGGGGGCATCCGGGCTGGGCAATTTCTGCCCGACCCGGAGCCCGCACTCGCCTTCACGGCCTGAGGCTGGGAGCGTTCACTCGCTTTCGAGCGGAATCGGCGACTTCTGGATGTGCTTCACCGCCTCGACGCTGGATTCCTTCAGGCGATCCCACTCTTCCTCGGTGTGGCAGACCCGCTTGGCGAAGCGGCTACCCGTGACCTGCTCGGTCACGCAGCGAACCCGCTTGGCGTGAGTGCGCCGATCGGAGGCGGTAACCGGACGCTTGGTCGACGGCTCCTCGGCCTTCACCGCCGGTTCAGCAACGGCGGGCGCCTCGGTTTTCTCCGGGCTGGCGGCCATCGCGACCCCGCACAGGCCGATCATTGCGACGCCGGCAATCTTCCACTTCATGTTCATCCCTCCGTTGATGGCGGCGACGCCGCTGGTTGCCAAGCGGTCGAGTATGCGCGGGCTCGGTCGGAAGACGAAAGTCACTGCGGGTAATCGCGCAGTCCGATCAGGGGGAGTCAGCCTGCCTGCACCGGGATGGGCTTGCTCTGGATGTTCTTCACCGCCTCGACACCGTTCTCCTTGATGCGCGCCCATTCCTCTTCGGTGTGACAGACGCGCTTGGCGAAGCGACTTCCGGTGATCTGCTCGTTCACGCAGCGGACCTTCTTGGCCGCTTCGCCGCGGCCGGCCGCCGTCGCCGGTTGTTGTTCAGCCGGCATGGCAGCGGGTGCGGTCGGCTTCGCGGGCTCGGCCGCGTGTGCCGGAACGGCAAACAAAAGTAGCAGCAAACCATTCAACACGAGCTTCATTTCGATCTCCTCCATCGGCCGGGACACCGGGTTCAACGAGTGGGCAGCATATCGAAGGCAATCGTCAGGCGCGCTGCCTCGTCGTCAAACGGCGTGGTGCCATGCCAGAGATAGGAGGGAAACAGCGCGAGGTAGCCGGGGCGCGGCTTGATGACACGCTGCGGTGCCAGTCCCAGCGCGAGTTCGGCCGGTGGAACGCCAAAGGCGATGCAGCCGGCGTCGCCGTCAGCTCTCACCGAGGGCGGCAACTCCACGTAGAAGGCCGAACTCAACCACCCCTCCTTGTGGATGTGGTTGACATGACGCCCCTGTCGCCGCAGCCTGACCGACCAGGAGCCGCTGAAGCGCAGTCCTTGGCCTCGCCGACTCAGGAAAGGATGCCGGTCATCGCGCGGCAAGGTGGACAACCAGGCCTCAACGCTGCGCCGCAAGGCTTGCTGGGTTGCCGTCAGCAAGGGGTCGGGGCGACCAAACAGCCGACCGGCGGTCTGCGAGCCGCCCCGCAAGCTCAGCTGCATGGGCTCGACCTGGGCCTGGTGCAGACCGTGCAGGCGCTCAGCCAAGGCATCCAGAAAGGCCTGCTGCGACGCAAAACCCGACGGCGGCTCGACTTCGATGAAGGCAATCAGCTTCGCGTAGTCGCAAAGCCAGTGCTCGCGCTCGTCACCCAGCATGCGCCAGGCCGTGGCCAGACAGGCCCAGGCTTCCTGGTCCTGCGGATGGAGCGCGATCGCCTCTTCGGCACAAGCTGCCGCGGCATCGGGGGCGCCACGGCTGAGCAGATGGCGGGCATGCGCGTTGAGAAAGTCGACATCACCCCGCATCACGGGATGGGCGCGCTCGAACAAGGGCGCAGCCTCTTCCAGGCGCCCCAGGCGCTGCAACACATCGGCCTGGACGGCCAGCAGCAGCGCCGAGTCACTGCGGGCGCGCAGGCGCCCGACATGCTCCAAGGCCTCCGGCAGGCGTCGGGTGTCAATCAGCAGGCCCAGCAAGGCCAGTTGCAGGCTCTCGGCATCGGCATGCTGACGGCACAAGGCCTGCAACTGCGCCAGCGGATCCACACCCGGCTGCGGATGCTCCCAGAGGATGCGAGCACGTGTCTGCTGGGCCGGCGCGAACCCCGGGTGTCGGTCGGTGACCGACTGGATCAAGGCCAAGGCTTCGCCCACCCGTCCGTCATCCAGCAAGGCACCGGCGTGGGCGTCTTGCCAGGCCGGCGGCGGATCCGGCCGGGCCGTCGCCTGCGCGAAGGCCTGGACCGATTCCTCGGCGCGGCCCGCCAGTCGCAGCAGCTGACCGAGGCCTGCCAGCAATTCCGGCGACGCCGGCAGGCTGCGCAGGCCCTCCCTGAGCACCGCCTCGGCCTTCTCCAGCTCACCGTCGAGCCGCCAGGTATCCGCCAAGGCCTGCCAGCTGCCGACCGACTGCGGCTGCAGCCGGATGGCCTTGTGCAGCGCCTCGCGAGCGCGCCCGAGCTGCCGCAACTGCAGCGCGGTCTGCCCCAACTCCTGCCAGACCTGGCCCTGGTCAGGCAGCGCCGCCGCCAACTCGGCCCAGGTGTCGAGTGACTCCTGCAGCTTGCCGCTGCGGCGCAGCAAGGTGGCCAGGTTGCGCAGCATGGCCGGCTGCCCCGGCATGAGCGCCAGCGCCGCGCGAAAACCGCGCTCGGCCGCTTCGAGCTGCCCGGTCTCGGCCCAGCAGATGGCGCGCAACTGCTGGGCGTCGGGAGCCCGTGGCGCCACAGCGCACAGCCGCTCGGCAATCGCCAGGGCCTCAGCCGCTCGGCCTGCACCGATCAACGCGAAGCCCTGCTGCGCCTGCCTGGCCTGCTCCGGGCTCAATGGCATCGGCCGCGCGGCTTGGGAAGCGGATGAGGGGGTCGCCATGGCGCCTCCAGGTGTCACGGTTTGTGCAAGCGCAGCAACCAGCCGACCAGGTGGTGACCGGCGTGGTGCAGCTGCTGCGCCTCGTCGACCACCAGTCCGCGTTGGCTGAACGACGCGCGCAGCTCGGACATCGCCGCGGGCGACAGGGCGCAGGCAGACAACTCCTCCAGGCGTTTGAGGGCGTCGTCCAACTCGGTCTGCGCGCGCCCGACCTCCTGCAACCATCGCGTCGGATCGAACTGCCGGCGCAGCTTGCGCAAGGTTTGCAGCGCGTCCAGGGTGACGGCAAGCGTGGATGCGCCGGGGTGCTGGGGCGCGGCCTCGATGCGCTGGCGCAGCTCGGCCAGCAGCGCATCGACGGTCGCCGGCCCCTCATTCCCCTCACCGCGCAGGACCTGGTAGACCTCGCGCTGCTGCAACCATTGCGCGGCCTCCAAGGTCTGCCTGGCGTTGACCACCAGCACCGAATCGACGTGATGCATGACCAGTTGCGCACGCGCGCCAGCCCGCATCACCCGCGCCAGCTCATCGAGGCTGGCCGCGCGATCGGTGTATTCCAGCGCATACTGGGCACAAACGGCATCGACGCTGGCGTCGGCAAAATGCAATGCCTCGGCCGGCACGCCGGCATGAAACTGCACCGCGCCAAAGCGCCGTGCATCGATGTGCGCGAACCGCCGCGGGTCGATGACGGCGCGATCGGTGCCGTGAATCTGCCATTGGCAGCCGCGGGCCGACGCATGCTCCTGGGCAAGCAGTGCGATGGCGCCGTTGCCCGTGCCCAGGTCGAGCACCGTCGCCTGCGCCGGCAGTTCAGCGAAGAAGCGCAGCCAGGTCTCGCGGATCTCGAGGTCGTAGCCGCCATCGGCGCCGGCCGGCCCCGTCACCAAGCGACCGCCCTGGTAATAGCGAGCCCAATGGTCCTCTGTCATGTCATTCCTCATGTGGCAGCGCCACGCCGGCTGCCAGCAAGGCCTCGCGCAGCGGGCCGAGCTGCTCGCGGTAAACGCGCCAGCGCCCCGAGGCCTCGCGGTACAGCGGCCGGCGCACCTGCCAGTAGCTGGCGGTCTTCACGGTGTTGTCCAGGCGGTGGAAGTCCAGGCAGGCGTCTTCCCAGGGCAGGCCCAGAAAGTCCAGCAGGGCGGCCAGGGTCTGCTGCGGCGCCTCGACGAAGCGGTCGTAGTCGAAGTCATGGATGTCATCCGGGTAGAGACGCTTCCAATGCGACATCAGCTGCCGGTACTGACCGATGTAATGCCCGATGTCGCCCAAGTCGCTCGCATAGCTCAGTGCCGACGCATTGAGGTGTTGCATGTAGACCGACAGCCCGGTGTCCAGCGGGTTGCGCACCGTGTGCACGATGCGCGCCGCGGGAAACAGGCGCTTGATCAGGCCGATCAGCCTGAAGTTGTCCGGGCGCTTGTCGCTGACGTAGCGGGCATGCTCCAGGCGGCCGGGAAACAGCTGGGTGAGATGAGCGCGATAGGCGTCGGCGAGCCGAGCCAGCGCCGCCGGCTCCAACTGTGCAGCGCGTTCGGGGAACGGGGCCAGCGGCCCGCTGACCAGCCGCGGCAACCAGGCCAGTTCGCCGGCCGCGATCATCTGTGGGTGGGCGGCAAGCACCTGCTCGACCAGGGTCGAGCCGGAGCGGAACATGCCGCAGATGAACAGGGGCTGGGCCCGACCCGCCGCGACGCTCGGCGCGGGGCCCGGCGCCGCCTCGGCGAACACCGAGCGGATGGCGGCGAACTCTCGCTCGCAGGCCTGGCGGTCGTGCGCCGGCAAGCCCTGCCGGGACCAGCGCTTGCCCTGCGCAAAGGCCGCCAATGCGCGCTGTGGGTCGCCGCAGCGATCGGCCAGCTTTCCGATTGCAAAGCTCAGGCAGGCCCGCGCATGCGTGCTGGCCCCAGGGCGCTGCAGCGCCAGCTCCAGCTGCTGACGAAGTTCGGCGGCGGCGCGCTTGTCGTCGGCCGTGGGCGTCAGCTGCGCGACGCGGGCCAAGGCCTCGTCGCGCAGATCGGCATCGGCAGGGCTGCCACCGGGCAAGGCGAGCAGCCTACGGTAGCTCACCAAGGCCTCGTCCCGCCGTCCACGCTCCTCCTGGAGATTGCCCAGGTTCAGCCAGGCCGGCCGGTAGTCCGGCTTCAAAGCGAGCGCCGCCAGCAGCGCCTGCTCGGCGTCGTCGTCGCGGCGCAGGTGATCGGAAAAAATCACCGCCCGGTTCAGCTGCACCTCGTGCGGGTCGACGACCCCGCAGGCCAGGGCCTGGTCGTAGGCTTGCAAGGCCGCCTCGAACTCCGCGCGGCTGCGCAGCAAATAGCCCAGCTCGTACCAGGCAGCGGCGTGCTGCGGATGCGCCGCGAGCAAGTCCCGCCAGGCCTGCACGGCCTCGGCGCTGCGGCCCTGGCGCTGCAGCGTGACGGCCCGGCGCAACAAGGTATCGACGGTCATCGTGGCGCCAGCAGATCGAGCAGCGCCGCCACACCCTGCGCCGGCTCGAGCGCCGCGGTGTCGATGCGCAGCCGCGGCGACAGCGGCTCCTCGTAGGGCGCGGAAACACCAGTGAACTCGGGCAACTCACCGCTGCGCGCACGGCGGTAAAGCCCCTTGGGGTCACGTTGCTCGCAGACCGCCAGTGCCGTCGACACATGGACTTCGATGAAGGCCTCGACGCCGATCAGGCGGCGCGCCAGTTCCCGGTCGTCGCGCAGCGGTGAGATCAAGGCCGCGATGACCTGGATGCCCTGGGCATTGGCCATTGCGGCCAGCTCGGCGGCGCGGCGGATGTTTTCCCGGCGCGCCGCCGGCGAGAAACCAAGATCGGCACAAAGACCGGCGCGCAAACGATCGCCGTCCAGCAACAAGGTCGCCTGACCGCGGGCCCGCAAGGCGGCGCAAGCCTGTTCCGCCAGCGTGCTCTTACCGGCGCCCGAGAGCCCCGTCAGCCACAGCGTTCGAGATGAAGTCTGCATGCGCGGCATTGTCGACGCCGGCGCAACAGCCGCCGGGCAGGGCATACGATGGCGGCCCATGTCATTGCTTGCCCCACGCGACGACCTGCCGCTGCTGCGCGCCGAGTTCCAACGGGAGCGCCGTGTGCTGGTGCCCGGATTGCTCGCCGCCCCGCTGCTGGAAGCATTGCACGCCCGGCTGCTGAGCTGGCGGCAATGGGCCTTGGTCACCCGCCTTGGCGGCGAACACAGGACCTTCGACGCCCTGGCCATGGATGCGCTGGACGCACGCACCCGCGCCGCCTTTGACGCCCAGGTTGCCGCCGAAGCCAAGCAGGGCTTTCAATACCTGTTCGAGCGCTATGCGCTGGTCGACCGCGGCGACGCCGGCGAGCTCGACGACCCCGTGCTGCAACAGGCCTACGAGGCGCTGCGCAGCCAGGCACTGCTCGAGTTGGTTCGCGAGATCAGTGGTGAGACTGGCATCGCGCGCGTCGATGGCCAGCTCACCCGCTACCGCGGCGGCCACTTCCTGAGCGCCCACGACGACGCTGCGCCGACCCGGCGGGTGGCTTACTCGCTCAACCTGAGTGCCGCCTGGCCCGCCGAGTGGGGCGGTCAGCTGGAGTTCCTCGACGGCGACGGCCGGGCCGTCTGCCGCTGGTCGCCGCAGTTCAACGCGCTGTCGCTGTTCGCCGTTCCGCAGCCCCATTGCGTGGGGAAGGTCAGCGAACGCACCGACCTGAGCCGCTTTGCCATCACCGGCTGGTTTCACAGCCCATCCGCATGAAGACGCAGATACTGACGTATGCCCTGGCGACCATGGCGGCGGCCGCGACGGCCCACCCCTGCGCCGAGATCGCCGACCCCAGCGCTCGACTGGCCTGCTACGACAGGGCGTTTCCGCCCAAGTCACAGCCACGATCCGACAACCCGCTGCCGCCGAGCGCAGCGGCGCCGGTGGCGCAACAGCGCTTCGGTCTGCCACCTGAGCGCAAGCCCGAGGATGCGCCGCCAAGCTCGATCAGCGCCAGCTTGAGTGGCCTGGAGTTCCGCTCCGATGGTGCGCGGCTTTTCGTCCTCGACAACGGCCAGCGCTGGCTGGAAACCGATTCGCAGCGGCGTGGCGTGGCGGAGGTCGGTGATCGCATCGAGATCCGTGCCGCCTCATTCGGCAGCTTCATGCTGATCACGCCGGCCCGCGTTGGCATCCGCGTGCGCCGGCTGCAATAGTCACATCGACCGCGCGCACTGAAAGAAAAAGGGCCCGACCGAAGTCGGGCCCTTGCCGGTCGCAACCGGGCGCCGAGGCGCCCGCTGCGAAGCGGCGGATCAGTAGCGGAAGTTGATGTTGGCGAACAGGTAGCGGCCCAGTTGGTCGTAACCGCCGATCGAGTTGGCGTTCAGGACCAGGGTGCTGCCGACCATCGGCGGTTCCTTGTCGGCAACGTTGTTGACGCCGAAGGTCATGCTGATGTTCTCGCTGAAGTCCACCGAACCCGACAGGTCCAGGTAGTTCCAGGCCGACAGCTTGCCGCCGTTGCGAACCAGGATCTGATCGGTCGTCAGCGGTGCGCCAGAGTTGCTGACGTACTTCATTTCGCCGACATGGCGCCAACGCAGGTTCACCGACCACCAGTCCTTGGTGTAGCGGGCCGACAGCGTGTGCTTCCATTCCGGGGTCTGGCAGTCGGCATTGATCTTGCCCTTGCAATCGTAGGCGGCGGCATCGTTGATGCCGGCCAACGGCGACAGGAAAGACTTCAGCGTCAGCGTGCCGTAGAAGTTCGTGCTGACACGGCCGCCCATCAGCGGGAAGTTGTAGGAGACACCCAGGTCAACACCGCTGTTGCGCAGCTCGCCCACGTTGGCGTTGGTGTTCACGATATGACCCGAGGTCGCCGGGTTGCTGCCCAGCCAGAGGTCGCCACTGTTGCGGTTGCGCTTGATCAGGCTGCAGAAGGCCGGATCGCCGGTGGTCGCGCAGGATGTCAGGATGTTGCTGGCGCCGAAGGAGCCGATGCGGTCTTCCAGCTTGATGTCGAACCAGTCCAGCGTCACGCTCAGGCCCTTCAGGGGCGTGGCCACCAAGCCGACGGTCCAGGTGTCACCCTTTTCCGGCTTCAGGCTGGGGTTGCCACCGGTCAGCTGGTTGTACTGGCTGGCCGGGCTGGCCGAGATGTTGCCGTACTGCGCGTTGGTGACACCGGTGCGGGCGCATTGCTCGCGGGTCAGCGTCGGGGTCGCGCCCGCGCAGGGATCGTTACCGCCCCACAGACCGATGTTCTGGTCCAGGAACAGCTCGCCGGTCTGCGGCGCACGGATCGCGCGGTTGTAGCCGGCGCGAACGCGGAAGTCACCGAAGTTGGCGTTACCGCCCAGCTTGTAGGTGTTGATGCGACCCGAGGTGCTGTAGTCCGAAGCGCGGTAGCCGAGGTCGGCGTCCAGGCTCTTGATGAAGCCCATGTCGCGCAGCACGGGAACCTGCAGCTCGGTGAACAGTTCGGACACCGAGATCACGCCGCTGATCGGTGCACGCGGGCCACCCAGGCCGGTGAAATTGCCGGTCGCCATGTTGGCGTCGGAATCCACCCGGTAGGTTTCCTTGCGGTGCTCGGCACCGAACACCGCCGAGATGTTGCCGGCGGCCAGACCGACCGGCAGCTCGCCGGTCACATAGGCGTTGACCGCGCGCAGCGAGGTGGCGCCTTGGCGCATGCCGGTGCCGCTCAGGGCCGCCGCCGATTCGGCGGTGATGCCGCCTGGGACCCAGACGTTGTACGAACCGTCACGCAGTGCCTCGTCCAGGCGGCTGGTGATGAAGTCGTTGATGTTGGCTTCGTTCGAGCTGTTGCGGCCGTACAGGAAAGAGAACTTGTACGACCAGTCGCCGAACAGATCACCTTCAGCACCGGTGACGATGCGGAACGAATTGCTCTCCAGTTGCGAAATGCGCGGACCGCCTTCGACGTTGCGCTTGCCGACGTAGACCTCCAGCGGACCGGTCGGGTCCAGGCCGAGGTCAGCGCACAGCGTGCCGAACAGCGGGTTGGCGCAGTTGCCGGCAAAGATCGGGTCGTTCGCAAAGAAAGTGCCCGATTCCGCGATCTGCACCGAGGTGTTCGTGTTCGCGAACATCGTCTCGACGAAGGGACGGAAGTGCGCGTTGACTTCGTACTTCAGGCTGTTGCCGAAGGTCCAACGCTCGTCAGGGCGCTGGTAGTGGTTGATCGGCGCGTAGTTGTAAGGTGCCGGCGAACCTTCGGCCCAGCGGCCATCGGGGAGCAGGCGGGCACCGGTGTAGTTCTTGGTGCCGCCAGCCAAGTAGCGACCGAAGATCAGGAAGTTCGGCTCGACGGAGGTGCCCGAACCACCGCAGGCGGTGCCGCCAGCGCTCAACGCGCACGACGAATAGTCGCGCTCGCCCTGACGCAGTTCGTCGTTCTTGCGGTAGGTCGCGTAGGCCATCGCATGGCCCTTGCCGTCGGCAAAGGGGCTGCCCCAGGCCATGTCGACGTTGTAGGCCTGACCGTCAGGACCCGAATTGCCCGACGGATACTTGAAGTTGCGCGCATCCATCAGCGGACGGATGTAGCTGTTGCGGTTCTTGTGCTGGTAGCCGGACCAGCCGGCGGTGGCCGAGAAGCCTTCGAAGTCGGTGTCGAGCACGAAGTTCACCACACCGGCCATGGCGTCGGCGCCGTAAACGGCCGATGCACCGCCGGTCAGGATGTCGACGCGTTTGACCAGGGCGGCGGGGATCTGGTTCAGGTCACGAGCCTCGGAGCGGATGCCGCCCGGCTGCAGGCGGTGGCCGTTGACCAGCACCAGGGTGCGCTGCGAACCCATGCCGCGCAGGTCGGCGGTCGCGAAGCCGGTCGTCGGATTGACGGTGAACGAGTCAAAGCCGGGCGACAGCTGCGGCAGCGTGTTCAGCAGGTCCTCGACGCGGGTCGTGCCGGTGAACTTGATCTCGTCGGCAGCCACGGTGGCGATCGGAGCCGACGAGGCCTCGGTGCGCTTGATGCGCGAACCGGTGACGGTCACGGTTTCCAGTTGCTGGGGGGCGGCGGGGGCAGCTTGCTGCTGCGCAAACGCGGCGCCAGGGACCAGCATCGCGCCGCCCAATGCGGCCATCGCGGCCATGGACAGCTTGTTCAGCTTGAACATGTAGAACTCCAAAACAGGTTGAGAGCACGGCCGGGGATCACCCGGCCGTCACCAAAATTGCAGAACGGCGGCAGATTGTTGGTTGGTCAGCCATGACCAATGGCTAAGGGTTAGCCGTAACGCCGCCCTAAGCCCTTGTTTTCATTGCAGGAGTTCGAGAGTGCCCCCCTGTTCTCGGCAAGCGACTGTTGCCCTGACGAGACAAATCGGGTCTTCCTGCGGATGTCGGCGAGTTCCCGCTCGTCCAAGAAAAAAGCCCGGCGAAGCCGGGCTTTGCAGAAAACCGAAGAGGCACGGGCCGGGGCCCGTGCGCCGCATCAGAATTTCTGGTTGTAGCGGATGTAGAAGAAGCGATCGATCGGCAGATCCGGATCCACCGAAGAGGACGACGACGACGTCGAGCTGTAGTTGATCACCGGCTTTTTGTCGAAGACGTTGTTCGCACCGATGCGCAACTCGCCCTTCCAGGGCGTCTTGTAAGAAACGCTCAGGTCGTTGAACAAGGTGCTTTGCTTGTCGTACTCAGTGCCGCCCGAGGTCCAGGGGTCATTCGGGTTCGAACAGTTGGTGTTGGCATCCCAACACGCGGTCTTCACCGGAGCGGTGTAGCGGGTACCGAAGTTCACACCCCAGTCGCCCATCTGCCAGTCGATGTTCAGATTGGTCTTGAAGCGCGGAGTACCCCACTCGCCTTCGTAACGCACCCAATTCGCCGTCGGAGTCGACTTGATCGCGTACTTGCTGAGGTAGGTGCTGTCGCTGCGCACCGTGATCCGGCCATAGCTGGCCGCCGGGAAGCGGTAACTCCAGCTCAGGTCCCAGCCCTCGGTCTCAATTTGTCCCAGGTTGGCGTTGCCGCGGCGCAGGTTGTTGACCTGACCGGTGCTGTCGCGCGTGAACAGGCCGCAGAACTCGCTGACGCCCTGGATGTAGCACTGCCCCAGGATGTAGGCTGCAGAGACCGCCGTGATGCGGTTGTCGATCGCAATGTTGTACCAGTCAACCGACACATTGAAACCAGACAGGTACGAGGGGCTGTAGACCAGACCAGCGGTCTTGGTGACTGCCGTTTCCGGCTTCAAGAACTCGTTGCCAGCGCCCGACTGGAAGGGGAACGGTGTTTGACCGCCACCGGCGCCCGGAACCGGATTGCCGACTGAGTTGCGCTGGCGGAAGCCCGCCGGCACACCAGCCGCCAAGCATCGCTGCATCGTCGTGGGGTTGTTAGCCGCACTGCCAAACGAACTGTCGCAAGGATCCAGATAGGTATCGAAACTTTGCGAGCCGCCGCCAGCGATGTCACCCAGTGTCGGAGCCCGGAAACCCTCGGCCCAGGTAGCACGCGCCATCAAGTCCTTGATTGGACGATAGGTCAGGCTGGCCTTGCTGTTGGTCGTTTCACCAAAATTGCTGTAATCGGAGAAACGCGAGGCCAGGTTCAGGCTTAGCGCTTCGACGAAGGGCAGGTTCTTCAACAGCGGGACATTCAATTCGACGTACGCCTCGTCGACCTCATAGTCACCAACCGTGGTCCGTGCGGCCAAGTCCGACGTCAAGTTCTGCTGCTCCATTTGACCAGGACGGTCGAAGCCCTTCACTTCACGCTTCTCGAGACCCGCAGCGAAACCCATCATGCCGCCAGGCAACTGGACGATCTCGCCCGTCACGTCGGCGTGCAGGCTGCGCACGGTCGATCCATACGTTGCCACGCCGCGATGGTTGATGAACTCTCTAACCTGCTCATTGAAGGCCGAAGGGCCACCGATGATGTTCCAGGGCGTGCATTGCGTCAGCGCGATCGGAGCACCCGGTGTTCCACATTGGACAACCCCATCGGCATTCATGAAGCTGGGCCCCAGGGCCGCCTTCAGATTCACAAGGTTCGAATTGCCACTCGACAGCGTCTGACCGGTCACTTCGCTGTAGTTGATGCCGAGCGACCAGGAGAATGCTCGGTTGGCAATGTCCAGATCACCTTCAACCGCCGCATCCAGATGCAACGTGCGGTTGTTGTTCTGAGTGACCCGGGGCATCTCGATCGTGCGGCGCACGAAATAGAGGTCAATGCCAGCCCCCGGCGCGATACCAACACCTTGGTTACCGAACGGATTGAAGTAGCTGTCCTTGCTGATGACGACCGGGTAGCTGGACTGCGACGCAGTCTGCAGCGGGTAGCCAGCAACTTGGCGGGCCGACTGACGATCCGCATACATGCCGGTGCTGACAAAGCGAATGTCCGGCGTGATGTCAATGCTGCCCTTAACAAACATCGACTTCAGTTCCGACCCCATCGCGAACATCATGTCCTGCGAGGCGTTGTAGAGGTCGTCAATATTCGAGCTGCGGAAGGTGTGGTAGTTCGCGCTGTTGCGCGAGTCCTGGCCCACGCCGACTCCGTCATAGCTGCCGGTGTGGTTCAGCACCAGGTCAAAGTATCCCGGCGAGCTGCTGGAGGCAATGCCGCCGGTCGCAGTCGCGGGACGGATACGGCCCCACGGACCGCTGAGGAGCGCTGCCGTCTTGAAGTCGGGCCCGTACTGGTACTTCGTGATCTCGCGGTCACGTGCCCAGATCGGATCGACCTTGCTGTAGGTGAAGGCAAACATCAGTGAGCTCTTGTCGCCGGCGGCGCCGTAGCTCAAGCTGAAGTCGTTCGACTTGCCGTCACCCGCTTCGTTCTGACCGGCATAAAGAGCAACTTCGCCGCCGTCCATCGACTTCTTCAGGATGAAGTTCACCACGCCGGCGATGGCGTCAGAGCCGTAAATCGACGAAGCGCCGTCCTTCAGCAGCTCCATGCGCTCGATCATCGAGGCGGGGATGGTCGACAAGTCGGTGAAACCAGCGACCGACTGGCTCCAGCGCTTGCCGTTGACCAGCACCAGCAAACGCTGGGCACCAAGGTGACGCAGGTTCAGGTACTGACCACCGGCTTCGCGGTTCGAGGCCAGCACGCTGCCCTTCGAAAACGCCGGGGTACCGGCCGAGGTGAGCTGGTTGACGATGTCGCCGACGGTCACCAGACCCGTCTTCTTGATGTCTTCCGACGAGATCTTCAGCACCGGCTGAGCGGTTTCGGCCTCGATCTGGCGGATGCGCGAACCCGTGATCTCAATGCGCTCAAGCTTCTGGGGCTCCTGGCCCTCCTGGGCGAACGCGGTGCCGGCGGGCACCATGGCGGCCAGCGCGGCGCTCAGGCAGACCGACAGCTGGGTCTTCTTCATCAACATGTAGCTACTCCGGTAAGGAAAAGGCAAAGCCCTGGTCCGGGGATCGCCCGGGGCAAAAGGCTGCAAATTGTTGAAGTCGCAGCCATGCCGAGGGGTAGGGGGTTACCTTTGGCCGGCGACGCAAGTCCTTGTTTCGAAATGACTTTTCCTTTAGACCCAAGGTTCAGATTGAGACAAAACGTTGTGTCTCAACAACAAATCGCCGAACCATCGCCCCGGAGACAATGTCCGGCTGACCCCGCCTAGCCGTTGCCCGCATGAATCCCGCCGCTCCCGTCCAGCCCTCCTCCGTTGATGTCCTGGTCGTCGGCGCCGGACCCGCCGGCAGCGCCGCCGCCCGCCTGCTGGCCCGGCAGGGATGGTCGGTGCGCCTGGTCGACCAGCATCCCCTGGGCCGCGACAAGGTCTGCGGCGACGGCCTGATTCCCGATGCCCATCGCGCGCTGACCCGTCTGGGCCTGCTGACCGCGGTCATGGCCCAGGCCCAACGCGTCCAGCATGTCGGCTTTGTCGGTCCGCGTGGGGGGCGGGTCGACGTCCCCGGTCAACTCGCCGTGCTGCCCCGCCAGCAGTTCGACGAGATTCTTGCCCGCGCCGCCGTCGACGCCGGCGCCAAGTTCGAGCAGGCCCGTTACGAAGCCCCGCTGCGGGACGGCGATCGCGTGGTCGGCGCGCAGCTGCGCGACGCCTCGGGGACGCTGCGCGAACAGACCGCGCGCTGGACCCTGCTGGCCACCGGCGCCCAGCCGCGGGCCCTGCAGGCGGCCGAGCTCTGCCTGCACCAGGGGCCCAGCGCCGTCGCGCTGCGCGCCTACGTCCACGCACCCTCCCTGGTCGGCCGCATCAACGCGCTGGAGATCGTCATGAGCCGCGCCGTCCGCCCCGGCTATGGCTGGATCTTTCCGGCCCCCGGCGATCGCTTCAACATTGGCGTCGGCGTCGCCAACTCGCACCGGGGCGGGCGCAAGAAGGACGTCAACCTGCGCCAGCTGTTCGACCACTTCGTGGCCAGCTACGCGCCGGCGGCGCAGCTGATGCAAGAAGGTCAGCTGCTCGGCGATCTCAAAGGCGCGCCGATGCGCTGCACGCTGCAAGGTGCCCAGCCGAGCCGACCCGGCCTGATGGTCATCGGCGAGGCCATGGGTTCGACCTATGACTTCACCGGTGAGGGCATCGGCAAGGCCATGGAAACGGCCCTGCTCGCCGCCGATGCGCTGCTGGCCCACGGCAGCGACGACGGCGCGGCCCGCGCCGCTTACGAGCGCGGCCTGCAATCCTTGGCGCCCAAGTACCGCATGTACGCGCGCGCCAACACGATGTACCACGTCCCCGGTCTGATCGACCTCCTGATCTGGCGCGCCGGCAAGAGCGAGCGCCTGCGCCAGCGGATGGGCAGGGTGCTGGAGGAAACCGCCACACCCGGCGACCTGATCACGCTCAGGGGCCTGGTCAAGCTGTTCACCGAATAAGGCCAGCCACCATGTGCCAGTTGATGGGCATGAACGCCAATGCGCCGACCGATGTGATGTTCAGCTTCGCCGGCCTGGCCTCGCGGGCCGACGAGCACAAGGACGGTTTCGGCATCGCCTTCTTCGAAGGCAAGGGCCTGCGGCTGTTCGTCGACCCGGCCAGCGCCCGTGACTCGCTGCTCGCCGAGGCGGTGCAGCGCTACCCCATCCACAGCGAGGTGGTGATCGCCCACATCCGCAAGGCCACCCAGGGCCGCGTGGCGCTGGAGAACACCCACCCGTTCAGCCGCGAGCTCTGGGGGCGTTACTGGGTCGCCGCGCACAACGGCAACCTGGTCGATTTCCAGCCGCGCCTGCATGGCGCCTTCCGCCCGGTCGGCGACACCGACAGCGAGCGCGCCTTCTGCTGGCTGATGCAGGAGCTGGCCAAGGCCCACCACACCGTGCCCTCGGTCAGCGAGTTGACGCTGACGCTGAAGGAGTTGCTGCCGGCCATCCACCGCCACGGCAGCTTCAACCTGCTGCTCAGCAACGGCGAGGCCTTGTGGGCGCATGCGTCGACCAAGCTGCAACTGCTGCAGCGCGCCTACCCGTTCCAGCCGACCCGGCTGCGCGATGCCGACCTGTCGCTGGACTTCCGCCCCGACGCCAGGCCGGGCGATCGCGTCGCCCTGGTCGCCACCGAGCCGCTGACGGCTGACGAGCCCTGGCAGCCCTTGGCCAGCGGCGAGCTCGTGGTGCTGCAGGGGGGTGAGCGCATTGCATGAATGAAAAAGGCCCGGCGTTGCCGCCGGGCCTTGGCTGACAGCGGCGGACCCGAGGGCCCGCCTTGCGATGCCGCTCAGTACTTGTATTCGAAGCCGAGCTTGACGGTGCGCGGACGGATCGCGTAACCACCACGCAGATCGATCTGCGGTTCTTCGCCGAAGGCGTTGCCCATGCTGGCGCGCAGGACAAGCCCCTTGAAGCCGGTGTAGGCCACGTTCAGCTGTGCCGTCAGGTCAGTGCCCAGCACGCAAGGCAGGCCGGCGGTGTTGGCGCGCGCACGGCAAGCCGCCTCGCTCCAGGTTCCGGTGTCGGTCTCGTCAAAGTTCAGCTTGGTGGCCGAGGTGTAGTTGAAGCGCGCGCCCAGGCTCCAGGCACCGATGTTCCAGGACACCGAAGCCACCGACTTGATGCGCGGCACCGTGCGCAGGCCGACGGTGTTCGGGCGGTAGGTGCCGGCGTCGATGTCCCACTCGCGCAGGGTCAGCGCGTAGGTGGTCGACAGGCCCAGGTTGACCGTGCCGTACTCGCCGGCATTGACGCGACCGCGCAGGTCGATGTCGATGCCCGAGGTTTCGGTCTTGCCGAAGTTCTCGTACTGCAGCAGCAAGGTGATCAGCGAACCGGCACCCCAGGCGACGTTGGCAGCCGGGTTGATCTGGTTGGCGCGGTTGGCCCAGTTCAGATCCTGCTGGCTGATCGGCGCACGGGCGATCAGGTTCTCGTAGCCGGGCTGGCCTTCGCGGTCGAGCACGAAGGAAGGCGCGCGGTAGCTGATCTCGTTGCGGCGCTCGATCTTGAAGTAGTCGACGGCCACCGACATGTTGCGCGTCGGCTCGAACACCATGCCGACCGTGTAGCTGCGCGACAGCTCGGGCTCCAGCGCCGGGTTCGACGAGATCATCGCCGGCACCGAGGCCAGGCAGCCGCTGTTGTAGGCCGCGGTGGCGTCGGCGCGGTCGTTCGCGTTGCCGGTGCTGTTCAGGATGTCGCGGATCTGCGTGGCGGTGTCACAGCGCTTCGGGTCGAAGGTGCTGTTGAAGAAGCCGGTCACACCGATCTTGCCCAGCACTTCCGGCACATTGGGTGCCCGGAAACCACCGGCCGCGGTACCGCGCAGCAGCAGCTGGGGCGAGACTTCCCAGCGAAGACCCAGCTTGGGCGAGACGCGACCGCTGAAGCCCGAGGCACGGTCGTAACGGAAGGCGGTGTTGGCGACCAAGCCCTTGACGACCGGCGCCTCGAACTCGGCGTAGACGGCGTCGAGGTTGCGCTTGCCCTCCACCCACAGCGCGCCACGGCCGATCAGCTCGGCGCGCATCACTTCGTCGACCGACTTGATGTAGACGTCCTCGGTGCGGTGCTCCAGGCCGAAAGCGGCCTGCAGCGGGCCGGCCGGCAGCTCCATCAGCTCGCCGGTCACCAGCGCGTCGACATGGGTCTGCGAGTTCTCGCCATTGATGGCCGCGCTGCGGAACATGCGCGACAGCAGTTCGGGGCTGTTCTGGCCACCGATCTTGTACTCATTGCTCTCGATCGCCGAGACGAAGGTGGCCGAGTGCGGCGCCAGGCTCTCCTTGGTGGCATCGGCGCCCACCTTGCCGACGCTGAACTCCCAGTCCCAGTTCCCGGCCGTGCCCTTCAGGCCGGCCAGCACGCGGTACTGGCTGCCGTAGGCCGGCGCGTTCCAGTTGATGCCCGGATCCATGAAGCGGTACTCCAGGCCCACCGGGGCATTGGTGGTGTTCAGCGGGTGACCGACCGGCAGCAGCGGCTTGTTGACCTGGCGAACCACCTTGGCGTTGCCGTCGAACCAACGGAAGGGCGTGGCCGGCGCGTTGAAGGCATAGGGCAGCGCCAGGTAGTCGGTGCGCGTCTTCGAGTACGAGGCGTCGGCGAAGAACTCCATGCCGCTGCCCAGATCGACACGGGCCATGGCGATGGCACTGAAGCGCTCGGCCGGGTTCGACCACTCGTTGATCGCGTTCAGATCGGTGACGCAGGCGCCGGCGGCATTGAGCGTCGTGCAAGCCGGGTTGGGGCGACGGCCGGTACCGGTGGCGGTGAGGAAGTTGCCGGGCCAGGAGGCCAGGCTGGGGTCGCCGAAGGCCGGGCTGACGACGCGCTTGTGCCACTCGGGGTAGTAGCGCATCACGTCGGCCAGCATGTAGCCGTCGCGCTTGTAGTACTCGACGTTGCCGAAGACGTTGAAGCCGTCCTTGGCCATGTCGCCCATGCCGCCGACCAGGCCGGCGGTGGTCTGGCCGCCGACGTTCGGGTCGATCGCGGTCTGGTAGGAGCCGCTGGCGCCGATGCCGCTGAATTCCTTGCGCGTGATGATGTTGATCACGCCGGCCATGGCGTCGGAACCGTACTTGGCCGAGGCGCCGTCCTTGAGGATTTCCAGGCGCTCGATGGCGTCGGCGGGGATCGCATCGATGTTCACGAAGGTGAACTGCGCGCCATCGGCCAGACCGTAGTTCGGCAGGCGGCGGCCGTTGAGCAGCACCAGCGTTGCACCCTTGCCCAGGCCGCGCATCGACACGCCGGTGGCACCCGAAGCAAAGCTGGTGGCCGCACCGTCATCGCGCAGTTCGCCGGTGGTGGTGGCGGTGATGGTGTCCAGCACCTGACGAACCGTGTTCGCACCGGTCTGCTTGATCTCGGTACGGCTGACGATCTGCACCGGCGACGAGGTTTCGGCGGCCAGGCGCTTGATGCTGGAGCCGGTCACGACGACCCGCTCGAGCTGCTGCGGCGCCGCCTCCTGGGCAGTGGCCGTGCCAGCCAGTACGGCCAGCGCGGCGCCGACACAGATCGACAGCTGCGATTTCTTCAACGACATGCAAATGCTCCAGATAGGAAGGGGGTTGCTTTCGTCAGGGGTTACCCCATGACGAAAGGGCGGCGGATTCTTGTGGCAGGCCCATTTCAGTCGACCCAGGGTTAGTACCCATGACGAAAGTCAAGTCATTGGCGCGATTGATGTTTTTGCTCGCGCACGGCGATCCAGGCGGCAGCAAGTGGCAGAAACGCGACATCAAGAGGCCAGGCGGGCGGCCGCGTCTCGTCCCGCCAGACCGCGTTTCATGCGGCTGGCAACGCGATTCGCCGCCCCACGCCGCGCGTCCGCGGCGCCCCTGCCTAGAGTGGCGCCATGAACACCCCCCGCCCCCTCGCCCAAGGCAACCGCTTCCAACGCGCCTACTACCGCTGGGCGCTCCCCCATTACGAGCGCATCGGCCGCGATGACCCGCTGCTCCGCGAGCGGGTGGAGCTGGCCGACCGCTTCCTGTACTCACGCCAGGGCCTGGGGGCCTGGGCCGGCTGGCTGGCCGCGACGATCGCCACCGCCGTCGGTCTGCAGCGCATGGGCATGCCGGTCTGGCTGGCCATCGCGCTGTCGGCATTCGGGTGGGTGGCCATCACGCTGGGCGTTCTCGGCGCCTGGTTGCAGCCCGGCAAGCTGGCCGGGCAGCGGGGTTGGCCGCAGTTTCTGAGTCGGCTGATGGCCTGGACCGTGGTCGGCGGACTGGCCGGCTTCACCGTCGGCCATGTGATCAAGCAGGGACGCTTCGATCCGGTCACTTACTGGACCAAGCTCAGCGGTGCCATGGACGTGCTGGCCCCGGCGCTGGCCGGTACCGGCATCGGCCTGGCGCTGCTGATGTGGACGGTGGCCACGCTGACCGCCAAGCTGCAGAACGACCGCCTGGCCCGCGCCCAGCTGATCGCCGAGCGCGACGCCGCTGCCCGCCAAGCCGCCGAGACCGAGCTGCGCCTGCTGCAGGTGCAGATCCACCCGCACTTCGTCTTCAACACCCTGGCCACCCTGCAGCACTGGGTGGACAAGAGCGACCCGCGTGCCGGCCCACTGCTGCGCGAGCTGACCGGATTCTTGCGCCGCAGCACCGAGATGCTGGGGCGCCCTCGCGTCCCCCTGGCCGAGGAAGCCCAGTCGGCCGCCCACTACCTGGCCATCATGCAAAGCCGCATGGGCGAGCGTCTGCGCACGCAGATCGACATCGATCCGCGCTGCGCCCGGCAGACCCTGCCGCCGGGCCTGTTGCTGACGATGGTGGAAAACGCCATCGAGCACGGCCTGGAGCCGAAAATCGGCGGCGGCAGCCTGCAGCTGCACAGCGGCTGTAGCGACACCGGCTGGTGGCTGCGCGTCGACGACGACGGCATCGGCCTGGCTGCTGACGCCAGCGACAACGTCGGCCTTGCCAATCTGCGCCTTCGCCTGCAGCAGCACTTCGGCGATCGCGCCCGCTTCAGCTTGAGCCCGCGACCCGAGGGCGGCACGCGCGCCGAAATCCACTTTGACGACAGCCCCTGCCCGGCGGTCTGAGCGCCGACCATGAGCACCGTGAACCTTCTCGCCAAGGGCAATCGCTTCCAGCGTGCTTACTACCGCTGGGCTTTGCCTCATTACGAACGCATCGGCAACGACGACCCCGGCTTGCGGGCCGAGGTCGAGGACATCGACCAGTTTCTCTACACCCGCCGCGGCCTGCTGGCCTGGCTGGGCTGGCTGCTCGGCCTGAGCGGAAGCATCGTCGGACTGCATCGCGCCGGAATGGGCTGGGCAATGGCGAGCGGCATCGGTCTGGGAATCTGGCTGGGACTGACGGTTGCCGTCCTCGCCGCTTGGCTGGCGCCAGCCTCCGGCGCCAAATCGCAAAGCCGGGTGGTCATCAAGCGTTTCCTCCAAGGCATGGCAGGCGGCGCGGCGGCGGCCGTCGTCGGCATATCGCTGAATCGCTGGGCTCGGGACGGTCAGCTGGACTGGGCGTATCTGCAGGGCTTCGTCGAGCGTGTATCGCTGGTCCTGCTGCTGGTCGGTGCCGGCGTGGCGTTGCTGATTGCCGCGGTGGCGTGGGCCGGTCAGTCGGCTCGGGCCCGCCGCCTGCAACGCCTGCAGCTGATGGCCGAGCGCGATGCCGCCCGCGCCAGCGCGGCCGAGACCGAGCTGCGCCTGCTGCAGGTGCAGATCCACCCGCACTTCGTCTTCAACACCCTGGCCACCCTGCAGCACTGGGTGGACAAGAGCGACCCGCGTGCCGGCCCACTGCTGCGCGAGCTGACCGGATTCTTGCGCCGCAGCACCGAGATGCTGGGGCGCCCTCGCGTCCCCCTGGCCGAGGAAGCCCAGTCGGCCGCCCACTACCTGGCCATCATGCAAAGCCGCATGGGCGAGCGTCTGCGCACGCAGATCGACATCGATCCGCGCTGCGCCCGGCAGACCCTGCCGCCGGGCCTGTTGCTGACGATGGTGGAAAACGCCATCGAGCACGGCCTGGAGCCGAAAATCGGCGGCGGCAGCCTGCAGCTGCACAGCGGCTGTAGCGACACCGGCTGGTGGCTGCGCGTCGACGACGACGGCATCGGCCTGGCTGCTGACGCCAGCGACAACGTCGGCCTTGCCAATCTGCGCCTTCGCCTGCAGCAGCACTTCGGCGATCGCGCCCGCTTCAGCTTGAGCCCGCGGCCCGAGGGCGGCACGCGCGCCGAAATTCGTTTTGAGGAGACCCCATGCCCCGCATCCTGATCGCCGACGACGAGATCGCCCCCCGCGAACAACTTGCCGAGGCCCTCGCCCAGGCCTGGCCGGAGGGCCAGATCGTGGCGCAGGCCGAACACGGCGCCGACGCCTGGGACCAGTGGCTGGAGCACCAGCCCGAGGTCTGCTTCCTGGACATCCGCATGCCCGGCCTATCCGGCATCGAGGTGGCACAGAAGATCGCCGGCCGCAGCCAGGTGGTCTTTGTCACCGCCTACGGTGACCACGCGCTGCAGGCCTTCGAGGCCGGGGCCATCGACTACCTGGTCAAGCCGGTCGAGGCGGCGCGCCTGGTGCAGGCGCTGGACCGGGTCAAGCAGCGTCTGCAGCAACCCAGCGCGGCCGGCGAGACCCAGGCCCTGCAGCAGCTGCTCGCCCAGCTGGTTCAGCGCCGCCCCAGCCAGCCCGAGACCCTGCAGGCCAGCGTCGGCAAGGAGGTGCGCCTGATCCGCCTGGCCGATGTGATCTATTTCGAGTCCGACGCCCGCTACACCCGCGTCGTCTACCGCGACGAAGGCGAGCAACGCGACGCGCTGCTGCGCACGCCGCTGAAGGACCTGCTGGCCCAGCTGGACCCCGCGCAGTTCCAGCAGGTGCACCGCTCGATCATCGTCGCCAGCAGCCAGGTGGCCAGCGCGATCCGCGACGACGAGGGTGGCATGCAGCTGCGCCTGCGCGCCTGCCCGGATCTGCTGACCGTGTCGCGGCCGTTCCAGGGACTGTTCAAGGGCCAGTGATCCTGCCTCAGGGCAGGTCATGTCGCGATTTCCGCCATTCGCCGCTCGCCGCGGCGGAGCGTGGCGGCAGCTTTCTAGACTGCCGACCATGAATAGTCCTTCCGAGACCGCGTCGCGCCAGCCCTGGTGGGGCGACTGGACCCAGTACTTCTGCCCCGGCCCACGCCGCAAATTCACGCCCGCCGAGATGGCGCGAGCCGGCAACCAGCCCTGGCCGCGCGGCGTCGACCAATACGTCGGCATCAGCATGATCATCATCAGCTGCACGCAGCTGCTGCTGTCCCCAAGTCTCGGGGACATCCTGCTGATGTTCGCGGTGATCGGCTCGCTGGCCCTGCTGGCGCTCTGGGCTTCGCGCCAGCTCTGGCGCTCGCCGACGCGGCTGCGGCTGAACGTGAGCACCCAGCTGGGCAGCCTGCTCTTCATCGGATTGCTCTTCGGCACGCTGCACCTGGAGGCCATGAACAAGAGCCAGCGCATGGCCATCACCCTGGCCCTGGTCATCGTCTTCATGATGGCCATCACCGCCTGGTGGTTCATGGTCATCTACCGCGTGCAGCAGATCGAGGCCCGCTTGCGCGAGCTTGACGAGCAGGAGGCCAAGCTGGCGTTGCAGCGCCGCCTGGCCACCGCGCAGATCCACCCGCACTTCGTCTTCAACACCCTGGCTTCGTTGACCCACTGGGTCGACACCAACGACGCCCGCGCGGCGCCGCTGCTGCGTGAGTTCAATGCCTACCTGCGCGCCACCCTGCCGATGTTCGAGCGCGAGAGCCAGAGCCTTCGCGAGGAGCTGGAGCTGGTGCGCCATTACCTGGCGATCATGCAAGCGCGGCTGGGCGAGCGCCTGCGCTGGACCGTCAGCTGCGACGGCGCCCTCGATGTCCAGCTGCCGCCGGGCAGCCTCTTGACCCTGGCCGAGAACGCCATCACCCATGGCATCGAACCCCAGCTCCGCGGCGGCACGGTGGCGATCCGCTGCGAACGCGAGGCCGGGCGGCTGCGCCTCGTCGTCGAAGACAGCGGCGAGGGCCTGGTCGAACCGGTCACCGAAGGCCTGGGCCTGAAGAACACCCGCGAGCGCCTGCTCGCCCTGCACCCCGACGCCCACCTGCACCTCGCCGCGCTGCCCGCCGGCGGCTGCGTGGCCACCATGGAGATTCCCGCTTGAGCCCGACCATCCTCATCGCCGACGACGAAGAAGGCCCCCGCGAACAACTGCGCGCCGCGCTGGCCCGGCTCTGGCCCGAGGCCCAGCTGGTGGCGGCCTGCAGCAACGGCGTCGACGCCTGGGACGAAGCGCTCGCGCAAGAGCCCCAGGTCTGCTTTCTCGACATCCGCATGCCGGGCCTGACCGGCCTGGAGGTCGGTCAACGCCTGGCCCAGCTGGACAAAGCACCGCAGGTGGTCTTCGTCACCGCCTACAACGACCATGCGCTGGCCGCCTTCGAGGCCGGCGCCGTCGACTACCTGGTCAAGCCGCTGGACGACGAACGCCTGCGCCGCACGCTGGAGCGGGTGCAGCAGCGCCTGCAACCGGCGCCCGCGGCGAGCAGCGCCCCGGCCCCCGATCTGCAGGCCCTGCTGCAACAGCTGCTGCCGCAGAAGCGCGCCATGCGCCCCATCCAGGCCAGCCTGGGCAAGGAGGTGAAGCTGATCCAGCCCGAGGAGGTCGTCTACTTCGAGTCGGACGCGCGCTACACCCGCGTCGTCACCGCCAACGAGGAGGCCTTGATTCGCACGCCGCTGAAGGAACTCGTCGCCCAGCTCGACGCCGAGCTGTTCTGGCAGGTGCACCGCTCGGTGCTGGTCAACAGCCGGCACATCGCCAGCGCGGTGCGCATCGACGAGAACAGCATGCAGCTCACGCTCAAGGGCCGCAGCGAGAAGCTGCCGGTCAGCCGGCAGTTCCAGGGCCTGTTCAAGGGGCAGTGAGTGGCTTTGCTGCAGATCGAGGGGCTGGCCAAGCGCTACCAGCGCGCCGGTCAGACCGTTGAGGCGCTGCAGGCGCTGGACCTGCAGCTGCGGCCCGGCGAGCGCGTCGGCCTGCTCGGCCCCAACGGCGCCGGCAAGACGAGCTTGCTCAAGCTCATCGCGCGGCTTTGCGAACCCGATGCCGGCACGATCCGCTGGCAGGGACAGCCCATGGGCCGCGCGCAGCTCGGTCGCGTCGGCCTGCTGCTCGAAGGCCGCGGCGCCGTCAACGAGCGCCTGACGAGCTGGGAAAACGCGCGCTACTTCTGCGGCCTGCGCGAACAGCGCTTTGACGCCGCCTTCTGCCGCCGTCTGGCCGAGCTGCTGCAGCTGCCCGATCTGCATGCGCCGGTGCGCCAGTTCAGCACCGGCAACAAGCTGCGCGCATCGCTCTTGATGACCCTGGTGCACCGCCCGGCCCTGCTGCTGCTCGACGAACCGACCCTGGGCCTGGACCTGTTCGGCATCGAGCGTCTGCAGGCCCTGGTGCAGACCGCGCAGGACGAGGGCGCCGCCGTGCTGCTCAGCTCGCACGACCTGGGCTTCATCGAGGCCGGCAGCGAACGCATCGTCTGCCTGGCCGGCGGCCGCAAGCGCTTCGACGGCCCGCGCGCCGACTTCGTGCCGGCGCGCAGCGGCTACCGCGTCAGCCTGCGCGACCCCGAGCAGTTGCTCGGCGAGGGCGAGCGGCCGCAGTGGCAACCGACCGACGGCCAGGCACTGGCCGCGCTGCTGGCCCGCCTGCAGCCCTGGCTGCCGCGGCTGCAGGCGCTGCAGGTACAGCCGCTGACCCTGGCCGAGCGCTACCGCGAGCTGATCGAAACGGAGACCGCATGACGCGCTGGCTGAAGCACGCCGCCAACGAGCTGCGCCTGAGCCTCTACCGCGCCCGCCGCTACCTGGGCGAGACCCTGCTCGGTTTCGCCCTGCTCGCGCTGCTGTTCGCCGGCCTGCTCTGGGCGGTTGCCAGCATCAGCGGCAAGGACCTGGCCAGCGGCGCGCTCGACGGCCTGCTGATCGGCTTTCTGCTGTGGAACTTCGCGACCACGGCTTACGGCTGCGCCAGCGGCGAGATCGCCGAGGAGATGCGCCAGCGCACGCTGGAGCCGCTCTGCATCGCGCCGCTGTCGCTCGGTGGCCTGTTGCTGCTGCGCACCCTGCTGCGCCTGGTCAGCGGCCTCTTGATGCTGGGCTTGCTCGTCGCGCTGCTGGCCTGGCTGACCGAGGGCCGGCTGCAGCTGCAAAGCCCGGCCGCCCTGCTGCCCTTGCTGCTCGCCGCGCCCTCGCTGATCGGCCTGGGCTTTGCGAGCGCCGGGCTGCTGCTGCTCTTCAAACGCGCCGAGGCCATGCCGGCCCTCTTCATGCTCGCGCTGATGGGCCTAGTGGCCCTGCCGGCGGCGCCCGGCAATGCCTGGTCGCTCCTTCCCTATGCGCTGGGCGCCGCCAGCGCCAAGGCCGCCGCCGCTGGCGCGGCCCTGCAGGCCGAGACCCTGAACTGGATCGCGGTCAACAGCGCCGCCTACCTGGGCCTGGGTCTGCTGCTGTTCCAGCGTGCCGAGCGCCAGGCCCGACGACTCGGCATCCTCGGTCACGGCTGAAGCCGGCTGCGACGCGCCTGCGGCGACTCGCCATGCCAGGCCCGGTGCGCATGCGTGAAGCTGCTGTGCTCGCTGTAACCGAGCAGGAAGGCGATCTCGGTCAGGCTGAGCGAGGCGTCGCGCAGGTAGGCATCGGCGAGCTCGCGCCGCGTGGCGTCCAGCAATTGCTGAAAGGGCTGGCCCAGCTCGCTCAAGCGGCGCTGCAAGGTGCGGGGCGACAGACCCAGTGCCTGCGCCACCATCTCCAACCTCGCGTCGCCGCGTGGCAACAGCTCGCGCAACTGCAGGGCCACGGACTCGGCCAGGCCGCTGGTCGAGCGTCCGCGATCGCGGGCGGCCAGCAAGCGGGCGGCATGGGCTTCGAGCAGCGGCAACAGCGCCGGGTCGTGGCTGGCGATGGGCGCGGCGAGCAAGGCGGCATCGAAGCTGGCGCAGGTCGTCTCGGCGCCGTAGCGCGGCTGCAGACCCAGGGCCTCGGCGATGCGCTTGGCCGCCGGCGCCGCCGGCTCGGGGCCGGGCAGGGCCAGCGCGCGCAAGGGCAGCGGGCCCTGGTGCAACCACTGGGCGAAACCGTGGATGCCGACCATCACCGACAGCGGCAGCGCCAACCCAGCGCCCTGCGCCAACCAAGGGCTGTGCCAGAGATAGTGGGCGACGCCCTCCTCGACGACCAGCTCGCTGCGGCCGAGGTCGTGCGCCAGGCTCTCGAAGCGCTGCGTCTGCGCAAAAGCATCGGCAAAGCTGGGGCTGGCCAGCACCACCTGGCCGTAGGCGACGAAGCTGGCGGCGCGCATGCGCTGGCCGACGAGCAGGCCGAAGTCGGCGCGTGCCGCCTGCCCCTGCGCCAGCAGCGCCAGGTACTGCGGCAGGCTCAAGGGATCGGGCAGCGGCGGAGCCGCCAGGCCGATGTCGGCCAGCGCGTCGATCGCCGCCTGCGCGTAGGCGAGCGCCACCCGGGCCAGCGGCAGTGAGGGCAGCGGGGGCAAGGGGGATTGGCGCGATTTCACAAAGGGGCTGGCGGCGCTGACCAAGACCGGCGGTGGACGGACGCCTAGCATCGCCGCCTGGTTCAAGAGGGGTGACGATGCGGCGTTGGAACGGCTGGGGCGATGACAGCGTGGTGCAGGTGCTGACACCGGATGCACTGGCATTCTTGCGCGAGCAGGTCGGCGAGCCTGCGCCTCGGCCCGACGCCACGCTGGCCCAGGCCTGCCGGGCGATCCCGGCCAGCCGCCTGACGGCCCACCCGCGGGTGCAGCGCGACGCCGAGGCCCGCTTGCGCGCCAGCCACGGCCAGAGCCTGGGCGACTGGATCGCGCTGCGCTTTGGTGAGGTCGGGCGCGTCGTCGACGGCGTCGCCTTCCCGACGGACGAGAGCCAGTTGCGCGAACTGCTGGCCTGGGCGCAGCAGCAGGGCGCGCTGGTCATCCCGCAAGGCGGCGGCAGCTCGGTGGTCGGCCACCTGAGCCCGCCGGCGGGCGACCCGCGACCGGTGCTCAGCCTCAACCTGAGCGCGATGCACCGCCTGCTCGAACTCGACGAGACCGCGCAGCTGGCGCGCTTCGAGGCCGGCGTGCTCGGCCCGGCGCTGGAAGCGCAGTTGCAGGCGCGTGGCTTCACCCTCGGCCACTACCCGCAGAGCTTCGAGTACGCCTCCCTGGGTGGCTGGGTGGTGACGCGCTCCAGCGGTCAGCAGAGCTTGCGCTACGGCCGCGCCGAGCAGTGGTTTGCCGGCGGCAAGCTGCTGCTGGCCGGCGGCGACGAGTTGATCATCCCGCCCCTGCCCGCCTCGGCCGCCGGGCCGGACCTGCGCGAATGGGTGCTGGGCAGCGAGGGCCGCCTCGGCGTGCTGGCCGAGGTCAGCGTGCGCGTGTCGCGCCGACCCGAGGCCGAGCAATTCCTCGGCGTCTTCTTTCCCAGCTGGGAGGCCGGGCTGGCCGCCACCCGCGAGCTGGCGCAGCGCCGCTTGATGCTCTCCATGCTGCGCCTGGCCAATGGCGTGGAGACCGCGACCACGCTTCGCCTGGCCGGGCATGCGACGCAGATCGGCCTGTTGGAAGCCTATCTGCGCCTGCGCGGCTGCGGGGCCGGCAAGGTGCTGCTCTTCATCGGCGTCACCGGTAGCAGCGCGCAAGTCGCGGCGGCCAAGCGCGAGGCATTGCAGATCGCTGCAGCCCAAGGCGGCGTGGCCACCGGCGAGCTGCTCGGCAAGGCCTGGGCGAAGAAGCGCTTTGCCGGCGTCTACCTGCGCAACGCGCTGTGGGACGCCGGCTACATGGTCGACACCATGGAGACCGCCGTGCCCTGGGGGCGGACGACGGCGATGGTCGACGCCATCGAGGGCGCCGGCCGGGCCGCCCTGCAGCAGCTCGGCGAGCGCTGCCATGCCTACACCCATCTGTCGCACGTCTACTCCAGCGGCAGCAGCGTCTACGCGACCTTCGTGATGCGCGTCGGCCGTTCGGCCGCCGACAGCCGCGGTCGCTGGCAGGCGCTCAAGAGCGCGGTCAGCGAAGCCATCGTGCGCGAAGGCGGCACCATCAGCCACCAGCATGGCGTGGGCAAGGACCATGCACCCTATCTGGCGGCCGAGAAGGGCGAGGCCGGTCTGGCGGCCATCGACGCGGCGATCCGCCACTTCGACCCGCAGGGCCTGTTCCACAGCGGCAATCTGCGCTGAGCGACGCCATGCAAGCCTTCGACCTGCTCGTCATCGGCGGTGGCATCAGCGGCGCCGCGGTGGCGCTGGCCGGCGCGCGCCGCGGCCTGTGCGTGCTGCTCGTCGAGCGCCAGGACTTCGCCAGCGGCGCCTCCAGCCGCAGCAGCAAGCTGGTGCACGGCGGGCTGCGCTACCTGAAGCAGGGCGATTGGCGGCTGACCCGCGAATCGCTGCAGGCCCGCGAGCAGCTGCTGCGCGACGCCCCCGGTCTGGTGCAGCCCCTGAACTTCTTGATGCCGCACCGGCCCGGCCGCTCACCCGGCCGGCTGGCACTGCGCGCCGGGCTGTTCGCCTACGACCTGCTGGCCGGCCGGCGCACGCGGCGCTTCCTGGATGCCGCCGCCGTGCAGGCCGCCGTGCCCGGCCTGGCCGCCGAGCTCGGCGCCAGCGGCTACCAGGACGCGACGACCGACGACGCCCGGCTCAGCTTGCGCCTGCTGCAAGAGGCCCGTGCCGCCGGTGCGCAGCTGTGCAACCACACGGAGCTGTTGGCGCTGCGGCGCGACGCGCAGGGTCGGGTGAGCGGCGCCCGGCTGCGCGGGGTCGACGGCTTCGAGCGCGAAGTCGCTGCCGGCTGCGCGGTCGCCAGCGTCGGCGCCCAGCTCGGCCGGCTGGCCGCCCAGGTCGGCCTCGCCTTGCCGCCGCTGCGCCCCTTGCGCGGCAGCCATTTGCTGTTGCCGCTGGCGCGGCTGCCGCTGCGCAGCGCGGTGGCCTGGAGCCACCCGGCCGACGGCAGGCCGGTGTTCGCCTACCCCTGGCTCGGCAGCCTGATCGTCGGCACCACCGACGTCGACCAGCCCGACCTGCTCGCCACGCCGCGCCTCAGCGCCGAGGAGCAGGCCTATCTGCTCGCCGGCCTGTTGGATGCGTTCCCGCAAGCCGGCATCAAGGCGACCGATCTGCAATGCAGCTGGGCCGGGCTGCGGCCGGTGATCGCCAGCGGCGACGGCCGCGCGCCGTCGCAGGAAAGCCGCGAGCACCTGGTGCTGGCAAAGGACGGCCTGGTGGCGCTGGCCGGCGGCAAGCTGACCACCTTCGCGGCGATGGCCGAGGCGGCGCTGCAGGCGGCACAGCCCTGGCTGCCGGCGCTGCGGCCGCTGCCGGGGCCGCTGCTGCCGCCGGCGGTCGATGGCGTGTGGGGTAGCTTGGCGGCCGAGGTTCGCGTCGGCGAGTTGCTGCCGGGCACGCAAACCCTGAGCGGCGAGATCCGTCACAGCCTGCAGCATGAGCAGGTGCTGCATCTCGACGATCTGCTGCTCCGAAGAACCCGGCTGGGGCTGTTGATGCCGGGCTTCGGGGAGGCCTTGCTGCCGTTGCTGCAGAGGCCTTGTCAGGAGTGCTTGGGGTGGGATGGGAGGCGGTTTGCTGTTGAGTGCGAGCGCTACCTGGCATTGATGCGGGATGAGCATGGGGTGGTGGCTTGATCGACGCCCTTGGAGACTCGGTGCCGCTCGTGAGGCACGCAGGACGAGGCCCATGAAGGACCTGCTCCTTGCCATCGACCTCGGCACGCAATCCGTCCGCGCCCTGCTCTTCAATCTGCAGGGCGAACTGGTCGAACGCATCCAGCACCCGTTCACCGACTACCGCGAACCCCAGCCCGGCTGGATGGAGCACGACGGCGAGGCCTTCTGGCAGGCGGCGGCCGGCTGCTGCCGCCGGCTCTGGGCCACGCAGGACCCCAGGCGCGTCGCCGGCATCGCGGTCACCACCCAACGCGGCTCCATCGTCCCGGTCGATGCCAACGGCCACTGCCTGGCCCCGGCCATCTGCTGGCCCGACCAACGCCGTGCCACCCGGCCGCCGCCGCTGCCGCTGCATTGGCGTGCCGCCTTCGCGGCGGCCGGCGTGCGCGGCACCATAGACCGCCTGCAGCGCGACGCCGAGGTCAATTGGTGGGCCGAGCAGCGACCCGACTGGTGGCCGCGCACCCACAAGCTGCTGCTGCTCTCCGGCCTGCTGCACCAGCGGCTTTGCGGTCGTTTCGTCGACTCGGTCGGCAACCAGGTCGCCTACCTGCCCTTCGACTACCGCCGTCAGGCCTGGGCGGCGCAGCGCGGCCTGGAGGCCTGGAAATGGCAGGCCCTGGCGGTGAAGCCGGACTGGCTGTGCGAGCTGCAGCCGGTCGGCAGCCAGCTCGGCGAGCTGACGCCCGCGGCCGCCGCGGCCACCGGCCTGCCCGTCGGCACGCCGCTGATCGCCGCCGCCGCGGACAAGGCCTGCGAGGTGCTGGGCGCCGGTGCCCTGGCCGCCGAGCGCGGGGCGCTGAGCTTCGGCACCACGGCAACCATCAACCAGACCCTGGCCCGCTACGTCGAGCCCGAGCCCTTCGTGCCGCCCTACCCGGCCGCCGTCGCCGGGCATTACAGCGCCGAGGTGCAGATCACCCGCGGCTTCTGGCTGGTCAGCTGGTTCCGCGAGCAATTCGGTCACCCGGAGCGCGCCGCCGCCGAGCACCTGGGCGTCGCCCCCGAGGCCTTGTTCGACGAGTTGATCGCCACCATCCCGCCGGGCAGTGAGGGCCTGACCCTGCTGCCGACCTGGGGACCGGGCATCCGCACGCCAGGACCGGAAGCGCGTGGCGCCATCGTCGGCTTCACCGAGCGCCACACCCGCGCCCACCTGTACCGCGCCATCCTCGAAGGCCTGGCCTATGCGCTGCGCGAGGGCGGCGAGCGCCTGCAGCGGCGCAGCGGCGTCGCCTTCCAGGCCCTGCATGCCAGCGGCGGTGGCGCGCAAAGCGACGCCGCGCTGCAGCTGTCCAGCGACATCTTCCATCTGCCGGTGGCGCGGCCTCACACCCACGAGACCTCGGGCCTGGGCGCGGCCATGAATGTCGCCGTGGGTTTGGGCCTGTACGCCGACATGCCCGCCGCGGTGCGCGAGATGACGCGCGTTGCGCGCTGGTTCGAACCGCAGCCCGCCGCCGTGGCGCGCTACGCCGAGCTGTACGAGCAGGTCTATGCGCCGCTTTACGGTCGCCTGCAGCCCTTGTTCGAACGCCTGCGACGATTGGCCCCATGAGCCTTCTTGCCCGCTACGACCTCAACGCGCTGCATCCGCCCCGGGTCAACGACGCCAAGCCGCCGGCCGAGCTGCTGGCCTGGTGCCGCCAGCCCGAGCCGGTCTGGCGCGAGACCAACGCCCGCGACGACGAGCTCGACGCGCTGATGCGCGAGCTCGACGGCGACCGCCGCCTGCAGGCGCTGGCCCCTGGCGCGCGCTGGCGATGGCGCCTGGGCCTGAAGCTGCGCGAGCGGCTGGGCCCGCGCCGCGCCGACGACCCCTGGGACGCTGGCTGGCTGCGCGGGCCGGACGCGCTGCTGCAGTTCGAGCCGCGCCGACCGACCTTGATCGTCGCCGGCAGCGAGCAGGCGGTGGCACGCGAGCTGATCGCCGCCCGCCAGCCGCTGTGGCGCTTCCCGGTGCGCTTGCTGATCAGGGTCTGAGACGAAGCTCAGCGCTCGCCCGCCCGCGGCTTGCGCCCGCGGCCGCTGAACAGCTTGTCGAACAGCGCGTTGGGCAGCATCCGCATCAGCTTGGCGACCACGCCCATCTGCCAGGGGATCACGCGGTAGCTGCGGCCGGATTGCTCGATGAAGCGGAAGGCCTGCGCCGCAAAGTCGTCGGCCTGCATCAGGAAAGGCATCGAATAGCTGTTCACCGCGGTCAGGGGCGTGGCCACATAGCCGGGCACCAGGGTCAGCACCTGCACGCCCTGCGGCTTGCACTCCAGGCGCAGCGCCTCGCAATAGCTGACCACGCCGGCCTTGCTCGCGCAGTAGGCGCCATGGCCGGCCAGGCCGCGGATGGCGGCGACGCTGGCCACGCCGACCAGACGGCCCGAGCCGCGCGCTTTCATCGCCGCGATGAAGGGCTGGAAGGCGGTCGCCGTGCCGTAGAGATTGGTGTCCAGCACCTGCTTGAAGACGGGAATGTCCTCGGCCAGGGCGGTGTCGACGCCGATGCTCACGCCGGCGCTGGCGATCACCGTGTCCGGCAGGCCCTGCTCGGCGATGCAGCGCGCGCCCTCGGCCGCCATCGCGTCGAAGTCGACGACATCGGCCGCGTAGACGGCGAAATCGGCCGCCGGGATGCCTTGCTGCTGGGCCCAGTCCCGCACCGCGGCGACGCGGCGCGCCTGCAGCGCCAGGCGCCAGCCGGCGCGCCAGTAGTGCAGGGCCAGGGCCTGGCCGATGCCGGAGCTGGCGCCGGTGATGAAGACCAGGGGCTTGCTCATCGGCGCGGCCCCGTCTGGAGTACGGTGCGGCTGGGACCCTGGAAGCGCAGCAGGCCGCTGCCATGCTCGTAGTCGAAGCCGCTGACCTGCACCGTCGCCGACGGCGTCTTGATCTGCGTGGCGGCGCGGCTGGACAGGCGTCGCCCGTCGCGCTCGGCCACCAGCTCGGTGGTCTGCAACTCCATCACCGGCAGGGCGGTGGCCGGATCGGCGCCCGGTGCGTAGCGGCGCACCAGCACCAGTCCGCTCATGCGCAGCCGGCTGCCGTCCTGCGGGCCGACGGCCTCGCGGCTCTCGGCATGCAGCCAGCTGCCGTCGTCGCCCTGCAGCTCGACGCGGATGCGCTCGAATTCGATGCGGTCGTCGTCAGGGTAGTGGCGCAAGGCCTCGCCACGCAGCCAGGCCTGGGTGCGGCCATCGGGGCCGAAGCGCTGCAACTCGAAGCCGCGCATCTCGTAGTCCGGCGTGCTGCGCGGCGCCACCGCGACCTGCGGACCGTCGCTGGGCGGTGACTGCTTCACCAGCCAGGCGGTGAACAGCGCCAGCAAAGCCATCAGCGCCAGCGGCAGGTAGTTCATCAGCCATTGCTGCAAACGCCAACCCCAGGGCTGGCGCTGCTTGACGCTGCCGCGGGCAGCGCCGCTCAGGGGGGCGAGCGTCTTCACCGACCGTCCAGGGTCTTCAAGTGCTGCTCAAACAGGCGCTGGTACTGCCCGGCAGCCATCAGCAACAGATCGCAGGCTTCGCGCGCCGCGCCGTAGCCGGCTTTTGCCTGGGTCACATAGCCGGCGACCGCCTTGACCTCGGCATGGGCGCCGGGCGGCGCGATGCCAAGGCCGGCGCGCGTCAGCAGCGGCAGGTCGGGCCAGTCGTCGCCCATCGCCGCGACCTGCGACCAATCCAGGCCCAGTTCGGCCAGCAGCGGTTCGGCGGCAGCCAGCTTGTCGTGGATGCCGAACAGCGCGTGGCGGATGCCCAGATCGGCGACGCGGCGACGCACCGCCGGCGCGTCTCGGCCGGTGATGACGATGGGCTCGATGCCGCCGGCGGCCAGCAGCTTGAGGCCGTGGCCGTCCAGCGTGCTGAAGGCCTTGAAGCGCTCGCCCTGCTCGCCGATGTAGATGCGGCCGTCGGTCAGCACCCCGTCGACGTCGAAGATGCAAGCCTTCATGCCGAAGGCGCCGCCCTGGGCGAGCAGCAGCAATTCAGGCGGGAACTGAAGCACCGGCATCAGAGGCACGCCCGCTCGGCCGCCCGGAGGGCGTGCGCGCCCCCCAGCGGGGTGGCGACCGCAGGGAGACTGGGGGCGTTCATATGACCTTGGCGCGCAGCAGATCGTTGAAGCTCAGCGCACCGACGAGATGCTGCTCGGCATCGACGATCAGCACCACGGAGATGCGCGCCTCTTCCATCAGGTCGGCGGCGTCGACCGCCAGGGCCTCGGCGCCCAGGGTGCGCGGCTGGCGGTGCATCAGCGTGCCGACGCTGGCGCTGCGCAGGTCGGCGCCCTGCTGCAGTTGGCGGCGCAGATCGCCGTCGGTGAAGATGCCCTGCAGGCGCTCGTCGGCGTCGACCACCGCGACACAGCCCAGGCCCTTGGCCGACATCTCGCGCATCGCGTCGAGCAGCGGCAGCTCGGCCCTGACGCGCGGCAGCGCGTCGCCGCTGCGCATCAAGTCCTTCACATGGGTGAGCAGCTTGCGGCCGAGCGCGCCGCCCGGGTGGGAGCGGGCAAAGTCCTCGGGCCGGAAACCGCGCGCATCGAGCAAGGCGACGGCCAGCGCGTCGCCCAGGGCCATCTGCGCGGTGGTGCTGGCCGTCGGGGCGAGATTGAGCGGGCAGGCCTCCTGCTCGACGCGGCTGTCGAGCACCCAGTCGGCATGGCGGGCCAGCGTGGAATCGGCGCGGCCGGTGATGGCGATCAGCTTGACGCCAAGGCGGCGGATGACCGGCAGGATCACCGCCAGCTCGTCGCTCTCGCCGCTGTTGCTCAAGGCCAGCACCAGGTCCTGGGCGGTGACCATGCCGAGGTCGCCATGGCTGGCTTCGGCGGGGTGCACGAAAAGGGCCGGCGTGCCGGTCGACGCCAGCGTGGCAGCGATCTTGCGGCCGACATGGCCGCTCTTGCCCATGCCCATCACGACGACCCGGCCGCTGCAGCCCAGCACCGCCTCGACCGCCTGCTGCATCGACGGGCCGACCCGCTCGACCAGGGCCTGCAAGGCGGCCGCCTCGACGCGCAGGGCCTCACGAGCGGCGGCGATGGCACGGGGAGCGGTGGACATGGCGGCCAGTGTATCGAGGCCCCCAAGGCAAAGGCCCGCTGCAAGCGGGCCTTTGCCTTGGGGGCCGGAGGCGCTCAGCCGGCGCTGCGCTTGGCGGTGACGATCACCGTGGGCAGGCGGGGCGTTGCCTGCGCGGTGACTTCCACGGTGGGCAGCACGATGGCCTCGGCCGGCGCCGGCCGCGAGCCCGGGCCGACGGCCAGGGCGGCGGCGCTGGCCAGGGTCAGACCGGCCATGACGATGAAGTTCATGCCCTCGCTGGCGGCTTGCAGAACGGGGTGGGTGTTGAACGACTTGGCCATGCTGATCTCCTGGGTGTTGCGGGGGTCGATGGCTTCACTTTCGGCGACGACGCCCCGCTTCGCCACCCCGATGCGACGAGTTGACCCCCAGGGCTGATGAAGCGACGGGAATGCGGGTCAATTGGCCAGATAGGCCACGTCGGCGGGCCGGACGCGCAGCCGGGGCGCCTTGGCCAGGCGGGCGACATCGACCGCCGCCGACTTCAGCAGCGCGCGCTGGCGCTGGCGAAGCCGCGCCAGCGCCAGCTCGACGTCGTTGAGCTCGCCCAGGCGCTGCTGCACGGCCAGCAGCAGGTCCCCGGTTTTGCGGTCGGCCGCGGCGTCAAACAGGCCGGCAACGAAGTCCAGGCCGTAGCGCAGGCGCTTGCAGCGCTTGCGCAGACGGTGGCGTTGTTCGGCATCAAGGCGGGTGAAGCGCCGGCTGTCCTGCTGCAGCTCGCGCTGCCAGTCGCGCAGCCGGCCCCGCAGCGCGGCATGCAGCGCCGGCGCGGAGCCGGGCTCGGCCTCGGCCAGGTGATGGATCCAACCCAGGCATTCGATGAGCAATTGCTGGGCCGCCGGCTGGCGCACCGCCGCGCAGGCATCGGGCGGCGCTGCCGCGTCCCCGAGCGGCAGGCCGGCCTGCAGTTCGGCGTCGCGCAGCCGGCCCAGTTCGCGCATCCAGGCGGCAGCCTGGCGTTCGAAGGCCGGCCAGCCCGGGTGCGCCGGGGCGATGCCGCGGAACAGCTGCAGGCCGCTGCGCAGCCGGCGCAGGCCGACGCGCAACTGGTGCAGGTGCCCGGGCTGGCTGCTGCCGCTGCCGATCTGGCTGGCATTGGCCGCCACCTGGTCGAAGACGTTCAACAGCAGCGCGCGCAGCGCGGCTGCCGGTCCCATGTCCGGGCGCAGCCGCAGCGGCCTGGCCTTGCGCGGCGGCGACTGCCGCAGGCCGGCCGCCAGCGCCTCGCCACGCTCGGCCTTGGAGCGCAGGTCCAGGCTGAGCGGCAGCGCGGTGACCAGGCCATGGGCATGGGCCAGCAGGGCGTTGGCGCTGCCCGCGAGCAGTTCCAGCTCCAGCTCGTGCACCGCCAGGCGCTGCTCGCCGGCCAGCAGCCAGCCCTCGTCCCAGGCCAGTTCGATCTCGGCCCCGGCCACCCGCAGGCGTCGCGTGCGGCGCTGGATGTCGGTGGCGAACACCGGGAGCAGCTCGGCCCGGCAGGCGCGCAGGCGCTCGCCCAGCGGGTGGCCGGCGTGGCGGCCCAGGTCGAGCGTGGCCGGGCTGCCCGGCTCCAGCTCGGCGTTGTGTTCCAGGCGGCTGATGCCGTCCTCGGCCGGCCCCTTGACCGTCTGCACCCAGCGCTCGCCCTCGCGGCGCAGGCGCAGGCCGATGCCGGCGCGGGCGAGCTGGCGGTCGGCGCTGTCGAAATAGATGGCGGCCAGGGCCAGCGGCGCGCCGCCGACGAAGGCGCGCAGGGTTTCGCCAGCGTCGGCCGGAACGTGGAAACGCAGTTCGATCTCGTGCATACCCGCATCATCATGGCTTGCCGCGGCGGCCGGCAGCCGCGACGATGAGGCCATGAGCGCGACCCCTTACCGCGACCCGAAGCGCTGGCTGTGGCTGCTGTCGGCCCTGTTCCCGTTGCTGGTGGTCCTCAACCTGCTGCGTTTCGAGCGCGGCGACGGCCTGGGCTGGCTCTACGTCACCCCGCTCTTCATCTACGTGCTGATCCCGCTGCTCGACCACTGGCTGGGGCCGGACACGCGCAACCCGCCGGACGAGGCGGTGGCCGCGCTGGAAGCCGACCCCTGGTACCGCGCGCTGGTCGCCGGCTTCGTGCCCATTTACTACTTGCTGGTCGTGCTCGGCGCCTGGATGGCGCCGCGCTACGCGGACCAGCCCTGGGTCTGGCTGGGCCTGGTGCTGTCGGTCGGGGCGATCAGCGGCGGCGCGATCAACACCGCCCATGAGCTCGGCCACAAGCACCCCGCCTGGGAGCGCTGGCTGTCGCGCCTGACGCTGGCCCCGGTGGCCTACGGGCATTTCTACGTCGAGCACAACCGCGGCCATCACCGCCGCGTCGCCAGCTTCGAGGACCCGGCCTCCAGCCGCTTGGGCGAAAGCTTCTGGGCCTTCCTGCCGCGCACCGTGATCGGCAGCCTGCGCTCAGCCTGGCAGCTGGAGCGCGCCCGCCTGGCCGGCCGCGGCCTGGGACCCTGGCATTGGCGCAACGAGAACCTGCAGGCCTGGTCGATGACGCTGGGGCTGTTCGGCGGCCTGACGGTCGCCTTCGGCCCCTGGGCCCTGCTGTTCCTGGTGCTGCAGGCGGTCTATGGCTTCAGCCTGCTGGAGGTTGTCAACTACCTGGAGCATTACGGGCTCAAGCGGCAACGCGGCGCCGACGGCCGGCTGGAGCGCTGCCGCCCCGAGCACAGCTGGAACAGCAACCATGTGGTCAGCAATCTGTTCCTGTATCAGCTGCAGCGCCACTCCGACCACCATGCCCACCCGGCGCGGCGTTTCCAGGCGCTGCGCGACTTCCCCGAGGCGCCGCAGCTGCCCAACGGCTACGCCGGCATGGTGCTGCTGGCCTATATCCCCTGGCTGTGGTTCCGGGTCATGGATCGCCGGGTCGTCGCCCACTACGGCGGCGACGCGACCCGCGCGAATGTGCAACCTGGCTCCCGCTGGGACATTCAAACCATTTGAAACTCCCGTTGGAATCGGCGCCACCTAGGCTGGCCGTCGACCGCCCACACTCCTGCCATGCCGCAACGCCCCGCCCACCGTTATTCGCTGCCCGCCATCGCCTTGCACTGGCTGATGGCGATCGGCCTGATCGGCGCCATCGGCTTCGGCTGGTATGTCAGCGAGCTGCCGATGAGCCTGCAGCGGCTGAAGATGATCAACTGGCACAAATGGGTCGGCATCACCCTGCTCATGCTCTTCGTGCTGCGCCTGGCCTGGCGGCTCGTCAAGCGCCCGCCGCCGCCGGTGCCGCAGCCGCGCTGGCAGGCGCGCACCGCGGCCCTTGTGCATGGCCTGCTCTACCTGCTGATGGCCGCCGTGCCGCTGCTGGGCTGGACCTACAGCTCGGCGGCCGGCTTCCCGGTGGTCTGGCTGGGCTGGCTACCGCTGCCTGACCTGGTGGCGCCGGATCGCGAGCTGGCGGCCCTGCTGAAGAGCCTGCACAAGATCGCTGCCTGGACGCTGGCGCTGCTCATCCTCGGCCATGTCGCCGCGGCGCTGAAGCACCAGTTCGTCGACCGAGACCGATTGTTGGCCCGCATGTGGCCCGGAAAGCACTGAATGAAAGCCCTTCTTCTTGCGGCGCTGGCCGCTGCCAGCCTGATCGTCGGCGCCCAGGCGCAGACCCTGGTGCCGGCCGGCAGCGAGATCGTCTTCGTGGCCAAGCAGATGGGCGTGCCCATGGAGGGGCGCTTCAAGCGCTTCAGCCTGCCCGGCTTCGCCTTCGACCCGAAGAAGCCGGAGGCCGCCAAGGTCAACCTCGTCATCGACCTGCGCAGCGCCAGCATGGGCGACCCCGAGGCCGACACCGAGCTGGCCAAGCCGGCGTGGTTCGACAGCAGCCGCCAGCCCGAGGCGCGATTTGCCGGCCAGTCCGTCAAGGCCCTGGGCGGCGGCCGCTTCGAGGTCGACGGCCAGTTCACGCTGAAGGGCCAGACCAAGCCCATGAAGGTGCAGCTGCAGCTGACGCCCAGCGGCGTGGCCAGCGGCCAGTTCAACCTCAAGCGCACCGAGTGGAAGATCGGCGACGGCGAATGGCTGGACACGGCCATCGTGGCCGCCGACGTGCAGGTGAAGTTCAAGTTCCAGTTCAGCGGCATGGCGCCGCTCTAACCCCCAGGAGTTGCTACCGATGATGAAGAAATCCCTGCTCGCCGCCCTGCTGCTCGCCAGCGTCGGCGCCTACGCCCAGTCGGCCACCTATGTGATCGAACCCACGCACACCTTCGTGACCTTCGAGGCCAAGCACTTCGGCATCAGCACCAACCGCGGCCGCTTCGACAAGAAGGAAGGCTCGATCACCATCGACCCGGCGGCCAAGACCGGCAAGGCCGAGGTGACGATCGACATGAGCTCGATCAACACCGGCACGGTGAACTTCGACGGCCACCTGAAGAGCAAGGACTTCTTCAACGTCGAGCAGTTCGCCACCGCCAAGTTCGTCGGCGACAAGTTCGAGTTCGACGGCAACAAGGTCAAGTCGGTGGCCGGCACGCTGACCCTGCTCGGTCAGACCCTGCCGGTGACGCTGACCGCCGAAGGCTATGGCTGCTTCGACCATCCGCGCCTCAAGCGCGAGGTCTGCGGCGGCGACTTCGTCACCACCATCCAGCGCAGCCAGTGGGGCATGAACTACGGCCTGCCCGGCATCCCGGACAGCGTGCGCCTGGTCATCCAGGTCGAAGCGATCAAGCAGTAAGCGCCGCCCCCGCGCGCCAGCAGCCCCGGCCCCGGCCGGGGCTTTTTTCTGGCGTGACGGATGTCACACCGCTGCAGGGACGGCGTGCGAGCCGCGCTGCGAACTCCGTTCGGCCTGTCCGCGCTGGCTGCAGTTCGTCAGTCCGTCGCCACGGTGCATCGCCCGGCGCGGGCGGCCGGCAACGCCGCTGCCTACAGTGCGGCCCATGACATCCGATCCCCGTCCGCCGTCCTGGATCACCGACCCACAGTGGCAGCAACGCTACAGCCTGTGGACGGGCAGGACCTTGCGCGCCTTCCACCGCTACGCCGGTTGGCTGGTCCGCCTGAGCTGGTGGCGTTTCGCCGCATACTCGGCGGTGCTGCTGGTTGCCGTCTCCATCCTGGAGGAGCTGCCGCCGTTCCGCTGGCAGGTCATCGAGTACGTGGAGAACGTGCAGCCGCTGCAGCCGCCGCCCAAGCCGCCGGAGCCCGAGGAGATCGAGCGCCGTGCCGCGGCGCCAGCCTCCGAGCCCAGCCCGTCGCCAAGCGAAGGCGCCCAGGAGAAACCCGACTTCGAGATCCGCATCGGCGCCGATGGCGTGCGCATCGGCCCCAAGGGCCAGGGCCGCGAGGCCGCCAACGTCGACATCAGCCCGGAGGGCGTTCGCATCCGCGGCGACAAGGCCAGCGATCCGGTCATCGACATCCGCGTGCCGCCGGCGGTCAGCGAGGAGATCCGCCGTGAGATCGAGCGCGCCGCCGAGCAGGCCCGCCGCGACGCCGAGGAGGCCAAGGCGCGCAATCGCGAGGCCGAGCAGGCGCTCAAGGAACTGGCCGCCGAGCGCAAGGCCTGGGAGAAAGAGTACGAGCGCGAGCTGCGCGAGTGGAAGCGCGCCCAGCGCGAGACCGTCAAGCGCACCCGCGTCGTGCGCAGTGGCGAAATCCTCTGGAACCTCGCCGTCCTCTGGGTGCTGCTGAGCGCGGTCATCAAGGCCACCTACAAGGGCCGCGCCGAGGCCGAGCGCAAGGCCGCCGTCGCCGAGGAGACCGCCGAGGCCGAAGCGCTCAAGCGCCAGCTGGTGGAAGCGCGGCTGAACACCATGCAGGCCCAGGTCGAACCGCATTTCCTGTTCAACACCCTGGCGTCCATCGATCACCTGATCGAGACCGACCCCAAGCGTGCCAGCCAGATGCAGAAGAACCTGATCGCCTTGCTGCGCGCGACCATGCCGACGATGCGCGAAGCGGCCGGCAACGGCAACGGCCTGCGCGACCTGAAGCGCGAGATGGCCGTGGTGCGCCCCTACCTGGAGATCCTGCAGGTGCGCATGGAGGAGCGGCTGACGACGGAGATCAACGTCCCCGACGGCCTGCTGTCCGCCGAGTTCCCGCCGATGATCATCCAGGGCCTGGTCGAGAACGCCATCAAGCATGGCCTGGAGCCCAAGCCCGAGGGCGGGCACCTGCGCGTCAGCGCCCATGTCGAGCACGGCAAGCTGGTCGTCGAGGTCGCCGACACCGGCCTGGGCTTCGGCCGCGCGGCGACCAGCGGCACCGGCGTCGGCCTGGCCAACACCCGCGAGCGCCTGCAGCTGCTCTACGGCAACAAGGCCAGCCTGACGGTGGCCGAGAACCAGCCCTGCGGCACCTTGATCCGCATCACCGTGCCCTATCGCTCGAATGAACCCGAGTCCGCTTCCTAAGGAGAACACCATGAATGCCTTGATGAAGTTCCTGAAGTTCAGCGGCTGGAGTCTGCTGATCCTGCTGATGGCCAGCCTGGTCATCGGTGGCCTGCTGATGGGCCTGGCCCAGGAGGGCCTGACGAACAGCGGTCAATGGCATGTGGTGGTCGACGACGAGACCATCGTCAGCCGCGAGCTGGCCGACGTGGTGCTGTTCGGCGAGCCGGCCTTCGGCAGCTTCCTGGCCATCGTCATCACCGTCTTCTGCCTGCTGCTGGCGCTGCCGCTGGTGCTGCTCCTGGGCGTCGGCCTGCCGCTGGTCTGCGTGCTGCTGGCGCTCGGTGCGGTGGCCTTCTCGCTGCTCGGCGTCGCGGCGCTGCTCGCGGCCCCCTTGCTGATCCCCCTGCTGCTGCTGGTCTGGCTGCTGCGTCGCAAGCCGGTGCCGCGGGCAGCCTAAAGTTCGCGCCTGACTTCCAGGACCTGACATGCCGACCAAGATCCGCGCCATCCTTGCCGACGACGAACGCCTGATGCGCGAGCAGCTGCGCGCCCGCCTCGCCGAAGTCTGGCCCGATCTGGAGATCGTCGCCGAGGGCAAGAACGGGCTGGAGGCGGTCGAGCTGACGAGACAGCACAAGCCCGACGTCTGCCTGCTCGACATCCGCATGCCCGGCCTGACCGGCGTCGAGGCGGCCAAGCAGATCATGCAGCTGCCCGAGGACGATGACTGGCAGCTGCCGGAGATCGTCTTCATCACCGCCTACGACCAGTACGCGGTCGAGGCCTTCGAGCAGGGCGTCGCCGATTACGTGCTCAAGCCCGCCGAGCGCGAGCGCCTGCAGCTGACGGCGGAGCGCATCCAGAAGCGCCTGGCGGCCCGCGCCTCCGAGGAGGCGGGCGACCCGGGCAAACCCATCCAGCAGCTGCTGCACCGGCTGTCGGCGCTGCAAAGCGGCCAGGCGCCGCGCTACCTGGAGTGGATCCAGGCCAGCGTCGGCCAGGAGATCCGCATGATCCCGGTCGCCGAAGTGCTGTTCTTCATCTCCGACGAGAAGTACACGCGCGTGCAGACCGAGAGCATCGAGGCCTTGATCCGCAAGCCGATCAAGGAGTTGATCGAAGAACTGGACCCGCATCTGTTCTGGCAGATCCACCGCTCGACCCTGGTCAACGTCAAGGCCATCACCGGCATCGGTCGCGACTTCCGCGGCCGCCAGCTGGTCAGCGTGAAGGGCGTGAACGAAAAGCTGGAAGTCAGCCGCAGCTACACCCATTTGTTCAAGGGCATGTGAGCGCGACGGCCCTCCGTCTTCTTGAGGATGGCGGCTGGCCGGCTACTTGCTAGCGTGCGCGCCGTGGCTGTCATCGCGCCGCAGGGAAGAAGTGGACCCGCACCGGCCTCGCCGGTGCGGGTTCTCTGTTGATAACGACATGCGCGCACTCTGGATCGAAGACCAACAACTGATCGGCGACGCCCTGGAACTGCTGCTCCAGCTCGAACTGCCAGAACTCACGCTCGACAAGGCCCGCGACCTGCCCACGGCACTGCAGTTCGCCGCCGCCATTCCCTATGAGCTGCTGCTGCTCGACTGGTGGTTGGGCGAGCAGGACGGCGAGCAGACGCTGCCGGCGCTGCGCAAGGCGGGCTGCCAGGCCCGCGTGATCGTCGTCTCCGGCGACGAGCGCGAGGCGGTGATGCGCCGCGCCCAGGCGCTGGGCGCCATCGGTTTCGTGCGCAAGTCCGCCGAGCCGCGTGAGTTGGTCGATACGCTGCGCGCGGTGCTCGCCGGTCAGCGGCCCAGCCTGCCGCCGGCGGGCGCGCAGCGCAGTCGACCGCCGGCGCTGACCCTGGCCGCCCTCTACCCGGCGCTGACGCCGCGCCAGCTGGAGGTTTTCGAGCACCTGCTGCGCGGCGCCTCGGACAAGCAGATCGCCCGCGCGCTGGGCGTCGGCGACAGCACGGTGAAGACCCATGTGCGGGTGATCCTGCAGTCGCTGGGCGTGCGCAGCCGCGGCGAGGCGGCGCATGCGGCGCACGCCGCCCAGGCCGCCCAGCGGGACCACTGAGTGCGCGCAGCCGCCGACACGGCGCTCAGCCCGGCGCTGCAGCAGGCGCTGCTGCGCCAGCGCATCGAGCTGGCGATCCGCGAGACCCAGCAGGTGCGCCTGCCGCACACCCTGGTCGACCTGGCGCTGGCCTGGGTGGCCTGGCAGGCCGGGGTGCGCGACGGCGTCTTCGTCTACCTGGCGCTGATGACGGCCAGCCATCTCGGTCGCAGCGCGCTGTTGCAGCGCCTGCTCGACCGCGGCCGCCTGAGCGCGGCTCAGCTGATGCAGGTCAGCATGGCGGCCCTGGTCTGGCTGGGCCTGATCAAGGCCGCCCTCAGCCTGGCGGTGTTCAGCCAGCCCAGCGGCGACTGGCATGAGCTGTGGACCATGATCCTGGTTGGCAACGCGGCCGGCGGCGTGGCCACCGCCGCCGGCCATGTGCGGCTCTACCTGGCCTGGGCGATTCCCTTCGGCAGCGGCCTGGTGCTGGGCTGGATCCTGCACGGCGGGCTGGAGGGCTGGCTGATCGCCTTGCTGGTCATCGCCCTGATCGGCGTGCTGACCGGCTACGTGCGCGAACAAGGCCGCGCCCAGGAGCGCTTGCTGCGCGTCAACGAGTCGCTGCGCGAGGCCCGCGACCGCGCCGAGCAGGCCAATGCCACGCGCACGCGCTTCTTTGCCGCGGCCAGCCATGACCTGCGTCAGCCCTTGACCGCGCTGTCCTATGGCGTGGCGGCGGTCGAGTCACTGGCAGCGCGCCAAGCCGACGCGCAGCTCCAGCAGATCGGCGTCCAGTTGCGCGCTTCGCTGCGCGACAGCCAACAGCTGCTGGCCAGCCTGCTGGAAGTCGCCGAACTCGATGCCGGCGCGGTGCAGGCCGAGAAGTTGCCGCTCGATCTGGCAACGCTGGCCAGCGAGCTGCTGGCCGGCTTTCTCCCGCTCGCCGAGGCACGCGGCCTGCAGCTCGAGGGCCTGGGCCTGGACCAAGCTCGTCCCGTGTGCAGCGACGCCGCATTGCTGCGCCGCCTGCTGGCCAATCTGCTGGGCAATGCGCTGAAGTTCACGCCGGCCGGCGGTCGGGTGCAGCTGCGCCTGCGCGAGGGCGAAACGCCGGCGCAGATCCTCATCGACGTCATCGACAACGGCCCCGGCATCCCCGCCGAGCTGCAGCAGCGCGTCTTCGAGGCCTTCTTCCAGATCGGCAAGCCGTCGCGACAGCCCAGCGAGGGCCTGGGACTGGGTTTATCCATCGTGGAGCGCCTGGTTGAACTGCTCGGGCTGCAACTGCAGCTGCACAGCGAACCCGGTCGCGGCTGCCAGTTCAGCCTGCGTCTGCCCCGCCACCTCGGCCCTGGGTCTTTCCCCAGCACGGATCGCCCCGACCCGGCCTAAGCTGGCCGCCAGCGCGCATCGCTGCGCGCCGCCAGCGGGGGTCTAGCGATGCGCAGCATGCCGGGGCTGGGATGTTGGTTGTGGCTTTGCGCCGCCGGCCTGGCCGGCGCGGCGCCGCTGGACGATGTCCGCGAGCTGCGTGCCGACGGTCGCTTGCACCAGGCCCTGGGGCGGCTGGAGCAGCGGCTTGGGGGGCTCGACGCCGCCGCGCGCGAGCAGGCCGAGGCCGAGCGCATCGCCCTGCTCATCGACCTGGCGCGGTACGCCGAGGCCGACCACGCGCTCCAGCAGCGCCTCCCGGCCAGCCAGGGCCTGCAGCGGGCGCAGCTGCTGTTCGAGGCCGCCCGCCTGGCCTTGCAGCGCGACGACCGCCAGGCCGCCGCCCAGGGCTTTGCCGCCAGCGCCGAGGCCGCCGGCCAGCAAAGCAGCCTGGGCCAGCGCGCGCAGCTGCAAGCCCTGGGCTTGCGACCGGCGGCCGAGCGCGCGCCCGGCCTGGCGGCGCTGGCTGACGCGCTCGACGAGCCGGCGCTGCAGCTGCAACTGGCCGCGCTGGCCCTGCCCGCCGATCCGGTGCTCGCCGAGCGCCTGCTGCGCCGTGTTCAGCAGGCCGCACGGGCCACACCGCGCGAACGCCTGCAGGCCGGCGATCAACTCGCCGCGCTGCACGAGGCGGCCGGCCAGCGCGAGCGTGCGCTGGCCCTGACCCGGCAGACGCTGCAGGCCTTGGACGCGCTGCCGGCGGCGCAGCAGGGCGATCTGCGCGTGCACCTGGAATGGCGCGCCGCCCGGCTGCAGCAGGGGCCGGCGGCGCTCGCCGCCTTGCTGCGCGCCAGCCACCAGCTGGCGCTGCTGCGCATCGACTGGCCGCTGCGCGGCGCCGACGGGCGCTCCAGCTACGAGGCTTTGTTCGAGCCGCTCTACGAGCAACTGCTGACCGGCCTGCTCGGCGCCGCCCGCAGCGCCAGCGGCGACGCGCAGCGCCAACACCTGCTGCGTCAGGCGCGCGACGCCGTCGAGCAGCTGCGCCAGGCCGAGCTGCAGGATTACCTGGGCGACCGCTGCGAGGTCGACGCCATCAAGGGCGACGACCCCGGCGGCCTGCCCCCGCGCAGCGCGGTGATCTACCCGCTGCTGCTCGCCGAGCGCGTCAGCCTGCTCGTCGAAGACGAGCGCGGCCTGGCCCTCTTCGACAGCCCGGCCAGCGCCGCCGCCCTGCGCCGCGCCGCGCTGCATCTGGCCCAGCAGCTGCGCGAGCGTGGGCCCGACTACCTGGCCGCCGCCCAGGCCCTGCACGACGGCCTGCTGGCGCCGCTGCAGAACTGGCTGGACGCCGCCGGCCACCAGACCCTGGTCTGGGTCAACGCCGGCGAGCTGCGCCTGGCGCCGATGGCCGCCCTGCACGACGGCAGCCGCTTTGCCGTTGAGCGCTATGCCAGCGTCGCCGCCCAGGGCATCAGCATGACGAATACTGAATCGGGCGCGGCCGTGTCACGACGCGGCGGTCACCTGCTTGCCGGCGCGGCGCGCTTTGGCGGCGTCGTCGAGCGCCTGGCCGACGAAGTCTGGGCGGCGCCGCTGCGCCGCCAGCTGCTCGGCGCGGCCGCCGAGGGCGGCACGCGCTCGGTGCAGCAGGCGCGGCTGCGCGACGCGCTGGAGCTGCCCGGCGTCGGTGACGAGTTGCAGCGCCTCGCCCCCTTGCTGCCCGGCGCCCAGCTGCGCGACGCCGGCTTCACGGTGGCGCGCTTCGGCAAACAGGTGCAGCAGGGCGGGCATCGCGTCGTGCACATCGCCTCGCATGGCGTGTTCGGCGGCTCGGCGGCCGACAGCTATCTGCTCGCCTATGACGACCTGCTGACCCTGGACGCGCTGCAAGGCCTGCTGCAGTCGGACGCGGCGCGGCGCCAGCCGATCGAGCTGCTCACGCTGTCGGCCTGCCAGACCGCCGAGGGCAATTCGCGCGCCCCGATGGGCATTGCCGGCGCCGCGCTGAAGGCGCGTGCGCGCGCCGTGCTGGGCACCCTGTGGCCGGTCGACGACCAGGCCACCGTCGGCCTGATGCAGGCCTTTTACGCCAGCTGGCAGCAGCAGGGCGGCAAGGGCGAGGCGCTGCGCGCCGCCCAGCTCGGCCTGCTTGCCGACAGCGAAACCCGTCACCCCTATTACTGGGCGCCGTTCGCGCTGATCGGAAACTGGCGATGAGGACTGCGCTGCACCCCCTGCTTTCCTTGCTCGCGCTGTGGCTGGCGGCGCCGGCCGGCGCCCAGGGCCTGCGCGTCGACGGCAGCACCGGCGTGCCGGCGCAGACCCTGGCCGGGCCGCATTACCAGGTCGGCGAACAGCTCGGCCGTCGCAGTGGCGGCAACCTCTTCCACAGCTTCCAGTTCTTCGACCTGCAGGCCGGCGAGTCGGCCACCTTCAGCCTGCACAGCAGTGGCATCGCCAACGTCATCAGCCGCGTCACCGGCGGTGCGCCCTCGCTGATTCTCGGCAGCCTGCGCCTGCAGGCGGCCGAGGGCGCACCGGCCTTCTTCTTCATCAACCCGGCCGGCCTGCTGCTGGGCGACGGCGCCAGCATCGACGTGCCCGGCGCCTTCCACGCCAGCACCGCCGCCTACCTGCGCCTGGCCGACGGCAGCCGCTGGGAAAGCGGCGGCGGCAGCAGCTTCAGCGCCGCCGCGCCGGAGGCCTTCGGCTTCGTCGGCGGCGGCGCCAACCTCTTCAGCAGCAGCTATGCGAGCGGCGACGGCGGCCTGCTGCGCGTGCGCAGCCCGCTGATCAGCCTGGACGGCGGCGCCTTCATCACCAGCGAGGCGCAGGCGGCCGGCCGCAGCGGCGCGATCGAGCTGCTGGCCGGCGAGGCCCTGATGCTGCAGGGCGGCGCCGCGGTGAGCGGGGTGCAAACCGGCAGCGGCGACGGCGGCGACATCCGCCTGGACGGCGGCGCCTGGCTCTGGCTGACCGATGGCGCACAGATCGGCGTGGGCGCGCTGGGCAGCGGCCGCAGCGGCCTGCTGGCGTTGCGCGGCGACATCCTGCAGCTGGACGGCGGCGCGACGGTGCGCCACCGCGCCGCGGACCTGGCCTCCAGCGGCGACACCTGGCTGATCGCCAGCGAGCTGCTGCGCCTGGCCGGCGCCGCCGACCTGCGCATGCTGCAGCAGGGCCTGGGCCGCAGCGGCCAACTGTGGCTGCAGGGCGCTCGCATCGAGATCGTCGAAGGCGCCGGCATCGGCAACAACGGCAGCGGCCTGGGGCGCAGCGGCGGCCCGATAGCGCTGCAGGCCCAGTCCAGCCTGCTCGTCGACAGCGCGAGCATCGGCAGCATCGGCGTCAACGGCGCGCACGCCGGCGACATCCTGCTGCAGGCGCAGACCCTGACGCTGCGGGGCGACAGCAGCGTCTCCAGCAGCGCCGGCGACCAGGGGGGTGCGTCCGGCTCGCTGCGCCTGCTGGCCGGCGCCAGCATCCATCTCGGCGAACTCGCGACGCTCAGCGCCAACACCGCCGGCGACGCCGATGCCGGCAGCATCCTGCTGCAGGCGCCGCAGATCCTGCTTGACGGCGAGGCCCGCATCAATGCCGCGACCAGCGGCGCCGGGCGCGGCGGCGACATCGAGCTCAGCGCCGGCGAGCGCATCCGCATCACCGAGGCCGCGGGCCTGCTGTCGTCGACCCAGGGACCCGGCGAGGGCGGTCGCATCCGCCTGCACGCGCCGGAAGTGAAGGTCGACGGCCAGGCCCTGCTGTTTGCGAATTCCTCGGGGCCGCTGGGCGGCGCCGGCGGCGCGATCCGCGTCGAAGCCGGCCGCTTGCTCGAACTCGGCGGCCGCGCGCTGCTCGACAGCAGCAGCTTCAGCACCACCGGCCGTGGTGGCCAGATCGAGCTGCTCTCCGGCGGCGATCTGCGCCTGCTCGCCGGCGCTCCCGATGGGCCTGGCCCGAGGGTGTCGGCGCTGAGCGGCGAGGGCAGCAGCGGCCAGGCCGGCAACCTGTTGCTGCAGGCTGCCGGCAGCCTGCAGCTGGGCGCCGGCAGCCGCGTGAGCAACAGCAGCCTGGGCAGCGGCGACGGCGGCAGCATCCGCCTGCTGGCGCCGCGCATCGAGCTCAGTGGGGCCAGCGTGAGCAGCAGCAGCAGCGGCGGTGGCCGGGCCGGCGACATCGAACTGCGCGGCGGCGACATCGCGCTGCGCAGCGGCAGCGGCCTGTTCGCCGTCGCCGGTCCGCAATCCAGTGGCCGCAGCGGCGACATCCTGCTGCAGGCCGACGCCAGCATCAGCGTCAGCGGGCAGAGCTTGGTCACGATCAGCAACGCGGCCCAGCTCAGCCCGGCGCAGCGGCAACAGCAGCGCGCCGGCCTGCTGCGCCTGCAGGCGCCGCAGCTTGCCGTCGAACGCAGCGGACTCAGCGCCGAGGCCAGTGGCAATGCCGACGCCGGCCGCATCGAACTGCGCGCCGCCGAGCGACTGCTGCTGCGCCACAGCGTGGCCAGCACCACCGCCCAGAACGGCAACGGCGGCAGCCTGCTCGCCGAGACCGGCGGTCTGCTTTGGCTGGAGCAGTCCGGCCTGCTCACCTCGGTGCTGGGCAGCAGCGGCAACGGCGGCGACATCGCCATCGGCGCGCGCGCGCTGCTGCTCGACGGCGGCTTCATCCAGGCCAATACCGCGGCGGCGGATGCCAGCGGCGGCGCGGTGCAGGTGGCGATCCGCGCCCTGGTGGCGCGCGACAACCGCGTCGCCATCGGCGGCGACGCGCCGCTGGCCTTCGACCCGCTGCGCCCGCTCAACGTCATCCAGGCGGCGGCACCCGACGGCGTCAGCGGCGTGGTCGCGGTCAGCAACACCGTCGACCTGGGCAGCAGCCTGGCGCTGCTGGAGCGCCGCTTGCTCGACGCCGGCGGCCTGGGGCGCAGCCCCTGCGAGCGCAGCGCCGGCAGCGCACTCATGCTGCTGGGCCGCGGTGGCCTGCCCGGCGCGGGCCCTTGGCGCCCCGCTGCCACCGCACCCGGGCCAGGCGATCAGCCCGGCGGGGGTTGCCGGTGAGGGCCGCCGTGCTGGCCCTGGCCCTGCTGCTGGCGAGCGCCGCAGCCGATGCGCAGCCACGCCGCGTCGAGCGCCTGCAGATCGACGGCAACCGCGCCATCAGCACCACCGACTTTGTCGCCGCCGCCCAGCCCTGGCTGGGTCGAGAGCTCGACGAGGCGGAGATCGAATCGCTGCGCCAGGCGCTCAGCCGGCTTTATGTCGAGCGCGGCTATGTCAGTTCCGGGCTGCGCCTGGCCGCCGCCCAGCCGGAGGCCGGCGTGCTGCGCCTGCAGGCCGTCGAAGGACGGCTCACGGCGATCGAGCTGCGCGGCCATGGCGACCTCGACCCCGAGCTGCTGCACGCCCGCCTGCGCAGCGATGAGGTGCTGCATACCGAACGCCTGCGCGAGCGCTTCCAGTTGCTGCTTGCCGACAGCCTGCTGTTCGCGCGCATCCAGGCGCGTCTGCTGCCCGGCGCCGAGGCCGGCGAGGCGGTGCTCGACCTGGAGGTGGAGCGCGCCCGACCCTGGCAGCTCAGCAGCTCGGTGCACAACCACCGGCCGGTCTCGGTTGGCGAGTGGGCGGCGGCGCTGCAGGCGCAGCTGGCCAATCTGAGCGGCCGCGGCGACCGCCTGGAGCTCACGCTGCAGCTGCCGCTGCAGCCGCGCGATACGCGCCAAGGCCAACTCGGCCTGCAGTGGCAGTTGCCGCTGGCCTCCTGGGGCCTGCCGGCCACGCGGCTGCAGCTCGGCGCCGAGCACAGCGACGCGGCGGTCACCGAGGCGGCGGTGCGTGAGCTCGACATCGAGAGCCGCCTGGCCAGCCTGGAGCTGGGCCTGCAGCACGCGCTGTCGGAAACGCCAGCGCAGCGTCTGGCCTTGGGCCTGCAATTGCTGGCCCGTCGTCAGCACAGCCGCTTGCTCGGCGAGCCGTTTTCGTTCACGCCCGGCCTGCCCGACGGCCGGCTGCGCGAGCAGCTGCTGCGCTTCACCCAGGAGGGCATTTGGCGCAGTCCGCAGCGGGTGCTGGCGCTGCGCTCCAGCCTGAACTGGGCGCGCAGCAATGTGCAGCGCGAGCTCGGCCTGCCGGCCGGCGTGACCGCAGCGCCGTCACCGCAGGCGCTGTTCTGGACGCTGCAGACGCAATGGGTGGAACGCCTGGCCGAGGCCAGGCAGCTGCGACTGCGGATGAACCTGCAGCTGGCCCGCGATCGCCTGCTCGCCGTCGATGGCCTGGCCGCCGGCGGCGCACGCACGGTGCGCGGCTGGCGCGAGAACCAGTTGCTGCGCGACGAGGGCTGGGTGGCGGGCCTGGAGTTCGAGCAGGCCCTGCCGGTGGCCAGCGAGGGCTGGGCGGCCGAGCTGCGCGTCCTGCTCACGCCTTTTGTCGACCATGGTCGGCTGCGCAACCGCGGCCAGGCCTGGAGCGAGCTGTCGTCCTGGGGCCTGAGCCTGAGCGCGCAGTGGCAGGCCTGGAGCCTGGAGCTGGTGGCGGCCAAGCGCCTGCAAGGCGAGCCGACCGGCGCGCGCGACGGCGGCTGGCAGGATCGCGGCGTTCAGCTTCAACTGAGCCGACGTTGGTGAGTCATCGCCCGGCGCTGGCGCTAAGCTGAGCGCCATGCCGGCCTTCCTCCGCCTACCTGCCGCGGCCCGCAGCCTGCTTGCCGCCGCCTGCCTGCTGCTGCCGCTGCTGAGCTCGGCCCAGGCGCTGCGCTTTTGCGCCGAGGACGAGAACTCCTACCCCTGGATGCTCAAGGACAGGCCGGGGCTCAACCAGATCATGATCGAGCTGCTCGCCGCCGAGCTGGGCCTGGCCATCGTCATCGAGCGCCAGCCCTGGCGGCGCTGCCTGCTGTCGCTGCGCGACGGTCTGGCCGACGGCGCCTTCAAGGCCAGCTTCAGCGAGGAGCGCATGGCCATCGGCCACTACCCGATGCGTGACGGCAAGCCCGACATCGGCCGCCGCATGCTGGACGAGAGCTACCACCTCTACCGGCGTCGCGGCACGGCGGTGAGCTGGGACGGCCAGCGCCTGCAGGGACTGGAGGGCGCGATCGGCGCGCAGGCCGGCTTCTCGATCGCCCAGCAGCTGCGTGAGCTGGGCCTGGCGGTCGACGACGCGACCAAGGTGCCCGAGGCGATTCTGGGCAAGCTGCGCCTGCAGCGCGTCGGCGCGGCGGCGCTGCAGACCCAGCAGGGCGACCACCTGCTGCGCGTCGATGCGCAGCTCGGCGCCGCGCTCGAACGCGTCGGCCCGCCGCTGGTGTCCAAGCCCTACTTTCTGATGCTGTCCCGCCAGCTGGTGGCCCGCGACGCGCTACTGGCCGAACGCATCTGGGACGCGGTGGCCCGCGTGCGCGAGGGCAGCGCCTACCGCGAGGCGGTGGCGGGCTTTCGCTGATCAGGCCTGGCCGTCGCCCGGCGCGGTCTGCGCCGCCCGCGCCGCCAGCCGCGCCCGCATGGCCTGGAACTCGGCGCGCGGGTCGCGCGCCGGGCCGCCCTCGTCGAGCCGCATCTCGGCGACGAAGCGGCTGGGCCGCGCGGCCACCAGCTCGCGCCCCTTCTTGCGCCGGCGCAGCCAGCTGACGGCCAGCGTGCGCCGGGCCCGGGTGATGCCCACGTACATCAGGCGTCGCTCCTCGGCCAGGCGTTCCGGGGTCACCGGCTCGTCGTCGGTGGCAAAGGGCAGGATGCCCTCGTTGACGCCGGCCAGCACCACATGCGGCCACTCCAGGCCCTTGGACGCATGCAGGGTGGACAGCACCAGCTGGTCCTGCTCCTCGCCGCGCTCCATCAGGCTGACGATGACGTTGATGGTCTGCGCGACATCGAGCAATGACTGTTCTTCCCGGTCGGTGTCGCCGCCGCCGCAGCGCTTGGCCATCCAGTCGACGAAGTCCAGCACATTGCTCCAGCGGTTGGCGACCGCCTTCTCGCTGTCGTCGCCCGACGCCAGGTGGGCCTCGTAGCCGATCTCCTGCAGCCAGTTCATGCACAGGCTGTGCGCCGCCTTCTGGCCACGGGCGGCGCCGGCGCGTTCCTTGAGATCGTCGACGTAGCGACCGAACTCGTGCAGGCCGTCAAGCTGGCGACGGCTCAGGCTGGCTTCCAGCTGGGCGTTGAACAGCGCCTCGAACAGGCTGATCTTGTGCTGGCCGGCAAAGCCACCCAGGGCCGCCAAGGTGGTGTGGCCGATGCCGCGCTTGGGCGTGGTCACCGCGCGCAGGAAGGCCGGGTCGTCGTCGGCGTTGACGAGCAGGCGCAACCAGGCGCACAGGTCCTTGATCTCGGCGCGGTCGAAGAAGCTCTGCCCGCCGCTGACCTTGTAGGGGATCTGTGCGCGGCGCAGCGCCTGCTCGAAGACCTTGGCCTGGTGGTTGGCGCGGTAGAGGATGGCGCAGTCGCTCCAACGCCCGTTGGCGCCATCCGCCTCCTTCTTGGCCTTCAGGCGCGCGACCGCGCGCTCGGCCTCGTGCGCCTCGTCGTCGCAGGCCAGCACGGTGACCGCCTCACCCTCGCCGAGCTCGCTCCACAGCTTTTTCTCGAAGAGCTTGGGGTTGGAGGCGATGACGTGGTTGGCGGCGCGCAGGATGGACGAGGTGGAGCGGTAGTTCTGCTCCAGCGCGATGACCTTGAGCTGCGGGTAGTCGGTCTGCAGCGACTGCAGGTTCTCCAGCGTCGCGCCGCGCCAACCGTAGATGCTCTGGTCGTCGTCGCCCACCGCGGTGAACAGGCCCTGCTCACCGACCAGGGCCTTGAGCAGCGCGTACTGCACCGCATTGGTGTCCTGCACCTCGTCGACCAGCACGTGGCGGAAGCGCTGCCGCCAGCGGGCGGCGACCTCGGCGTTGCTGCTGAGCAGCTTGAGCGGCAGACCGATCAGGTCATCGAAATCGACCGCCTGGTAGGCCGCGAGCCGTTCGCCATAGGCCTGGAAGATCAGCGCCGCCTGGCGCTCGGCCTCGCTTTCGGCGATGGCCAAGGCCGCGGTCGCGTCCAGGCCCTCGTTCTTCCACAGCGAGATCTGCCACTGCCAGAGGCGCGGCAGCTTGGCGTCCGTGGTGTTGGCGCAGTCGCGGATCAGGTTCACCGCGTCGTCGCTGTCGAGGATGCTGAACTGCGGCTTCAGGCCCAGCTGCGGCCCCTCCTCGCGCAGAAAGCGCACGCCCAGCGCGTGGAAGGTGCTGATCACCAGGCGGTTGCCGACCTTGGCGCCGACCAGCTCCTTGGCGCGCTCGCGCATCTCCTGCGCCGCCTTGTTCGTGAAGGTGATCGCGCAGATCTGCTCGGGCTTGAGGCCGAGCTCGAGCAGGCGCACGATCTTCTGCGTGATGACCCGCGTCTTGCCCGAGCCGGCGCCGGCCAGCACCAGACAGGGGCTGTGCACATGGTGGACCGCCGCCAGCTGGGCGGGGTTCAGGCCGAAGGCAGCCATCAGGGCCGGCTGGCCGGGCGGCTGCTCAGCTGAATCGGCGGCGGTGGTGGCGCACGCAGACCCAGCGACAGCAGCAACAGGGTCCAGAACACGAAGGCCACGCGTGGCGCGTCGAGCAGGCTGTCGAACAGGCCGACGCCCATGAAGGCGATCAGGGCCCCGGCCATCGCCGGCGCCAGCGGGTGCTCGCTGGCGCTGCCCAGCATCAGCCGGCCCAGGGCCAGGGCCAGCAGGCCGCTGGCCAGCAGCAGGCCGACCACGCCTTGTTCATAGAGCAGGTGCACGCCGATGTTCTTCGCATGCCAGGGCAGGTGGTGGCGCTCCGAGGTCGCCAACCAGCGCTCCAGGCCGGCGCTGAAGTCACCGTTCTTCAGCAGCTCGCGGCCGTCGGCGCCGCGCAGCGAGAAGCCGGTCAGCGCCGCCTCGCCACCGCGGCTGGCCATGGCAACGGCGAACAAGGGCCGGCTGCGGATCTCGCCGCCGCCGCCCAGTTCGACGCGGTGCTCGCGCCAGCCCTCGGGCTGAGCGGGCAGCGTGATCTCGCGGCCCAGGCAGGCATCGCTGTAGAGCAGGTGCTTCTCGCAGACCTCGACATGCAGTCGCTCGTCCTCCAGGTTGCGCGCCTTGAAGCTCAGCACCAGCCCGGGGGGCGCGGCGTCCAGGCGCTGCGTGAGGCGCAGCAGTTCGCCGTGGCCGAGCACATGACGGCCGGCCTTGAGCAGCAGATGCGGCTGGGGGCCGCCCTCGGCGCGGAACGCGCCGATCTGCTCGTCGGCCGGCAGGTCGTGGGCGAACACGGCGACGAAACGGCCGGCCCCGGCGCCAAAGACCCAGCCGTCCTGCGCGCCCAGCGCGCTCAGGGTGCGCGACCAGTGCACGAAGCGACCGCCGAGGTCCTCCTCGGCGGTCGACAGGCGATCGGCCAGGTAGGCGCCACCGCCGAGCGCGGCGATCACCCCGGCGACCAGCAAGAGCGCGCCGACGGCGACGCTGCGCGCACGCCAGCTGAGCTGCTGCAGCAGCTGGCCGAACTCGCCGCCCTGGCACAAGGGCCAGAGCAGGGCCAGCAAGCCCAGCGGCAGCCAGGCCCGCTCGAAGGCGGCCAGTCCGCCCCAGCTCCAGGCGACCACGGCAACGCCGCCCAGGCAGGCAAACCAACCGGCCGCGCGCACCGCGTCGCCGAGCGGCGAATGCCAGGGGCGCTGTCGCCGGGCGGCCTGACGGGTGATCGCCGCCGCCGCGAGGAAACACAGTGCGTAGATCACGTAGGCGATCTTGTCGACCACCGGCACCAGCAAGGCGGCCACGGTGATCACCGGCGCCGCCAGCAGCAGGCCCAGCAGGCTGCTCAGCACCCGCGGCAGCAGCTGCGGCGCCGCCGCCGGCGGCTGCGCGAACAGCAGCACCATGCAGCCGATCAGGGCCAGCAGGCCGCGGTAGCCGCTGGTCGGGAACAACACCCAGGCGCACAGCGCGCCGGCACCCAGCAGCACGAACAGCAGCATGGCCGCGCGCGCCGGAGGCAGCACCGGCCGCCCCCCCTCGGGCATCACCTGACCGGGCAGCCAGCTGGAGGCCGGGTCGCGCTCGCCGCGGCGCGAGCGCGTTTCGCTGCGCTGCCAATGCCAGAGCAGCCAGGCCAGGCCCGCGGCCAGACCCAGGTAGAGCCCGCGCGAGAAGGTGGTCAGCACCGCATAGCCGGCCAGCAGCAGCACCGCCAGCGACAGCCCGAAGGCCAGCGGCCGGCGCAGGCGCAACACGGCCAGCAGCGCGAAGGGCAGCAGCAGCGCGAGCATGCCGTCGAGCGCCGCGCCGCCGAACTGCATTTCCCAGAAGCCGCCGGTGGTGCGGTAGTCGCGGCTGAAGTTCAGCAAGCCGGTGAAGCCGATGCGCTCGGTGACCGCCTGCAGTGCCGTGGCGGCCAGGCCGACGATCAGTCCCCCGAACAGGGCGGGCTGAATCAACTCCGGCGTGCGCCGCGCCACGCGCTGCCACAGCGGCAGCAGCAACAAGGCCCAGGCCAGCGACTTGCCGGCGCGCAGCACCTCGGCGCTGCTGCGGTCATGCTGAGCCGGCTGCAGGTCCAGGCCGGCATCGACCAGGCCGTGCACCACGGCCATCGCGGTGGACAGGCCGAACAGCACGATGAACAGCAGCGTGGTCTTGCGCCAGCGCAGCTCGCGCCGCCAGATCGGCACCGGCGGCGGCGGCCGCTGCCGGTGAGGCCCGCTGATCGCCAGGTAGCCGCCGGCGGCGCTGGCCAGCACCAGCAGGTCGAACTCCTCGACCAGGGTCCAGCCGGTCCAGGGTGCCAGCGCGACGGCCGGCACCAGGCCCAGCATCCAGCCCGGCCAGAGGGTCCAGAAATAGCGCGCCAGCAAGGTGGTCACCAAGACCGCCGCCAGCGCGGTGAAGCCGCCCAGTGGGTGCTGGAACGCGAGGACCAGCGCCAGGCTCAGGCAGGAGAGCGCGAGCAGGCCGATCAGCAACCGCGACCCCAGGTCGCCGCCGCGGCTGCGCTCGCGCCGACGCCGTCGCCGCCGCGAGGGCTGCGCCGCGAGCGAAGCCTTGGCGGCGGGGATCGGGGCGGCGGCAGACATGGCGGCGCATGATAGCCAGCCGAGCTTGTCGCCAGGCCTGTGGTCTGCCTGGGTCTCCCCCCTGGATGCAGGCCGGGCGGAAGCGGCCTGGGGGCGCTCAGTTGCGCAGCAGCAACCAGCTGGCCAGACCGATGACCAGCAGGCCCAGCACGCTGAGCAACCAGCGCGGCGGACCGCTGGGGGGTTGCCGCGCCGGGGACAGCGCAGTAGCCGCCACCGGGCTGGGTGTCAGCGGCGCGGGCGCGGTCGGCACTGTCGGCGGATCGGCCAGGCCGTCCGTCGTCTCGGCCGGCAGCGCCGCCAGCGCGCCGGCACCGGTGCCAGCGCTGGCGCCGGTCTGCTCCAACCAGGCCTCGATGCCGGCCGCCAGTTGGGTCAGGTCGGCCGGTCGCCGGGCCGGATCGGACTGCACCGCGTCGCGCAGCAGCGCGTCGAGGGCGGCGCGCGAGGCCGCGTTCAGGCTGACCCATTGCGACAGGGCCTGCACGGTGGCGCCCTTCGGTCCGGCCTCTTGCGGCAGGCGGCCGTTGACGAGCAGGCACATCAGCATGCCCACCGCGTGGACCTGGGCCTGCGCACCGCCCGGCGCACCCAGGCTGGACTGCGGGCATTGCAGGGCCTGGGCGGCGGCGCTCAGCTGCCCCTGCAGCGAGCCCATGCGCAGCGCGCCGGCATCGGCCGGCACCAGGGCCAGGCCATGCAGGCGCAGCTGCTGTTGCGGCCCGACCCACAGCAGGCTGGGGTCGAGTTCGACCAGGGCCAGGCCATGCGCACGGGCCAGCAGCAGCAGCTCGCACAGCTGCATCACCCAGTCCAGCCGGCGGCGCAGCGAGGCGCTGGCGCTGGCCTGCAGCAAAGGCTCGCCCTCCAGCAAGGGCATGACGACATAGGGCCGACCGTCGGGCAGCAGACCGGAGTCCAGCGGCCAGGCAATGTCCGGGTGGGTCCAGGCCTGGCCCTCGGCCTGCGCCATGCGCAGCAGCACTGCGCCGGCGTCGGCAGCGCGCTCGTAGGCCAGCACCAGCGCGGCCTGGCCGCTCATGCCATGGACGGCGCGCCACCAACGCCCGGAGGGCACCGCACTGAGCGCACGCTGCAGCCGCCAGACGCCCAGGCGCTCGCCGACTTGCAGCTCGGCGCTGCCTGGATCGAAATCGATGGTTGCGGTCATGGTGGGGCGCGCATATTAGGCGCCGGCGGTGAACGAGTTGTAACCGAGCCTCGCACCCCAGCGGCCATCGATACTCCGCGCCCATGCAAACCCTGGTCGGGCTGCTCACCCTGAGCCTGCCCTTTTTTCTGCTCGTCGGCTTGGGGCTGCTGTCGGCACGTCGCGGCATCGTGCCGGTCAGCGCGCTGGGCGCCCTGAATGCCTTCGTGCTCTACCTGGCGCTGCCGGCCATGCTGGTCGTGCTCGGCCGCCAGTGGGCGCAGCAAGGCTTTGCCGGCATTGCCGTGCTGCCGCTGTACGCGCTGGCCGGCGCCTTGCTCGGCCTGTTCGCCTGGCGCCTGCTGCAGCGCGAACCGTCCAAGGGCGTGCGCGGCATGGCAGTGCTGGTCACGCTGTTTCCGAACACCGGCTTTCTCGGCGTGCCCCTGCTCAGCGCGCTGCTCGGCCAGTCGGCCGCTGCCCTGCTGGCGGCGACCATCGTCTACGACCTGGTGATCACCAGCACGGTCTGCCTGGCGGTGGCCGGCGCGCAGGAGCAGGGCATCAAGCGCGCGCTGCGCAACCCCCTGCCCTATGCCGTGGCCGCCGGCGTGTTGCTGGGCCTGTCGGGCTGGACCTTGCCGGCGCCGATCGAACGCACCGTGCAGCTGCTCGCCCAGGCGGTGACGCCGGCCGCCCTGGTCGCGCTGGGCGTGGCCCTGGCAGTGCCACCCCCACGCGCCGACGCCTTGCAAGGCCGCGAGGCGCTGCAGCTGGCGGCGCTCAAGCTCTTCGTCCACCCGCTGCTGGCGGCGCTGGCCGGTGGGCTGGCCTGGCGGGCCGGCTGGCTGGAGCTCGCCCAGTTGCAGCTGCTGGTGCTGGCCTGTGCCCTGCCCGGCGCCGCCAATGTCGCACTGCTGGCCGAGCGCCTGGACCTGGGCGGCGCCCTGGTGCCGCGCGCCATCCTGCTGACCACGCTGGCGGCGCCGCTCAGTCTGCCCTTGATCGCCTGGTTGCTGGAGGTCGGTGCATGAGGTGGATGCTCGCCCTGCTGCTCTGCCTGCCGCTGCTGGCCGCCGCCGAGGGCTACCGCCAGCCGTCGCCGGCGGTGCGCGAGGCCCTGGACATGAACCTGCCGGCGCGCCCGCTGGCCTCGCCCGACGGCCGCTGGATGGCGCTGCTGGAGCCGCAGCGCTACCTGCCGCTGGCCCAGCTCGGCAGCGCCCAACTGGGTCTGGCCGGATTGCGTTTCGACCCGGCCGCGTCGGCCTCGGTGCCCAGCCTGCACTACCGCAGCCTGCGCCTGCGCGCGCTGCAGCCGGGTGCCGCCGAACGCCGGGTGGCACTACCCGCCGGCGGCCTGTGGCACAGCTTCGCCTGGAGCCCCGATGGCCAGCGCTACGTGCTGCAGCGTCACACCGCCTGGGGCACCGAGCTGTGGACCGGGCAAGCGCAGGGCAATGCGCCGCGGCGCATCGAGACCCTGCTGCTCAACCATGTGCTGGGCGACGGCGATCCGGTCTGGTGGAGCGCCCAGGAGCTGATCATGCTGGCGCGACCGGCCGACGGCCGTCGGCCGCCGCCCACGCCATTGCCCGAGCCCTCGATCCAGGAGCACCAGGGCCGCGGCACGCCGGACCCCCCTCATGCCGACCTGATGCGCAGCCGCCACGACGAGCGGCTGTTCGCCCACCATGCGCGCGCCCAGCTGGTGCGCATCGACCTGGCCACCGGCGCCGTGCAGCGCCTGGGGCAACCCGACCTGTTCTACAGCGTGGCCATGGTCGGCGAGGGCCAGGGCCTGCTCACCGAGCGCCTGGCCCTGCCCTTCGTGCGCCAGCTCAGCTGGGAGGATCAGCCGGCGGTTGCCGAGCTGCGCGACGCCCGTGGCCGGCTGCTGCGCGAACTGGCCGCCATGCCGGCACGCCAGGGCGTGGCGGTCGGCGGCGTGCTGGGCGGACCGCGCATCTTCTACGCCAGCCCGACACGCGACGCGGCGATCTACTGGGTGGAGGCGCTGGATGGCGGCAATCCGCAGGCCCGCGTCGCCTACCGCGACCGCCTGATGCGCCTGGACCCGCCCTACCGCGGCGAGGCGCGCGAGGTGCAGCGCCTGCCGCAGCGCTTCAGCCGGCTGCGTTTTCTCGACGACGGCGAGCACGCGCTGCTCAGCGAGACCGATCGCGGGCGCGGCATCACGCGCAGCTATCTGCAGCCGCTGGACGGCAGCCAGAGTCGACTGCTGTTCGAGCACGGCCTGCGCGAGCGCTTCCGCCACCCGGGCACGCCGCTGATGCGCCTGAACGCGCGCGGCCAGCGCGTCGTGCAGACCGATGGCGACGGCGGCTTCTGGTACGTCGGCCAGGGCGCGACGTCGCGCGGCGAGCGGCCGTTTCTCGACCGCTACAGCGTCAGCGACCAGCCGGTGCAGCGCGTCTTCCAGGCCGAGAACCAGTTCGAACTGCCGCTGCAATGGCTGGGCAAGGGCAGGCTGCTGACGCAGTTGGAGCGCGGCATCGAGCAGCGCCAGCTCGGCCAGCGCGTCGACGGCCAGTGGCAGGCCCTGATGCCGCCCCCCGAGCCGCCGGCGGCGCTGCGCCGGCTGCGCCGCGAGTTCATCTCCTTCAAGCGCGACGACGGCGTGCAGCTGAGCTTCACCCTGGTGCTGCCGGCCGACCACCAGCCGGGGCAGAAGCGCCCGGCCCTGGTCTGGGCCTATCCGCTGGAATACACCGACGCCGAGCAGGCCTCGCAGGCGGCGGCCACCAGCGAACGCGCGGCGCTGCCGGCGCCGGCCAGCCCGCTGTGGCTGGCACTCGACGGCTACGCGGTCGTGCTCGACTTCACCATGCCGGTGGTCGGCGACCCGCGCACCGTCAACGACGGCTTTCTGGAACAGATCCAGCTCAATGCCGGTGCGCTGATGGACAAGCTCGGCGAGCTCGGCAGCGTCGACCTGCGCCGTGTCGCCATCGGCGGGCAAAGCTATGGCGCCTTCATGGCCGCCAATCTGCTCGCCCACACCAAGCTGTTCAAGGCCGGCATCGCGCGCAGCGGCGCCTTCAACCGCACGCTGACGCCCTTTGGCTTTCAGAGCGAGCGGCGCAGCCTCTGGGAAGCGCGCGAGGTCTACCTGCGCCTGTCGCCCTTGATCAGCGCCAACCAGATCAAGGAGCCGCTGCTGCTGCTGCTGCACGGCGAGCGGGACAGCCAGCCGGGCACGCCGGCGCTGCAGAGCGAGCGCATGTTCCATGCGCTGGCCGGTCTGGGCACCGCCACCCGGCTGGTGCTGCTTCCGCTGGAAGGCCATGCGCTGGCCAGCCGCGAAGCGGTTGGCCATGTGCAATGGGAGATGAGCAACTGGCTGCGCCGTCATCTCGGCGCGCCGCTGGTCTCAGCGCGCTAGCTGGCGGTACAGCGTCGAGCGGCTGATGCCCAGCTGGCGCGCCGCCTCGGCGCGGTTGCCGCCGCAGTCGCGCAGCACCTCGGCCAGGGTCTGCCGCGCCTGCGCACGCAGGCCTTGCGTCACCGGTTCGGCGGGGCGTCCCAGTTCGGGCGGCAGATGCTCGAAGCCGATCTCGACCTGACCGGGGTCCAGCAGGGCGCAGGCGCCGCGCAGGCAATGTTCCAACTCGCGCAGATTGCCCGGCCAGGCCTGGCCCCGCAAGACCGCCAGCGCCGCGGGCGCTACCCACGTGCCGGGCTGCATCCGCGCCAGCATGGCCGTGACCAGGGCGTCGAAATCGCCGCGCTCGCGCAGCGGCGGCAGGGCCAGGGTCTGGCCGGCGATGCGGTAGTAGAGGTCCTCGCGGAAGCGCCCGGCGGCGACCTCGGCACGCAAATCGCGATGGCTGGCGCAGAGCAGCGCGAAGTCCACGCCGACCGCGGCTCCGCCGCCCAGCGGTTGCACGCGGCGGTCCTGCAGCACGCGCAGCAGGCGCGCCTGCAGGGCCAAGGGCATGTCGCCGACCTCGTCGAGAAACAGCGTGCCGCCAGCGGCCTCGCGGATGCGGCCGGGCGCGCCGCGGGCCGCCGCGCCCGTGTAGGCACCGGCCTGGTAGCCGAACAGCTCGGCCTCGATCAGGCCCTCGGGCAGGGCCGCGCAGTTCAGCGCCACGAAGGGCCGTTCACGCCGCGCGCTGCTGGCATGCAGGGCCTGGGCCAGCCATTCCTTGCCGGTGCCGGTCTCGCCCTGCAGCAGCAGCGGGATATCGCGGTCGAGCAGGCGGCGGGCGCGCTGGATCAGGGCGCCCATGGCCGCGTCGCCATGGTTCAGCCGGGCCAGCGCGTCGTCGACCGCGGGCAGCTGACGCGGTGCCGGCGCGGCCAGGCGCGGCGCGCGTTGCACCTGCAGCCACAAGGGTCGGCCATCGCGGCGCAGCACGCGGTGCGGCCGGCCATCGCGAGCGATCCCGGCGAGCTGGTCGGCGTCGAGCTCCAGCAGCTCCACCAGGGGCAGCGGCACGGGCCCCGCCAGGCCGAGCAGCGCGCAGGCGGCGCGCTCGGCGGCGAGCAGCTGCAAGGCCTCGTCGAGCGCCAGCCGTGCCTCGGCCACCGAGCCCAGGCCCTCGGCCTGCTCGTGCAGCGCGAGCAGCCAGGGCGCGTGGCAGCGCGTCGCGAACAGGCGCTGCTCGACCATGCGCGCCGCGGCCCGCGCCAGGCCCAGGGTGTGCGGGTGCCAGCGCCGGCGCTCGCCGGAGATGTCGAGCACGGCCAGCAGCTGGCCATCGGGCGCGTGGATGGGCGCAGCGGCGCAGCTCAGGAAGCCGTTGCGCGGCAGGTAATGCTCGCCGCCGCGCACCAGCACCGCGCAATCCTCGGCCAGCGCCGTGCCGATCGCGTTGGTGCCCCGCCATTGCTCGTGCCAGCTGGCGCCGGGGCGCAGGGCCACGCGCGCGGCGCGGTCGGCAAAGCCCGTGTCACCGAGCGCTTCGAGCAACATGCCCTGCGCGTCGGCCAGGATGACCAGGCTGCTCGAGCCGGCGATCTGCTGCTGCACGAAGTCCATGACCGGCCGCGCCTGGGCGAGCAGGTCGCCGCTGGCGGATCTCGCTCTCGCGAGCTGCGCGCTGCTTGCATGCGGCACCGCGGCCACCGATGAGCCGAGCGGCGCCAGGCCGAAGCCCAGGCTGCGCCGCCAGCTCTTGGCCAGCAGCGGGTCCAGCAGGCCGTCGGCCAAAGCCCCGGCCTCAGCGAGCTGACGTCTCGCCAGGCCCAGGCGGCCCATGGTGGTGGTTTCGCAGTCCATCGTCTCCGGCTCCTGGTGGCGGGCGCACAGCTTGCGCCTTGCCGCGCTCGCCGCCAGCGTTAGCGCCGCCGACCGCCCGGGACTGTCCCAAAACGGGACGCTGTCGCAGCGTGTGCCTGTGTCAGCGCATTGAAGACCGTCCGCCTGACGTCAATCTTGCGGCGATGGCATCGGCTTCGGGGGCAAACCCGGGCTGGCACGCAGGCTGCGAAGCGAGGAGCGGGCGGACGACAAGCGGCCGCCGCCCGCCCCGACCCCGCCGCCCCCGGAGACCCACGATGCAATACGCCCCTCCCGGCGCCGCCGGCGCCCCGCAAGCCTTCGCGCCCCGCTACGACAACTTCATCGACGGCCGCTGGCAGCCGGCCGCCGACGGCCAGACCCTGGAGGTGATCACGCCGATCAGCGGCAAGGTCTACACCCAGGTGGCGCGCTCCGGTGCCGCCGACATCGAACGCGCGCTCGACGCCGCCCATGCCGCCGCGCCGGCCTGGGGCGCCACGCCGCCGGCGCAGCGCGCGCAGCTGCTCTTGAAGATCGCCGACCGCATCGAGGCCAATCTGGAGCGCCTGGCCTACGCGGAGACCGTCGACAACGGCAAGCCGATCCGCGAGACCCTGAACGCCGACCTGCCGCTGGCCGCCGATCACTTCCGCTACTTCGCCGGCTGCCTGCGCGCGCAGGAAGGCGCGCTCAGCGAGATCGACGCCAGCACCATCGCTTATCACTTCCACGAACCGCTGGGCGTGGTCGGCCAGATCATTCCCTGGAACTTCCCCATCCTGATGGCGGCCTGGAAGCTGGCGCCGGCGCTGGCGGCGGGCAATTGCGTGATCCTCAAGCCGGCGGAGAGCACGCCGGTCAGCATCCTCATCCTCACCGAGCTGATCGCCGACCTGCTGCCGCCCGGCGTGCTGAACGTCGTCAACGGCCTGGGCGGCGAGGCCGGTCAGGCGATGGCGTCCAGCAAGCGCATCGCCAAGCTGGCCTTCACCGGCAGCACGGCCACCGGCCGGCGCATCGCCCAGGCGGCGGCCGGCAACCTGATCCCGGTGACCCTGGAGCTCGGCGGCAAGAGCCCGAACATCTTCTTCGACGACATCGCCGCGCAGGACGACGCGCTGTTCGACAAGGCCATCGAGGGCCTGGTGCTGTTCGCCTTCAACCAGGGCGAGGTCTGCACCTGCCCGAGCCGGGCGCTGATCCAGGAGTCCATGTACGAGCGCTTCATGGACCGGGCGCTGAAACGCGTCGCCGCCATCAAGCAGGGCAATCCGCTGGACAGCGCAACCATGATGGGCGCGCAGGCCTCGGCCATGCAGCTGGACAAGATCCTCAGCTACCTGGAGGTCGGCAAGCAGGAAGGCGCCAAGCTGCTCGCCGGCGGCGGCCGCGCCGAGCTCGGCGGCGAGCTGAAGGACGGCTACTACGTGCAGCCCACGCTCTTCCTCGGCCACAACCAGATGCGCGTGTTCCGCGAGGAGATCTTCGGCCCGGTGCTGGCGGTGACCACCTTCAAGACCGAGGCCGAGGCGCTGGCCATCGCCAACGACACGCCCTATGGCCTGGGCGCCGGCGTGTGGACCCGCGACGGCAGCCGCGCCTATCGCATGGGCCGCGCCATCCAGGCCGGCCGCGTGTGGACGAACTGCTATCACGCCTACCCGGCGCATGCGGCCTTCGGCGGTTACAAGGAGAGCGGCATCGGCCGCGAGACGCACAAGGCCATGCTCGAGCATTACCAGCAGACCAAGAACCTGCTGGTCAGCTACAGCGATCAGGCGCTGGGCTTCTTCTAAGCCAGGCGCGGCGGCAGGGTGTCGGCGAGGAAGTCGAACACCCGCCGCACCGCCGGGTTGCCGCGGATCTCGCGGTGCACGACCAGCCAGGCCGGCAGGCGCGGCGCCGCCAGCTCGGGCAGCAAGGGAACCAGGCCCGGCGTGCTGTCCACCAGGTAGCGGGCGACGAAACCGACGCCGGCGCCGGCGATGACCAGGGCCGCATAGGCCAGCTGGTCGTCGGTGCGCAGCGGGAACTGCTCGCGCTCCAGCGGCATGCCGGCGGCGGCAAAGCCCTGCAGGATGCCGCGGTCCTTGTCCATGCCGATCAGGCGGTGCTGGCGCAACTCCTCGACCCGCTGCGGCGTGCCGGCGCGGGCCAGATAGCTTTCGTGCGCGCAGGCGACGATGGCCACCTCGCCGAGCTTGCGCGCCACCAGCCCGCTTTGCGTGGGGCGGAACATGCGCAAGGCGATGTCGGCCTCGCGGCGCAGCAGATTGCTCACCGCATTGGTCGCCACCAGCTCGATCTGCAGGCCCGGCTCCTGCGCCTGAAGCTCGACGAGCAGCGGCGGCAGCAAGGTGGCGGCCGGGATCTGGCCGGCGCTCAGGCGCACCGTGCCCTGCATGCTGCGCGAGCGCCGCAGCAGCTGCTGGCCCAGGCGATCGGCGCCCTCGGCCATCTGCCGTGCGGCGTCGGCCAGTTGCAGCGCCGCCGCGGTCGGCTGCACGCCGCGACCGGTGCGCTCGAACAGCGCCACGCCCAGCTGCGCCTCCAGCGCGGCGATGTGGCGCGACAGGGTCGGCTGCTGCGCGTTCAGGGCACGGGCCGCGCCCATCAGGCTGCCGGCGTCGATGACCGCCAGGAAACTCGGCACCAGGGACCAGTCGAAGCGGTGATGCATACCGAACTGCATGGCTGAGTTGCGCAATGCGGCGATTGTGGAATGGCTCACCGCGGGCCACAGTGGCGCCCACCCCACTGCCCTGCTTGCCATGCCGCCGATCTCCAGCACGCCACCCTCGCACCGACTGAGCGCCCGGCTCGACGGCGACTTCGTCGTCTTCCTGATCGGCATGCGCTTCAACAAGCCCTGGCGGCTGGATCGCTGGGGCCCGGTGGTGGCGGCCATGCCGCGCATGCTGCGCGAGCTGAGCCAGCGGCCGGAGCTCGGCTACCTGCATGGCGAATCCTGGTTCGGCCGGACCACGCTGATGCTGCAGTACTGGCGCTCGCTCGATCAGCTGCTCGCCTATGCGAAGGCCAGGGACGCGCAGCACCTGCCGGCCTGGGCGGCGTTCAACCGCGCCGTGGGCAAGGACGGCAGCGTCGGCATCTGGCATGAGACCTATTGCGTCGGCGCCGGCCGCTACGAGAACGTCTACGTCAACATGCCGGCCTTCGGCCTGGGTGCGGCCGGCGAGCTGCTGCCGGCAAGCGCGGCGGCGCGCCAGCGCATGGCGGGCTAAAGCGCCTCGCCATGCTCGAGCCGGCGCGCGCCCGGCCCGCGCACGGCCACCGCGTCATCGGGGTTGTAGAGCGCGCAAGCCTTCAAGGACAGGCAGCCGCAGCCGATGCAGCCGCTGAGCTGGTCGCGCAATCGCTGCAGCTGGGCCAGGCGCTCGTCGAGCAGGGCCTGCCAGCCGCGCGCCAGCCGCTCCCAGTCGGCCTTGGTCGGCGTGCGGCCCTCGGGCAGGGTGGCCAGGGCCGCGCGGATCTCGTCCAGCGACAAGCCGACCCGCTGCCCGGCGCGGATGAAGGCGACGCGGCGCAGCATGTCGCGCGGGTACTGGCGGTGGCCGCCGGGGCTGCGGCTGCCACGGATCAGGCCCTGCTCCTCGTAGTAGCGCAGCGCGCTGGCAGCGACGCCGGCGCGCTCGGCCAGTTCGCCGACGGACAACAGGGATGGCGGCATGGGACTTGACTTCAAGTGAACTTGAAGTTTGAGGATACGCGCATCGTCAACCGGATGCCGCTCATGACCCCCTCCTTCGATGCCATCGACCATCTCCATGTCCACGTCGCCGACCGCCCCGCCGCCGAGGCCTGGTACGAGCGGGTGCTCGGCCTGCGCCGCCTGCCCGCGTTCGAACACTGGGCCCAGGGCGGCGGCCCGCTGACGCTCAGCGACGCCGCCGGCCAGCTGCACCTGGCCTTGTTCCAACGCCCGCCCCAGGGCGGCAGTCCGACGATCGCGTTGCGCGTCTCCGCCGCCGGCCTGCTCGACTGGCGCGCGCACCTGCGCCGCGAACTTGGCGAGGCGCCTGCGCTGGTCGACCACGGCGAAAGCCGCTCGATCTACTTCGCCGACCCCGACGGCAACGGCTTCGAGATCACCAGTTACGAGCGCGAGGGCGAGGGTCCGGCGCTGCACGAGCTGCTGGACGCGGAGCTCGGCCACGCCCCCGAGCACCTGGACGCACAGCGCGCCAGCAGCGGCGAGCTGCCGGCCAGCGGCGGCGCCTACAGCAGCCATCTGCCGATGGCATTGCACGCGCTGGCTTCGCTGGGCGCCGACGAGGGCCGACTGCGCGCCTGGGCGGCGACCGCCTTCGCCACGGTACCGGCGATCGCGCCCTGGCCCGAGCTGGAGCAGGCCGAGCAACGCATCGCCGACGCGCTGGAACGCGACGGCGTCGGCGCGACCTTGATGCGGCGGCTGCCGGCCTTGATGCCGGGTTGCGGCGGCATGGCCTTCCATTTGCTGATCCGCACCGCCCATGCCTGGGAGGCCGATCACCGCGCGCAGCTGGCGCGGGCCCTGGCCTACTGGACCTTGCGCAGCAGCCCGCTGCCGGGGCCGGCCGAGACCGAGGGGGAGCGCCTCGGCCTCGCCGAATGGGTCGAGGCATTGCTCGCACTGCCGCTGCCGGCCGGCATGAACCAGCCCTGGATCAGCGCGCGCATGCTGCAGGCCGCCGCGCAGCCGGCCTTTCAGCAGATCGCGCCGCGCCTGCGCCTGGAACCCGGCCTGCTCGCCGACATCGCCCGTTGGGCGGCGGCCGTCTACGCAGCCAGCGGTAATTTCACGATCCTGCACGCGCTGACGGCGACAAGGGCGATGAGCCAGCTGCTGCCACTGCTGCCGCCCGCCGCGCGACCGACAGCCTTGCGCGACTTCACGCGCCAGCTCGGCGCCGCGCTGATCGCCAGTCGCTGGCGCGGCGAGTTGAGCGAAGCGCCCGCAGCGTCTGACTGGGACAGCCTGCGCGCCGCCGCGATCGCCCATGAGGACGAGCACGCGATCAAGCTCGTGCATGCCGCCTGGCAGCTCGGTCGGACCGACAACGACCCCATTTGGCGCCAAGCAGCGGCCCGCGCGTTGAGCAGCTTCCGCTGAGACACTGGCGGCATGCTGTCCTTGATCGCGCGCCGCTTCGAGCGCCTTGTCGACCCCTATCCGCCGGCGCGGCCCACGCAGCCGCCGGCCGCCTTCTTCGCCTTCCTGTGGCGCTGTGCGGAAGGGCTGCGCCCGCATCTGGCGGTGGTCACCCTGATGACGGCGGGCATCGCCGCCGCCGAGGCCCTGCTGTTCAGCCTGATGGCCAGCCTGGTCGATTGGCTGGCCAAGATCAAGCCGGAAGAACTCTGGCGCGAGCCGCAGCCGGTGCTCTGGACCCTGCTCGCCGTGCTCGTCGCCTCGGTATTGCTCGCCGCCGGTCAGGCGCTGACCAAGTACCAGGGCGTGTTCGGCAACTTCCCGATGCGCCTGCGCTGGATCTTCCACCGCCGCATGCTGGAGCAATCGCTGGCTTTCTTCGGCGACGAGTTCGCCGGTCGCATCGCCACCAAGGTCATGCAGACCGCGCTGGCGGTGCGCGATTGCTGGCTGATCGTCGTCGACATCCTGGTCTATGTGCTCGTCTACTTCGGCACCCTGGTGGCCATCGTCGCCAGCTTCGATGCCTGGCTGATGGCGCCCTTCGCCGTCTGGCTGGCGCTCTACCTGCTGGCCCTGCGTTACTTCGTGCCGCGCCTCGGGAAGATTGCCCAGGCCCAGGCCGATGCGCGCAGCCTGATGACCGGGCGCGTCACCGATGCCTACACCAACATCGCCACCGTCAAGCTGTTTGCGCACAGCCGCCGCGAGGCCGGCTATGCGAAGGAGGCGATGCAGGAGTTCATGATCACGGCCTACGGGCAGATGCGCTTGGTCACCGGCTTCGAGATCGTCAACACCCTGCTGTCGGCGCTGCTGGTCGGCTCCACCGCGCTGCTCGCGCTCTGGCTTTGGGGCGTGTCGCTGATCGGCGTCGGCGCGGTCGCCGCGGCCACCGCGATGGCGATGCGATTGAACGGCATCAGCCACTGGGTGATGTGGGAGATGGCCTCGCTGTTCGAACACATCGGCACCGTGCAGGATGGGCTGCAGACCCTGAGCCGCGGCACCACGGTGGTCGACGAACCCGACGCCAAACAGCTCAGCGTGCCGCGCGGCGAGATCCGCTTCGAGCAGGTGCGCTTTGCCTATGGCGAGCGGGCGCCCGTCGTCGACGGCCTGGACCTCGTCATCCGCCCCGGCGAGAAGATCGGCCTGGTCGGGCGCAGCGGCGCCGGCAAGAGCACCCTGGTCAATCTGCTGCTGCGGCTGTATGACCTGCCAAAGGACGGCGGCCGCATCCTCATCGACGGCCAGGACATCGCCAGCGTCACCCAGGACTCGCTGCGCGCCCACATCGGCATGGTCACGCAGGACACCTCGCTGCTGCACCGTTCGGTGCGCGACAACATCCTCTACGGCCGCCCGGACGCCAGCGAGGCCGAGCTGCGGCAGGCGGCGGAACGCGCGCATGCCAGCGACTTCATCGCCCAGCTCAGCGACCCCAAGGGCCGCACCGGCTTCGATGCCCATGTCGGCGAACGCGGCGTCAAGCTCAGCGGCGGCCAGCGCCAGCGCATCGCCATCGCCCGCGTGATGCTGAAGGACGCGCCCATCCTGCTGCTCGACGAGGCGACCAGCGCGCTGGACTCCGAGGTCGAATCGGCGATCCAGGAATCGCTCTACCAGCTGATGGAGGGCAAGACCGTGGTCGCCATCGCCCACCGGCTGTCGACCATCGCCGCGATGGACCGGCTGATCGTGATGGACCAGGGCCGCATCGTCGAAACCGGCACGCATGCCGAGCTGCTCGCCGCGCAGGGCATCTACGCACGGCTGTGGGCCCACCAGAGCGGGGGATTCCTGGGCCTGGAAATCGAGGAACCCGCCGTGGCGAACGGCTGAGCCCATGGCGCGCCCCCAGAATTCGCGCCCCGCTCCTTCCCGCATCCCATGACCCTGCTGTCCCTGCTGCGCGGCGCCGCGCTCGCCTTGCTCTGCCTCCCCGTCTTGGCCGCCGACGGCGGTCGCCACCTGGTCGTCGACGGCGTGCGCCTGTGGCTGCGCGAGGCCGGGCCGGCGGGTGGCACGCCGCTGCTGTTCCTGCATGGCGGCCCTGGCTACAACAGCCACAGCTTCGCGGTGCAGGCCGGCCCGCTGCTCGAACGCCAGCAGCGCCTGATCTACCTCGACCAGCGCGGCAGCGGCCGCTCCGAGCGCCCGTGGACCGGCGACTACTCGATCGCCCGCCTGGTCGCCGACCTCGAGGGCCTGCGCCGCCAGCTCGGCATCCGGCAATGGCATGTCGCCGGCCATTCCTTCGGCGGGCTGCTGGCGCTGGAGTACGCGGCGGCGCACCCGGACCGGGTCGCCAAGCTGGTGCTGATCAGCGCCGCGTCCGACATCCCGGCCGCCTGTCAGGCGCGCGTCGACTTCCTGGCCGAGCGCTATGCCGATGAGCTGGCCGCCGCCCGTCAGCGTCAAGCCGCCGGCGAACTCGGCCGCCATGTCTGCGACCTGGCGTTCAACAGCGTGCCCAATGACATCCGCGATCGCGTCAACGACGAGACCATGTTCCCGCGCGCCGACCTCGCGAAAGCGCAGGCCGCGGTCGACGCCGCCTCGGGCCTGCGCAACACCGGTGAACTCGGTGGCGCGCTGTTCGGTCAGGGTCTGTTCGATTACCGGTTCAGCCAGCACGCCCGGCTGACCATGCCGACCCTGGTGCTGGCCGGCGGCGCCGACCACGCGATCGGCCTGCCGGCGCAGCGCGCGCTGGCCGCCGCGCTGCCGCGGGCGCGTCTGATCGAGCTGCCAGCGGCCGGCCACTTCCTCTACCTGGACGAGCCCCGACGCTTCAGCGACGCTGTGCTGGGCTTCCTGCGCTGAGCGAAGCCCAGGGCGGCTTCTAGAATGCCCAGCATGATTCATGCCACCCAGGCCCTGCTCGATGCGCTGGGCGCCGCCCTGAAGGCGGTCGCCGGCGACGCCGCCCCCGCTCCCGCCTTTGAGGCCCCCAAGCAAGCCAGCCATGGCGATCTGGCCGTGACGGCCGCCATGCAGCTGGCACGCAGCCTGAAGGCCAACCCACGCGAACTGGCGACCCAACTGGTCGCGGCGCTGAATGCCCAGCCCGCCGTGCAGCAATGGGTGGACGCGATCGAGATCGCCGGCCCCGGCTTCATCAACCTGCGCCTGAAGGACGCCGCCCGCCAGGCGGTGGTCGCCGAGGTGCTGAGCGCCGGCAGCCGCTTCGGCCTGCAGCCGGCCAGCGGCCGCAAGGTGCTGGTCGAGTTCGTCTCCGCCAATCCGACCGGACCGCTGCATGTCGGCCACGCGCGCCAGGCGGCGCTGGGCGACGCGGTCTCCGCGCTGCTCGCCACCCAAGGCCATGAGGTCACCCGGGAGTTCTATTACAACGACGCCGGCGTGCAGATCGCCACGCTGGCGAGCTCGGTGCAAAGCCGGCTCAAAGGGCTGAAGCCCGGCGACGCCGAATGGCCGGAGTCGGCCTACAACGGCGACTACATCCAGGACATCGCCGACGCGTTCGCGCGACGCGAAACGGTGAAGGCCGATGACCGCGAATTCACCGCCAGCGGCGACGTCGCCGACCTGGACGGCATCCGCCAGTTCGCCGTCGCCTACCTGCGCCACGAGCAGGACCTGGACCTGCAGGCCTTCGGCCTGAAGTTCGACAACTACTTCCTCGAATCCAGCGTCTACGCCAACGGCGCGGTGGAGGCGGCGATCGCCCGCATGACGGCCGGCGGCCACACCTACGAGCTCGACGACGCGCTGTGGCTGCGCACCACCGACTGGGGCGACGACAAGGACCGCGTGATGAGGAAGCGCGACGGCACGCTGACCTATTTCGTGCCCGACGTCGCCTACCACGTGAACAAATTCCAGCGGGGCTACCACCAGTGCATCAATGTGCAGGGCAGTGACCACCATGGCACCGTGGCCCGCGTGCGCGCCGGCCTGCAGGCGCAGGGCCTGGGCATCCCTCAGGGCTTCCCCGACTACCTGCTGCACAAGATGGTCACGGTGATGCGCGGCGGCCAGGAAGTGAAGATCTCCAAGCGCGCCGGCTCCTACGTGACCCTGCGCGACCTGATCGACTGGACCAGCCGCGACGCGGTGCGCTTCTTCCTGAACAGCCGCAAGGGCGACACCGAGTTCGTCTTCGACGTCGACCTGGCGCTCAGCCAGGGCGACGAGAACCCGGTCTTCTACGTGCAGTACGCGCATGCGCGCATCTGCTCGGTGCTGCGCCAATGGGGGCAGGAGACCGACGGGCTGGCACAAGCCGATCTCAGCCCCTTGACCGCAGCGACCGAAAAGGCCTTGATGGGCAAGCTGGCCGAGTACCCGAAGATGCTCAGCCAGGCGGCCCGCGACCTGACGCCGCACGACATCGCCTTCTACCTGCGCGACGTCGCCGGCGCCTTCCACAGCTATTACGCGGCCGAGCGCTTCATCGTCGACGACGAGAAGCTTTGCACGGCGCGCATGGCCTTGCTGGCCGCCACCCGTCAGGTGATTGCCAACGCGCTGGCGGTGCTCGGCGTTAGTGCCCCCGAACAGATGAACCGCGACCAGGATCCCGCCGCATGAAGTCCAGCTCTGCCAAGTCCAACGAGAAGGGCGGTTTCGTCCTCGGCCTGATCGTCGGCCTGCTGCTCGGCCTGGCCATCGCGTTGGGCGTCGCGCTCTACGTCGCCAAGGTGCCCATCCCCTTCATCGACAAGGTGCCGCAGCGCAGCGCCGAGGCCGATGCCAAGGAGGCCGCGGCGAACAAGGACTGGAACCCCAATGCCAACCTGCCCGGCGCCGGCAAGACCTTGCCGCGTCCGGCCGCCGCCAGCGGCGTGCTGGCCCCGGCACCCGCGGCCAGCGACGCGCCGCCCGCGCCGGCCACGACCACCGCGGCCAGGACCGAGCCCGTGCCCCCGCCACCGCTGCCGACACCCGCTGCCGCGGCGGCCAGCAAGGCCGATGCGGGCTATGTGTTCTTCGTGCAGGCCGGTGCCTTCACCACCGCCGCCGACGCCGAGCAGCAACGCGCCCGGCTGGCCATGCAAGGCTTCAACGCCAAGGTGTACGAGCGCGCGACCAACGAACGAACCGTGTTCCGCGTGCGCATCGGCCCGTTCGACGAGCGCGCCGGCGCCGACCAGTTGCACGCCCAAGTGCAGGCCGCCGGGCTGGAAGCTGCCGTGGTGCGCACGCAGCGATGATGGTTTGAATCGCCCCTTACCCTGATCACCCTGTCGACCCCGAGGAATTGACGATGAAGCGACGTGACAGCCTGGCCCTGATGAGCGCTCCCCTGCTGGCCGCCGCCCTGCCGGCGCAGGCCCAGCGCCAAGCGCAGGAAGGTGTGCACTACCGCAAGCTGCCCAAGCGCCTGCCTGGCACGCCCGGCAAGATCGATGTGCTGGAGTTCTTCTGGTACGGCTGCCCGGCCTGCTACGGCTTCGAGTCGGTGCTCGAGCCCTGGGTCAAACGCCTGCCGCCGACCATCGCGTTCCGCCCCGTGCATGTGTTCTTCCGCGAGAACACCCGTGCCCATCAGCGCCTTTGCTACACCCTGCAGGCGATGGGGGTCGAGCACCAGTTCCGCGCCGCCATCTTCAAGGCCATCCACGAGCAGCGCAACCCGATGGACACGCCGGAGGCCATGATCAAGCTCCTGCAGCCGCTGGGCCTGGACGTCGCCAAGTTCAACGCCACCTGGAAGGCCTTCGAACCGAATGCCTTCAGCGCCGGTCGCATCACCGCCGGCAACCGCCTGGTCGAGGCCTATGGCGTCGATGGCGTGCCGATGCTCGGCGTCGGCGGCCTCTACCTGACCAGCCCCGGCCTGGCGGCGCGCAATGAGCGCCTGTCGCTGCAGGAGAGCGGGCAACGCGCGCTGCAGTTGGTCGAACAGCTGATCCAGACCCTGCCGCCTGCCTGATGCGAACCGCGCTCGTGCTGCTGCTCAGCGCCCTGGCCCTGCCTGCCGGTGCCGCCACCGCCGACCGCCAGCGCCCGCTGATCATCGACGGCGGCGCCGGCAGCTTGCGCGCGCAGACCCAGGGTCGCGTCGAGCTGGAGGGGCCGGTGGTGGTGACCAAGGGCAGCCTGCTGCTGCGTGCCACCCGTCTGGTCGCCACCGAGCAGCCCGACGGCAGCCACCGCTTGGTGGCGAGCAGCAGCGAAGGCGCACCGGTTCGCTTCAGCCAGTCCCTGGACCGCCCCGGCGAGAGCATGGATGCGCAAGCCGACGAGCTGGACTACACCGAGGCCAATGGCATCGCCCGCTTCACCGGCAACGCGCGCCTGCGCCTGCTCAAGAACGGTCAGATGCAACAGGAGCTCAGCGGCAGCCAGATCGTCTTCGACACGCTCAAGGAAGAGGTGCTGGCCGATGGCAAGCCGGCCGCCAACAAGACCGGCGAAGGCGGCGTGCGCATCGTGCTGATGCCCAAGGCCGCCGCGTCGGCGCCGGCGCCGGCCGCCTCCCTGCCCCTGCAGACCAGCCCCGCGCTGACACCCCAGCCCAGGCCGTGAGCGCGCCCCCATCCCGCCTGGAGGCCGACGGCCTGCAGAAGAGCTACGGTGTGCGCAAGGTCGTCAAGGACGTGCACCTGGCGGTGCAGGCCGGCGAGGTGGTCGGTCTGCTCGGCCCCAATGGCGCCGGCAAGACGACCAGCTTCTACATGATCGTCGGCCTGGTGCGTGCCGACGCCGGCTCGATCCGCATCGACGGCCAGGAGGTCTGCCGCCTGCCCATCCACCAGCGCGCCCGCCTCGGCCTGTCCTACCTGCCGCAGGAAGCGTCGATCTTCCGCAAGCTCAATGTCGAGGAGAACATCCGCGCCGTGCTGGAGCTGCAGCAGGACGAGCAGGGCAGGCCCTGGGCCAAGGCGCGCATCGAAGCGGCGCTGGACGAATTGCTCGCCGAGCTGTCGATCGAGAAGCTGCGCGACACGCCGGCACCGGCCTTGTCCGGCGGCGAGCGGCGCCGCGTCGAGATCGCCCGCTGCCTGGCCACGCAGCCGCGCTTCATCCTGCTCGACGAGCCCTTCGCCGGTGTCGACCCGATCGCCGTGCTGGAGATCCAGCGCATCATCGGCTTCCTGAAGGCGCGCGGCATCGGTGTGCTGATCACCGATCACAACGTGCGCGAGACCTTGGGCATCTGCGACCGCGCTTACATCATCAGCGAGGGCCGCGTACTGGCCGAGGGCGCACCGGCGGCCATCGTCGACAACCCGGACGTGCGCAAGGTCTACCTCGGCGAGCACTTCAAGATGTGATGGCCTGCCTTCGATGAAGCCCTCACTCCAGCTCCGCCAGAGCCAACACCTGTCGCTGACGCCGCAGCTGCAGCAGTCGATCCGGCTGCTGCAGCTGTCGACGCTGGAGCTGCAGCAGGAGGTCGAGCAGATGTTGGACGCCAACCCACTGCTGGAGCTGGAAGCCGACGACTACGAGCCTTGCGTCTCGCAGCTCAACCCGCCGGAGCGCAGCAGCAGCGACGAGGTCAGCAACAGCGCTGGTGACGACGCTCCCGCCGAACGCGAGCTGGCCGCCGACGACTTCGGCACACCCGAGCGCGACGACTGGGCCAATGGCACCGAAGGCGACGACTTCGACGGCATCCGCGAACTGCCCAGCCTGAGCAGTGGCGTGGAGAGCGACGACGAAGGCGGCAACGACTTCGACACGCCGCTGCCCAGCCTGGCCGAGCACCTGCGCGAGCAGTTGCTCGGTCGCGAGCTCAGCCAGGCCGATCACTGCGCGCTGTTGCTGCTCATCGACTCGCTGGACGATGATGGCTACCTGGCCGATACGCTGGATGAGTTGAGTGCCCACCTCCTCGGCGACGACGCCGGCGAGGAAGAGGCCGAGGCCATGCTGGCGCAGCTGCGCATCGCGCTGGCCTTGCTGCAGAGCATGGACCCGCCGGGCGTCGGGGCACGAAGCCTGAGCGAGTGCCTGCTGCTGCAGCTGCGCGCCAGCCAGCACGTGCAGGCGCCGCTGGCCCGAGAGATCTGCGGCCGCTACCTCGAACACCTGGCGCGGCGCGACTGGAAGAAGCTGTCCGTCCTCACCCACTCCAGCGAGTCCGAGCTGAAGCTGGCCCACGCGCTGATCGCCACGCTGGAGCCCAAGCCGGGCCGGCGCTTCGCACGCGACAACAACGCCCCGGTCGTGCCCGACGTCATCGTGCGCAAGCGCGGCAAAGGCTGGCAGGCGACGATCAACCCCGAGGTGCTGCCCAAGCTGCGCGTCAACGAGATGTACGCGCGCGCGCTCAAGCAGGTCAAGGGCGCGATCAGCGGCTCGCCGCTCGGCGGCCAGCTGCAGGAGGCGCGCTGGTTCATCAAGAACATCCAGCAGCGCTTCGACACCATCGAGCGCGTGTCGCAGGCCATCGTCGAGCGCCAGAGCGGCTTCTTCACCCATGGTGAGCTGGCCATGCGGCCGCTGGTGCTGAGAGAAATCGCCGACGAGCTGTCGCTGCACGAAAGCACGATCTCTCGCGTGACGACGCAGAAATACATGGCGACGCCGCACGGCACCTTCGAGCTGAAGTTCTTTTTCGGCTCCGGCCTGTCGACCGAGACCGGCGGCGAGGCCAGCAGCACCGCGGTGCGCGCCTTGATCCGCCAGTTCATCGAGGCCGAGGACAAGAAGAAGCCGCTGTCCGACTCGCAGCTGGCGACCATGCTGGAAGAACAAGGCATCCAGTGCGCGCGGCGCACGGTGGCCAAGTACCGCGAGGGCATGAAGATTGCCACCGCCCCATTGCGAAAAGAAGGTTGATGGCTGAGATGCAAAAAGGCCGGCTGTTCGTGCCCTGCGGCGGCGGCGTCGAGCCCCTGCTCGCCGAGGAGCTGCGCGTGCTGCTGCCCGCTGTCGAGCAGGAGAACGGCCGCGGCGGCGTGGCCCTGCTCGGCGCGACCCTGCTCGACGCGATGCGCATCAATCTGCACTCGCGCCTGGCGACCCGCGTGCTCGTCGAGCTGGCGCACGGCCCCTACCGCGACGAACGCGATCTCTACGAGCTGGCCCGCGACGTCTACTGGGAGGCTTGGCTGACGCCGCAGCAGACCTTCCGCGTCGATGTCACCGCACGGCAATCGCCCTTGCAGTCGCTGCATTTCGCTGGCCTGCGCGTCAAGGACGCGCTCTGTGACGCCTTGCGCGAGTCCCATGGCGAGCGCCCCAGCGTCGACACCCGCGACCCCGATCTGCCGGTCTTTCTGCACCTCGACGCCGACACGGCAACGATTTACGTCGACAGCAGCGGCGAGCCCCTGTTCAAGCGCGGCTGGCGCCAGGACACCGGCGACGCACCGCTGAAGGAGACCCTGGCCGCGGCCATGCTCGCCGCCGCCGGCTGGCGCGGCTCTCTTGATGCGGGCGGCGCCTTCAACGACCCTTGCTGCGGTTCCGGCACCCTGGCCATCGAGGCGGCGCAGATCGCCTGCGGCATCGCCCCCGGCGGCCAGCGCCGCTTCGCCTTCGAACGCCAGCTGCCCTACCAGGCGCTGCGCGCCGACTGGCAGCGCCTCAAGCAACTAGCCCACGATGCCGAGCACGCGCCCCAGGTGCCGGTGTTCGCCAGCGACGTCGCCTTCCGCATGGTCGACTTCGCGCGCCGCAACGCCGAGCGCGCCGGCGTCGCGCACGCGATCCGCTTCCAGGGCGGCGACGCGCTGGAGCGGCCGGCGCCGGACATCGGCGAACTGCCCGGCACCCTGATGCTGAACCCGCCTTATGGCGATCGCATCGACGTCGCCGGCAAGGCAGGCATGCGCGAAGGCGCCCAGGTCGACGAAGGCACGGACTTCTTCAACCAGCTCGCCGCGCATTGGAAGCGCCAGTACGCGCCTCACCCGGCAGGCTGGACCGCCTGGCTGCTCAGCCCCGACCGCGATCTGCCCAAGCGCATGCGCCTGAAGGAAGGCCGCAAGATCCCGCTATGGAACGGACCGATCGAGTGCCGGCTGTTCCGCTTCGACCTGGTCGCCGGCTCAAACCGCAAGCCGAGCGAGCACGGCTAAGGGCGCGGTATCGGCGCGCAGGATGCGCGGCCCCAGGCCAATGCGCTGGAAGCCGGCCGCCACGGCCAGTTCCTCCTCGGCGGCGCTCAGGCCGCCTTCCGGGCCGGTCAGCAGGCTGAGCGGCTGAGTCGGTAGCGCAGTCAGGGGCTCGGCGCCGGGCGAGGCCAGCCAGCGTATCTCGCCTTCAGGCGACGGCAGGCCTGCCAGCCAGGCCGGCAAGCTGGCAACCGGCGCGATCTGCGGCACGCGCACACGCCCGCATTGCTCGGCGGCGGCCACGGCGACGCCCTGCCAGTGGGCACGCTTCTTCTCGGCCCGCTCGCCATTCAGGCGCAACACCGAGCGCTCGCTCATCAAGGGCTGGATCGCCGTCGCGCCCAGCTCGGTGGCCTTCTCGACGAGGAAGTCCATGCGGTCATTGGCCGGCATGACGACGGCCAGGCGCACCGGCTGCACCAGCTCGGCGGCCACCGGTCGCGCATGCTGCAGCCGCACCTGCACGCTGTTGCGGCCCATCGCCATCACCAGGGCCTGCCACTCCAGATCCTGGCGGCCGTCAAAGACGATCAGCGGGTCGCCCGGCTGCACGCGCAGCACCTGGGCGTGGCGGGCCGGGCCGGGTGGCAGATCGATCAGCTGGCCGGCTTCGAGCAGCGGGCAGTCCAGGAACAGGCGCAGACGCATCGCTCAGTCCTCGGCGTCCTCAGGGTCATCGGCAGCTTCGGCCGCCGCCTGCGCCTCGGCCACCCAGGCCAGGTACTGCGCCGGTGTCTCCAGCGTGATGCGACCGAGCAGCCCCTGACGGAACTCGTAGATGAGGATCTCGGCGGCCTTCTGCAGGTTCACCCGTCCGCCGCTGAGTACCGCGCCGCGGCGCCGGCCGATCGCCTCGAGCAGCGCGTCGGCGCTATCGAAACCCTCAGCCGGCAAGCCGTAGCGCTGCGCGACGACTTGCGGGTAGCTCTGCTGCAGCAGCTCCAGCAGCTCCAGCGCGACCAGCTCCTCCTCGAAGGCGTTGCGGCCGACCGCGCCACAGGCGGCCAGCAGCAAACCGCTTTGCGGCGTGGCGATCTTCGGCCACAGCATGCCCGGCGTGTCCCAGAGGTAGACGCCGGAGGCCAGGGTCAGGCGTTGCTCGATCTTCGTCACGCCCGGCTCGTCACCGGTCTTGGCGCTGCGCTTGCCCATCAAGGCATTGATCAGCGTCGACTTGCCGACGTTGGGGATGCCGCAGACCAGCACGCGCAGCGGCTTGACCAGGGTTCCGCGCAGCGGGGCCAGCTCCTTGCAGGCGGCGATCAGGGCTTTCGTCGGCGCGCCCTGGTGGCTGGACACGGCCAGCGCGCGCGTGCCCGGCTGGGCGTTGAAATGCTCGATCCACAGCGCGGTGCGCGCCGGATCGGCGAGGTCCTGCTTGTTGAGCAGCTTCAGCGAGGCCTTGTGCTTGGTCAGCTGGGCGATCAGCGGGTTGCCGCTGGCGCCAGGGCAGCGGGCGTCGAGCAGCTCGATGACCACGTCGATGCCGGCCTTCATGCGGTCCCGGATCGCCTGCCGGGTCAGATGCATGTGCCCGGGGAACCACTGGATGCTCACGGTCTGCCTTGCTTGGGAAAGGGAAAGCCGCGCATTGTCCGGGCTGGCGCAGCAAGGCCCCGGATTTCAGGCCGGCGCTTCGCTCTGGCGCCCCTGCTGCAAGCGCTGCAACTCGTCGGCCACCTCGACGCCAGCGGCCTTCATCTCAGCGAGCAGCGCCGAACGTTCCTGCAGCAATCGATCCAGTCTCGCGTCGGGCGCTGGTGCCGGCGGCAGGGCGATGAGCGGTATCGTATCGACCGGCGCCCCGACGCGACGCAGGCTCAACCAGAGCAGGAAAGGAAGGGCGAGCAACATCAGCAGCGCCACACCCCATCGCCCTTGCAGGCGCAACCAATAGTCCCCCAGGTCACCATCTGGATCGGGCCGGACCGGTTTGGCCGACACGGGAGCCGCGACAGGGGTCGTCACGAGCTCCTTCGGCAAGGTGGCCACCAGATGGGTCCAGCCGCAGCCGGGCGGCATATCGACCACCGCCGTCGCCAAGCCGGCCTGGTCCAGGGCCTCCAATTTGTCCAGCGACTTGACGAGCAGCCAGCGCCCCCGCCCCTGAGGGCCGAAGCGGGCGCCGCCAATGGCTTGGGCGAGCTGCGGACAGCCATGGGCGTCCTCCTGCTGGCGTTGCAGATCCAGCGCAAACGCCAGGCCACGCTGGGCCTCGGTGGCCAACGACTGCGCCGCAGCGGGCAGCGCCAGGCCAATCGACAGCAGCATCAGCAGCAGAGCGGATCGCAGCATGGCTTTCAACAGCACAAAGCCCGGACAAGCCGGGCCGGAGAAAACAGCGGGTCAGCGAGAACTCAGGCCTTGGGTTTGTCCCTCAGCTCACGGCGCAGGATCTTGCCCACCGGGGTTTTCGGCAGCTCGGTGCGGAACTCAACGATCTTCGGTCGCTTGTAGCCGGTCAGGTTGGCCTCGCAATAGGCGCGCACCTGGGCCTCGGTGACGGCGGGGTCCTTCTTCACGATGACCACCTTGACCGCCTCGCCGGCCTTCTCGTCGGGCACGCCGACCGCCGCGCACTCGAGGATGCCGGGCATCTGCGTGATGACGTCCTCGACCTCGTTCGGGTAGACGTTGAAGCCGCTGACCAGGATCATGTCCTTCTTGCGGTCGACGATCTTGAAGAAGCCGCGCTCGTCGACCATGCCGACGTCGCCGGTGCGGAAGAAGCCGTCGGGCGTCATCACCTTGGCCGTCTCGTCGGGGCGCTGCCAGTAGCCGGCCATCACCTGCGGGCCCTTGATGGCGATCTCGCCCGGGCCGGGCGCCGGCACTTCCCTGCCCTCGTCGTCGAGCAGCTTGAACTCGGTCGAGCTGACCGGCACGCCGATGGTGCCGGTGAAGGCCTTGCTGTCGGTCGGGTTGCAGCTGGCCACCGGCGAGGTCTCCGACAGGCCATAACCCTCGCAGATCGGGCAGCCGGTCTTTTCCAGCCAGAGCTTGGCCGTCGCCTGCTGCACCGCCATGCCGCCACCGACCGAGATCGTCAGATGGCTCCAGTCCACGCTGTTGAAGTCGGCGTGGTTGGCCATCGCGTTGAACAAGGTGTTGACCGCCGGGAAGCTGTGGATGCGGTGCTGGCTGAGCTCCTTGAAAACCGCCGGGATGTCGCGCGGATTGGGAATGAGCACGTTCACGCCGCCCTTGTGCATGCTCAGCATCAGGTTCGCGGTGAAACCGAAGATGTGATAAAGCGGCAGCGCGCAGACGGTGTGGACCTGCTCACCCGAGGGCACCTTCTTCAAGGCCGGCTCGTAGAAGGCCTCGGCCTGCAGCACATTGGCGACCAGGTTGCGATGCAGCAGCACCGCCCCCTTGGACACGCCGGTGGTGCCGCCGGTGTACTGCAGGAGCGCGATGTCGTCCGCCGCCACCTTGGGCGCGGTGTAGGTCATCGAGCGGCCCTTGGCCAGCGCGTCGTTGAAGCGCACCATGCCGGGCAGCTTGATCGGCTGGATGTTGTTCTTCTTGCGAACAACGTAATTGATGACCATGCCCTTGAGGAAGCCGAACATGTCGCCGATCGAGGCGAGGATGACATGCTTGGTCGGCACCTTGTCGAAGACCTCCTTCAGCGTGGCGAGGAAGTTCTCCACGATGATGATGGCCTTGGCGCCGCTGTCCTTGAGCTGGTGCTCCAGCTCGCGCGGGGTGTACAGGGGGTTGACGTTGACCGCGACGAAGCCGGCGCGCAGCACCGCGGCGATGGCCACCGGGTACTGGAAGACATTGGGCATCATGATCGCCACGCGATCGCCCTTGACCAGGCCCAGACCCTGCAGGTAGGCGGCCATGGCCTTGGAGGCCTCGTCGACCTCGGCGAAGGTCTTGGTCGCGCCCATCATCTTGTAGGCCGGCTTGGCGCCATGGGTCTTGAACGCCGTCTCGATCAGCTCGATCAGGTTGGTGTAGCGGCCAGGGTCGATGTCGGCCGGCACGCCGGGCGAGTAGTGCTTGAGCCAGATGCGGTCCACGGGGGGTCTCCTGTCGGCATTCTTCAATCGCGCGCGATTCTCCCGGGGCGCTGCGCCTCGCCCCCTAGGGACTAGCCCGGCAGACACAAGGGGCGCCGCAGCGCCCCTTGTGTCCCGGTGACAACCCTTACTCGATCGCCTTGACCATGTCCTCGACGACCTTCTTCGCGTCGCCGAAGACCATCATGGTCTTGTCCATGTAGAAGAGTTCGTTGTCCAGGCCGGCGTAGCCGGCCGCCATCGAGCGCTTGTTGACGATGATGGTCTTGGCCTTGTAGGCCTCGAGGATGGGCATGCCGTAGATCGGCGAGCCCTTGACCATCGCAGCGGGGTTCACCACGTCATTGGCGCCGAGCACGATGGCCACGTCAACCTGGCCGAACTCGCCATTGATGTCCTCCATCTCGAAGACCTGGTCATACGGGACTTCGGCCTCGGCCAGCAGCACGTTCATGTGGCCGGGCATGCGGCCGGCGACCGGATGGATCGCGTACTTCACCGTGATGCCCTTGTGCGTGAGCTTCTCGGCCAGTTCCTTGACCGCGTGCTGGGCACGCGCCACCGCCAGGCCGTAGCCGGGCACGATGACCACGGTCTCGGCGTTGCCGAGCACGAAGGCGGCGTCGTCGGCGCTGCCGCTCTTCACATTGCGCTGCACCGCGCTGCCGCTCGCCGCCGTGCCGGCCTCGGCGCCGAAGCCGCCGAGGATCACGCTGAAGAAGGAGCGGTTCATCGCCTTGCACATGATGTAGCTGAGGATCGCCCCCGAGCTGCCCACCAGCGAGCCGGCAATGATCAGCATGCTGTTGCCCAAGCTGAAGCCGATGCCGGCCGCCGCCCAGCCGGAATAGCTGTTCAGCATGGACACCACCACCGGCATGTCGGCGCCGCCGATCGGGATGATGATCAGCACGCCGAGCACGAAGGCGATCGCGCAGACGATGGCGAAGGCCATCCAGTTCTCGCTCATCGTGAAGTAGGCGGTCAGGCCCAGCATCAGCACGCCGAGCACCAGGTTCAGCACATGCTGGCCGGCGAACTGCACCGGCGCACCTTGGAACAGGCGGAACTTGTACTTGCCGCTGAGCTTGCCGAAGGCGATCACCGAGCCGCTGAAGGTGATGGCACCGATTGCCGCGCCCAGGCAGAGCTCCAGCCGGTTGCCCAGCGGGATCGCGTCGCCGCGGGCCAGGCCGGGGATCAGCGCGTAGGGCTCGGCCACCGCGGCCACGGCGATGCAGACCGCCGCCAGGCCGATCATGCTGTGCATGAAGGCGACCAGCTCGGGCATCTTGGTCATCTCGACCTTGGCCGCCATGGTGGCGCCCAGACCGCCGCCGATCAGCAGGCCGACCAGCACATAGCTGAGCCCGAACCAGCGGTTGGCGGCGCCCAGCTGACCGGCCAGCTCGCCGATCAGCGCCGCCGTGGTGACGGTGGCGATGGCCATGCCGACCATGCCGAAGAGATTGCCGCGAATCGAGCTGGTCGGGTGCGACAGGCCCTTGAGCGCCTGGATGAAGCAGACGCTGGCCAGCAGGTACAGCAGGGTGACCAGGTTCATGCTCATGCCTTGTCTCCCGCGGCCTTCTTGTCCTTCTTCCTGAACATTTCCAGCATGCGCCGGGTGACCAGGAAGCCGCCGAAGATGTTGACAGCCGCCAACGCCACGGCCAGGGTGCCCATGACCTTGCCCAGGTTCGTCTCGGTCAGCGCCGCGGCCAGCATGGCGCCGACGATGACGATGGCCGAGATCGCATTGGTCACCGCCATCAAGGGCGTGTGCAGCGCCGGCGTGACGTTCCAGACCACGTGGTAGCCCACGTAGATAGCGAGCACGAAGATGATCAGGTTGATGACGGTCGGGGAGACGGCGTCCATTTACTTTCTCCGAACGGTGCCGGCCTGAGTCATCAGGCAGGCGTTCACGATGTCGTCATCGGCCGGCATCTCGAAGCCGCCGTCCTTGTTGATCACCAGCTTCAGGAAGTCCAGCACATTGCGCGCGTACAGCGCCGAGGCATCGGCCGGCACCGTGGCCGGCAGATTGGTCTCGCCGATGATCGTCACGCCATGCACCTGCACGGTCTGGCCGGCGACGCTGAGCGGGCAGTTGCCACCGCCGTTGGCACCACGGCCGGCGGCGATGTCGACGATCACCGAGCCGGGCTTCATGCTCTTCACCATCTCCTCGCTGATCAGGGTCGGCGCCGGGCGACCGGGGATCAGCGCGGTGGAAATCACCACATCGGCGAGCGCGACGCGCTTGGCCACCTCGACCGCCTGGCGCTGCAGCCAGCTGGCCGGCATCGGCCTGGCGTAGCCGCCGACGCCTTCGGCGGCTTCCTTTTCCTCGGCGGTCTCGTAGGCGACCTCGATGAACTTGCCGCCCAGGGACTCCACCTGCTCCTTCACCGAGGGGCGCACGTCCGAGGCCTCGATCACGGCACCCAGGCGCTTGGCCGTCGCGATGGCCTGCAGGCCGGCGACGCCGACGCCGAGGATGACGACACGCGCCGCCTTGATCGTGCCCGCCGCGGTCATCAGCATCGGGAACAGCTTGGGGTAATGCGTGGCGGCCAGCAGCACCGCCTTGTAGCCGGCCAGATTGGCTTGCGACGACAGCACATCCAGGCTCTGCGCCCGCGTGGTGCGCGGTGCGGCCTCCAGCGCGAAGGCGGTGAGGCCGGCGGAGGCCATCGCCTGCAGGCCCTCGGCATCGAAGGGGTTGAGCATGCCGACCAGCACGCTGCCGGACTTCATCTGCGCCAGCTCGGCCGGGTTCGGTCGGTTGACCTTCAGCACCAGCTCGGCGGCCAGCGCCTGCGCCGCGTCGACGATCTCCACGCCGACCGCCTCGTAGGCGGCATCCGTGCACGCGGCCTGCAGACCGGCGCCGCGCTCGACCAGCAGGCGATGGCCGGCGGCCTTCAACTTCTTGGCGGTCTCCGGCGTCATCGCGACCCGGGTCTCACCAACGGCGCTTTCGCGCGGCACTCCAATCAGCATGATGCGCAGTCTCCTGGCAGGGGCGGCGCAGCTTACACGCAGCGTAAGGCGGCACTTCGCGGGGCAAGCACCAAGCCGCCACGGTCGGCGAAGCAGTCTGCGCTATGCACAAGCTTGGTGCGCTACGCTTCGTCCGGCGCCAGCATCGGCGACGGGAGACGGAGATGAACCTGAATCGGATTCGAGTCGGTCAACGTCTGGGTCTGGGCTTCGGCCTGATGGCCTTGTTGCTGGCGCTCAGCCTGGGCGTCGCCATCCAGCGCCTGAACCGCATGGAGGCCGCCAAGCTGGAGGTGCTGGAGCTGGAGCGGCGCGCCGGCCTGGCCGAGGCTTGGATGAAGAACACCGACCTCAATGCCAACCGGGCGCTGGCCATCGCCACCTCGGGCTACAACGAGGCGGTGGTCAAGCACTTCGACCCCCTGGTCAAGGCGACGACCGCCGAGATCAGCGAGATCCAGAAGAGCATCGAGGCGGCGGTCAGCAGCGATCAGGGCAAGGCCCTGATGGCGACCATTGCGCAACGCCGAACCGACTACATCGCCAAGCGCAACCAGATCTTCAACCAGCTCAAGGGTGGCGACCTGGAAGGCGGCATGGGCAACATCGCCAGCGTCATGCTGCCGGCGGTCGACGGCTATCTGAAGGCGCTCAAGGAGTTCGTCGACTACCAGCGCGGTCTGGCTGCCGAATCCAACCAACAGGCGACCGCCGACAAGGCCTTCGCGCAGACCGTGCTCATTGCGATGCTGGTGATCTGCGTCGGCGTCGCGATGGGCGCCGGCTGGCTGATCACCCGCTCGGTGACCGGGCCGCTGCAGCGCGCGCGTCGCAACACCGAGGCGATCGCCGACGGTGACCTGACCCAGGACGTGCACCCCGAGGGCAGCGACGAGCTGGCCGAGCTGCTGCGCAGCCTCGACCAGATGCAGGGCCGGCTGCGCACCGTGGTCAGCGAGATCCGCGCCGGCACCGATGGCATCAACACCGCGTCCAGCGAGATCGCCTCGGGCAGCCATGATCTGTCGCAGCGCACCGAGGAGGCGGCGAGCAATCTGCAGCAGACCGCCAGCTCCCTGGAGCAGATCACCGCCACCGCCAAGCAGGCGGCCGATTCGGCCTCGCAGGCCAATCAGCTGGCCGGCAATGCGGCCGAGGTGGCACGACGCGGCGGTGAGGTCGTGCACCAGGTCATCGCGACCATGGGTGAGATCAACACCAGCTCGCGACGCATCGCCGACATCATCGGCACCATCGACGGCATCGCCTTCCAGACCAATATCCTGGCGCTGAACGCCGCGGTGGAAGCGGCCCGCGCCGGCGAACAGGGGCGCGGCTTTGCGGTCGTCGCCGGCGAGGTGCGCCTGCTGGCCCAGCGCAGCGCCGAGGCGGCCAAGGAGATCAAGACCCTGATCTCGACCAGCGTCGACAAGGTCGAGGCCGGCAGTCGTTTGGTCGGCGATGCCGGCGCGACCATGGAGGAGATCGTCGCCAGCGTGCAGCGGGTCACCGACATCATTGGCGAGATCAGCGCCGCCACCGGCGAGCAGAGCTCGGGAATCGGCCATGTGAACGACGCGGTCACCCAGCTCGACCAGGTCACGCAGCAGAATGCCGCCCTGGTCGAGCAGTCGGCCGCTGCGGCCGAGAGCCTCAGCGAGCAGGCGGCCCGTGTCGCCGCTTCGGTGGCAGTGTTCCGAACCTAGAGATTGCATGGCCGAGTCGCGCTGGAAGCCCAATGTCACCGTCGCCGCCTACATCGAGGGGGATGACGGCAAGCTGCTCTGGGTGCGCGAGCACACCTCGGCGGGTATCCGCATCAACAACGCCGCCGGGCATCTGGAGCACGACGAGTCGCCGCTGGAAGCGGTCTGCCGCGAGGTGCTGGAGGAAACCGGTCACCCGTTCCGCCCGCGCGGCCTGCTCGGCATCTACCAGAGCGACACGCGCTGGACGGACGGCGAGGCGGTGCGCTTCCTGCGCTTCGCTTTCGTCGGCGGTGTCGGACCGCGCGAACGCGAGCAGCTCGACGAACCGATCATCGAGACGCTTTGGCTCAGCCCGGCCGAGCTGCGCGAGCGCGCTGCCGAACTGCGCTCCAAACTGATGCTGCAGGGCCTGGATGACTACGAGGCAGGTCGCTGCTATCCCTTGGACCTGATCAAGACCGATCCGAACTGAGCAATCCGTGAGCCATCTGCTGTTGATCCTCGAACCCCCCGGCCAGCGCGAGGAGCGCAGCCAGCAGGAAGGCGAAGCCGCCTACGCGGCGATGACGGCCTTCGGCGAGCGCATCAAGGCCAAGGGCCAGCTGGTGCTGATGCAGTCGCTGGCGCGGGCGCAGACCCGCGTGCGTGTCGCTCCGGATGGCGGCAGCACCTGGATCGACGGCCCCTTTGCCGAGGCCAAGGAATTCGTCGGCGGCTTCTTCCTGCTGCAGAACACAAGCCTCGACGAGGCCATGGCCTGGGCGGCCGAATGCCCGGCGGCAGCCTGGGCGACCGTCGAGGTCCGCGAACTGGGACCTTGCTTCACCTAGGACAAACCCGGGGCCGTCGAAAGCAGCGTTTCCGGAACGTCGTCAGGGACAAGGAGCCACCACCATGTCCGCACGCATCGTTCCCTACCTCTGGTTCGACCGCCAGGCCGAGGAGGCGGCGAGCTTCTACGTCTCGCTGTTCCCGAATTCGCGCATCACGCACCGCGGCTGGTATCCCGAGGACAACCCATTCCCCGGCCAGGCCGGCACGCTGATGCTGGTCGAGTACGAACTCGACGGCCAGGCCTTTGCCGCGCTGAACGGCGGCCCGCATTACCGGCTCAGCCCTGCCATGTCCCTGCTCGTCAACTGCGACAGCCAGGCCGAGCTGGACCGCCTGTTCGAGCGCCTGACCGAGGGCGGCGAGGTGCAGCCCTGCGGCTGGCTGGCCGACCGCTTCGGCCTGAGCTGGCAGCTGGTGCCGCGCCGGCTGCTCGAACTGATGCGCAACTCGCCACCTGACGTGCTGTCACGCATCTACGCCAGCCTGATGCAGATGCAGAAGCTGGACCTGGCCACCCTCGAAACCGCCGCAAGACAAGGAAGCTGAGATGCCCCGCTACATGATCCAAGTCCGTGCCACCGCGATGAGCGAGGCCGGCGAGTTTCCCGACGATCCGGAGCTGGTGCCGCGCATGATGGCCTTCCACGACGAGATGGCCAAGGCGGGGGTGCTGCTCGACGGCGCCGGCCTGCTGCCCTCGTCGCAGGGCTTCCGGCTGCGCTATGACGCCGCGGGCGAAAGCACCCAGATCGACGGGCCTTTTGCCGAGACCAAGGAGCTGATCGCCGGCTACACCTTGATCGAGGTGCGCTCGCGCGACGAGGCCCTGGCCTGGGCGCGGCGCTTCCCCTCGCCCTTCCCCGGCCAGGTCTGCGAGATCGAGGTGCGACCGCTGTTCTGCGATGTGCTCGACGAGAGCGCCGAGGAGGCCGAGCGCCGGCTGCGCGACGAGCTGGCGGCGATCCGCAAGCCCGCATGAGCGCGCCGGGCCGTTCCCAGGCGCGAATCCCGGCGTGCTTTGCACGGAGGGTAGATCAGTGAGCGAGGCAGCGGCGCAGATCGCTGCGGTCTGGCGCCTGGAGTCCGCCAAGATCGTCGGCGCGCTGACACGGCTCGGTCATGACCTGGCCGCCGCCGAGGACTGCGCGCAGGAGGCCTTGATCGCTGCGCTGGAGCGCTGGCCGGCCGAGGGTCTGCCGAACAAGCCGGGAGCCTGGTTGATGACCACCGCCAAGCACAAGCTGCTCGACCGCCTGCGCCACGCGCAAATCGCGCAGCGCGAGCAGGCCGCGCTCGGTCTGGACGCCGACGCGCGCGATGACGCGGTCTCGCCCGACCCGCTGGCCATCCTGCTGGCCGACGAAGCCGACGAGCTCGGCGACGATGTGCTCAAGCTGCTTTTCATCGCCTGCCACCCGCTGCTCCCCCGCGAGTCGCAATGGGCGCTGACCCTGAGACTGGTCTGCGGGCTGACGGTGGGAGAAATAGCCCGCGCCACCTTCACCAAGGAGGCCACGGTCGCGCAGCGCATCACGCGCGCCAAGGCGCAGCTGGAAGGCCAGGCCTTCGAGCTGCCGCCGGCCGGCGAGCGGGCACAGCGCCTCGCCAATGTGCTGACCGTGCTCTACCTGATGTTCAACGAGGGCTATGCGGCGAGCAGCGGCCCCGAGTGGATGCGGCCGGCGCTCTGCCACGAGGCGCTGCGCCTGGCGCGCATGCTCAGTGCGCTCTGCCCCGAGGAGGCCGAGGTGGCGGCGCTGCAAGCGCTGATGGAGTTGCAGGCCTCCAGGCTGGCGGCCCGCGTCGACGCGCAAGGAGCGCCGGTGCTGCTGATGGATCAGGACAGACGCCGCTGGGACCCGCTGCTGCTGCGCCGCGGCCTGGAGATGCTGGCGCGCTGCACCCGCCTGCACGGCGGCGACCCGGGGCCTTATGCGCTGCAGGCGGAGATCGCCGCCGTGCACGCGCGCGCTCGCCGGCCCGAAGACACCGACTGGTCGCGCATCGTGCAGCTTTACGACGGTCTGCTCGAAGCCCAGCCCAGCCCGGTGGTTGCGCTGAACCGCGCGGTCGCCGTCGGCATGGCATGGAGTCCGGCGGCCGCGCTGCCCTTGGTGGACGCGCTGTCCCTGACCGGCTATCCGTGGTGGGCGAGCGTGCGCGCCGATCTGCTGGCCAAGCTGCAGCGCCCCGCCGAGGCCAGGGACGCGCTGCGCCAGGCGATTGCCTGGACCCACAACGAGCGCGAACGGGCCTTGCTTGAGGCGCGGCTGGCCGCGCTCTAGGAGGAAGCATCGATGAGCAAGATTCGAGTGGCCTGCTATGCGGTCTCGCTGGACGGCTATGGCGCCGGCCCCGAGCAATCGCTGCAGCATCCGCTGGGCCTGGGCGGCGAGCGCCTGCACGACTGGACCTTCGCCACCAAGACCTTCCGCGAGAAGCTGGGCTTTGGCGACGGCGGCAGCAGCGGCGTCGATGACGACTTCATCCGCGCCGGCTTCGAGAACGTCGGCGCCTGGATTCTCGGCCGCAACATGTTCAGCCCGACGCGCGGCCCCTGGCTGGACTTTGAGTGGAAGGGCTGGTGGGGCGACGAGCCGCCCTACCGGGTGCCGGTCTATGTGCTCAGCCATCACCCGCGGCCCTCGTTCGAGATGCGCGGCGGCACGGTCTTCCATTTCGTGCCCGACGCTGATGAGGCCCTGCGCCTGGCCCGCGCGGCCGCGCAAGGCCGCGATGTGCGCATCGGCGGCGGCGCGGCGACGATCCGCCACTACCTGCGGACCGGCCAGATCGACGAGCTGCACCTGGCGATCGCGCCAGTGCTGCTGGGCCGCGGCGAGCCGCTGTTCGCCGACCTCGACCTGCCGCAGCTCGGCTACCGCGTCGCCCGCCAGCAAGCTGGCGAGGGCGCCTTCCATCTCGTCATCCAGCGCGTCTGAACCCCCATCCACCCCCAAGGAGAGAGCCATGGCCAGTGTCAGCGTCTACCTGAATTTCCGCGACCAATGCGAGGCCGCCTTCCAGCGCTACCGCGAGATCTTCGGCGGCGAGTTCCAGGAAGGCGGCATCCACCGCTTCGGCGACATGCCGCCGCAGGAGGGCTGCCCGCCGCCGGATGCCGCCACCGCGCAGCTCGTCATGCACGTCGGCCTGCCCATCCTCGGCGGCTTCGTGCTGATGGGCAGCGACGCGCCGGAGAGCTTCTGCGGCCCCTTCCAGGACGGCAGCAATGTGCAGATCAATCTGCAACCCGACAGCCGCGCCGAATCCGACCGCCTGTTCGCCGCACTCTCCGACGGTGGCCAGGTGACCATGGCGATGGCCGATATGTTCTGGGGCTCCTACTTCGGCGCCTGCACCGACCGCTTCGGCATCCGCTGGATGATCAACTGCGACGCAAGGTCTTGAAACCTGGCGGGCCGCTTCGAGGCGAGGGCTAGCGCTCGCCCCTGTAGAGGGCGAGCGCAGCAACGCGCCCGCGCACGCGGGCCATCTCCGCTTCATAGGCCGGACTGCCCACCTGGCCGTAGCGGGCGCGGAACTCGCGTTCCGAAAGGAACTCCGGCAGGTCCTCGATGTCCGGAAAGTAGTCCGACGACGGCAGGCCGGCCGCCAGGCTGGCGAGCAGCCGGCGCGGCTCGGCAGCGCTCAGCTGGCCGAAGCGGGTGCCTGCCTCGTCGGCGGCCAGGTCGTTGAAGGAGAAGCCGCTGCCGCCGCGCGCGTCGGCCAGCTCCTTGGCCAAGCCCAGCGCCTGGGCGAGGCGCTCGCCGCCCTGCCAGGAGAGCAGGGCCGAGAGCAGGAAATGCTGGGCCATGTCGTCGCGCTGACCGATCTCCAGCCGAACCGGCGGCGCCGGTCCCTCGGCCTTGATCTCGGGCAACCAGTTGCCCAGGTCGCGACCCATGGACTGCAGGCCCAGCACCAGCAGGACGGCGCGCAGCTCCGACGCCGGATCGGCGCCGGCCTCGTCCACCCGTTGCAGGGCGCGTTGCGCCTGGAAGCGCAGCAAGGGCTCCAGCTCGATGGCGCCGAAGGGCGGCCAGTCACGCAGCGCCAGCCGCAGGCCGCGATGCTGGTCGAACATGGCCTGGCGCTCGGCCGGCGACCACAGCGACGCCACCGCCTGCGCGGCCTGCTCGGGCCGCCAGCGCCAGTTCAGCCAGAGCTGGCGCGGCCAAGCCTGCCAGCCTTCCAGCATGGTCAGGGCCTGGCTGAGGCCGCCGCCGAGGCGCTGCTGCAGCCAATGCGCGGCCCAGGCCTCCACCCAAGCGGCGGGCAAGGGCAGCCGGCCCAGCCGCGCCGCGCGCAGTGGCGGCAACTGGCCGGCGCGCGGCTCGCGCAAATCCCAGTCCAGCTGCAGGTTCAGCCACAGACCGCTGACCAGTGGCAGCGGGTGTTGCGCGCGCAGGCGCAGCTGCTCGGGCTCAATGCTCAGTTGCGCGCGCCAGCGTCCGCCCTGGGTGCGCGCGGCCTGGTCGAGCAGGGCGTTGAGCTCGCGCTCGCCCAGCCGGGTGCGGCGCAGCACGCCGGCCGGCGCGGCGGCCGGGCGCAGCTGCTGCCAGAGCAGGCGAGCGTCGCTGGCCAGCTGCGCGCCGCCGCCAGCGGCTGGCAGCGGTGACAGGGCGGGCGCCCGCTGCACGGCCAGGGCGACCAGCACGGCCAGCAACAACAGCAAAAACAGGGCCAGCAGCCAGGGCCAGCGGCGTCGGGAATCGTTCACAGGGGGCGCAGTCTGCCAGCGCGTCGTGCGCAAAAGCGCAAAGGCCCGCCAAGGCGGGCCATCGGGCAGGAGTGCGGCGCCTCAGCGCTTGCGGTCGGCCTTTTTCGCCAGCTCGACCGCACGCCGGCCGGCACCCAGGAAACCGCCGTCGAAGCTGATGTGCTTGGGGCCTTTGTCGGCGCGCAGCTCATGGAGCAGTTCCGGCGTGGGCAGCAGGCGGGGGGCGGGGCGGGGCTGATTGGCGGTCTGGGGCATGGCAACGGGGGGCTTCTTGGAGCCGGCTGACCGGCAGATCCGGTCTCATGGCCGCCACAACGTGCCCCCCGACCCGCCGGTTGACACGATTCCCGCGCCCCGACAAGTTTTTACCTGTCAGTCCGGCGCACCAAGATGGCGCGCCAGCCACTGGCTCATCTCCCACAGCACATGGCCCTGGCTTTCGCGCGCCTGGTAGCCGTGGCCCTCGTGCGGCAGGCTGACGTAGCGCACCTGGCCGCCGGTACCGGCCAGCGCCTGGTAGAGGCGCTGGCTCTGCATCGGGAAAGTGCCGGCGTTGTCGTCCGATTCGCCATGCAGCAACAGCACCGGCTCCTTCAGCTGGTGAGCGACGAGGAATGGCGACAGCTTCAGGTAGCTGGAGGGCGCCTCCCAGAGCGTGCGCCGCTCGGCCTGGAAGCCGAAGGGCGTCAGCGTGCGGTTGTAGGCACCGCTGCGCGCAATGCCCGCCTTGAAGAGGTCGGTGTGGGCGAGCAGGTTGGCGGTCATGAAGGCCCCGTAGCTGTGACCGCCGACGGCGATGCGCTCGCGATCGCTGACGCCGAGCGCCACCGCCTTGTCGATGATCGCCCTTGCATTGGCGCTGATCTGCTCGATGAAGCTGTCGTTGACCGTCTTGGGGTCGCCGACCACCGGCATGGTGGCATCCATCAGCACCACATAGCCGTCGAGCAGGAGCATCAGCGGACTGCTGCCGCCAAAGCTGTTGAAGCGGTTGGCGCTGCCGCTAACCTGGCTGGCCAAGGCGGCATCGGTGAATTCCTGCGGGTAGGCCCAGACAAAGGTCGGCCGCGCGTCGCCGGCGTTCTTGCCCTTGTGCCCGGGCGGCAGGTAGAGCCAGAAGCTCAGGATGACGCCGTCGCCACGCTCGAACTGCACGCGCTCGCGCTGGATGCCGCGCAACATGGGCGTCGGGTCGGGCACGGTGGTCAGCACCTGCAACTGGGCAAACCCGTCGCCGCTGCGCAGCATCAGGTTGGGCGGTGCGTCAAAGGTCTCGCGGCGGGTCAGCAAGCGGCCGTCGGGCAGCAGGGAGACCGCGGTCTCGTGATGCGTGTCGCCGGCCTGGAACAGGCGGGTGCTGGTCCGCGTCGCCAGCTCGTAGCGGTCGAAGAAGGGGCGCTCGCCCTGCGGACCGGCCCCGGCGCCGGCCAACAGCAGGCTGCCCTGGTCGACACGGACGACGCCGCGCCCATTGGCCAGCAGCTTGCTCTGCGGCGTGCCCGGGTCGCGGTAGCGGTCGCGGGCGCTGCGGTCCTGCCAGCGCTGCGGTGCGGCGCTGCCATCCAGCGCCAGCCAGTCGACGGTGATCCACACGCGGTCGCGGTCGAACTCGCCGACCAAGGCGCGCTGCGGCGTCTCGGCAAAGCTCAGGCTGCTCAGCCGACCCACGGTCTTGTGGACCTCGCGCGCCTCGCCGGTGTAGGGCGCGTCCAGGCGCAACAGACGGTCGCGGTGCGCCACCTTGGTGTTCGGATCGCCGCCGTCCAGCGCCTCGACCCAGTAGATGGCGCCGTCCGCATGCGGCGAGCTCCAGTAACTGCGCGGCCCGGTGACGACCCCCTGCACCGGCACGTTCTCCTTGAGCTTGATGCGGCCCAGGGCGCGCAGCAGTTGACCGCTGCCGGCATCGAGCAGGGCGACATCGCTGGCGAACGAGGACCAGGCGACCTGGTAGCTGAAGGGCTCGGCCAGTTGCTCGACGAGCAGGGCCTTGCCGCCGCCGACCGTCTCCAGGCGGCTGTAGAGCCCGGGCGCGCCGAGCGCGCGGTGGGCGCCCGTCTTCAGGTTCACGCGGCGCAGCTGGCTGCTGGCCAGGTGGCGGAACAGCGCCTCGTCCTGCGGGCTGCTGAGCAGGTTCTGCCGCGTGACCTCGGGCGAGACCTTGCCCATCGACTCCTGCACCGTCGGCCCGCTGGGTAGCGCGGCGACCGGCGCAGCGCCCTGCGCCTCGGGAACGGCCAGCACGATCAGCTCGTCACCGTTCAACCAGGCGACGTCCTGCTCCAGCACCTGATTGAGCCGCAGGCCGGCGATCCGGCGCAGCACCGGCCTGGCGGTGTCGGCGACCCAGAGCTCGGTGCCGGCGCTGCTTCGACGCGCCAGCAGCAAACGCCGGCCGTCGGGCGACCAACGCAGGCCGTGAAAGCCGCCGCCGGCCGGCAAGGCCAGCGGGCGCTCAAGCGCGCCAGCGTCGAGCGCGCGCAGGCTCAGCGCCTCCAGCGGCTGAATCAAAGCCGGGCCACGGGCCGCCGCATTCAGTCGCATGCCGGCCAGCCTGGCCACCGGTTCGGCCAGCTCGGCCACCGGGCGGTGGCGGCGCGGCGTCAGGGTGGCCAGCAGCTGGCGGTCGGGCGACACGCTGTAGCTCGGCAGGGCCGGCGCGTCCAGCACGGCGCGCATGGCCGCCGAGGGCTGCTGGTAGTCCAGGGCCTGGGCCTGACAGGGCGTGCCGGCCAGCCAGGCGGTGCCGAGCAAGGCCAGGCTCAGCAGAGCAACGTTGCGCATGGGTCCTCTTGTTGTCGCTTGGAAGTTCGTCACCGTAGCAGGCGCGGGTCCAGAATGCCGGCCGTCACACAGGAAAAACCATGACCGTCACCCTCGCCAAAAAGCCTGCCGCCAGCGCCACGCCCATTCTTTGCACCAGCCCGTCGACCTGGGCCAAGGACGCCGAACCGCTCAGCGCCGCCCAGCGCGCCTGGCTGAAGGCGATCGGCTTTACCGCCAAGGCCGACAGCCATGCCCTGCTGCCCGACGACAAGGGCGGCCTGGCCCTGGTCGTCGCCAGCGTGCGCGGCGCGGACGAGCCGTATGCGCTGGCCAGCCTGCCGCAGGCCCTGCCGCCGGGCCGCTACCGCTTGCAGGACAGCGGCTTGCTCGTCGACCCGCAGATGGCGGCGCTCAGCTGGAGCCTGGGCGACTACGCCTTCGACGCCTACAAGGCGCGCGGCCGCGCCTCTGCCGAGCTGCTGCTGGCAGCCTGCCCGGAGGCCGAGCGCGGCCTGCTGCTGGCCGGTGCGATCACCGCGGTGCGCGACCTCGTCAACACCCCCGCCGAGGCGATGGGTCCGGTCCACCTGGAGCAGACCGTCAAGCTGCTGGCCAAGGCCCACAAGGGTGCCAAGGTCAAGGTCATCGAGGGCGAGGCGCTGCTCAAGCAGAACTTCCCGGCCATCCACGCCGTGGGTCGCGCCGCCGCGGCCGACCGCCAGCCGCGGCTGATCGAGCTCACTTGGGGCGACAGCAAGCACCCGCTGCTGTCCATCGTCGGCAAGGGCGTGTGCTTCGACAGCGGCGGCCTGGACATCAAGCCGGCCGACGGCATGCGCCTGATGAAGAAGGACATGGGCGGCGCCGCCAATGCGATCGGGCTGGCGATGCTGGTCATGGGGCTGAAGCTGCCGGTGCGCCTGCAGCTGCTGATCCCGGCGGTGGAGAACGCGATCAGCGGCAACGCCTTCCGCCCCGGCGACATCTTCCGCACGCGCAGCGGCAAGACCATCGAGATCGGCAACACCGACGCCGAGGGCCGCGTCATCCTGTGCGACGCGCTGAGCTATGCCAGCGAGACCAAGCCCGACCTGATCATCGACCTGGCGACGCTGACCGGCGCCGCCCGCGTGGCCCTGGGCCCCGACCTGCCGGCGCTGTTCACCCGCGAGCTCGACTGGGGCCGCGAGCTCATCGACCTCGGCCTGCAGGAGCGCGACCCGGTCTGGGCCATGCCGCTGTGGCAGGGCTACCAGCACATGATCGACACCCCGGTCGCCGACATCAGCAACAGCGGCAACAGCCCGCAGGCCGGCGCCGTCACCGCGGCGCTGTTCCTGGAGCGCTTCATCCCCGAGCAACAAGCCTGGTTGCATGTCGACCTGTTCGCCTGGAACCCGACGCCGCGTCCCGGTCGCCCGGTCGGTGGCGAGGCGCAGGCCATCCGCACCCTGCTGGCCTGGCTGGAGCGGCGCTACGCCTGAGCGGTGACGGCTTACTGCTGGCGCATGTAGGCGCGGTCGGACAGGATGGGGAACAGGTCCATCAGCCCGCTGGCCAGCAGTTCGACGGCCAGTGCCGCGAGGATCAGGCCCATCAGCCGCGTCATGATGTTGATGCCGGTGGTGCCCAGCACCTTGGCGATGCGACCGGCGGCGCTGAAACACAGAAAGACCGCCAGCGCGATGACCACCCCGTAGCCGACCAGCACCGCCTGGTGCCAGTACTCGGTGCTCTTCTGCGCGTAGATGACCATGGTCGAGATGGTTGCAGGACCGGTGAGCAGCGGGATCGCCAAGGGCACCACGGCGATGTTGGCACCGGCATCGGCATTCACGGCGCCGCCCTCGGGCGACTTGGCGTTGAGCATGGCCAGCGCGTTGATCAGCAGCAGCGTGCCGCCGCCGACCTGAAAGCTCGGGATGCTGATGCTGAAGAACTTGATCAGCTCAAGGCCCAGCAAGGCCGACAGGGCGATCACGCAGAAGCAGGTGAAGGCGGCGATGCGGATGGTCTGCTGACGCTGCGCGCGGTCGAAGCCCTGTGTGAAGGCGATGAAGAATGGGATCACGCCGATCGGGTTGACCATGGCGAGCAGCGCGACCAGGGGTTTGTAGATGTCCATGGCCTCAGTGTCTCAAGTCCCGTGAAGCGCATGCAGATAGGCAAGACCCTGGGCGGTCCGTGCGCCCCACCAGGAACACAGCTCGCCGTCGACCAGGCGCACGCGGGCCTGCGGCGCCAGGCGCTGCACCTCGGCCAGGTGGGCCTCGCCGAAGCGATAGGGTTCGCTGCTCAACCAGACCTCGTCGACCGCCTGCCACAGTGGGTCGTCGGCGGCCAGCTGCGGGTAGCGGGCCGCCCCCAGCGGCCCGCCGTCGACGGCCGGCAGGGTCTGCCAGCCGGCGGCGGCGAGCAGGCGGCTGATGTAGGTGTCGCGGGCCACCGTCATCCAGGGTTCGCGCCAGATCAGGTAGAGCAGGCGGCGTGGCGGCGGCGTCGGGCGAGCGAGCGCGACGGCCAACTCGGCCCGCAGCGCATCGGCGCGCTCGCGCACGCCGGGCAACGCACCGAAGGCCGCCACGCATTGCTCGACCAGGGTCGGCACATCGGCCGGCCCGCAAGGGTGGCTGACGAGCAGTTCGACCCCCGGCCAGTCGCGCAGCGCGTCGAAGGTCTCGCGCCGGTTCTCGTCGACGTTGAGCAGCACATGGCTGGGCCTCAGCCGCCTCAGCTTGGCAAGGTTCACGTCCTTGGTGCCGCCCACCTTGGGCACCGCGGCCAAGGCATCGGCCGGGTGGACGCAAAAGCCGCTGCGCGCCACCAGCCAGGGCGCCAGGCCCAGCGCGCACAGCAGCTCGGTGGCGGAGGGCACCAGGCTGGCGATGCGCCAATCAGGCGCCGAGCTCATCGCGTTTGCGCAGGCTGAGGTAGATCGAACAGCAACCACTCAGGTAGACGACGGTGGGCAGCACGACCACGCCGGCCACCAGCATGCCGCCGCCGATCGACAGGCCCAGCGCCGCGTCGTTGGCGACCACCGGGGCACCGCTGCGCCCGAGCGCCTTCAGGGTGTGGCCGAACAAATGGGCGATGACTTGTTGGGGCGGCACCGGCAGATTGGTCAACCAGGCCGCCAGCGCCATCAGCCGGGCACCGGTCAACAAGGCCAGGCTGAGTACGGCACCGACGCCACCGACCAAGCCGACCAGGGCCAGCTTGAGCAAGGTCGCCTCGATGAGGCGCCGGCGGGCCTGGCGGCGCAGCCAGCGCGCCGCCTCGCGCACGCTGGCGCCCGACCACACGGCCGGTCCGGCCAAGGGGCCGACGAGCACGAAGAGCACCAAGGCCAGCCAGGCCGAGGCCAGCACCGCCAGTGGCGCCAGCAGCACCAACAGCGGCAGGCCAACACCGGGCAGCCGTGCCGCCCACAGGCCGCCGAGCAGCAACATGAGCAGCGGCAGCAAGGGTGCCAGCGCCCACAACAAGACCAGCAGCACACGAGGCGACTGGCGCAGCGAGGCGTGCAGCGCATCGAACACGTCCAGCTGGCCGTCGTCACCCAGTTGCGCCCGCATCAGCAGCCATCCTGCGGCGTTGACACCGACCACCAGGCTGACGAGCGCCGCCAGCGCCCAGACCGACGCCGTCAACAGGCGATCGCCGGCCAGCGCCGGTTCGACCGAGGCCATGAACAGGCCGGAACAGCAAAGCGTGGCGAGCAACAGGGCCAGCGCGCGGCCGTGGCGCAGGGCGGCCAGGCTGGCGAGCAGCGCCTGCAGGTCGCGCAACTGCAGGAAGGGGGGAGGCATCGCCCCAGTGTAGGCAGCCCGCCCCCCCAAGCCCTGGGGGTTGGCTGCGGATCTTGCGGGTTTGCCCCCGGCACAGAAATACAACAACCCCGGTCGACCCAGGTTGGCGTGACAAACCGCACCGGAATAATGGGCTTTGCCGGTTGGGACGCGTTGATTCCGTTGGATGAGATGGGTTGAAGCGCCTTCGGTTACTTCGTTTTTTATAGGCTAGGGGCTTCCCCATGAACAACAAGCTTTACGTCGGCAATCTTGCATACAGCGTGCGCGACGAATCCCTGCAACAGGCGTTCTCGCGATTTGGTACGGTCAGCTCGGCCAAGGTCATGATGGACCGCGAAACCGGTCGCTCGAAGGGCTTCGGCTTCGTCGAGATGGGCTCGGACGCGGAAGCGCAGGCCGCCATCAATGGCATGAACGGTCAGGCTCTCGAAGGCCGTCCCTGCGTGGTGAACGTCGCCCGTCCGCGTGAAGCGCGTCCGGCCGGCTTCGCCAGCCCCTATGGCCGCGGCCCGGGCGGCGGCGGCGGTGGCGGTGGTGGCTACCGCGGCGGCAACGACCGCGGCGGGTACTGAGTCAGGCGCGAGGACAGTCCTGAGGACTGTCCGACCCCTGACGAAGGCCAAGGCCCGTCTCGCGGGCCTTGGCATGAGCAACGCAATTCACCCATCAGGCCCTCCCGGGCCTGTTCGTGTTGCCGCTATTGCCAGCGCGACGGCCCGCGCATCAGGGCCAGCACCGGCGACGGCTCGGCCGCCCTGGCATCGAAGGGGTGCTCGCGCCGCCCGCCCAGGTTGGCGATGATTCTCCGCACATAGTGCTGCGTCTCCGCATAGGGCGGCACCCCGCGGTAGCGCTTCACGGCGCCCTCGCCGGCGTTGTAGGCGGCCAAGGCCAGGCGCAGATCCCCCTCGAAATGCGCGAGCAGCCAGCGCAGATAGGCCATGCCGCCGCGGATGTTCTGCGTCGGATCCAGCGCGTCGCGCACGCCGAAGCGGCGCGCGGTATCCGGAATCAGTTGCATCAGGCCCTGGGCATTTTTCGGACTCAGCGCGTTCGGGTTGAAATTCGATTCCTGGGCCATCACCGCCAATACCAAGGCCGGGGCCAGCTGAAACTCCGGCGCGACCAGGTTCACGTAGCGCACGATGGGCTCGGGCGCATGGGCCGGCGGCGGCGGCCAGGGCAGCGGCGCCGGCTTGGTGCCGGGCCTGGGCGGCACGGGCTTGGCAAGCGGTGGCTCCTCGCCATCGGGCGGGCGCAGGCAGGGCGGCGGCGCGCCCAGCGGCTCGCCCATGGACTTGATCATGTTCTGCGCCTGCGCCATGCCTTGCTCGGCGGCGGCGGCGAACAGGTGCGCCGCCTGCGCATCGTCGCGCTGGATGCCGCGGCTGTTGGTCAGCATCCAGGCGAGGTTGAACTGCGACTCGGCGTCGCCGAAGCGCGCCGCGCGGCAGTAGAGGCTTGCGGCGCGCTGCGGGTCGCGCGGCAGACCGGCATCGCCATGCTCGTAGGCCTTGGCCTCTTCGCGCCAACGTTCGACCTGGGACGAGACCACCGGCCCCTTCTCGGCCGGCGGCGGCGTGTAGCGCTTGAGCTGCTCCAGGTCCAGGCTCTGGGCCTGGGCGAGCAGCGGCAGCAGGAGGGCAGGCAGCAGTCGGCGCATGAGGCCGCTATTGTCGATTCCTACAGGGACAGCCGCTCGCGCACGCCATCGGCGCTCATCGCCGCCCCCGTGCCGCGCATCACGATCTCGCCGCGCTCCATCAACAGGTACTGGTCGGCCAGTTCGGCGGCAAAGTCATAGAACTGCTCGACCAGCACGATGGCCATGTCGCCGCGATCGGCGAGATGGCGGATGACCTTGCCGATGTCCTTGATGACATTGGGCTGGATGCCCTCGGTCGGTTCGTCGAGCAGCAGGACCTTGGGGCCGGGCGCGAGGGCTCGTGCGATCGCCAGCTGCTGCTGCTGGCCACCGGAAAGATCGCCGCCGCGCCGGTTCAGCATCTGCTGCAGCACCGGAAACAGCGTGAACAGCTCGGCCGGCAGTGGCGTGCCGGCCGGCCGCGAGGCCAGGCCCATCAGCAGGTTCTCGCGCACCGTCAGGCGGCCGAAGATCTCGCGCCCCTGCGGCACATAGGCGAGACCGGCGCGCACGCGGGCGTGGCTGGGTTGCTTGGCCAGTTCCTGGCCTTGCAGCCGGATGCCGCCTTGGCTGACGGGCACCACGCCCATCAGCGACTTCAAGAGCGTGGTCTTGCCGACGCCGTTGCGGCCGAGCACCACGGTGACCTCGCCGGCGCGCAGGCTGAAGTCGATGCCGCGCAGGATGTGCGAGCCGCCGTAATGCTGGTGCAGGCCCTGGACGGTCAGCAGCTCACCGGCCGCCGGGCCGACCCAAGGCGGGTGGGCGCCCCCTTGGAGGGTGGCGACCGGAGGGAGACTGGGGGCAGACCTATCGGCCAAGGTACACCTCGATCACGCGTTCGTCGGCCTGAACCTGGTCCATCTTCCCTTCAGCCAGCACCTTGCCCTCGTGCAGCACGGTGACGGTGCGATGGCTGCCGGCCAACCTGGCGACAAAGGCCATGTCGTGCTCGACGACGACCAGCGAGTGCTGCCCCTCCAGGCTGAGGAACAGCTCGGCCGTGCGCTCGGTTTCCTCGTCGGTCATGCCGGCCACCGGCTCGTCGAGCAGCAGCAGCACCGGGTCCTGCGCGAGCAGCATGCCGATCTCCAGCCATTGCTTCTGCCCATGGCTGAGCAGGCCGGCCTGGATCTCGCTGTGCTCCCACAGATGCACCAGCACCAGCAGCTCGTCGAGGCGATCGCGCTGCGCGCCGCTGAGCCGCGCCCGCAGCGCATGGCGCACGCGGCGGTCGCCCTTCAAGGCCAGCTCCAGGTTCTGTTGCACGGTGAGCGCCTCGAACACCGTCGGCTTCTGGAACTTGCGGCCGATGCCGGCCTGGGCGATCGCCGTCTCCTGCATCTGCCGCAGGTTGAGGTTGCTGCCGAAGTAAAGCCGCCCGCTGTCGGGCCGGGTCTTGCCGGTGATGCAGTCCATCAAGGTGGTCTTGCCGGCACCGTTCGGGCCGATCACGCAGCGCAGCTCGCCGACGCCGACGGTGAGCGACAGGCCGCCCAGAGCCTGAAAGCCGTCGAAGTTGACGCGCAGGTCCTCGACGTAGAGCGCGACGCCCTGGTTGAACACCGGCTGACCGCCGTGGGCAACCTGGGTCAGCAGCCTGGCGCGCGCCCGGGCGCCGGCTTCCATCAAGTCCGGCGTCATCGCTTCAACTTCCGCATCAGACCCAGCAGGCCCTGGGGCAGGAACAGGGTCACCGCGATGAAGAGCGCGCCGAGCACGAACAGCCAGGCTTCGGGCAGCCAGACCGTGAACACCGATTTGCCGCCGTTGACGAAGAAGGCGCCCAGCACCGGACCGATCAGGGTGCCGCGACCCCCGACCGCGGCCCAGATCGCCATCTCGATGCTCGCCGCCGGGCTCATCTCGCTGGGGTTGATGATGCCGACCTGGGGCACGTACAGCGCACCGGCCGCGGCGCACATCAGCGCCGAGAGCGTCCAGATGCTCAGCTTGATGGCCACCGGGTCGTAGCCGCAAAAGCGCAGCCGGCCCTCGGCGTCGCGGGTCGCCTGCAGCAGGCGGCCGTAGCGGCTGTCGACGATCTGCTTGGCAAGCAAGTAGCAGGCGATCAGCAGCAGGCCGCTGGCCATGCAGAGGGCGACCTTCATGCCCGGCTGGTTGAGGTTGAAGCCGGCCAGGCGCTTGAAATCCGTGAAGCCGTTGTTGCCGCCGAAGCCGGTCTCGTTGCGGAAGAAGAGCAGCATCGCGGCCACCGTCAGGGCCTGGGTGATGATCGAAAAGTACACGCCCTGGATGCGACTGCGGAACGCGAAGTAGCCGAACACGAAGGCGATCGCCCCGGGTACCGCGAGCGCGAGGAACAGCTGCGCGACGAGGCTGTCGCTGAGCGCCCAATGCCAGGGCAGCTCCTGCCAGTTCAGGAAGACCATGAAGTCGGGCAGCTCGGATTGGTACTGGCCCTCGCGGCCGATCTGCCGCATCAGGTACATGCCCATGCCGTAGCCGCCGAGCGCGAAGAACAGGCCATGGCCGAGGCTGAGGATGCCGGTGTAGCCCCAGATCAGGTCGATGGCCAAGGCGCAGACCGCGTAGCAAAGGAATTTCCCGAGCAGCTGCACATAGAACTCGGGCAGGTGCAGCGGGTGGCCCGCCGGGAATGCCAGGTGCAGCAGGGGGAGCAGCAGGGCGAGCAGGGCCAGGCTGGGGATCAGGGCGCGTTTCATTCGACGCTCCGGCCCTTCAAGGCGAACAGCCCCTGCGGCTTCTTCTGGATCACCAGGATGAGGATGAGCAGCAGCGCGATCTTCGCCAGCACCGCGCCCTGCCAGCCTTCGAGCAGCTTGCCCACGACGCCCAGCCCCAGGCCCGCGTACACGGTGCCCAGCAACTGCCCGACGCCGCCGAGCACCACGACCATGAAGGCGTCGACGATGTAGCCCTGCCCCAGGTCGGGGCCGACATTGCCGATCTGCGACAGCGCGCAGCCGGCCAGCCCGGCGATGCCGGAGCCGAGCGCAAACGCCAGGGTGTCGACGCGGGCGGTGTTGACGCCCACGCAGGCCGCCATGCGGCGGTTCTGCGTGACGCCGCGCACCATCAGCCCGAGCCGAGTGCGCGACAGCAGCCAGGCCATGCCGATCAGCACCAGGGCCGCAAAGACGATGATCGCCAGGCGGTTCCAGGGCAAGGTGAAGTTGGGCAGCAGCTGCCAGCCGCCGCTGAGCCAACTCGGGTTCTCCACCGCGACGTTCTGCGCGCCGAACAGGCTGCGCACCGATTGCATGAGGATCAGGCTGATGCCCCAGGTGGCCAGCAAGGTCTCCAGCGGGCGACCGTAGAGATGGCGGATCACCGTGCGCTCCATCGCCGCGCCGACGAGGGCGGCGGCGCAGAAACTGGCGGGTAGCGCGAACAGCAGGTAGGCGTCGAAGGCGCCCGCCGGCAGCCAGGCGCGGAACGCCTGCTGCACCGCCCAGGTCGCGTAGGCGCCGATCATCAAGAGCTCGCCGTGCGCCATGTTGATGACGCCCATCAGCCCGTAGGTGATGGCCAGACCGAGCGCGACCAGCAGCAGGATGGAGCCCAGGCTGATGCCGCTGAACAGCAGCTGCGCGCGCTCGCCCCAGGCCAGGCGACCGGCGATCTCGTCCGCCGCCTGCTGCAAGGCTTGCTTGACCGCGGGTTCGCGCTCGACACCGAGCTGTTCGAGCAGCATCGCCCGTTTGCTCGGTTCGCCCGAGGCGGCGAGCTGACGTGCCGCCGCGATGCGTTGCTCGGCGTCGTCGTGGCCCAGGCGCCTGACGGCCAGCAAGTCGTCGAGCTTGGCGCGCAGCGCCGGCTCGCGCTCGGCCGCCAACGCGCGCTCCAGCATCGCCAGCGGTGCCGCCTCCGGCGCGCTGCGCAAGGCGTCGATGGCGGCGGCACGCGCCCCGGGGCTGGGATCCTGCAAGCGCAAGGCCGCCAGCGCGGCCTGCACCGCGCCGCGCATCCGGTTGTTCAGCATCGGCTCCTCGGCGTCGAGCGGCGCCTCGGCGGCGCGCAGCACCCGCTCACCGACGAGGCGCAGCTCGCCGTCCAGCAGGGCCTGCAGGAAGGCGGCGGTCCCCGGCTCGTTGGCCGCGACGGCCTGCTGCAACGCGACCAGGCGCGCCTCGCTGTCGCCGCCGGCGATGGCCAGCTGCCGCTCGGTGCTCAGCGCCCAGGCCGTCGCTGCGCAAGCCCAGAGCAGCAGGGCCAGCAGCAGCTTGCGCATCAGCACTTACTTCTTTTCCGGTTCGTTCTTCTTGCCCTTGTTTTCAGGGATGTAGTCGCTCCAGGGGTCGGCCTGCACAGGACCCGGGGTCTTCCACACGACGTTGAACTGGCCATCGGCCTTGACCTCGCCGATGAACACCGGCTTGTGCAGATGGTGGTTCTTCTCGTCCATCTTGGCGGTGAAGCCGGACGGCGCGGGGAAGGTCTGGCCGGCCATCGCGGCGATCACCTTGTCGGTGGCGGTGCTCTTGGCCTTGGCGACGGCCTGCGCCCACATGTGCACGCCGATGTAGGTGGCCTCCATCGGGTCGTTGGTCAGCGGCTTGTCCTTGTGACCGGGGATGGCCTTGGCCTTCGCGTAGGCCGCCCACTTCTGCGTGAACGCGGTGTTGGCCGGGTTCTTCAGACTCATGAAGTAGTTCCAGGCGGCGAGGTGGCCGACCAGGGGCTTGGTGTCGACGCCGCGCAGCTCCTCCTCGCCGACCGAGAAGGCGACCACCGGCACGTCGGTGGCCTTCAGCCCCTGGTTGCCGAGCTCCTTGTAGAAGGGCACGTTGGAGTCGCCGTTGATGGTCGACACCACCGCGGTCTTCTTGCCCTCGCTGGCGAACTTCTTGATCTTCGCGATGATGGACTGGTAGTCGGCGTGGCCGAAGGGCGTGTACTCCTCGAGGATGTCGACCTCCGGGATGCCCTTGGCCTTCAGGAAGGCGCGCAGGATCTTGTTCGTGGTGCGCGGGTACACGTAATCGGTGCCGAGCAGCACGAAGCGCTTGGCCGAGCCGCCGTCCTTGCTCATCAGGTACTCGACCGCAGGGATGGCCTGCTGGTTCGGCGCGGCCCCGGTGTAGAAGACGTTCTTGCTGAGTTCCTCGCCCTCGTACTGCACCGGGTAGAAGAGCAGCGAGTTCGTGCTCTCGAAGACCGGCAGCACCGATTTGCGGCTCACCGAGGTCCAGCAGCCGAAGACCACCGCGACCTTGTCCTGGCTGATCAGCTGCTTGGCCTTCTCGGCGAACAGCGGCCAGTTCGAGGCCGGGTCGACGACCACGGGTTCGAGCTTCTTGCCCAGCACGCCGCCCTTGGCATTGATTTCGTCGATCGCCATCAGCACGGTGTCCTTGAGAACCGTCTCCGAGATGGCCATGGTGCCGGACAGCGAGTGCAGCACGCCGACCTTGATGGTGTCGGCGGCAAAGGCAGGGAGCGCGGCGAGGGCGAGCGAAACACTGAGCAGGGAACGGCGAAGCATGGTGGAGTCCTCCGGGGTTAAAGGTGAGGCGGTACTGCTGCCGTTGTGCACTGCAGCAAGCGTCGTGCCATGCGCCTTGGCGGGGCGCTTCCGCGTTCAAGCGCTGTGCTGGTGCATGCGCGGGCCAGCTTTGCGCCCTGCTGGTGCGCCAGGCGCCCGGAACTGGGCGGCTGTGGAGCGGTAGTCCTTGGCACTCAAATTGCAGTCGCTCCGTACCATCCCCGATTTCCGGAACGATCGCGCGCCGTCATGGAGCTGAGCCCTCGTGAGAAAGACAAGCTGCTGCTGTTCACCGCGGCGCTATTGGCCGAGCGTCGCAAGGCGCGGGGCCTGAAGCTGAACTACCCGGAGGCGGTGGCCCTGATCAGCGCGGCGGTGATGGAAGGCGCCCGCGACGGCAAGACGGTCGCCCAGCTGATGAGCGAGGGCCGGACCATCCTCAGCCGTGCCGAGGTGATGGACGGCATCGCCGAGATGATTCCGGAGATCCAGGTCGAGGCCACCTTTCCCGACGGCACCAAGCTGGTGACGGTCCACCAACCGATTCCTTGACGATGATGATCAAACCCCTGCGACTGTTCACCGTCTTCGCCCCGCTCGCCCTGGTCCCCGCACTTGCCTACGCGCATGCCGGCGACCATGGCCTGACCGGTTTCTCGGCCGGTTTCGCGCATCCGCTGACCGGGCCGGATCACCTCGCCGCGATGCTCGCCGTCGGGCTCTGGGGCGCGCTGGCGGAAGGACAGTTCAAGCGCGCAATCTGGGCGCCCTTGGTTTTTGCGCTGGCCCTGCTGCTCGGCGCCGCCGGCACCATGCAGCTGGGCTGGACGCTACCGCTGATCGAACCCGGCATCGCCGCCTCGCTGCTGGTGCTGGGCCTGCTGGTCGCCTGGCGCATCCATTTGCCCAAGAGCCTCAGCCTGGGTCTGGCGTTGCTGTTCGCGCTCGCCCATGGCGCCGCGCACGGTCATGAGCTGGCGGGGGCCAGTGCCTTGATCGGCATGGTGCTGGCCACCGCGGTGCTGCACAGCGCCGGCCTGGCCTTCGGCCTCTTGATGCGGCCGACGGCGATGCGCTGGAGCGAGGGTCTGGGCGCGGCGCTGATGACCTTTGGCGCGCTGCGTGCGGCGGGGGTCTTGTGATCCCCGGTGAACTGCTGGTCGACGAGGGCGAACACGAGCTCAACCCAGGTCGGCGCACGCTCATCCTGCAGGTCGCCAACACCGGCACTCGCCCGATCCAGGTCGGTTCGCACTATCACTTCTACGAAACCAACGCTGCCCTGCGCTTCGACCGCGAAGCGGCGCGCGGCATGCGACTGAATCTGTGCAGCGGCACCGCGGTGCGCTTCGAGCCGGGGCAGTCGCGCACCGTCGAGCTGGTCGAACTCGCCGGCGACCGCGAGGCCTGGGGCTTTCGGGCTCTCGTGCAAGGCAAGCTATGAAGATCGGTCGCCGTGCCTACGCCGAGATGCTCGGCCCCACCGTCGGTGATCGGCTGCGCCTGGCCGACACCGCGCTGATCATCGAGATCGAGGACGACTACACCTTGCGCGCCGGCGGCTATGGCGAGGAGGTCAAGTTCGGCGGCGGCAAGACGGTGCGCGACGGCATGGGCCAGTCGCAGCGCGTCAACGGACCCGGCCCCGGCGATGCGGTCGACACGGTGATCACCAATGCGGTGATCGTCGACCACTGGGGCATCGTGAAGGCCGACATCGGCCTGCGCGGCTGCCGCATCGCGGCGATCGGCAAGGCCGGCAACCCGGACATCCAGCCCGGCGTCGACATCGTCATCGGCCCAGGCACCGAGATCATTGCCGGCGAAGGCATGATCGTCACGCCGGGTGCGATCGACACGCACATCCACTTCATCTGCCCGCAGCAGATCGAGGAGGCCTTGATGTCGGGCGTGACCACCATGATCGGCGGCGGCACCGGCCCGGCGACCGGCACGCTGGCGACCACCTGCACGCCGGGTCCGCAGCACCTCGCGACCATGCTGAAGGCGGCCGATGCGTTCCCGATGAACCTCGGCTTCCTGGGCAAGGGCAATGCGTCGCGGCGGGCGGGCCTGGAACAACAGATCGAGGCCGGCGCGATCGGCCTGAAGCTGCACGAGGACTGGGGCACCACGCCGGCGGCGATCGACAACTGCCTGGACGTCGCCGAGCGCTACGACATCCAGGTAGCGATCCACACCGACACGCTGAACGAGAGCGGCTTCGTCGAGGACACCATCGCCGCGTTCAAGGGCAGGACGATTCACAGCTTCCACACCGAGGGCGCCGGTGGCGGCCATGCGCCTGACATCATGAAGGTGGTCGGCGAGGCGAATGTGCTGCCCTCATCGACGAACCCGACGCGGCCGTTCACGGTGAACACCCTGGACGAGCACCTCGACATGCTGATGGTCTGCCATCACCTGGACGCCGGCATTGCCGAGGACCTGGCCTTTGCCGAGTCGCGCATCCGCAAGGAGACCATCGCCGCCGAGGACATCCTGCATGACCTCGGCGCGATCTCGATGTTCAGCTCCGACAGCCAGGCGATGGGCCGGGTCGGCGAGGTCTTGATCCGCTGCTGGCAGACCGCGCACAAGATGAAGGTCCAGCGCGGCAGCCTGCCGGGTGACACCGAGCGCCACGACAACGCCCGCGTCAAGCGCTACATCGCCAAGCTGGGCATCAACGGCGCGCTGGCCCATGGCATCGCGCACGAGGTCGGCTCCATCGAGGTCGGCAAGTGGGCCGATCTGGTGCTGTGGAAGCCGGCCTTCTTCGGCGTCAAGCCCTCACTCATCCTGAAGGGCGGCTTCATCGCCGCCGCGGCGATGGGCGACGCCAACGCCAGCATCCCGACGCCGCAGCCGGTTCATTACCGGCCGATGTTCGGCAGCTTCGGCGGCGCGCTGGCCCAGGGCTCCTTGAGCTTCGTGTCGCAGGCTGGTCTGGCCTCGGCCGAGCGCCTCGACCTGCACAAGCAACTGGCCACGGTGCGCGGCTGCCGCACGGTGAAGAAGGCCGACATGCTGCTGAACAATTACCTGCCGGTGATGGAGATCGACGCGCAAAGCTACGAGGTGCGCGCCGACGGCCAGCTGCTGACTTGCGAGCCGGCCAGCGAGCTGCCGATGGCGCAGCGCTACTTCCTGTTCTAGGCGCTCAGATCCAGCCCAGATCGATCGCCCGCAGCACCGCCTGCGTGCGATCGCGCACGCCCATCTTCGCGAACACCGCCGAGCAGTGGTTCTTGATCACGCCCTCGCTATTGCCCAGCAGCGTGGCGATCTCGGTATTGGATCGGCCGGACGCCACCAGGCGCAGCACCTGCAATTCCTTGGGCGACAGCGGCTCCGGATCGGGCAGGCCCTCGAAAGCGCGTTCGGTCGCGCCCGGCCGGGTCGCGCGCTCGGTCAGCCCGGGGCGCAAGGCGGTGCCGCCGGCGGCGACCTCGCGCACCGCCTCGGCCAGGGTCTCGACGCTGATCGCCTTCAGCAAAAAGCCCTTGGCGCCCGCGCGCGCCGCCTCGTCAAACGCGTCGCGGTCGTCAAAGGTGGTCAGCAGCAGCACCGGCACGGCGAGCTGGCGGGCGGCCAGCGCGCGGATCAGGCCGATGCCGTCCAGGCGCGGCATGCGCATGTCGCTGAGCACGACGTCGGGCACATCGGCCTGGATCTTCTCCAGCGCCTGCACGCCGTCCTCGGCCTCGCCGATCAGCTGGATGTCGGGGCATAGCGCGAGCAGGCCCTTCAGACCCTCGCGGACGAGTTGCTGGTCCTCGACCAGCAGCAGACGGATGGTGGTGTTCGTTTGGCTCATGAAGAAACCTCCAACGGGCAACGCAATTCGATCAGGAATCCAGGGTGGTGGCGCAGCACCTGGGCGCTGCCGCCCAGTTCCTGCAGCCGCTCGTTCATGCCGGTCAGGCCGTTGCCGGGCTGCAGCTTGGCCTGGCCCTCGCCATCGTCCTCGATGCGCACGACGAGCTCTCCGTCGTTGCGCTGCAGCTGCACATGCAGGTGGCGGGCGCGCGCATGGCGCACGCAGTTGGTCACCGCCTCCTGCACCGAGCGCAGCAAGGCATGGGCCTGGCGCGGCGGCAGGTTGTTGACCACGGCCTCGTCCAGGCCCAGGGTGATCACCGGCGTGTCGATGCTTTTGGCCAGCAGCTGCAAGGCGCTGGACAGATCGATGCGGCGCTCGGCACGTTGCGCGCTCACCGCCTGCCGGACATCGGCGAGCAGCTGCTCGGCAACGCCGCGCGCCTTCTCCAGCTGCGCCGCCGCCCCCTCGCTCTGCTCGCGGGCCAGCAGCGCCTGGCCCAGCTGCAGCTGCAGATTCAGCGCGGTCAGGTGGTGGCCCATCAGATCGTGCAGCTCGCGTGCCAGCTCCAGGCGCTCGCCGTAGCGCAGTTGCTCGTCGTGCAACTCGTCGGCCGACAGGCGCTCGGCCAGCATGGCCTGCATCCAGCGTCGCTTCTCGGCCTGGGCGCTGGTCAGCCGGCCCAGTCCAAAGCCCAGGCCGTGCAGCGCGACCATCCACAGCCCCTGGGTGAACAGGGCCGGCACCCAGCCGATCTGTTCCGCCTCCAGGCGCTGCGCCTCGCTGGGCAGCAGCAGATGCAGGCCGACGGCCAGGAACACCTGCATCGCCGCGAAGGCCAGCGCCCAGCGCGCGCGCAGCAGCAGTCCGGCCAGCACGGTGACCAGAAAGGCCAGGCCCGGCGTGACCGCGAAGGCGAGCAGATCCAGGCCGAGCAGCCAGGCCAGCACGCGCGGCGGCGGCTGGTCGATGTGCTGCGGCTGGGCCAGCCGCCACAGGCTCCAGCTGGTGAAGATCAGCAGGGTCAGGCTGAGCAGCAGCGGACCGCGGTCCAGCGGGTTGCCGCCGAGCAGGCGCCAGAGCTGGACGATCAGGCCGTCATAGGGCTCGGCCGCCGCGCCGGTGAGCGCCGCCAGCGCCGCGCGAAACTCCAGCAAGGCGATCGCCAGCGCCGCACCGCGCAGCGCGAACGAGGGCTCGACGACGCGGTCGATCCAGGAACGGGCTGAGCTGGGGCTAGGTGGCACGGGGCGCAGCCTAGCCGGGCCGCCGGGCCGGGCCAGTCGTCACGCCCTGAGTTCCAGGTTCATGCGCGGGTCGCCGTGGCGATCACGCCACCGCCCAGGCAGACCTCGCCGTTATACAGCACCGCGCTCTGACCCGGCGTGACCGCCCATTGCGGCTCGGCGAAGTCGAGGCGATTGCCGCCGAGCTGGCAGCTGGCGTCCGCCTGGCGGTAGCGGGTCTTCGCGGCATAGGCACCATCGGCCGGCGCCTGACCAGCGATCCAGCTGGCGTCGTCGAACTGCAGCGCGCGGTACTGCAGCAGCGGGTGGCCATGGCCTTGCACGACGATCAGGCGGTTGCGCTGGAGGTCCTTCTCGGCAACGAACCAGGGTTCGTGTTCGCCACCGCCGCGCGGCGCGCCCTTTTCCTTGACGCCGCCAATCCCTAAGCCCTGGCGCTGGCCCAGGGTGTAGAAGCTCAAGCCCACATGCCGGCCCAGCTTGCGCCCGCGCTCGTCGACGATGTCGCCCGGCTCGTGGCTCAGGTAGCGATTCAGGAACTCGCGGAACGGCCGCTCGCCGATGAAGCAGATGCCGGTGCTGTCCTTCTTCTTCGCGTTCGGCAGGCCCATCTCCAGCGCCAGGCGCCGCACCTCGGTCTTGGGCAGCTCGCCGACCGGGAACAGCACCTTGGACAGCTGGGCCTGGGTGAGCCTGTGCAGGAAATAGCTCTGGTCCTTCAGCGGGTCCAGGCCCTTGAGCAACTGGCTCTCACCGGAAGCCAGCACACGCCGGCGCGCGTAATGCCCGGTGGCGATCGCGTCGGCGCCGACCTTCATCGCGTGGTCGAGGAATGACTTGAACTTGATCTCGGCGTTGCACAGGATGTCCGGGTTCGGCGTGCGCCCGGCCTGGTACTCGGCGAGGAAGGAGGCAAACACCCTGTCCTTGTACTCGGCCGCGAAGTTCACGTGCTCGATCTCGATGCCGATCACCTCGGCCACCGAGGCGGCGTCGACGAAGTCGATGTTCGACGAGCAGTACTCGGAGTCGTCGTCGTCCTCCCAGTTCTTCATGAAGATGCCGACCACCTCGTGGCCCTGGCGCTTCAGCAGCGCGGCAGAGACGGCGGAATCCACGCCGCCGGAAAGGCCGACGACGATGCGTTGTTTGGGGGAGCTGGCTGACATGAGGGGCAAATTGTCGCTAGGCTCGCGCCCTTCAACCCCCAAGGAGCCGATTCATGCGCAAGATTGCCGCCGCCCTGTTGCTCGCTTCGACCACCGCGTTTGCCGCGCCACCCCAGGTCGGCGGCCAGGCGCCCGGCTGGTATCGCATGAAGCTCGGCAGCTTCGAGGTCACCGCGCTCAACGACGGCATCTTCCAGCTCGCCGTCGACAAGCTGCTGCAAAGCACCGACCCGAATTTGGTCGTGCAACGCCTGCGCGCCGCCTACCTGGGCCTGCCGGTGCACACCTCGGTCAACGCCTTCCTGATCCACACCGGCGAGAAGCTGGTGCTGATCGACAGCGGCCATGCCGGCCAGGGCGGCGCCGCCACCGGCCTGTTGCTCAAGCATCTGCGCGACAGCGGCTACCTGCCTGAGCAGGTCGACGAGGTCTACATCACGCATTTCCACGGTGACCACCTGAACGGTCTGTTGGCCGCTGACGGCAAGCCGGCGTTCCCCAACGCCGTGGTGCGCGCCGACCAGCGCGAGTCCGGCTTCTGGCTGGGCGACGAAAGCAAGGCCCCGGAGGGTGCACGCGGCGCGATGGCCAACGCCAAGCGGGTGCTCAAGCCCTACCAGGAGGCGGGCCGCTTCAAACCCTTCGACGGCGCCACCGAGCTGGTCAAGGGCGTGCGCTCGCAACCCACCTATGGCCACACGCCGGGCCACAGCATCTACGTCGTCGAGAGCGGCAGCGACAAGCTGGTGCTCGGCGGCGACCTGATGCATGTCGCCGCAGTGCAGTTCAAGAACCCCGAGGTGACGATCAGCTTCGACTCCGACCCGAAGGCCGCCGCGCCGCAGCGCCTGGCGCTCTACCAGGAAGCCAGCAAGGCCGGCTACTACCTCGGCTTCACGCACCTGAGCTTCCCCGGCCTCGGCCGGATCCGCAGCGACGGCTCGGCCTACGAGTGGCTGCCGGTCAACTACACGCGCCCCTGATTCACCAGACTTCGGCCGGCAGCGCGGCCGGCGTCCCCATCGCCGGTCGCGCGAACCAGTAGCCCTGCATCCAGCGCACGCCGAGATCGCGCAGCGCGTCGCGCTCGGCGGCGGTCTCGATGCCCTCGGCGATCAGCTGGATGCCGAACTCGGCGCAGCTGCGTACCAGGCTGCCGATGATGCCGCGGCGCACGCGATCGGCATCGACGCCGCGAACCAGGTGCATGTCCAGCTTGATGATGTCGGGCTGGAAATCGACGAGCAGCTTGAGACCGGCGTAGCCGGCACCGAAGTCGTCGATCGCGGTCAGGAAGCCGCAGCGCTTGTACTCGCGCAGGATCGCCGCCAGGCGCGGCCCGTCGTCGACGCGCTCGCCCTCGGTGACCTCGAAGATGATGCGATCGAGGGGGAAGCCATGCACGCGCGCCGCCGCCAGGGTGGTGCGGATGCAGATCTCCGGCCGGTAAATGGCATTGGGCAGGAAGTTGATCGACACCCGCTCGCGCAAACCCAGCTCGGCGGCGGTCTTGATCGCCTTCACCCGGCAGGCCTGGTCGAAGCGGTAGCGGTTCGCGTCGGTCACCTGGTCCAGCACCCAGCCTGCGCCCTGGCCCTGCGGGCCGCGCACCAGGGCCTCGTGGGCGAACACCGTGCGCGTCTCGACGTCGACGATGGGCTGGTAGGCGTAGGCGAACTCGAAGCCCAGGCCGGCACCGCGCGCGCAGGCGTCACAGGCGGCCTCGCTGTCCTCGGGGGGCGTGAAATGCAGCGGCTGCTGCCAGACGACATCGGCCATCGCGAATCTCCTTCGGCCCGCAGGCTATCACTGCGCTGCCAGGCGGCCGTCAACGAGGTGAATGGCGCGATCGGCGCCAGCAGCGAAGCCGGTGTCGTGCGTCACCGTCAGCACCGTCGTGCCCTGGCTGCGGCAGAGTTCGCGCAGCAGCTGGCGCACCGCGGCGCTGCTCGCCGAGTCGAGATTGCCGGTCGGCTCGTCGGCCAGGATCAGCAGCGGCTCGTTGGCCAGCGCGCGGGCGATCGCCACCCGCTGGCGCTGGCCGCCGCTGATCTGGTGCGGCTGCTTGTGCCCATGGCCGGCCAGGCCCAGCTGCTCGAGCAGGCCGACTGCGCGCTCGACGATCTGAGCCTCGCGAAGGCGGCCGAGCTTGCGCATCGGCAGCGCGACGTTGTCGACCAGCGAGAACTCCGGCAGCAGGAAATGGAACTGGAACACGAAGCCCAGCTTGGCCAGCCGGGTGTCGGCCAGGCGGTCCTCGCTGAAGCCCGCGGTGTCGTCGCCATCGAAGACCAGGCGGCCGGCGGTCGGGCGATCCAGCAGGCCGAGCAGGTAGAGCAGCGAACTCTTGCCCGAGCCCGAGGGCCCGGTGATGGCGACGAACTCGCCGCGTTCGATCTGCAGGTCGATGCCCTGCACCAGGGTGACCGGCACTTCGCCGGGCAGCGTGCGCGTGAGGCCCTCGGCCAGCAGCAAGAGCTGCGCGGCGCCGGGCAGCCCCAAGCCGCGCGCGCCGCTCGCAGCGCTCACGTCCTTCGTCAGGCTACCCGAGCCCACCGGGCTCGGGTAGTCCGCGCTCAGCCCGCCTCGGGGGGCGGCGGAGGGCCGAAGGGCCGGAGACTGGGGGCCTTGATCCATCAAGCTGCTCCGCGCAGGATGTCGACCGGCTGCAAGTTCGCCGCCTTGCGTGCCGGCAGCCAGGCCGCCGCCAGACTGGACAGCAGCGCGAACGCCGCCGCCAGCCCGAACTGGTCCCAGCCCCAGTAGAGCGGGAACGGCGTCGGCTCGACGGCGCCCGGCGGCTTGATCTCGACCTGGGCCAGGCCCTGCATCAGCGCCGCGCCGAGCAGCAGGCCCAGCACGCTGCCCAGCACGCCGACCGCCAGACCCTGCATCAGAAAGATGCGCTGCAGCTCGCGGGCGTGGAAGCCCATGCTTTTCAGGATCGCGATGTCGCGGGTCTTCTCCAGCGCCACCGTCGACAAGGTGTTGTAGATGCCCAGGCTGGCGACCACCAGGATGGCCGAGACCACGGTGTACATGATCAGATTGCGCACCACCAGCAGCGACAGGATGTCCTGATTGGCCTCGGTCCAGGCCACGGTCTTGTAGCCGAACTCGGCCTCGATGGCCTTGGCCACCGGGGCGGCCCGCTGCGCGTCGTCGAGCTGCAGGATCAGCCGGTTGACGCGGTTCTCGCGGCCGAGCAGGGCCTGGGCGCGTTCGAGCTTGGCGAAGCCCTGGCCCTCGTCATAGCCCTGGTTGCCGGTGCGGAACACACCGACCACCTTCATCTGCCTGGAGAGCCCACCGGCGGCCACCACGCTGACCGTGCTGCCGACGCGCAGCTGGAACTGCTGCATCAGCCCGGCGCCGAGCACGATGCCATTGGGGTCGGCCAGCAGGCTGTCCAGCGTGCCCTCGATCATCTTGCGCTCGATCGTCGACACGCCGCGCATCGCCTCGGGGTCGATGCCGGACAGCTGCAGGCCCTGCACGCGGCCGGCGAAACTGAGCACCACCGCGCCCTGCAGCACCGGCGCGACGCGCAGGCCCGGCTGCTCGCGCAAGCGCTCAAGCTGACGCGGCCAGCCGCGGATGCCACGCGTCTCGCGCTGCGGCTTGACGCGCGGCAGCTCGACCGCGCCTTGCGGGTAGCGCAACAGCACCGGCTGCGCCGGCGCCTGGCGGAACTCGTCGTAGACCGTGATGTGCGGCGCGTTGTCGATCAGTCGCTCGAGGAAATCGCGCTCCGAGCCACGCATCAGGCTGGAGGTGGCGAGGAAGAAGGCCACGCCCAGCACCACGCCGCCGAGGGCGACCAGGGTCTGGCGCTTGCGGCCGACCAAATGGGCCCAGGCGACTTGCAGGCTGACGATCACGATCGCGCCGCCGCGGCCGTCAAGGGCGGCCCCTCAGCCGCTGCCCCTCTTGCAGACCTTGGGCGTCCAGCACCAGCTGCGCGCCCTCGGGCAGTCCGCCGAGCACCTCGACCTTGCCATTGCCGCGCGTGCCGATCTGCAGCGTGAGCCGCCGCGCCCGGCCGTCGACCAGCTGCCAGACCGTGCTGCCCTGCACCGCGGCGGCCGGCAGCAGCAGCGCGTTGGCGCGCCGGGCGGCGACCAGATTGGCGTCCACCGTCATGCCGACGCGCAAGCCCACCGGCGGCTGCGGCAGCGCGATGCGCACCCGGTAGCTGCGTGCGACCGGGTCGCCCTTGGGCGTGATGCTGGCGACCTGGCCCTCGAAGACCGTGCTGCCCAGCGCCGCGGCGCGCAGCAGCACGGGCTGGCCCTCGCGCACCCGCGGCACGTCTTCCTCGTCGACCTCGGCGCTGATGCGCAGCTGGCCTGGATCGCCGAGCTGGAACACCGCCTGGCCGGCGACGATGAACTGGCCAACCTCGCCGTCGCGGCGCAGCACCGTGCCGTCGGCCGGCGCCAGCAGTCGCGTGTAGGCACGCTGCGCACGCACCCGCTGCACCTGGGCCTTGATCGCATCAAGATCGGCGCGCACGCGGTCGCGCTCGCTGCCCGCCACAAAGCCCTGCGCGACCAGGGTCTCGGTGCGCGCCAGCGCCAGCTCGGCCTGCCGCTGTCGCGCCGCCAGCTCGGCCAGCTGGGCCTCGTTCTCCTCGCCCTCGAACACCGCCAGCAACTGGCCGCGGCGCACCGCCTGGCCCTCGTCGGCATGCAGGGCCACCAGCCGGGCCCCGAGGCGTGGCGCCACCGGCAGCTGCACGACCGGCTCGACGCTGCCGGTGGCGAAGACCGCGTCGACCGCCTCGCCGCGTGTCGCGCCGACCAGACTCACTGCGGTCGGGCGCAGCGCCCAGACCAGCAGGGCCAGCAGGCCGGCCAGCGACATCAACACCAGGATCAGCAGGGGCCAGCGGCGTTTCATGATCGGCATCATGCCCGCCCGGAGCAAACCCCGGCTTGCGCTGTATCAGCCCGGCTTGTCGGTGTTGAAGTAATAGGTGGTGCGCTTGCGCGGCGACAGGTAGTCGAACACCGCCGCCGGCAGTTGCGCCGGGCGCAGGGTGCTGGACACCGCCACATCCGGCTCTTCTTCCAGGTCGACGACGATGGCACTGTCCTTGGGCACCGCCGGGTCGTAGACCAGCACCGTGGGCTTCAAGGGTCGGCTGCTGTTCACCGAGACCACCAGGCCCAGGGTGCCATTGCTCAGAGTCACCACGGTGCCCGGCGGGTAGATGCCGACGCAGCGCACGAAGGTCGTCATCACCGTGGCGTCGAACTGCGCGCGGCGCTGCCCGTAGAGCGCCGACAAGGCCTCGTGCGGGGTCAGCGCGCGCTGCAGGTCGAAAGGGTTGCAGAGGTTGTCGTAGGCATTGACCAGGGCGACGATGCGTGAGGGCAGCGAGATTTGCGTACCGGTGAGCTTACGCGGATAGCCGCTCCCGTCGACATGCTCGTGATGCTGCTCGACGACCGCGCGCACCTCGGGGGTGATGCCCATCGCCTGGCCCATCGCCACGCCCTTCTCGCAGTGCAGCTGGAACACCGACATCTCGGCCGCCGTCAGCGGGCCGCTTTTCTTGGCCACCCGATCGGGCAACTCGGCCTTGCCGATGTCGTGCATCAGCGCGCCCAAGCCGGTGGCACGGATCGCCGCCGGCGGCGCCTTCAGTTCGCGCGCCAGGATCATCGCCAGGATGGCAACGTTCAGCGCGTGCTGGTAGCTTTCCTCGCCGCCGATCTTGTCGGCCATCAGCTGGATCGCCACGTCGGCGTCCACCAGCATCGAGTCGGCGATGCCGCCGATGAGCGCACCGGCCTCTTCGTAGGCCTGCCTGGGCTTGGCGAACAGGTTCTGCGTGATGCCCTTGAAGGCGCGGCTGTTGGACATCAGCGCCCGCTCGCAGGCGGCCACCTTGGCCTGCTGCGCTGCCATGCGCGCCAGGCGCTCGCGTTTGGCGACGAAGGCCGGATCGTCGGCCGGCAATGCCTCGGCGGCGGTGACCAAGGGCTGCAGTGCGGTGGCATCCAGGGGCGCACAGTCGCTGCGGTCCGGGCTGAAGCGGATGCTCGCCAAGCCCAGTGCCTGCAGCGCGACCACCTGATCCAGGCTTTTGATCTTGAAGCTCGAAAAGGTGAACGGGTGCTCGGTCCAGGGCCGGTCGATGTGTACGTACAAGCCAATGCAGAGCTGCTCGGGCTTGATCTGGTGGTCCTTGGCAGTCGGGCTCATGGCAGCTCAGTCTGCCGCATCCGAGCGGTACGGCGACTGCGCTGGATCAAGCCAGAACCGCCCCAATGAGGCGGTTCAGGCAGGATTTCACTCGCTGGGCACGAAGATCCACAAGAGCGCGTAAGCCAACAGGCTGAAGCCGCTCAGGAACAGGCCGAGCACGAAGATCAGCCGCCAGCCCCAGGCTTCCAGTCCCGTGCTGCGCGCCAGGCCACCGCAGACGCCGCCGATCCAGCGGTTGTTGCGGCTGCGGCGCAGGCCGTTGACGGCGGCCACCGGTTCGGGCTTGTCGCCACCGAGCACGCGGCTCTTGGCGCGGGCGAACTCCTCGTCGCTCAGCTTGCCATTGCTGTGCAGGGCGGAGAGGCGGTCGAGGTCGTCGGCAAACATGGTGCGCTCCTTGGGAGGCCGTTGAACACAGCCCCAACTGTGCGCGTCGCCTGCCCGGCTCACCAGCGTCTTGCGACGCAACGTCGCTGCAGGCGGATAGCCTGCGTCAGTCGCCGATGCGCTTCTGGAACACCAGGCCGGCGTGCTCGCGCAGCGCGTGGAAATGGATCTTCGGCCAGTTGTCCTGGATCGCGCGCAGCTCGGGCGCGTACTCGACCAGGAGGGTCGGCGCGTCGACCGCGTCCAGCGCCATGCGATGGTCGTTGGCGGCGATGAAGCGCTTCAGCTCGTTGTCATCGTCGGCCGTGACCCAGCGCGCGACCTGGAAGCGGCAGGGCTGGATGCGCGCCTTCACGCCGTACTCATGCTCGAGCCGGTGCGCAACGACCTCAAACTGCAGCTGGCCGACCGCGCCCAGCATCAGCACCGAACCGGCCATGGGGCGGAAGACCTGGATCGCGCCCTCCTCGCCGAGCTGGGTCAGGCCGGCGCGCAGCTGCTTGGTCTTCAACGGGTCGGCGACCTCGACGTTGCGGAACATTTCCGGCGCGAAGAAGGGCAGGCCGGTGAACTGCAACGGCTCGCCCTCGGTCAGCGTGTCGCCGAGGTGCAGCACGCCATGGTTGGGGATGCCGATGATGTCGCCGCCGAAGGCTTCTTCGAGCAGTTCGCGGCGCTGCGACAGGAAGCTCACCACGGTGTTCGGCCGGAAGTCCTTGCCGGTGCGCGTGACCTTGAGCTTCATGCCGCGCTCGAAATGGCCGGAAGCCACGCGCACGAAGGCGATGCGGTCGCGGTGCGCCGGGTCCATATTGGCCTGGATCTTGAACACCACGCCGCTGAACTTCTTCTCGGTCGGCTCGACGACGCGCTGCAGCGCCGCGCGTTCGCCCGGCGGCGGCGCCAGCTCGACCAGCGCATCCAGCACCTCGCGCACGCCGAAGTTGTTGATGGCCGAGCCGAAGAACATCGGCGTCTGCTTGCCGCTCAGGAACTCGGCATGCTCGAAAGGCGTGGACGCCTCGCGCACCAGCTCCAGCTCGCCCTGCGCGGTGCCCCAGGCCATGCCGAAGCGGCTCTCGTGCGCCGGGTTGTCGAGGTCGGTGATCAGTTCCTCGTCGCCGCCGGCTCTGTCCTCGCCGGGCGCGAACACGCGCATGGTCTTGGCGCGCAGGTCCATCACGCCGCCGAAGGCCTTGCCCATGCCGACCGGCCAGGTGAAGGGGCAGACCGTCATGCCCAGCTCCTGCTCCAGCTCGTCCATCAGCGCCAGCGGGTCCTTGACCTCGCGGTCCATCTTGTTGACGAAGGTCAGGATGGGCGTGTTGCGCGCGCGGCAGACCTGCAGCAGGCGGCGGGTCTGCGGCTCCACGCCGTTGGCCGCGTCGATCACCATCAGCGCCGCGTCGACCGCGGTCAGCACGCGGTAGGTGTCTTCCGAGAAGTCCTGGTGGCCCGGGGTGTCGAGCAGATTGATCACGCAGTCGCGGTACTCCATCTGCATCACCGAGGAGGCCACCGAGATGCCGCGCTGCTTCTCGATCTCCATCCAGTCCGAGGTCGCGTGCCGGGCGGCCTTGCGCGCCTTCACCGAGCCGGCGATCTGGATCGCGCCCGAGAACAGCAGCAGCTTCTCGGTCAGCGTGGTCTTGCCGGCGTCGGGGTGGGAAATGATCGCGAAGGTGCGGCGGCGGCGCACTTCGGACGCAATGCGTTCGGTCATGGAGCTTCTCTTGGCGTAACCGGCGATTATCGATGCCGGGTTTTCCCCGGGGAAAGCCGCCCCCTGTGCCCGAGTTCACGGCGGCTAGCGTGGCGGCATGCAACAAGACCTTCCGCGCTGGGCCTGGCTGCCCGCCATCGGCACGCCCGCCTATTACGCGCTGCTCGCCGGCATCGGCATGCTGGTGCTCGGCCCGCTGGGCGGCATCGCCGCCAGCTACATGAATTTCTCGCTGGGCTTCTATGTCAACGCCCAGGTGATGGCCGGCATCCTCGGCTCGGTGATCACCCTGGGCTACGGGCCCGCCGGCCGCCATGGCGCGAACTACATGCAGACCATGGCCGCCTCGGTGGCCGGCATGATGGCCATGAGCACCCTGCTGCAGGCTCGCGTCTGGATGGGTCTGCCGCCTGTGCCGACCTGGCAGCTGGTCGCCTACATGCTGGCCATCGGCATGCTGGGCGCCGGCATCGGCATGCTCTACACCCCGGTGCTGGTCGAGCGCATGAAGCTCACCTACCCCTCGGGCCTGGCGGTCGCCAACATCCTGCGCGCGCTGACCGACCCGGCCCTGCTCAAGCGCGCGGTGGCGCGGCTGTTCGGCGGCATGGGCGCCGGCCTGGCCGGCGGCATCGCCTCCAGCAAGCTGGCCGTGCTCGGCGCCATCGAACTCTCCTGCGCCACCTTCGGCGCCGGCCTGATCGTCGGCGCGCGCATCGGCATCCCGGCCATCAGCTCCGGCCTGCTGTTCTGGTGGCTGACGCCGGATTTCGTCGCCATGGGCTGGCTGAAGGAAGGCGAACCGTTCCGCAAGATCGCCTTCCTGATCGCGCTCGGCCTGATCCTCGGCGCCACGGTCGTCGACATCGTCATCATCATCTGGCAGGCGGTGCAGCGCCTGCGCGGCTCGCTGCCCGCCGAGGCGCAGCTGGACGCGCCCGACCAACCCCGCGGTCCGCGCCATAGCGTGCCGCGCCTGCTCGCCTGGGTGGGCTTCTGGGGGCTGCTGACCTTCGTCTTCGGCATGAGCTTCTTCGACGTGTCGCCGCTGCTGATGGCGATCGCGCTGGCGCTCACCGTGGTCTTCGTGCTGGGCAACGGCATCTCGGTCGGACTGACCGACAGCAACCCGATCTCCTCGGCCTTTGTGCTGGGCATCATCGTGTTCGCGCTGACCGGCCTGACCGACCCCATGCCGGGCCTGATGGCGGCCACCGTGCTGCTGATCGCCACCAGCATCGGCTGCGATATGCAGCAGGACCGCTCGACCGGCTGGCGGCTCGGCAGCAACCGCGCGCTGCAGTTCCGCTTCCAGGTCGGCGGCATCTTCGTCGGCGCCCTGCTGGCGGTCGGCATCGCCGAGCTCTTCATGGCCGCCTACCCGGTGCTGCGCCTGGACCAGACGGTGATGAGTGCAGAGCAGCAGCCGGCGCAATGGAGCTCGGCGATGACCTACAAATTCGTCGGCGTGCTGCGCAGCCTGACCGAGCCCAACCCAAACCAGACCCAGGCCATCCTGATCGGCCTGGCCGCCGGCCTGGTCATGGAGCTGGCGCGCAAGCTGCTCAAGCGGGCCGCCGCCTACCAGCGCTTCGTGGCCGGCGGTCGCGCCGGCTTCGCCACCGATTTCTGCGTCGACGCCTTGATCCTGCCCAGCCCCTATGCCTTCAGCTTCGGCGGCTTCGTCAACCTGCCAACCTCGCTCTGGTTCGGCGCCGGCGGCGTGATCTCCAGCCTGGTCAACACCCTGGCGCGCCGGCCCCGTGACGCGGATCTGCCCAGCGACATGAACAGCGTCAACCTGATCGGCGGCGGCCTGATCGCCGGCGACGCGCTGGCCGCGCTGGGCCTGGGCGTGGTCGGCCTGCTCGCTCTGCTCTGAACTCATGCGCCGCAGCCTGCTGATGCCCTGCCTCATCCCGCCGCCCTTCGCGGTCAGGCAATGGCAGCTGCGGCTAGCGATCGGGGTGCGCTGGTGGATCGCTGCGGCGTCTTCGCTTGGCAGCAGGCGCGGCAAGCAACGCTGGCTGGCTTAGGATCAGCCCGCCCTCAGCCCCCAGGAGCGACGATGAGCGATGCCCAGTTCAGCAAGTTCGTGCCCGGTTTCGAGTTCCTGCAAGGCCTGGTGAAGAACGCCGGCCAGACCCTGCCCGGCATCGGCCAATGGGTCGCGCCGACGCTCAACCCCGAGGAGCTCGGCAAACGCATCGAGGAGCTGCGCACCGTGCAGTTCTGGCTGGAGCAGAACGCGCGCATGCTGGCCGCGACCATCCAGGCGCTGGAAGTGCAGCGCATGACGCTGTCGACGCTGAAGACCATGAATGTGCCGCTGGGCGAGCTCAAGGAGGCGCTGAAGGTGCCCGAGTTCCAGCTGCCCGGCGTACCGCCCGGCGTCGCCCCGGTGGCCAGCCAGGCGGTGAAGGCGACGAAGAAGGTCGCCAAGACGGCGGTCAGGACGGCGACGGCCGGCGCCAAGGCGGCCGGCAAGGCCGCGGCCGCCGGCGGCAACGGCGTGGGCGTGGACCCCATGCAATGGTGGGGCGCGCTGACCCAGCAGTTCAGCCAGGTGGCGGCCAATGCCATGAAGGACAGCGCCACAGACGCCGCCAAGGGCCTGGCGCAGAGCCTGGTCAAGCAGAGCATCGACGCCGCCGGCGACACCTTGCGCAAGGCGGCCAGCGTGCCGCAGGCGGTGGTCGGCGGCGTGGCCGGCAGCATGGCCAAGAGCCTGTCGGCACAGCGCGCCGAGCGCGATCGCCAGGCCGCCCAGCCCAGCCCGGCGCCGGCCGCCGCCGCGCCCAAGCCGGCGGCGCGCAAGCGCGTGCGCCGCTGAGCACCGGACATCACCATGCGCTGCCAGGCTGCGCATGCCACCCACCCCCATGCGGGCATGGCTGCCCGTCTGGCCTTGGCCAGCCTGCAGGCGCAGTGGTCGGGCGAGCCGCCCACGCTGGGTCTGGTCTACGCCTGCGACCTGCTGGCCACGCAGCGCGAGCTGCTCTGGGCCGAATTGCAGGCGGTCTGGCCGCAAACCTGCTGGGTGGGCGCTGCCAGCGTCGGCGTGCTGGCCGACGGTGCCGAGTACCTCGACGAACCGGGCCTGGCTCTGCTCGTCTGCGACCTGCCGCCGGCGCAGTTCCACGCCTTCCATGGCGGCGCGCCGCTGGGCCGATGCGCGGTCGGCGATGTCGTGCTGCTGCATGTCGACCCCAGGCTGCCCGAACCGGCGGAGCTGATTGCCGAGCAAGCGGCGCGCGCGGCGCCCGCGCGGCTGTGCGGCGGCCTGGCTGCGTCGCGCACCCAGGCCCTGCAGTTCGCCGGCGGGCCGCTGGGCGGTGGGCTATCGGGTCTGCATGTCGCTGCCGATGCGGGCCTGCGCATCGGCTTCACCCAGGGCTGTCAGCCCTTGGCCGCGCCGCGCCGCATCACCGCCGCCGACGGTCACCTGGTGTTGCAGCTGGATGGCGAGCCCGCGCTGCCGCGCCTGCTGCTGGATCTCGGTTTGGACCCATCGCGTCCTCAGGCCGCCCTGCCCCTGCTGCGCGGCACGCTGATGGGGCTGCGCAGCCGTGACACGACGGCGACGGCGCGCGCCGCCGATGCGCTGGACGAGTCGGTCCGCGTGCGCCATCTGATCGGGCTGGACCTGGGGCGCGAGGCCCTGGCGCTTGGCGAAAGCACCGTCACCGGCGACGCGCTGATCCCCTGCCAGCGCCATGCCGAGGCCGCCCGCCGCGATCTGCGCCGCATGGCCACGCAGCTGCGCGCCGAAGTCGAGGACGAGGGCCTGCGCATCGCCGGCGCGATCTACATCAGCTGCGCCGGCCGCGGTGGCCCGCATTTCGGCGCACCGCATGCCGAGGCCCAGCTGCTGCGCCACGCCCTGGGCGAGGTGCCGACGATCGGCTTCTTCGCCGGCGGCGAGGTGCTGGGCGGCACGCTCTACGGCTATTCCGGCGTGCTGGCGGCGTTCACGGCGCCGGCCTGAAGGTCGGCTCTCCGCTGGCCGCGCGCCAGTAGGCGCTGAAGCTCGGGTAGCAGCGTGAGCCGAGGCGGTCCAGCGCCGGTGCCAGGCTGGGCGCTGGTGCGAGCGGGAGGCGGCGCAGCGCGGCCGGCAGGCGCGGGTGATCGCGGCCCTCGACCACCGCGCCCGCCAGCGCCGCGGCGATGGCCTCGGCCGGCGCCCACCAGGTCTCGATCTCGCCGGCCGCGGCGCGAAGCCAGGCCCAGCGCGCCTCGCTCCAGCGCAGCCGCGACCAGGCCTCTTGCGGCAACACGAGCAGCGTGCCGCCGGGGCGCAGATCCCAGGGATGGCGCAGCGCCACCGGTCCGGCGAGCGGCCGCGGCGCTTGCACCGCGAACGGCGGCGTGTCCCGGGTCGGTGGCTCCGCCACGCCGTCGCCGTCACCGGCTGGCAAGGGGGGCAATCGGCCCGCCGCGCGGTCCTCGTGCACCGCATACGGCGCGTCGAGCGGCGTGCCGCCCACCCCCCAGTCGCGCGGCGCAAAGCGCGCCAGGTTGTCGGCGTTGAACACATAGGGCCGCTGCGCGACCCATTGCCAGCTGCCGTGGTTGCTGGCGGCGTCGCCGTCGAGCAGATGGGCGTACAGCCAGTCGGCGCCGGCCCGCCAGTGCACGCGCCGGCCATGCACGACGTAGCTGGCCAGCCAGAGCCGCGCGTGGTTGTGCAGATAGCCCTCAAGGTAGAGCGCACGCACCGCGCGGTCGATCAGCGCCAGGCCGGTGCGGCCTTCGCGCACATCGGCCGGCAGGCTGAGGTCGTAGGCCGCCTCGGGCAGCGGTGCCGGGCGCTGCGACTCGGTCAGCAGGCGCTCGCCCAGGTGCTGCAGCCGGTGCTGGAAAAAGCAGCGCCAGCCCAGCTCGGCCATCAGCTTGTGCGTCAGCGGCAGCGCCAGCCGCGCGGCGACCTCCTCGACATCAATCAACCCATGCGTCAGATAGGGCGACAGGCGGGTGACGGCGCCGCCCAGGTGGTTGCGCGTCGCCGCGTAGCGGGCCGGGTCGACGGCGGCCAGGCGCGCCAGTGCCGCCGCGCGGCTGGGTTCAAACGGGTTGGCCATCGTGGGCGCGGAGCTGCTCCGCCTGGATCTGGATGCGGCGACGCTGCTCGGGGTCCAGCCGCCGCAAATTCTTCACCTGCAGCGCCAGCCGCGAGTGCTTCTCGAAACGCGCCTCGTGGCGGGCGAGGAAGTCCCAGTACAGGGTGGTGAAGGGACAGGCCTCGGGGCCGGTGACCCCGGCGGGCTTGAAGCGGCAGCCCTGGCAATAGCCGCTCATCTTGGCGATGTACTGGCCGCTGGCGATGTAGGGCTTGCTGGCCAGCAGGCCCCCGTCCGCCCACTGGCTCATGCCGATGGTGTTGGGCAGCTCCACCCACTCGACCGCGTCGACGTACACCGCCAGGTACCAGCGGTGCAGGGCCTGTGGCTCGACGCCGAGCAGCAGCGCGTACAGGCCGGTCACCATCAGGCGCTGGATGTGGTGGGCGTAGCCATGCTGCAGGGTCTGCGACAGCGACTCGCGCAGGCAGCGCATCGGGGTGTCGGCGCTCCAGTACCAGGCGGGCAGTGGCTGGCGCGCGTCCAGCGCATTGACATCCAGATAGGCCGGCATCTGCGTCCAATAGACGCCGCGCACGTACTCGCGCCAGCCCAGGATCTGGCGGATGAAGCCCTCGGCCCCGGCCAGCGGCAGGCGGCCGGCCCGCCAGGCGGCCTCGACCTGGGCGACCAGCTGGCGCGGCTCCAGCAGCTTGAGGTTGAGGCTGCTGGCGATCAGCGCGTGGTACAGAAAGGGCTGGCCCGGCCACATCGCGTCCTGGAACGGCCCGAAGGCCTGGGCGCGATGCGCCAGCCAGTCGTCGAACAAGGCCTGCGCCTGCGACGGCGTGACCGGCCAGCCGAAGTCGTCCAGCCGGCCCGGGTGGGTGGCAAAGCGCTCACGCACCAGGTCGATCACCTCGCGGGTGATCGCGTCCGGCGGGCTGAAGGCGGGCGCCGGCAGTATGCCCGGCCCCTGCGGGCCGAAGGGCACGCGATTCGCCTCGTCGTAATTCCACTCGCCGCCCTCGGGCTCGCCGTCGGCCGTCAGCAGCACGCGGTGGCGGCGGCGCATCTCGCGGTAGAAGTACTCCATGCGCAGCTGCTTGCGGCCCTCGGCCCAGGCGGCGAAGTCGCGCACCGTGGCGAAGAAGTGGCGGTCGTCGCGCAGATCCAGCGGCAGCGCGAGCGCCCGTGCCTGCTGGCGCAGCTGCTGCAGCACGCGCCAGTCGCCCGGGGCGGTCAGCACGAGTTGCTGCGGCTGCAGGCGCGCCACCGCGGCGGCCAGGGCCTCGGCCAGCGAGCCGTCCTGCAAGGGCGTGTAGTCGACCGCCCAACCGCGCTCGGCGAGCTCGACGGCGAAGTGGCGCATGGCGGCCAGGAAGACCGCGATGCGCGGCTGGCTGCTCCAGACGTGGGTGGACTCCTCAGCGACCTCGGCCATCCAGACCGCGTCCTGAGCAGGATCGAAATCGTCGAAGGCGCTGCTCGCGCGGTCCAGCTGGTCGCCCAGCACCAGCACCAGATGGCGCAGCGGCCGCGGGGCCGGCGGGAAAGTCTGCGGCTCAAACGCGCTCATCGCTTGGCTTCCCTGCGGCAGCGATCGCTGCAGTAACGGACCTCGGCCCAGTTCTTCGCCCAGGCCTTGCGCCAGCTCATCGCCCGGCCGCAGTGCTGGCAGGGCTTGCTGGGCAGGGCCGCCTTGTTGCCTTTCCAGTCGCCGGTCATCAGAACAGCTCGCCCTGCTGAACCGGCACCGGCACTGACTTGGCGCGACGCGGCTTCGGGGACGGCGGCAGCCCGCTCTTGCGCGAGCCATGGCGCTGCTGCACCGCATCGGCCTGCTCGCGGGCCGGCGCCGTGCCGCGCAGGCCGGCCATGGCCTGCTTGGCGGCGCGCGTTGCCTGCGCTTCGTCGACCAGGGGTGCCGGGTAGTCGCGATCGATCAGGCAGCCGACGCGCTGCTGGATCGCCAGCGGCATCAGCCAGGGCGTGGGCAAGTAGTCCAGCGGCACGGCGGCCAACTCCGGCACCCAGCGGCGGATGAAGACGCCGTCCGGGTCCTGGTCGCGCGCCTGCTTGGTCGGCGAGTAGATGCGCAAGGTGTTGATGCCAGTGGTGCCGCTCTGCATCTGCATCTGGCTCCAGTGGATGCCGGCCTCGAAGTCAAGGAATTGCCGCGCCAGGAACAGCCCCGTGGGCCGCCAGTGCAGCCACAGCGGGTAGCTGGCCACCGAGCAGAGCATCGCGCGCATGCGGAAGTTCAGCCAACCGGTGGCGCGCAGCGAGCGCATGCAGGCGTCGACCATCGGCCAGCCGGTGCGGCCGTCGCACCAGGCCTGCAGGCGGGCCTGCTCGCTGCTCCCCAGCGGCTCAAGGTCGCCGGGGCGCAGGCCGTCGTAGACGGGGGCGAAGGCACGGAACTCGATCGCCGGCTCGTCCTCCAGCTTCTGCATGAAGTGGCAATGCCAGCGCAGCCGGCCAGCAAAGCCGCGCAGCGCATAGGCCCAGCCGCGCTCGCCAAGCACCTGGGCCTCGGCAATGCGTGCCTCGGTCGCCTGGTGGGCGCGGCGCAGGCTCAAGCTGCCGAAGGCCAGGTGCGGCGACAGGCGGCTGCAGCCGTCCATTGCGCTCAAGGGGCTGGACAGCGCGCGGCGGTAGTCGTGGCCGCGCTCGGTCAGGAAACTCGCCAGGGTCTGCAGCGCCGCGCGCTCGCCGCCGGGCTGGCCGTCGCGGGTGTCTGGTGGCAGACCGAGTTGTTGCAGCGTTGGTAGCGCCGCGTCCGGCATCGCGCCCAGCGGGCGCCAGCCGGCCGGCCGCTCGGCCTCGGCCGCATCCATGCGCTGCTGCCAGCGCGCCGCCCAGCCGCTGCGGCTCTTCAGGCGTCGCACCACGCCATGCTGCGGGATCTCGACCCAGCGCACGCCGCGCGCACGGCACCAGGCGGCGACCGCGAGGTCCCGCGCATAGCTCCAGCCGGGACCGGTCTCCTGGTGGCTGAGCAAGGTGTCAAAGCCGAGCTCGGCGTGCAGGGTGTCGAGCAAGGCCGGCATCGCGCCGTGGCGCACATGCAGCGGCAGGCCGCGCGGCTGCAAGCGGGCGCGCAGCTCGGCCAGGCTCTGCAGCGCAAAGCGCAGGTGCTGCGGGTCGAACTCCGGGCTGGCCAGCCAGTCGGGCTCGATCGCGTAAAGCGCCGCGGCGCCGCCGGCGTCCCGGGCGGCGCGGGCGAGCGGCTCGTGATCGTGGCGACGCAGATCGCGCTTGAACCAGACAAGACTGGGCATGGCGGCGGGATTGTTGGGGGCCTGCCAAGGCCGAGCACGGTGCGGGGCTACAGTCGCCGGCCATGGACGCCGCCACCCGCTCCACCCAGCAAGCCCGCCTCGTGGCGGCGCTGCAGCCGCTGCTGCCGCCCGAGAGCCTGATCTGGCACGAAACCCGGCTCGGCGCCTTCGAGTGCGACGGCTTCACCGCGATGCGCCAGCGCCCGCTGGCCGTGGCCCTGCCGGCCGACGAGGCGCAGCTGGTCGCCGTGCTGAAGGCCTGCAAAGGACTCGGTGTGCCCCTGGTGCCGCGCGGTGCCGGCACCGGCCTGTCGGGCGGCGCCATGCCGGTCGCCGACGGCCTGAGCCTGGGGCTTTCGAAGTTCAACCAGGTGCTGGCCATCGACCCGCTGGCGCGCACCGCCCGCGTGCAGGCCGGTGTGCGCAATCTGGCGATCAGCGAGGCCGCCGCGCCCCATGGCCTGTACTACGCGCCCGACCCGAGCAGCCAGATCGCCTGCACGATAGGCGGCAATGTCAGCGAGAACGCTGGCGGCGTGCATTGCCTGAAGTACGGCCTGACCCTGCACAACGTGCTGGGCATCAAGGGCTACACGGTGGACGGCGAGGCGATCGAGCTGGGCTCGATGAGCGGCGCGCTGGATAGCGCCGGCCCCGACCTGCTGGCCCTGGCGATCGGCTCCGAGGGCCTGCTTTGCGTGGTCACCGAGGTGCTGGTCAAGCTCACGCCCAAGCCGGCCTTGGCGCGCTGCCTGCTCGCCAGCTTCGACGACGTCAGCAAGGCCGGCGACGCGGTGGCCAGCCTGATCGCCGCCGGCATCACCCCGGCCGGGCTGGAGATGATGGACAAGCCGATGACCGCCGCCGTCGAGGCCTTTGTGCACGCCGGCTACGACCTGTCGGCGGCCGCCATCCTGCTCTGCGAGAGCGACGGCGCGCCCGAGGCGGTGGAGGCCGAGCTGGTTCAGATGCGCGAGGTCTTGATGCGCTGCGGCGCCACGCGCATCGAGGTCAGCCGCGACGAGGCCGAGCGCCTGCGCTTCTGGAGCGGACGCAAGAACGCGTTCCCGGCCAGCGGCCGGCTCAGCCCCGATTACCTGTGCATGGACGCGTCCATCCCCCGCCGCAAGCTGGCCGAGATGCTGCAGCTGATCGAGTCCATGCAGGCCGAATGGGGCCTGCGCTGCGCGAACGTGTTCCATGCCGGCGACGGCAATCTGCACCCCTTGATCCTGTTCGACGCCAAGGACCCGGCGCAGATCCGCCGCGCCGAGGGCTTTGGCCAGGCCATCCTCGAAGCCGCGGTGGCCATGGGCGGCACGATCACCGGCGAACATGGTGTCGGCGTCGAAAAGCTAGCCGCGATGTGCGTGCAGTTCAGTGCCGAGGAGCTGAAGGCATTCCATGGCATCAAGGCGGCCTGGGACCCGGACGGCCGGCTGAACCCCGGCAAGGCCATCCCCTTGCTGAACCGCTGCGCCGAAGGCGGGCAGCTCTGGGTGCGTGGCGGGCAGCTGCCGCACCCGGAACTGGAGCGCTTCTGATGGACGCCTTGATCGAGCGCGTGAAGGCCGCGGCGGCCGCCGGCCAGGGCCTGGAGCTGATCGGCAGCGGCAGCAAGCGCTTCTATGGCGAGCCGCCGCAGGGCGAGCCCTGGGTGCTGGGCCAGGAGCCGCTGCTCGCCGGCATCCGCGCCCACGAGCCGGCCGAGCTCTATGTGACCGTGGGCAGCGCCACGCCGCTGCGCGAGCTGGAGCTGCAGCTGGCCCGCCATGGCCAGATGCTGGCCTGCGAGCCGCCGCGCTTCGCCGACGGCGGCACCGTGGGCGGCATGGTCGCCACCGGCCTGTCCGGCCCGTCACGACCCTATGCCGGCAGCGTGCGCGACATCCTGCTCGGCCTCACGCTGATCGACGGCCAGGGGCAGCTGCTGCGCTTTGGCGGCACGGTGATGAAGAACGTCGCCGGCTTCGACGCGGCCCGCCTGCAGGTCGGCGCGCTGGGCACCCTGGGCCTGATCGTCGACGCGAGCTTCAAGCTCGCCCCCCTGCCGCAGGCCAGCCTGACGCTGCGCTTCGAGGCCGGTCAGGACGACGCGATCCACGCGATGAACCGCGCCGCCGCCCAGGGCTTCCCCTTGAGCGCCAGCGCCTGGTGGGACGGCAGCCTGCTGCTGCGCCTGGCCGGCAGCCCGGAGGCGGTTGGTGCCGCCGCCCGCCAGCTCGGCGGCGAACGCCTGCCCGCCGACCTCGCCGACGCCTTCTGGTCCGGTCTGCGCCACCAGAGCGACGAGTTCTTCGTCGGCGCGGTGCGCGCGATGCAATCGGGCAGCGGCATCGCGCTGTGGCGGCTGTCGCTACCGCCCACGGCCCCGGCGCTCGCCTGCCCGGGCGAGCAGCTGGTCGAGTGGGGCGGCGCGCAGCGCTGGTTGGTCACGCCGCTGGACGGGTTGAAGGTGCGCGAGCTGGCCCACCGCGCCGGCGGTCAGGCCACCCTCTACGCCAGCCTCAACAAGCAGCTGCCGGTGTTCGAGCCGCCGTCGCCGGTGCTGGCCCGCGTGCAGCAGCGGCTCCAGCAGCAGTTCGACCCGGCGGGGGTCTTCAACCCCGGACGCCTGGGCGGGTCGTCGCTCAGCGCGGCCGCAAGGTCTCGCTGAGCTTGGCCTGGTCCAGGTAGCGTTCGAACTGGCCCATGCCGGCGGCGACGGAAGGATCCGACATCAGCTCCTGCATGGCCAACTGGCCCAGGGTCTGGAAGGCCTGCTGAATGGCCAGCGAGCCGCCCGTGCTGGCCGCTTCGCGGGTCGGCGCGGCGCAGGTCTCGGTGAGCAGTCGCATGAAGGTGGCCGCCGTGTCGCGGTGCACGGCGTCGGTCTGCTGGCCGAGATCAGGCGCGGCGAACTGCTTGATCTCCGGGTGCGAAGCCATGGCGACGAAGATCCAGCGCGCCAAGCCCTTGCGGTCCTTGCCCGAGGTGTTGTCGGCCAGGCATTGGCTGAGCGCCTGCACGGCAGCGGCGGATGGCGCCTGCGCCTGGGCGGCCAGCGGCGTCACCAGCGCCAGCGCAAGAACAAGGGGAGCAAAGACGGGCATGGTCATGAGGGTCCTCAATCAGCAAGTCGGTGGACAAGACGCCGACCTTCATCGGCCGGCAAAGGGTCGCGGCGCAGCTCGGCAAAGGGGCCGAACAACCAGGAACGCACCGCCACCAGCAAGGTGTAGGGCCGGCGCTGCTCGGCCGGCAGGCGCTGGTCGGCCAGGTGCTGCTGGGCGAAGTCCTGCGCCACGCGCTCCAGGCGCTCGTTGAAGGCGGCGATCAGGCCGGGGCTGATCTGGCCATGCACCAGCATCAGCTTCTCGCCCGCGCCGTCGAAATCGGCGTCGAAGAAATCCGTCGCCGCGTGCTCGCGGAAGAAGCGCATCACCGGGCCGCCGGGCCGCCAGCGGAAGGTCTTGGCCACCAGCAGCCGGTAGCGGTTCAGCGGTCGCAGCTCGATGAAGCCCAGGCGGTCGAGCTGGGCCAGGCAGGCAATCGCCTCGGCCTCCTCGTAGCGGTAGGTGGCGACGACCTGCTCGAAGCTCCATTGCGACAGGCAGCAGGTCGCCATCAGGAGCAGCTTGGGCTCGGCGACCACCGCCTGCTCCTGCGCCTCGCTGAGCTCACGGCGCAGTGGCTGCGCGTCGGCCACACGGCGCGCCAGGTCGGCGAAGTCCATCTTCAAGAGCCGCAGCACCTCGTCGATGCGCGACAGCGGCAGATCGCCGTCGCTGGCGAACATGCGTTTGACGCTGGACTCGGCCAAGTCCAGGTGCTCGGCCAGCTCGGCATAGGTGATGCCGGCCAGCTTCAGCTCGGCTTTCAGCGCGGCAATCAGGTCACGGGTGCTCGACATGGGCCGCAGCGTATCGCCAGATGCGACCCGGTCGGAATCGCTGGCCGGCGGCAGCGCGCGTCGCCAGCATCGCGGCGCATGAACGCCACCCCTCTGAACCGCCGCCGCTTCCTTGCTCATTGCTGCACCGCCGCCGCCGGCGCTGGCCTGTTCGGCAGCCTGCTGCAGCCGGCTCTGGCCCTGCCCGCCGCCGCGCATGAGTTGGTCCACGAAGCCCTGCAGGGCCTGGACCCGGCCCAGCTCTGGGACGTGCATTGCCATCTGCTCGGCAATGGCGATTCGGGCTCGGGCTGCAGCCTGCACCCGTCCTTGGATCAATGGTGGCGGCCGGTCGAGTTCATCCGCAAGCGCGCCATCCTGCAGGGTGCGGGTGTCGATGGTGACGCGCCCAGCGTCGACCGCGCCTATGTCGAACGCCTGCTGCAACTGGCCGCCGCGTTCCCGCGCGGCGCGCGCTGGCTGCTGTTCGCCTTCGAGCGCGCACACGACCCACAAGGCCGCATCCTGCCCGAGGCGACCACCTTCCATGTGCCGAATGCCTACGCGGCGGCCGTGGCGGCAACGCGACCTGATCGTCTGGCCTGGGTGGCCAGCGTCCACCCCTACCGGGCGGATGCCATCGAGGCGCTGCAGCACTGCCTGGACGCCGGCGCCTTGGCCGTCAAATGGCTGCCGTCCAGCATGGGCATCGACCCCTTGGATCCACGCTGCCGGCCCTACTACGAGCTGCTTGCCGCACGCCGGGTGCCGCTGATCATTCATTGCGGCGACGAGCACGCGGTGCCCGGCATGAAGCAGCAGCAGCTGGGCAACCCGCTGCGCGTGCGCGCCGCGCTGGAGCGTGGCGTGGCGGTGATCGCCGCGCATTGCGCGTCCCTGGGCCTGGCCGATGACCTCGACGCGCGCAGCCGCCGCCGGCTACCGGCCTTCGAGCTGTTCGTCCGGCTGATGGACGAGCAGCCGACGCTGCGCGGCGATGTGTCGGCGATCGCGCAGCGCAACCGCGACCCCGCCGTCGTGCGCACCCTGCTGCAGCGCGACGACTGGCACGCGCGCCTGCTGCAGGGCTCCGACCACCCGCTGCCCGGGCTGGCGGTGCTGACCTCGCTGCCGCGCCTGGTCGACGCCGGCCTGCTGGCGGCCGATGACGCAGCGCCGCTGGCCGCGCTGCGCCGCGCCAACCCGCTGCTCTTCGACCTGGTGCTCAAGCGCCGCCTGAGCTGGCAAGGCCAGCGCTTCGGCAACGCGGTGTTCGAGACCCGCGCGGCCTTTGTCAGCGACGCGGCCGCAGCCTGAGCGCGGCAAGCAGCAGCGCGAGCAGCCAGGCCGGGCTGCTGGAGCCCCCGCCGCCGCCGCCACCACCGGGCGCCGGCGCAGGCGCGGGAGGCGGCGCGCTGAAGCTGACCGTGAAGCTGCTGCTGGCGCTGGCGCCGCCGCTGTCGGTGACCGTGAGCTGCACGGTCACCGTGCCGGCCGCGCTGGCGCTGAGGCTGGCGGTGGCGGAGTTGGCACCGCTCAGGCTGGCCGTGCCGCTGGTGACACTCCACTGGTAGCCGCTGATGCTGCGACCGCCGCTGGCCGAGGCGCTGCTGCTCAGCACCACCGACTCACCCACCACGCCGCTGCTGGCGCCCTGGATGCTGACCTGCGGAGGTGCCACCGGCGCACCCATGGCCTGCAGCGCGGCGTCCACGTCGAGCATGCCGGCGCCGCAGGTGCTGGTCGTGCAGTAGCACTCCAGCACCTCGGTGCCGCGCACCGGCGCCGGGCAGCTGCTCGGCGGCGTTTCGCCGGGCACGCCGCCCCCGCTGGTCGGGAACGGGCGGGCGCTCTGCCGCAGCAGGCTGCGCACCTGAGTCGGCGTCAGCGTCGGGTCGACGCTGAACAGCAGCGCGACCGCCCCCGAGACCAAGGGCGTGGCGAAGCTGGTGCCTACCGAAGCGTTGGCGTAGGTGTAGGTGTTGGTCGTCGGGCCCTGGGTGCCGGCATTGGTCGTCGTGACCATGGGATAGAGACAGGCACCACTGAGATTGACGCAGTTGCCACCCGGCGCGGCGATCGCCACCTCCGGCCCCATGCTGGAGAAGCCCACCTTGGTGCCGACATGGCGCAGCCCGGTGACCGCCAGCGCGCCATCGCAATTGGCCGGGCTGTCGACCGGCTCGCCGGCCGAGTTGCCGGCCGCCACCACGACCACCGCGCCCCGGGCATTGGCATCCTGGAACGCCTCCCGGTAGAGCGTGCCGCAGGCGCCGGTCGAGCCCAGGCTCATGTTGACGACCTTGGCCGGGTTGGCATTCGTCACCGAGATGCCGGGCGGGTTGATGCCGACCGCCCAGCGCACCGCGGCGATGATGTCGCTGTCGTAGCCGCCGCATTTGCCCAGGGCGCGGATGGGCACGATCTTGCCGTTCCAGCTGACGCCGGCCATGCCGACGCCGTTGTTGCTCACCGCACCGATGAGTCCCGCGACCCGCGTGCCATGCCAGCTGCTGTTGCCGGTCTCGCAGTCGTTGCCCAGGGTCGCCAGATCGGCCTGGCTGACCCAGTCGCCCGGGTCGCTGGGGTCGGCGTCGTGCAGATCGCCGTCGTTGGCCACCGCAATGCGGGTGCTGCCGCCACCGCCGGCGCCGATCATGTCGTAGCCGGGCAGCAGGTTGCCGACGAGGTCCGGATGGTCCAGGCGCACGCCGGTGTCGATCACCGCCACGGCGACATTGGGCGAACCGGTGGTGCGCTCCCAGGCGGCCTCGGCATTGATCGACGAGGCGACGCCGTTGCCCGGCGGCTTCAGGTACCACTGGCCGACCGCGGGACCGATGCCGGCGCCGTTGGCGTAGATCGGGTCGTTCGGCACGCGGCTGGCGTAACGCCGCTGATCGACCACCGCGAGCTCGACCTCGGGATCCATGGCCAGGCGACGGGCCAAGGTCGCCGAGTCGATGCCGACGCCGAACACCACCTGGGTGCGCTCGTCCAAGGCGCGCCCGGCACTCAGACGGGTGGCGCTGCGCTGCGAAAGCCGGTCGGCGCGGCGCTGCATCAGCTCGGCCACCTCGACCGGTGCCGCCCGCTCGCGCAGCTGGCGGGTCTTGACGGTCGGCGCGTCCTGCTTCCAGCGCACGATGACGCGGCCCTCCAGGCTGCTTTGCGCCTGCACGGCACAGCAGCCGGCGGCGAGCAGCGACAAAGCCAGGGGACGCAGGACGGAAACAACGGGCATGAACAGCTCCAGGGCAGTGCGGCCCAGTTTAGGCAAACAAAAAACCCCGCCGGCGGCGGGGTTCGTAAAGCCCGGTGAGGACTGTTACGCGGCGACGACGCGCACCATCTCCAGGCATTTGTTCGAGTAGCCCCACTCGTTGTCGTACCAGCTGACGACCTTGACGAAGGTCGAGTCCAGCGCAATGCCGGCCTCGGCGTCGAACACCGAGGTGCAGACCTCGCCGCGGAAGTCGGTGGCGACGACCTTGTCCTCGGTGTAGCCGAGCACGCCCTTCAGCGCGCCTTGCGATTGCGCCTTCATCTCGGCGCAGATCTCGGCATAGGTTGCCGGGCTGTTCAGCTCGACGGTCAGGTCGACCACGGAGACGTCCGAGGTCGGCACGCGGAACGCCATGCCGGTGAGCTTCTTGTTCAGCTCGGGGATGACCACGCCGACGGCCTTGGCGGCGCCGGTGCTGCTGGGGATGATGTTCTCCAGGATGCCGCGGCCGCCGCGCCAGTCCTTGTTCGACGGGCCGTCGACGGTCTTCTGCGTCGCCGTGGCCGCGTGCACGGTGGTCATCAGGCCGCGCTTGATGCCCCATTTGTCGTTGAGCACCTTGGCCACCGGAGCCAGACAGTTCGTCGTGCAGCTGGCGTTGCTGATGATGGCCTGACCGGCATAGCTCTTGTGGTTGACGCCGTAGACGAACATCGGCGTGTCGTCCTTGCTGGGCGCGCTGAACACGACCTTCTTCGCACCGGCGGCCAGGTGCTTCTCGCCGGCGTCCTTGGTCAGGAACAGGCCGGTGCACTCCAGCACCACGTCGGCGCCGACCTCGTTCCACTTCAGCTCGGCCGGATCCTTGACCGCGGTCAGGCGGATCTTCTTGCCGTTGACCACCAGGGTGTTGCCGTCCACGGCCACATCGCCCTGGAAGCGGCCGTGCACGCTGTCGTACTTCAGCATATAGGCCAGGTAATCGGGCTCCAGCAGATCGTTGATCGCGACGATCTCGATGTCGCTGCCGAAGTTCTCGATGGCGGCACGGAACACCATGCGCCCGATGCGGCCGAAGCCGTTGATACCAACCTTGATGCTCATGTAGATCTCCAGGGGAAATGGGGAAAGGAAGCGGAAAACAAAAAGGGACGCACGCGGCGTCCCTGGCATTCAGTCCTTCTTCTTTTTCAGCACCGCCTTGACGGTGGCGACGACGTTCTCCGCCGTGAAGCCGAAGTGCTTGAACAGCACGCCGCCGGGGGCCGACTCGCCGTAACGGTCGATGCCGATCACCGCGTCGGGCTGGTACTTCCACCAGCCCTCGGTGACCCCCGCCTCGATGACCACGCGCGGCAGCTTCTTGGGCAGCACCGCCTTCTTGTAGTCCTTGTCCTGGCGGTCGAAGACCGAGGTGCTGGGCATGGAGACCACGCGCACGCCGATGCCCTCTTGCGCCAGCAGTTGCTGCGCATGCAGGGCCCATTGCACTTCGGAGCCGGTGGCGATGATCACCGCCTTGGTCTTCTTCACGCCGACCTCGCTGGGCTCGGCCAGCACATAGGCGCCGCGGGCGATGTCGCTCAGGCTTTGCTTGGGCGCATAGGGCAGGTTCTGGCGGCTGAGCAGCAGCGCGCTAGGCCCGTCCTGGCGGGCGATCGCCGCCGCCCAGGCCATCGTCGTCTCCGCCGTGTCGGCCGGGCGCCAGACGTCCAGGCCGGGGATCAGGCGCAGGCTGGCCGCGTGCTCGATCGACTGGTGCGTCGGGCCATCCTCGCCCAGGCCGATCGAGTCGTGCGTGAACACATGGATGACGCGGCGCTTCATCAGCGCGGCCATGCGGATCGCGTTGCGGCTGTAGTCGCTGAAGGTCAGGAAGGTGCCGCCATAGGGGATGAAGCCGCCGTGCAGGGCCACGCCGTTCATGATCGCGGCCATGCCGAACTCGCGCACGCCGTAATTGATGTGGCGACCACCGTTCGCCTCGCCCTTGTCGAAGCGCAGCGCCGGCGTGCTCTTGGTGTTCGTCAGGTTGGAGCCGGTCAGGTCGGCGCTGCCGCCCAGCAGCTCCGGGAGCAGCGCGGTGAAGTCCTCCAGCGCCAGCTGGCTGGCCTTGCGGCTGGCCACGGTCTCGGCCTTGGCGGCGGCGGCCTGCAGGCTGTCGGCGACCCGCTTCGCGTACTGCTCGGGCAGCTCGCCCTTCATGCGGCGCTGCAGCTCGGCGGCCTGCTCGGGGAATGCCTTCGCGTAAGCGTCGAAGCGTTGCTGCCAGTCGCCTTGCGCCTTGGCGCCCGAGCTCTTCGCGTCCCAGGCGGCATAGATCTCGGTCGGGATCACGAAGGGCTCGTGGGCCCAGCCCAGGGCCTCGCGGGTCAGCTTGATCTCGTCGGCACCGAGCGCCTCGCCATGCGCCTTGGCGGTGCCGGCGCGGTTTGGCGAGCCCTTGCCGATCACGGTCTTCGCGCGGATCAGCGTCGGCTTGAGCAGGCTGCGCTTCGCGGCGGCGATCGCGGCGCTGACCGCGGCCACATCATGGCCGTCGATCGGACCGATGACGTTCCAGCCATAGGCCTCGAAGCGCTTGGCGACGTCGTCGATGTACCAAGGCGCGACCTGGCCGTCGATGCTGATGCCGTTGTCGTCGTAGACGCAGACCAGCTTGTTCAGATTCCAGGCGCCGGCCAGGGCCATGGCCTCGTGACTGACGCCTTCCATCAGGCAGCCGTCGCCGAGGAACACCCAGGTGTGGTGGTCGACGACCTCATGGCCGGGGCGGTTGAACTCCTTGGCCAGCAGCTTCTCGGCCAGCGCCATGCCGACCGCGTTGGCGACACCCTGGCCCAGCGGGCCGGTGGTCGTCTCCACGCCCGGGGTGATGTCGACCTCGGGGTGGCCGGGGGTCTTGCTGTGCAGCTGGCGGAAGGCCTTCAGCTCGCTGATCGGCAGCTCGTAGCCGCTCAGGTGCAGCAGCGCGTAGATCAGCATCGAGCCATGGCCGTTGCTCAGCACGAAGCGGTCGCGGTTGATCCATTGCGGATCCGCCGGGTTGTGCTTGAGCACCCCACCCCAGAGCGCCACGGCGATCTCGGCCATGCCCATCGGGGCGCCCGGATGGCCGGAGTTGGCGGCCTGGACGGCGTCCATGGCCAGCGCGCGGATTGCATTGGCCATCAGGGTGTGGGTGGTCGACATGGTGGGCGGCGGCTGGGTGAAAACCCGGCATTCTAGGAGGCCATCGGGCATGGCTTTCCGCCTCCCAGAAAGCGAAAAGCCGCCGGCCCGGCGGGCTCGGCGGCCATTGAAGCCGGACGGAGAAAGTCTCAGTCCTTGCGTTGACGACGACGCGCCAAGGCGCCGAGTCCGGCCAGGCCCAGGGCCATCATGCCGTAGGTGCTCGGCTCGGGCACCGCGCTGGTGAACTGCACGGTGACGAAGGAGCCGGCACCGAAGGTGGCGTCGATACCACCGGGCACGTCGACATAGGTCTCGTAGAACTCCATGCGCAACTGGCCGTCGCCACCGACATTGAAGGCCAGGCCAAGGTCGATCAGATCAACGATGCCGCCACTGCTGAACGCCACGCCGACGCCCCCGGTATTGCTGCCCGCGCCAACGCGCAGGGCGACACCCGTGGTGTCATCGGTATCGCCAAAATTGATGCCGGCCTCGCTCAGCCAGGAGCCACCGAAGGTCGTCAACGACACATCCCAGCCGATGCCGGTGACATAGGCGTTGGCGCCCAGGAAGGTGTTGATCACCGTGTTCAACGGCGAACCATAAGCCTCGTAGGTGCTCATACCGCTGATGTCGATGACCATGGTGCTCATCGGCACCAGCGGCGCCGGCATGGCCACGATGGGCTTGGCATTGTTCGCCGACAGCACGGGGTCAATGGCACCCGACTTGGCCTGCGCGGCGCCGATGCCAGCCAGCAGCGCAACGGCCACAGCGATCGTTTTCAGACTCAGGGACATGGATCTGTTACCTCTTCAATGAGTGAGACGATGGGTTCGCCGGCCCTATCCCGCCAGCGTGGCCCGATCGTGCACGGCAAGAACCGTGACGAATTGCCGGGATGTCCCTGTCCCCCCCAAACTGAAGCTCGGGTCAACCCTGGTCCAGCGCGGCCGCAGAATCACCGCTGCATGCAAGAGCCGGCGCCCAGCAACCCACCCGCCCGCGCGTCCACACGACCGCAGAACGAGCGCGCCTGGAGTCCCTGGCTGTTGCTCGGGGCGGTCTGCCTGACGCTGCTGATCCTGCCTTGGCTGGGCGAACAGCAGACCCTGCTCGTCATCGCGCTGCTCGCCGTGCCTGCCCTGCTGCTGCTGTGGTGGCGCGAGCGTCGCCTGCTGCTGCGCATGGCATCCGGGACCGAGGCCCTGGCCGCGCTGGACATCCCGCTGCTCATCCTCGACGCCGAGGACCGCGTGCGCTGGGCCAGCGCCGCCTACGCCCAGCAGTACCCGGGACTGGGACAGGTACCGGTCGGCATGCCCTACCAGGAGTTGGCGCGGCGGGTCTACCGCACCGGCGCCATCGACGTGCCGCCCGAGGAAGTCGAGTCGCGTCTCGCACAGCGGCTCAGGGACCACGCCGGGCCGGGCCACGTGCGCCTGCAACCGATGCGCGACGGTCGCACGCTGAAGGTCGTCGAGCGCCGCACGCGGCTGGGCGGCTGGACCAGCGTGGCCTTCGACGTCAGCGACCTGCGCGCCACCGAGCAGGCACTGCGCGAGGCCGGGCAGGCGGCGCAGGCAGCCAACGCACTGCTCGAGGACGCGCTGGATGCGATGCCCGCCGGCTTCGAGATCTGGGACCGCGATGACCGCCTGCTGCGCTGCAACCGCCGACTGCTTGACCTCTACCCTGGCACCGGCGACCTGTTGCAACCCGGTGTGCGATTCGAGGCGGTGCTGCGGCGCACGCTGGAGCTCGGCATGATCCCGGCGGCGCGCGGCCGCGAGGCCGCCTGGATGAGCGAGCGCATCGCCAGTCGCGGCCAACTGGGGCGGCCCTTTGTCGTCGATTACGGCGGCCGCTGGTTGCAGATCGACGAGAGACGCACGCGCAGCGGCCACCTGGTCTGCGTGCGCCAGGACGTCACCGAGCTGGTCGAGGCGCGTCGTGCGCTGAGCGCTGCACAGGCCCATGCCGAGCGCCAGCACCGATTGCTCGCCCACGCCGTCAACGCACTGCCGCTGGGCATCGAGATCTACGACGAGCGGGGGCGCCTGCACCTGGTCAACCAGCAGTTCCGCGACTGGCACCCGCAGATCGACTACGACGCGCTGCTCGGTCTGCGCTTCGAGGAGATGGTTCGCATCAGCCAGGCCAAGGGCATGCTGCCGCTGGAGGCCGAACGGGACCCCGAGGCTTGGATCAGCGAGCGCGTCGCCGCCCATGGTCGCGCTCGCGAGCCACAGCTGCACACCTTGCCCGATGGCCGGCGCGTGTTGACCCAGGAAACGCGCACCCCTGAGGGCCATGTGGTGATCAGCCGCCAGGACGTCAGCGAGCTGCTGCGCAAGGAAGAAGACCTGGCCGCCCTGCATGCCCAGCTCAGCGCGGTGGTCGAGACCGCCGGTGCCGGCATCGTCACCATCGGTGACGACGGCCGGCTGCGCTCGATCAATCGCGCCGCCCAGCAGCTCTGGGGCCTGGCCCCCGGCGAACTGGTCGGCAAGCCGGCGCGATTGCTGCTGGAGCCCGACCAGCAGCAGCGCCTGGTCGACGAGTTCGATCGCCACCTGCGCGGCGAGGCCAGCGAGCTGCTCGGCCAGCGCCGTGAGTTCAACGCCTTGCACCGCGACGGCCAGCGCCTGGTCGTTCAGGCGGCGATCACCGAGGTTCGCGGCAGCAAGGAACGGCTGTTCGTCGGCGTCATCACCGACATCACCGAGCAACGCGCCGCCGAAAGCGCGCTGCGCGAGGCGAATGCGCGCTTGCAGCAGCTGTCGGCCACCGACCCGCTGACCGGGCTGGCCAACCGCCGGCGGCTGATGGAGCAGCTGCAGCAACTCTGGCAGCATGGCCTGCGCGAGCAGGTGGCAGTGGCCGTCCTGCTCGTCGACGTCGACCATTTCAAGCGCTACAACGATCACCACGGCCACCAGGCCGGCGACGCGGCGCTGCAGGTCGTCGCCGGCCTGCTCGGCCAGGTTGCCCGCCGCGGCACCGACCTGGCGGCGCGCTACGGCGGTGAGGAGTTCGTGCTGCTGCTCGACCACTGCGACCCCGCCGGCGCGCGTGAACGCGCCGAGGAGTTGCTGAGCGCGCTGCGGGCAGCCGCCCTGCCCCATGGCGACGCGCCGCTGGGCCGGCTCAGCGTGTCGATCGGCTGCGCCAGTCGCTTGCCGTCTCGCGCCAGCCGACCGGAAGAGTTGCTCAGCGCCGCCGATGCGGCGCTCTACCGTGCCAAGGCCGCCGGCCGCGATCGCGCCGAAAGCGATTGATGGAGGTCGTCGCCGCGCTCAACCTGGTGCTGATGCTGCTGGCCGGCACCGCCACCCTGGGCTGGGCGGCGATGGCCGGCGTGCTGCGCATCTCGCCGGGCGCCTCCTGGCGTCTGGCCGCGGCCAACGCGCTGCTGGCGGCAGCCGTGCTGCTGTTGCTGCGACGCGGCGAGGCCAACAGCCTGCTGCACTGGCCGCTGCCGGACCTGCTCAGCCTGTGCGCCTTCGCCCTCGCGCGCGACGCGGTCCGCCAGCTCTTCAAGCTGGAGCACAGCCGCCGCGTTGATGCCTGCGTGCTCGCCCTGCTGCTGTTCGCCTATGCCGGCATGGCGCCGGGTCCGAGTTCGCTGAACGCCTACATCCTGGTCTACTCGCTGGGCGCCGCCTGGTTCCTCGGCTGGCTGGCCTGGGACGTCGGTCGCGCCAACACCAAGGCCTTCACGCGACGTGCCGGCATGGCCCTGGCCGCGCCATTCGCGCTGGCCACCCTCTTCATGCTCAGCAGACCGCTGCTCGTGCAGCAAGGCGACCCGGCGCTGCTGCCGGTGCCGACGCTATGGGCCTTCATCGAACTGCTGCTGCTGCTCAACATCAGCCTGGTGGTCTGTGTGCTGGCGCGGCTGCTGCAGGTCATGCGTTCGCGTGCCGAGCAGGATGGCCTGACCGGGCTGATGAACCGACGAGCGTTCGAGGCCAGGCTGCGACACGAACAGCAACGCCTGCAGCGTGGCGGTGCCGGCTATGCGCTGGTGTTGATCGACCTCGATCACTTCAAGCGCATCAACGACGAGCTCGGCCATGAGGCCGGCGATCAGGCCCTGGTGCAGACCGCCACCCGGCTGCGCGAAGGCTTGCGCGAGGTCGACGCCCTGGCCCGGCTTGGCGGCGAGGAGTTCATCGCCCTGCTGCCGGCCACGCCGCAGGCGGCCGCACTGCAGGTCGCCGAGCGCTTGCGCATGACGCTGGCGGCCAGGCCGCTGCGCCTCGTCGGCCGCGACTGGCCGCAGACCGCCAGCCTGGGTGTCGCACACAGCGACGACGGCGACGACGCGATGCAGCGCGCCGACCAGGCGCTTTACCGCGTCAAGGCCGGCGGCCGTAACGCGGTGGCCAGCTGATCACGCGGCGACCGGCTTGCAGATCGCGTCGATGCGCGCGATCTGCTCGGCCGTCAGCCGCTCGGCGACCTGCAAGGCGCCGAGGTTCTCCTGCAGCTGGCTGATGCGGCTGGCACCGAGGATGACGGTGGACACCCGAGGGTTCTTCGTCAGGCGGGCGATCGCCAGCTGGGCCAGCGAGGCGCCCGCTTCCCGTGCGATCGGCTCCAGCTGGGCGACCGCGGCGTTGGCCTCGGGCGAGCGCAGCTTGTCCTGCAGCCAGGCCATGCTGGGCAAGGCGCCGCGGCTGTCCGCCGGGATGCCGTCCTTGTACTTGCCGGTCAACAGGCCGGAGGCCAGCGGGCTCCAGGTCGTCAGGCCCAGGCCGATCTCCTCGTAAAGCCGCGCGTACTCCTGCTCGACCCGCGAGCGGTGCAGCAGGTGGTACTGCGGCTGCTCGACGATGGGCTTGTGCAGATGGTGGCGCTCGGCGATCTCCCAGGCGGCGCGGATGTCGGCCGCCGCCCATTCGCTGGTGCCCCAGTACAGCGCCTTGCCCTGCTCGATGATCGAGTGCATGGCCCAGACCGTCTCCTCGATCGGGGTATTGGGATCGGGGCGGTGGCAGTAGATGAGGTCCAGAAAGTCGAGCTTGAAGCGTTGCAGCGAGCCGTCGACCGCCTGCAGCAGGTATTTGCGGTTCAGGGTGTCGCGGCGGTTGATGCCGGGGTCGCCCTCCTGGCGGTCCAGACCCCAGAAGAATTTCGAGCTGACGAGGTAGTTCAGGCGCGGCCAGCCGAGTTTCCTGAGCGCCTCGCCCATCACCCGCTCGCTCTCGCCATTCGCATAGACCTCGGCGTTGTCGAAGAAGTTCACGCCGGCATCGAAGGCGGCGGCCATCATCTCGACGGCGGCCTGGGTGTCGACCTGGTTGGCGTAGGTGACCCAGGAGCCCAAGGACAGGGCGGAGACTTGCAGGCCGGAGCGGCCGAGGCGGTTGTAGTGCATGGCAGAGGGTTGAGCAGCCGGGGCCGGCAGCTTAGCCCGCGCTGCACAACAATGCCGGCCCATGGAGAAAGGCTTGCAGATCGCCGTCGTCGGCGCCGGACCGGTGGGACTGGCATTCGCCTGTGCCGCGGCGCGCGCACTGCCGCGGGCGCGCCTGCAGCTGTTCGATGCGCAGGCCATCGCCGGCCAGCCGCGAGCCGACGGCCGCACGCTGGCGCTCGGCCTGGGCTCGATCCAATGGCTGCGCCGGCTGGACTGCTGGCCCGAGGCGCAGGCCGAGCCGATGCAGGAGGTCAGCGTCAGCCAGCTCAGCCCCGGCAGCGTCGAGCTGCGCCTGCGCGCCTCGGAGATGGGCGTCGCCCAGCTGGGCGCCGTGCTGCCCTATGCGGCGCTGCAGGCCGCCCAGCAGCAGGCCTGGCTGCGGCTGGCCGCCGGCGAGCCGCAGCGCCTGCAGACCCGCGCCGAGCAGGCGGTGAATGCCCTCAAGCCCCTGCCCGATGGCGGCGTGGAACTGGACGCCGGCATCGCCGAGCGCTTCGACCTGGTCGTGCAGGCCGAGGGCGGGGTGTTCGGCGAGCAGTCGGCCAAGCCCTGGCGGCGCGACTATGCGCAGTCCGCCTGGGTCGGCAATGTCTGGCTGGACGACGCCTGGCCGCGCGGGCTGGCGGTCGAGCGCTTCACGCGCGACGGCCCGCTGGCAGTGCTGCCGCTACCGGCCCAGGGCGGGCGACGGCGGGCGGCCCTGGTCTGGTGCACGGCGAACGACGAAGCCGCCGAGTCCTTGACGCTGGCCCGTCTGCGCGCGCTGCTGCCCCGCGGTGCGCAGGCGATTGCCGGCTTCGAGTCTGGCCTGAGGGCGTTCCCGCTGGGGCTCAATGCCGAGGCGCAGCCGCTGGCCGGCCGGGTGCTGCGCATCGGCAACGCCGCCCAGACCCTGCATCCGGTGGCCGGGCAAGGCCTGAACCTGGGCCTGCGCGACGCCCACGAGCTGGTCAGTCAGTTGCGCGACGCCGACGACCTCGACGCCGCCCTGCGCCGTTGCAGCCGCCGGCGCGCCCCGGATCGCCTGGCCCTGCTCGCCACCACCGACCTGCTGGCCCGCGTGTTCACCGTCGACGCGGCACCGCTGACCCTGGCCCGCGAGGCCGGCCTGCGTGCGCTACAGGCCCTGCCGCCGCTGCGCCACGCCTTCGCGCGGCAGCTGATGTTCGGCTGGCGCTGAGCGCTCAGATTCCCGCCGGGTCGACGTCGACCGCCCAGCGCAGCACCGCGCGGTGCTGGCGGGCGAGCACCAGCACCTCCGGCAGCCAGGCGCGCAGCGCACGCTGCAGCGGAGGTCGCTGCGCGCTTTCCACCAGCATCTGCCAGCGCCATTGGTTGGCGACCTTGGGCACCGGGTGCGGCACCGGCGGGTACCAGCTGATGCCTTCCATGCCCAAGCGCTCGCCGGCTTCGGAACAGGCGGCCAGAAAATCGCGCCCGCTGGCCTCGTCGCGGCTGTCGGCGCGCAGCAGGGCCAGGCTGGCAAACGGCGGCAGGCCGGCCTGTTGGCGCTCTTCCAGCTGCTGGGCGGCAAAGCCAGCGACATCCTGGCGCAGCAGGAACTGAAACAAGGGGTGGCGCGGCTGGTCGGTCTGGATCCAGACCTCGCCGCCACCGCCGGCCCGACCGGCACGCCCTGCCGCCTGCAGCAGCAGCGCGAACAGGCGCTCGGGGGCGCGGAAGTCGCTGCTGTACAGCAGGGTGTCGGGGTTGAGCGCGGCGACCAGGCTGACGCGACGGAAATCATGGCCCTTGGCGATCATCTGCGTGCCGACGATGACGTCGACCTCGCCGGCGTGCACCTGGGCCAGTTGCGCCTCCAGGCTGCCGACGGCGCGCGTGGTGTCGGCGTCAAGCCGCAGCACCCGTGCCTCGGGCAGCCAGTCGGCGATCTGTTCGGCCAGGCGCTCGGTGCCCCGGCCCACCGGGGCGATGTCGGCGTTGCCGCACTCGGGGCAACGCCGCGGCACCGGCTCGGACAGCCCGCAGTGATGGCAGCGCAGCGTGCGGTCGCTCTTGTGGAAGACCCGCCAGGCGCTGCAATGCGGGCAGCCACTCTTCCAGGCGCAGGCGCCGCAATGCAGCACCGGCGCGTAGCCGCGGCGGTTGAGCAGCAGCAGCGACTGCTCGCCGCGGGCGCGGCGCTGCTCGATCGCATCGAGCAGCGGCTGGGCGATCGGTGGCTGCGGCGCTGCCGGCCCCTTGGGCTTGGGCAGGCTGGCCAGGTCGAGCAGGCGCAGGCGCGGCATCGGTGCATCGGCAATGCGCTCGGGCAGGTCCAGGCGGCGGTAGCGGCCGACCTGCGCGTTGTGCCAGCTCTCCAGGCTGGGCGTAGCCGAACCCAGCATCACCGGCACCTGCGCCTGGGCGGCGCGCAGCACGGCCAGGTCGCGGGCGCTTTGCCGCGCGCCGTCCTGGGCCTTGAAGCTGGCATCGTGTTCCTCGTCGACCAGGATCAGGCCGAGCCGCGGCAGGGAGGCCAACACCGCCAGCCGCGTGCCCAGCACCAGCCTGGCTTGGCCACCATGCGCGGCCAGCCAGTGACGCAGGCGCATCGCCGGGCTCAAGCCGCTGTGCAGGGTGACGATGGATTCGCTGCCGAAACGGGCGGCGAAGCGGGCCTGCAGCTGAGGCGTCAGGTTGATTTCCGGCACCAGCACCAGCACCTGCAGACCGCGGGCCAGCGCCAACTCGGCGGCATGCAGATAGACCTCGGTCTTGCCACTGCCCGTCACCCCCCAGAGCAGCAGGGGCTGCCGCGCAGCGCCCGCCGGCAGCGCGAGCTGCTCGGCCACCGCAGCCACCGCCGCCTGCTGGCTGGCGTTGAGCGGCGGCGGCTCGACGGCGGCCTGCGGTGCCGGCCGGGCGCGGGGCTTGGGCAAAGGCCTTGCCAGTCGACGCTGCAACTGCTCGGGCGTGGCCTGCTGCAGGCCGCTGGGCAAGGCCGCCAGCGCGAACTCGCCCAGACCACGCTGGTAGTAGCCGGCGCCGAAGTCGACCAACTGGCGCCAGGCGGCATCCAGCGGCGGCAGCGGCAGCGGCAGACCGATGGGCTTGAGCGTGGCCGCCTGCACCGTCTCCAGCTCGCTGCAAGCCCAGAGCACGCCCAGCACCTCGCGCCGACCCAGCGGCACGCGCAGCAACTGCCCTGGCGGCAATGGCCGGTGGTGACGGTAGTCGAGCAAGCCGGTCAGTCCCGCGTGCTGCGGCAGGGCCACCGCGACCTGCAGCCGCCAGACCGTTGCCAGACTTGAGGATTCCGCTTCAAGCATCTGATTTGATTGGCGTTTCCCAGCTACCCACAGCCTGTGGATAAGTTTGTGGGCAAGATCCGGGAAGCCCGCCCCTGGCGTCCGGCCGGCGCTTCTCGCGCCCCCAAGTGGCGCTCAGGGCATCGAGAAAAGCTGTTTCAAAACAATCACTTGAGATGAAACGCCGACGATCCAGCGGCGCTGATGACAGCCCCGTGAAATCTGCACGGGCTGGGGACAAGCCTCAATCGCGCAAGCGGCGCGAGTGCTGGTGCACGGTCTCCACCAGGGCCTGCACTGACTCGATCGGCGTGTGCTGGTTGATGCCATGGCCGAGGTTGAAGACATGACCGCCCCAGCCGCCATCGGCGCGCTGCGGCCGTCCGAAGCTGTCGAGCACGCGGCGCGCTTCAAGCGCCACCGCCTCCGGCGAGGCGAACAGGATCATCGGGTCCAGATTGCCCTGCAGCGCCACGCGGTCCTGCGTCAGAGCGCGGGCCCGGCCCAGGTCCATGGTCCAGTCCAGGCCGAGCATGTCGGCGCCGGTCTCGACCATGTCGGGCAACCACAAGCCGCCGCCCTTGGTGAACAGTATCTGCGGCACGCGTGCGCCGTCAGCATCGACGCGCTTGAGCTGGCGCAGCACGCGCTGGCTGGCCGGCAGCGCGTAGCGCAGGTAGGCGTCGTGGCTGAGCACGCCGCCCCAGGAGTCGAAGACCATCAGCGCCTGCGCGCCGGCGTCGAGCTGGGCGTTCAGGTAGGCGGCGACGGCGTCGGCCAGCAGGTCGAGCAGGCGCTGCATCAGCTCAGGCCGGCGGTAGAGGAAGCTCTTGACCAGGCGGTAGTCGTCGCTGCCGCGGCCCTCGACCATGTAGCAGGCCAGGGTCCAGGGGCTGCCGGCAAAGCCGATCAGCGGCACGCGACCGTTCAGGGCCTTGCGGATGCTGCTCACCGCGTCGAACACGTATTGCAGCTTGTGCAGGTCGAAGTGCAGTTCGGCCAGGCTGGCCTCGTCGTGCACGGTCTTGGCGAAGCGCGGTCCCTCGCCCTCGCCGAAGCTCAGGCCCAGGCCCATGGCGTCGGGCACGGTGAGGATGTCGCTGAACAGGATGGCGGCGTCGAGCGGAAAGCGCTCCAGCGGCTGCAGCGTGACCTCGGTCGCGTAGTCGGGCGAGGTCGCCAGCCCCATGAAGCTGCCGGCCTTGGCCCGCGTCGCCTTGTACTCCGGCAGGTAGCGGCCGGCCTGGCGCATCAGCCACAGCGGCGTGTAGGGCGTGGGCTGGCGCAGGGCGGCGCGCAGAAAGACGTCGTTCTGGAGGGATGCATAGGCCATCGGCGGATTATCCCGATCGGCCCCGATGCAACTGTGGCTTTGCGGCCTTGTGAACGGCTTCACCCGCCGCAGGATTGCGAAGGGCAGCGCTGCGCTGCCCCTGCCCGTCGGCGTGAAACAGCGCTCAGCGGCGGCGCTGATGCAGGGCGGCCGCCAGGGCCAGGCCGGCCAGCAGCAGGCCGGATGGCAGCGGCACCGTGCCGCCGGGAGGATCGCGCGGATCGGTCACATCGAAGCGCACGCTGCTGAAGCTGACGCCGCCCGGATCCGCGTTCCAGATGCTCACGCCGGCAATGATCTGCAGCGCCTGGCCGTTGTCGTCCAGCGCCCGGAAGCCGTACTGCGAGCTGCCGCTGCCGATGTTCAACAGCGCTTGCTCGCCGAGCAGCTTGCCCTGAATGTCGAAGAAGGCCAGGAAGACCGTGCCCTGGTCGCCGAAATTCAGCTCGAAACCGAATTCCGACTGATCGCCATCGAAGAGGATGGAGATCGCCCCTTCGCCCTTGGCTTCGGCATACAGACCGTCGCCGGGGCAAAAATCGTCGGGATCAGTGGGATCGCATTCCCGGCCCAGCCAGCCCAGACCGCTGAGTTGACCGTTCTCGATCAGCAGGTTCTGGTCCTTCGCGCCGGACAGCAAGGTCAAGGGGCCGCTCGCGCTGTTGCCCAGGGTGTCGAAGAAACCGCTCTGGCCCAGGCTCTGGCCGGCAAACCGCTCGCCAAACTTGGCCGCCCCGATCTGCGTGACGTCATCGAGGATCTGCGTGCCCAAGGCACCGAATCCGATGCTTCCCAGGCCCGTCAGGTTGGCGTAGCCGACCGAATTGATGGTGACCGCCTGGGCGGCGCCGAGGCTGGCGATGAGGGCCAAGGACGCCGTCAGCGATCGAAGGAGTGGACGCAGCATCTTGTTCTCCAAGGTTCAGCCTCGGGACGGAGGCATCTCGCGGCAAACAAGAATCGCGCCAGGGCGGGAAAGCCTTGAACAACAAGGGCTTTGCGGAACGGAAGTGGCGGGGTGTCAACTCTCTCGACAACTGCCACACGGGCTTACCCTAGGGTCTGGCCACGTTCCCCGCGCTGAAACAACAAGGGGCCCGAAGGCCCCTGGTGGAAGACTCGAGCGATCAGCCTGCCGGCTTGGGGGCAGGCTTGGGCGCCGGCCGCGGAGCGGGCTTCGGCGCGGGCTTCGGTGCGGGCTTCGGTGCCGGTGCCGCCGCCGGGGCCGCCTTGCGATCGACCTCCTTGGACGCCTCGGTGGTACCACCGGACACGCCCAGTCGGCCGCCGGCACCCAGGCCGCCCTTGACGGTCTGCGCCTTGTAGTTGCGCAGAGCCTTGACCATCTGGTTGTAGGAGTCGGCAAAGGCGGCCACGATGACCTTGCCCTGCGGCGTCTTCGCGTAGGCACCGCCGCCGGCCACGCCGCCGCCGCCCCAGCCGGCACCGAAGATGCCGAAGTCGAAGTTCTTCGCCGTGCCCTCGGCCGCCGAGATCTGCACGCCGGAGCGGTTGTCGACCAGGATCAGCGTCGTCGACGCCTCGTTCTTGCTGATCTGGCTGCCGACGGCCAGCGCCAGGCCGATCACGCCACCGCCGACGAAGCCGCCGCCGCCGCCGGTCTTGCCGGAAAACTGGATCTCGGGGCTCAGCGTGTAGTCGGCCGCGACGATCTGGCCTTGGCCGAAGTTCGATCCGGCGCGGGTCTCGCCGGACTGCATCAGCGCGCGCTCGCGCTCCATGTTGGCAAAAGCGCGACCACGCTCAACGACGACGAAGCAATTGCTCTGCTGGATCATCAGGCGCAGCACCGGAATGGTGGAGCCAAGCTGGCGCTCGCGCAGCTGGAACCACCAGGGCGCCTGCTGGTCCTCCTGCAGCGCGATCGTGCCCAGGGTCTCGTCGCACTTCTCCAACTGGGTGTTCTGTCCCTCGGCCTGCGCGCCGCCGGCGGCGCCGGAGACGGTGCCCTTGTCCTCGCCCATCTTCGGCGCGGTGGCCAGGCAACCGACGAGCAGCATCGGGATGATCGCCAGGGCCGGCAGGCGGGCGTGGCGGGCGAATTGATCAACATGCACGGACATCGAATCCTCCTGGGGCACTGGAACGCAAGCGGCAGATGATAGGCGGGCAGGCTGCCGCTTGTCCCCCTGTCCTCGGGGGTTTCAGGCCAGGCTGAGGCGTTGCCGTCCCAGCCATTCCTCGCCGGGCGCGAGGCGCAGCGGCTGCTCGATCTGCGCCGCCTCGACGCAGAGGAACTCGCGCCAGCTGTCGGCAGGCAAATCCGCCAAACCATGCTCGGCGCCGGGGTTCCAGATCACCGCGTCGGCAAAGCCGCTGTGCTCGGCGCGAATCGCCCGCGTGACGCCCTCGCCGTGGTCGTAGACGGTGATCGCCGATTCGCCGACACCGTAGACGATGCGGTCGACCGCGCGGCCATTGAGCAGCTCCAGGCGGGCGCTGTGCTGCACGCCGTCCCTGCCGGTCAAAGAATCGAGGTATCGGCGGTCCTGCAGGCCCTCGACCACGCATTGCGCCACATCGCTGACGCGCAGATAGGTATGCAGCGCGGCCTGGAACTCGAAGGACTGTTCCCCGCTGTTCTCCACCGCCAGCTCCAGCTCCAGACTCGATCCTTGCGCCAGCACCGTGAACTCCAAGGCAAACGCATGGGGCCAGGTCGCCAGGGTCTGGGCATCGGACTCGAAGCGGTAGACAGCCATCGCCATCTCCTCCTCGCGGCGCTGCAGCAGCTGCCAGTCGCGCGTGCGCACCAAGCCGTGGCGGGGCAGCGGTCCTTGCATCGCGAATTGCGGAAAGATCAGCGGCACACCGCCGCGGCGGGGGGCGCCGGCGGGCGGCAAGATCGGCGAAGCAAAGAGCTGCTCGGGGCCGCCGGCCGGGCACCAGGACAGAAGCTGAGCGCCCCGGCGCGCCACACTCAGCGTGCTGGCGTCGCGCGCACGCAGGACGAGGGATTCAACGTGATCGGACATGGACAGAAGGGATCGACAACGGCCTCCATCATCGCGCCTTGTGCCCTTGCATGGGCACAGCTCAGGCAGCTTCTGGCGGCTGAATCGGTCGAGACGGCGTCCAGCGCCCGGCCTCGATCCAACTCGGCCCCTCGCAGCCTGGCAAGTCCACCCAGACAGGGTCCGCGGCGGCCCACAGTGCTACGTGCAGACCCAGGCCCGGGTCCCGCGCCTGCCAGGCCGGTCCGCGCTCGTCGTCTCGCCAGTGCAGCGAGGCAGCCTCGTGCAGCCCACGTGGCTCCGTCGACGCCTTCAACCAGGCTTCACCCAGGGTCCAGTAGCGGTAGAAGGCGGTCGCATCGATCACCGCCAGGCCCAACCAGTCCGCCATCGCCCGCCAGTCGCGGCGCGGGCTCTCACACTCAAGATCCAGGCCCAAGGGCTGCAACTCGCTGACCGCCGCCGCCACCCAGCCAGTGCTGTGGCTGATCGACAGCGACCAGGTCGGCCTCGCCAAGCAACGGGGCGCACCGTCGCCCTCGATCGCTAGGCGCAACGCGTCGCCCCCCGAGGCCCGAGCCAACAGCCAACGCAGCAGCCAGCGGCCGGACAGGAACACCTGGCGACGCAGCGGCCAAGAAAAGGCCTGGAAGCGCGCCGCTTCCGACGGCGTCCACCAGGCCTCGTGTTCAGGCTGGGCGGCAGCGACCGCGGTCAGCGGCGCCACACAGGCCCAGACCTTCATGTCAGGACTCGATCTTGGCGTAGCTCGCCTTCATCGCGGCGCCAATGATGACGGCACCGGCATGGCATTCGATGGTCTCGGCACTCTTGGTTTCGTTCTTCTTGTAATAGCTGACGATATCGACGACCGCGTTGGCGCCCTGGGCCAGTGCCTTCTTTTCGAACGCGATCAGGCCAGACAGGATGACCCATTTGCAGCCGAACTCATCCGACTTGCCGACACCGTTGGTCTTCTGATTGGTGGTGTCACCCCCCAGGGTCTGCAGCACCTTGGGTGCATTTGAACCGGCGAGGAAAAACTTCACCTTGCCGCTGAGCTTCTGCTGCGCCTCGGGCATGGCAAGCACGTCGGCCAAAGGAATGTGAAGCACGGTGTCGCGTGCCTGGGCAGCCGCTGCCGACAAGGACAACGAGATGGCGATGATTGAGCGCGTCAGTTTCATGGTTGTGCAAACTGGGTTTCGGGAAACTAATTGGGGCGCCGAGCCTTGCTTGGTCGGACTCATTGGCGCCTAGCGACGGGGCATCAATTGAACGACAAGCTCTTGAATTTTTTTGTCAGCTTCAATGAACTTGCTCATATTCCCCCCGCCCCGAGTCGAGTCGTAGATGGCCTCACCGTTGGGTTGGCCGTCTTGGTAGACGCGTAGTTCGGCATAGGCCATGTAGGTCGCCAGGTCCCAGCGCCAGTTGGCCGTGTAGGTCATGCTGACTGGGCAGCTGTTCAATGCCGAGCCAGCAGGCAGCGGTCGCACGCTGTAGCCCTGACCGACCAAGCTGCGCGTCAGAGATGCCTTGAAGCCATCACGAACCTTCGGATGGTCGACCAAGCAGACTTCGCTGTCGCTCGGCCTCGCTGCCTGAGTCACCTTCTGATGGATCGCGCAGCCACTCAAGGCCAGCGCGAATCCAAGACCGACCAATCTCACCACGCTCATCGTCACTCCCTTGTTGTTTGAACCTCGCCCGTTCAGGCGCGGCGCAGTATCAACGAGGTGTTGATGCCGCCGAAGGCGAAGTTGTTCGTCATCACGTACTCGGTGTCGATTGCCTTGCCCTCGCCCATCAGGTACTCGAGTTCACCGCAGCGAGGGTCGACCTGCTTCAGGTTCAGCGTCGGCGAGAACCAGGCCTCACTCATCATCTGCGCCGTCATCCAGGCCTCCAGCGCGCCGCATGCACCCAGCGTGTGGCCCATATAGCTCTTCAGCGAAGAAATGGCGACGCGACGCCCAAACACCGCCTGCGTGGCCTGCGTCTCGGCGATATCGCCATGCTCGGTGGCCGTGCCATGGCCGTTCACGTAGGCGATCGACGCCGGGTCCAGGCCGGCATCCTGCAGGGCCAGGCGCATGGCCTGGGCCATGGTCTCGGCCTTGGGCTGGGTGACATGGGCGCCGTCGCTGTTCGTGCCGTAGCCGACGATCTCGAACAAGGGGCTGGCGCCGCGCGCCAGTGCGTGCTCGCGCTCCTCCAGCACCAGGGTGCAGGCACCCTCGCCCAGCACCAGGCCGTCGCGGTCGGCGTCGTAGGGGCTGGGGGTGTGCACCGGGCTGTCGTTGTGCTTCACGCTGGTCGCGAACAAGGTGTCGAAGACCGCGGCCTGCGTGGCGTCCAGTTCCTCGGCGCCACCGGCCAGCATGGCGATCTGCTTGCCCGCTTGGATCGCCTCGAACGCATAGCCAATGCCCTGCGAGCCTGAGGTGCAGGCGCTGCTTGTGGTGATGATGCGGCCCGTGATGCCGAAGAACACGCCAATATTGACCGGCGCCGTGTGCGCCATCATCTTGATGTAGCTGTTCGCGTTGACGCCCTCGGTGCTCTTGTCCTTGGACATGCAGGCGAAGTCGGCGAAGGCGTCCGGCGAGCCCGAGCAGGAGCCGTAGCTGACGCCCATTTGACCGCTTGTCAGCAGCGGGTCGCCGATCAGTCCGGCTTGGGCCAGGGCCAGTTCGCTGGCCCGCGTCGCCATCTGCGCGACCCGGCCCATGCTGCGCATCGACTTGCGGTGGTAGAGCTCCTTGGGCAGCTCGAAGGGCTGAGCCGGCGCGCCGACCCGGGTATTCAGCCCGTCGATCTCGTCCCAGGCAGCGATGCGCTGCACGGCTGAGCGGCGGCCACGCAGCATCGCGCTCACCATCGTCCAGTCATGCCCCAAGGGACTCAGTGCACCGACCCCAGTGCAGACCACGCGCTTCTTGTTGCTCATCCGACCATCCCCCCGTTGACCGAGATCACCTGCCTGGTGATGTAGGCCGCCTCCTCGCGCATCAGGAAAGCGACCACCGCCGCGACCTCCTCGGGCCTGCCCATGCGCTTGGCCGGGATGATCTTCATCGCCTCCTCCAGCACATGGGTCTCGACCATCTCCGTGTCGATCAGTCCGGGGGCCACGCAATTGACGGTGATCGCGCGGCTCGCCAGCTCGACTGCCAACGCCTTCGTCGCGCCGATGATGCCGGCCTTGGCCGCGCTGTAATTGACCTGCCCGCGGTTGCCCATGATCCCCGACACCGAGGCCAGGGTAACGATGCGACCGGGCTTCCTGCGCCGCACCAGCGGCATGGTCAGCGGTTGCAGCACGTTGTAAAAGGCGTCGAGATTGGTGTGGATGACGGCGTCCCAGTCGTCCGCAGGCATCGCCGGGAACGCGTTGTCACGGGCAATGCCGGCATTGCAGACCACGCCGTAATAGCAGCCATGCTGCTCGACATCGGCCTCCAGCGCCCGACGCGCCGCCTCGCGGTCGGCAACATCGAATACAAGCACGCGGGCCTGGCGGCCGAGCGCGCGGATCTGCTCGGCCAGGCCCTCGGCATCGGCAACGCGCGAGCGGCAATGCAGCACGACATCGAAGCCGTCGCGAGCCAGGCGCAGTGCGATCGCCGCGCCGATGCCACGGCTGGAGCCGGTGACGAGGACGGAAAGGGATTCAGTCATGGGGTGGTCTCCGGCGAAGGACCGCTCCCGAGCAGGAGACAGCCCCTGCGGGCGGTGGTGAGGATGGGTTGCGCCGCAACCTGGGGGCTCATGGCGTCATTCCGGAGAGAAAGGCCTCGGGGTTCTCGGGGCCGAAGACGTTGAGACTGGCGCTGGCGACGTGCGCATCGTCGAGCCACAGCTCGGCGTCGAACTGGCCCAGCCCGTTGTCGGCCTGGAATTGGCGCTGGATGCGGATGCGCAGGCGATCGCCGACGGCAAAGCCGTCGCGCTCGCACTGGTAGCGCCGCGTGCCGAGCAGGAAGCCGATGCGCGGCGGCCCGCCGCCGGCCTGACGACGCTGCCAGCCAGCCCAGGCGGCGACGGCCTGCGCCATGTACTCGATGCCGGCGACCGCGCTCAGGCGACCGCCCTGCAGCAGCAAATGGTCAGCGCGCAGCTCGGCTTCGGCCACCAGGTGCTCAGGTCCGACTTCGACGACACGGTCCAGCCAGCACATCGCGCCGCGATGCGGCACCAGCTCTTCGAAGGGGGGGATCAGGCTCGACACAGCACCAGCGCGGCATTGCTGCCGCCAAAAGCAAAGGAGTTGGACAGGATGGCGCGCGGCGGCTCCGGCAGCCGTTCGCCGGCAGCAACGAGGCGGACAGCCGGCAACGCTGTATCGCGCTGGCCATCGAAATGGTGGACCGGCAGGCGACCGTCGTCGGTCAGCGTCAACCAGGCGACCGCCGCCTCCAGCGCACCGGCGGCGCCCAGGGTGTGACCGGTCAGCGGCTTCGTCGAGCTGCAGGGAAGGTTCAGGCCGAACACGCGGGCGACCGCCCAGGACTCCATCGCGTCGTTGTGCGGCGTCGCGGTGCCATGCAGGTTCAGGTAATCGATATCGGCCGGCTGCAGGCCGGCGCGGGCCAGGGCCTGGCGCATCGCGGCCTCGGCGCCGCGGCCCTCGGGCTCGGGCGCCGAGATGTGGTGGGCGTCGCTGCTCTCGCCCCAGCCGGCGAGCTGCACAGGTCCTGGCTCGCGCGTCATCAGGAACAGCGCTGCCGCTTCGCCGATGTTGATGCCGCATCGGTTCGCGCTGAAGGGATTGCAGCGCGGGCCGCTGACCGCCTCCAGCGCCGCAAAGCCGGCAACCGTGAAGTCGCACAGGCTGTCAGCGCCACCAGCGATCACCGCATCGGCCATGCCGGCCTCGAGCAGTCGCGCGCCGCTGGCCAGCGCCTTGGCGCTCGACGAACAGGCGGTCGACACCGTGTAGGCAGGGCCCTGAAGGCCGAGCTCGGCGGCCAGCATCAGCGCGCCGGAGCCAATCTCCTGGTGGCGCACATCGTGCCAGTCGGGCAGCGCGCCGTCGCGCTGCTGCTGCACCCAGGCTCGCTCCGCCTCGCCGACACCCGAGGTGCTGGTACCGAGCACGACGGCGACACGCCGCGGATCAAAGCCGTCCAGCCCGCCGCGCAGCGGCGCCGCCGCCGCGAGCAGCAGCGCATTGTTGCGCGTCGCCATCGGCCCGGTCGGCGGGACCGGCAGCGCGGCGCGCACGCGGCCGAGGTGCAGCTCGCGACCACGCCAGGGCTCGGCGGCAACGCCGCAGGGCGTGGCCGCGAACAAGGCCTCGCGCAACGCGTCAGCGTGGTCGCCCGCCGCGCAGACCAGGCCGAGCCGGTTCAGATAAACGGCCATCAGTCGGCCTCCGTCGATTCGATACGCAGCTGATAGCGCTCCGCGAGATTGTCGATCTCGACCCGGGCACGGCCCTGCAGGTAGCGCACGCGCAGCTGCGCCTGGCCGTCCAGCCGCAGCGTGCGCTCGTTGGCCGACTCGGCCATCGTCCAGCCCGGCGGCAGCGCGGCGCGCAACGCGTCCAGCGGCGCGAACACCAGTGCGATGTCGCGCAGCACGCGCTGCGCGTCGACACTGGCCGGCAGCATCGGATGACGCTTCACGTCGAGCGTCTGACCGTCCCAGCTCAGCGTCAGCACGCGCTGACCTAGCGCCAGCGCAACCAGACGCAGTTGCACTGCGTCGAGCTGCAGCAGGGTGTCGAGCTGGCGCTCGCCGGCTGGCAACAAGGGGTCGGTCGGCGCCTGCTGCACGGTCAGGCGCTGCGTCAGCTGCAGCGACGCACCATAGGCCGCCGGGCTGATTTGCAGCAACGGCAGCGCTGGCGGCAACGCCGTCGTTGCGCAGCCGCCGAGCAGGCTCAGCGCGAGCAGGATCAGGCAGCGCAAATCGCCTCCAGCGTCGCCATGCGCTCCGGCTTGGCGACATAGGGATTGGCCAGGTCCCAGGCATAGCCGGCGAGGATCGACGAAATCATGCGGCGCACCTCGGGGTTCTGGTTCTGGTGAAAGATGACGTCCTGGAAACCGCCGCGGTACCAGCTCTCGACAAAGGCGCGGAAGGTGTCAACGCCGGCGCGCAGCGGCTTCGCGTAGTCCTGCTCCCAGTCGACCGTCTCGCCGGCGCGCTCGCGCTGGATCGCGCTGGCCGCCAGGTCGGCGGATTTGACGGCAATCGTCACGCCGCTGGAGAACACCGGGTCCAGGAACTCGCCGGCATTGCCGAGCAGCGCGAAACCCGGCCCCCAGAGCGACTTGACGTTGGCCGCATAGCCCTTGAGCTCGTTGGCCGGCGTGTCCCAGACCGCATCCTTGAGCACCGCGGCCAGCGTCGGCGTCTCGGCGACCACCGCCCGCAAGCGCTGCATCGGGTCATTGCTGAAGCGAGCGAAGTAGTCGGCGCGCGCCACCACACCCAGCGAGCAGCGGCCGTTGCTGAAGGGAATGGTCCAGAACCAGACGTCGACATCCTCGGGGTGCACGGTGATGAGGATCTTGCTGCGGTCGAAGGCCGGATCGCTGATGCGGTCCTGCACATGCGTGAAGGTCGCGGCGCGCACCGGGAAGTTGGACGGCGTCTCCAGATCCAGCAGCCGCGGCAGCGTGCGGCCGAAGCCGCTGGCGTCGAGCAGATGGCCGGCCTCGATCGTGTAGGCATCGCCGCCGTCCAGCGGCTGCACATCGACCTGCGGCCGCAGCCCCTCCCCGACGCGCACCGCGGTCACCTGCTGGCGGTAGCGCAGCTCGGCGCCGGACTTCGCGGCCGCCTTGGCCAGCACATGGTCGAAGCTGGCGCGTTGCACCTGGTAGGTCGTGCCCCAGCCGGGGCTGAACTTGTCGCGGAAGTCGAAGGCGGTGGCCTTGGCGCCGCGGCAGAAGGCGGCGCCGTTCTTGTACTGGAAGCCGGCCTCGACGACGTCCTGCAGGAAGCCGGCCTTCTCGATGAAGGCCATCGACTGCGGCAGCAGGCTCTCGCCGATCGAGAAGCGCGGGAACTGCTGCTGCTCGATGACGGTCACCGACAGGCCCTGGCGGCGCAGCAGGCCGGCGGCGACGGCGCCGGCCGGGCCGGCGCCGATGATGCAGACGTCAACGCGTTCGAGTGTCATGGTCGGGAATGAAGAAAGGGGTCAGCAGCCAGGCCAGGAAGATGCCCAGGCCCAGCGCCAGGCCGAAGGCGCGCAGGGCCGGCGTCGCCGAGAGCGCCAGCAGGCCGAAGGCCAGCCAGGTGCTGGCGGCCGACAGGGTCACCGCGATGAAGCCACGCGGCTCGTCGCGCTGCGGCTGGTTGAGCAGGAAGATGCCGTAATCGACACCGACGCCGAGCAGCAGCAGCAGCGCCAGCACATGGAAGAGCTGCAGGGCCTGGCCGCCGACGGCCAGCAGCGCCAGCGCGGCGGCGCCGGCGATCAGCGTCGGCAGCAGCGCCCGCCACCATTGGCGGCCGAAACGCAGCGCCAGCAGCAGACCGACGGCGATCACCGCCACGCCCAGCACCAGCAGCATGCGCTGGCGCTGGCGCTGCAGCAGCTCGCTGACCTCGGCGAGCTTGTCGACCCAGATCAGGCCGGGCGCACTCAAAGCCGCCAAGGCCGCCGGTTCGCGCACGCCGCGCAGCAGCACGACGCTGGCGAACTGGCCGTCGGCGCCGCGGCCCAGCCATTGGTGCCTGGCGGTCTCGCTGAGCGCTGCCTGCAGCCAGTCCTGCAGGCTCAGCGGCTGCGGTGCGGCGCCGGCCTCGGGCAGCTGCTGGCCGAGCTGGCTGGCCAGCAGCGGCTGCACCTCGGCCCAGCGCGCCGCGACCAGGGCGCGGTCGGCCTGCTGGCTGGCCTTCGAGGGCACCCAGTCGGAGACCGCCTGCCAGTCCTGCAGCACGCCCTTCGCCTGCAGCGCCCGCAGCCGCTGCTTGAGCGCTTCCTCGCGCTCCAGCAGCTGCTGCTCGCTGCCGGCCTGCAGCAGGAAAAACTGCGCCGGGCTCGGCAGTTCGAGGCGGCGGCTGACCTCGATCTGCGCCTGCAGCAGCGCCGGCGGGCTGTTCTGCAGCAGGCGGATGTCGTCGTTGACGCGGCCGCGCTGCCAGGCCGCCGCGAGCAGCAGGGCAAGCAGCGAGGCCAGCACGAGCAGACCGCGCGCGCCCAGCGCCGGCCAGGCCGCCCAGAGCCGGCCCAGGCCGGCGTTCAAGGGCCGCATCGGCACCTCGCCGGCATCCAGGCGCGGGAACCACAGCCAGGTGCTGACGAACGCGGCGATCAAGCCGGCGCCGCTGAACAGAGCGACCTGCTGCAGACCGGGAAACGGCGTGCCGGCCAGCAGCGCATAGCCGGCCAGCGTGGTGAGCAGCGCCAGCAGCATGGTCGGCAGCTGCGCCCGCATCACCGCAAAACGCTGCGCCGCCGGCGTGGCGATGCGCGCCGCGTAATAGCTGGTCGCGTAGTTCTCGGCAACGCCCACGAGGCTGGCGCCGAACACCAGGGTGATCAGGTGCAGCTCGCCAAACGCCAGCCAGGTCGCCGCCACGGCCGCCAGCAGGCCGCTGCCGACCGACAGCAGCACCAGGAGGCGCGGGCGGATGCGCGCAAAGGCCAGCCAGCTGAGCACAAACACGCCGGCCAGCGAGCCGGCGGCGATCAGGTGCATCTCGGCCTGCGCGCGGGTCGCCGCCGCATGCGCGTAAAGCGGCACGCCGATCGCATGCACGGTGGCCTCGCGCACCTCGGCGCGCGCGCGGTCCAGCGCCGCGGCGAGGCGTTCGTTGTCGCGCAGCGCAAAGGCCGAGCCCGGGCTGTCAATCATCAGCAGCAGCCAGTCACCGCCATCGGCATCGGCAACGCGCAGCCGCCCGCCGAGCGCACGCACCGGACTGGCCTGCGCGCGCTCGGCCAGCCAGTTGCCCAGGGTGTTGAAGGGGTCGTCGGCCCAGGGGCCGACGCGCAACGCGCCGACCGGTTGAATCAGCCCGGCCAGGGCCTGACCGGCGAGCTGTTCGGCGGGCGCCTTCTGCAGCAGCTCGCGCTGCGCCGCGGTCAGCAAGACGCCGCCGCGCTGCTGCGCAAAGAAATCCAGCCAGGCCGCCTGCTGGGCCTCGTCGACGCGGTGGCGCAGGCCGCTCACACCGGCCTCGCGCAACTCGGTCAGGAAGCGGTCCATCGCCTGTTCGCTGGCCTCGGCCGTGCGCGCGCGCAGCAGCACGATGACGCGACCGTCGCCGGCGCGCGCGAGCTGCTGCAGCGCGCGCTCGACCTCGGGCCGGCGCTCGTCCTGCGGCAGCATCGCCAGCACATCGGTATTGATGCGCAACCGGCCCTGCTGCGCGGCAGCGGCGAGCAGCAGGGCCAGCAGCAGCATCAGCAGCGCCCAGGCCCAGGGCGCCAAGGCCTTCAGTCGATCACCCAAGCAGCTTCACCTCGTCGGCATTGGGTGCAGCCGGCTGGCGCTGCTGCTCGTCAAAGCGGATCAGCGTGCGATCGCCCTGGGCCTCGCGCAGCAGGATGCGGCGCGGCTGGCGATCGCCATCGATCTCGATCGCGGCGAACAGCTTGGCCAACGCCGCCGCCTTCGGTCTAAGGCTGGCGCGCCAGGCCTGACCGGCCAGCAGCTCGGCCTGCAGCTCGAAATGCGCGGCCAGGCTGCGCAGATCGCCGTCCAGCAGGGCCAGCATCAGGCCGGTGACCAGGCGCACGCCGGGCTCGCGGCTGGCCTCCAGGCGCAGGCCGTCAGAGCCGGCAATGCTGTCGCGGGTCAGCACCAGCTGGCTGGCGAAGGGTGCGGCGGTGCGCCAGATCAGGCCCTTGCCGCGCAGCAGCAGGTAGTCGCCCTGGCTCCTCAGCGGCTTGGCGAAACCGGCCAGCTGTTTTTCCTGCTCGAAGCGGCCGCGCTGCATCGCGCCGCCTTGCAGGCGGCGGCCGATCTCCTCGACTGCGTCGCTGGCTTGCACTGCCAGCGGCAGCAGCGCCAGCGCCGCCACATCACGGCGCCGCATCATGGCCTCACCCCCAGGCGTTCCCAGAGCACCGTCGGGCAGACGAATTGCAGCTCGCGCGTGCGCATATCGACCGCGACCTGGATGGTGTGGGCCTTCGTCAGCTGCTGGCCGCTGGCGATGTCGCGGATGCGGTAATCGATGCGCAGACGGTTCTCCCATTCGGTGATCGCGGCGCGCACGATCAGGCGCATGCCGTACTCGGCCGGCCGCACGTACTTCAGCTGCATCTCGACGATGGGCCAGGCATAGCCGGACTCGCGCATCTGCGGGTAGTCGTAGCCGAATTTCTGCAGCAGCGCGCAGCGCGCCTGCTCCAGGTACTGCACATAGCGGCCATGCCAGACGATCTCCATCGGATCGAGATCATGGAAGGCCGGGGTCAGCTCGTGCTCATGCACGAGCCGCGGATCCTCACGCCCCGGCATAAGGCAGCTCCTGGGCCTCACGCAGACGCACCAGCAAGGTCTGCAGCGTACGGTCGAGCGCGCGGTCTTCCTCGATCAGCGGGATCAGCGCCGCCACCTCGTCCTGCCAGGCGGCCAGCTGCGGCGTCAGGCGCAGCAGCTGCAGGCGTTCGCGCAGGCCCAGGGCCTGGCGGGCGGCGATCTGCATCGCCGCAACGACCTGTTCGCTGAGGTCCAGCACGCGCAAGGCATCGCGCGCGGCGATCGTGCCCATGCTGACCTTGTCCTGGTTATGGCATTCGGTGCTGCGGCTGAACACCGAGGCCGGCATGGTCTGCTTCAGGGCCTCGGCGGTCCAGGCCGAGACCGAGATCTGCAAGGCCTTCAGCCCATGGTTGATCGCGGCGCGCTCACCGACGGCGCCGCTGAGGTTCGAGGGCAGGCCATGGTTGAAGCGGGTGTCGACCAGCAGCGCCAGCTGGCGGTCCAGCAGGTCGGCGACATTGGCGACCGCGGTCTTCAAGGTGTCCATCGCCATCGCGATATGGCCGCCGTAGAAATGACCGCCATGCAGCACACGCTCTTCCTCGGCGTCGATCAGCGGGTTGTCGTTGGCGCTGTTCAGCTCGTTCTCGATCAGCGAACGCAGCCAGGGCAGCGCGTCCTCCAGCACACCGATCACATGCGGCGCACAGCGCAGGGAGTAGCGGTCCTGCAGGCGCTGCTCATTGCGACTCGGGCGATCCGAGGCCAGATCGGCGCGCAGGCGCGCGGCGACGCGCTGCTGGCCGGCATGCGGCTTCACCGCGAACAGGCGCTCGTCGAAGTGGTGGGCATTGCCGGCGCTGGCGACGACATTCGCCGCGGTCAGCCGCGTCGCCTGCTGCGACAAGGCCTCGGCACGGCGGAAGGCCAGGCAGGCCAGCGCCGTCATCACCGCGGTGCCGTTCATGATCGCCAGGCCCTCCTTGGGACGCAGGCGGTGCGGCTGCAGGCCGGCGGCGGCAAGCGCCTCGGCGGCCGACATCGGGCGGCCCTGGTAGAGGCAATCGCGTTCGCCGCAGAGCACCGCGGCGACATAGGACAGCGGCGTCAGGTCGCCGCTGGCGCCGACCGAGCCCTCGCTGGGGATCAGCGGCAGGATGTCATGTTCGAGCAGCGCGGCCAGCTGCTGCAGCAGCGCATAGCTGACGCCGGACACCCCCTGCGCCAGCGACTGCAGGCGCACCGCCAGCACTGCCCGCGTCTGTTCGGGCGACAGCATCGCGCCAGCGCCACAGCCGTGGTAGGTGTAGAGGTGCTGCGGCAGCTCGGCGACCAGGGCCGGCGGGATGCTCACCGTGCAGGAGTCGCCATAGCCGGTGGTGACGCCGTAGACCACACCGTCCTCGGCGAGCAGGCGGGCGACGAAGTCAGCACCGGCGTCGATGCGCTGGCGGAAGGCTGGCGCGGTGGCGAGCACGGCGCGCGCGTGCCGCCGGGCGATCGCCACGACGTCTTCCACGCTCAGCGGTCGACCATCGAACAAGACTTCAGGCATGGCCTTGATCCCAGAAAGGGAAGAAATTGAACCAGTCATAGGGAGAGCGCCGCAGCAGGCGCTGCAGCGCGTCGGCGTACTGCTGCGCATGACGCGCGAGGGCCTCGGCGCGCCGAGCGCGCGGCAACTCGATGCGCTCGGCGAGCTGCTCGAAGTGCAGGCGGTAGCCGGCGCCCTCATGCGTGCAGGCGAGCAATAGCAAGGGGCAGCGCAGCAAATGGGCAAGCACATAAGCACCGACCGGCAGCGGCGCGCGATGGCCCAGGAAGTCAACCTCGGCGACCTGCGCCGATTGCAGCGGCACGCGGTCGCCGGCGATCGCCACCCAGCCGCCGGCGTCGACGATGGCTTGCAGCTGAACGGCGGTGGCCGGGCCGACCTCGCTGACCTGCAGCAGGTTCACGGTGCTGCTGGGATCGAGGCGCTGCAGGATGCGATTGAAGGCCTCGGCATGTTTGGTGTGCACCAACACCGTCAGGTTCAGCGGCGTTTTGCGGCGAGCAAAGGCGCGACACAGTTCCAGGCAGCCCATGTGGGCGGTGATGAACAGGCCGCCGCGGCCCGCGCGTATCAATCGATCGGGGATTTCCACACCGCTCTCCACGACGCGAGACAGCGGGTAACGACCGGCCATCGCCAGCAGTTTGTCGAGCATGGTCTCAGCGAAGCAACCGACATGGCGCAGGCCCTGAATCCAGCCTGGCCCACGCGCGAACACACCGGGTTCGGCGGCGTGCAGTCGGCGCAGGTATTGCAGCGAGACGGCGCGCAGCGGCGGCCGTGTCAGCCAGTGCAGGATCACCACGGGCGCGACCAGCAGGCGAAAGCCCCAGCGCCCGCTAAGGCGGTGCACCGCATAGAGCAGCCAGACGCCGGCCACGAAGGTGCTCTCGCCCATCGCCGCCCAATGCGTCGCCGGCCGCGGCTTCAGTCCAGCTTGCGCCATAGCAGCAGCGGAAGGCGGAGCAACATGCCGACGAACAGGCGCGTGTGCATCCAGGAGATCAGCAGGTTGTCGCGCACGACGCGGAAATGCGAGATGCCGCCAACCGGGTAGTGCACGCGGGTCGGCAGGTTGACGACCTGCAGCCCCTGCCAGACCAGACGCACCGCGACCTCGACGTCGAAGTCCATGCGCCGACCGATTCGCACACGGTCGAGCAGGGCCACGGTCGGCACCAACGGGTAAACGCGGAAGCCGCACATCGAATCGCGCACCGTCAGCGACAGCGTGTTGATCCAGACCCAGACATGGGTGGCATAGCGTCCGTACAGCCGGCCCTTGGGAACGCTGGCGTCGTAGATCGGACAGCCGCAGATGAAGGCCTCCGGCTGCTGCCGCGCGGCCTCGATGAAGCGCGTGGCATCGCGGGCATCGTGTTGGCCGTCGGCGTCGATCTGCAGCGCATGCGTGTAGCCCGCGGCCAGCGCGGCACGCAGTCCGGCGATCACCGCGCCGCCCTTGCCCTGGTTCTGCGGCAAGCGCAGCAGTCGCATGCCGGGCAGGGCCGCCAGCCGGTCGAGTGCGGCGGCGGTCTCGGCGGCACTGCCGTCGTCGACGAGCAGCAACTCAAGGCCCTGCTCGCGCAGGCTGGCGGCCACCGCGCCAACGCTGGCGCCATGGTTGTAGACCGGGATCACCGCGCAGGGTTTCATGCGCCGAACCTCAGGCGACCGCTGGCATGGGTGCCGCGCGCACTAGCCAGTTGGAAGCGCAGCCAGGCGCCATCGGCGCTCGCCTCCAGGCGCAGCTCGACCAGGTGGCTTGGGGCGATGATCTGCTGGAACTTCAACTGTTCGACGCCGAGCAGGCGTGGCAGCAGACCGGCGAACAGCTCGCGGCCGAAGCGCTCGGCCCAGTCCAACTGCACCACGCCGGGCAGCACCGGGTGCGCGGGGAAATGGCCGTCAAATCCTGGCAGCCTGGGTTCAACCTCCAGGCGCAGCGTCGCACTCCAGCTGTCCCGGGCAAGCAGGCGAGCCGGCGGGCGCAGCGGATCGAAAAGCGCGAGCAGGGCCGCCTGCGTGCTCTTGCCCTGGGGGTTGCTGGGCAACTCGCTGACCAGACGCCAGCGCCGCGGTCGCACCGTGGCTTCGAGCAGATCGTCGAGGCGAGCACGCAGGGGTGCCAACCAGGCGGTGCGGCCGATGGCGTCGACGGCATCCCAATCGCTGGGCACCAGCACCACGCCGATCTCCTGCCGGCGGCCGGGTAGCAGCACCAGACGCAGCGACTTCACTTGGCGGCTGGCCAGCAGCGTCTGCTCGATGGCGGCCAGTGAGACCCGCTTCTCCTCGATCTTCACGATGCGGTCGGCGCGGCCGAGCAACACGAAGCCGTCGGCCTCGGCGCGCGCCCGGTCCTGTGCCTCGAACCAGTCGCTGCTGTTGGGCAGGTGCGGTGAGCGCAGCCGCAAGCGGTCGCCGTCAAGCTGCCAGGCGACGCCAGGCAAGGCCCGCCACACCGCATCGTCGCCAGCGCCCGGGGCGCGCTGGCGCCAGGCCACACCGCCGGTCTCGCTGGAGCCATAGACCTCGATCGGCGTCTGGCCCAACCGGTTGGCGCAGGGAGCCAAGGCCTCGGCGGGTAGCGGACCGCCGGAACTGAACACGGCGAGCAGTTGGCGCGGCGCCGCCGGCAGACTGTCCAGGCGCTTCAGGTGCGCCGGGCTGGCAATGAGGCTGAGCGGGCCGTCGACAGCGGCGAGGTCCTCGATATAGGCAACGCGACGCGCGACGATGGGCCGGCCGGCGGCCAGTGGCCAGAGCAGGCGGAACAGCAGGCCGTAGATGTGCTGATGGCTGACCGTGCCGAAGACTGGCGCTTGCCCCAGGCGAGGGCCGAACTCGACCTCCAGCGCGCGCACCTCGTCGAACAGCTGCGCCAGGCGCTTGCGCAGCGCCACCGGTTCGCCAGTGCTGCCCGAGGTGAAAACTACCAGCGCCTCGGCCTGCGCATCGAGCGCCTGCCAGCATGGCTCCGTGGCTGAGTCGACATGGGGTCGCGCTTCGGGTCGCGTCGGCCAGTCGCCGGCAAAGGCCAGGCCTTGAGCGGCGAGCCGCGCCGCCGTTTGCGGCAACGCATCGCCTGGCCACCAGACGGTCTTGCCAGCATGCCAGGCGCCGAACAGCGCAGCGGCAGCGTGCAGGCTGTCGTCGAAATAGAGGGCGACATCGGCATTGGGCAACGCATCGAAATGCGCGGCCCAAGCGGCGACCTCGGCGCGCCAAGCCGTTTGCGACAGGGCTTCGCCGTCGCGCAGGCCGACCGGCTGCGCCGCCCGCGAGGCGCTCAAGGGGCCCGCCAGCCCCAGGCTAAGCTCACGCCACATGGCCGCTCCTCCGGGCACGCACGCGCCGCCGCACCAGCCATTCGGCGCCCATCAGCAAACCGATCAGGCCATAGGCGATCAAGCCGTTGTAGAGCGCCCATAGCTGCTCGCTGGCCCACAGCGCCGTGGCCAGCGCGATGCCGCCGTTGACGACGAAGAAGGCGCACCAGACCTGAGTCACGCGCCGTGTGTAGGCAACGCCGACGGCGTCCAGCTGCGGCTCGTGCAGGCGTGCCAAGCGCTCGACCACGGTCGGCCCCTTCCAGAGGCTGAGGCCGAAGATCAACAGCAAGGCAGCGTTGACCGCCACCGGGTAGAGCTTGAGCGGGAGCGCATCGTTCGACAGGGCGGTGAACGCGGCCAGCCCCAAGCCGGCAAAAGCCACCACGAGTGCCTGCCTGGAGCCGCGGGCGGTTGCAAATCGCGCCAAGCCCAGGACCAGCAACAGCAAAGCCATCACCCGGGGCTCGGCATGTGCGAGGCCCAGGTAGACGAGCAAGGGATAGGTGGCAGTGAGCGCCACCCACAAGAGGTTGCGCACTGAGGTGAGGAACTCAGGCCGCGTGGGCCAGCGAGGGGCCTTCGCCCTCGTCGCTCTGCTGCATCAATTGCATCAGCGCATTGACGACGTCCTGCAGCGTGCGCACCTGCTTGAAGGCCTCGGGCTGCAGGCGGCGGCCGACCAGGGGTTTGAGCTTGACGATCAGATCGACGGCATCGATGGAGTCGATGTCCAGGTCTTCGTACAGACGGGCCTCGGGGCGGATGCGTTCCGGCTCGATGTCGAACGTCTCGGCCAGGATGGCCGTCAGGCGGGCAAAGATGTCTTGTTCGGTCATGGAGAGCTCCGTGCGGGCTGGCTCAGGACTTGCGCGTGGCAGCGACAAAGGCGGCCAGCGAGCGGATCGAGCGGAAATGGCGGCGCGTTTCCTCGGAATCGGCCGACATCGTCACGCCATAGCGCTTCTGCAGTGCCAGGCCGAGCTCCAGCGCATCGATCGAATCCAGTCCGAGGCCTTCGACGAACAAGGGCTGTTCGGCGTCGATCTGTTCTGGTGCCATGTCCTCAAGACTGAGCGCATCGATCAACAAGGCCTTGATCTCCCGCTCCAGGGCCTGTTCCATGCCCGCTCCCTCTCTCAAAATAATCGCGCAAGTATCCCGTGAGGCGCCGTGCGGCGAGCGGGAATTCTCCGTGCGCAGCATCTAGAAAAGGCTGAACTGCCAAGTCCTCCCCCACTTGGAGGGTCAGGCGCATGGGTCGGTCGTGGGTCTTCCACCACGGCCGGCCTTTCGTCAGGCCAAGCGGCTCGCAACGGATGCGCACCGGCGTGATCGGCACACCGGCACGCAGGGCCAGTTGGGCCGCCCCGCGCTGCAGCTGCAGGGGCTGGCCGGGCTTGCTGCGGGTGCCCTCGGGAAAGATCACCAGATTGCCGCCAGCGCGCAGGCTGGCCTGGCAGTCGTCCAACAGCTCGGCGCCGCCATGATTGAGGATGAAGTTGCAGGCCCGCACCGGCCAGCGGGTGAAGGGGTTGCTGGCCAGTGATGCCTTGACGACGCAATCGGCCTGAGGAGTGACCGAGATCAGCGCGACCACGTCGACCAGGGTTGGGTGGCTGGCAAGGATCAGCAGGCCGCGGCGCTGCAGGCGTTCGGCACCTTCGATGCGGGTGTCAACGACGCGGCCGACGCGCATCATCTCGACAAACAAGCGAAAGCTCTGGCGCACCAAGGTACGAGCCCAGCGCACACGCCGCTCAGGCTGTCGAACCAGCAACTGCAGCAAAGGGAAGGCGGTCAATCCCAGCAGCACACCGCCCAGTCCGAAAAAGGCAAAGCACAGTCCTGTGACCGGGACCCGGTAGAGCCGGCGCCAGCTAGCCCACATTGCCTCGCCTCCAGCGCCAATGGGTACCGGCCTCGCTCTGGCGCAGTTCGCTGGCATCGCCGATCAGCCAGCGCAGCAGGCGAAGGTCGTACGGCAAGGTGTCGACGGTCGGCGCTGCCTCGCTCACCGTGTCAAGCCGGATACCCGTGCCGGCAGGTGCCCGGCGCAGACGCAGCGCGTAGGCGTGCATCCGCGTCAGCGGCGCGTCCAGACCCTTGGATGCATAGATCTCCGGCAACGGTGCGTCGAACACGGTGAGCAAGACCGCCGGAGCACCCTCGGCGATCAGACCCAGGGCTTCCAGCCAGCCGGCCTCGGCGCTGCATGCGCCGGCGGCGACTGCGGAGACATTGGCGCGGACGCCGCGCTGGATCGAGTAGGTGGCAGCGACGGCGTTGTGCACCGAGTGGCTGAACGCGGTCGGCGACAGCGGCTCGTCACGCGCCAGCTCCTTCAGCATCGCCAGCGATCGTGCCAACTCGCCCCAGCGCGAGGCGAACACCAGGGGCATCTTGGCGACGGCCTCGGGCGTCAGGTCGTCCTGCGCCTGAAAAGCGACCTGCAAGGCCGCCCGGCCCAGCGGCTCGATGCGCCGTCGGGCCATGGCCGGCACTTCGGGCAGCGGCGGCAGCGCCAGCTCGTCGCCGCGCATTGGCTGCGGATCGGCCAGCCAGGCGAGCCAGGCGGTGGCGCTGTCCAGCCCCGGCGCCCAGGCGGCCCAGCGCTCGATCTGCAAGGCGGCGGTGTGGTTCATGGCTCAGAAAGGGAAAAGCCCGCCGGGGGCGGGCTTGTGCGTGGGCGAGGTCGGAGCTTAGTGCTTCATGCCGCGCAGCTTGCGCGCCGCGGCGATTTGAGCTGCCAGCGTGGCCAGCTCGGCCTGGGCAGCGGCCAGGTCGATGTCGCTCTTGGCGTTCTTCAACGCCTCTTCGGCGATCGCCTTGGCCTCGGCAGCCTTGGCCTCGTCGAGGTCCTTGCCGCGCACGGCGGTGTCGGCCAGCACGGTCACGCCATGCGGCTGGACCTCCAGGATGCCGCCGGCAACGAAGATGAACTCTTCCTTGCCGTCGGCGGTCTGGATGCGCACGGCACCGGGCTTGATGCGGGTGATCAGCGGCGTGTGCTGCGGCAGGATGCCGAGCTCGCCGTTCTCGCCCGGCAGCGCGACGAACTGGGCCTCGCCGGAGAAGATGCTCTCCTCGGCGCTCACCACATCGACGTGAATCGTTGCCATCTCAGTTTTCCTTAGCGTTCAAGAAGTCGAAGCGGGGCGGTCGGACCGCCCCGAAGCCCATCACTGGAGCTTCTTCGCCTTCTCGAAGGCCTCATCGATCGTGCCGACCATGTAGAAGGCCTGCTCGGGCAGGTGATCGCACTCGCCGGCGACGATCATCTTGAAGCCGCGGATGGTTTCCTTCAGCGGCACGTACTTGCCCGGCGTGCCGGTGAAGACCTCGGCGACGTGGAAGGGCTGCGACAGGAAGCGCTGGATCTTGCGCGCGCGGGCCACGGCCTGCTTGTCTTCCGGCGACAGCTCGTCCATGCCCAGGATGGCGATGATGTCGCGCAGTTCCTTGTAGCGTTGCAGCACGGCCTGCACGTCGCGGGTGGTCTTGTAGTGCTCTTCGCCGACCACGTTCGGGTCGATCTGGCGCGAGGTCGAGTCCAGCGGGTCGACGGCGGGGTAGATACCCAGCGCGGCGATGTCACGGCTCAGCACGACGGTGGCGTCCAAGTGGGCGAAGGTGGTCGCCGGCGACGGGTCGGTCAAGTCATCGGCGGGCACGTAGACGGCCTGGATCGAGGTGATCGAGCCGACCTTGGTCGAGGTGATGCGCTCCTGCAGGCGGCCCATTTCCTCGGCCAGCGTCGGCTGGTAGCCCAC